>ENA-UOWO01000027-UOWO01000027.1-activated-sludge-metagenome-genome-assembly--contig:-NODE-27-length-191013-cov-9.600441_pt1 | contig 191013 bp, 115 predicted proteins | sample MGYA00238148_ERZ761564 | MGnify/ENA primary metagenome ERZ761564 (study PRJEB28885, sample SAMN05720194) | activated sludge metagenome | isolation source: Anaerobic digester | place: USA... | reverse complement strand
ACGATTCGGGGTCCTCGAGGCACTGTATCACCTGGGTCCCCTGAGCTCCGGGGAGCTGGGCCGCAAGATACTCAAATCGGCAGGCAATCTGACGCTGGTGATCGACAATCTCGTGCGAGACGGTCTGGTCGAACGACGCACGGGGGAATACGACCGGCGCATGAAGAGCGTCGTTCTGACACCCCGCGGTCACGAGCTGGTCGAATCGCTCCTTCCCGCCCACGTCGCCCTCATTGCCGACGAGATGGCCGCGCTGACGGCCGCCGAGCAGACCGAGCTCGCCCGTCTCTGCAAAAAGCTGGGTCTCCGGAGAGTGCCCCCTGCCTGATCTCTCACCCGGTGATCTGGAACAACCACATTTATATCAAGGAGTATTCAATATGAAAACCCTTCTGCACATCATTGCCAGCCCACGAGGCGAAGCCTCGACCTCGCTGCGTGTCTCAAATACCGTCGTGGAGCAGTTCCGGCGCCAGCACCCCGACGGGAAGGTCGACACGCTCGATCTGTTCGCCGAGGAGCTGCCGCGCCTGACCCTGAACGCCGTGAACGGGAAATACCGTCTGCTGAGCGGCAAAGAGCTCGATGACGAGACCCGCGAGGCCTGGAAGCCGATCGAGGCGCACATCAGCCGGTTCAAGGCCGCCGATGTCGTCGTGATCAGCAGCCCGATGTGGAACTTCGGCATGCCCTACGTGCTGAAGCACTATTTCGACGTCATCCTCCAGCCCCGATATCTCTTCCGGTATACGGCAACCGGGGTCGAGGGTCTGGCCGGCGACAAGAAGGTCGTCGTCGTCACGGCGCGGGGCGGGGACTACAGCCCCGGCAGCGGGGCCGAAGCCATGGATCTGCTGATGCCGCCCCTCAAAACGATGCTCGGCTTCATCGGCCTGAACGAGCCCGTGTTCATCAATGTCCAGCCGACCCTCGCCAGCGCCGAGCTGACCGAACCCCGACTGGCCGAAGCGCTCGAGACCGCGAAGAAGATGACGTTCTGATCCCGCACGGCCCGGTGGCCCGTCGGGGGCGTATGTCGCAGCTCCCGTATACGGGCGCCGGGCGGGTCGGGTGTGCTATTCTGCCCCCATGCATCCGATTCTCTTCGAATATGGTCCGATCCGCATCGGCTCCTACGGCGTTCTTCTGGCTCTGGCCTTCCTTGCAGCCATCTTCTTCACCAACCGCGAGTTCCGAAAAAATGCAGCCGATCCGGCGCTGGCATGGGACATCTACCTGCTCGCCATCATCGGGGGGCTGGTCGGCTCACGCCTGCTGTTCATTCTCGAACTGCCCGACCAGTTCCTGAAGGCCCCGCTCGCCACCCTGTTCGGCTCGACGGGCTTCTCGGTGATCGGCGGGTATATTCTTGCCTTTCTTTTCTGCTGGCTCCGGGTCCGGGCCTCCGGCGAGCCGTTCTTCCGGATAGCCGATCTGACGGCGCCGGGCATGTCCGTCGGGTATGCCGTCGGGAGGCTTGGCTGCATCGCGGCCGGTGACGGCTGTTACGGCATTCCGACGCTGTCCGGCTGTGCGATGCATTTTCCGAACGGTCTGGTATCGACGCTGAGCGCCAAAAACCCTCTCCTGGCCAAAATGTTCGCCGAACGGTTCCCCGGCATCCCGATCCCCACGGATATCGGTGTTCACCCGACACCTCTGTACGAGTCGGTCTCTCATTTTATTCTTCTTGCTATTCTTCTTCTCCCGATCTGGAATATCGGCCCGGGCCGACGTCTGGCGTTTTTCCTGTGCTGGTTCGGGACTTCCCGGTTTCTCGTCGAGTTCATCCGCCTCAATCCGCCCTCCTGGCTCGGGTTGACGAGCGACCACTGGCTCAGCATCGTGATCGTCATGATCGGGCTTGGCCTGTTTCTTCGTGCCCGGCCCGCCCCGATGACAGAACCATCGGCATGAAGCCGGCCATCGATCCGCGTCGCCGCCATCTGGTTCACGAAGGCCGTCCCGGAAACGGCCCCGTCGTCTACTGGATGTCCCGCGACCAGAGGATCGAGGACAACTGGGCTCTGCTGGCAGCCCGCGAAGACGCCTTCTGGCGGGAACGCGGCCTCTGTGTCGCGTTCTGTCTCGCCCCGGGCTTTCTGGGCGCAACGAGGCGGGCATACGATGCGCTGCTCCGAGGTCTCCGCGAGATCGAGGCGGAGCTGCGGCAACGACGCATTTCCTTCCGGCTGCTCCAGGGAAACCCGGCAGAAATCCTTCCCCGCTTTCTTCGGGAGATCGACGCCGCGGAGCTCGTCATGGACTTCGATCCCCTCCGGCCGAAACGGGAATGGCGCCGGCGCGTCTGCGAGGCCGTCCCGATCCCCTGCATCGAGGTCGATGCCCACAATATCGTGCCCTGCCGTCAGGCCTCGGACAAACGGGAATGGTCGGCGGCAACCCTGCGAAGAAAGCTGATGCGCCTCCTGCCGGCCTTCCTGACGGAGTTTCCGGCCCTCGAGCCGATGACGGGGCACACGCCGACGGACCCGGCCACCGACTGGGAACAGGTTGCCGCCTCCCTCGTCTGCGATGAAACCGTTCCGCCCGTGCGCTCCTTCGAGGCCGGTCCATCGGCGGCGAAGAAGCATCTGGAGGCGTTCCTTCGACATCGTCTTACGGGCTACGACACCGCGCGCAACGATCCGAATCTGGATGGCCAGTCCCGTCTCTCTCCCTGGCTGCATTTCGGCCACCTGTCGGCGCAGCGGGTTGCCCTGGCGGTCTCCCGGGCCGATGCCCCCGAGCAGGATCGCGCGGCGTTCCTCGAGCAGCTCGTCGTGCGCCGGGAACTGGCGGATAATTTTTGTTATCACGAACCCGCCTATGACACGTTTGCCGCGACACCGGCCTGGGCCGTGAAAACGTTGAACCAGCACCGGAGCGATCCCCGCGAACACCTCTACGGGTTCGAGACGTTCGACCGGGCCGAAACACACGATCAGCTCTGGAACGCCGCCCAGATGGAGATGCTGCAGACCGGCTCGATGCACAACTACATGCGCATGTACTGGTGCAAGAAGATCCTGGAATGGAGCCCGTCTCCCGAAGAGGCCTGGGAAACGGCGATCCGGCTCAACGACCGGTATGAGCTGGACGGCCGCGATCCCAACGGCTACACGGGCATCGCCTGGAGCATCGCCGGGGTGCACGACCGCCCGTGGCAGACCCGGCCGGTGTTCGGTTCGATCCGGTATATGAACGACCGCGGCTGCCGGAACAAGTTCAATGTCGATGACTATAGAGCGAAGTGGATTCCTGGCAGCCCCGCGATGGTCAGAACAACTCCGAAATCACGCGGTTCGCGAACGCGATCCCCTTCGGCGAAAGCCTGATCACCGGCCCGTTTCTGATCAGCATTCCCGCCGACACCCGGCTATCGACGGCCAGGTGAAACGCTTCGGGCAGCGGGCCATACCGGTACTCGAGCCAGGAAAGATCCAGGCCGTCCGAGACGAGGCGCAGGCGGAGCATGACTGTTTCCCGAAACCGGTCTTCCGGCGAGAGCTGTTCGATCCCGGGAGCCCGCCCATCGAGCCAGTCCCGGAGGGATGCCGGATTCGACCGACGCACATCGTTCTGTGTGCCGACGGCGGCCGGCCCGAGGCCGATATACTCCCCCCCCAGCCAGTAGTTCATGTTATGGAGGCACCGGCCGGCCGGCCGGGCGAAGTTCGAGATTTCGTAGTGCTCGAAGCCGGCCTGCCCGAGCACGTCTGCGACCTCGAACAACTCTTCCGGCCCCACTTCCGACGGGTCGGGGAACCGGCCCTCCCGCACCCGGTCCGACAGGGGGGTGCCCTCCTCGACCGAGAGGAAATACGCCGAGACGTGTTGGACGGGGAATTCCCCGATCAATCGAGCAAGTTCCGCCGCAAGAGAGGGGCAGCCCGGCACGCCGAGGATCAGATCCACCCCGACGCGGGGAGTCAGCAACAGGGCGAGGGTGATCGCCGCCCTGCCGGCGGCGGCCGTCCCACGGCGGTCCAGGAGGCGCAGTTCGTCATCATGGAGTCGCTGGAGGCCCATACTGAGCCGCAGGCCAGGCAGTTCCTCGAGAACGGCCGCCGCTTCGGGCGTCAGGGTCTCGGGATTTGTTTCGACGGTCCATTCCTCGATCTTCGCCTGTTCGAGGGGGTGTTGCAGCAGCGCCAGAACGCGGGCAAGAGGCTTCGCGCCGATCGCCGTCGGGTTCCCGCCGCCGATGAACACCGTGCGCACAGCCTGCCCGACAGACGCGGGGAGCGCGCGGGTGATTTCCCCGGCAAGCCGGTCCAGCCAGGCATCGATCGACCCAGGGGACGGCACGACCGAGGAGAAGGCGCAGTATCCGCACTTGGAAAGGCAGAACGGAACGTGCAGGTAGAGTCCGAGACCGGCCGGGTCCTTCATTCGGCGAGAGGGAATCGGGCGCGCAGGGCCGCCACGAAAGCGGCGTCGGCACGTTCCGAAACCAGGCCGAGCGGCGAGAATCCGACGTCACGCACCTGCCGGAAAAACAGGATGAGTATTATTATTGTTATTGATATATTTTGCCAGGCGTTTATCTCCCATTGCCCAGACCAGGAGAGCGTCAAGTCGCTCCTGAACGGGTATAACCAGGGGATCGGCCATGTTTCGCCGTCCGGCCCCCGCGATCCGACGAGATCGCACAGAAGGTGCAGGGCAAAAAGGAATGCGGCGGTCGCGGCCACGCGGAGACGGCGCGCGGCAAAAGCCGTCAGAATCGCGATGGTGAGGGCTCCGGCAGCCAGGTTGTGGCCGAGGGTGTGATGCCATGCCGAAAACCAGACGGCCTCCCCGCCCCGCGCCAGGTCGGCGAGGGCGCCGATCCCGTCGAGATCCGGCAACAGACCGGCGGAAGCGGCCAGGGCGGTGTCCCGGCGCGTCCGGCAGAGGGGCTGAGCCACGCACCAGCTCACGAGCCCATGGGTGATGATGTTCATTCCGGCTCCTTCCGCCCCGGCCGGGACAGCCGCTCGAGAAAGACGGTCAGATCCGGATCGATCGCCAGTTCGATGGGGGTGCAGCCGGTGGCGTCGGGCCGGCGCGGGTCGGCCCCGTTCACGGCCAGCAGGCGGGCCACGGCGTTCCGCCCCTTCTCGGCGGCAAGATGCAGCGGGGTCCGGCCCTGCAGGTCCGGGGCGTCGATGCGGGCACCGAACTGGAGCAGGAGAGCCGCCGCCGTCGCGTTGTTCCGTTCGACGGCCACATGCAGCGGCGAGAGGCCGTTCGTCGAGCTGCCGCCGATCTGCGGCACGTTCGCAACGAGGGGCTCGTCATCGAGGGTCTGGCGCAGGGCCGTCAGATCGTGCACGCGCAGAGCTTCGAACAGGCGCCGCGACTTGTTCAGGGTCGCATCGGAAAGGGTGATGCGCGAAACGTTGTCGCTCACGCGCAGCGTGACACGCTGTTTCGTCTTCGGGTGCCGGATCTGCACCTCGTCACCGGCCCGCAGGATGAGCACGCGCCCTGTCGGGACGGCGCGCCGACCTCCATGGCGCCGGATCACGGCGGCCGCCGACGCCTGGCCGTATGCTTCGGCGACATCGAGGGGGGTCTGCTCGAATTCATTTATTGCATTCACTATTTTTGAATCCGAGGCAAGCCGGTCGGCTGTTCGCACGAGTCCCGCGGCGGCGCACAGGTGCAGGGCATTGTCGCCATTGGCCGTCATCCGTGCAGGATCGGCGCCGGCATCGAGAAGCAGGCGGCAGGCCGCCTCGTTGCCGAGCAGAACCGCAACATGGAGCGGAGGCAGGCCGTCGCGAACGGGGGCATTGGCCAGGAGCGGGGCTTTTGTGAGAACAGCTCCGAGAGCGGCAGTGCCGGTGGCGCTCAGAAGCGACTCGAGATCCACGGGGGTATCGAGGCCGCCGGCCTGGCGAAGAACCGTTGCCAGCTCCCGACAGCCGGCGGCATCGGCAAGCGCCAGCGGCGTCTTCCCTGCCGCATCTCCGGGATTGACCACAGCGCCGTGGGAGGTCAGCCAGCGCGCCATGGCAAGAGCCCCCGGAGCCTTGGAGGGCGGCTTCGCTCCGGAAGGCGCGGGAATCGTCCAGTGGAGCGGGGTTCGGCCGTGCACATCCCGGGCGTTGAGATCGGCACCCGCGCGCCACAACTCTTCTGCCGCGGCCGTCTGGTCCCAGGCAGCCGCGAGGTGGAGAGGGGTGGCCCGTTTCACGGGATCGACACCCCGGGCATCGGCGCCATGGCCGAGAAGGAACCGGACCACTTCGGCGGAGCCCGTCATGGCAGCGATATCCAGGGCCGACATTCCCTGACCCCGATGGTTGCGGAGCCGGATATCTGCCCCGCGCGAGACGAGAAGCTCGACGATCTCCTGGTTTCCGGCCCAGGCCGCGAGATGCAGCGGGGTGATGTCCTGGGGATTCTTCGCATTCACGTCGGCGCCGGCATCGAGCAGTGCCCGGACGATGTCGGCCCGCCCGGACTGGGCGGCGAAATGCAGCGGTGTTGCCTGCTGGAGCATCGGCAGGGCTTCGGAAACCGGCCGCATCGTGTCCCGCTCCTCGATCGTCCGGGGCCGCAGCCGGATGATCTCGCGCAGCCGGTCCAGATCGCCACGCCGCACGGCCTCATGAATATCCCCCGCCCACACCCCCTGGGCGCCGAGCACCAGCAGCCCGGCGATAACCGCGCCGCGGCCGACGACCGCCCACGTTCTCCCGTAGAATTTCACGCGCACCGCCCCCTGTCCCCGGAATCGATCATGACCTGCGACCGGTCCCATTGTATGCGCAACCCCGGGGCAGGGCAAATCCCCGGGGCAGGGTGTTTCGTGCTATCGTGGGGAGGGTTCTGAAGTTCACCGGGAACGGAGGGTGCGAAGATGTTTCTCGAACCGCTGCGGGTCGGCTCGATCGGGAATTTCTGCTATCTCCTCGGCGATGCCGAAGGGGGAACGGGGCTCATCGTCGATCCGGCTTTCGATCCGGATCTGATCCTCGCCGCCATCAGGAAGCACCGCCTCGACGTGACGAGGATCGTCCTCACCCATCACCATTTCGACCACATCAACGCCGCGACGGCGCTGAAAGCCCGCACGGGGGCGGCAATCACGGCGCACCGGGCCTGCGAGCCGCTGGTCCGCGGCAATGTGCATATCGACTCATATTTATCCGACGGCGCCGAGCTGGACTGGAAAGGCAACGGCCGGATCGAGATCCTCCACACGCCCGGCCACTCCCCCGGAGGAATCTGCCTGATCGCCGACGGCCGGTGGCTGATCACCGGCGACACGCTGTTCATCGGCAACTGCGGCCGGACCGATCTCGAGGGCGGCGATGCGCAGGCGCTCTATCAGAGCCTGGCTCGACTGAAGCGGCTTCCCGACGGGTTGATCGTCTGCCCCGGCCACGATTACGGCCCGGTCCCCTCCCGAACCCTCGGCGAGGAAAAGCGGCTCAACCCGGCTCTTGCGGCCGCCACCTTCGAGGAGTTTCAGGCCGTTCCCTGAGACGCGACGCTACCACTCGTAGGGAACGCCCTGTCTCAGGCTCCAGAACGCCGACTCCTTCCAGCCAGAGTCGAACTGGGCTCGCTGCATCTGAAACACGTCGGGAATGGCCGCGTCGAGTTTTTTCCCCGCCCCGAGCCGCTCGAATAATTGAATAGCCGATGCTATCCCAGAGGGGAAATCGGCCTTCTTCTTGACGAGGAAGGCGGCCATCAGATAGGCCTGCGCCCGCGCCGTGTCGCGGGCGGCAATGGTCGCAGCCGGATCGGCGAGGATGCCGTCGACCTTTTCGAGCGTGACGAGCTGCGCTTCATCGCTTGCGATGCGCGCCTGAACCGATTGGAGCAAGTGCTTCACGACGTCATCGCTGCCGCCGAGAATCTCGGCCACACCGGCCTGGAGCCACAATCCCTGGTTTTCCGGCTCGAACGCCTTCGGGGCACGGCGATGCAGCAGGGCCCGCGTCAGCTCCCGGGCGAGCTCGTGGCCGGGCAGGGCCTGGGAAAGCAGGACCGAGGTCTCCTCGCCCGCGTCGGGATACTCCGTCGCGATCCAGCTGCGCACGGCGCCGATATCGGCGTACAGGGCGGAAACCGCCAATATATCCTGGTCGGGATAGTATCGGGCCACCGCCGATCCCATGGCGGAAACCGGCACGAGATGGACGGTGACCGGCTCCTTCGGATTTCCCAGGCGCGGCTCGAGGCGGTTCATCGTCGTTTCGAGGCTCTGCATGATCACGCCCGGCAGGGTGGGGGCGGTTCCGTCTGCCGATTTCAGGGCAAACCGGGCGGAGGAGGCGGCCGGACCGTTCATCGGGAACGAGGGCGGCACGAAACCCGCGGCACCGGCCGGGATTACGGGCTTCGGAGCAGGCGCAGCCGCGGCAGGGGCCGGTTCCGCGGAAGCCGGCGGCGGCGTTCCCGGCTCTGCCGACGGAACCTCCTGCCCGGGCTCGGCGGATCTGGTGGGGTCCGGCGGCAGGGGCGTGGGGCGGCTTTCATCCTGTTCGGGGGCGATCTTCTGCGGCAATGCGGGGTTCTGTTGCGCCGCCTGTTCGGCGTTCGAGAGCCGGGTCATGATCTGCTGGGCGAGCGCGGGGTCGCGGCTGAGGGCCGGCACCGCGGTGAGAGCGTTGAGGACGGTCACATGATCGCCGTTCATGGCGAAGCCCTTTCTCAGCCAGTCCAGCCCCTTGTCGAGCTCCCCGACCTTGAACCAGTACAGCGCCTCCATGTAGCAGGCGAGGCTGCGCCGGGGCAGCCGGGCGGCCCACAGATCGAGCGCGCGCCGGGCATCCTTCGCCCGGTTGCCGATGATGGCAAGCTGGACATACAGGGGCCAGGCGTCGCGATCGAGGAACGGCAGGCCGTTTCCGGCATCGTCGAGAATCGTCTTCGCCTCGTCGGGACGGGCATTCGCCGCGGCGAGCAGGCCGGCTTTCAGGTTCACCGACGGCAGGTTGTAGCCCCGCCGGAACGCGCGCCGCAGGATCTCGCTTCCCTTTTCGGGCTCGCCCGTCATGAGCGCGAGATCGAGCCGAAGCAGGTCGAGCATCGGGTGGTCCGGGTCGCGCTGGGCGACCTGGTCGAGAAACACCTGGGCATTCCGGGGCTGCATGCGGTCGAGGGCAATCCGGGCCCGCACCAGCAGTCCTTCGGCGCTTCTGGAAAACGTCTGCGTCAGTTGATCCGCGGACTCTTCCGCTTCCTTCCAGCGGTCGAGGTCATACAGGGCCCGCGCCCGCGAGGTCGCCGAGGTCTCGGGGTGGACATCGACGATCATCGCCCGGATGAACAGCAGCAGGGCGTGGCAGGGCTCTTTCGCAAGCCCCTGATCGCACAGGAGCGTCGCATCCTTGATGCGGCCCAGATACAGGGCGCAGAGAGCGGTCAGGGCGCCCCCGTCGACTCCCGGATACCGCTTCTCATACTCCTCGGCAAGCGCGAGGGCCTTGTAGAACTGGCCGCGCGCGATCTCGTCGAGAACACTGTCGTAGTGCAGCTTCGACGTCTTGAGCCGGTTCAGGAGCTGCGGCAGGCGGCTCGTGATCTGCCCGAAATGGTCCTGGAGCGCCGACGGATCGACGGGAATCGGCCTCGGAGGCGGGGGAAGCCGCGCGAGCAGCTTCCGGGCCGTCGGGTCGTCCTGGTTGAGGCAAAGGGCCTTGCGCAGCCATTCCCCGGCGAGCAGGGGTTGACCGGCCTTGATCTCGATGCCGCCCAGCAGGTCCAGAAGGTTGGTGCTGCGGAACCCGTCGAAGTAGATGCGAAGCGCATACAGCCGCGCCTCGTCGAGGCGGTTCGCCGTGAACGCCTCGTGCGCGAGCTTGTACAGGTCGCGCGGCACCATCACCTGCTTTTTCAGGAAGACGCCGCGGGCGCCTTCGATATCCGTCAACTCGACGGGTCCGGCAGCCGCACGAAGCGGTACGGCGCAGGGCACGCCGGCCATCACCGCAATCACGGCCAGAACCCGCAGAAAAGCCTTCCCTTCTCGCATTTCATTCATATCGATCATCCTCGCATCGGCGACAGGGTTTTCTCATTATAGACTGCCGCCCCGACAACGGCAACGCATCCAGACTCCGGGCAGTATCACGCATTTCCCCGGCCTATTCTCGTGCATTCCGTCACGCCCCGTTCATCCTGCCATTCCAGGCGCTCGTCTATGGTCATTTAGAATATGTATTTATATATATTTTTATCTGTGTCATCTGCGACATCTGCGGATCGTCCTCTCCCGTGCGGTTGACTCTTCGTGCCGGATGGGTGAGAATGGCCCGTGGCCCGGCCACAGGATGCCTCGAGAGGCCCCAGCGGGATGAACCACCTCAGGAGAGACACCCATGAATCCGCCCACCCCCTTCGACCCCTCGAACATCCAGGGGCTTTCCTCCCCGCAAGTCCTCGAAGCCCGCGCCACCTGGGGCCTGAACGAGCTTCCCACCGGCAAGAAGCGCGGCATCCTCGATATCGCGGCGGAAGTGGTCCGTGAGCCGATGTTCCTGCTGCTGATCTTCTGCGGCCTCCTGTATCTCCTGCTCGGAGACCACGAGGAAGCCCTGATGCTGCTCGGCTTCGTCTTCGTCATCATGGGCATCACGTTCTACCAGGAGCAACGCACCGAGAACGCTCTCGAAGCCCTGCGCAACCTCTCCAGCCCGCGCGCCCTCGTGATCCGCGACTGCGTCCAGCAGCGCATCGCGGGGCGGGATGTCGTTCCCGGCGACATCGTGCTGCTGGTCGAGGGCGACCGCGTTCCCGCCGACGGCATCGTGCTGCACGCCGTGAGTCTCACGACGGATGAATCCCTGCTGACGGGCGAATCCGTTCCCGTCCGGAAAAAAGCCGACCCGGCCATCACGGAAATGGGCCAGCCGGGCGGCGATGGAACCCCGTTCGTCTTTTCCGGCTCGATGGTCGTCAAGGGGCAGGGCATCGTGCGCATGATCCACACCGGCATCCGCACCTCGATGGGCAAGATCGGCAAGGCCCTGGAAAGTCTCGCCCCGGAGCAGACGCGGCTTCAGCGGGAAACGGGCCGCATCGTCCGGAACTTCGGCATCGTCGGGGCAGTCTCCTGCCTCATCGTGGTCGTCGTCTACGGCCTGACCCGGCACGACTGGATCCAGGGCTTTCTGGCCGGCCTCACCCTGGCGATGGCGACCCTGCCCGAAGAGTTTCCCGTGGTCCTCACGATCTTCCTCGCCCTCGGCGCCTGGCGCATGTCGCATCGCAACGTGCTGACGCGGCGCGTCCCCGCCGTCGAGATCCTGGGGTCGGCGACGGTGCTCTGCACCGACAAGACCGGCACGCTGACCCAGAACCGGATGACGGTCACCCATCTTTCGACCGACAGCCTCGTGCATGTCGTCGAACAGGGCGCCGCCTCGCTTCCCGAGGAGGTCCACGAGCTCGTCGAGTTCGCCATCCTGGCCAGCCCCGTCGATCCGTTCGACCCGATGGAAAAAGCGATGTGTGACCTCGGCAAGGTCACCCTCGACCGGACGGAACACCTGCACCGCGACTGGACGCTCGTCCGCGAGTATCCCCTGTCCGAGGAGCTGCTCGCGATGTCGCGGGTCTGGCGTTCCCCCACGGGAGACTCCCTGACGCTGGCCGCAAAAGGCGCTCCCGAAGCGATTGCAGACCTCTGCCATCTGCCGGATTCCGACCTCGTCGCGCTTCGGAAGCAGATCAACACGCTGGCCGACCAGGGGCTGCGGGTCATCGGCGTTGCGCACGGCACGTTCGCCGAGCAGGAACTGCCGGACGGCCAGCACGACCTGACATTCGAGTTCCTCGGCCTGCTCGGCCTCGCCGACCCGGTTCGTCCCGAGGTGCCGGCGGCCGTCGCCGAGTGTCTCACCGCCGGCGTGCGCGTCATCATGATCACGGGCGACTACCCCGGCACGGCCCGCAGCATCGCCCGCCAGATCGGACTACCCAACGCCGAGGAAGTGATCTCGGGCCCCGAGCTGGATGCGATGGATGACGAGACGCTGCGGAAACGGATCCGGACAGTCTCGATCTTCGCCCGGGCCGTTCCCGAGCAGAAGCTGCGGCTCGTCCAGGCGCTGAAAGCCAACGGGGAAGTCGTCGCAATGACGGGAGACGGGGTCAACGACGCCCCGGCCCTGAAGGCAGCAAATATAGGCGTAGCTATGGGCGGCCGCGGCACGGATGTCGCCCGCGAAGCCGCTTCCCTGGTGCTTCTCGACGACAACTTCACCTCGATTGTCCAGGCCGTCCGACTCGGCCGCCGCATCTTCGACAACCTGCGCAAGGCGATGTCGTTCATCGTTGCGGTCCACATCCCGATCGCCGGCCTTTCCCTGCTGCCCGTGCTGCTGCGCTGGCCGCTGCTGCTGCTTCCCGTGCACGTCGTCTTCCTGGAACTGTTCATCGACCCGGCCTGCTCGGTCGTGTTCGAAGCCGAAGCCGAGGAGCCGGACATCATGAGCCGGCCGCCGCGCACCGAGAACGAACCCCTGTTCGACCGCAACACCGTGATCCACAGCATTCTCCAGGGCGCCTGTATCCTGATTCTGTCCCTCGTTGCCTACATCGCGGTCACCGGGGTGAGCCGGTCCGCCGAGGAGGCGCGCACGGCCTGTTTCATCACCCTCGTCATCGGGAATTTCGGCCTGATCCTGAGCAACCGCAGCATGAAGAAGAACTTCATCTCCGCCCTGCGCACCCCCAACGCGGCCCTGTGGTGGGTGATCGGCGGCACCGGTCTCGCCCTGGTCCTGTGTCTCACCGTCCCCGTCCTCGCAAGCCTGTTCAAATTCGGCTCTCTCCACGGCCAGGATCTGATCGTCGCATTCGGCGCAGGCGGGCTTGCCATCGCTCTCAGCGAGCTGATCAAGCTGTTTTTCCACTCGGGCCGGCTCCGCACGGCATCATGATCATCCTTTCCCGCCGTTTCCTGATCTCCTGGCTGGTCTTCGCCGCCTGGGCCGTGTTCATGCTGTCTACCGGAAACGGCCCCCTGTTCCGGCAACACTGGCCGGTTTCTCTGACCATGACCCTGGGCTCGTTCGTGGCGGGGGCGACAGCGGAAGGCGGTGGCGCAGTCGCCTTCCCCGTATTCACCAAACTGCTCCACATCCCCTCGGAAACGGCCCGCGACTTCGCGCTCGCGATCCAGTCCGTCGGGATGACCTGCGGCGCGCTCATCATCATCCGGAGCGGGTATGCGTGGCTTCCGGGCGTCTACGCCTGGACGCTGGCCGGGGCGGCCGCCACCCTCGTTCCCGGCCTCCTGTGGCTGGCGCCCCTCGTTCCGGCCCCCTACCCCAAGATCATCTTCACCCTGTTCACGCTCTGTTTCGGTTTCTTCCTCTGGCATCTCAACCGCGCACCGAGAAAAATAGCTGAAACAATAGATATTTCGCCGCCGCACCGGTGGTTCGCCTTTCTGATGACCGGGGCGCTGGGCGGGCTGATCTCTGCCCTGGTCGGAAGCGGCGCCGATGTCGTGCTGTTCGTGGTGCTGTGCCTGCGGTACGGCATCGACGAAAAGATCGGCACCCGGACGACGGTCGTGCTGATGGGAAGCGTCTCGATGATCGGCTTCCTGTTCCGGCTGCTCTCGGGCACCCTCGCCCCCGACGTCCTGCCGATGTGGCTGTGCGCCGCCCCGATCGTCGCGTTCGGGGCGCCCCTCGGCGCGGCATTCTGCTCGTGGCAGCCGCGTCAACACGTCGTTTGGTTCCTGCTCGTGCTGATCGCCATCGAGTTCGTGACGACCCTGCTGCTGGTGCCGTTCGACCGGCAGGCCGTCCTGTTCAGCCTCGCCTTCACCGTCGTCGCGCTGACAGCCATGCGGCTGCTCCGGAAACGGACCGCCTGAGACTTCTCAGCCGGAGGAACGCCTGGCCCCGGGAGCCCCGAGCACGCGGCCCAGCAGGAGCAGCGGCGAGGTTGCCGCAAGCAGGAGCGCCCATTCCCCGAGCGAAAGGGGGATGGTACGGAACACCTCGCCCCCCATCTGGACGATGAGCACCTGGGCGACGAGCGTCACCAGGAACATGGCCCCGAACCAGGGGTTCTCGCCGATGCCGAGCCAGGGCGGACGGCGCGCCCCGAAGCCTCGCGCGTTCACCAGATTCCAGAGCTGGACGAACACGAACAGGCAGAAAAACCAGGTCAGGTGACGGGCGTCGATTTCCCCGTCGGGCCGCTGCCAGGAGCGCAGGATGACGACGAAGGCGGACATGCACACGGCCGACGTCGTCAGGATGGCTTTCAGCATCGGTCTCGTGACGATGAAGGCCCGGCTCGACCGCGGCGGATCATCCAGGATGCCCGGGTGGGGCGGCTCGGTCGCCAGGGCAAGCGCCGCAAATATATCCATGATGATATTCACCCACAGCATCTGGAGAATCGTCAGCGGGAGGCGCACGCCGATGAACGGGCCGATCAGGTTGATGCCGAGGGCCATCACGTTCACCGAGAGCTGGAACACGAGGAACCGCTGGATGTTCAGAAACAGCGACCGGCCCCAGCGGACGGCGGCGAGAAGGGCGTGGAGCCCCTCGTCGAGCAGCACGAGATCTCCGGAGGCGCGAACCCTGTCGGATGCGCCGTTTCCCATGACCAGACCGATGTCGGCCTGTCGGAGCACGGAGGCATCGGCCTCCCGTTCGCCGATGGCGGCGACGACCTCCCCCCGACGCCGGAGCAGATCGACCAGGGACGAGCGGTCGCCTGTCCCGGCGCGTGCCAGCACCCTGGGCAGCTCGGCAAGGTGCGTGCCGGAAGCCCCGATCACGCGCCGGAGAGCCTCACCGGTCATGACCTGGCACGGCGCGGCCGGCCCTCCGACGAGCCCGGCTTTCCGGGCGATCTTCTCGGCGTGTTCGGGGGTCTCGGATGTCACGAGCGTCACCCGGATTCCGGCGCGGAGACACTGGTCGAGGGCGGCGGCCGTCTCGGGGGAGATCGTCCCGGATATCAGGACGGCACCCAGCCAGACGAGGTCCTCGAGGGGATCTGCCGGCTCGCTTCCGGTCGTTGCGCGCATGGCGAACCCGATCACCCGGCCATCCGCTGCGAGGCTTCGCAGGCTCGTCTCCAGGTCTCTCCGCGCCGCGGCATCGGCTGCGAGGGGGCGTGTGACACCGCCCTCCAGGATCCTGCGGCACCGTTTCAGCAGGAGCTCGGCAGGCCCCTTCACATGGAGCCTCCTGCCGTCGGCCGGATTTTCGTCGCCTCCCGGCCGGCCGAGAGTGGCCATGAACCAGGTGTCGGGCCCCGCATGCCATTGTCTGACCAGCTCGAAGCCGGTGCGGTGACCGAGATAGGAAATGCCCCGGTCCCGCAGCCAGAACAGCAGAGCACCCTCGAGCGGATCGCCGATCGTCACGGGGGGGTCGTCGCACCGGCGCGCCAGATGGGCTGTCGCATTCACGGAGATGGCCTCGGCAAGAAGCGGATGGGGCGCCAGAGCAGCATCCCGGGAGATGGTCCCTTCCAGGTAAGAGCCGACGGAGAGACGCGGCTCCATCATGGCTCCCGTGTCTCCGGTGCAGATGACCGTCACGGCACCGATCGTCTCGCAGGCATGCAGCCGGCGAACGATCGTCCGGCCGGCCAGAAGCCGGCGCATGCCCCAGGCCAGACACAGCGTGATGCTCATGCTCAGCCCGTCCGGGACGGCGACGACGATGAGGGCGATGGCCTGGAGAAGATCCTGGAGCAACGCGGCCTCCAGGGGGCGGCTTCCCCACGCCGCAAGGCTGAAGGGAAGAATGCCGGCAGCCCAACCGAACAGGAGGCCGATTCCGGCAACCGTGCATCCCCAACGTATTCCGAGCAACCAGGGCGGCAGGCCGGCACCGGCGAACAGGTCCCGTCCCGTGATCTCGAACCCCGCCAGACCGAGAATGTCGAGGGCCGTCGGAAGCCAGAACGGAAGCAGAGCGGCCGCGACACCGGCGCCCAGACACAGATGGGCCCACGCCTGGCCGGGCGGAATCACGATGCTGCCGGTCGTCACGCGGCCGGCCACCAGAACGGCGAAGATGACGGCCGCCGCGGTGACGCCGAAGAAGGCGATGGCCCGGCCGAGGCCGTCGAGCTGTTTCCGGAGCGGGGAAGGCTCCTCCCGTTCGGCAGACGCCTGTCCCCCGGCGCGGCCGAGCTCCGTCGCGTCGCCAACGGCCGTCACCCGCATCAGCCCGCGCCCCTGGCGGACGGCCGAGCCCCGAAGCAGCCGGTCGGGGCTGGCCGTTCCGACCCCGATGACAGCCACGGAAAGCCGGTCGGAAGGCCATTTCAATACCGGCCGGAGGTCGCCAGTGAGCCTCGACTCATCGATCTCCACGGCCTGGCCGCGGATCAGCAGGCCGTCGGCGGGCACCTCGTCGCCCGCTTCCAGCCAGACGATGTCATCGACGACGATCTCGGAGCGCGAAACGGAAGCCAGGGCCCCGTTCCGGACGACCCGCACCGGCACGCACTCCCGGGCCACCGCGAGGAGATCGAACTCCCGGTCGGCCCGTTCCTCGCTGATGAAGCCGATCAGGGTGGCAAGCGTGACAATGAGGCAGATGACGGCCGTCTCGATCATGCTTCCTTCGGATACGCCGATCAGGGCCATGATGACGGCGGTTCCCAGCAGAAGGCGGATGATCGGATCGTCGAACTGACGGAGCCATCCCAGCCACCAGGGTGGACGGGGCGGGAGAGACAGCCTGTTCAGGCCAAACCGGCGTCGGCGGTCTTCGACATCCGGTTCGGAAAGCCCACCGATCTGGTCGGGGGAAGGGATCACCGTTTCTCTGCGCGGATCCGGCGTCGGAAGGCGCGGGGCCTCCTCCTCGGACGGAGGCCGGCGCGGACGTGCCTTGCGATCGTTTCTGACACCACCCTCCACGGTCACTTGGTCCCGGATTCGGAATCGGGCGGGGGTTCCTGCGGAGGAGGCGGGGTGATGATGACGGCCGGCGTTGCCTCGAGATCGGCTTCGGTGTAGGTCTGAGGATCCCTGGTTGCATCCCCCTCGTCGGGCGCCGTGAGAGCCTTGACCTTCTCGTAGAACAGCTTCGGCGTCTCGAAGTCGAGGGCCTTCGCATGGCGCCGGCAGTAGGGGCTGCCCGGCATGGCCAGCCGCGAACAGGGCGTGTTCAGGTTGTCGACGAAGGCACAGCGGCGGCGCTCGATGCGGATCTTTTCGAGGTCCGTCCAGGAGGCCAGATCGAACCGGTAGATCTTCCGGAGGATGAGGCCGGAATTCATGTGATACGTGTTCGATGCGGCATCATAGATGAACAGCGAGCCCGTCCGATACCACCCGGGATGCACCGGCTCCCCGTTTTCCTCGACCGACCATCCGCGCAAGAAGCCGAGCTCCTTGAGCCGCCCGAGATCCTGATGAAGCTGTTCGAGCAGGCTTTCGTCATGGCCGTCGCTCATCTCGAGACAGGCTCGCTCGATCAACGACATCAGCGAAAGCTCCACCGCACTCGAGGTGCTGCCGGCTTCGGGGCCGGCCGAGGCGAGATCGATCCGGTTCCGCTCTACCAACAGTTCCCAGAGGGTCAGGTAGATCCGGAACGCGAAGGGGTGGCGCCGGTCGTCGAGCGCATAAGCTACGGGATGCGGCAGCTTCGGATACCGGTTCCGCAGATGCTCCTCATACAGCGGCGGCGAAAACCGGAATCGCCCCGCCGTGAACGTTTCGACTTCGCGGCCGGCGGAATCGCGCACCCATTCGCGTTTCACCTGCTCCTCGAACGGAATCAGGGGGCAATAGGTGCGGATCGCGACGCCTCTCGGTCCCGAAATCTGGAAGTAGAAAAACTCGTCGCACAGCTCGGTGAAGGCAATCGAGAGCATGCCGCGCCGGCGGTCTGTGAGCGTCTCCTCGCCTGGCCAGAGCTGGGAGGCCATCTTGCCGAGATCGAACTCGAGGCTGCCATCCGGATGCCCCTTCGAGGCGGCGAAGGCCATTTCGAACACCTTCCGCTGGAAGGGGGTCATCGAACGGACCAGGCCGTACGGCTGCCGGGCGACCCCGTCCTTGTTGAACTGGCCGTACAGCCAGTGGAACAGCTTCCAGCGACGTTCGGCGCCGCCGTAGATCACCCGAAGGACGATGAACAGGAGGATGAAGAGGGCCAGGAAAAGCGCCCCGACGGACCGGACCATCAGCCGCAGCACCATCAGCCGCATGCGGATCAGCTCGATCGCCTGGTTGTTCGGCGACAACCGCTCGGCATACTCGGGAAACTTCGTGATTCCGGCCCGGTCCTTCTCCATTTCGTGCATGACCCGCGTGAGCAGGGATTGCTCCGACATGCCGAGCTTCGTCACTTCCTTGCCGGCGAGATCGGCGATCTCGTCCTGGAGCCGCGGCCAGAACACGGCGTCGATGAAGAGGTCGGTGCGCAGCAGCATCAGCCAGGCGGAAACGGCGGCGAACAACGCCAGGGCGACAACCGCCAGACGCAAGAAAGCGTCTGATATATGTCGATCATAATAATATACCCGGTTTCGCGATCGGATGACCATGGCTCAGCTCTTTCGTCCGGCCCGACTGGTCGGCGCCTGGCCGGCGAGATCGATGAACACCAGGAAGCCGCAGTAGGGGCAGCGCACGGCGTTGGGTTTGGCGTTGCAGCCCGGGCAGGTCTTGGTCACGGCACCGACGATCCGGTCCCCGCAGACATGGCAGGTGACGGTCCCCTCGCCCCACTCGATCCGGGCGCGGCAGTTCACGCACCTCACCAGGTTCATGCGGGCGACAAGGTGATACGCGGTGCGCACCATCAGGTTCACGGTGAGGAAAAACAGGGAGAGCACCAGGTAGATGGGCAGAAACACCAGCTTGAACACGAACCGCACCTCGATCTTCTCCTCGAAGATCACGTAGAAATCCGAATTCACATACCAGTTGTAAATTTTGACGTAGTCTTCGAGAATGCGCGGCATGACCAGCAGGACCAGGATCGCAACCGTCAGGCCGGCAAGCATCGCCACGGCAAGCCAGAAAAAGGCGCCGAGGACACCCGTTCCGATGACAACCTGGCCCAGATGGGCAAAAAAGTAGCCGAGGGCACGCAGCTCGAAAAACGCCGTCACATCATTCATCCGTCTTTCCCATCCTCCCCTGCCGGCCCCATTTTATCACGCCTCCGTTCCCCGGTGGCGACATCCGTCGTCGAGAGAAGCGGCGAGAGACATCGCGAGACGAGGGCGGTGCACGCCGTTCCCAGCAGAGCCAGTTTGACGATGGCCACGACGATCCCCATACCGCCAGCGGAGGCGCCTCCCCATGCCGTGACCGTTGCCGCCAGCGTCCCCAGCAGCGTGAACACCGCGTCTTTCCGGTGGTGCCAGGCGAACAGGTTGCACAGGGGGGAATCGAGCCGTTCGTCGGTCCGGAACAGGCCGCGGGCGATCGTTTCCTTCGCGATACCGAGCGCGAGCGCGAACATCCAGAGACCTGCCAGGCCGACGCCGGAACCCACGAGATCGGCGTTCAGGGGGGGCGCAAAAGCGGCCGCCCAGGCCGGAACCAGTCCCGGAATGATGCCGGCAGCCAGGTTGACGGCCACCCCCAGAAGAACCCGCCACAGGATCAGGCTCGCGATCAGCGCCAGCAGCGCCTCGCCGGCACGGCTTCGCCAGCAGGGGCGGCGCCACGCACGCAGCACGAGGAAGGCGCTTCCCAGATCCCAGGCGGCGATCGCGGCAAGCCGTTCGACGAGCACGGGCTCGCGGACGGCGAGGCTCCAGGAGAGGCCGCTTCCGACGAGGCCGAGGTGGCCGGCACCGACCAGCCCGGCCGTCACGAGAAACGCCAGCGCCACGGCGCGGTCCAGGGCTTCGCGGATTCCGCCCGCGACCGCCTCTTCCCGACCCTCGTCGAATCTCATGGTTCTCCGTGCTCCGGCGAAAGCAAAGCCCCGGCGGTCACCTGCCGGGGCTTTGTATTCGCAGCATTATTTTACGACGAAGCTGGCCATGCGCTTCGGCACATGGATGAACTTCACGATCGTCTTGCCCTCGAGGAACTTCGCGACTTTCTCGCTCTTCATGCAGGCCTCGCGCACCTGGTCGTCGGAGAGGCCGATCGCCACGCGCACCTGGTCGCGCAGCTTGCCGTTCACCTGGACGGGGAGGTTCACCGCATCCTCGACCAGCGCCGCCTCATCCCACTTCGGCCAGGCCTGCAGATGGACCAGACCCCGCGCGCCGCGGCCGGTGCGGTCCCACAGCTCCTCGGCGAGGTAGGGCATGATCGGGGCCAGCAGGAGCAGCAGGGCATCGACCGCCTCGTCCCACAGCGCCGTGCCCGCCAGTTCGGTGTTGCGGGCGAAGTCGGAGAGCGCGTTCACGAATTCCATCAGCTTCGCCACGGCCGTGTTGAAGCTGAACGTCTCGATGTCGCCCGTGACCCCCTTGATCGTCTTGTGGATCCACCGCTTCAGCTCGACGGCCTTCTCGCCCTCAGCCACGCCGCCCTTGCCGCCCGGATACTCCTGCACCAGGTCGTAGACGCGGTTGACGAACCGGTACATGCCCTTGATGCCCTCGTCCGACCAGGCGACCTCGAGCTCGAAGCAGCCCAGGAACAGGATGAACGCCCGCAGCGTGTCGGCGCCAAACCGCTCGACCATCTCGTCGGGGGTGATGACGTTGTTCTTCGATTTGCTCATCTTCTGGCCGTCGGGGGCCAGCATCATGCCCTGGTTGCGCAGCATCGCGAACGGCTCGCCGAACGGGATCAGCCCCTCGTCCTGCATGACCTTCGTCCAGAACCGCGCGTACAGCAGGTGCATGACGGCATGTTCGGCGCCGCCGACGTAGAGATCGACCGGCAGCCAGTAGGCGGCCTTGGCCTTGTCGAACGGGGCCGTGTCGAGCTTGGGATCGATGAACCGCAGGAAATACCACGAGGAGCAGGCGAACCCGTCCATCGTGTCGGTCTCCCGGCGGGCCGGCTTGCCGCACTTCGGGCAGGTCGTGTTCACCCATTCCGAGATGCCGGCGAGCGGGGATTTGCCATCCTGGCCCGGCTTGAACTCCTTGATCGGAGGCAGCAGCACCGGAAGCTGGTTTTCCGGGACAGGCACGGTGCCGCAGCCGTCGCAGTGCACGACCGGGATCGGGGCGCCCCAGTACCGCTGACGGCTGATCAGCCAGTCGCGAAACTTGTAGTTCACGCGCCGATGGCCGAGGTTCTTCCCCTCGAGCCAGGCGGCCATGCGGTCCATCGACGTCTCGGAGGTCAGGCCCGAGAACTCGCCCGAATCGATCAGCACGCCGTACTCGGTATAGGCGGCGGCAAGATTCCCCTGCGCCTTTCCGGCCGGGGTGATGACCTCGCGGACCGGGAGGCCATACTTCTTCGCAAACGCAAAGTCGCGTTCGTCATGCGCCGGAACGGCCATGACGGCGCCGGTGCCGTAGCTCACCAGCACATAGTCACCGATATAAATCGGCACGTTCTCGCCGTTGAAGGGATTGATCGCGAAGCTGCCGATAGCCGTGCCGGTCTTTTCCTTGTCGGTCGAGAGGCGGTCGATCTCGCTCTTGCGGCGGGACTCGGCCACATACGCCTCGACGGCGGCTTTCCGGTCGGGGTGGGTCAGCTTCTCGACGAGCGGATGCTCGGGGGCCAGGGTCATGAAGGTGACGCCGAAGATCGTGTCCACGCGGGTCGTGAAGATGGGGATGTCGAACGTCTCGCCGGTCAGCGGATGCACGCCCTTGAACGTCACTTCCGTGCCGGTGCGGCGGCCGATCCAGTTTTCCTGCATCTTCTTGATGTGGTCGGGCCAGTCGACGGTCTTGAGGTCGTCGATCAGCCGGTCCGCATACTCGGTGATCTTGAAATACCACTGTTTCAGGTCTTTCTTTTCGACCAGGGACTCACACCGCCAGCACTTGCCCTGCTCGACCTGTTCGTTGGCGAGGATCGTCTGGCAGCTCGGGCACCACCACTGGGCGCCGGTGGACTGGTAGGCCAGGCCGCGCTTGTGCAGCATCAGGAAGAACCACTGGGTCCACTTGTAGTAGCCCGGGTCGGTCGAGTTGATCTCGCGCTCCCAGTCGTAGGAGCACTCGACGAGGCTGAGCTGGCGACGGTAGTTGGCGGCGTTCTTCGCGGTCGTCTCGGTGGGATGGACCCCCATCTTGATCGCGAAGTTCTCGGCGGGCAGGCCGAACGCATCCCAGCCCATCGGATGCAGGACGTTGAAGCCCTGCATGCGCTTCATGCGCGAGATGACATCCGTCGGCACGTAGTTGCGGAGATGGCCGACCGACAGGCCGTTGCCCGACGGGTACGGGAAAAAGTCGAGGCAGTAGAACTTCGGCTTCGAGTGATCCTCGGCCGTGCGGTAGATCTTTTTCTCGGCCCAGACCTTGTGCCACTTTTCCTGCACCGCGTTGTATTCGTATCGTTCAGCCATTTCGGTCACTCCGTTGAATAGTCATTAGGATATCCCAAGGCGCCTGACGACTTCGTCGCGGCCCAGCAGATCGAGCACATTGATGAGATCGGGGCCGTGGCAGCTGCCGGTCAGTTTCACGCGCAGGGGCATGAACAGGCCTTTTCCCTTCGCCCCCGCCTTCTTGCCGGCGGCCTTGATCGCGGCGTTGATCGGATCGCGCTGCCAGTCACATCCCTTGAACTCCTCGGCGAGAGCTGCCAGGAGGGCCGGAACCTCGGGCGCTGTCAGGGCCGCCTTCGCCTCGTCATCGGCGGGCTCCCCGGCATGAAGCAGGGGTTTTGCGACATTCACGACGTCGGGGATCACCGTCAGGGCCGGCTGAACCGTCGCGGCCAGTTTTCTCAGGAACGCCCCGTCTTCCATGCGGGCATCGCCGGGATACGCGCCGCGCATCGCGGGGGTGATCAGCTCGGCGAGCTTCTCGACCGGGAGCAGCCGGATGTGCTGGCCGTTCATCCAGATCAGCTTGGTGTGATCGAAGACGGCCGGAGCGGGATTGATCCGTTCGAGCGAGAACTTCTCGATCAGCTCCGGAATGCTATAGAGCTCTTTATCGATTCCCTCGGCCCAGCCGAGCAGGGCAAGGAAGTTCACCATCGCCTGGGGGAGGAAGCCGTCGGTCTCGTACTGGCCGACCGAGGTGGCGCCGTGCCGTTTCGACAGCTTCGTCTTGTCGGCGCCGAGGATGAGCGAGACGTGGGCGAACTGCGGAATCGGCTTCCCGAGCGCCTCGTAAAGAATCAGCTGCCGGTGCGTGTTCGTGAGATGCTCCTCGGCCCGGATGACGTGGGTGATCTCCATGTCGGCATCGTCGACGACAACGCAGAAGTTGTAGACCGGCATGCCGTTCGAGCGCAGGATGATGAAGTCGCCAAGCGTCTCGGACTTCCACTCGACGCGGCCCCGGACCAGATCGTTGACCGCGTAATCCTTCGCCGGCACGCTGACGCGGATGCAGTGGGGCTCGCCCGCCGCCACGCGCCGCTGCGCCTCCTCGGCGGAGAGACGGCGGCAGGTGCCGTCGTAATGCAGCGAGCGGTGTTCCGCCTCGGCCTGCTGGCGTTTTTTCTCGAGCTCGTCCTCGGTGCAGAAGCACGGATACGCCGCGCCGGTCCCGACGAGCCGGTGCGCCCATTCCTGGTAGATCTTCGTGCGCTCGGACTGGCGGTAGGGGGCGTGGGGGCCGCCGATGCCGGGGCCTTCGTCCCAGGTGAGGCCGAGCCAGCGCAGATCGCGCAGCAGCCCCTCCTCGGATTCGGCGGTCGACCGCTCGAGATCGGTGTCCTCGATGCGGAGGATGAACGTGCCGCCATGACGTTTGGCAAACAACCAGTTGAACAGCGCCGTGCGGGCGCCGCCGACATGGAGATACCCGGTGGGTGAAGGCGCGAAGCGGACTCTGACGGTCATTTCAGATGATGTTCCCCCCCATGAAGATCTGCTCGTTGCCGTTGGCAAGAGCATGGCCGCACCGGCCGAACGCGGCGACCGCGATCCGGCCCTCGCCCCGGACGATGGCGACCTTGAAGCCGCCGCCGAGACCGGGGTTGATGACATTGCACTGGCTATAGATATCGCGCACGGCGTTGCTGACGGCGAACTTCTCGCGCGGATCCTCCCGGATCACCGAGCGGGCGATGGCGGCGACGATCGTGGCCTCCCGAAGCTTGATGGGCAGCTTCTCGGCCGTGGCCCCGACCTGGGTGATGGCGGCCCGGAACCCGGCGCTCGCGACCTTCTGGAGCCAGTATTCCTCCTGCTCCGGGTCGCGGGTCATGGCCAGGTAGATGACGGCGCTCTCGGGGGTCAGCTTCTGCTCCGAGCGGTCCTCGACGAGGTCTTTCACGATGTCTTTGTAGGTGACGACCCCGACCAGCTCCTCGGCGTTGTCGAGCACGGGAAGCGCCTCGAGCTCACTCGCCGAAAGCTGGGCGGCGGCTTCGCGCACGGCCGAGTTGGCGTTGACGGCACGGAACTTCTTCACCATGAACCGCTCGACCTTGTCGTCGACGTCGGCATCGTTGGCGGTCGCGAGATGCGACGGCGTCAGCAGCCCGACGACCCGGCGCTCGTCGTTAAGCACCAGAACGCACTCGGGCTGGCGCAGGATCATGATCTCGCGCAGGCCGAACAGCGTCTCGTTGCAACTCACCGTGACCGGATTCGGATCCATGATGTCCTTCACCCGGATACCCATTGTCTGTCCTCCCCCGGCAGACCCTGTCTGCCGTTACGTATTATTTTTTCGTTTTGATGCGCGTGAAGATCATCCGGCCGGAAGCGGTCTGCAGGATGTTGGTCACGGTCGTCATCCGTCTCTCGCCGATCGAGCCGCCGCCGTCCTCGACGACGACCATCGTGCCGTCCGACAGGTAGCCAACCCCTTGGGCGGGCTCCTTCCCCGGCTTGAGGATCTGCACCTCGATCTGCTCGCCGCTCATGAAAATCGGCTTGAGCGCGTTCATCAGTTCGTTGAGATTCAGCACGCGGATCTGGTGGATCTCCGCCACCCGCTTGAGATTGTAATCCAGCGTGATCAGACCGGCGCCGTCGGCCTTCGCATACTCGATCAGCTTGCCGTCGACCTCCTGCACCTCCGGGAAGTCCTTCTCGGTGATCAGGACCTGGTCGGGAAACTCCTTGCGGAGCTTGTTGAGCAGGTTCAGGGCTTTCCGCCCCTTGTCACGCCGGGTCGGATCCGCCGCATCGGCGAGGAACTGCATCTCGTTCACGACGAACCGGGGAATCAGCAGCTGGCCTTCGATGAAGCCCAGCCGGAACAGCTCGACGAACCGGCCGTCGATGATCGCGCTCGTGTCGACCAGCTTCGGGGCGACGGAGAGATTGCTCGACCGGCTGCGGCTCTCGATCGAGCGGTACCGCCCGATGATACGCACGCCAAGATAGGCGAACAAAAGATTTATGCCAAGCGGAATAGAAAGATACAGCAGGGCGACAAGGGAGTCGTAGTATTTGTTGTCAAACCGGATGTTCACGAACCCGCGGTACATGATGAAATATACCGGGATGAACAGCAGGTTCGCTGCGACGAGGCCCATCAGCAGGCCGAGGGCGCCCCAGGCCAGGTCATAGCTGTTGTTGTTTTCGATGCGCTGCTCGATCCACTCCTGGAGCTCGCGGCCCGCCATCGAGGAGAGCAGGTAGCCGATGCAGCCGAGCAGCGCGGCGAGCTTGATTTCCGGGTAGTCGGTGTCGAGGAAGTTTTCGTACTGCGACGTGACACCGTACGCCAGCGCGACGCCGGCGACGGTTCCGGTGATGACGAGGAGAAATCGCAGCAGTTGGAAGATCATAGCTCGCTCCGAAGGCTGCAAAGCATATCACGAAGCAGCCCCGGAAGCAAACGCCCCGGGGTCACTCCCCAGACGGCTGACGGGCTTCAGAGGCCGGGGGGCGTCCGCCGGGGAAGACGTGGCGGATCGCGTCGGCGATGTTCTGGACGCGGACGACGTCGTTCCCTTTCGGGGGCTCTCCCGCGGCGGAGACGAGGAAGCGGGTGAAGCCGAACCGGCGGCCCTCGGCCAGCCGGCGCTCGATACCGGCGACCGGGCGGATATCGCCCGAAAGGGTGAGTTCGCCGGCCATCAGCAGATCGTGCGGAACCGGCCGGTCCCAGGCGCTGCCGATCATCGCCATGGCCAGTCCCAGATCGCCGCCCGGTTCGTTCATCCGCAAGCCTCCGGCGACGTTCGCGAACACATCCCGGTTGTAGAACTTGAGCCCGCCATGCTTTTCGAGCACGGCCAGCACGAGGTGGATCCGGTTCGAGTCGAGCCCCGAAACGACGCGGCGCGGCATCGACAGGAACGAGTGCGTCACGAGGGCCTGCAGCTCGGCGAGGATGCAGCGCGAGCCTTCGAGGAGAGGCACCACGACGACGCCAGGCGCGGCGGTGCGATGCCGGCTCACGAACAGGTCGGAGGGATTGATCACCGGCATCAGGCCGCTCGCCCTCATCTGAAACACAGAGACCTCGCCGGTAGCCCCGAACCGGTTCTTGAACACGCGCAGGATACGGAAGTTCGAGTTGATCTCGCCTTCAAAATACAGCACCGTGTCGACGATGTGCTCGAGCACTTTTGGCCCCGCGATCGCCCCCTCTTTCGTGACATGGCCGATGATCATGACGGGCAAACCCCGGTCTTTCCCGAATTTCGTGAGGATCGCCGCGCACTCGCGCACCTGGGCGACGGCGCCGGGGGTCGCCTCGAGCTGGGGCGTGAACACGGTCTGGATCGAGTCGATCACGAGCAGTTTCGGCTGGTAGGTCATCACGGCGCCAAGCGCGGCGTCGAGGTTCTGCTCCGAGACGAGGAAGATGTCCTTGCCGTTTCCGATGTTGAGGCGGTCGGCACGCAGCTTGATCTGTGTCGACGACTCCTCCCCCGAAATATATAATATTGGCTTTATTTTTACCGCGAGACGGGAGGCGAGCTGGAGCATGAACGTCGATTTGCCGACCCCCGGCTCGCCGCCGATCAGGGTGATGCCTCCGGGAACGAGCCCGCCGCCGATGAGTTCGTCGAACGTGTCGAAGCCGGTGGGGAAGCGGGCGGCGCTCTCGGCCTTCACGTCGTCGAGCGCCTGGCAGAGAGCCAGATTGGCAGCCCCGCTCTTGAAGTCGTGCATGCCCGGCCGGCCGGCCGGGCCGGCCGCCTCGGCGACGATGGTGTTCCACTCCCCGCACGCGCTGCACTGGCCCTGCCACTTGCTGAAGCTCTGCCCGCACGTCTGGCAGGCATACGTCACGCCGTTCTTGCGCGCCATCTTCTTCCCCCGTCCCCAAGTCTGTCCGATGGATCCAGAATAACACACCCCCGACGGCTGCCGGGATGATGCCCCAACGATCCCCAGGGAGAACGCGCCCCTCCTTCAAACCTCCCTATTCCGGGCGCTCCCCGTCAGCCCTGCCTCTCCGTGCCCGGTCCGTCCTCCGGAGGGGTTCTCAGGAGGATCACCCAGAACGCGAAGGCCCAGATAGCCGGAAGGTACCCGATCCCGGCCGGAAGCTTCACGGAAGACGGCAGAAACGGCACCAGACCGAAGCAGAGGAATATATAATATAGACTATCATATTTTTTCCATCCCTTCAGCGCCGCCGAGGCGGCCGGAACCAGCAACAGGTACGAGTAGCCCTTGAATCGGGGTGCCACCAGGGCATAGGCCAGAACCGCCAGGAACACCGCCCGTCGACGGCCGTCACGCCGCTCGAGCTCCTGTGCGCCGAGCTTCCGCCAGGTGATGACAAGAATGGCCAGGGACATCAGGGCATGCGGCACCACGCCGGCCCCGCTTCCGACGCTTCCGATGCCGGTTCCCGTGAGATCCCGCCAGAGAGCCGCCATGCAGGGATTCTGGGCACCACGCTCGTCGATCGACGAAGCGAGAGCCGTGAAACGGCTCCACCTGTCCGGAGCCCCCGCATACGCCGCGCCCAGGAGCAGCACGGCGACGGCAAGGGCGGCAAGAACCGAACGGCGGCGCTCCGGCGGCTCCCATCCCCCAAGCGCCAGAAACGCCCCGGGAAGCAGCTTGATCTGGGCCGCCATCAGGGTGACCGCCGCAAACACGCCGGTGCGGCGATCGATCCAGGCCTCGAGCGCCAGCCAGAGAAGCAGGCTCTCGAACACCGCAACATTCCCCGAACCGAGATCGAGCACGAGCGCCCCGTGAAACGCGAGCAGGGCAAAAGCCACGGAAACCCCGTTCCCCGGCCCGGCGACCCGGTTCCAGCACCGGAACAGGAGATACAGCGCCCCCAGCTTGGCCAGCAGAAATACCAGGTGAAATACCGGCAGAGGAAGCAGGGACATGAGGCCCGCCAGCGGCAGCAGCGGCGGCGGATAGACGAACGGCAGCGGCGGCTTCCCCATCGTCTTCGTCAGGAGCAGGACGTCGTAGGGATCCCCCCCCTGTCTCCAGGCCCTTCCTGCCGCATGATAGGCCTCGGTATCCCATTGGAACAGCCCGACCTGCGATCCGATCGCAACAGCCAATGTAAGAGCCGCCAAGCAGATGAAGTCAAGTCTGCTCATGGCCATCAAGAATGGCGATTTCAAAACATTTTACCTCTGAATTGGGACAAGTCTTTCTGGTGGGTAGAAAAGCAACGCTAGCCACAGAGTCAATAGCGCCCAAAAATATACAGATCCTGTCGTCATAGTAAAAAAAGGATGTATGGGAAAGAGATTAAAAAAATTCAAAGGCGTAATAAATCCGGCCAGAGATATTCCCAAAAGAAGTTTTAAACCTATTGGAGCATCTTTCATTTGCAATTTCGTACGCCATTCCCGAACAATTGGGACGATTGGTGCGGCAATGAGCCAAACATAGTAAACATTTCCAAGTGGTTGGAGCAATTGCGCCGACACAAGCAGTAATGCCAACTCATAATTGATATCCTTGCGCCGAAAATAAAGCGTCATACCAACCACAATACCCAAGATCAACACTAGACAAATTCGCAAAGGCCCCAGGAAGCTATGACCATCAACAAGTGGTGCATAATAAAGAGGATGAGAGGTAAAAACTCTGTCAAGAAAACCAAGTAAGCTTGCATTCATCGGAAGCCATAACCAATGGATGCCATTCATGGCTCCAAACCAGCTCGACATGGGTGCTGAACCTTGAAGGGCGTAGCTCAAACCAAACAACAAAGCAGCCACCCCGATCATGGAGGTGGCAGCAATCCATTTGCGCCTGAACAAGAGCCATGGCACAAAGATGAGAAAATACAATTTTACTCCAAGTCCCAACCCAAGATATGTAGCGCCTCGAATCCATCGCCCAACAAGGAAATTCCGCCAAGCAAGAGTAACCAGCAAGAATAAAATGAATGCAAACTGCCCCGTGATGAGAATTGCAAGTGTCGGAGCAGAAAGCATGAGAAGGAACAAAAGTCCGATGCGCGTGCGGATCCTCAACGAAGCCAGCCCCAATGTTCGAAAGATGACAAAGAGTCCGACGCCGCATGCAAGCAATTGAAGCAAAAGCCATATCCCAGCCGCTAGCTCATTCGAACATCCCAACAGCGGATACAAAAACATGTGAAACTGGGGGGGGTTCATATTGAGGAGATGTAGATGGATATCGCTCAAACTTACTAATGTGTGAACCCCTGGAGCATAGGGATCGTGAATTCCAGCTCGTATCAATCGCGCAGTCTGAAGAAAATTCCCGAAGTCATTCATGCGGGTCAGCGCATACCAGGAGTACAGGTAGAAAAAATACGTGAGCGCAACAAAGCAGGAGACGAGGCAGACGAGCGAAACGCGGCCAAGAACCCTCAGAATTCTGCGTTGAATCGGCACATCAGCTGTCGTGGGTTCATCCTCGAGAAACCACATGGCGGTCAGATCCTCCTATCATCTTTCGGCGGAACGATCCGCCGCGTGTGCTCTCTTCCTGCACGAAGGGCGACGCGCTTCACCTCATCGGGAACGCGCTCGAGAAGACTTCCTGGGTGCCGTAGGTTTCGGTTTTCCGGCCGGAACCGACGTGCCCTTCAGCGCGTCGGCCAGGAAGCGGCCGGTCATGGAATCGGGGTTTTTCGCGACCTGCTCGGGCGTTCCGGCCGCGATGATCCGGCCGCCCGCGTCACCGCCCTCCGGGCCGAGATCGATCACCCAGTCTGCGACCTTGATCACGTCCAGGTTGTGCTCGACGACGACGACGGTGTTCCCTTTCTCGACGAGTCGCTCGAGCACGCCGAGAAGGCACCGGACATCCTGGAAATGCAGGCCGGTGGTCGGCTCGTCGAGAATGTAGAAGGTCTGGCCGGTGGCCATCCGGGAAAGTTCCGTCGCCAGCTTGATGCGCTGGGCTTCGCCGCCGGAGAGGGTTGTGCTGGCCTGGCCGAGGGTGATGTAGCCCAGGCCGACATCCCGCAGGGTCTCGAGCTTCCGGCGGAGCACGTAATGCGCCTCGAAGAAGGCGAGCGCATCGGTCACGGTCATGGCCAGCACCTCGGCGATGTTCTTCCCCTTGAAATGCACCTTCAGCGTCTCGTCGTTGAACCGCAGTCCCTTGCAGGCATCGCAGGTGACGAACACGTCGGGCAGAAAGTGCATCTCGATCTGGATCTGGCCCGTCCCCTCGCACACCTCGCACCGGCCGCCTTTGACGTTGAAGCTGAACCGCCCCGGGGTGTAGCCGCGCGAGCGGGCTTCGAGCGTCTGGGAAAATAGCGTCCGGATCGGCGAGAAGAGGCCGGTATACGTCGAGGGATTCGAGCGCGGGCTTCGGCCGATCGGATCCTGATCAATATTGACTACTTTATTTATATATTCGAGGCCGTCGATGCCCGCGTGGCCGCCGATATCGAGCCGGCTTTTCATGAGCCGGTTCGACAGCAGCGGGAAGAGGGTGTCCGCGACGAGACTGGATTTGCCCGAACCCGAGACGCCGGTGATCGCGATGAGCTTCCCGAGCGGGAACGCGACGTCGATATCCTTGAGGTTGTTGTGCCTCGCGCCGCGCAGCGTCAGCGTGTCACCGCTTCCCTGGCGGCGTCGCGCCGGAACGTCGATGACCTCGATGCCCGCCAGATACCGGCCCGTCAGGCTTTCGGCGTTCGCCGCGACGGCCGCTGGAACGCCCTTCGCGACCAGCCGCCCCCCGTCGCTGCCGGCTCCCGGTCCGAGGTCGATCAGATGGTCGGCCTCGAGCATGATTTCGTGGTCATGCTCGACGACGAGCACGGTATTGCCCAGATCGCGAAGATTCTTGAGGGTGTCGATCAGCCGCCGGTTGTCGCGGGGATGAAGCCCGATGCTGGGCTCGTCGAGCACATAGGTGATGCCGACCAGGGCCGAGCCGATCTGCGTGGCCAGCCGGATCCGCTGGGCCTCGCCCCCCGATAGGGTGTGGGCCGCGCGCGCCAGGGTCAGGTAATCGAGACCGACATTATTCAGGAAGCGGATCCGGCTGCGGATCTGCTCGAGCACTTTCTTGCAGATGAACGCCTGGCGCTCGTCGAGATGGAGACGGTCGAAAAAGCTGACGAGATGACCGACCGAGAGCTGGGCGAGGCCGTGAATGCTGAGATCCTCGACCGTGACGGCCAGGGCCGCCGGCGACAGCCGCTTTCCGGCACAGGACGGGCAGGGCAGCTCGCGCATGAACTTCTCGTACCAGGTGCGCATTTCGTCGGACGCCGACTCCTTGTACCGCCGGTCGATCATGTGGATGATGCCTTCGAACGGCCTCTTGAACGTCGCGGACATCCGCCGCCCCTCGTAGAACACCTCGATCTCCTCGGTGCCGGAACCCTCGAGAAGGATGTCGACGACCTTTTTGGGCAGCTTTTCGATCGGGGTCTGCAGGGAAAAGCCGTAATGCCGTGACAGACTGACGAGCCACTGGCCGAGAATCGTCTCCTGCCCCGAGTTCATCGAGCTGATGCCGCCATCTGCGAGTGCCAGCGATCGGTCGGGGAAGATCAGATCGGGGTCGATGACGAGCTGGAATCCGAGGCCGGAACACTGGGGGCAGGCCCCATACGGCGCGTTGAACGAGAAGAGGCGAGGGTTGATCTCGGGCAGGCTGACCTCGCACCGTCCGCACCGGAGTTTCTCGCTGAACGGCACTTCCTGTGCCTCATTGCCGCCCGGCGTTTCGAGAACGACGATCAGTTGCCCGTCCGCCATCTTGAAGGAGAGCTCGACGGCATCGTTCAGGCGCGAAGCTTCCTCCCTCCCGCCCGACAGGGAGATTCTGTCAATAGCAACCTCTATCGTATGACTCTTCTTGGGATCGATCTTCGGCAGTTCGTCTTCGAGCAGCTGAAGCTTTCCATCGATGCGTACCCGCGAAAACCCCTCGCGGCGCAGCTCCTCGAAGACTTTCTGATACTCACCCTTGCGGCCGCGCACCACGGGGGCGAGCAGCGTCAGCCGGGTTCCGGCCGGCCGGCCGAGCAGCGCGTCGACGATCTGCGTCGGGGTCGTGCTGGTGACCTTCGCCCCGCACTGTGGACAGTGGGGTTCGCCGATCGCGGCATACAGCAGCCGGAAATAGTCATACAACTCCGTGACCGTGCCGACCGTCGAGCGGGGGTTCCGCGACGTGGTCTTCTGCTGGATCGCGATCGTCGGGGAAAGCCCCTCGATGCTCTCCACGTCGGGCTTTTCCATCTGCTGCAGGAACTGGCGGGCATAGCTCGACAGCGACTCCATGAACCGCCGCTGCCCCTCGGCATGGATGGTGTCGAAGGCCAGGGAGCTTTTTCCCGAGCCCGAAACACCGGTGATGACGGTCAGGGTGTTGCGGGGGATCGACAGCGAGAGATCCTTGAGGTTGTGGACGCGGGCCTTGGCGATGCGGATCATGGGAAGGGCGTCAGCGCCAGTCGTATTGGATCACGCTCGCCTGGGTCGGGTTGCCGAGCTGGTTCAGATCGAACACGACCTTGTAGAAACCCGACACCTTCACGCGCTTCGAAGGATTTTTCTTGCTATACACTTCGACGAGGCCGTTCTTCACGACCACTTCGCCGGAGCCCTTCGTCTGGTTGAAAAGCACCTTGAACAGGCCGGAGGCACCTCTCGCCACGATCCCGCCCGATTCGATCTCGAGAATATCACGCCCGTCGAGAGAAATCGCGACCGTCAGCTCACCCCGGGAAAGCGCGACCGACTCGCGGACAACCCGGTTTTCGGTCTCGTGCAGCGCCGCCTTCATGACGGTCATTTCCGACATCGAGGCAAGTTTCACCACGTTTTCGAGCTGGAGCTTCACGGCAAGCGCGCCATCCTTCTCGACCTTGAAGGTGTACTCGTCGTCGAACGAGAAGCCCGGAGGGACCTTTTCCCAGTCGCCGATCGAGCGGCCCTGAACCGAGCCCTTCACGTCGGTGACCGCCACCTTGTACATCTTCTCCCGTTCCTCCTGATACGCCTTCTGGGCAGATCTGTTCCGGAGGATCATCAGGAAGACGACGGCACAGATGACCGCGAGAAGAACGGAGCCGACGATGATGGCGATCCGCTTCCGATCTGCCTCCTGCTTTTGTTGCTGAGCCTGCTTTTCCCGATCCAGCTGAAGCTTCTTCAGCGATTTGTGATCGAGCTTTTCGAGTTGATGCCATTGCTTTGCCATTGTTCGTTAACCGGTTCCGTGAAGAGTTATGGCGCAATTTCAAGCCCGACGTTGGGGGTCGCCATCGTGGAGCTTTCCTTGAACGCTTTGGGGTCCTTGGGATAGACGCAGTGGATCGAAATCTTGAGAGGCTGGAACTCCGTGGCCATGGACGGAAGAGGCCCCGGGGCCTCGAACTTGACCCACTCGACATCGTGCACGAGCACCTGCCGGCCTGGCGCACCATCGGACTGGAGGCTCAGGTTGCCGGACCGGGCATACTGATCCGGCGTGGTTTTGAAGGTGTTCTTGTTGATCTCGACGACGAGATCGCCGACCGAGACGAGCGTATTGGATCGGCCTTCGAACCAGAGAATCGACTCCCGGTAGGAACCGGGGGCCGGGGGCTTTTCGGGCTGGCAGACATACCAGGTCATGAGTTTCGTCTTGCCGCCGGCGGCAGGGGCCCGCAGTTCCTGCTGGTTCGCGGCGATCTTCAGGAAATACTTGCGGGCGATGGCCGGATCGGGATTGTCCGAGGGATCGCAGATGCTGTCGCGCAGCAGCGTGGTCGGATACGAGGTGCTTTTGATTTCCTTGCCGAGGAAGCCCGTCGCGATGCGGAGTTCGTCGACGACGGAGTTGGTCCACTGGGACCGGCCGGCCGTTTTCGACCCGCCGATGAAGATCTTGTACACGAAAAACAGGAAAACGGCCAGCAGGGAAACCGCGATCATCAGTTCCAACAGAGTAAAGCCGCGGCCGGCGGGTGTCGGGCGGTGCACTGTTCGTTTCTGTTCCTGCATCGTCATCATTTCCCCGAGCGGGTGATCTTCTGGATTTTCTTCTGGACCTGGGTGTAGCGCGATCCCTTGAAGTCGATGATGCTGCCCTCGACCTCGATCTCGATCGCTTCTTCATTGTAGCGACGCAGCTCTTTCATCGCGTGGATGTTCACTTTCGTGACACGGTAGCACATCGTGTAGGGGAATCCATCCGAGCCGCCGCCGAGACTCCAGGATTTGGCGGTCTTCACCACCGGGCTGATGTTCGTCTCGAGAACCGGCTGCAGGTGTTTGCCATCCTTGATCATGTTCGTGCAGTCACGAATATAATAATCGAGATACTTTCCGGCCTTCCAGGAAATGTCGGGGGCTATGGGCTGGGTATACCGCATGGCCATCTCGGTCCGGGCCATGTCCGGGGCCAGGTATCTATAATCTGGATTATAAAAGCTTCCCATCCGCATGTAGGTGTCGTTTTTCCCCTCGAGCTGCATGTAGAAGAATTTCGGCCGCTCGTTGGCATCACGCTCCTCGCTCGGCAGCACCCGGACATACACGCCGGGGAACCCCTGCATGGGCTTGAACACCTGGCGCCCCTGGGCATCGGTACCGAGAATCTCGGAAAAATCGCAGAGGGGATTTTTGCCCTGGCTGAACTCGACGGCATCGTAGAACTCGGTCGGAAACAGTTTGGCCTTGAGCAGAATGTGCTGGATCGCGGCACGGGCGGCAAAAAACGCCTGCTGGTTCTGCAGATTCAGACGGTTGTGTCCGGCCACATTGCGGTGCTGGAAAAACATCGACGCGACCATGATCATCAGGCAGAACGCGAAAAACAGGACGACGACGATCGCCATGCCGCTGCGGGAAACGTTCCGGTGAGCGCTCGTCATCGGTTGATGTCCCCCTTCATCGTGATGAGATGGATCCGCTGGATGTCGGACCCGTCGGAGTCCGGATTCTTGTAGAACTTCTTGTCCATGTTCCACTGGATCTCGACGATGAGCCGTTTCATCGTGCAGAAGGCGAATGTATCGTCTTTGGTATAATTCACCTTCTCGCTGGACATGCGCTGCGTGTACCGGGCAGCCGTCGGATCCATGAACCGGGGCGAATCATCCCCGGCGCCATAGCCTTCATCCCGATAGATGTTTTCGGAGGGCTGTGCCACGCCATTCTTGTCGGGAGACAGTTCGAGCTCCCAGCGGGGGGGCTGGGCCGCGGTCGAGAAGGGGTTGTATTTCTGGAGCCAGTTGGGATCGGACAGCTTCCCCGGGTTCTGCAGGAAGGAGAACGTCAGCTCGTTCCGCTGATCGAAATCCTGAGGGGCGGCATCGGGGAAGGCGGTGCCGACTTTCTTCCGGTCGGGCCGGGCGTCCGCTGCCGCCGTCGGAGCCGCCAGATCCTCGACACACAGGGTCACGAGGTAGCTGATGCCTCGGGGATCCGTGATGATGCCGCGGCAGGGATACCCGCGGTTCCCGTCGAGCTCGCTGCCCGGGAACAGCATCTGCGCGATGCCCTTGAGCCAGTTCGCATCGTACCGGCTATATTCGGAAGCCGGCAGATCGGTGATGCTGAGATACCCGGGATTCCCCATCCGGATCGTCTCGAACGGCACGTTGTCGAGCATGGCATTCAGGACATCCGATGCCTTGGTGATCGCGAACGCCTGGGAGGCGTTGAGGTCCGTGTCCTCGGCTCCCTTGTGGAGCATGTTGAAGATCGGCAGCAGGGCGATCGTCAGAACGGCCATCGCGATGACGATCTCGATGAACGTCACCGCCCGCCGCCGGCACCGGCAGTGCAGCGCACCGGTCTCCGGCCGCGGCATCCCGCCGTGCGTGGCCGTGGTCCCTCCCGCCATCACAAAAGTTCCGATGCCAGGGCCGACAGGGACGAGCGTTCGGACTTGTTGAGGATGATGTGCCCGAACAGGGCATTGTTCTTGAAACGCTCGATCACGAAGTTCAGACCGTTGGACGAACTGTCGAGGTAGGGGTTGTCGATCTGGTAGGGGTCGCCGGTGAGCACGACCTTGGTGCCGTCGCCAGCGCGGCTGATGATCGTCTTGACCTCATGCGGGGTCAGGTTCTGCGCCTCATCGACGATCAGAAACTGCTTCGGAATGCTCCGGCCGCGGATGTAGGTGATGGCCTCGATCTGCACCTTCTGCGACTCGATCAGGAATTTGATCTTCTTGTCGACGTCGTCGGAATTGTTGTACAGCTTGTCCATCACGAACTCGAGGTTGTCGAAGATCGGCTGCATCCAGTGGCTCAACTTCTCGTCCTTCGAGCCGGGCAGGAAGCCGATATCCTTGCCGAGCGGCATGATCGGCCGGCTGACGAGCAGCTTGCGGTAGACATGCTCGTCGATCGTCTTCTGGAGGCCGCTGGCGAGGGCAAGCAGGGTTTTGCCCGTACCGGCGCGACCGACCAGGGTGACCAGGCTGATCTCGTTGCACAACAGCAGCTCGGTCGCGAACTTCTGCTGAAGGTTCGCCGGCTCGACGCCCCAGGGCCGGGCGTGCTGGTGGTAGAGGGGGATGATCTTCTTCGTCTGGCCGCAGAATTTGCCCAGCGCCGTCTTGTTCTCATTCTCGGCCGCCTTGAGCAGCACGAATTCGTTGAGATACAGATCATTGCCGGCATACTCGAGCGTCTTGTTGGCAATAAAGCTTTCGATATCTTTCGCCGGAAGCACGAGCTCGCGCCAGCCGGAGTACAGCTCGTCGATGTTGACCTTGTTGGTCTTGAAATCCTCGGTCGCGACGCCCAGGGCATCGGCCTTGATGCGGGCGTTGATATCCTTGCTGACGAAGATGACCGGCCGGCCCTGCTTCTTGAGGAACAGGGCGCAGGCGAGGATGCGGTTGTCGACCTTTCCCTTGTCGAAGCCGTAGGGAATCTCCATCTCGCTGTCGATCAGCACCTGGATACTTCCGCCGGAGGGCAGGGTGATGCCTTCGTACAGACGGCCGTTCTGGCGGAGAGCGTCGAGTTCGCGGGCGGCGGAACGGGCCTCGCGGCCACGCTCGTCATTGAACCCCTTGAACCGGTCGAGTTCCTCGATCACCCCGAGCGGGATGACCAGATCGTTATCCTTGAAGGAAAACAGCGCCTGGTGGCTGTGCAGGATGACGTTCGTATCGATGACAAACGTTTTTTTCACGTGTGGGCCGTCCTTTGTGAGAAGGCTGTAGATCAGCCTGCACTCTAGCACACGCCTGCAGTCGAGTCAAACCTGCGAGCCGCTGCACGGAAATCGCTCAAGATTTCGCCACCTCGCGCCGATGACAGAACTGGAATCTTATCGTTCGGCGCGACGCCCGCCCTCGGAGCGGCGCACCGGTGACCAGCGGAAAGGAACGGCCCTCCATGACAAACCGCACACTCAGCCTCCTGCTGCTCTCTGGCCTTCTCGCCCTGCACCTCCAGGCTTCTCCCCTGGCGGCGCAGGAGTATCCCAACGCGTACGAGCTCGACACGATCTCGACCGCGCCGCCCGCTCCCGACGTCCCGCTCATCGACCCGGGTACGCTCGGCATGAGCGGCTCGGGTGGGGATGACGAGTCGATCGCCTTCGTCTCGGGGGACACCCCCGACCTTTCGATCGAAGCCGACGGCATGGAGGAGGATACGCCGACCGAGGCGGCCCCCTCGAGCTCCGGCGGCTCGCAGAGCTATACCGTCCGGAAGGGCGACACGCTCGGCTCGATCTCGCGCAAGTTCTTCGGCACGACGAAATACTGGAAGAAGATCGCATCGGCCAACGGCATCAGCAACCCGGCCTCGCTGAAGGTCGGCCGCGTGCTCCGGATCCCCTCCCTCGGGAAGGGCGTCACGAAGCGCGCGCGCAAGACCCGCACCTACCGTGCCCCCGCGGTCGAGACACCGGTTGAAACACCGCCGGCTCTCCAGTTGCCGCCGGTGTCGGGCGGGAACGACCAGGTCCTGTATTCTGACAAGGGGCTGCCGCAGGTCATCCTGCCCGGCACCGAAAAGAAGGATGACGACTCGCGCCGCATGGTCAACCTCGAGGGCATGACGGGCCTCATGCACACGATGGCCGCCTACCCGCTCGGCAAGGGGAAGTTCTCGACGGGCTTCGGCGTCGTCTGGAACAAGATCGTCAAGCGCGACGGCACCCGTCTGGTGAACGGGGAAGACGGGGACTATTACCAGTTCCCGATCGCTCTCACCTACTCGGCGGAGGATTTCGAGTTCGGCCTGCAGCTTCCCTTCGAGTCCTACGACATCTTCGCGCCGATCACCTACAACTTCCGCGACGGCGAGGACTCCGGCATGGGCGATGCTTCGCTGCGGCTGAAGTTCTCGTCACAGAACGAAAACATGGCCTCGTGTCTCGGCTTCGGTGCGATCTTCCCGACCAGCGATCGAAGGATCGGCAACGACGAGAGCGACAACGCCTGGGAGCTGTTCGGCGGCGTCTCGACCAAACGCAAGGAGGGCGGGAACTTCCACCTCAACTGCGGCTACGAAGCCAGTTCGGGGAACACGGCCCACGAGGGCGTCTTCGTGAACGTCGGCTTCGAGTATGCGGCGAACGAGTCGTTCACTTTCATGGGCGAAGTGAATGCCTACAACCGTGTGAACAACGGCCGGAGCACCGACCTCACCCTCGGCCTGCGGTATTTCGTGAAGCCCGGCATGGCCGTCTCGCTCGCGGCGCCGATCGCGCTCAGCAATGACATGTTCTTCGGCTACGACTACCGGCTCGAGGGCCAGCTGCAGTATCACTACTGACGCGGGCCCGGATACACCGGAAGCCACCGGGGCGATCCCATCGGATCGCCCCGGTTCTTTTTTTCATCTGCCTTTTTTCCCGGCGGTCTGCGCCTTCCGGCAGAAGGCCAGCTCTTTCGAAAGCAGCTCCCCGAGACCGGCCGCCTGGAATTTCATCGCCGCGCGCGCCTTCTTCAGATCCATGCCCGCCGGCTCGATATCGGCCGGCGCCAGCAGGACATCGTTGCTGCCGGCGCTGTTGGCTCCGGCCATGTCCAGGCAGACGTAGCCGCCATCCGCGGTCCGGCCGACCACGCTCAGGCCGAGCCCATACAGCGCCTCGCCGGTCTCGTCCCAGACGTTGAGATCGATCAGGCCCGAAACCGTCGGCATTCGGAACCGGCCGATCGCCAGCTCGGATTTCGGCCCGCGTTTCGCGTAAAAGGCTTTCAGCTCCTGGGGCAGCTCGAGCGACCGGAGCTCGCGCGCATCTTCGGCGGAGGCTTTTTCCAGCACCCCGGGAAACAGCCGTTCGAGTTCCATCGCCAGTTCTTCGTATGTCATGCGTGTCGCCTCCTGCGGATTGGCCCCCAGTGTAACACAGGAAGCAGGCAGAAACACGACGCCCCCCGGCAGAAGCCGGAGGGCGACGGATAAATTCTATATTTTATCGTATCATTCAGGAATGGCAACGGGGCGTTCGAGGCGGCCGGTGCCGTTGCACAGGGTGCAGGTCTGGCGGCCCGTTCCATGGCACCAGGAGCAGACCGTCTGGACGGGCTGCCCGTTCTGGCCCTGGGTGACGATGATGCCCGTGCCGTTGCAGGTGTTGCACCGGACCCAGCCGTACCCGTTGCAGGTCCAGCACCGCTCGGTGCGCAGCTCGAGCCGGAAGCCGGCCTGCGCCTCGGGCGAGTAGCGGGCGCACTCGTCGCTTTCGCACACGGCCCATTTGAAATGATGCCCGACCGCGAGCCGGCCTTCATCCATCGAGCAGGTGCGGGCGCCGACCACGATGCGTTCGAACACCGTCGCATTCGCCGTCACATCATACAGGGAAACCGCGGCATACTTGCCGAGCCCGTTCCAGGCGAAGGTCGGAGCGGTCGGGTCGCTGTTCTTCGCGAGCGCGAGGCCGGTCGGGCGGGCCACAGGGGCGCAGGGAGGCAGATTCCCGACGGCCTCGAGCTGCACCGTCACCGCGCCTTTGCTGCCGAAGAAGGCCTTGGGCAGATGGACGCGGATGTAGTAGTAGGTTGCGGTCAGCTCTTCCCGCTCGATCACGAGCTTGCCGGAAAGCGAAAGCGTGCGGCGGAAGAACGACTTCCCCTGCTGCGCCAGGGCGTCGGGCAGATCGATGCGGTGTTCCCAGCTCTGGGCCGCCTGGTTCATGCCGAGCTTGTGCTCGAAGCTCTGGGAAACGGTTTCGGCCCACGCGGCGGACGGCAGGAATACGGCGCAAAGGGCGATCATCAGCAGAAAACGCAGGGTAATCCTCATGGGTGCCTCCTGGGAAAGAAATCTCTCTCTCCACTATCGGAGAATCCCGCCGGAGGGACAAGAAGCAACTCCACCCGACGGGCTCGTGCGTCCTTCGAACCGCTGCGCAGCGTCCGAGAGACTCACCGCGTCACACAAATTATGCAGAAGCCGAGCGGCCATGAACGACCCGGAAGGCTCATTCATCCAACGCCGGTATTGCCGCCCCAAGCGGTGCCGGCCGACGGGAAACACCTCGGAGAACGCGGGTGACCCAGAAGAGGCCGATGAGACCGACCGTGAGATCGGTGATCAGCCGGCCCGTGAAGATGCCGAGGATGCCGGCATACCGGGCGCCGGCCCAGGAGAGCGGAATCAGGAGGCCGAGCACCCGGACGGTATTGAGCACCGTGGCCAGCACGGGCCTTTGCATACCAGTAAATATAAATCCGCAGTAGCGGTGCACTTCCATCATGCCGTAGCCGAACGGGATGATGCTCACATACAGCGTCAGGATCTCGGTCACCTTCGCATCCTTCGTGAAGATCGCCGCAAGAACGGGTGCCCCGAGGGCGAAGAGCACCGCGATCAGGGCCCCGTAGGCCAGGGCGAACCGCACAGCCAGGCTTTTCGCTTCCCCGATGCGGTCGAGCCGGCCGGCGCCGAAGTTCTGGCTCATGAACGGCGTCAGGGAAATCCCGAGCGCCATCGGGATGACGAACGCGAAGGATTCGACGCGGCCCGCCGCCCCGCCCGCAGCCACGGCCTCGGGGCCGAACCGGCTGAGCAGATGGGTGATCACGGCCGAGGAGACGGGCATCAGCACCATGCTGATGATGCTCGGCACGGCAAACCCGAGAATGCGCCACCACGACTCGCCGACCGGGCCGGCATGCCAGGCTTCGAGACAGAGAAGACGGTGCTTCCGGATCAGCAGCCAGAACAGCCACGCCGTCGAAACGGCCTGCGAGAAGACCGTCGCCAGAGCCGCGCCGAAGATGCCGAGCGCCGGAAACCCGAGAAAGCCGAAGATCATGATCGGGTCGAGAACGACGTTGAGAAGCGTCCCGAGCATCATGAAGCGGCCGGCCGAAACCGAGTCGCCCAACGCGATCAGGATGCCGTTTCCCATCATGGGCAGAGCCATGAACACCGCTCCCAGATACCAGGTGCGCATGTATTCGCCGATCAGCGGCAGCGTCGCCGCATCGGCCCCGAGCCGGGTGAAAACGGGCTCGATACTCAGGTAGCCGGCGACCGACATCACGCCGGAAACCAGCATGGTCAGCAGGAAACCATGCGTGACGATCCGGGCGGCCAGCGGCCGGTCCTTCCGGCCGAGGGCATGGGAAGCCAGCGTCGTGACCCCGGTGCCGATGCCGCCTGCCATGAACGTCAGCAGCATGACGACGGGGAAGGAAAAGCCCATCGCGGCAAGCGGCAGCGTTCCCAGCTTCGCGACGAACCAGGTGTCGGCGAGGTTGTAGGCATTCATCGCGAACGTTCCGGCAAGCATCGGAAACGCCATCCGGAACAGCGTCCGCCGGACGCTTCCCTGAACCAGGATCGACATATGTCGTTCGCTTTCTGCGGCTCAGCGCCGCGCGACGAGCCGCTCCGCCTCGCGCACGGCGGCGAGGAGGCCCCGATGGTCGGCACTCCCGCATCCCGCGATGTCGTAAGCCGTCCCGTGGCCGACGGAGGTACGCACGTAGGGAAGGCCGAGCGTGACGTTCACGCACCGGATCCCGCCGAAGGCTTTGATCGCGATCAGCCCCTGGTCGTGGGTCTGGGCGACGAACCAGTCGGTGGTGCGCCGGTATTCGGCCTTGAACAGGCTGTCGGCCGGAACCGGCCCTTCGACGCAGGGGTTCACCCGCCGGAATTTTTCTATAGCTGGAACGATAGCACGCCGTTCCTCGTCGCCGAACAGGCCGTGTTCGCCCGCGTGGGGGTTCAGCCCCGCGACCCGGATGCGGGGATGCGGAAGGCGCGCCGAGGCGGCCGACTTGTGAACCAGACGGATCGTCTCGTACACCGACTCGGGCGTCAGCAGGGCGGGAACATCCCGCCAGGCGACGTGCAGCGTCGTCATCGCGACCCGGAACCGGCCCCAGATCATCGCCATCCGGGTGTCGGGCACGCCGGCGAGGGCGCACAGCATGTCGGTGTGGCCCGAAAACCGGGAACCGGCGAGGCGGATCGCTTCTTTGCCGATCGGACCGGTGACCATGCCGGCGCAGACCCCCGCGGCGCACAGAGCGTGGGCCGCCTCGACCGCCGCGATCGCCGCTTCCCCGCCGACTCGGCAGATGGCTCCGGGCGGGAACGGGCCGGGGTGTTCCGTGTCGAGAAGCTTCACCCCGGGGACCGTCGCATCGAATCCGCCGTCACGGGAAACAGGGATCCAGCGGGGTGGGGAACCGCCAATCAGCCGGAATGCGGCCTCGAGAGCCACTTTGGAGCCGACGATCACGAGCCGGTCCAGGACGCGGGCCGACAGCCCGGCAAGGGCTTTCGCCGTGATTTCGGGTCCGATGCCGCAGGGATCACCGAGGGTGAGGGCCAGACGCGGCCGGACGGAAACCTGGCCCCGCTCAGGACGTCTCATGCGTCTGCTCCAGATCGAACCGCAGGATGCCGTCGAACGGGTCGATCTGCCGGAACCGCACCGTGAGCCGCTGTCCGGGCGCAACGTCGAATGCGGGCTTCCGGGTGTGCCGGAACTCGCCCAGCCGCTCGACATAGACGGTCAGATCGTTGTTTCCCGTCTCGGCCACGATCCCGGGCGAGGTGTCGCGCCCTTCGACCTGCTCCTGCTTCAAATATTTCAACATATAATACCACTCACGATTTTTCATGACTTCGTCACTGGTGCGGACGGCTTCTTCGGCCATCATCGCCGCCTGTTCGAGGCCGGCCCGGTCGAAGGCCGGAGGCCCGCCCGCCAGCACGGCCCGGATCTGCCGGTGGAGCAGGAAATCCCCATACCGCCGGAGAGGCGAGGTGATCTGGCAGTATCCGTCGATGCCGAGCGCGTGATGGCTGCCGGCCTGAACGGTGACGACGGTTTTCTTGAACCGGCGAAGGGCGGCGAAAAACCCCACCGGCTCGAACCGCTCGGGCACCGGCACCGGTTCGTCAGGGGCGTCCTGGATGCGGTACAGGCAGGCAATCTCGCGCTCACGGCACCAGGTGGCCGCCACGTGGTTCGCCCAGATCATGAACTCCGCGATCATCTCCTGCGTCGGGCTGTCGGAAGGCCGCCAGGCGAAACAGACCCGGTCGCCGTCGAGGGAAATCTTGCGCTCGGGCTGGCGCTCGAAGATCATCGCCCCGTTCCGCCGGCGCCGGTCGCGTAAAAGGCCGGCCAGCCGCACGGCGGCTGCGAGTTCTCCATCCCCTGCGGCAAGCAGGGCGTCGGCCGACAGGTAATCCGTCGCGTGGGTGACCCGGATCACGGTGGATTCGATCACCGACGAGATCGTTTCCCCGGCCGGGCCGAAATGCATCCGCACCGTCAGCGCATGCCGGTCCGCATCCTGATTGAGCCCGAGCGCCCCCTCCGAAAGCAGCGGAGGCAGCATGGGGATGTTGCCGTCCGGCAGATACAGGGTGGCGCCCCGACGACAGGCCTCTCGTTCGAGAATCGAGCCTGGAGCGATGAACGAGACCGGGTCGGCAATGTGCACTTCGAGGATCAGACCGTCGTCGCGGTCCGGTGAGATCGAGAACGCGTCGTCGCGATCGAGTGTCCCCTCGGAGTCGATGGCCCACGTCGAGACCCCGCGGCGATCGCGCCGGCCGGCCGGATCGGCGGGGAGAGCCGCAACTTCCCGGGCGGCACCAAGCGTCTCCTCGGAAAACCCTGTAGGAATGCGGTATCGGCGCAGCAGCAGATTCTCGTCAGGTGTGAAAACGCCGATCCGTGCCAGATACGCGCACAGTTTGCGCTCCTGGCCGATGCCGGCACGTTCGAGAACATCCCAGATGCGCTTCGGCACGGACGCCTCGGCGCCAAAAACCGCCGCCTGGACCAGATGCTCGAGGTTCTTCATAATCGGCTCGGAAAGCGGCTGCCCGGGGTGCGGCGCTTGTTTCAGGGCCATGACGAGCTCTTCATCCTCGCGTTCCTGCTCGAGACGTTTGCGCTCCCGCGCAAGCGCGGCTTCGGCCTCGGCCACCGGAACCGGTGTCCAGCCTTCCTTGCGCGCCTTGAAATACCAGGGGTCGGACAGGAGACGGCGCAGCAGCGCGGCTTCGAAGTCGTCATCCGCGGGGCTGGCCAGGAACTCGGCCAGTTCGCGCAGCGCGTAGGAACGCGGATCCTCGGCCAGCAGCCCATGCAGCCCTGCCAGGTCGATCCCCGCCGCCAGTTCGTCGCGGCGCTGGTCGATCCGCTGCGCACCTTCGCAGGCCGCATCGAGATTTCCGGTCCCGACCCGCGCGGGGCCGCCGGAGTGAAGGATGCTGCGCTCGGTGACCGTGGTCTCCTTGCGATTGGCGAGCAGCACGCGGACACCCTTCGACGTCACGGAGAGAACGACGCCCATGACGGGCGAACGCTCGCGGGTTTCGAACTCGACGATACTGCCGGCGGACAGAGTCATGAGACACGGTTCTTTCTGCGAATTCCCCGGGAAGGGGCGATCATTCTATCACCTTTTCACTTTCTCGATGAGCCGAGGAGAAAGACGAGGATGATGAAGCCGAGAAAGGGATTCGCCGAAATGACCGGCACGAGGATCAGGGCGAGAAGCAACGCACCGCAGCCGCAGGTTCCCGCCCGATGCCCGCGCGTCATGAGCATTCTCCGCCTCGCCGCTCGGGGCGCTTGCTCCCTGGCCGCATCGCAACCCCGTCGGCGATCGAGAGAAACCAGATCCGGACGGCATCCGCGGCTTGCCGGTAGGCATCGGCGGCGTCATCGCGTTCCATCCCGGTCGGGCCCTCACCGGCGGGCGCCGCTCCGTAGGAAGCCGCCGCCTGCCGGACGATATGGGGCACGGAGGCGCGGCGCCGGGATTCCAGCCCCGGGTGCAGCAGGAGGTCGAGAGGGTTTTCCTCCTCCCGCGGGACGCCGTAAGGCGCAGCCGCCTCGGCGGCTTTCGGCACCACTCGCCGCGCCGCCCCCGGCACAGCTCGGTACAGCGGCGCCAGGGAATCGAGCGCAGGCCCCACGAGAGCGGCCCGGGACATCTCGGTCCGGTAGGGGTCGGGATCATCCCGCCAGGCATCGAGACCGCCGGCAAGCTGATCGCCGAGGCGGTTCCGCTCGACCCTGGTGAAGCTGATCAGGCTCCAGGCCAGATGACTCCGCTCGCCGTGCGACCAGGTGGCCACGTCGCGCCAGTCCCCCGAACGCAGATTGTCATACCGGGAACGCAGCCCCCGCGTGAATGACTGGTGTCGCTTCTTGTCGGCTTCGGCGCGCGTTTCGGGATTCTGCCCGGCCGAAGCGGCAAGAAACCGGGAAATTCCTGCCAGATGCGGGGAAATGTGGATGAACAGGAACTCGAGCTCGCGGATCGTCGCGTTTTCCTCCTGGAGAAGGCTTGTGCGCGTACACCGCGTGAGCTCCCGCACCAGATCGAGCCGCATCGGGGTGAAGGAACACCGCCCGGCATCGGGAAGCTCGTCGGGCAGGCCGCCGGGAAGATCCTTCGGCAGGTCCGGGCGGGTCAGCCGCCGCAGCCGCAGACTCAGATACGACAGGATCGAAGCCGGGTGGGCGGCGCGGTCGGTACGCACGTCATCGATCAGGATCAGGAACATCTCGGTCAGCAGCTCGCGGCACCGGTCGATGAACGAAAGCCGTGAACTGCGCCAGAACCGCGCCTGATCGACCACGAACGGCCCTGACGCGGCGAGCAGGGCATCGAGGGCCGGACGGCCGGGCTCGGCGATGAAGGCTGCGAGGGCCTGTTCCAGAAGCGCGTCTCTCATGATCTGCCTCTCTCTCTCGTATCTCTTTCAAGTATAGCGAGGGTTGCACAAAAATTTCCACGATCTTTTTCCCCGTTGCCCCCCGCCGACCGATGCCCGGGTGAACACGAGGTTCGAAAAGGAGAGATGACATGATGTGCTGCAACGAGTGCCCGTTCCACCCGACTCTCGGCTCCGCGGTCGAACGTTGCCCCAACCCCGTCTGCACGGTCTCCGGCCACGTCTGCTCCGACGGCTACTGCGCCCGCACTGTGCGCGAGCGCTGCTTCCAGGACACGTTCGTCATCACCCGCCTGTATCAGGAACACCCGCTTGCGGTGCGGCTCGCCGAGTATACGTTCGAGACGGCCTGCCTCCGGCGCGACCGCGCGCTGCTTCTCTCGCTGTTGCATGCCGCGACACCCGAACTCCGTCGCCGGCTGTGGGACCGTCTGCACGAGTTCGAACCCCGCATTCTCTGGATGCTCAACCCGGTGTTCGCCGCCGCCGGCCTGTCGCCGGTACCTTCGCTGCAAGGCCTCGGCCCTCGTGAGCATCTGTATCGGGAAGCCCTGATCGGCAACCCGTATGTCGGACGCTTTCTCTTCCCGCCCGATCGCGAACCGCCCCAGCCCTGGTCGAACGGGCGCTCCCGCGCGGCCATCGCCGCCTGCTGACCCAAAGGAGGATGAAACCCATGATGTGCTGCCTTCAGTGCCGACTCCGTGCCGCTTCGCCCTCCCCGGTCGGAGCCCTGCGATGCGCGACCCCGGCATGCCCCCACGCCGCCAGCGGAAGCGGGTTCGTCGCCACCGCCTCGTTCGATCCTCTCCGGGAATGCGCATCCTGCCCGCAACGAACAGGGCTTCACCCGTGCCCGCAGGATGCCCACGTCATCACCGGACTTCCCCGACACGACGAGTTCGCCCTCGACACCGCACACCACACGCTCGACACGATGGTTTCCTGTGAATCATCCGAGCTTCTCTGCGAACTGTTCCGGAGCGCCGCGGTCGACCTTCGGACCGATCTGTGGAAGCGCCTGACCGCCTGCCACCCCGACCGGCTCGATCTGCTGAACCCTCTGTTCGAACGGCTCGATCTGCCCCCGCTCGAAGCCGGTCAGTGGCCCGACCGCATCACCGACTACCGGCTCGCCGCCGCCTGACCGGCGCCGATGGGACATCCATCGACGGCCCCCGTCGGCCGGAGGTATCCTGACGAGCGGACGAACGACGCGAATGACAGACAGCAATAATATCAATAAATATATTTTATACCGTCTTATTTCCGGCGGCCAGACCGGGGTCGACCGGGCGGGGCTCGACGTCGCGCTCGAGCTTGGCATCCCCGCCGGAGGCTGGTGCCCGGCCGGGCGACGGAGCGCCCGGGGCGCAATTCCGGCACGGTATCCTCTCGTCGAGACGCAGACGCCGGCCTACCCGCACCGCACGCGTCTCAACATCCGGGATTCCGACGCAACTCTGGTCTTCACGCGCGGCGAACCGGCGGGCGGCACCCGCCTGACGGTCGAACTGGCGATCCGTCTGAGGCGGCCGGTTCTCGTCATCGATCTGAAAAAGGTGCCTGGAGCCGCAGCCTGTCAGGTCGTTCTCGCCTGGCTCCGGACAATACATCCCAAGGTATTGAACATCGCTGGCCCGCGCGCGTCCGAGGCACCGGGCCTGGGGCGGAACGTCCGCCTCATCCTGCGAAACGTGCTGATTCCGCCTTCGTCGGCAGAAGAGGTGCCGGCCTGGCCGCCACCACGTCCGCGCACCCCGCGCCTGCCCGGGATTGCCTCCTGAGAAGCCTCAGCAGCCCGGAAGCTGGGGCGCGTTCGAAGCCGACGGCAGCTTGAGCATCTCCTCCCGCACCTGCCGCTTCATCTCCTCGGGAAGCCGCGACTCGTAGATCGAGATGATCTCGAGCCCGTCCCGATGCAGCGCCTCGGCCTCGGCGAACATTTTCGACAGCTGATCCATCGTGCGCTTCAGATCATCCGACAACTGCTTTTCGATGGTCCCCCACTTCGACACCAGCGCGGCATTCAGCTTCTGGTTGTGCTCGAGAAGTTTGTAGATCAGCATCTGCGGGTTGCCCTGCGAGGCTCCCTTGAACTCGGCGAGCTTGAGCCCCATCTCCTGCTTCCAGGCTTTCAGCGACTCGAGCTCGGCGAGCAGCGAGCGGATCTGCTCGTCCTTCTCGTCGAGTTTCAGCTTGAACGACTCCTCGATCCGCTTCGACTGCTTGTACAGATCCTCCGACAGGCTCGCCCGGGCACCTTCATGCTCGGATTTCACCGCCTTCAGCTCCCGCTCCGTCTGGTCGCGGATCATCGCGATCTCGCGGTTCTTGAAGTAGAGCCCGATCTTCGCGCCGATCGTGAAAAGAGCCGTGATGACGAGAACGAAAAGAATGGCTGATACGGTATCCATGAGGTTCCCCCGACGATGCTGTGATGATGTTCGTTGTCAGACCAGGGTGATGTCGCCGCTCGTGCTCTGGATCTGGAAGGCCGCGCCAGGCGTTCCCGACTCGACCACGGTTCCCGCGCCGCCCGGCTGCCGGGAAACGCCCTGCCACCGAATCTCCATGTCGCCCGTCCGCGTTCCGGCTTCGATGCGGCTCCAGGCGCCCTGCGGCCGCTCGAAGGTGACGTCCCCCGAGGTCGTCTCGACGGAGACCGGCGTCCCGTCCCCGAGCTCCGGTTCGGTCACCAGCACATCGCCCGAAATCGTATGGATCCGCATGTCGGAAAGCCGGACGCCCTTGAGAATCACGTTGCCGGAGGTCGTCCGGAGTTTGCCCCGGAGGGCGCCCCCCTCGAGCGAGATGTCCCCGCTCACCGTGTCGACCCCGCCGTCCTCGAACACGACATGCCGCAGCGCGACATCGCCGCTGATCGTCTGGATCTGGCCGGCCGTGAAGTTCCCGGAGATCTTGACCGAGGCCGAGTCACTCTCTGCCTCGACCCTGAACCCCTTCGGGAGCGTCAGCTCCATTTCGAGAACGGCTTTGACGGGGGCCTGGCGGCTGATGCCGATCCGTGCCGCATCCTGCTCGATCCGGAAGGCGTTCTCCCGGAACCAGACGGTGGGCGTCACCGTGCCGAGGGCCGACCGGCTGATCCGGCCCCGCACGCGCAGGGCGAAAGCGGCGCCCTCGAGCACCCGGATCGAGCCGAACAGATTCTCGATACGACACCGCCGGCAGCCCGAAAAGCCCTCCGGCTCGGGCAGATCGACGTCGATCTCGACCCCGTCGAGCGGCTGACCGCGCATGTGCGCGAACTCGTCGACGGCCGATCCCACCATCGTCTGCATCCAGTTGCCGAACTCCTTCAGCCGGCTCTTCAGCTCGCGGCTGGGCGGCTCGACCTTGCGCATCGCATCGCGCATCGTCTTCTGCATGTTCTCGGCGAACTTCGAGATCTCTTCGGTGATCGGCGGCCGGCCTGGCGCGGCCTTGGCCTCCGCGACCGGCTCGGCGTTCTTCTTTTCGTCGCTGTCCAGGGCCGCCAGCAGCTCTTCCGACTGGTCGACCGTGATCTTTCCCTCCGCCAGCATGGCCAGGATCCGTTTTCGGGCTTCAGACATGCGTCCTCTCCTCCTTGTCCGCCGCCGGGCTCACGCTCTCCCCGTCGGCTCCGCCTCCATGGTATCACGATCCGGGGCGAGGATCCTCACCCCCGTGCAACCAGCCTCTTCCAGCCGGCGAGCCGTGCAGGCCACCGCATCCCGCGACACGTCGCCACCCGCCCAGTTCCGGCCCAGCCGCTCGGCCGCGACCAGCGTCGTGCCGCTCCCGCAGCAGAAATCCCCGATCAGCTCGCCCCGCCCGCTCAGAGCGCCGATGATCCGCTCCAGCAGGGCCAGGGGCTTCTGCGTCGGGTATCCGACCCGCTCCGGCGAGTTCGGGTTGATGATCGGAAGGTTCCAGACGTCGTCGATCGGGGTTCCGAGGGGGTGTGCCCGGTACCTCTTCCCGCTTTTCGACGTCATGCCCCGCAGCAGAAAGCCGGAATCGGCCTTGTAAGGAACCCGCACGGCGTCCACGTCGAAATACGGCTTTGAGCCTGCCGCATACCAGAGAAGCGTGTCATGCTTGCCCGAAAATCTGCTGCGGGACCGGCCGCCGCCCGTGTAATGCCAGACGATCTCGTTCACGAACGCAGCCTCGCCCATCAATCCATCGAGCATCACTTTTGCATAGTGAACGGTATGATAATCCAGGTGCAGCACCAGGCTCCCGGACGGCACGAGAAGCGGAAGAACGGCTTCCAGCCGATCACGCAGCCAGGGAAGATACGACGAGAGACGCCCGGGCCACGCATCCGGGTAACGCCATTCCGACCGGGTCCCGACCCGCTCCTTCCCGGTCAGGAACGGCGGATCGAGGTAGATCAGCCGGAACGCATGTTTCGGAAGCCGCGCCGCCGTTTCTCGCATGTCGCCAAGGAACAGGCCCCTGCAACAGTCTGCGTTCATCTGCAAATCACTCCGGCTCCTGTTTCGAGAAACGGCCGCCGCCCGAACGGGCGACGGCCGCGGATGAACCGATTCGCTCAGCAGGTGCCGAGGCGGGGGGCCAGGTAGCTCTGCAACTGGTCGATGGCGACGCGGTCCTGCGCCATGGTGTTGCGGTCCCGCACCGTGACCGTCTTGTCTTCGAGCGTCTGGAAATCGACGGTGATGCAGAACGGCGTGCCGACCTCGTCCTGGCGCCGGTACAGTTTGCCGATGCCTGCGGTGTCGTCGTAGACGGTGCGCCAGCCGTTGCGCATCAGGCTCTTCTTGATCTCCTTCGCCGTCGAGACGATCCCGTCGTGGTTCTTCTTGAGCGGCAGCACGGCGACCTTGATGGGGGCGAGCTCGGGGTGCAGGCGCAGCACGACGCGCTTGTCGTCGTTCACCGTCTCCTCGTGATACGAGTCCATCAGGAAGGCGAGGGTGGCGCGGTCGACGCCGGCCGAGGGTTCGATGACATATGGAACGATATGTTGATTGGTCTCGTGGTCGAACCAGGTCAGCTTGTTGACGGCGTGCTCGTTCGGGATCTCGCGGCCGTCCTTCAGGACCAGCTTGCCACCCTTGCTGTGGCAGGTGAGGTCGAACGAGGTGCGGTTCGCGACGCCCTCGACCTCGTCGAACTGCCGGGACTCGTCGGGCCGCTCGGGGAAGAAGCGGTACAGGATGTCGGTCGTGGCTTTCGCGTAGTGGGCCAGTTCTTCGGGCTTCTGGGCGAGCTTGCGCAGATTTTCCGGGTTGATGCCGAGCTGGATATACCAGTTGAACCGCTCGTCGACCCAGCGGGCATGCCACTCGTCATCGGTGCCGGGCTTCACGAAAAACTCGATCTCCATCTGCTCGAACTCGCGCACGCGGAAGATGAAGTTCTTCGGGGTGATCTCGTTGCGGAACGCCTTGCCGATCTGGGCGATGCCGAACGGCACCTTGCGGTTCGTCGAGTCGAGCACGTTCTTGAAGTTCACGAAGATGCCCTGGGCCGTCTCGGGCCGCAGGTAGGCGATATTCGAGTCGTCGGCGACGGGGCCGACCGTGGTCTTGAACATCAGGTTGAAGGGGCGCGGCTCGGTCAGGTCGTGGGCGCCGCCCTCGGCGCACTTCTCGTTCGGGTCGACCTGGTCGGCGCGGAACCGGCGCTTGCACTTGCGGCAGTCGACCATCGGGTCGGAGAACGTGTCCTCGTGGCCGCTGTATTTGAGCACGAGACGGTTCATGAGAATGGAGCAGTCGAGGCCTTCCATGTCGTCGCGCTCGTAAACCATGCGGCGCCACCAGGCCCGCTTCACGTTGTTCTTCAGCTCGACCCCGAGCGGGCCGTAATCCCACGTGCCCTGCAGGCCACCGTACTGGTCGCTGCCCTGGAAGAGGAACCCGCGGCGTTTGCACAGGGAAATGATGGTGTCGAGATCTGCCATGGTCTGCTCCTGTTGTCTGTTGGCTGTTGGCTGTTGGCTGGAACCGGCGTTCCGGGCTTCCGCACTCGTGCGGGCCGGATCGCGCCGCGCCGCCATTATACGGGCGCGCCCGGTCTCTGGCAAGAACCCGCAGCATCTTTACAGGCCGGCTGGGGGAGGGTATGATCCCGGCCATGACGAAACATCTCAAACCATCTGCGGTGTGCATCTACTGCGCCTCGAGCGCCGACGTCTCGGAGCGCATCCGGGAAGACGGCCGCCGTGTCGGGGCGCTTCTCGCCGAAAACGGCCTCGACCTCGTCTATGGCGGCACGACCTGCGGCCTGATGAAGGTCGTGGCCGACGCCCACAAGACGGCGGGCGGCCGCGTCATCGGTATCGTGCCAGAGTTCATGCTCGAACGCGGCATCGCGAACGCCGACGGCCAGGACGAAACCGTCGTCGTCCGGGACATGGCGGCCCGCAAGACGAAGATGATCGAGCGATCCGGGGCGTTCATCGTCCTGCCAGGCGGCATGGGAACCCTCGACGAGCTGTTCGACACCCTGGTCAACAAGCAACTCGGCCGCCACGCGAAGCCGATCGTGCTGATGAATACCGATGGATATTATAATCCCCTGATCGAGTTCATGAAACACGGCATCGAGTGCCGGACGATCCGGGCCGAACACCTGTCGCTGTTCTCGGTGGCGCAAACCCCGGAAGAAGCGATCCGCCTCCTCGCCGAGTCGAAGGTCGACGAGAAAAGCCTGAAGATGCGCGGTTAACCGCGCGGCAGGGCGGCAATCCCCGCGGGGTCGAGATCCGAAAGCCGGCCCGGTCGGAAGCCGCGCGCCAGCAGCTCGTCGAGCATTCGCGGCAGGGCTTTGGGTCCGTTCCGCCCGCCGACATGCAGGAGGATGACCGAGCCGCGTCGGACGCGCGACCGCACCCGCTGTTGGATCGAGGCGACGGAAGGCTCTTTCCAGTCGAGCGTGTCGATGTTCCAGTAGACGGGCTTGTATCCCAGTTCTTCGACGATCGCTTCGACGCGCCGGTTCTGCGCCCCGAACGGGAACCGGAAAAACCGCGCATAGCCCCGGCCCGTCACCGCCTTCATCGCCTCTTCGGCCTTCCCGAGCTCGTCTGCGATCTTCTCCTGTCCCCAGCCGGCCATATCGGGGTGACGCATGCTGTGGTTGGCGATCTCGTGCCCCTCGGCGAGAATCCGCCGCGCGAGATCGGGGTAGGATTTCACCCACTGACCTGTCAGGAAAAACGTGCTCTTCAGCCCCCGACCTCGCAGGGCCTCGAGAATCGGCACAAGGCCGTCGGCATCCGCCCCGCCGTCGAAGGTGAGGAACACCTGGCCGCCATCGTCCCCGGGCAGCCTCACCTGCTCCATCGGCGGCGTCTCGAGCTCATCCACGGGCGTCGGCGCAGGTTTCGCGACGGACGTTGACTCGGGCTTCGGACGCATCTTCGGCGTGGGCGGTCGCGGCGAAGGGGGCGGCGACGTCCGAACCGGTTCCGGGGTGACGGGCGGAAGCGCGAGGGCAACCGGCGGCTTCGCCGCCGCCTCGTCGGCGATTCGATTCAGCCGCCACAGCCGCTCCTCCGCCTGCGTAAAACTCGCACACAAGCGCAGGGCTTCGCGATAGGCGGCACGCGCCTCTTCCCATTTTCGGCCGTCCTCGTGCAGCAAGCCGAGGTTGAACCAGGTCCAGTAGGTGGGCTGGACGCGCAGACTGGCCTGATACCAGGCAAGCGAAGCGTCCGCATGGCCGAGACGGCGCAGGGCGCTTCCGATATTATTATAGAGGTGAACATAATCAGGCGCTATATCGATGGCGTGGCGCCAGGTGCGGATCGCACCGATCAGATCCCCGACCCGGGCCTGTTCGATGCCCCAGGCATTCAATGCGGCCACGTTTCGCGGATCGGCCTGAAGCAAGGCAACGATCTCTTGCATCCCGGAGGCGAAAGCCGAAGGGCATACTCCAACCCCTCCGAGCCAGGCAAGCAGGGTAAGCCCCAGAACCAGCCGAAAGGCCCAGGTCATCGGAGGTTTCCTGAAGGAGTGACCTGCAACATCCGCGAACATGATCTCGCATCATACCATCGTGATTCATTCGTATGTCGGCAAGTTCCTTCCGACGACGCTGTATTTTTTTTACAATCCCCGAGGTTCCTTATGGTAAGATGAAGTTGAGGTTTGTATCAGAAGCTATGTCACTCACACTCCATTCACCCTCCATGCTTCCATCCATCATCAAAAAAGGTCAACGAATCGGCCTCCTGCTGGTTTTTCTGATCTTTGTCATTCTCGCCTTTTCCTCCACGCTTCTCGGTGCCCCCCCGCAGACCGGCCTCACGCCCCGCGTGATCCACCTTCTCGGGAAAGCCAAGAAGGCGGCAGCAACCGGAGACATCCAGAACGCCCGAAAATACTGGCTTCTGGCACAGTCGACAGACCCATCGCTTCCCAAGCCGCCCTGGGTGGACAACCCGACTCTGGTTGCCCCGCGACCGTCGCCCTCCCCGGTGCCGTTGCCCCCTCCTGAGCCCCAAGCCTCCGTTCACGACCACCTTCTCACCCTTCTCAAGTATCTCGCTCTCGCAGGCATTCTTGCTGCCTTTGTTTGGCAAAGCGCCGCCCTGTATCGCGACTATCGAAAGAAAGACGAATGATGAACGCTCTCGACAAGAAATACCTGCCCACTCCCGCACGCCGGCTCCGATCCCTCCTTTTTCTCGTCGCCACTCTTCTGCTCTCCTCGGCAGCGGCGTTCGGACAGGCTCTTCCGCCGATCGAACTCCGGCTCGAGACCGGCGCCGCCGGCAATTATCTGGAATGGTCCGACGGCGGGAACGATGGAGCCACGACATTCATCCGCTATCAGATCGGCCGTTCGCTCACCTCCGGCGGCCCGTACACCAACGCAACGTTTTACACGACGGAACAGAATTATACTGATACGACGGCCGTTCCAGGAACAACGTATTACTACGCTGTTTGCGACGAAAACAGTGGAGGAACCAGTGCATGGTCGACCGAAGTTACGCGTTTCTGGCCTCTCGATGGGGCAACAACTGACGTTCAGACCTATCGCACCGAATTCTCGGTCTGGGCCAGATGGCCAATTTATCCCGGCGAGCTGGTGAAGACCTTCGTCGGTCTTTCCACGATACCCGGCAAAGATAACGTCGTTCCCTTCAAAGATGTCGGACACGCGACGGAATACACGTTCACCGGCCTCAATCTTGAGGTCGGAAAAACCTATTACGTCACGGTGAAAGTTCAGGATTCTGCGGGCTATCTGGGTGCCTACGGAACCTCGGTGTGTTCTTCCAACGGATTCACTGTCGACACGACCCCCACGTTTGTCGACGATACGGCTTCATCCATGTTCAACAACGCGACGGCCCGCGTCATGACACAGATCAATGCAAATGATGTAACCGCAGTGAACTTCGCCGACGGTGCCATCCGACGCTACCGCGCTCCCGTAACAGTGACCGAACCCGGAATCGAATCACGCCTCAATGCCCCGATGGAGATCACGGTCGGGGGAACCGGCTTCCCAACGACTCTGGCAGCTGCTCAGCAGCAGGTGCGTGTTGCCGACGAGTGGGGCAACGAGGTGCCGTGCCGTGTCACAAGCAACGGATCGAACCTGATCACCCAGGATATCTACAATGCGGGCGTCGAGTCCGTCCCCATTGTCCAGGGGTATATGAACCCGACCAGCACCGCCGTGAAAAATGCTGCCCAGCTGACCCTCACGGCTACAACAAACGGCGCAGAGAGCACCTTTGTGACAGACACCCCCGTCGATCTCACAGACTGGGACGAGGTCGTCATAGATTGGACAAACACTGGCGCCAACAACAACGGCAATGAGTCCTGGCTCACCGTTTCATCCAACAAGATGGGGGCGCATACCATTGCCGACGCCTCGGTCAGACGTACCAGAAGATTTGCAGCCACCACAACAACCTTATCGGTGAGCGGCCTCTCGGGTTTGTATTACATACGCGTCCATGCCTATCGGGCCAGTGCAAACTCCACGGTGAACGTAACACGGATTTACCGCCGTAAAACCGTGTATCAGTCGGCAATGACGCTCATCGGCAACCTCCCGAAGAGTCAATCGCGTGATTACTGGGTTTTCTGGGGCGGCGGAACCGTCGCGCCGGCGGCCTTTGCGAACAGTACCAATGGCACTTCCCAGAACAGCTGGACCCAGTATTATTCCCGCAAACTCCTCCCTCCCGGCGTTGAAAACTATCCTCTCTCGGTCTTTACAAAGCTGGCGGTGACCGGTGATGACACGGGAACAACCATCACGCTGCCGTGGACGTTCCCCTTTTTCGATATCACCCGAACGACCTTCTATTACTCCACCAACAGCCATCTTGCCGGTGCGGTCTTCAACACCTGGACCAACACATGGGCAACGTTCACGGGCAACAACGCCCCGAACGGCATGATCGCCCCCATGTGGTGCGACACGATGACGGGAAACGCCACCCCCCAGGATGCGGGCCTGTATACCTATCGGGCCGATGCGGGAAACGCAAACGACCGCCTGATCTGCTACTCGCGCAACAATCGATACAATCGCGCCTACGACATCTACATTCATCAGGCCGTGCTCTATGCCCGCGGCGACATTGCCCTCCGATACGAGTATCTCAGCCCCGGCGCCCTGTTCGACGATGGCCTGTGGAGCGACAACGGCCTCAACGACACGAGCCACCATACGAGCGGCATCACCCGCATGAACGGCTCGAACTACCTCTGGTCCACCCCCCTCACCGTAGGGATCGGCAAAGCCCCCACGTCGTTTTTCCAGTACAAGAACGCCGTCGACTTCACGACCGGAACCCCCGAAGATGCCGGCACCGGCTGGGGTTTCGCCGGCCATTTCGACTCGACGGTCTTCGACAGCCGCAGCGGAACGCCGAACTGGGATCGTTTGTTGTATGACATCACCGCTGGGGGCGGGCGGTTCAGTTTCTACACGAGATCGGGTTCGACCCCTGTTCCCGATCAGACCTGGAGCGCATGGCAGGCGCTCGCCCTCAACGTCAACACCGACAACGTATCCCCGGGAACACCGATCCCAAGCCCAGATAGCAGATTTCTCCAGTATCGCTGCGTCTTCCAGAAAGCCGCGGCGGGCAACACCCCGACACTCAACAAGGTCTCGATCTCATGCGGCAGCCTGAAGATCGAGCGCGTCTACGCCAACACCCCCGATGGCGTATCTCAGGGGCAGACCGGCATCCCCGTTTCGGTCCGAATCAAAAACGACACCCCGGTCGCAATCTCCCTCAGTGACCTCAAATTGTCGTTCTCTCTCGGCAGTTACACCCAGGTGCTGTCCTCACCGATTCTTTCCGGCTCGATTCCTTCCGGTGTCGCATCCGATGCGACGTTCACGGTCGACGTCTGGCCCGACTCCCCGGTCGGCACCGCGACGATCCAGGCTCTCGCCACCGGCACCGGCGGCGGTTTCACGTATGCCGACCTCGACGCCGATCAACCGCATATCTGGCGGGTCCGATCGAAGGCCGCCCTGCAGATCACGGCGGTCGACACCACCCCCGTGTTCGTGAACAAGGGCCAGGACGTCAAGGTCCGCATGATGATCTCGAACACCGGCGAATCCGGCTTCACCTTCACCGGCGCGACGATGACCTTCACCCTCGGAACGTACACGCGTATTCTGGAGTCCCCGTCTCCGGGCTATTGTCTCGACGGCCTGAGTTCGATGATCGCCACCTTCCTGATCACCATCAGACCGGAAAGCCCATCAGGGGTCGCCCTCATCGACGGCACGGCATCGGGAACCAATATTTTCTCCGGGGAAGTCATCGGAGATGCCCATTCCGACGTTCTCGACTCCTGGACGATCCAGAATCCGTCCGAGTTCATCCTCGAATCCGTCATCGCCTCTTCGATCGTCTATCGCGGCCAGGTCAATATTCCCGTGACGCTTCGGGTGAGGAACATGGGCGAGGCGATGGCCCGCTGGGAAACGTCCGATCTTCTTTCCTACTTCTCGCTCGGGAACTACGACGCCGTCTATCCTCGCGACTGCCCCAAACCGGGCAGTCCGATCGAACTCTATGGCGGTCTTGCGACATCCGCCATCTATGGCGTCGATATCAATCCGTTGTCCGTCACCGGCTCGTCCTCCGTCGATGCCAGGGTTGCGGGAACGGACTCCAACACCAACGACCCCATCGAAGACGAGTATGCGATCTACCCCGCAACCTGGACGATCGTCGCGGAAAAAATCAAAACCTACAAGGATCCCGGCTGTCAGTATGTCTGGAACAGCTTCAATCGCCCCGAAGGGGCTGCCACGCGCATCGTCTATGCAAAAGCCGAGTCCCTGGCGCCCTGGAAGGAATTCGTCATTCGCTGGTATGATCCGAACGGGATCGAAGTGGCCTCGACAGCCCCCCCCCTGACCAGCGACGCATCGGGCACCATCACGCACCAGCTTATTCTGAACAAGGATTCTCTTTACGGCATCTGGGCGGTCCGGGTCACCAACCCCCTCAACACCATCACATCCTGCGAAAACAATTTCGAGGTCGTCACCCCGGCAAGCTTGACCGTCGAACTGTCGATGCCCCCCAAGGTTTCGGTCGGCCAGTCGTTCAACGCCAGCATGACGTTCTCCGACATCGGCGGCGCCGACATCACCAGCGCCGAACCCTACCCGCCAACGACGGGCGGCACGGGGAACGCAACCTTTGTCGGCGGTCATTCCCCGCTGACGCACAATATTTCCAGCGGAAACGCGGCCACGTTCTCCTGGCTGCTGACGGCGAACTCCGCCGGCACCTTCATCGCGACGGCATCCGGCTTCGGCTACGACGCCAACTCCGAAGCCCTGCTCATCTCGGCCTCCTCGACACGCAGCTGTCTCATTCAGACCCAGCCGAATCTGTCCATCACGGCGGTGAAGGAGAGCTACACGACCGTCTACCGCAACCAAACGGGACTGGTGGTCGAACTGGGCCTCAGAAATGCCGGCCAGGCAGATGCCGTGATCGAAGCGGCATCCCTTTCCTTCGACATCGGCACGCACACCCAGACGCTGGGCAACGCTTTTCCCTTCACCCTCCCCGGTGGGACGGCGGCAACCTTCACGTTCACCGTCACGGTGGACGCCGAATCTCCGGTCGGCAACGTCACGATCTCCGGTTCGTATCTCGCCCATGACGCGAATCATCCCACCGTGAAATACGCGATTTCCGGAGGCCCGACGGGGGCATGGATCATCAATGCCGTCCGGGGCATCTGTTCCGCCAATGCGACATACAATCCCGAACAATATACCTTCACCAAAGGTCAGACCGTCTATGCGCGGTTCGTCAACCTGCCGCTGAACACGGCATACTGTATCAGATTCTACAACGTCGAGACCGGTGGAGCGGCCATCAAGGTCTCCCCGCCCCTCAACTCCGGGGGATTTGGCGTCTGCGACGATCTCTGGGAACTCAAAACCACTCTCGGCACCACGATCGCCCGAAAGTGGCGCGTTTCCATCGACACCGGAACCCCCACCGTCGTCGGCACCGTCATCGGCGTCCAGTATTTCGAGGTTCAGGATCCTCCCCAGATGACCGCCAACCTGACCCTCTCTCCCACCACGACGGATATTTTCGTGGGAGACACCGTGACGGCCACGCTGATCGCCACCAACGTCATCGCGACGGGGGCGACGATTGCCCCAGCCGTTCCCTCGGATCTCCTCCGGACCCCCCTCTCCGTAGGGGATATTTCCTGGCTGAGCGGCCCAACACCTGCGTCCGCCTCGATCAACGGCGGTGGCTCGTCAACCTTCATCTGGACCTTCCAGGCGACGGCCAACACCGGCACAGGAATCGGCAGCTTCTCGATGACGGCATCGCTTTCTTCCTCCATCTCCGGATACGACGTCAATACCGGCCTCGCGACCTCTTCCAACAAGGCGGTGTCCAACTCGATCAAGATTTACCAACGGAGTATTTCGATTGCCAGCTCCGCTCTGCTCTTCGGAAATCGCAATCCTGGGGAAACGGCCGGCCCCCTGACCTTCCGCGTGGACAGTACCGGCAATTACGAGTTGTCGGCCGTGAAATGGAACAAAACGGATCTGAACGGTCCGGACACGTTTTCCAAAGCCTACCTGGATTTTTCTCCCGACCCCCTTGGGAAAATTGCGGCCTCGGCCTTCAAGCTCGCTTCAGCCACCTTGTCTATTCCATACATGCAGACCGCCGGCCTGTACATTGCCACCATGAGCGTGTATGAAGATCTCAACGGCAACTCCAACCAGGATTTCAACGAACCCAACGCTCTCTTCAACGTCCAGACGACCATCAACGCCGTTCAACTGATCGTCGTGACGGATCCCATCATCGACCTCGGCGGTTTGGAGCGCAATCAGATCATCACTCCCGCTCTATGTCACTCCTTCAACGGGGGAAACATCCCCCTCGACAAGCTCAAATTCGTTCCCGTCACCAGCTCGGCCACGTTTCTCGTCACCGGGCCCAACCCCGGCCATCTGGATATAGGTGCAGCGCATATCGCCAGCGTTTCCGGCGTCGTCCCTCCGGCAGCCCCATTAGGGACGTATATCGCCACATGGTCGCTGTTCGAAGACAGCGACAACGACGGAACCATCGATGCCGGCGAAGCGAGCGCTTCGTTCCAGATCAGGCTCAAGATCGGTTCGCGCAGTTTCAATTGCGCCCCCGCCATTCTCGACGCGGGAAATGCCACTCCGACCACGATCGTTTCGAACCTCAAAGAAGGGATCGTCAACAACGGAACCTTGCCGCTCACCCGGATTCGCGCCGTGATCCACGCGCTCGATGACGGGCTTGGGCACACCATCGCCTCGGACAGCATCGTGTTCGCCCCCCCGGGAACCATCAACCCGGGGCAAACGGCAACGGGGGTCATCGCCCTCTACGTTCCCGGCGGAACCTTCGCGAACACCTATTCCGGGACACACTGGGTCTTTGAAGACAGTAATTTCAACGACAAATGGGATACAGGGGAGGCTTCCGCTTCTTTCGTGCTCAAAGTGACCGTGCTTCCCTATCGGGGCGTGCAGGTGCTGACCCCGACGGTCGAGCTCGGCGACCTGGCCCGCAACAATACCCGTACCGTTTCCTTCCTCTGTAAGAACACCGGCAACATTCCCCTCGACAAGCTCCGCTGGACGAAGGCGGATCTGAAAGACGGAGCCACCACCCTTGGCGCGGCGAACTACTCGTTCACCCCTCTGGTTCCCGATCCCTTCACCGCCGATGTGGGAACCTTCTCTCGCGACATCACCATCACGGTGCCGGCCTTGCAGGCCTATGGCGATTATCTCGCGAGCATGTCCTGGCTGTTCGATGACCTCGATCTCAACACCTCGATCGGCGCAGGGGAATCGAAAAGTTCCTTCTTCATCCACTGCCGGGTCGGCGACATCCTCTTCGACATCATCGAACCCTCGGTGACGGCGGTGGGTGACCCGAACGCGATTACCTCCCCTCTGATACGACTGAACGTGAAAAACACCGGAACTCTGGCCATTTCCAATCTGAAGGCAACGGCAACGCTGCCGTTGACGGGCCCCCAGACGATTCCTGCCACGGCCAGCATTTTCCAGCCCTCAACCATCGGATATCTTCCGATCAATCAATCGAACTACACCGACTGGTCCGTCGCGATTCCGCCCGGCACCCTGGCCGGAAACTACACCAACGGCGAGGTGACGGTCTGGAACGATTCCGATGGCAACGGTCTGATCGGCGTCGGCGAAGGCATCGCAACGGCCGTTCTGAATCTGACGGTGAACGCGAAAAAGGCCCTCACCGTGCAGCTCATGACGCCCGATCTCGGGTATGGCGCGGCCAATACCACCGTCGTGGGCACGGCAACGGTCACGAACACCGGCAACATCCCGTTGTTGCCCCTGAGCGTCGTCACCGCTCTGCTCCAGAATCCTTCCGGCGACACGATCCCGGCGGCCCAGATCGCCTTCGCTCCGATCGGCGCTTTGGCAGTCGGAGCCTCGACGAGCGTTTCCGTCTCCGTCACCATTCCCAACCTGACTCCGGCTGGAAACTATGCCGGAAATCAACGCATCTATGAAGACATCGATGCTCCGATCGGTTCCTACCAGCCCTCGGAAGTATCGGCTCTCCTCCTCCTCAAGCTCTCCGTCGGGGTAAAAAGTCTCAGTGTCACCCCCCTGGTCGACTTCGGCATCCAAAACCCCGGCGTGACATGTGGAACGATTCCTCCGTTCGTCGCATCGAACACCTCCCAGATCAAGCTCCAGCGCATGGCCTGGAAACCGAAGGATATGACGGACGGAACCGGCATCATCGCATCTTCCGGTCTCACCTTCTCCCCCTCGAGTCCCTTCGATCTGCTCGTCGGGATCCCCCAAAACTGCACGGGATTGCTGTCCATCGGCCCGTTCACCCCCCCCGGCACCTACGAGGGCACGCATACGCTCTGGGGGGACAACAATGGAAACGGAGCCATCGATTCGAACGAGGCCTCCGCGACATTCCAAACAAAGGTCGTCGTCAACCCGGTCTACTCCCTCGATTTCCTCGACTCGACCATCGCCTTCGGCGACGTCCCGCGCGGCGGCCATGTCTCGAAGGAAATCGGATTCCGGAATGTCGGCAATACGTCATTGACCAACTTCGTCTGGACGTTCCAAGATCTCTCGACCTCCCTCGCGGAGGTCATCCCATCGGCGGATCTCACGTATCAAACATCTGTTCCGGCGATTGTCCCCCCGGGAGACTATGGATCAATAACCGTAGATATTCATGTATCTGATGGGAATCAGCCGCTCGGCGATTATACGGGAATCGGTCAGACCCTTTCGGGAACGGGAGGAGCCAACGACATCTGCACGTTCACCTGTCGCGTCGTGACCGGCGGTATTTCCGGTCTTGCTTCGGGCTCTGTCTATCAGACGATCGCCTCGACGACCCAGCTCGACGGCGTGGGTATCCCCATCGAGCCACTTCCTCCAACCCGATTCATTCTCTCGGCGTTCGTCTGCCCGGGCACCGGAACGGCCGCCATCGGCTTTTTCCAGACCGCATCGCCGACAAAGGCAATGAAAGAACTGAATTATGTGGCGATCGACCCTCGGGGAAGTCTCACGGCATCCACGAGCTTCGATGTGGGCGTCACGGAGTCGTATACCACGCCTGGGAGAGTGCCCGGCGAAGAGTTCACCTGGTTCAGAATTTATATATCCTTCGATATGTCCATCGATCAAACGACGACGGAAGGCTTCCACGTCCTCCTGCAAAACCGATCTCCCGATACGGCATCTCACAGCGTCTGGTTCGACGGTGTCCAGTTCGAGAAAGCTCTCTATACCGATCAGAAACGACCGACAAAGTTCGTTCCGAAGAGAAAACTGGTAACCCCTAACCAGTCCCTCGATCTCGAAGGGAAAATGCCATATATCGAATGGTGACCCCCCCTTCTTTCACCCCTCGGATACAAGACGCCCCAGACGCCCTCTGAAATTCGGGTATGATTTTTGCTTGATTTTCCTGTGCAGTTCCACACGATTTTTGGGTTGTCAGGAGATCGGCCATGAAATTGGTTCGGCGGAAAGGCCAGGCACTCGTGGAAATGGCCCTGGTACTGCCCTTCTTCATCTTCATCTTGCTCACGATCATCGATCTGAGCAGAGTGTTCCATACCTACATCTCCCTGAATCACCAGTGCGTGGAAGCAGCATGCATCGGTACCCGTCGACAAAACTTCTTCGTCGCCGTCAACACGTTCGGCCCCGACACCCACACCCCCTTCGAAACGCTCAAAACGACGTTCGAGAAACTGAAAAGCCCCCTGATCGGCGACTGCTCTCTGGTCCCGCAGGGATCGGTGTTTCCTCCCAACCCCACACCCCGAATCGTGTATTGGACGACGGAGGGGGTGGGTACGACCGCAAAACAGGTTCGCGTCACGGCCCAGTGCGACGTCAACCTGTTCACACCCCTCATCGGGCGGTTGTTCGGACCTTCCCGCCAAACATACAGGGTCACGGCCGAAAGCACCCATTTGAAGGAGTAAGGCATGAAACACATATCATCGAGACACATGCTCCATCACAAACGTGGCAGTATTCTTTTCATCGTCTCGTTTTTCATGGTCGGACTTCTCGCCTTTGTCGCGCTGGTCACCGACATCGGATATGCCTATTACCAGAAAGCCCGCATCGAAAATGCGGTCAGTGCCGGCTGGAAAGCCGGCATGGATCTGTCATGCACCTCGGCGACAAACGAAGACGGCACTCTGACGTCGAGTTCCGAGGCAGCCATTCAGACGCGGGTCCGGGACGTCGTCCAACAATATTATCCCGGCCAGTCATTCTCCGGTGGGGCGCTCTCCTGTACCATCAAGTTCACAAACACGGCGAATCCCGCCGACACGCGCCACATCCGGAAAAACCTCCGGGTGGAAGCAGGTTTCAAATCTCCGATGTTCTTCGCACAATTGATCGGTTATCCGACAATGGCCGTTGGCGCCGGTCGTGGCGGAGATCCGACGGATAACGGAGGAGAAGGCGTCATCCCTATCGGCCTGCCTCATGGAATCCTGCGGCAACTCGATTCCCACAGCTGCACATTCGAAAAGTTCGACGAAGATGACGAGGGCTTCACTCCCGGCGAGCAGTACATCATCCGCCTGGGCAATCTCAAAAACGCTCAAGCTGATACATCCTGTTCCACCTGCGGCGGTGACGGCGTTATCACAACAGCAGGCACCACCTGCACCACCTGCGGCGGTCAGGGTCAGTATCATAACCCTACCTGCAGCACCTGCGGCGGCGATGGGATCAAAAGCAATGGTAAACCATGCACCAAGGCTCCCATTGCCTGCGCCACCTGTGGAGGTGACGGAGTGATCGGCGGAACGACCAGCTCCTGTACCGTCTGCGGCGGTGATGGCATCATCCAGGCAGCCGGCATCCCCAACCTCCGCACAGCCTCAAACCACGGCTCTCTCGATATGGGGAGCAAGGGGGGAGGAGCAAAAGAATACAGAGAATTCTTCAAATTCGGATATCCCGGCTCTGTCGAACTGTATGACGAGCTGATGTTGAAAACCGGCACCATGAAGGGTCCCAACGACGAGGGTCGGGATTACCGCATCAACAACGGTCTCGAGCGAGTTGTTGTGCCTATCGTGAAAAGTCTCAATGACGAACTGACAATTCCCCAGGAACAAAACGGATCCGGTGGCAATGCACCGTCAGTTGTCGTGATAGGGTTCGCCGTCTTCGACTTGATCCCGGTCTCGGAATACTCGACGGCCCCACTCCCCAATGGTCTTGGTGCCTACGATCCCAGTAAAGACTCCGATCAGGTCCGGGGAAGATTCGTCAAATACATCATCAAACCTTCGTAATCGTGAGCCCCCGGGCTCTCCTCGAAGATCAAACCGCGTGCTCCGGCACAAGGCACGCGGTTTCGTCAAAGCGTCGTATCTGAGGTGAATTTGCTCCACCCTTTCTGGGGTATATTTACCACTCAGAGCGGACTTCTCGTCTCAGATGGGGCCCTCTCGTCCAGAATTCATACCGGAGAAGAGGGATTCCTGAAGATCAGGAGCCGTTTTCCCGAAGGATGTTTTGAGGAATCTGGTAGGCAACTTCCGTAGCCAGGGTTATCCCTGGTTTTCCAACAATTTTCTTGAACATGGCCTGGAAGAATGGCGTGTACAGCGGAGCATCGTAGACAAGACCAACCACCAGAATCTTCGCCTGCTTATCCGACGTATCAACGGTTTTGACGGTTGCACGGATTTTCTGGACTTCGGAAATCGTCCAACAAGCCGGAAGCGTGTGAGATGCAGTGTTCGTCAGCCAAGCTTCAATCATGGGCCCCGTGATGGCAACCCCGGGCCGGTATTGCCACTCGGCTGCCGAACTGGTCGCCTCATTGGCAAGCTGCTGAAGGCTGATATACCGGTACAGCACGAACCCGAAATCCACGACTCCACAGAGCAGAACTAAAATCAGAAGCGGCATCACCAAGGCCATCTCCACCAATGCCTGACCGTTTTTCCCTCGCTTGATCATAAAACCTCCCACAGGATGCATGAGGAGAATTACCAGCAAACCTCATACCAAGCTCGCAGGCGTTGCCGTCCAAGCTCCTCGGTCAAAAAAGCGGGCCCGATACTCACGGGAATGGAGAAACCACATCGGTTGACGCATTCGGTAGCACGATTGGAGAGCACCGAGGAGGATACGGCGAATCCCCCCACCACTTTGGAGGCTGGACGGAAATCCGGATGCTTCAACGAATTGCCCTTCTCATCAGCCTGCTCCTCCCATGTCTGGCAGGCTCGCGGATCATCGGCCGGATCGATGCGGAAACCATCTCCCGCGAACTCACCGGCCGCAGCAAAGCCCTGAGTCGCATGGTCGGCCACGGCGCCCGGCTGTCGCAGGTCTTCTCCTGGTCCGACGACGCAACCCTCGTCCTGATCGAACTTCGCGAATCAGACCCCGCCTGACCTGTGCGGGAGGAACCACACTGCCGTTTGATACTTGAACAATTCCGGCCCAGGGAAGAGGACCCACGAAAACACATCTTTAACGAGTGCGATATTTCACCTGTGACGGCGTGATGATTCCAGAACAGAAAACATCCCCATCACAAAAACACAGAGGGAAAAAGTGCTCTTCCCTCTGTGCCTCTGTGTCTCCGTGGGTTTCCAGGGTCTCTCAGCCGCGACGCTTGTAATCGACCTCGCGCTTGCGGATACGCACGGCGCCCGGTGTCACTTCCAGCCACTCGTCTTCGGCCACATATTCGAGCGCCTGGTCGAGCGACATCCGGCGTGGCGGGGCGATGTGCGTCAGTTCTTCCTTCGTCGAACTGCGGTGGTTGGTGAGATGCTTCATCCGGACGATATTCACATACATATCGCCAGCGATAGGCCGCTCGCCGACGACGAGGCCGACGTAGATGTCCTCGGCAGGGCCGTAGAACAGCGTGCCGCGCTCGACGAGCATCTCGATCGCGTACGGCGTCGAGAGGCCCGCTTCCATCGCGACCATGACGCCGACCCGTCGGCCGGGAATGTCCCCGCGATAGGGCTCGTAGCCCTTGAAACACTGGTTCATGACGCCCGTGCCGTTCGTGATCGTCAGAAGCGCCGACCGGAAGCCGAGCAGGCCGCGGGCGGGCGCGCTGAAAATGAGGCGAAGCGTGCCGTCGGGCAGCTTCTTCGAGTTCTCCATGATCGCCTTGCGCGGGCCGAGCACTTCCATGACTGCCCCGACGTAGCTCTCGGGAAGATCGATCGTCAGCTCCTCGATCGGCTCGAGCAGGTTGCCGTTCTCGTCCTTCGAGATGATCGCCTGCGGCTTGGAGACCTGTATCTCGAAGCCTTCCCGCCGCATCGTCTCGACGAGAATGCCCAGATGCAGCTCGCCACGGCCGGAAACCTTGACCGTGTCGGGCGACTCGGTCGGCTCGACCTTCATCGCGACGTTGGTCTCGAGCTCCTTCATCAGGCGGTTCTGGATCTGGCGCGCCGTCAGGAACTTGCCCTCCCGGCCGGCCAGCGGACTCTGGTTCGGGGCGAACAGCATCGAAAGCACGGGCTGGTCGATCGGGATGACGGGCAGCGGCTCGCCTTCCATCGAAACCGAGACGGTGTCGCCGATCGATACGTCGGTCAGACCGGCCACGGCAGCGATATCCCCGGCGCACACCTCAGGGGTCTCGACCCGTCGCACACCCTGGAAGCCGTACAACTGGACGATCTTGGAAGGCCGCGGAGCATGCCCCTCGTGCAGCAGCCAGACGTCTGATTTCTGCTTCAGCACCCCGTCGAACACCCGGCCGATGGCGATGCGACCGACGTAGTCGTTGTAATCGAGGCTCGTGACGAGCAGCGTTCCCGGCTTCGTCTGCGACCCCGTGGGCGGCGGCACGAACTCGACGATCGCCTCGAGCAGCGGCCGGATCGTGTCCCGCGGATCATCGAGCTTGCGACAGGAGTAGCCGGACCGGCCCGATGCGAACAGGATCGGATAATCGAGCGCATCGTCTTCGGCCCCGACGTCGATCAGCAGGTCGAGCACCTCGTCGACGACTTCCTCCGGACGGGCGTCCGGCCGGTCGATCTTGTTGATGACCACGATCGGCTTGAGACCGGCCGCAAGCGCCTTCTTCAGCACGAACCGGGTCTGGGGCATCGGCCCCTCGAACGCGTCGACGACCAGCAGGCAGCCGTTCGCCATCTGCATGACACGCTCGACCTCGCCACCGAAATCCACGTGGCCGGGGGTGTCGATCAGATTGACCTTCACCCCGTTGAAATCGAGCGACATGTTCTTCGCGAGAATCGTGATCCCGCGCTCGCGCTCGAGGTCGTTGCTGTCGAGAAACCGCTCGGCGATCTGCTGGTTTTCGCGGAACAATCCGGACTGGCGGATCATGGCATCGACCAGGGTCGTTTTCCCGTGGTCGACGTGCGCGATGATCGCGACATTGCGGATCATCGACGGATCGTAACGCGACTGAAACTGTACCGTACTCACTGCTTTGCGGACCTCCGGCTGGTGCGACTGGCAAGGATGAAAAAAGGAAGGATGCAGTCTACATCAGCTTACCCCGCAACGCAACAGGAAACCCCGCAATCTCTGGACGCCTCTGGAAAAGACCGAACCACAGAGACCCCGAGTCTCAGAGAACCGCACGCTGAGACACGGAAGATATGTATATAAATATACTATTTTCCAGGGACCTTCCTCTGTGTCTCTGTGACTCTGTGGTTCGTGCCCGTATCAGCGGGGTTTGTACTGTTCGAAGGCCTTCTTGTCGAAAGCGCGTCGGTAGGCTTCCTCGGGGGCGATCTTGCGCAACTTCACGAGATCCATCAGCGCCTGATCCATCGTCTGCATCCCCATCTGTTTGCTGGTCTGCATGATCGAGGTGAGCTGGAAGGTCTTGTTCTCACGGATCAGGTTCGCGACGGCCGGCACGTTGACCAGGATCTCGAGCGCGCAGACCCGGCTCATCCCGTCCATCGTGGGAATGAGCTGCTGGGCGATGATGCCCTGCAGGGCGTCGGCGAGCTGCGTGCGGATCTGGTCCTGCTGGTGGGCCGGGAAGACGTCGACGACGCGGTCGACCGACTGGGCGGCCGAAGGGGTGTGCAGCGTGGCGAAGACGAGGTGGCCGGTTTCGGCCGCCGTGACGGCGAGCGAGATCGTTTCGTAGTCGCGCATTTCGCCGACGAGGATGACGTCGGGGTCTTCGCGAAGGGCCGACCGCAGCGCCGCGGAGAAAGACTTCGTGTTGACGCCGATCTCGCGCTGGTTGACGATGCACCGTTTGTGCCGATGCACGAACTCGATCGGGTCCTCGATCGTCAGGATGTGATCCTGGCGCTCGTCGTTCACCTGGTCGACCATCGCGGCCAGCGTCGTCGATTTGCCCGAGCCCGTGGGTCCCGTCACGAGGATCAGGCCCTTGTTGCGGCGGGCGAGATCCGAGAGGATGGTGGGCAGTTTCAGGTCGGCGACCGTCTTGATCTTGGAGGGAATGACGCGGAACACGGCGCCGATGCCGAGGCGGTTGTTGAAGATATTGCAGCGGTAGCGCGACACTTCGGGAATCTCGTAGGAGATGTCGAGCTCCAGGTCTCGTTCGAACCGGTCGCGCTGGTCGTTGTTGAGGAACTCGAAAACCAGGCGTTTGGTGTCCTTCGAGGTGAGCGCCGGCAGGTCGGTGGGCCACAGCTTGCCCTGGAGGCGCATCATGGGCGGCGATCCGACCGTCAGATGAAGATCCGATCCGGCCTTATCGACGACCAGCCGCAGCAGGTCGGTGATGGCATACTCTTCATTATCGATCTGCCCGCTGCGTCGTGCCTGGGCCGGAGCAGCCGTCGGGGCGGCCGCGGCCGGGGGGCGAGCCGGCGGAATCCCCGTTGAGGCTGGGGGCTGGGCTGCGGGGGGCCGCGGAATGCCCGTCGGAGCCGGCGCGCCCGGAGGGCGGGGAATGCCGGTCGAGGCGGGCGGCTGGCCGGCAGGCGGGGCCGGGGGCCGCGGAATGCCCGTCGAGGGGGGCTGCGCGGGGGCGCCGCCGGGGGCGGGGGGCTTCTGGGCGCCGTCGCCGCTTCCGAAGAACTTGTTGAAGAAATTGTCGTTGTCGCTCATGGTGGGTCAGGGCCTCAGAACAGGCGTAAGAACTCGTCGACGCTCGTCTCGCCGGTCGCGACGAGGGCCAGGGTACGGTCTTCCAGGGTCGGGATCTCCTGCTTGCGGGCGAACTGGTAGAACTCCTGGTATCCCTGCCGGTCGATCATCATGCGACGCAGCGTGGGCGAGGTGGGCAGAAACTCGGTGATCAGGGTGCGGCCGGCATATCCGGTCTGCTGGCAGGCTTCGCAGCCGACGGCCTCGAACACCGTCGGCTCGCCGGGAAACCGCAGCCGGTCCGCGATCTCGGGCGGCAGGGTCGAGGGCTTCTTGCACTGCGGGCACAGGGTGCGGATCAGCCGCTGTGACAGGAACCCGCACAGCGAACTCGCGACGACGACGGGGTCGGCGATCTTTTCGAGAAGCCGCACGACGCTGCTGGGCGCATCGTAGGCCATGAACGAGGTCATGATCGTCTTGCCGCCGAGGCCTGCGAACGCCAGCTCCTCCACGATCGGCTGGTCGCCCAGATGGTCGATGTAGACCACGTCGGGATCGAGCAGCAGAGCGAGATCAAGTCCTTCCCGGATCGACCCGATGCCGCTCTGGCCGATCTGGATCTGGGTGATTTTCGAAAGGTTCGACTGGACCGGATCCTCGACCGTCACGATCTTTTTCTTCTCGACGTCGAAGCTGCCGAGCACGTAATACTGCGTCGTCGTACGGCCCGACTCGCGCGGCCCCGTTACATAGAGCACGCCATGATTCGCCTGGATGAAGGCGACCAGCTCATCGAGAGCGGCCTTGCCGGCCTTGCCGAGCTGAACCGCGATGTTGCTGAAATCGTTCAGCTTGAGGATCACCATCTCGCCGTTCACGGTCGGGTAGAACATCGACTGGACGTTCACCCACCGGCCCGAGACCGAGACGCGGAAATGGCCGACGGCCATCGTCGGTGCCCCGCCGCTGACGGGCAGCGGAACCTGCGACAGTGTCTTCAGCTTCGAGATGACTTCCTGGTGGACCTTGATCGGGATCTCCAGCTTTCGCGTCAGGCAGGAGCACGTGCGGAAGCGAATCACGACGCCCTTGTCCGACGGTTCGAAATGGATCCGATCGACGCGGTTGATGATCGCCTGGCCCAACATATAGTTGATGATTTTTTCCGGAGCCTCGAGGCCCTTCGGAATCCCGCGCTCGCCCTTTTCCCCGCCGGGCTCACCGGATGGGGCGGGGGGAAGATCGCCGGTCACGCGCTCCCCGGCATCGAGCGGCCCGTAGATCGCGGTATATGCCTGCTCGAAATCGAACTTCGTGCAGATCGAGACCGAGATCTGCAAGCCCAGGCGGGCCGCCAATGTCTCGATCGCTTCGGATTCGAGCGGATCGACCATGCAGACGCTGAGCTGGTTTCCGGCCTGATACAGCGGCATCAGACGGAACTCCTTCGCGAACTCGGCGGGCACGAGCTTCACGGCCGCGGGGTTCACGATGTCGGCGTTCAGATGGATGAACGAGATGTTCAGCTGGTTGCCCAGCGCCCAGATGATGTCGTCCTCGGTGACGAGGCCCATGTCGATCAGGGCCGCGCCCAGCTTGAGACCCTTCTCCTTCTGATACCCCAGCGCCTGCTTGAGCTGATCGCCGGTGATCAGGTTGCAATCGATCAAGATATCGCCCAGTCGTTTCTTTTGCGTACTCATGACGAGAGGTATTGTACCGGACGGCGCGCCTCACCGCAACAACAGAAACGGCCGGCAACCCCGAAGGGCTGCCGGCCGCATGATTGCTTGGATTAGCGCTTGTTGGTGTTGATGGTTTCCTTCAGATCCTTGCCGGGAACGAAGCGGGCGACGTTGGTGGCCGGGATCTTGATGGTCTTCTTGGTCTGGGGGTTGATGCCGGTGCGGGCCTTGCGGGTCGCGACCTTGAAGGAGCCGAAGCCGACGAGGCGGACTTCTTCGTGCTTCTTCATGGCATTCTTGATGATGTCGAGGGTGGCGTCAAGAGCCTGGGTGGCCTGGGTCTGGGACAGGTTGGTGTTCTTGGCGATTTCCCTCACGAGTTCGATCTTCTTCACTTGGTGGATCCTCCTGGTAAAAATTAAGGTGGAGAACTGATACGACAAGCCTACTGATCGAAAACCGGCCTGTCAAGCCCCCTTCGAAAAAATATTTCTCCGCGTACCCTTAGCTGAGCCGATTTCGAAGGTTCTCGAGCCGCTGAAGCAGCTTGACCTGCCGTTCCCGAAGGGCTTTCAGCCTCGCCACGAGCACCACCATGCGCTGCCGGATCTCCTCCTTCGTCATCCCCCCCGTGGATCCCGCATTCAGCTTGCTCCGGAGCGCCTCGAGCTCGGAAACGGTCCGCCGAAGCTCCTCCTGCACCTGCACGAGCTGGTTCTGCGTTCGTAGATACTCTTCGCGCAACGCCCGCTGCTCCTGCGCCCCGGTCGGACCGCGCCCGGCCTCGCCGAACCGCGCCCCCAGCCCCTGTCGCAACGCAACGGCATCCGGCCCGCCCGGAGGCTGAGTGCGGCCGGCCTCCTCCGCGCCCCGCTGCCGGCGGCCTTCCAGCCGCTGCTCGCGCATCTTTTCGAAGAACGCCAGGTTTTCTCGAATACCGGTTCCAGCGGGCTCCACAGAGCCGGGCTTCCCGTCGGGAAGCACGCCGCCCGCATCACTCCGGTCGCCGTCTTTGAAAACGGGCTTCCAGCCTCCGGAAGCGGGCTGCCGCATCGGGGGAAGTCCCTCCGGCATCTGGGGCCGCGCCGGGCCCAGTTTCTGCGGCGCCAGGTTCTTCCATTCCCCCTGGATCCGCGCATCCTCGCCGGTCGCGTCGAATTTCTGGAACTGTTCCGCCGTCTGGCCGCGGTCCCGGATGCTCGCCATCATGCCCTTCTGCAGCACCAACTGCCGCTTGCGCCGGTCCTCATGGGCCTTCACCGAAACCAGCCCCTCGAACACCCGGACCCGCGTCTGGCCGAACCGGTCGACGTTCACATCGAACGTCGTGCCCAGCACGCCGCACACCGTCGTCGGCGTCACCACCTGGAAGGTGCGGCCTTGTTTCTTCAGATTGAACCAGCTTTCGCCCACCTGGAGCTGGATGCCGTCATTCACCAGCGTCACCCGCGAGTTCGATTTGAGGCGGAACAGGCTTCCGTCGGGAAACCGCATCTCGCCCCGCGTCTCGCCCTCGGTGCGCAGCATGTCCTGCACCTTCACCGCGACCGGCTCCGGCCCCAGCTCGAGCCAGGTGCCGCCCCCGTTGCGGGACAGCGCCGCGCGGCCGCGCAGCAACTGGAACACGATCTCTTCGGATGCCGCGGCGAACGCCGTGTGTCCCGGACAGAACGCCATGACCGCCGTCATGATCACCAGAACGGCCAGCATCCCGCATTTACCCGTCATCCTCTGCATACCCACAGACCTCCCGGAGAGATACGAATGCCCACAGTATACCGCACCCGCTCCGTCATCATCCGCACCCGGCGTGAACACTAAACAGGCGGGAAATCCGATCCACAGATGGCGCAGCCTGCTCCACACGAGAAGATTCAGAACCCCGCGTCAGAACGCTGCGCCCGGGTGGATCACGATCCGCCCCTACGATACCCGGGGGGATCCAACGAACCGCGATGGACAACCGGGGCGTTTTCGGCTACGTTTGAAGGGAGGGGAAGTACCCCCGATCCTGTGAGAGGAGGCATGCCATGGAAAATGATGCCGTGACAATCGAGTGCCCGTGCGGTGCGGTGTTCGAGGTGGAAAACGAAGAGGTCGACGGTGCCGGCGATCGCTGGACGCGCTGCCCCAAATGCAACCGAAAGCTTCCGATCCCCGAAGAAGACGAAGACTGACCGCCCGTTTCCCTTGGAGAAACCCCGGAGCCCGTCAGGGCCCCGGGGTTTCTCATCCCAGAGAGTGGTTCAGGAAATCATTCCCCACCAAAGTGATGCGGGCGGATCACGATCCGCCCCTACGATGCGGGGACCGGCCCAACGGGGCGTAGGGGCGCATCGTGATGCGCCCGGAGTGCCCCCGGAAAAGTGCCTGACCCGGAAAACGCAGATTCGTTTCTGAAAGCTCCAGAAAGAATCTGCGGCATCTGTGTCATCTGCGGATCGGAATCTCCGGGAAACGACGTCCTGGGGCCGAGCTCAGAACTCGGCGCTGCCGGTGGTGCGCGGGAACGGCGCCGTGTCGCGGATGTTGCCCATGCCCGTCACGAACATCAGGAACCGGTCGAAGCCCAGACCAAAGCCGCTGTGGACGGCGGTGCCGTATTTGCGCGTCTCGAGATACCACCACATGCTCTCCTCGGGAATCTTGAACTCCTCGATCTTCTTCTTGAGCATGTCATACCGCTCCTCGCGCTGGGAGCCGCCGATGATCTCGCCGATGCCGGGCGCAAGCACGTCCATCGCGCGCACCGTCTTCCCGTCGTCGTTGAGCCGCATATAGAAGGCCTTGATCTCCTTCGGATAATCGGTCAGGATCGTCGGCTTCTTGAAATGCTTCTCGACGAGATACCGCTCGTGCTCCGACTGGAGATCGATGCCCCAGGTGTCGACGGGATACTGGAACTTCTTCTTTTTATTCGGTGTCGAATTTTTCAAAATCTCGAACGCCTCGGTGTAGGTGACCCGTTCGAACTTGTTCTCGAGCATGAAGTGCAGCTTCTGCAACAGGCCCATCTCGCTGCGCTCCTCCTGCTTCTTCGTCTTCTCCTCCTCGGCGAGGCGCTTGTCGAAGAACTCGAGGTCGTCCTTGCAGTTATCGAGAGCATAGCGAACGAGATATTTCAGGAACTCCTCGGCCAGGTCCATGTTGTCGGTCAGGTCGGCGAAGGCGACCTCGGGCTCGATCATCCAGAACTCGGCCGCGTGGCGGCTGGTGTTCGAGTTCTCGGCGCGGAACGTCGGCCCGAACGTATAGATCCTGCCGAGCGACATCGCGGCCAGTTCCCCTTCGAGCTGGCCCGAGACGGTCAGGTTGGTGGACTTGCCGAAGAAATCCTTCGAGAAGTCGACACTGCCGTCCTCGTTCAGGGGCGGGTTCTTCGGGTCGAGCGTCGTGACGCGGAACATCGCGCCGGCGCCTTCGCAGTCCGAGCCGGTGATGATCGGCGTGTGCACGTAGAAAAAGCCCCGGTCGTTGAAGAACTTGTGGATCGCGAACGCCATCGCATGCCGGATGCGGAACATCGCGCCGAATGTGTTGGTGCGGAACCGCAGGTGCGCGATCTCGCGCAGGAACTCGAGCGAGTGCTTCTTCGGCTGGAGCGGGTATTTCTCGGGATCGGCGGCGCCGAGCACCTCGATCTTCTGCGCTTTCAGCTCGACCGCCTGGCCGCTTCCCTGCGAGGGAACGAGGTTGCCGGTGATGCGCACGGCCGCGCCGGTGGTGACGTCGGTGAGCATGGCTTCGGTGATCGCGCCGCCCTCGAGATCGGCCACGGCCTGGATGTTCAGGATCGTCGAACCGTCGTTGACGGCGATGAAGGCGACGTTCTTGCTGGTGCGCTTCGTCCGGACCCACCCGTTGACGACGACGGGATCGGAAGAAGGGGACATCTTGAGGATCTGTGCGATCGACGGCTGCATGATTCACGCCACCTCCATTGACAATTGCGGGCCCGTCCGGCCCGCGGACGCCCGGTTATACCCCGAATCCCCTTCCTGCATCAAGTGCCTCATCGCCGGAGGGCGCTGAGGATACTCGAGAAATCGTCGGTCCAGAGCGGGGTGCCAGGCTCGCTTCGAAGCTGCTTCCATACGTCGGGGGAAAGCCGGCTGAGGTCGGATGCGGTCCGGGCCATGAGCACCCATTGGGAAGGCTCCTTGCCGGCAGCGGCTTCGTGTGGAGGGATATCGGTCTGTCGTTCCGTCAGGGCGACAAGACCGGCATCCGATGCCAGCCCCGCAAGAATCGGCTCGAGATCGAGATGCCGGTTCGAAATATGGAAAGCCAGAAGCCCGCGATCCCCGAGTTTTTCCAGATACAGCCGCACGGCTTCCCGGGTCAGGAGATGGACGGGAATCGCATCCGAACTGTAGGCATCCAGCACCAGCAGGTCGAACTGCCGATTTCCAGCCCGCCGCAGCGACAACCGGGCATCTCCGGCCTCGATCCGGGCATCGGGAGCCCGGTCGTGCAGATACGTGAAAAACCGCTCATCCCGGGCTATCCGGATCACGGCGGGATCGATCTCGTAAAACGTCCACGTCTGACCCGGCAAGGCATAGCAGGCCAGGGCACCCGCTCCCAGGCCGACGACCCCGATACTCCTGAAATCCCCGGCCCGGTTCGCTTCACCCAGAACCTTTCCGATCGGACCCGTCGGATGATAATAGGAAAGCGGAACCGCCCGAAGGGCGGGATCGAGCTTCTGGCCTCCATGGATCGTGCTGCCGTGATACAGCGTGTGCTGGTTGCGTCGGACATCGTGGAACACCCGACTGACCCCGAAAAAGCTTCGCTCCGCATGGATCAGCCGCCCGTGAGGCCCGACCTGCGAGCCGGCCACGAGCGAGGTGGTCAGCAGAAACATGCCGACACTCAGACCGAAGCCGAGGGGACGGCGGGAGGAACCGAAACAGATCAGGGCAGGAACGGCATAGGCAAGCAGAATGCCCCCCGGCGTCCCGCCGATCTCCAGGTGCGCCACCCCGATCGTTCCGATCGTCGCGAAAAGCCCCGTGGCGATCGGGAAAGCAAGCTCCCGCACGCCGAACCGGGAACCCGGACCCGACCCGCACGAGGCGGGAAGTGGGCCGGCGGCGCCCGGATGGCGCAGTCCAGCCGGACCCGACGGCAGCAGCAGACAGGCGAGCACGAGGGTGACGGCGTATTCCGTCACGCCGGTGAACACCAGCGGGGCCAGAAGGGCGTTGAACATCCCCCCGATGACCCCACCGAGCGACATCCATAAATAATATTCTGTTAGATATACAGGCTCCGGCCGTCCCCGTGCCAGCTCTCCATGCATGACCATGCACACGACGAACAGCACGAGAAGATGCAGGGGGAACAGCAGGCCGATCGGCCCGATGGCACCGGCGGCAAGCGTGATCACCAGCGGCAGCAGCAGGATCGGAAGCGCACGGATCGTCAGGAGATGGGGAATCGGCGGGGTCCGCGCGAAAACCAGGATGAACGACCCCAGATACAGCACGAGAGGAATGATCCAGAGGAGAGGGATGGAAGCCAGATCCGTCGTCAGGAACGTCGTGACGCTCACCATCAGGCTCGAAGGAACCGCGGCAAGGGCCACCCAGCGCAGGCGGCGGCTCCAGGGCAGCGGGGGAACACCGGCGGCCGGCAGCGATGGTTCCGGCAGGGAAGCGCGGCGCCGTACCACCATGCCGCAGCCGGTCATGAGGCACAGGTAGAGAACATACCCTGCCGTCCAGAGCCGTGTCTGCCGTTCCAGCGTGAAGAACGGCTCGATCAGAAACGGGTATCCCAGAAGCCCCAGCATGCTTCCGAGATTGCTTGCCGCATACAGCAGATAGGGATCGGCGGCATCCCGGTGACCCGAACGCGAAAACCATGCCTGGATCAGAGGGCTCGTCGTGGATATCACGAAAAAAGGCAGCCCGATGGTCGCCGTCAGCAGCGAGAGAAGCCAGGGAACCGGATGGGCGTCCCCCGAGGGGATCCATTCGGAGGAAATGCCGATCGGCAGCACGATGAGCGGCAGAAGAAGCACGCCGAGATGGATCGGCACCTGGTGACGGAGCGGCAGACGCGTCGACAGCATGTGCGCATACAGGTATCCCAGCAGCAGAACGGCCTGATAAAAGACGAGAGCCGTGTTCCAGACGGCCGGCGCCCCGCCCAGCAGCGGCAGAACCATGCGGGCGAACAGAGGCTGGACGACGAACAGCAGGCCGGCGCCGACGAGAATCGTCACGCCGAACAGCACCGCGGTTCCCCTTCCGGTCTCTGCTCCGGAATCCATCGGATCCATCCGTTCCTCCCGACATGTCACGCCGCCAAACTCTCCGGGCGCCGCGCCTTACACGACCATGAGCGAGCAGCATGGTATCCCAGACCGATCGATTTGAACATCGGGGATGTGATCCAGCCCATCGGTCTGGCCGTCATCTTCAGGCATGCCAAGCGGATTCCGAGGATATCACAGCGGCCGGGTGACGGGAGTATTCCCTTCATGGTAACCTATCGTTCAGAGAGATCGACAACAGAGGATCGTCCCCCCATGAGCATCATCGAGTGCGGTGACTGCGGCAAAGAGATTTCCTCGCATGCCGCAAGATGTGTCCATTGCGGTTTTCCCCTCCCGGAAAACAGACCCGGGGTCAAATGGGGAAGATACCTCGTCCTCGGCCTGGTCGTCCTGACAGCCACGACGGCGATCATCCTCAACAGGGAAACCATCGTCGATGCCTTCGAGGCCGCCCGCACGATCTATGCCGCGCCGGCCGGGGATTCCCCCCGTCGTGCAGGGGCGACAGGCGCCGTGCCGGCCAGCGCGACATCCGGCCTTTCCCGTGATCTGCAGCCCGTCGCAACGGCCGCTGCGGCCATGAAGCAGGCCCCCGATCCGGCCGCGATCATCCGGCGCGTCATCGGCAGGGACAAAGAAATCTACGCGGCCTTCAAGGCGCTCGACTACGAGCACTACTGGACCGCCGACGATCTCGATCTCGTGGCCAGATGCGAAGCCAACCGCAAGGAGCTTCTCTACGGCCTCGCAGCCCTCCATCTGGTCGACCAGAATCCCGATTACGAGCTGCTCATGGACTTTCTGCAGATGGAGAACCGCGTGGCCATGACCGTCATTGCGTATTACGAGGATCTCATCCCCGCCAAATATGCGCGCCCGGCCACGCCCCTGCTCGTGCAGCGGCTTCAGAAAGCCTTCGTCGAAATCCGTGACTATGAGGTGAGACTCGAAAAATTCGGCTGGAAGCGCGCATATGCGGAGTGGGGAACCCGGCGCTGACGGAACGACCGGCCATGACCGCCGTCATCTGGGAATGAAGGGAGAACTCTCATGCTCGTCAGTTGCCCCGAGTGTTCGGAAGCGATCTCCTCTCTCACCGATATCTGCCCGAACTGCGGCTACCCCGTCGAAGAGCTCGGCATAGGCAAGGCTTTCGGCGAGGAGCCGGAAGTCCTCCTGACCGGGCCGGCCGCCGAACAGGACGAGAAATACCAGAAAAGCAGATTCGAAGCCAAGTTCCGGATCGTCTACAAGGAAATCCGCATCATGCATGACAAGGCCGGCCATATCGACGGCTGGATCTTCACCCGACACCGCTACACCGACCAGCAACTGTTGGATTCGGAACACATGACGAAGCTGGACTCGTTCTTCCGGAAAATCGACGATGACGCGAACAACCTGCTCTGCTCGGGCAACGCGCCGGCCATAGCAAAGAACATCTATTATGATCTGCGCAAGCAGGTCTCGACCGACATCGCCGAACTCAAGAACGACCTCTCCAATCGCCCCCTCACCTGGTGGGAGCGTATTCTCGCGATGTTCAAAAACCTTCTCCTCCGGTTCGGCATGTAAGCGGAATATCGTTTCCAGCAGGTAACCGGCGGGATTGCCGCGCGGGCGCATGTACACGCCTATGGATATATTCATCGATATCCTGAACCGATCTTTTTGACAGGATCCCCGGAAGAGGCTACCGTGATACCCTGAAGCCGATGCGGGCGTCGTACGGCGCCGCAAGGCTTGGAAATCTCGACGATATCAGGAAGAAACGGCATGGCTCGACGGAAGGCATCAGGCTCCACCAGTGAATCGACGGCGAATGTCGGGTTCGAGGCGAAACTCTGGCAGGCGGCCGACAAGCTGCGCAACAACATGGATGCGGCGGAGTACAAGCATGTCGTCCTGGGGCTGATCTTCTTGAAATACATCTCCGACTCGTTCGAGGAGATGCGGGCGAAGCTGGTCGCCGGGTCCGGCGAGTATGAAGGCTCTGATCCGGAAGATCCCGACGAGTATCGGGCCGAGAACGTCTTCTGGGTGCCTCGCGAGGCCCGGTGGACGCACCTCCAGGCGAATGCGAAACAGCCGACGATCGGAAACGTCGTCGATGACGCGATGGTCGCGATCGAGCGTGACAACACGCGTCTCAAGGGCGTCCTGCCGAAAGATTACGCCCGGCCCGCGCTCGACAAGCATCGGCTCGGCGAATTGATCGACCTGATAGGCACGATCGGGCTGGGCGATGCGGCGAACCGCTCGAAAGATGTGCTCGGGCGGGTCTATGAATACTTCCTGACCCAGTTCGCGAGCGCCGAGGGAAAGAACGGCGGCCAGTTCTATACGCTCTCGTGTATCGTCCGTCTGCTGGTCGGGATGCTCGGGCCGTACAAGGGTCGAGTCTATGACCCCTGTTGCGGCTCTGGCGGCATGTTCGTCCAGTCGGAGAAGTTCGTGATCGAGCACGGCGGCCGGATCGGCGACATCAGCATCTACGGCCAGGAGAGCAACGCCACGACCCGCCGGCTGGCGATCATGAACCTCGCGATCCGGGGCATCGACGCCGACTTCGGCCCCGAGCACGCCGACACGTTCCGGCGTGACCTGCACAAGGATCTGCGGGCCGACTACGTGCTCGCGAATCCGCCGTTCAACGACTCCGACTGGCACCGGGTCGACGACGACGTGCGCTGGAAGTTCGGAACGCCGCCCAAGGGTAACGCGAACTTCGCCTGGGTCCAGCATTTCATCCATCACCTCGCCCCCGACGGCAACGCCGGCTTCGTTCTCGCGAACGGCAGCATGTCCTCGAACCAGTCGGGCGAGGGTGATATACGTAAAGCTATCATCGAAGCCGATCTCGTCGACTGCATGGTCGCGTTGCCCGGCCAGCTCTTTTACAGCACGCAGATTCCCGTCTGCCTCTGGTTCCTCACGAGGAACAAGGGCAACGGCCGGTTTCGCAGACGCACCCGCGAAACCCTGTTCATCGACGCCCGCAAGCTCGGCACCCTCGTCGACCGCGTCCACCGCGAGCTGACCGAGGACGACATCGGGAAGATCGTCGCCACCTATCATGCGTGGCGAAGCTCAGGAGAGAGCAAGTGCCGCGTGAGCCAGGAGGGCGGAAGCGGCCGGGGAGAAAAGAGTGCTGGAGGCTATGAGGACGTCGCGGGCTTCTGCAAAACCGCCACGACCGACGAGATCGCCGGCCACGGCCACGTTCTCACCCCCGGCCGCTACGTCGGCGCCGAAGAAGTCGAATCCGACGGCGAGCCCTTCGAAGCCAAGATGACCCGCCTCGTCGCCGACCTCCAAGGCCAGTTCGAAGAATCCGCCAAGCTGGAACAGGCCATCAAGGCGAATCTCAAGAGGCTCGGATATGGCGGCTAAATCGCGCTCGCTTTCACCCGAAAAGCTACGCATTGCGTAGCCAATTGCCCCGGACACACTGAATGACGGGAAACGAAAGCGCAGTATGAAAAACATCGGAAAAAGGAAAAGAGCCAGGGCCGATCCGGGAAGGATCTAAAGAGAGACCGGGCAGGTTCATCCTTGACTTCTGTATATGCTGGACATATAATGTCAATATGACAAGGCCATCATTGAAACATCTTTTTCCGGAGCCGATCGAGTTCGACTGGGATGAAGGTAACGCACAGAAAAACTGGGATCGACATCACGTTTCACAAGGCGAGTCAGAATCGATCTTTTTTAACGAACCAACCGTTGTTTGCAATGATTCGGCTCATGCCAAAAATGAAATGAGATACATGTGTTTGGGGAAAACCAGGCAGGGGCGATATCTTTTCATTTCCTTCACGGTACGAAATGATAAGATTCGGGTCATATCAGCAAGGGATATGACTGATCGAGAGCATAAGGAGTTCAGAAAATATGAAAAAGACCATTCCTCATTTTAAAACCGAAGATGAAGAGCGTGAATTTTGGGCAACCCACGACTCTTGCGATTATGCCGATTGGTCAACCTCTCAAATAGCTGTTTTTCCGAACTTAAAGCCAACCTTGAAGACGATCTCCCTGAGATTGCCCGAAGAAATGATCAATGATTTGAAAGTCTTGGCGAATCTTCGCGATGTTCCCTATCAATCCTTGATGAAAATTCTTCTGGCCGAAAAAATTCAAGAGATGAAAAGAAAAAAGGCCGCGTGATACCTTTGTCCGAAAAGCTTCGCGTTGCGGAGACATTTGCCCCGGACACATCGAATATTGCGCATTTCCGGGAAAATACGTATACTATACGTATGAGGTGATTGTCATGCAGAAGAAGCTCACCATTACGATCAATGAGGACATCTACGAGGGGTTGCACCGGGTGATCGGGCGCGGCAACATCAGCCAGTTCATCGAATCGCTGCTGAGGCCGCACGTATTGGACACCGCCCTCGAAAACGAATACAGGAAGATGGCGAAGGACAAAAAGCGTGAAGCCGAGGCTCTCGACTGGGCAGATGGGGTGATGGGAGACCACGACGATGAATCGCGGTGAAGTCTGGCATGTGAATTTCGACCCGTCGATCGGCGGGGAGATCCGGAAAATCAGGCCAGCCGTCATCGTCAGCAATGATGCATCGAACAAGTATCTGAACCGGGTCCAGGTCGTTCCTATAACGAGCAATATCGATCATTTGTATCCCAGCGAGGCGTATGTGATTTTGAACGGCCAGCAGCGCAAAGCCATGGCCGACCAGATCGCCACTGTGAGCAAGGCCCGCCTCACCTCCAGAATGGGAATCTTGGACAAAGAGGACCTGACCAAAATCGAAAAAGCGATCAAAACCCAACTGGCTATCCCCTGAAACCCCTTCTGATCACGCACCCGAACACATCGTTTCTCGCAGTTACCGAGACGATCCGGATACAAAGTTCCCACAATCAATAAATGATATGATGTCGTATGATCCGCTGTGATTTCGGGAGACACTGTCTTCCGAATCGGTAATTGGAGATGACTTGATACGTGGCAATCAGCTCGAACGATGGACATTCGAACTGCCGGTTAAAGGGAATTCAGAGTGAGCAGAACTCTCGAAGGCAAGAGGGGCCGCCTCGTCGGTTATCTCCAGATCCAGTTCGAAAAATCCGCCAGCCTGGAACAGACCATCAAGGCGAATCTGAAAGGGCTCGGCTATGACGTCTATATTGCGTGATACAACAATCGCAGAAGTCTGTGAAGTTTTCGATGGTCCTCATGCCACACCAGCGAAAACTGATGCTGGACCAATATTTCTTGGCATCACAAGCCTCAATAAAGGTCGCATTGACCTTGGCGGATTAGAGCATCTTTCTGAAGAGGACTTTCTGAAATGGACTCGCCGGGTCACTCCACGTCCTGGAGATGTTGTTTTTTCTTACGAGACCAAGCTGGGAGAAGCAGCACTCATTCCAAATGGGTTACGCTGCTGTCTTGGGCGTCGCATGGCACTTATGCGCCCGGATCTCAGGCAAGTAGACAGCCGATTTCTTCTTTATTATTATCTCGGACCAGAATTTCAAGAGGTAATTCGAGAGCGTACGATTCACGGGAGCACTGTGGATCGTATCGCATTGATAGAGTTTCCAAAATTCCCACTTCGATTACCACCTCTCGATGTCCAAAAGGCAATCGCTCATATCCTCGGTACTATAGATGACAAGATAGAACTGAACCGGCGGATGAATGAGACGCTGGCGGGGATGGCGAGAGCCCTGTTCCAGAGCTGGTTCGTGGATTTCGACCCCGTTCGCGCCAAACTCGACGGCAGACCACCCGCCGGAATGAACGCCGAAACCGCCGCGTTATTTCCCGACTCTTTTCACTGCTCGCCACTAGGGCATATTCCGACTGGTTGGGATGCAATTCCTCTCTACGACATGGCACAGTGGGTAAATGGGGCAGCATTCAGAAGTGAAGACTTCTGTGGCGCAGGAGAAGGTCTGCCTGTCATCAAGATAGCTGAGCTAAAAGAAGGGATCAGTGGTCAAACGAAGTGGTGTCAACGAGACGGGGACTCGGACAAAATAATTGACACTGGGGACTTGCTCTATTCGTGGTCTGGTAGTCCGGATACGTCACTCGAAGCCTTTTTGTGGAGTGGTGGCCGCGGATTGCTGAATCAGCACATCTTCAAGGTGATTTCACAGACAGTAGCGGAAAAGCGCTTCGTCTATTACACCCTACAATACCTGCGCCCAGTGTTGGTGGAGACGGCGAGGAACAAGCAGACCACAGGCCTCGGTCACGTCACAATTGCCGACATGAAACGCTTGCTCGTGTGCGTGCCAAACAAGGCAGTGCTTGCCGCATTTGACCGGAACATTGCCCCAATATTCGACAAGGCTTTCACCAATATCCTAGAATCTCGCACTCTCGCTACCCTCCGCGATACGCTCCTTCCGAAGCTGTTGAGCGGGGAACTTAGCGTTACGAATGCAGAATCTATCGTTGAGAACACCATGTCAGGAGCACAGGTTCAGGAATGACGTTCAACGAATCCACCGTCGAAGAAGCTGCTCTATCCTGGTTCCTGGAACTGGGCTACACGGTCATTCATGGAGTGGATATCGCTCCCGGTGAACCTCAGGCAGAGCGCGACTCTTACACCGATGTCGTTCTGTTGCGGCGGCTCCAGGATGCGGTTCGGCGGCTGAATCCGAAGATTCCGGAAGAAGCGCGGGAAGAGGCGGTGCGCAAGCTGCTCCGGCAGGAGACGCCGTCGCTCGTCGCGAACAACCGGCGGTTCCATGCGATGCTGCGGGATGGCGTCGAGATCGAATACAAACGCCCCGACGGGAGCATCGCGGGAGACCGAGTGCGGCTCGTCGATTTCGTGTATCCGGAGAACGACGACTGGCTGGCGGTGAACCAGTTCACCGTCATCGAAGGCCAGGTCAACCGCAGACCCGATATCGTCATCTTTATCAATGGACTTCCTATCGCCGTCATCGAGTTGAAGAACGCGGCCGACGAGAACGCCACGATCTGGTCAGCGTATCAGCAGCTCCAGACCTACAAGGCGCAGATCGGCTCGCTGCTGAGATTCAACGAACTGCTTGTCGTGTCCGACGGCATGCAGGCGCGCATCGGCTCGCTCACGACGAACCAGGAATGGTTCAAGGTCTGGCGCACCATCGACGGGGAAGACTCGTTCACGCATACCTTCCTCGAACTCGAGGTGCTGATCCGGGGCGTGTTCGACAAGACGCGGCTCCTCGATCTGCTCCGGCACTTCATCGTCTTCGAGGAGGATGGCGACAGCGACAGGCTCCACAAGATCATCGCCGGGTATCACCAGTTCCATGCCGTGACCGCCGCCGTCGAGGAGACGATCCGTGCAAGCGGCATGAGCGCCTCCCCGGGTGCGGCCGAGGATCCCGGAACGTACTGGGCCGGACCGATGAGGAACGGGAAGAAAGGCGACCGGCGGGCCGGCGTCGTCTGGCACACCCAGGGCTCGGGAAAGAGTTTCTCGATGCTGTTCTACGCGGCGCGCATCATTCTCCACCCGGCGATGCAAAACCCGACGCTGGTCGTTCTGACCGACCGGAACGATCTCGACGACCAGTTGTTCGGCCAGTTCCAGCGGTGCCACGAGATCCTGCGCCAGATGCCCGTGCAGGCCGACTCCGTCGAACACCTCCGTTCGCTGCTGAAGGTGGCGAGCGGCGGGGTCGTGTTCACGACGATCCAGAAGTTCATGCCCGAGGAGAAAGGCGCCCGCGTGAGCCTCCTTTCGGACCGGCAGAACATCGTCGTCATCGCCGACGAAGCGCACCGCAGCCAGTATGACCTGGTCGACGGCCTCGCCCGCAACCTCCGGGACGCGCTTCCCAACGCTTCGTTCATCGGGTTCACGGGCACGCCCATCGAACAGACCGACGCGAACACCCGGGCGATCTTCGGCGAGTATATCAGTATCTATGATATCCAGCGGGCGGTCGCCGACGGCGCGACGGTTCCGATCTACTACGAGAGCCGGATCGCGAAGCTGTCGCTCAACGCAGCCGCGCTTCCCAAACTGGATGAAGAGTTCGAGGAGCTGACCGAGGGCGAAGAGGAAGACAGGAAGCAGAAGCTCAAGTCGAAGTGGGCCGCGATCGAAGCGCTGGTCGGCGATCCGAAGCGCATCGCCATCATAGCGGAAGATATTGTTCGTCATCACGAGCGTCGCCTCGAAGCGATGGACGGCAAGGCGATGATCGTCTGCATGAGCCGTCGCATCTGCGTGGACCTGCATGACGCCATTCTCAGGCTGCGCCCCGACTGGGCAGGAGCGAAGGATGACGATATCGAGGCCGAGAGAAAGAAAGCCTGCGTCATGAAGATCATCATGACCGGCAGCGCGGAGGACGGCCCGGACTGGCAGATGCATATCCGGAACAAACAGCGGCGGCGGGAGATGGCGAACAGGTTCAAGGACAGCAAGGATCCGTTCCGGATCGTCATCGTCAGGGATATGTGGCTGACCGGCTTCGATGCGCCCTGCCTGAACACGATGTATGTCGACAAGCCCATGCGCGGCCACGGGCTGATGCAGGCGATTGCCCGAGTGAACCGTGTATTCCGCGACAAGCCGGGTGGACTGATCGTCGATTACCTGGGTCTTGCCGACCAGTTGAAGCACGCGTTGGCAACCTACACCCAGAGCGGCGGCAAGGGATCGCCCAGCATCGATACCGCCGAGGCGATCAATGCGATGCTGGAAAAGTATCATATTGCCTGCGATATCATGCACGGCTTCGACTGGACCGCCTGGACCATCGGGACGCCGGCGCAGAAGATGGCCCTGCTGCCCGCCGGGCAGGAGCATGTCTTGCAGCAGGAGAACGGGAAACAGCGGTTCGTTCAGGTGGTAACGGATCTTTCGCGGGCATTCGCGCTGTGCGCGGCGACGGACGAGGCGCACGAGATCCGCGACGATATCGCGTTCTTCCAGGCGATCAAGGCCCAGCTCGCGAAGACCTCGGCATCATCGCACACACCTGAAGACCTGGATCAGGCGATCAAACAGCTCGTATCCCAGGCGATCATGACGGATGAGGGTGTGATCGACGTGTTCGCGGCAGCGGGGTTGAAAAAGCCGGATATTTCGATCCTGTCGGATCAGTTTCTCGCCGAGGTGCGCGGCCTGAAGCATAAGAACGTTGCTGCGGAACTGCTGGCGAAGCTGCTGCGGGGCGAGATAAAAGCGATCGCGGCCCGGAATCTCGTCCAGGGCAGGCAGTTCAGCGAGATGCTCCAGAACGCCCTCAACGCGTATCACAACCGGGCCATCGCGACGCAGGAGATCATCGAGGAGCTGATCGAGCTCGCGAAGCAGATGAGCGAGGCGAGGAAGCGGGGCGAGAATCTCGGGCTGAACGACGATGAAGTCGCGTTCTACGACGCGCTTGCCGCGAACGAGAGCGCCGTGCGGGCGATGGGCAACGACGAGCTGAAGGTCATCGCCGCCGAACTGGTCACCCAGGTGCGCAAGAGCGTCACGATCGACTGGACAGTGCGTGAGAGTGCCCGTGCGCGCATCAAGGTCATGGTGAAGCGCATCCTGAAGAAGCACGGCTACCCGCCCGATCTCCAGGAGGAAGCAACGAAGACGGTTCTCGCTCAGGCCGAACTGCTCTGCGCCGACTGGGCGGCATAACGATCACACGTTCTATCACCCTGTGGCCTGCCGGTATGACGGTCCAAAGGACGGATTGCCAGGAACGCCCTTCCTGTGCTATTCTCTGGGTGTTGCCGGAATGGCGGAATTGGCAGACGCACGGGACTCAAAATCCCGCGCCAGCGATGGCGTGTCGGTTCGACCCCGACTTCCGGCACCGAAACGAACCGCCGCTTCCGATCGGAAGCGGCGGTTTCGCGTTTGTGGCCAATGCCTTACACGCGCACGTCGGTCGAGCGGCGGCTGTGCTCCTGGGCCACGGGGAAAACGAGATCGCAGACATCGAGCGCGATCTGCAGCTCCTCGTTCGTCGGCACGACCATCACGGTCGTCGGCGAGTAGGGGTGGGAGATGATCCCCTCCTGGGAGCCCATCTTCCGGTTCAGTTCGTAATCCATGAAGATGCCGATGTTCTCGAGGCGGTGGCAAATCCGTTCCCGCATCCTCCAGCCGTGCTGGCCGATGCCGCCGGTGAAGACGAACAGATCCACCTTGACCAGCGTCGCCATGTAGGCGCCGACATAGTGCCGCACACGGTGCGCATACGCCTCGAGCGCCTGGGTGGCCGCCTGGTCGCCGTTTTCCGAGGCTTTCTCGAGATCCCGCAGGTCGTTGGAGATCCCCGACAGGCCCAGCAGACCGCTCTTCTTGTTCAGGATCGCGTTCAACTGCTTCGCGGTATAGCCCCGGTCGTTCAGATAGAAGAGAATGGCCGGGTCGATGTCCCCGCTGCGGGTGCCCATGATGAGCCCTTCGAGCGGCGTGAACCCCATCGACGTGTCGACGGACTTCCCGCTCTCGATCGCGGTGATCGAGGCGCCGTTTCCCAGATGGGCCGAAATCACGTTGGTGTTCTCGGGAGAGCGCTTCATCAGCCCGATCGCCCGCGCAGACACATACCGGTGACTGGTTCCATGAAATCCATAGCGCCTGATACGGTATTCGTCGTAGAACTCCCGCGGAAGCGCATACATATAGGCCGCGGGCGGCATCGTCTGGTGGAAGGCCGTGTCGAACACCGCCACCTGCGGAACGTCGGGCAGAAGTTCCTTCGCCGCGCGGATGCCGGTCAGATTCGGCGGATTGTGCAGGGGGGCGAGCTCGATGCACTGTTCCACCGTCGCGATCACGTCGTCGGTGATGACGACCGAGGAGGCGTATTTCTCGCCGCCGTGAACGACCCGATGGCCGATGCCGGTGATCTGGCGGATGTCGTCGATGATCCCGTGGTGATCGTCGGCCAGGTGGCTCGCCACCAGCTCCATGGCTGCGCGGTGGTCGGGAATCGGCTCCTCATGCTCGAACTTGCCGCCCGGCGTGCTCTGCTCGATCCGGCCGACCGGCTCCCCGATCCGCTCGACCAGGCCGCGGCCGAGGCTTTCCCGGTGGGGCATGCGGAACACTTCGTATTTGAGGGAACTGCTGCCGCAGTTGAGAACCAGAATCAGCTTTTCATCGGACTTCCGGCATTCCATTCCTTATCCTTCTCCTGTTCCGGCCTTCGGTGCTCGGCCGCCATGCAACCATAAGTCCATGCCCCTCCGCAGGTCAAGGGCCGTGTGCTCCCCGTTCCAAATCGCCCCCGTTTGCCCTGCCTGTTGTTCGAAACGCCAGGCCTGGGTTACTCTTGTCGAAGTCAGACGAAAGGAGGGCAGCCGATGCCCGCCAAGACCCCCAGACCGTCCCCGAAGGCGCCGAAGAAGGGCGGCTCCCGCCCCGCCGTGAAGCGCATCACCCCGGGAAAGCCCCTCACTCCCGAGGATCTGTCGAAGCTCGTCCTGGTCGAGGACTGCCGGATCTCGCCGGAAGGGGAGACGATCCTCTTCACCCGCCGCCACATCGACGACAAGAACCGGACCGTCGTCAACCTCTGGACGGTCGCCACGGACGGCCGGGCCCCGGCGCGTCAGTTCACCTCCGGGGGCAAGGACGGCCACGGCCGCTTCTCCCCCGACGGCCGCCACGTCGCCTTCGTCAGCACCCGCGACAAGGCACCTCCCCAACTCTGGATGATCAGCCGCACCGGCGGCGAAGCGATCCAGCTCACGAACTTCCCCGAAGGCTCGATCGGCGAGTTCCGCTGGTCGCCCGACGGCCGAAGCATCGCCGTCTCGTTCCGGGAGCAGGACCCGGACTGGACGGAAAAGGCGCGCAAGGAGCGTGAAACGAAGGGTCTCAGCACCCCGCCCCGCGTCCTGGATGATCTCTGGTTCCGTCTCGACGGCGACGGATATTTCAATGGTACTCGCCACCATCTGTATCTGGTCGATGCCGCCGGCGGCACGTTCCGAAAGCTCTTCGACCGTGCGCCGCTCGGCATCGGCAGCTTCGACTGGTCGCCCGACGGGCGCGAACTCGTCGTGATCGCGAACCAGGATCCGGCGGCGATCACGAAACCCTGGAAAACCCGGCTGCTCCTCGTCGACGCGAAGACCGGCCGGTCCCGCCCGATTCCCGCCCAGGCGGACGGGATGCGGAACGTGATCGCCTGGTCACCCGACGGCACCCTGATCGCCTTCACCGGCACCCTGGGTCGTCAGGAGGTCTGGCGCGCGGTAAACCAGCATCTGTTCGTCGTCGATCCGCGCACCGGCGCCCAGCGCTGCCTGACCGAGGGCGCCGACATCTGCCTCGAATCCGCGGTCCTGAGCGACACCCGGGAGGCGGATTTCAATCCCGTCATCCACTGGACACCCGACTCCCGCGAGATCTGGTTCGAAGCCGGCATCGAGGGAACCCGCCGCCTGGCCCGCGTTCCGATCTCCGGAGGCGAGCTCGAGTGGCTCACCGACGGACCCGACCAGGCCTCGTTCGGGGGATTTTCGAACGATGGAACCCGCCTTGCCTTGCGGCGAGGGAGCCCGACCGACCCAGATGATATAGCAATTGGAATTATATCGCCCGATGGCCGGCTGTCCGCCCGCCCCCTGACCCGGTTCAACCATGAACGGCTCTCGGGCGCCCCCCTCTCGAAACCCGAAGCCCACTGGGTCGAGTCGGCCGACGGCACCCGCGTCCAGCTCTGGGTCATGAAACCCGTCGGCTTCACCGCCGGCCGGAAGTACCCGGCCCTGCTGGAAATCCACGGAGGCCCGCACGCCCAGTACGGCGGCCGGTTCTTCCACGAGTTCCAGACTCTTACGGCGGCCGGCTATGTCGTCGTCTACGCCAACCCGCGCGGCAGCAAGGGCTACGGCGAGGAGTTCGCCGACTGCATCTGCGGTGACTGGGGCAATCTCGACTGGCAGGACATGCAGGCCGTCATCGGCTGGATGCAGAAGCGCAGCTACGTCGACTCCCTGCGGATGGGCGTGCTGGGCGGCAGCTACGGCGGCTACATGACGAACTGGATCATCGGCCACTCCGACGCCTTCGCCGCCGCCGTCTCGGACCGCTGCGTCAGCAACCTCGTCAGCATGGCCGGCAACAGCGACTACCCGATCGTCCCCGACTCGTACTGGCCCGGCAATGCCTGGGACCGCCCGGAAGACCTGTGGAACCAGAGCCCGCTCAAGTATGCCGGCGCGATCCGCACCCCGACCCTGTTCATCCACAGCGAAGGCGACCTGCGCTGCAACATCGAACAGGCCGAACAGATGTTCACCGCCCTCCAGCTCCGCGGCATCCCAAGCCGCCTGGTCCGCTACCCGGCCTCGACCAGTCACGGCATGAGCCGCAGCGGCCCCGCAGACCTCCGCATCCACCGGCTCCGCCAGATCCTCGACTGGTTCGACCGGTGGCTGAAACCCGCCCGCTGAAACGACGAACGCCCCTTCCGGAAAACCGGAAGGGGCGTTTTATATTAATTGATATTTACGGAAGTTTCTTTTCCACGAGCTCCATCGTCGTCTCGCTCTTCATCGGCACGGTCATCAGCGTGACCATCTTCACGAGACCGCCCGGCACTTCGTCGGAAGCCCAGACTTTCGAGGTCACCTCGGTGCCCTGCTGGGCCACCTTCGACTCGATCACCCGGCACTTGAACGTCCCGGCCGGAACCGTCACCTGCTCCTCGGAGGTCTTGGCATCAGCCTTGACCATCTCGGCCATCTTCGGATCGACCTTGGCGTTCTCGATCTTCGCCGGATACTCCATCTTGGTGGCCGGAAGTTCCATCTTGTTGCCGGCGACCATCGAGGAGCCGCCCATCTCGACGGTGAGCTTTTCGGTCGTCAGCTCGACGAGCTTGTAGGTGATCTCACTCTCGGTCTTCATGTTGGCGACTTCCGACATCTGCTTGAATTTCATCTCGGTCCCGACCTTGAACTTCGACCAGACGCCGTATGCGGGGTTGTCCACCAGATCGGCCGCGAAGGCGGCGGAGACGGTCAGCAGGGCCATGAGAACGAACGCGAAACGCTTCATCGTGATGCTCCTTCGGTTTGACGTGTGTGCCGATTGTATCCCGCCCCGCCGCCTCTGTAAAGTCGGAAGAAGCCTTCAGGGAACGATCGCATCACCGGCCGGATCATGTCGCCTGGCATTCCGGGCCGCGGCGGCAGGTGAGACGTTCGCATAGCAGTAGACGCAGCCGCAGGAACACGTATTGTATCTTCCGATATCCTTGCTCATGACGCAGCCGCAGGCGGGCCGCTGCCCCGGATCCTTCGGCGCGGTGTCGAGAAACCGCACCAGCCGTTCATCCCCCGGGAACAGGCGGCGCAGGAGATCTCCGTCGATGCAGGCCCCGTGCCGGATCCCAAAAGCCGAGAGATCGACGGTCTCGGCGCAACTGCTCACCACGAACCCGAACTCGCGCCCGATCTCCGCCATACCGGCAGCAGCGATCCGCATCGACGGCTCGTCCCACTCCCGCCAGGCCACGCCTCGGGCCGTCATATTCCGCGCCACGCGGCGATACCCCTGAATATCCGCGAAGCTGAACACGAGCCGTTCCGTCAGCCCGCGCAGCCGCCGCGCGACCGACCGGACCCGCTCGAGCAGCCCGTCGACGCCCAGCTCGTCGAGCAGCACCAGCGGATCCGCCCGCCAGATGACGCGGGCCGGGCCGACCAGCCGGGAGACGGCTTCGAACGCGGCAAGCCGCTTTCCCAGCGGAGGCAGCCCGGGTTCCAGTCCCTCGTTTTCGTACCCGTTCAGGGTATGGCTCAGATACCAGCCGACCCCGTCCAATGCGTTCGGAAGCGCGAGAAGCGGTCGGGGATCCTTCGACCAGAACACGATCGCCCGTACGGCAGCGAGGCTTATATATTGACTGCGATTGTTGAAAGGGTTCACCCACCGGAGATGCCCGGCCCGGAACCGGTTCGCCAACCAGGGGATGTAGAAGGCCGGAATGTCCGTGGACCGGCTCGCCGAGAGGATGACAGGGGCGACGGCCTCCCGCGGCCCTTCCGGGGTTTCGATGATTCGTCCCTTCCCTGTCGCGCGACGCATGGCATTCTCTCCCGAGGGAACTCCCGGCCCTCACGCCGAGGAGTTCCCGTTTGCCCATTTTCAAAGGGAAGCTCGTCAGGAAGCCCAGGATGAGGTATCATAGCACCGATCTCGCCCGTCTGACAGACGGGCGTCCCCGAACCGAAGGAATGGCATCATGACGGATCTTCCGCAGAATTCACCCGCGGCCCGGCAAGGACGCTCCTGTGCATCCTGCCTGTTCGGGCTCGTGATGTCGGCGTGCTTCCTGCTGCTGGGCGCCTTTTTCGCCGCACCGGTCGTGTATCTCGAAGCCCCGGCCCCCTACGCGATGGCGTGCGGCTTTCTGTTCGTCGCCCTCTTCCTCTGGCAGCTCCGGGCATCGCGCACCAGTTGCCTCGTCCCGCCTGTCCTGCTCGCGGCCCTGTTCGTCTCGGAGTCCCTCGTGCTCGGCACGATGGTGTTGCACACCGGCATCTATGAGCAGCTCGACACGCCGAAGACACGCGCATTCATGGAAAAGCACGCGCCCGGCCTGCATGGGTCGGTCCTGGGCTTCTGCCGCGACATGGCAGCCCGAGGCAAGCAGCTCGTCGACTCCGGCAGGGACTGGGCGCGATCGGCCCTTGATGCCGACGGCACACGGATCGCCGCCCTGGAAGAGGCGTTCCGGAACAACCCGGGCAGCCCGGATGTGGTGCTGGCTCTCGCCGACGCCTATATGGCCAAAGGCGATCTGGCCTCGATCAGGCTTGCCACGGCCCTCTACGAAGCCCTGGCGGAAACCGCGCCCTGCGACACGTTCCTGGCCCGGCTGGCCGATGCCTACGCCCGGGCCCTCCGGTATGACCTCGCCTTCGCCACGGCGGCACGCCGCACCTGGCTGCCCACCGGCGGCTGCGGGAAAGCCGCCCGCCAGATCGCGTATTTCGCCGCTTGCTGCGGCGATCTGAACCGGGGCATCTTCGAGCTCGAACGCCTCCTGAACCTCGACCCGGCCGAGCCGGAGGAAGTGCAACTCCTGCTGGCCGGCCTCTACACCGATGTCGGCAACGCATCCCAGGCGCGGCTCCTGCTCGATAAACTCATCGCCGAAACTCCGGGGGTGCTCGCCACGGCGAAAACGGCCCGTCAGATGCGCCAGGAACTGGGGAACTGAGATGAACAGACACGGTCTCGCCCTCACGATCTGCCTTTCCCTGGCCCTCTTTGCCGGTGAAGCTTATGGGCAGAGCGTTTCGAACGACGAGCTGATCGCCTACGCCCGGGCGGCCGCGGCCGGCCAGGCGACAGAGAAGCAGAAGGCCATCCTGTTCCTCGAAAACCGGCGAGTGAACAACCTCGCCATGGCAAACCGGATTCCCGACGCCGATTACCAGCTCAACCAGCAGGCGTTCGTCGCGAAAAATGACGAACTGATCCGCGCCGCCTCGGAGAAAACCGGCCTCTCCGTCGAGCCGACGAAAGATCGCACCAGCTATACTCCGGGCACCGATACCGATCGCCAGCTCCAAAACCCCCGGGGCAGCCTCACGGTCGACAACGTGAAAGCGGCCAGGCAGGAGTATAACCGCCTGGGCGCCGAGTATCTGCGCTCCCAGGGGGTGGAGATTGCGGCGGGAACGAACCTGGCCAGGCAGACGACGACCGACATCATGCCCTCGCCGTATGATATGAAGCCCGGCGAGTTCAAGAAAGCCAACGAGTATATCAATGCCGAGGGCGGCCTCGCCTATACCAGCGCCGATGCAGCCAAGGTACAGTTGAGCCTCGACGGAGGAGTTCCCCGGCCGCCGGATGCGCACGAGATTTCCGCGTTCGAGGCCGAGATGCAGAAAAAGACGGTCCTGATGGACGGCGAGATCCGACGATTCTACGGGGAACGCAGCAAGGCGAGCACCCCCGACGAAATCGAAAACATCGATATCGAAATCAGCAAACACACGGCGTTCATGAGCAAGTATCTCGATCGCGCCGCGCGCGGGGCCGATCTCGTGCGCGTGGCGGGGACCGACGAACCCCTGTCAGAGGATGTTTACGCGCGCGCATCCCGGGAAAAGATCAGCCGGGCGATGAAACGCGACGCCTCGAAGACCACGAAGCAGGCGGAAGTTTTCGTCGGCGCCGTCAGCGAACACCTGGCCCGCAACGCCACCCGCAAGTTCAGCGATGCCGTCGCCGGGGCGGCAACGGCCGGCGGGAACGTCGAGGCCGGCCAGAAAATCATCGCGGACACCCTGAAAAACCTGCCCCCGACCCAGAAGGCCCAGGCGATCGCCGATCTCGAGATCAAGTACGGCGGCGAGTTCGCCCGCGGCGTGAACGCCGAACTGAAGAAAAAACCGGCCGCCCCCTCCGGCACGACCGTCGGCTCCGCCCTCAACCTCGTGAACACCGTGCTGAACGTCCGCAACCAGTATGCCGAGGGCAAGACCACCACCCGCATCCTGTGGGACATGTCGATCGGCGCGACGCTCGAGTCGACGAGGAAAGAAACCGCTGAATATACATCAAAAGAAATTGATCGACTCAAGATGCAGTATCTCGCCGCCGGGGAGGATATCGACTCGACGTATGTCAAGCTGAAGATCATGGGCGAGGCGACGGTCAAGGGCACGTTCCACGGCACGATGATCGGCGGCTACGACCTGCTGAAATCGGCCACACATACCGCGGCCGGCGCTGCGGTGACCGCCGCCGACTCGGCCATCTTCCTGGTCGGGGAGGCGCTCGACACCAGAAACGTGCTCGAGACGAGTTTCGCCGAGATCCAGGCCCAGAACATGGAGCAGAGCGTGCAGAACGCGAAGGCCCTGAAGTTCGGGAAGGACGCCGTTGCCGAGCTGAAGCGCCTTTCCGGCCAGGCGGCCTATCTGAAAACCGTGCTCGAACAGAACACCCGTTCGGCTCGCCAGTCCTGCCGGGAGGCCGATGAAGCCCTTGCGATGGTGAAGGCCGACATCGAGGCCGTCAACGGCCTGAAAGAGTCGGATGCCCTCAAAACCCTTCCAGATACCCAGCGCCGGCTCACCCGTAGCTTCACCGAAATGACGAGCGACATGCAGAAGCTCCTCCGTCAGGCCCAGGCAGCGGAACGCGACGTAACCACCGGGGGTGATCGCGGGGCGGCCCTCCTGGCGCTCCAGGTGCTTTCGACATCCTGCGACCGCCACGCCGGAGCGCTCGATGCCGCGAAAAAAGACCTGGTGCTGATCGGCTCCATGGCCTCCCTGAAACATTTCGCGGAGCTGTTGGCCGGCCTCGAAACGGCGAAGGCCTCGCTGCTCGAACGTGGCCGCCTGGCCGTCTCCAACGCCGAGGCCATGCGGAAAAATGAAGATGCCTATAAAAAAACGCTCGCATCGTTCGACGCGATTCGGAACGGCGCCGAGAGGGCAGGAGGGTTTTTCGCCGGAAAGCGGGAATCCGACGAGGCCGACTGGATGGTGATCCGGTCGAAACTCGCCGGGATCACGCGTCCCGATGGGAAAATGCCCGAAGACTTTTTCGGCGAGGTCGGCACGCTCGAGCGGCTTCCCGACAAGATTCGCGAGGAGACGGGCCGTCTGAAACCCGCGGCAGGAACGTCATCCGCCGAAACGGCCCAGGCAGGAACCCTTGCCGAGACCGCTCTCGCTCAACTGACGCCCCTCTACAACGCTGCAACACAGGCGCTTGCCGGCCTCCGGGCTGCCCTCGATTCTCTGCGCGCGGCCGCCTCCCGGACCACTCCCAAACCCGAGCCGCCAGCAAAGCCCCAGCCGCCGAAGCGCGAACCCGCCAAACCGAAACCGCCGGAACCGCCCCGGGTGCAACAGCCCCCGAAAAGCGACGGCCGGCTTCCCTGCGGTCACATGCCCGGCGAATGTGGAAAGAACGGCATCAAATCGATCAAATGCATGCTCCACTCGGGCGCGATCAGCACCAGAAAAGACTGAGGGATATCACCAGCACAGACCGCCGGGCAGGAATCGGGTCACGCAGCAGGTGACGCCGTTCCCAGCATCTTTCGAACGACCGCCGTGCCCAGGGCATCGAGGCTGTCGATCACCGGCAGCCCTTGCGGCCAGCAGGCCATCAGCGACTTCAACTCGGTACAACAAGCCACCAGGGCATCCGCGCCGTGAGAAGTAAAATATTCTACGATATCTTTACCGAGACGTTCCCCGCCGGGACTCCCGCCTTGCTCCACTTCCTCCCGGATCAGCCCCGCCAGCCCCGCCAGGCGGTCATCGTCGAGACAAACGATCCCGATTCCGCGAGCATCCAGAGCCGCCTGGAACAATCCGGCATGGATCGTGGCTCCAGTGGCCAGCAGCCCGGCACGCCGGCACCCGGCACGCGCCGCCTCTTCCGCAACCGCATCGACGATGCTCATCACGGGAATCCCTACGGCCGCCTCGAGCGCCGGAAGGAGCTGACTGAGGGTGTTGCAGGGAAGGGCGAGAAAATCGGCGCCACCCCGCTCCAGGGCCCTGCCTGCCTCGAGAAGAGGTCCGAGATACCCTTCGACCCCGTCCCCTGTTTCTAGCAGGCGCTGTTCCATTGCCAGATCGATGTGAAGGCTGGCAATCAGCAAGGGCGGCCGGTGAGGAACCCCCGCAAGCCGGCAGCGGGATACGATGCCCAGATACAGTTGGGTGGTGGCTATCGGCCCAGCGCCGCCAATGATTCCGGGCAGGAGAATATCCTGGCTCACATGGATCCCTTTTCTGAAAATACCCGCGAAAACCTTGTCTGGGTCGAAGATAATTCGTTCCATCGGGGGTGTCAAGAATCCCGGCGCCCAGGTTTGTTCCCGGGACTCCCCCCATATTATTTCATGACAGGGATGCGAGATTTCATGTAAAATACGTCCCTATTCAGGGCTGACAGAATTGTTGTTTGAGAATGCTCCGGCAGCACCGAAAAAGGTGGACGCCGGCGCAATCAGAGGAAGGAACCGTTCGTGTCACTCAACCGGGGACGGAGCCGGCCTTTCGGCTCCATTGCAGAGGCTCTTCGCCAGCAGGCTGTACACACCCCCGTGCGCCCGATTTTCCACTTCCTCAGAGATGGTGTCACGGTGGCGGAAACCGTCACATTCGCCGAGCTCGACGGGCGAGCTCAGCGAATCGCCGCCTGGCTGAACTCCCGTGGCGCTGCCGGTACGCGTGCGATTATGGCCTATCCCCCCGGCCTCGATTTCATCGCCGCGTTCTTCGGCTGCCTCTATGCCGGAGTCATCGCCATTCCGCTGCCCCCCCCCGACACCGCGCGCCTGAAACGCAGCCTCCCCCGGATCGCCGTCGTCGCCGCCGATGCCGACGCATCGTTCCTCCTCTCCGTGTCGGGCATTGCCGAACCGCTCGCCGAAGTGGGCGCGGGAACGCCGCTCGCCGGCCTGACGTTTTTCGCCACGGATCGCGCTCCCGAGGGGAATGCCGATCCCGTCCGGGTCACCGCGGAAGACATCGCCTATCTCCAGTACACATCCGGCTCCACCTCGGACCCCAAAGGGGTCATCGTCGCGCACGGCAACATCACCGCCAACCTCGATCTGCTTTACAATACCTGGAACTATGGAGCCGAGGGAGCCGTCGCCGCCAACTGGATGCCGAATTTCCATGACTACGGACTGGTCGAGGGGATCCTCGAGCCGGTCTGGGCCGGAGTAGAAAGCTATCAGATGTCGCCGGTCGGCTTCCTGAAAAACCCCTTCCGCTGGCTGGGGGCGATTTCCACCTACAAGGTGACCAACAGCGGAGGCCCGAACTTCGCCTTCGATCACTGCGTCGACCGGTATACCCCGGAACGAGCCGCCGGCCTCGATCTTTCCTCCTGGCGGGTCGCCCATTCCGGAGCGGAGCCGATCCGGAAATCGACGATCGACGCCTTCTGCAGAACCTTTGCCCCGCACGGGTTCGACAGACGGCAGTTCTACCCGAGTTACGGCTTGGCCGAAGCGACGCTGATGGTCGCCACCCGCCGCGCGGACACTCCGGCCCTTTTCCGCCCCCTCAGCGCCTCGAAACTGGAACGGGACGGCGATGTTATATCTACAGATGTACATCCACGCTGGGTGGCCGATTGCGGCAGCCCGGCTCCGGGGGTCGAGATTGTCATCGTCGATCCCGCCACCTTCAAGGTCCGCCCCGACGGGACCGTCGGCGAAATCTGGATCCGGCACCCGAGCGTCTCCCGCGGATACTGGCGGAAGCCGGCGGTGAACGAGGAGATCTTCGCCGCCAGGACGTCCGACGGCCAGGGGCCGTTCATGCGCACCGGCGATCTCGGGTTTTTGATGGGCGGCGGCGTATCGCTCACGGGCCGGCTGAAGGACCTGGTCATCGTCGACGGCGTCAATCACTATCCCAACGACATCGAGCAGACCGTCGAAGAGGCCCACCCGGCCCTGCGGAAAAACGCCGCGGCCGTGTTCGCGATCGACACGCCCCAGGGCGAACGCGTCGCCGTCACCGTCGAGGTCGAAAGCCGGGACATCGATGCCGGCCCGATATTCACCGCCATCCGCGGCGCCCTCTCGGAACACCATGACCTCGAGACGGCCGCCATCGTTCTGATCAAAAAGGGGAGCATCGCGAAGACCACCAGCGGCAAGATCCAGCGTCGGGCGATGAAAGAAGGGTATCTTGCCGGCACGCTCCAGGCGATTGCCGCATGGCACCGTGATGAACGACCGCCCAGCGCCCCCCCCGCCGCATCCGCCTCCCGCGCCATTGAAACCTGGCTGACCGAACGCATCGCCAGCCGATTCGGGATCACCCCCGTTCCCCTCGACGCACCGTTCGCGACGCTCGGTCTCTCCTCGCGAGACATGGTGACCCTCGCCGTCGACCTGGAAGAACACCTCGGGGTGGATGTCCCCCCCACGCTCTTCTGGAGCCACCCGACCGTCACGGATCTCGCCCGTTCCCTCGACACCCCGCGCCGCGCGGTCGCCGCCCCCTCCCGGAGCAGGCCGGCCACGACCGAGCCGGTCGCCATCGTCGGCATCGGCTGCCGGTTCCCCGGAGCCCGCGGACCGGAAGCGTTCTGGCGGCTGCTTCTCGACAAGGTCGATGCCGTCACTGCGGTTCCGACAGATCGCTGGGATCCAGCCACCTGGTATGCCCCGGAACCCGCAACTCCCGGAAAAACCAACAGTCGCTGGGGCGGCTTCATCGACGGCATCGACCGGTTCGACCCCCTCTTTTTCGGCCTTTCCCCACGCGAGGCCGCCCCCATGGACCCGCAGCAGCGGCTCGCCCTGACCGTATCCTGGGAAGCCCTCGAGAACGCAGGCATCGCCCCCGACCGGTTACGGGGCAGCTCCGGCGGGGTGTTCATCGGCGTCTCCTCTGATGACTACGCGCGGCTCCAGTTCGACCACGCCGCCCGCACCAGCCCCTACGCCGGCGTGGGTGCCGCCAATGCGCTGGTGGCGAACCGGATCTCCTACGCCCTCGATCTTTCAGGCCCGAGCATGGCTATCGACACCGCCTGCTCCTCGTCGCTGGTGGCGGTCCACCTGGCCGTGCGGGCCCTGCGAAACGGCGATTGCGACTTGGCTCTGGCAGGCGGAGTCAACGCCATCCTCACGCCCCATGTGACCGTCGCTCTGTCCCAGGCGCGCATGATGGCATCGGACGGCCGATGCAAAACCTTCGATGCCGCCGCGGACGGCTACGTCAGGGGGGAAGGGTGCGGCATCGTCGTCCTCAAGCGCCTTTCCGACGCCATTGCCGACGGCGACCGGATCGAGGGGGTGATTCTCGGATCGGCCGTCAACCAGGATGGAAAGAGCAACGGCCAGACGGCCCCCAACGGCAACGCCCAGCGCCGAGTGATTGCCGAGGCACTCGCCGACGCGCATGTCGCCCCGGGAAATATCGGCTTCGTCGAAACCCATGGCACCGGAACCCCGCTTGGTGACCCGGTGGAAGTGGAAGCGCTCGTTGCCACGCTTGGCGAGGGCCGCACACCGGGCTCCGTCTGCCGGCTCGGCGCCCTGAAGACCAATATCGGCCATCTGGAATCGGCCGCCGGCATTGCCGGACTCATCAAGGCCACTCTGGCAGTGCGCCATGGCATCATTCCGGCCAACCTGCATCTGAAACGCCGCAATCCGCTCATCCGGCTCGACGAGGCGGCGTTTGCCCTGCCTGCCGATTCCACCCCCTGGGAAGGCGATCGGATCGCCGGGGTCAGCTCCTTCGGATTCGGAGGCACCAACGCCCACGTCATCGTCGCCGCCGGTCCCGATCATCACGAGACTCCCCGGACCGAGCGCTCGCGACGGGCATTGACGGTTTCGGCCGAAAGCGACACGGCCCTGGTCGCATCGGCACGGCGGATCGCCGGCTGGCTCGCCGCCAACCCCGCCGCCAACCTCGACGATGTGGCCGCCACCCTGAACACCGGTCGTTCCGCGCTCCATCACCGCGCCGGAATCGTCGCCGGCAGCAGGGAAGAGGCGATCGACCGGCTCAACGCCGTCACCTCGGGGAACGCCCCCTCCGCGCGCCCGAAAATCGCCTTCCTGTATACCGGCCAGGGCGTTCTTTATCCGGGGGCCGCCCATCGGCTGTACGAGAGCGCTCCGGTGTTCCGGGCCGCTCTCGATGAGATCGGAAACGCCATGGGAGGCCCGTTTGCCAATGTGCCCGGCCTTCTGAATGCCGACGAGACAAGGCTTTCGGAAACCGCCATCGCCCAGCCGTGGCTCTTCGCGCTTCAATTTGCGCTGACGCGACTTTGGGCAGCCTGGGGGGTCACCCCGGCCGCCGTGGTCGGCCACAGTATCGGTGAGTATATGGCCGCCACCGCCGCCGGCGTCTTCACCCCCGCCGACGCCGCCCGGCTCCTCGTCGAACGAGGACGCCTGACCGCGCAGCTTCCCGCCGGCCGGATGCTCGCCGTGATGGCCGGGCCGGAAATCGTCGAACCGCTGGTCGCGGAGGCCCGCGGCGAAATATCTGTAGCATCATATAATGGTAAGAATATCATCGTCCTTTCCGGCACCTCCGGTGCCGTGGATGAAGCCGCGCGAAGTCTGCGCTCGAAAGGGATAACCGCCAAACCGCTGGCCCTGGACCGCGCCTTCCACTCCCCGATGATGGAACCCCTCCTGCATCCCTTCGCCGCCGCAGCGGAGCGGGTCACCTTTGCCGAGCCGGTGCTCCCCTTCTTCTCCACCGTCACCGGAAAGGCCGAATCGGGGCTCATCGCCACGCCCGGCTACTGGGGCGACCACATCGTTCGCCCGGTCCGGTTTGCCGACACCATCGCCTGTTTGGCGGCCGAAGGCTTCGACACGTTCGTCGAGATCGGGCCCGATCCGGCGCTGATCCCGATGGCCAAACGCTGCGTCGAAACCCGCGCAACCTGGCTGCCGAGCCTGCGCCGAGGCGACGACGAGTGGGCCTCCCTTCTCTCCACGGCCGTCACGCTGTTCGAAAACGGCGCGCCCATCGACTGGCGCGGCGTCGATCTTCCGTATGCCTCGCGCCGGCTCTCCCTCCCGACCTACCCGTTCGAGGAGCAGCGCTGCTGGACCGAGCCGTCCAGTCATCCCGCCAGCCCCGCGGCAGGCGACGGGCCGTTCCTCGGAGAGCCGGTGAGCATCGCCGACCGGCCGGGAAGCCGGATCTGGCAGGCACAATTCACCCTCGACGACGCACCCTGGCTGGCCGGCCACGAGATCGACGGGAACATCGTGTTCCCTGCCGCCTGCTATACCGACATGGCGTTCGCCGCCGCCCGCACTCTCGGCCTCGCACAGCCCTGGCGGTTCGCCAAGGTGAGCTTCGATGCCCCCCTGACGATCGACCCCGACGAGCCGGTGACCCTTCAGACCATCGCCCACCCGGACGGCGATGGATACCGGATTTCATTCTATAGCTATAAAAATAATCATTATCTCCTGCACGCTTCGGGAACGATCTCCCGGGGCGACACACCCGATTGCCGGCCCGGGCATGACCAGCCCGCCGGCAGGGCCGAAAGCGGCGAAGCCTTCTACACCCGCTGGCGGGAGCGTGGCAATCGGTGGAGCGGCGCGTTCGCCGGAATCACCGACCTCTCCACCGACGGAGAATGCGTGATCGCGCACGTGAGCCCGGCCGGACCGGCCGCGGGACCTCACGGCCACATCGCCCACCCGGGGCTTCTCGACAGCCTCGGCCAGCCCATGGCGGCCCTCGCCGGCGAGGGCGACGGTGCCTTCGTGGGCCGGGCGTTCGATGCCTTCACTCTGTGCCGACCCCTGGCAAAAGGTCCGTTCACGAGCATCGTTCGGCGGGTTGGGACTGGCAACGGAACCGTCACCGGCTCCGTCACCGTTCTCGATGCAGCCGGAGAGGTCGTGGCAACCATCGACCGGCTCGTCTTCACCTTCGTCAACGCGTTCCGCTCCGGCACCATGAACCACGTCCTCCGGTGGCGGTCCACGCCGCTCCCGGAAACCGGCATCCCCTGCCACCTGGCCGGCGAGAAGGGGGACCTCCGGGCAGGCGCCACGCCCGCGGGCAGTTTCGCCTGGGTCATCGACGGCACCGACGAGACCCGGCTGGCCGGCCGGCTCGCCGAGGTGGCAAAACAGCTCGAGCAATCGGCCGGATCATTTCATCTCGTGATTGACAATGGCTTCGGCACCTCGACCGACACGCTGACACCGGCTGCCTCCGCGTTTCTTGCGTTCGCCCGAACCGCCGCGATGGAGCGGCCCGACCGGTGGAAAGGCGCGATCGTCACCGGAACCGGCCACGATCCGAACAGCCTTCCCGCTGCCCTGGCCGCGGGCGGGGATGGGGCATTGTCCGCCGGCGGCTTCTTCCGCCCGCGGCTGGTCCCTGTCACCACCCCCCGGAAACCCGTGTCGCTCCGCCCGGAAGGGGCGTATCTCATCACCGGCGGCCTGGGCGCCCTCGGCCTCGAAGCCGCGCGATGGCTCGCCGCGCGAGGCGCACGGCGACTGATTCTCATGACCAGGACGGGGCTGCCTCCCCGGAATCAGTGGCGAACGATCCCCGGGACAACCCCAATCGGGGTGAAAATCGCCGCCGTGCGCGAGCTGGAGCGACTTGGAGTGACGGTGGGTACGCCAGCCATCGACGTGGCCGACCGGCAACTCCTTGCCGGGTGGCTGGCGCAGAGAGACGCCGAAGACGCCCCCCCCGTGGCCGGCCTCATCCATGCGGCCGGTTCGGTTGCGACCGCCTATCTCCATGAGCTGACCGAACAGAACGCCGCTCCGATCATCGCCGGAAAAGCCGACGGAGCAGCCGCGCTGGCCGGGGTGTTTTCCGGGCGGGGACTCGACTTCATCCTGTTCTACGGGTCGCTGTCGGGACTGGTCGGCTCCCCCGGACTGGGCGCCTACGCCGCCGCCAACGGGTATCTCGACGGGCTCGCCCGCACCCTGCGCGGCCGCGGGGAACACGCCGTTTCGATCGGGTGGGGGGCCTTCAGGGGGAATGGTCTCGCCGCAGGCATGACGGGCTCCGAGGAAGATCCGTTCGGCCGTCTCGACCCCGCCGGGGGAACCGCGGCCCTCGACCAGCTGATTCACGCGAATGAGCCGGCCATCGGCCACTTCGCCGCCGACTGGCCCGCCGTTCTTCGCAGGTATCCGGCTCTGGCTGAAAACGGGTATCTCGACGAGCTGATCACCCCGGCTGCCGCTCCGGCGCGCACTCCCGGCATCGACCGCAACGGCCTGGTATTTCTCGCCATCGAGCACCGGATCGCTCCCGTCACGGCCTGGCTTTCCGCCACTGTCGGCGCGCGCCTCCGCATCGAAGGCGGGTTTTCCGCCACGCGCCCGCTGACCGAACTCGGCCTCGACTCCCTCACGGCGCTGGAGATCCGCAACGCCGTCGAGACGGCTTTCGGGGTCCGGATCGGCATCGTCGATTTGATGCGGGGAAGCTGCGTCGCCGAGCTGGCGGAACGCATCGCACGCGAGGTCTCGCCACCGGCTCCCGCCGTCACCCCAGGCACGTCTTCCGCCGGGCCGTTCCCGCTCTCCGCAGGCCAGCGGGCCGTCTGGCTCATCGACGGCATGACCCCATCGTCCGCCTACCACGTCTCCTTCGCCGCCAGGATCCTCTCACCCATCGACCCCGAGGCGATGCGCGCGGCCGCCACCGACCTCGCGGCTCGTCATCCGATGCTCCGCGCAAGGTTTATCCCAGGCGATGACGGCGTGACACAGCGGATCGCCGACGAAATCGACATCGATTATCGGCTCGTCGATGCCTCCGGCTGGGATGAACCGACTCTCGCCGCCGCCATGAAACAGGCCTACGACGAGCCGTTCGACCTGGTTGCCGGACCGATGCTGCGCCTGCGGCTCTTCCGCCGGAGCGCCTCCGAGACGGCGTTCCTGCTTGCCGTCCATCACATCGTCTGCGACGGCTGGTCGCTCTGGATTCTGCTCGACGAGCTGGGAGCGCTGTATGCCGCCCGCGCAGATGGAATAGCTCTCGATATACCACAAATCCCCGCGACCTTCGCTGACGCCGTCCAGCGGGAACAGACGTTCGTCACCGGAGCCGCGGGAGCGGCCGAACTGGCCTGGTGGCGTGAGCGTCTGGCCGACCCGCCCCCGCCCCTCGAGTTGATCGGCGATCGGCCCCGGCCTCCGGTGGCCCGCCATCATGGCGCCACCTGCCGCTTCATCACGTCCGGCACGCTGGCCAGAGATATCTCGGCCCTCGCGGGCCGGGAGAAGACGACCCTGTTCGCCGTGACGCTGACGGCATTCCATCTTCTCCTCTCCCGCTTGTCCGGCGTCCGGCGCATCGCGGTCGGCGTCCCATCCACCGGTCGGGAGGAAGCCGCCTTCGCGCCCGTCGTCGGCGATTTCGTCAACCCGGTTCTGATCGAGGCGGCCGTCGACCCGGATCTGACCTTTCTCGATCTGCTGGCCCGCGTGAAGGACACATCGCTGGCAGCCCTCGGGAACAGCCGCTACCCCTTCCCGCTGCTGGTGGAACACCTCCGGCTCCCGCGGGATCCCGCCCGCTCGCCGCTGTTCGACGCGATGTTCGTGTTCCAGAAACCCCAGCAGTCTGCCGGCCTGACATCCCTGTTCATCCCGGGGATTTCGGCCGATTCCGTGTCCTGGGGCGGAATGCAGCTCCAGGCCTTCGACCTGCCGCAGCAGGAAGGCCAGCTCGAGATCACCCTGGAGGTCGTCGAGACCGCCGGCGTCCTGGCCGGGACCATCAAATACGACACGGACCGGTTCGACGCCCCGACCGCCGACCGGATAGCCCGCCGCTACCATGCCCTTCTCGAGCAGATCGCCGCAGATCCGTCCCGCCCGGTGGTCGCGTACGATCTTCGTACCGTCGAAGAAGCGGCCGTCATCACCCGAACCAACGAGACGGCGGCATCATCCCCGGAAGAAGCGCTTCTGCACCGCCGGTTCACCGCCACTGCCCAGGCCGGGCCAGAGCGTATCGCCGTGATCCACGGGGAACACCAGCTCACCTACGGGGTGCTCGACCGGCGCTCCGATGCCGTGGCAGCCGCTCTGCGCGCCGTCGGAGCCAGGCCGGGCCGCATCGTCGGCGTCACCGCTCCGCGGTCGGTCGAAACGATCGTCGCCCTTCTCGGCGTGATGAAAAGCGGCGCAGCCTATCTGCCCCTCGATCCCGGCTATCCCGGGCACCGCCTGTCCGCGATGATCGCCGATGCGAACCCCGTCGCCATCGTGAACGCAGGCGGAACAGCCCTCGCCACGTTGCTGCCCGCGATCGATGTCGCGGCGGTGCCCGATGCCCCGCCCCCGGCCGACCTCGCTCCGGCGCCCGGCGACCCGGCGTATCTCATCTACACCTCCGGCTCGACCGGCCGCCCGAAGGGGGTCGTCGTCACCCATGCCAACCTGGCCGCCTCCACCCACGCCAGATCGCTCATCTACGGCCCCGCCGGCCGGTTCCTGATGCTCTCGTCATTCTCGTTCGACAGCTCCGTGGCGGGAACCTTCTGGTCGCTGGCCTACGGCGGCACGCTGATCCTCCCGCCCGACCGTTACCACGAGGACATCGATGCCCTCGCAAGGCTGATATCCGACCGGAAGGCGACCCACCTGCTGACGCTCCCCTCGTTGTACCAAACCCTGCTCGCAACGGCCCCGGCAGGCACCCTGTCGTCGCTGACCACGGCCGTGGTGGCGGGAGAGCCCTGCACGGCAGCCGTCGGAAAAGCCCATCATGCCGTTATTCCATATGCAAAACTTTATAATGAATACGGTCCGACCGAAGGGACCGTCTGGGCGACGGTCCACCGGCTCGGGCCGGACGAACGGGACCCGGTTCCGATCGGGCTTCCGATTCCGAACGTGTTCATCCGGATCCTCGACGATGCCGGCCGCCCCGTCCCGCTGGGTGTCGCAGGCGAAATCCACATCGGCGGGGCTCAGGTGGCTGCCGGGTATCACGGAGATCCGACCCGCACCGCCTCGGCGTTCGTCCCGGATCCCGAGGGCACCGGAAGACTCTACCGGACCGGTGATCGCGCGTATTACCGTTCCGACGGATCGATCGTCTTCATCGGCCGCAATGACGGCCAGGTGAAGCTCCGGGGATACCGGATCGAGATCGGCGACATCGAGGCGGCGGTCCGCTCACTCCCCGGCGTCACCGGGGCGGCGGTGAAGGTTCGCGGCGACCGGCTCATCGGATACGCGGCCGGGGACCATCTCGATGCCGAAGCGTTGAAACGCGCGACGGGGGAACAGCTTCCCGAATACATGGTGCCGGCTCAGTGGGTCATCCTCGACCACCTGCCGACCGGAGCCACCGGGAAGATCGACCGGGATGCCCTGCCCGACCCGACTTCCACTCCGGATGCCGCCCCGCCGGAGGGTGAGACCGAATCCTTCGTGGCGGACATCTGGCGCGACGTGCTCGGCCTGCCGCGGGTATCGGCCACCGAGAACTTCTTCGACATCGGCGGCCACTCGATACTGCTGGCGCGCGTTCATGCAAAGCTCGCCAGGCGGTTCGACGTAAAACTGGTCGACCTGTACCGGTATCCGACCATCCGCGCGCTGTCCGCCAGGATCGACGCGGGCTCGACAGCCGTCCAGGCATCGTCAGCGGCATCGGCAGGCCGGTTACGCGCCGAAGCCCGCCGGGGAAGCCGGACGCGGGCCGTTCCCGGCAAACGGGGAGGCGAGCGATGAGCTCATCCGACAAAATCGCCCTCATCGGCATGGGAATCCGGTTCCCGGGCGCCGACACGGTTTCCCGGTTCTGGGAAAATATCGTTTCCGGTATATGTTCGGTGAAGCGGTTCACCCGCGACGAGTTGATCGCCGCCGGCATCGAGCCGGCGCTCGCCGACGATCCCGCCTACGTGCCGGCCAAAGGCGCTCTCGACGGCATCGACCAGTTCGACCGGGCCTTTTTCGGCTACTCGCCGGGCGAGGCGGCGATGATCGATCCCCAGCACAGACTGTTCCTCGAAACCGCATGGGAAGCCCTCGAGGCGGCCGGATACGACCCCTTCCGGTTCGAAGGCAGGATCGGAGTGTATGCGGGTTCCGGCATGAACACGTATCTTCCGCGCGTGCTCGCACCCGCCGTCGATCTGCAGGACACCGCGACGCTGTACCAGTCGATGATCGGGAACGACAAGGATTTCCTCGCGACGAGAGTCGCGTATCTCCTCAACCTTCGCGGACCGGCATTCGCCGTCCAGTGCGCCTGCTCCACCTCCCTGGTGGCGATCCACCTGGCCTGCCAGAGCCTGCTCGCTCACGAGTGCGACATGGCCCTGGCGGGCGGCGTGACGATCCGTGTTCCCGTCGCCGAAGGGTATCTCTGGAACGATGGGATGATCCTGTCCCCGGACGGGGTCTGCCGCCCCTTTGACGCAGCGGCTGCCGGGACCGTTCCAGGCTCCGGCGCAGGGGTGGTGCTCCTGAAGCGGTATGACGAGGCGATTGCCGCCGGAGATCCCGTTCGGTGCGTCATCCTCGGATCGGCGATCAACAACGACGGGTCGGCCAAGGTCGGGTATGCAGCCCCATCCGTGGCCGGGCAGGTGGAGGTGATCGCCGAGGCGCATGCCGTGGCCGGAGTCGGCGCCGACACCATCGGGTATGTCGAATGCCACGGCACCGGCACCCCCATGGGCGACCCGATCGAGATCGAGGCGCTGACCGAGGCCTTCGCGGAATCGGCCGACGGACGCGGCCGGTGCGCCATCGGGGCGGTGAAAGCCAACATCGGCCATTGCGACACCGCCGCGGGGGTCGCCGGCTTCATCAAGGCCGCCCTGGCGGTGGAACAAGGCATCATCCCTCCGCTGGCCAATTTCAGACAGCCGAATGCGGCGATCGATTTCAGCGCGACGCCGTTCTACATCACGACCGAGTCCCGGCCCTGGCCCGGCGACGGCCCCCGCCGTGCCGGAGTGAGCGCATTCGGCATCGGCGGCACCAACGCACATGTCGTGCTCGAACAGCCCCCAGCAAGCCCCGACACGGCCCACGACGGGGAGCCGCACCTGCTGGTTCTTTCCGCGAAGAACGATGCGGCGCTCGCCGCACAGAGCGTCAGGCTGGCCGATGCGCTCGACAACGAGCGCCTGCCCCTGGCCGACGTCGCCCACACCCTCGCAACGGGCCGCGCACGGTTCGAACGGCGCCGTTCGATCGTCGCCGCAGACGCGCCGGAAGCCGCCGCCCGGCTCCGCGAAGCACCGCCCCCGACAGTCGAAGGCCCAAGGCGCCTGGTGTTCATGTTTCCCGGCCAGGGTGCCCAGTACCCGCGCATGGGCCAGGCGCTGTATGCCCGGGAACCCGTCTACCGGAACGCCTTCGACCAGGCCGCCGCCCTGTTCCTGAAGCAGGGGATCGATGTGGCCAGGCTTCTCGAGGGAGAGGCGGCGGCCCTCAATGAAACCGGGGCCACCCAACCGGCTCTGTTCACCGTCGAGTTTGCATTGGCCAAGCTATGGATGTCGTGGGGGGCGGCGCCGGACGCCATGATCGGCCACTCCATCGGGGAGTTCGTGGCGGCAACGCTTGCCGGCGTGATGTCCCTCGCCGACGCCGTTCTCCTGGTGGCCCGTCGGGCCGCCTTGATGCAGGCTGCTCCGCCGGGGGTGATGCTGTCCCTCGCGGCCGACGAGACAACCGCCAGGCGGATCGCCGAGTCGACGGATCTCGACGTCGCCGTAATCAACGGCCCGAAAAGCGTCGTTCTCGCAGGCGGGGAAGAGGCCGTTGCCCGTGCTGAAGCCAGGGCCGTCGAAGCCGGTATCGCGACCCGTCGGCTGAAAACCTCCCACGCCTTCCACTCGCGCTCGATGGCTGACGCAGCAGCGCGGCTGGTCGAGGCCGCGGCCGGCATCCGGTTCGCCGCGCCCGCGATTCCCTATATCTCCAACACGACGGGAAGATTCGCCAGGCATATCGATGCAGCCGCCTGGGGCGCCCATCTGCGTGCCTGCGTGCGGTTCGCCGACGGCATCGCCGAGATTGCCCGATCCGGGCCGGCCGTGTTCGTCGAGATCGGTCCCGGTGAGACGTTGTCAAAGCTGGCGGCCGCATCGGCCGGCCGTGATCATCGGTTCGTCGCCTCCCTGCCCGGACCGAACGACGACCGTTCCCCCGTCAGAACCACGCTCGAGGCATTCGGCGCCTGCTGGTCCGCCGGCGGAACCATCGACCCGGCACTCCTGTACCCGGGAAAACATCTGCGCACCGTCAGTCTGCCAACCTATCCGTTCCAGCGCGTCCGCTGCTGGGCCGACGGGAAGAGCCAGGCCATCGCGCCGGCACCGCCAACCCGCCGGCAGGTTGCCGACTGGTTCCTGTTCCGCGGCTGGCGACAGGTGATCCATGACGCCGGCAAACCGCATGCCGGGCCGTGGCTCGTGATCGCCAACGAACCCAGGGCCGCAGCAGCCTCCCGCTGGTTCGCGGACCACGGCTGCGAAACGACCGCCGGCCCTTCTCCTTCGGCCATTCTGCTCGTCGAGCCCGATTTCGCAACGGTGGTTTCAACGGCTGCACGGTTTCCCGACGGCCCCCGGTCGCTGGTCGCCATTGTCCGCAACGGGGCGGCGCTCATCGATTCCGACCGGCTCGACCCCGATGCAGCCATGACGATCGCCGCCCTCCGGGTCGTCGCACAGGAGCGACCGGGCTGGCATGTCGCGATTCTCGAGATCGGCAACGCAGAACCCGATTCCACGCACGTCTCCGCCGCCTCCCGGCTCGCCGCCGAACCGAATGCACCGCTTCTGTCGGCATGGCGGGGCGGGCGGCAATGGGAAGAGGAGTTCCGTCCGGCACCGATCCGCGGCAACCGCTCGTTCGCGATCTCGGACAACCAGGTCTGGCTGGTCACCGGTGGCCCGGGCCCGGTGGCTTCAGCCCTGGCCGAAGCGCTGGCCGGGCAGGCGAAGGTCAGGATCGCCTTCGTTTCGCGTTCCGGCAAAAGCACGGGGATCGATCGCCTGATGGCGCTCGGAGCCACCGTCACCTGCCATGCCGCCGACGTTGCGGACAGGGAAGCGCTGGCAGCCGTCTGGCGCAGTATCGAATCCGAGCAGGGCCCGATCAGCGGTGTCATCCATGCCGCCGGAATCACGGGCCCCCAGAGTTTCGCCCTGCTCGAGGAAGCCGCAGCCGGCTTTTCCCAGTTCGCCGCAAAGATCGACGGCACCCGGAACATCGCCTCGCTGGCCGGCGGTGTCGCGCGGGTCATCCTCGTCTCCTCGACCGCTTCGGTTCTCGGGGGTGTGGGGCGTATCGTCTACGCCGCCGCCAATGCCTGGATGGATGCGTTCGCCCTCGCACGAAACGACGGCCGCTGGACCAGCATCGGCTGGGATGCCTGGTCTGCCGGGCCGGCCGGTGCCGGCTGGGAATCGTGGGCGATCGATCCCGCAGGCGGCAGAGAGGCGTTCCTGACCATTCTCACCGGCTCCCCACACCCTTCCGTGTTCGTGGCCCCCACGGGACTGGATCGCCGGAAATCGCTTCCCATCACGCCTGTTGCGACAAAGACGGCCCAGCCGCTCTCCGTCGGCAGTCAGGCCCTTGCCGGAAAAATTGCCGAGGCGTGGGCCTCGGTTCTCGGCCTCGAGACCGTCGCCGGGGACGATGACTTTTTCGCTCTCGGAGGCGACTCTCTGATGGCGACCCGCGCCCTGTCCCGGATGAAAAGCGCCTACGGGATCGACGCATCGATGGCCCTGTTCTTCAGCGCGCCGACCCCGGCCGGGCTGGCGGCAGCGCTCGAAAACGTGGGAACAGCTCCCGCAGGACGAGAGCGGGTGACGCTATGAACGACCTGCGCAAACTGCTGGAGCGCCTCTCCGCCCTCGACGTGAAGCTGAGCCTCGAAGGCGGGAATCTCGACATCGATGCGCCGCCGGGCGTCCTGACCGGCGACCTTCTCGAAACCCTCCGGCGCAGTAAACCGGCCCTGGTCGCACACCTGTCCCGCACCGAGGAGGCGCGTCGCCTGGCTCGGGAGCCGATTCCGACCGCTCCGCCGGCCGACGCCCATCCGCTTTCCTTCGCCCAGCGGCGCATCTGGTTCCTGGACCGTCTCGAAGGGCCGTCCTCCGCCTACAACCTCTCGGCGGCGTTCCGGATCACCGGCCCTCTCGACGAGGCCGCGCTGACCTCCAGCCTCGCCGCCCTCATGGAGCGGCATCCGATGCTGCGTGCCCGTTTCACGGATGACGCCGGAGAGCCGAAGCAAATTATTTCTAACGATATACATATACATATATACAGATCAGGAGCGACCACCGAGGCCGACGCATACCGGTTCATCAGGGCGGCCGCCGACACCCCCTTCGATCTTGCCGCCGGGGCGCCCCTGCGCGTCACCCTCGTCAACATCGGAACCGGCGGGTATCTCCTCGGGGTGACCCTCGCGCACATTGTCGCGGATGGCTGGACCATCGGCCTTTTCGCCAGGGAATGGTCGATGCTGTATGACTCCTTCCATGCGAACGTGCCGGCGCCGCTCCGGCCCCCGCGTTCGGCGTATGCCGATTACGCCGTGTGGCAGCGGCGCATGGCCGATGCCGGCGGCTGGGAAGAAGCGCTCGACCGCCGTGCGGCGCGCCTCGCCGGCGCCCCGCTGACGCTGGAGATTCCCACCGACCGGCCCCGCAAGCCGCGCCAGACGTTTTCCGGAGACGTGGCCCCGTTCCGCCTTGAACCCGCCGACACGGCCCGGATCAAGCGGCTGGCCGGTGACTCGGGAACGACCCTCTTCATGGTGACGCTCGCCGCCTACGCCGTTCTGCTGGCCCGTCACACCGGGACCCGCGACCTTCTCGTCGGGGTTCCCATCGCCAACCGGAACCGTATCGAGTGCGAGAGCGTGGTGGGGGTGTTCGCCAACATCGTCCCGGTCCGGATATCGCTGGGGGAGGGCATCACGTTCCGCCGCCTCCTGGCGAACGTTCGCGACGAGATGCTTGCCGCGTTCGCGGATCAGGATGTCCCGTTCGATCTGCTTGTGGAACGGCTCTCCCCGGCCCGCGACCTGTCCCGGAATCCGCTCGTCCAGACGATGTTCGCCTTCCAGAACACGCCATCCAACGCCGCCGCACCCGATCTGGCCTTCGCCGGCACCGTCATCGCCTCGATCCCGCTTCCCGACCGGAGCGTCCGGTTCGACATCGAAACCCACGCATGGGAAGAGAGTGACCACATCGCGGGTGAACTTCTGTTCAATACGGATCTCTATGACACCGCAACCGCGCGGCGTCTGGCCGCCGACTACGCCTGGTGGCTGGCCCGGCTCGCCGGGGATGCCGACCGCCCCGTGGAGGATGTTGCGACGCTTTCTCCCGATGCCTGGCAGACGGTCGTTCATGCATGGAACGCGACGGCCGTCGCCCACCCGGCCGGCCTGACCCTGCCCGGGCTCATCGCGCGACAGGCCGAATCCACGCCCGATGCCACCGCCGTCATCTGCGGCACGGCGCGGCTCACGTATGCCCAGCTCCTGTCCCGGGCCAATCGGCTGGCGGGAGCCCTCGCGGCAGCCGGGGCCAGGCCAGGAACCCTCGTGGGCCTGATGGCCGACCGATCGGAACAGACCGTCGTGGCCCTTCTCGCCATCATGCAATCGGGTGCCGGATTCCTCCCTCTCGACCCGGCATACCCGGCGGAGCGGATCGCCTTCATGCTGGCCGACTCGGGCGCCGTCGCCGTGGTCGCCGACGAGGCGGGCCGCGCCCTTGCCGGCACCACTCCCGTCGTCAGCCTCACGGCCGCCGGAACCGCCCCCCTCACCCCCCCGGACCCCGACGACACCGCGTATGTCATCTACACCTCGGGTTCCACGGGGACACCCAAAGGGGTGCGCATCCTCCACCGGAACATCGTCAATTTCCTCCTCTCCATGGCCAAAAAACCGGGTCTGAGCGCCCGGGACATCCTTCTCGCCGTGACGACGATATCTTTCGATATATCTCTTCTGGAACTCTTCCTGCCCCTGACGGTCGGAGCAACAACCGTCGTGGCACGCCGCGAGGAGGTGACGGACGGCACCGCCCTCGCCCGCCTTCTCGCATCGAGCGGTGCCACGATCATGCAGGCGACCCCCGCCACCTGGCGGCTGCTGCTGGCCGCCGGCTGGCAGGCGAAACCAGGGTTCACGGCGCTCTGCGGGGGCGAAGCCCTTCCCCGCAGCCTGGCAGATCTTCTGGCGGGAAACGGCGCGACGGTCTGGAACATGTATGGACCGACGGAAACGACCGTCTGGTCTACAATCCGGCACGTCACACCCGGCGGCCCCGAAATCGAGCCGCTGGGTCGGCCGATCGACAATACGCACGTCTATATTCTCGACTCCCGTCTCGCGCCGGTTCCGACAGGCGCCGTCGGGGAACTGTATATCGGAGGCGCGGGCGTTTCGCCGGGATATCTGAACCGCCCCGACCTGACGGCCGAACGGTTTCTCGACAACCCGTTCATCCCCGGCGACCGGATCTACAGGACCGGCGATCTCGCCCGCCAAGCCGCCGACGGAACCATCAGGTATCTGGGCAGAACCGACACCCAGGTGAAACTCCGGGGATACCGGATCGAACTCGGCGAACTCGAAGCGGTCATCGCCGCCGACCCCCTGGTTGCCGCCTGCGCCTGCGCCATCCGCCGGAGCTCCGCCGGCGAACTCCTGGTCGCCTATGTCCGGCCGGAATCCGGCGCGTTCGACGAAGAAGCCGTGCGCCGCCGCGTTCGGGCGTGGGCGCCCGAGTACATGAACCCGTCCTGGTATGTCGTTCTCGAGCACCTCCCGCTGACCCCGAATGGGAAGATCGACCGGAACAGGCTTCCGGAGCCTGCACCCACGTCCGGCCGCGCGGGGCTCCGGCTCCCCGGCACCGGCACCGAACGGCTCGTCGCTGGTGTCTGGGCCGAAGTTCTCGGCAGGGAACAGATCAGCGCCGAGGAAAACGTGTTCGAGATCGGCGCCCACTCGTTCCTGGCAATGAAAGTCCATCATCGGCTGCATAGCGCACATGGATTCCCGCTGGAGGTGGTCGACCTGTTCCGTTACCCGACGGTCGCGGCCCTGGCCCGACACATCGACGAAATCGGCACGGGCAAGGAGTCCGTATCCACACCGACCGCATCCGTCGACAGGCGGAAAGCGGCCTTCGCCCAGCAGCGCGACCGAACCTTGAAAGCACGGGGGATCGAAAGGAAATGATGAAAGAAGAGACGATCGAGCGCATCGCTGTCATCGGCATGGCCTGCCGCTTCCCCGGCGCCCCTGATGTCGGAACCTATTGGAGCAATCTGCTTGCCGGCATCGAAAGCATCCGGCTCTTCACGAACGCCGAGCTGGAAAAGGCCGGCATCCCCGGAAGCGAATACAATAGTCCTGAGTATGTGAAGAAACGTGGCGTGGTCGACGACATCGACCTGTTCGATGCCGGCTACTTCGAGATCGGCGCACGGGAAGCGGCGCTGACCGACCCGCAGCACCGGGTGTTCCTGGAAACGGCCGTCACGGCGCTCGAGTCGGCTGGCTACGACCCCGACCGCAGCGGGGGATCGATCGGGGTTTTTGCCGGAGCGGGCGTCAACTCCTACTGGCTGACGAATCTGGCACACCACGATATCGCCAGGACCGTCGGCGCCTACGAACTGTTCATCGGCAACGACAAGGACTTCGTCGCCACACGCACCTCCTACAAGCTCAACCTGCGTGGCCCGAGCATGAACGTCTCCACCGCCTGTTCGACATCGCTGGTGGCGGTTCACCTGGCCTGCCAGAACCTTCTCACCTGGCAGTGCGACATGGCGCTGGCCGGAGGCGTGTCGCTGTTTTCCCGTCAGATCATGGGCTATCGGTATCAGGAGGGGATGATCCTGTCCCGCGACGGCACGACCCGGCCCTTCGACGCGGCCGCATCGGGCGTCACACCCGGGGGCGGCGTCGGAGTGCTGGTGCTCCGGCGCCTCAGCGATGCCCTGGCCGCCGGCGACACGATTCTCGCGGTCATTCACGGCTCGGCCGTGAACAACGACGGGGCCGACAAGGCGGGGTTCACGGCCCCGTCTATCGACGGCCAGTCCGCCGTCATCCGCGAAGCCCTCGCCATGGCCGACATCACCCCCGATGACGTCGGGTACATCGAGGCCCACGGAACCGCCACGCCCATCGGCGATCCGATCGAGATCGCGGCCCTCCGCCAGGCCCATCACGGCCGCCTGCCGGGAACATGTCTCATCGGCTCCGTGAAGAGCAACATCGGCCACGCCGACGCCGCGGCAGGAGCGGCCGGGCTGATCAAAACCATCCTGGCCCTGAAGGAAAAGCAGATCCCGCCGACCCTTCATTACACCCGGCCCAATCCCAACGCAGGCCTGGCCGGCAGCCCGTTTTCCGTTGCCGACAGACGGACGGCCTGGGAAAGCGACCGCCCCAGATTCGCCGGCGTCAGCTCGTTCGGCATCGGGGGAACCAACGCCCATCTCATCCTCGGGGAAGCCCCGGCAGCGGCGGCATCCGGCCCCTCCCGGCCCCGGCAGATCGTGACGCTCTCGGCCAGGACCCCGACCGCGCTCGAAGCCGTCGAAAAGCGGTTCATCGCCCACCTCGGATCGACCTCCGACCCGGTGGCCGACGTGGCGTACACCCATAACATCGGCCGGCGGAGACTTCCCTTCCGCTCGGCATATATCATCTCGAATAATATGCCGGTGAAACTGGCCGCAGGAACCGACCGGCGCGTCGACCGGCCCGTGGTGTTTCTGTTCACCGGTCAGGGAAGCCAGAGGCCCGGGATGGGCAAGGCACTCCACGACCAGGAACCGGCCTATCGGAAAGCCTTCGACGAATCGGCCCGCCTTTTCGCCGCCGAAGGGATCGACGTGGCGGCCCTCCTCGCCGGCGACGCCGGACGCCTGATGACGACGGATGCCGCTCAGCCGGCGCTGTTCGCGACCGAATATGCCCTCGCCCGGCTCTGGATGTCCTGGGGCCTGACTCCGACCGCCCTGATCGGCCACTCGATCGGCGAGATCGTCGCCGCGGTGTTGGCCGGATCCCTTCCCCTGGCGGTAGCAATCCGGCTGGTGGCCGTCCGCGGAGCCGCCATGAACGCCTGCCCGGCCGGTGCGATGACGGCCGTCGAAGCCTCTGAAGCCGATCTCCTTCCGCATCTGAACGCAGAGTTGGCGGTCGCCGCCGTCAACGCCCCCGATGTCACCGTCCTGTCCGGCTCCGTCGCGGCGATCGAGGCCTTCGAATCGGTCATGGCCGGCCGGAAGATTCCGTGCCGCCGGCTGCGAACCTCGCACGCGTTCCATTCCCCCTCGATGGCCCCGGCCGTCGCGGCCGTCAACGCCCTCGCCCTGCCGATGCAGATGCCCGCCATCCCCTACATCTCGAATGTCACGGGCACCTGGATCGGCCCCGATGAAATCGCCGATCCCGGCTACTGGGGCCGCCACCTTTCCGGAACCGTCCGGTTCGCGGCAGGACTCGAGACCCTGGCGGCCCATGCCGACCATCTCTATCTCGAAATCGGCCCGGGTGCGGCGCTTGCCCGCCTGGTGACCCGTCGGGGATGGAGTTCGGTCGCGACCCTTCCTTATGACGCGGAGCCGGCTGACGAACCCGCGGCCCTCCTGTCCGCCATTGGCCATCTCTGGGTTGCGGGCGCCCCGATCGACTGGAGCGCCTACTATGCCGGGGAATCCCGCCGCCGCGTGAACGTGCCTTCGTATCCGTTCGAGCGGCAACGCCACTGGATCGAGCCGGAAGAAGCCCCCATCGCCCGCGGGACGAAAACATGGGTTCCCTCCTGGCGCCGTCTTCCGGCGCTGGCAGCGGCTTCGCCGACCGGACCGGTGCTGGTGATCGGCAACGACTCGCCCCTCACCGCCGGCGTCGCGGCCGCGACCGCCGCGACCGTCGTGCGCCCTGCCGCCGCATTCTCCCGCGAAACCGACGGATTCAGGCTTCCCATGGGCGAATCCGCGGCCTGGGAACGGCTGGCCGAAGCTCTCCCCGCCGCCCCGGCGAGCGTGATTCATCTCCTCCAGACCGGCCCAAAGATCGACGAAACGCAGGTCGATGGCTTCTACAGCCTCGTCCACCTGGCCCGGGCCTTTGACGCCCGATGGCCGGGGACCCGCTGTCACATCACCGTCATCACGCAGCATGGCGCCAGCGTCACCGGCGGAGAACGGGTCGAGCCGATGCGCGCGATCAGCCGTGGCCCGGTGACCGTCATCGGGCAGGAACTGCCGTCCTTTTCCCTGCGGCTCGTCGACATGGACGCCCCCAATGCCAAGCGGATCTTAGCCGAAGCAGCCTCGTCCGGCGACTCCCTGACGGCATGGCGCGGAGAAAGCCGCTGGGCTGCAGACTGGGAACCGGCCCCCCTCGGGAAGCCCGCCGGATGCCCGGCGGCCCTCCGTGAAAACGGCGTCTATCTCATCACGGGCGGTTCCGGAGCGCTGGGCGGCGAGACCGCGGTATCCCTCGCCCGCACCTGCGGCGCCCGGATCGCCCTCCTCGCACGCCACCCGATGACGCCGAAGGAACGGCAGCCGGCATCCCGTGACGACGTGGAGATCATCCCCCGATACGAGGCGGAAGCCCGGAAAACCCATGAGATCATCGATCCGGCCTCGCTGGGTGACTTCCTGCCCCGGCTCGAAAAACTCTGTATGCTATATAGCTATGATTATCTTCTTTCGTCGGGACTTTCCTGGAGCGAGGGTTCGCGGCTGTCTCTCGCCGAGATCAAGCGCGGACTCCGCGTCATCCCGAAATTCGGAAAGTTCGTCGACCGCTTCGTGAACATCCTCGTCGAAGACGGATACGCGCGGCGGGACGGGGACACGGTGGAGGTCCTCGTCGCCCGCGATCGCGCACCGGACCGCGCGAAGCTCCTTGGCGAACTGCAGCGCGACTTCCCGATTTTCGAAGGTGTGTTCCGCCTGCTCGATCACTGCGCCGTCCGGTATCCCGAGGCGCTCTCCGGCGATATCGAGGCAATCGGCGTGCTGTATCCCGACGGCTCCCCGACCATGAAGGCCGCCGCCGTCGAGGCGGTCGCCGCGCACAGCTACCACGATCTGTACATCGATGTGCTGTGCAGCCGCATCCGATCCAGGGCCGAAACCTCACCCCGGCCTCTGCGGATCCTCGAGGTCGGGGCCGGAACCGGCGTCGTGACGCACAAACTCTGGGCCCGACTCGCCGGAACCAGGGTCGAGTACTGGGCAACCGACCTGGGTGCCTCGTTCGTGGCCGACCTGGCCAGATCGGCCGCGGCTGGCGGATACGGTTTCGTCACGTGCAAAGCCTTCGACATCACGGCAGATCCGGCGGCGCAGGGAATCGACGTCGGAAGTTTCGATATCGTCTTCGGTCTCGACGTGGTTCACGCGACTCCCGACGTCACGAAAACCCTCGGACGGCTCCGGCAAACCCTGCGGCCCGGCGGTTCCCTGTATCTGCTCGAATCCGTGGTCTCGTGGCGGTGGTATGACATGGTCTGGGGACTTGCCGAAGGCTGGTGGTATTTCGACGATGCCGACCTGCGCGCCGGATCGCCGCTGCTTTCCACCGACCGCTGGATGATTGCCCTGCGTCGTGCCGGCTTGACCGACGCTGCCGCCTATGCAGCCCCCGGCAGCGACTGCGCCCTCCTGGCCGCCTACGCTCCGGAGGAGGCTCAGCAAGACACCGGCAGGCGGATCGAAGAGGCCGGCGGGCACTGGATGAGCGTCGTCGCCGACGTGGCCGACGAAGCCGCGCTGAAAGCCGCCGTAAGCGCCGTCGAACGCCGCTTCGGCCGGATCAACGGCGTCATCCACGCGGCCGGGGTGGAAAACACCGCCCTCGTCGCCACCACCGCCGCAGAGAAGGCCGCCTCGGAGTTCGCCGCGAAGATCGATGGAACCCGAAACCTGATCCGCCTCTTCGCGGACCGCGATCTAGACTTCATGCTATTATATTCATCACTATCCTCGGTCACGGGCGGGCCGGGCCAGGCCGGATATACCGCGGCGAACGCTTACCTCGACGCCGTCGCATCCAGCCGGCCGCGCACCGTCTCGATCGGCTGGGAACGGTGGCGGGGGCGGGGAGCCGCCCGGCGCTTCGAAGAGCGGGTCACCGCGCGCGATCTCGAAGGGGGCATCGATACGTACGAAGGAGTGGAGCTGCTCGAGCGGATTCTCGCCGACAACGGCGCCAACCCGCATCTCGTCATCAGCACCTTCGACCTGCCCGGACTTCTCCGCCGAAGCCGCACGGCCGCCGTCGAAGCCCTTGCCCGCAACGCCGGGCCGACGCCCGACGCCCCGTCCGGCTTCGTTCCCTGCGTCACCGATACCCAGCGCCGAATCGCCGCCATCTGGAGCGAGGCGCTGGGCAATTCCCGGATCGGCATCGACGACGAGTTCACGCGGCTCGGCGGGGACTCCCTGCTGGGGATCAGGATCATCTCCCGCATCAAGGAATCCTTCGGCGTCGCGCTTCCGATGCGCGGACTCTTCGAGGCACCGACGGTCAGGCAGCTCGCGGCCCGCATCGACGGGCTTCTCGGTTCCGAACCGGTCGCCGACGTCCGGGCCAGCGACGAACGGGAGGAAGGAACGCTGTAAATGAACACGGTCGCGCTGCTGGCACACCTCCGGTCGAAGGGCATCACCCTGACCGCTGATGGGGGCAACCTGAAGTTCACGGCCCCCAAAGGCACCATGACCGACGACGTGAAAGCCCTCATCACCGCAGGCAAGCCAGGACTGCTGGCGTATCTGACCCGCCCGCCCGAACCGGCGGCCCCGCCCCTCTCCGCCACACCGTCATCCGGCGACTGCCCGCTGTCGCTCGCCCAGCGGCGCCTCTGGTTTCTGTACCAGATGGAAGGCCCCAGCCCGACCTACAACATCCCCGCCGCCCACCGGATCGACGGGCCGCTCGACGAGAAAGCCCTGCAACGCGCCTTCGAAGGTTTGGTCGGCGCCCACGAGTCTTTGCGCACTCTGTTCGCCGACGAGGCCGGCCGGCCAGTCCAGCGCGTCATTGACAGGCCGCCCGATTTTGCCTTCGTCGACCTGACGGGACACCCCGACCCCCTCGCGGAAGGAAAGCGACTGGCCGACATCGAAGCCGTCACCCCGTTCGATCTGACGGCCGCGCCACCGCTGCGGATCCGGTTGTTCAGGCTCTCGGCCACCAGCCACATCCTGTCGGTGGTCCTCAACCATATCGTGGCAGATGGCTGGTCGTTGACCCTCTTCACCGACGAACTGCGCCGCCGGTATGAATCCATCATCACGAATCGGCCGGACCCGCTGACCGGAACGCCGCGTCGGCTCCAGTATCGCGACTACTGCCGGTGGCAGGAACACCGATACGACGCCGCTTCCGTCGAACGGCGCCTTTCGTTCTGGCGCCAGCTCCTGACCGGAGCGCCCGATCGGATCGGGCTGCCGACCGACCGGCCGAGGCCGGCGATCCAGACCTTCCGGGGTGCGGAGCGGCTCTTCGAGGTCGATCCCGCACTCTCTGCACGGCTGCGCGAGATCGCCGCCGACGGGGGAGCCTCGCCCTTCATGCTGTTCTTCGCAGCCTACGGCCTGCTGCTGGCCGGGTTGTCGGGGCAGAACGACCTGGTGATCGCCATTCCGGCCGCCAACCGGCCCGCAGGGGACGCCGAATCGATGATCGGCCTCTTCGTCAACACGCTGCCGCTCCGGCTCACCCTCGAGGGAATCGCGGATTTCGCCGGCCTGCTGCGCGCCGTCCGGGGCATGACGCTCGACGTGTTCGCCGAGCAGGACATCCCCTTCGAGATGCTGATCGACGCGCTGCAGCCCACCCGGGCGCTCGACTACAACCCCTACAACCAGGTGATGTTCCTGTATCAGGACCGGCGGCTGGGTGGTCTCGACCTGCCCGGCCTCACAGCCGCCCCCCTGGGAATCGCGCCCAGAACCGCCAAATGCGATCTGACGCTGACGCTGCAGGACGCCGGCGACCGGTTTGCCGGCACGCTGACCTACGCGACCGACCTGTTCGACGAGGCAACCATCGACCGCATGGGCAGCCGCCTGCTCGGGCTCCTGCGCCAGGTGGCCGAGGATCCGAAACGGCCTCTTTCCAGGATCGACCTCACCGACGCCACCGAACGAGAAACCCTGGCCCGCTGGGGAACCGGCGAGCGGGTTTCCCTGCCGACCACCTCGCTGGGTGAGCTTTTCAGCCGCCAGGCTGCCCGCGTTCCGGAACGGGCCGCGCTGGTCTGTGCCGGACGCACGCTCACGTACCGCGAGCTGAAGAGCGCTGCCGACGCCCTTTCCCATCACCTGATCGGCGCTTCCGTCGGGCCGGGAGACGTCGTGGCCCTGCACATGGAAAACGGCATCGGGCTCATCACCGGCATGCTCGGCACGCTCGGTGCCGGAGCCGCTTATCTGCCAATCGACCCGACCCATCCGGCGGAGCGGATCGCCGCTATGATCGCCGCCGCGCAGGTCCGGGTGGTCGTGACGGAGGAAACGCCCTGCGACTGGCCGGGAGTCACCCCCGTCGTCCTGGCCGGGATCCCGTCTGGCGCGGGCGACCTGCCTGCCGTCGCGCCGTCGTCACTGGCCTACGTTCTCTTCACGTCGGGTTCCACCGGCACTCCCAAGGGCGTCGCGATCACACACGCCAACGTGGTGAACCTCGTGAAGGGATTGAAGCGGCTGGTCTATCCCGGAGTGCAGGAAACCGCGGTGGTCGGCCTGATCGCCAACGCCGTCTTCGACGCATCGGCCCAGCAGATCTACGCGGCCCTTCTCACGGGCCGGACCCTCGCGGTGGCCACCCCGGACGAAAAACGCGACGGGGAGCTTCTGCGCCGGTTCATCGACACCAACGGCGTCGCCCTCGCCGACGCCACGCCAAGCCGTCTGAAACTGATGATCGCAGCAGGCGTCTTTGCCGGCGGAACCTCGCTGCAGGCGCTGCTGGTCGGAGGCGAGGCGTTTCCTGCCGCGCTGGCCCGCTCGATTTCCGGGGTCACGCTGTACAACGTTTACGGTCCCACGGAGTGCTGTGTCGATGTCACCTGCAAGCGGATCGACGCCGCCCGGCTTGAGACTGACGTAATCCCGCTGGGGCCGCCTCTTCCCAATGTCCGGCTCCATGTCGTAGACGGCTACGGGAAGCCTGTCCCCATCGGAACGGAAGGGGAGCTGCTCATTGCCGGTGATTCGGTCGGAGCCGGTTACGTCGGTGATCCCCGCCAGACGGCGGAACGGTTCGCCGCCGCCCCCTGTGTCGGTGAAGCGCGGGTTTACGCGACCGGGGACCGGGTGCGATGGACGGCGGACGGCGAACTCCATTTCCTTGGCCGGAACGACGGGCAGGTGAAAGTCCGCGGATACCGGATCGAGACCGGCGAGGTGGAACGGGCTCTGACGGCTCATCCGGCGGTGAAGGATGCGGCGGTGACGGCGGTGACGGAGGCCGACACCACGGTTCTTCACGCCTTCGTGGCGGGGGATGTATCGCTGAAAGAGCTCCGCGCCCACCTGGCGGGCCGCCTCCCCGAATACATGATTCCAGCGCGCTTCATTTCGGTGCCGGCGATCCCGGTCAACGCCAGCGGCAAGGTCGACCGCGCGGGCCTGATGGCACTCCCGCAGCGGCGCCTGGCCGAGGATTTCGTTCCCGCGGGAACCGGGGCCGAAAAGGTGCTGGCGGCGGTTTTCGCCCAGGTTCTGCATCTCGACCGGGTGGGCGCCGGCGACAACTACTTCGCTCTCGGCGGCGACTCGATCAAGGCGCTGCAGATCATGGCACGCCTGCGCGAGAACGGATGGCGCCTGGAACTGCGCGATCTGTTCGCGGCACCGACGGTCGCCGAGCTCGCCCCCAGGCTTCACCCGGTGGCAGCCCGGCGGGATGAAGGCCCGGTGTCGGGAGAGGGCGGGCTGTTCCCCATCGAGGAGTGGTTCTTCGCCGTCTATGGCCGTCAGAACCACTTCAATCAGGCGCTTCTTCTGGTTCCCCTTCGCAGGCTCGACGAACGGCCGCTGCAAGAGGCCCTCGATGCCATCGTCACCCGCCATGACGGGCTGCGTGCCCGGTTTGACGGCAGCCGCCGGATCATCCCCCCGCCCGGCGGGCGTGCCAGGCTCGACGTGCATGCGGTATCCGGGGAAGCAGCCATGAAGAGCGCTGCAGCCGGGATTCAGACGGAGTTCGACCTGGCGACGGGCCCGCTGTTCCGTGCCGTTCTCTTCCGGCTCCCGGATGGTGACCGGCTGTTTCTCTGCGCCCACCATCTCGTCGTCGATGGCGTATCATGGCGTATCATTCTTGAAGATATAGAAAAAGCCTACGATGCGGCATGCCGCGGTGACGCGGTCATCCTGCCAGACCGCACCGACTCGCTCCTCGTCCACGCCGACCGGCTGTCCGCCTTCCGCCGGCGGCAGTGCGCCCTTTCACGCGCCTGGTGGGAAGGCGTGGAGGCCCGTTCCCGGCAGCAATCTGATCCCGGAAAATATTCCGGCAGATATTCAGACCGGCGCCGGATCTCGATCAGCATCGACGCGGGCCGGACCGCCGCCCTTCCCCGGGCCGCCGCCGAGGCCTACGGGGCGAACGTCGAGGATCTGCTCCTGGCCGCGCTTGCCCGGGCCTGGGGACGACTCCATGCGGCCGACACCCTGGTGGCCGTTCTCGAGTCACACGGCCGCGACCTTCCCGACGCCGACGTTTCGCGCACGGTCGGCTGGTTCACGACGCTTCACCCGGTCGCCCTGCCCACGATGGAAGATCCTGCCCGGCGGATCAAAAGCGTGAAGGAAGCCCTGCGGGCCGTTCCCGACGACGGCTTTTCCTACACACCGGCCCCAGGTCATATACCAGATAATATTCTTTTCAACTATCTCGGGCAGTTCGACGAGCTGGCCACCGGCCTGTTCCGCCGTGCCGAGGAGGATCCGGGGCCGGTCATCGCCCCGGCCGCGACCGTTCCCTTCGCCCACGAGATCGTCGGGTACGTCATCGCCGGATCGACCACCTTCACGCTCGATTACGACACCGCCCGCGTCACCGATGCCGACGCCGGGAAGCTCATGGACTTGTTCGGGGAGGAAGCCGCGGCCGTCATCGATCATGCCGCAGGCATCGACCAGCGGACGCTCACTCCTTCCGACATCGATTACGACGGGTTCGACATCGACGATCTCGACCGCTTCATAGGGGGGCTGTAACGCATGGCCATCGACAAGAAAGAGATCGCAAACATCTATCCGCTGACGCCCATGCAGGAGGGCCTGCTGTTTCATGCCCTGCTGAAAACGGCACCGGAAGCCTACTTCGAGCAGATCGAGTATCGGCTCCGGGGCGACCTGGATCCGGCGGCGTTCGAAACGGCCTGGAACAATCTCGCCCAGCGCCACGACATCTTCCGCACCCTGTTCACCTACCGGAACACCGACAGGCCGCTCCAGGTGGTCCTGAAACACCGGCCAATCCCCTGTTCCGTGCATGACCTCACGGGGATCCCGATGGACAAGGCGGATCGGCGGATCGCCGCGTTCCGCGAGGAAGACCGGGCCAGAGGGTTCGACCTCGAGAATGATCCGCTCAACCGGATTGCCCTTTTCGCCCTTCCCGACAACCGCTGGGGAATCGTCTGGAGCCATCACCACATCCTTCTCGACGGCTGGTCGCTGGGCCGCGTCGTGGGGGAACTGCTCGACCTGTATCGCGCCGAGCGATCCGGCACCGCTGCGAACCTGCCGCCCGCGCCCCGGTACGTCGATTACGTCAAATGGCTCGAGAGCCGCGACAGGCCGGCCGCCGCCGCCTTCTGGCGCGACCGCCTCTCGGGATACCGCGCCCCCGTGGGACTGCCCCGCTGCCGCCGTCCGGAGACCGGAAAGCGCTCGATGGCAGAGTACAGGTTTTCGTTCGCCGCGGCCCTCACCCGCCGGATCGAGGAGTTCGTGAAAGCCGAACGGCTCACCCTTGCCGCCCTCATCCAGACCGCCTGGGGCTGGCTGCTGGCAACCGACAACGATGCCGACGAGGTCGTTTTCGCCACCGTCGTTTCGGGCCGGCCGCCGGAGCTGGCCGGAGTCGAGCGGTATGTCGGCCTGTTCATCAACGCCGTTCCGCTCCGGGTCCGCTTCCCTGCCGATGCGTCGTTCGTCGCGACGGTCCGGGCCGTTCTCGACGAAACCGCCGCCGCGCTTCCCCATCACCACTACCCCCTGGCGCGGGCCATGGGCGAAAGCGACCTGGGGAGCGACCTGCTCGACCATGTCATCGCCGTCGAGAACTACCCGGTTGACCGGCAGGTTCTGGGCGACGGCCTCTTCGACGGGCTCGGGTTCGGCGTCGAACGGCTCGAATGGACCGAGCGGACGCACTATGACTACGATTTCATGGCGATCCCGGGCGACACGCTCACCTTTGCCATGACCTACGACACCCGCATCTTCGACGAGGATCAGTTCATCCGTCTCGGGAAGCGGCTGACGCGCCTCCTGAGCACCGTCACCGCCCGTCCCGGCGTCATGCTGGCCGACCTCGACCTGATCGGCGAGGACGAACGGCGCGCCGTCACCGTCACCTTCAACGACACCGACAGGCCGTACCGGCTTGATGCCACCGTCGTCGAACGGATCGAGCGGCAGGCTGCCAGCCACCCCGGCACCACCGCCCTCGTCAGCGACGAAGGCGCAATGACGTATGGGGAACTCAACGCCGCCGCGAACCGCATCGCCGCGCTCCTGCGCGACCGGCATGCCGTCGCGCCCGGCGCCGGATCCATCGTCGGCGTCCTGATGAACCGGTCCCACCGGGCCGTGGCCGCGATTCTCGGCATCCTGAAAGCCGGCGCCGCCTACCTTCCCCTCGACCCGTCTCATCCGGCGCGGCGCATCGCCGCCATCCTGAGAAAAGCCGGGGCCCGAGCCCTCGTGAGCGAGCAGCGGGTGGTCGAAACCCTCGACTACGCCGAACTGGCCGATGCCGTCACCCCCCCCGTGAGCGTGGTGAAGACGCTTCCCCGGCCCGCCATCGAGCAGCTCGACAGCCTGCCGATGGTCAACCGGTCGCTGATCGATTACGAGGCCTACCACCGGTTCATCGGGCAGGCGGTCGCCCGGCACGGGTTCGCCATCCAGGCGACGCGGGGCTGCCCCTACCAGTGTCTCTACTGCCATAAAATATGGCCAAAAATACATAAGCGCCGGTCCGCGGAAAACCTGTTCGCGGAGGTGAAAAAAGCCTACGAGTGCGGTATCCGCCGATTCATCTTCATCGACGACATCTTCAATCTCGACCGCGACAACTCGCGCCGTTTTTTCGAGCTGATCCTGAAGAACGGCCTCGATATCCAGATCTTCTTCAGCAACGGCCTGCGGGGCGACATCCTGACCCCGACAGACATCGATCTGATGGTCGCGGCCGGCACCCGGAGCATGGCCCTGGCGCTGGAGACGGCTTCCCCGCGCCTGCAGCGACTGATCGCGAAAAACCTCCAACTCGACCGGTTCCGGGAAAACCTCGAATACATCGCCACCTGGCATCCGAACGTGGTGCTGGAGCTGTTCACGATGCACGGTTTCCCGACCGAGACCGAAGCCGAGGCCCGGCAGACCCTCGAGTTCGTCCGATCGATCCGATGGATCCATTTCCCGTATCTGTTCGTACTGCGCATCTTCTCCGACACCGAAATGGCCGCCATGGCGACCGCCAACGGCGTTTCCTGGGAGGCCATCGAGGAGTCGATGCAGCTCGGGTATCATGAGCTGCCGACGACGCTGCCATTCCCCAAGAGCTTCTCCCACGAGTACCAGATGGCATTTCTGAACGAATATTTCCTCTCGAAAGAGCGTCTCAGGGCGGTTCTACCGCATCAGATGAAGCTTTTGACCGAAGACGAGCTGGTTCAGAAATACAACAGCTACCTGCCGAAGGAGATCACCCGGCTCGACGATGTCCTCGAGATGGCCGGCATGACGCGGGCCGACCTGCCGTCCGCCACCTTCGCCGACGATGCCGCCATGCGCGTCGAGGGGCTGAATGCGCGGCTGGCCGCGGCGTATCCCACGCCCAAACCTGCCGCGAACGCGGTGAAGGTGCTGCTCCTCGACCTTTCGCAGCGCTTCTCGTCCGACCAGTCGCTGCTCTACAATGTGGTCGAGCCGCCCCTGGGCTACCTGTATCTGCTGACCTCGCTGCAGAGCGAGTTTGGCCCGGGGGTCGACGGAAAGATCGCCAAAGCGCGGATCGATTTCGACAGCTTCGACGAGTTGAGAGCGCTGGTCGAGAAGTTCCGGCCCGACGTGATCGGCGTGCGGTCGCTCATCCACTATGCCGGCTTTTTCCACAAGACCGTGGCCCTTCTGCGCCAGTGGGGCATCGACGCTCCCATCGTGGCCGGAGGCCCGTATGCCACGAGCGCCGCGGCCGAGGTTCTGCGCAACCGCGATATATCGTTGGCGGTATTGGGGGAAGGCGAAATCACGTTCTCCGAGATCATCCGCTGGTTCATCGGGCATCGCGGTCAGCGCCCCGACGACACGACCCTGGAAAACATCGCCGGAATCGCGTATGTCAGGGCCGAGGAAAGAAACCGCGCGGCCGCTTCCGCCACGCAGCTCGTCCTGGCTGACGCCCCGCTGGCGGCGACCGGCGACCCGGGAAACCCGCCTCTGGCGGCGGCTCCCGGCCACCCTGCCTACGTCATCTTCACCTCGGGCTCGACCGGCGAGCCGAAAGGCGTGGCCGTTTCCCACCGCTCGGTGTCGAACCTGGCCGACTGGGTGGCCGAAACCTTCTACGCAGGCATGCTGGAGCCCATCCGGGAAGCCATGCTCCCATCGCTCATCTTCGACGTCTCGGTTCAACAGATATTCGGCGCGCTATGCCACGGCCACACCCTGCATCTCGTCCCGGACAGCGTGAAATACGACGGGGCAAGGCTGGCGGCGTATCTGGAGCAACACCACATCGGTCTCGTCAACATGACCCCTTCGCTGATGAAGCTGTTCAACGAGTCTTCCGGCGGTCGCGCCGGCGCGACGCTCGCCCACCTGCTCGTCGGTGCGGAGAAGCTGCCGGAATCGGTCATCGAAGCCTTCCGCGCCCACCCGGCCCATCGCGCCACGCGTCTCACCAACATGTACGGGCCCACCGAGTGCTGCGTCGACGCGACCAGTTACCGCATCCCGGACGGTGCGCAAACCTGGATGAGCGTTCCCATCGGAACCCCCATCGCCAACACGAAGGTCTTCATTCTCGACCGGTTCGGACGGCCCGCGGGGATCGGCGCCTGGGGCGAGATGGTCGTCACCGGCACCGGGATCGCCCTGGGATACATCGGTGATCCGGAGCGGACGGCCGAGCGGTTCGTCACGCTCGCTATCGCCGGCGGAGCCCGCGGATACCGAACCGGCGACATCGCCCGCTGGCTGCCCGGCGGAATCATCGAGATCCGGGGCCGCCGCGACGAGCAGGTCAAGATCCGCGGATACCGGATCGAGCTCGAGGAGATCGAGAAGACCCTGGCGAAGCATGCCTATATCGACAACGCGCTGGTCGCCGTCCGGACCGACGACGCCGGCGAGCCCGAGCTGTGGGCCTACGTCACTGGCGACAACGACGTGGCCGTGTCCGATCTGCGCGAGTTTCTCGAGCGCCGGCTGCCCGATTACATGATCCCCGCCCGATTCGTCTACCTGGAGTCGTTCCCCATGACACCCGGCGGAAAGATCGACCGGCAGGGCGTGACACGGATGGGAGCCGAACGCGGCCTGGAGCTGACGACGGATTACGCCCCTCCGGCAACGAAGATGGAGCGCATCCTTGCGGCTGCTTTCCAGAAGGCGCTGGGCCGGTCGCGGATCGGCGTCCTGGACAACTATTTCGCCCTGGGCGGCGATTCGATCAAGGCCATCCAGGTGCTCTCGGCCCTGCAGCGCGATGATTACCGGCTGGAGCTGCGCGACCTGTTCGCCTTCCCGACCGTGCGCGAGCTGGCGCCGTACATCACCACCGGCCGGCGGCTGGCGGAGCAGGGACCGCTCGTCGGGCCGACCCCGCTCCTCCCGGTGCAGAGCCGCTTCTTCGCCCGGCCGGGCGAGGGGAAGAACCTGTTCCATCACTCGGTACTGCTGTCAGCAGGCGCCCCGCTCAACCCGCGCGCCCTCGAGGCGGCCCTCAGTGCCGTCGTCGCGCATCACGATGCCTTGCGGCTCACCTGCACGCAGGGCGCCGATAAAAAGTGGTCGCTATCATTCGCTCCGCCCGGGGCAGCCGTGGCCGTCCCGGTGGTCGAGTTCGCCCGGGCCGACGGGGAGGAAGCGGCTGCCGCATGGATGAGCGGAGTTCGGGGCAGCCTCGATCTCGCCGCGGGGCCCCTGCTCGCCGCCGCATTGATGCGACTGCCGGAAGGGGAACGGCTGCTCGTCACCGTCCATCACCTGGCCGTCGATGCGGTTTCGTGGCCGATCCTCCTCGAGGATATCGAGTCCGCGTACAAACAGGCGGTCAGAAACACCGAGATCCGGCTTCCGAAGAAAAGCGACTCGATCCGGCGCTGGGGAGAAGCCCTGGCAGCCCACCGGGAACAGGCCGCCGCCGAAACCGCCTACTGGCGCGACATTGCGGCCGCCCCCGCCGCCTTTTCCCCCGATCATGACGCCCCGGACCTGTTCGCCGACGAAATCCGGATCGAACGGCTTCTCGAACCCGATCTGACGACGATGCTGCTGGAAAAAGCCAACCTGGCCTTCCGCACCAACCCGGCAGACATCCTGCTGACCGCTCTCGGCCGCGCTCTCCTGCGCACCGAGGGGATCCGGGACTCGGTTATCACCCTCGAGTCCCATGGCCGCGCCGAGATCGATGCCGAGATCGACATCACCCGCACCGTCGGCTGGTTCACCGCCGTTCACCCGTTCCGCCTCGCTCTCGCCTGTGACGAACCGGCCGGCCAGGTGACCGGCGTCAAGGAAGCGCTTCGCCGCGTTCCGCTGCTGGGCATCGGTTACGACCTGCTGCGGGAGAGCGGAGCGGTGCCAGACGTCACCCCCGCGATCGGGTTCAACTACCTCGGCTCGTTCACCGCGGCAAAGGGCGGCCTGTTCCGCCTCGCCACGGGAAAAGCCGGCACGGAAGTCGATCCGCGGCTGAGCCGGCCGACCCCCGTCGATGTCTCGGCCATGGCGACCGACGGCCGCATGCGGCTGTCCATCGCCCATGGCCGCCGCCGGTATGCCGCCGATCGCATCGAAAGGCTGATGAATGCCTGGGAAGAGGAGACCGTCGCCCTCGTCCGGCTGCTCGCCCAACGTCAGCATGCCGAACTGACCGCATCGGATGTATCATACAAGGGTCTCGACGCCGACGAGTTCGAGAGGATCTTCGAGTGATCACGAAAGAAAACGTCAAAGACATCTACCCCCTTTCGCCGATGCAGGAAGGGATGCTCCACCATGCGACGGTCGCGGCCGACGCCCTGGCCTACTGCGACCAGATCTGGTTCGACATCGAAGGCCCGCTCAACCGCCACTGGTTCATCGCCGCCTGGACAGCGCTGGTCGATCGCCACGAGATCCTTCGGACGGCATTCCTGCACGAGAAGACCCGAAGGCCGGTCCAGGTGGTGTTGAAACGCCGCCCGATCCCGGTGGTCTTCGAGTCCGTGCCCGACGGCGAACCCCCGGATCGCTACATCGCCCGCCGCAAAGAGGAAGAGCGGGCTGTCGGCTATGACCTGGGAACCGATCCCCTGATGCGGATCAACGTCATCGCCTGCGCCCCCGACCGTCACACCGTGATCTGGAACCTGCATCACATCATGCTGGACGGGTGGGGGTTGTCGGTCCTTCAGCAGGAGTTTGCCCACATCTACGCGACGGGCGGCGTCGCCGGATTGTCCCCCACCGTCCCATACGCTCGGTACATCGAGTGGATCGGCAGGCAGGATGCCGTCGCCGCCCGCGCCTACTGGAGCAGCCGCCTCGCCGGATTCGACACACCCACACCGGCACCCGCACGCCGTCATCACAAGGGCACCGGCTACGACCTTCAGACGATTGCCTCAGCCCTCCCGGCCGACATCGTCACGAAAGCCGGGAACGTCGCCGCGCAGCTCCGGATCACCCTGGGCACCTTCCTGCAGACGGTCTGGGGGCTGATGCTGGCCAATTTCCATCATGCCTCCGACGTCGTCTTCGGAACGGTCGTCTCGGGCCGCCCGGCCTCGCTGCCGGGATCTGACCGGATGCTGGGACTCTTCATCAATGCCGTCCCGGTGCGGCTCGACCTGACGGGCTCGTTCGTCGATGCAGCGACCCGGCTGCAGGCCAACGTGCTCGAGGCCGAACCCCACCAGCATCTCTTCCTCGGCGAAGTCCAGAACCTTTCTCCCCTGAACGGCCGGCTGATCGACCATCTGTTCGTCTTCGAGAATTACCCGGTGACCACGTCGTCGAACACTCCCTTCGCCGGGCTGACCCTGAAACACGCCGGAAGCCACGAACGAACCAACTATGACTTCGCCGTCGTCGCGGCGCCGACCCGCGAGAACGGAGTATCGCTCGCCTTTCACTACAACGCCGACGTTTTCGACCGAAGCGACATCGCCGGCCTGGCCGACCGCTTCGTCACCGCATTCGCCTCGGCCGCCACGACGCCGACGGCCGGCTGCGAAGCCCTGGACATCCTGCCGGCCGAACATCGAGATATAATATCTACTAGTATTATAGGTGAAGCAATAACCATTCCTGATCGCACCGTCATCGACCTCATCCGTGACCGCGCGAAATACAGCCCCGATGCCCCGGCCATCCGGGACGACGAGGGAACCCTGACCTATGCCGCCCTGATGGCCGAAGCCGACCGGATGAGCCGCCGCCTCGTCGCCGCCGGAGTCGGGCCGGGCGAGCCGGTGGCGGTTCTCCTGCCCCGCTCGCGCGGGCTGGTAGCGGCCGCCCTGGGAGTCATGGGCGCGGGAGCCTGCTACATGCCGCTCGATCCGGCGTGGCCGCAGGAGCGGACCGCCGGCATCATCCGGGAAAGCCGGTGCCGCGTAGCCATCACAGATGGAAGCGTCCCCGGCGGCGTCACCGTGCTGGACCGCTCCGGCGACGCGCCCGACGCCGTCTTTTCGCCGCCGGCACCCGATGATGACGCCTATGTCATCCACACCTCCGGCTCCACGGGCCATCCCAAGGGGGTGGTCATCGGCCATTGGGCGCTGCTCAACCTGGCCCTCTGGCACGATCGATTCTACGGGCTCGGCCCCGCGACGGTCACGACCCTGTTCTCCGCCCCCTCGTTCGATGCCTCGCTCTGGGAGATGATCCCGGCCCTGGTGGCAGGCGGAAGCCTCGTGCCGGTTCCCGACGGGATCCGGGCCGACGCCGGGAGCATGGCCGACTTCCTCCGGACACGCGGGGTGACCCATGCGTTCATTCCCCCGGTGCTGACCGAGGGCATCCTGCGAGAGCACGAAGACCGGCTGCCCGAGGGCCTGACGATCCATACCGGCGGGGAGCTCCTCCGCTTCGCCGGCACCGGCCGGATCTGCGTCGCCAACAACTACGGCCCGAGCGAATGCTGCGTTGCAGCCACGGCGGCCCGGCTCGACACCGACGAACTTCGTCGGCAGATTCCCATCGGCCGTCCGATCGACAACGTCAGAATCTCCCTGCTCGACCGCGGCGGCCGGCCGGTTCCGCCCGGGGGAACCGGAGAGATCGTCATCGGCGGCGCCTGCGTGGGCAACGGCTACCTGAACCGCCCCGACCTGACGGCCGAACGCTTCGCCGATGACCCCTGCATTCCAGGAGGGCGGATCTACCGCACCGGCGACCTCGGGCGGCTCGACACCGACGGAAACCTCCTGTTCGCGGGCCGGCTCGATGAGCAGATCCAGGTGCGCGGTTACCGCGTCGAACCGATGGAGATCGAGCGGTGCCTGCTGGAACAGCCCGGCGTGAGCTCCTGCGCCGTCGCCCCGGCCGGCGATCTCCTCACGGCGTTCTACGTGGCCGGCGAAACGATCGGCGAGTCGCTTCTTCGCGACGGCCTCGCACGGCTGCTTCCCGACTACATGATTCCGGCCCGCTTCGTCCGGGTCGAGGCGATTCCGACCGCCGCCAGCGGCAAGATCGACCGCAAAGCCCTGGCACGGCTGGCGCCCGCGACTCCGGAGGAAGCGTATGAACCGCCGGTCGGGGCATGCGAAACGGCCATCGCGGCAGCGTGGTCTGCCGTGCTGGGCCGGGAGCGGATCGGACGGCGGGACAGTTTCTTCACACTGGGCGGCCATTCCCTCAAGGCCACGCAGGTCGCTACACGGCTCAGGAAAGAACTGGGCAGAGAGGTCGATCCGTCGCTGCTGCTGCGCCATCCGACGATCGCCGGGCTGGCGGCGGCCCTCGACGAACAGCGCGGCGAAACCGGCCCCGCCATCCGGCGGGCCGCCCGCGTCGCCCGCCCGGCGTCCGGCTCCGCACAACCTGGCCGGCAGGACTGAGAACGAGAGATGAACAATACGGAAGAATATGTTTTTCCGATGTCGTATGCCCAGCGGCGGCTCTGGTTTCTCGACCAGCTCGAACCGGGCTCATCGGTCTACACGATCCCCAAAGCCCTGCGCCTGACCGGCCCGGTCGACACTGCTGCCCTCGGTGCCGCCCTGGCCGCGATCGTCGATCGCCACGAGTCGCTCCGCACGACGTTCAGGGACATCGACGGGACGCCCTCCCAAGTAGTCTCCTCCGTCGGGTATGCCCCGCTGAAAGTGACGGATCTCTCGACCGGTTCCGACCCGGAAGGGACGGCGCGGGCCATGGCCGTCAAAGAGGCTTCGGCCCCGTTCGACCTCGCGGTCGGCCCGCTGTTCCGGGCGCATCTGCTGATCCTCGGCGGCGACACATCGATCCTTGTGGTCACCATGAGCCACATCGTATCCGACGGCTGGTCGATGGGGGTGCTGATCAGCGAAGCAGCCGCCCTGTATCCGGCCCTGGCCGCGGGGCAAAAGCCCGACCTGCCCGAACTCGAGATCCAGTATCCCGATTACTCGGTCTGGCAGCGGGAGCTGGAGGGCAGCGCGGCAGAGGCGGCGCAGATAGAATATTGGAAACAATTGTTGGCCGGCGCCCCCCAATCCGTCGATCTCCCCTTCGACCGGCCCCGCCCCGCCGTCAAGACATCCCACGGCGCCATGACAGCGTTCACGCTGCCTTCCGCCCTCGTCGCGAGGCTGAAAACCGTCTGCAACGACCGTTCCGCGACCCTGTTCATGGGCCTGTTGGCCGGGTTCGGCTGGCTGATGTCCCGCTACGGCAACCAGGCCGACATTCCGGTGGCCACGCTGTCGGCCAACCGCAATCGGAAAGAGCTAGAGCCGCTGATCGGCTTTTTCGTCAACACCCTCCCGCTGCGGTTGTCCATCGATGAAACCCGCTCCTTCGGCACCCTTCTCGACCAGGCACGCACGGTCGCCATGGGTGCCTACGATCACCAGGACGTTCCGTTCGACCGCCTGGTCGAGACGCTCAACCCCGAGCGGGACCCCGGCAGCATGCCGCTGGTCAACGTGATGATGACCCTCCAGAACGCCGTCGGGAACCGGCTCGAGCTGCCCGGCATCCGGGTGGAGCAGGCGGAGCTGTTCGAGACCCGAACGGCCCGGTTCGATATCGAACTCTATCTCGAGGAGCGTGAAGGTGCCGTCGCAGGGGAATGCGTCTTCAACACCGATCTGTTCGACGAGGGAACGATCGCCCGGATGATGGAGGGATTCGTCACCCTCATCGAAGCCGGGGTTACCGCCCCGGATGCGCCGCTGTCGGCCCACTCGGCGCTGCCGGCCCATCTCAGACAGACGATGATCGAGAGCTGGAACCAGACCGACGCCGCCATTCCGGATGTCGATGGGGTGATCCGGCTGTTCGAGAGGAGAGCCGACGCAAATCCCGATGCCCCGGCGCTTCTTTGCGGTACCACGAGCCTGACCTACGGCGAGACGAACCGGCGCGCGAACCGGCTGGCCCGGCGTCTGGCCGCCCATGGAGCCGGCCCAGGGTCGGTGGTGGCGGTTCAGGCGGCGCGCTCGCCCGAGACGGTGATCGGCCTGCTCGCGGTGCTGAAAACCGGTGCCGCGTACGCGCCCGTCGATCCGTCGTATCCGGCCGCACGCCGCGAGCTCATCCTCGCCGACTGCGGCGCACGGCTTCTCCTGACGGACCGGCCGACGGAAGGCTTCGATGGGGTCGTCATCGACCTGGCCGACCCGGGAACGGGCGATGGGACGAACCTTTCACCCGCGGGCGGGGCCGACGACATCGCGTATCTCATCTACACCTCGGGCTCCACCGGCCGCCCCAAGGGCGTCCAGGTGTCCCGCCGCTCGCACCTCAACTACATCGTCTGGGCGGGGCGAACATATGCCCCGGAAGGTGGCCTCGTCTTTCCGCTGTTCACCTCGCTCGCCTTCGATCTGACGGTCACCTCGATCTTCGTCCCCCTGACCACCGGCGGCGCGGTGGCCATCTACCCGGAACGCCCCGGCCCTGCCGACGCGGCCCTGCTCGACATGCTGGCCGACAACCGGGCCGACATCATCAAGCTGACCCCGGCCCACCTGGCCATGCTTGCCGCCGCGGGAGCCGGCTCACTCCGTGCCCGCCGGATGATTCTCGGCGGGGAGGAGCTGAAAACCGACGTGGCCGGAGCCGTCGTCAGCCAGTCGGGCGGCCGGATCGAGATCTTCAACGAGTACGGCCCGACCGAAACGACGGTCGGCTGCATGATCCACCGGTTCGATCCCGCGACCGACACCGGAACTGCCGTTCCCATCGGAAAACCGGCACCCAACGTGAAACTCTACATCCTCGATGACCGGGGAAACCCTGTTCCGCCCGGCGTCATCGGAGAGCTGTTCGTGGCCGGAGTCCAGGTGGCGGCAGGCTATCGCAACCGACCCGAAGACACCGCCGACCGATTCCTTCCCGATCCGTTCCATCCCGGCCTGACGATGTACAAGACCGGCGACCGCGCCGTGTGGCGGGCCGACGGGGTCATGGAGTTCAGGGGCCGGAACGACGATCAGGTTAAGATCCAGGGGTATCGCGTCGAACTGGGGGAGGTCGAAACGGCCATGAAGGCGCTCGACGGGATCGGAGACTGCGTCGTCATTCCGCTGGCCTACGATGCGGCTCGGCGGGCGGCCGCCATGACCTACTGCGCCCGGTGCGGGCTGCCTTCGGTCTACCCGGGTGCCGCGTTCGATGGGGATGGCGTCTGCATCTACTGTCGCCAGTTCGATCTCTACCGCGAACGGGGAATGACGTATTTCAAGACCGTCGACCGGTTCCTGGAGCGGTTTCCGAACCGGGGTTCGGGGACATACGACTGTCTCGCCCTGTTCTCCGGCGGGAAAGACAGCACCTATATGCTCTGCCGGCTGGTCGAGATGGGCCTGCGCGTGTTCGCTTTCACCTTCGACAATGGGTATCTCTACGAGGGCGCCAGGGAGAACATCCGGCGCACCGTGTCCGTACTCGGCATCGATCACGCGTTCGGAACCATCCCCAACTGCCGGGAAATCCTCGCCGACAGCCTCTCCCGTTACAGCAACGTCTGCAACTCCTGTTTCAAGGCCGTGCTGACCTGCGGGATGCGCGAGGCCCGGCGCAGGGGCATCGACCGGATCGTCACGGGCCTGTCCCGGGGACAGTTGTTCGAAACCCGTCTCGCCGAGCTGTTCAACGAGGGGGTGTTCGACGAGGAGGCGATCGAGACGGCGGTGAAGAAGGCCCGCGCGGTGTATCACCGGATGGACGACGCCGTCACCCGCTCCGTGCGCGACGGCCTGTTCGACGATGATTCAATATTCAATGATATTGAATTTGTCGATTTTTACCGGTATACGGATGTCACGCGGGAGGAGATTTTCGACTACCTCACCAGGCATGGGGCGTGGGTCAACCCGACCTCCATCGCCGGCTGCACCACCAACTGCCTCGTCAACGACGTCGGCATCTGGGTTCACACGCGTGAGAGGGGCTACAACAACTACGCCCTCCCCAACAGTTGGGAAGTGCGGCTCGGTCACAAGGACCGGCAGGTTTCGATCGACGAGCTGAACGCGCCGCTCGACGAGGAACGGGTCGCGACCATCCTCTCCGAGCTCGGCTGCAAGACGACGGCAGATGGCGACCGATGGCGCTACCTCGCCGCGTATTACACCGGGCGGGCGCCGCTCGATCCGGGGGACGTCATCCGGCGGCTGTCCCTGACGCTCCCCCCCTACATGCTGCCGTCATCGCTGGTCCATCTCGACCGACTGCCGCTGTCCCCCAACGGCAAGGTCGACAAGCGCGCACTGGCATCTATAGGTGGCGATGTGATTCCCGACAACGTTCCCTATGTCGCGCCCCGCACCCCGGTCGAGGAAGGGCTGGCCGGGCTCTGGCAGGATGCGCTCGGCCTGGAACGGATCGGCACCGACGACAATCTGTTCCAGCTCGGGGGGCATTCCCTGATGGCGACCCGCATCATCGCCCGCGCCCGCGAGATGTTCGGGGTGGATCTGCCGCTCGTTGCGGTGTTCGAGAACCCGACCGTCGGAAAGCTGGCCCGGGTGATCGAACGCTCGCGTCAGGCGGCCCAGCCGGCTCTCGAACCGCGCCGCCCCGGAGACACAGCCCCGCTCTCCTTTTCCCAGAACCGCCTCTGGCTCATCGACCGGATCGAAGGCAGCACCGCGGGTTACGTCATCCGCATGGCGCTGCGCATTACCGGCGCCATCGACACCCAGGCACTGGCCTCGAGCCTGAACGCCGTGATCGACCGCCACGAGGTTCTGCGAACCACCTTCGACGATGCCGGCGGCCAGCCGCGCCAGATCATCGCCAAAACGCTCGTCATCGGCCTGCCCGTCGTCGATCTGCGGCAGCTTCCGCCGCAAGGCCGGGAAGTCCGGCTGACAGCCCTTCTCGACGAGGAGCAACGCCGGCCGTTCGACCTGAAAACCGGTCCGCTGATCCGGGCCACGCTGTATCGCACCCGTGACGACGAACAGGTGCTCCAGATCGTCGTCCATCACATCGTGTTCGACGGCTGGTCCGCGGGAATCCTCATCGGCGAGCTGATCCGGCTGTATGCCGAAAAGACGGGCGGTCCGCCGGCGGCTCTTCCGCCGCTGCCGGTCCAGTATGCCGATTATGCGGCCTGGGAGCGGAAAACCCTCGACGGAGAACGTCTCGCCGGACTCATCGCCGGCTGGAAGAAACTGCTCGAGGGCGCCCCGGCCACGCTCGATCTGCCGACCGACAAGCCCCGGCCGCCCGTCTTCACCAACGAGGGCGCCTTCCACTTCTTCGACGACGGGGCAGCCCTGAAGCGGAACATCGACGCTTTGGCACGCAGGGAAAACGCCAGCCCGTTCATGATCGCCATGGCCGCGTTCGTCGCCGTCCTGGGCCGTTTCGCCGGCCAGGAGGACGTCGTCGTGGGCTTCCCCATCGCGCACCGGATGCGGCCCGAGGTGGCCCCGCTCATCGGCTTCTTCGCCAACACGCTGATGATCCGGGGCGATCTCTCGGGCGACCCCGACTTCGGCGAACTGACCGACCGGGTCCGGAAGGGGGCGCTCGCCGCGTATGACCTTCAGGAGCTCCCGTTCGAGAAGCTGGTCGAGGAGATGCACGTCAGCCGCTCTCTGAGCCACACACCCGTGTTCCAGGTGATGCTGGCCTGGGACACCCCGGCAGGCGATGATGCCGCATTGCCGGGATTGCGCGTGGAACGTGCCGAAATCCCCGCCCTCACTTCCCACTTCGATCTGACGCTGGTGATGAACCAGCTTCCCGACCGCATCGAGGCGCTCTTCGAATACAACACCAGCATATTTATATCTTCAACGATACATCATTTCGCCCGGACTTTGTCCCGCCTTCTCGCGGCAGCCGTCGCCCGGCCGGCCGCGAAGGTCGCCGAGCTTCTCCAGCCCGAACCCTCCGAGGGGCCGGCCGCCGCGGCTCCGCGGCCTGCACCGGCCGGCTCTCTCTGCCGCATCCTCACCGAACGGGCCGCGGCAACCCCCGATGCCGTCGCCGTCAGGTATGACGGGGAGCAACTCACCTACGCGGCTCTCGATCAACGTTCGAACCGGCTCGCGGCGTTCCTGGCCGGCAGGGGAGTGCGTCCTCGAGCGACGGTCGGCGTGCTGCTGCCGCGCGGCCTCGACTTCGCGGTGGCCATGGCGGGTATCCTGAAAGCGGGCTCCGCCTACCTCCCGATCGACCCGGCCTACCCGGACAATCGTATATATCAAATGCTATCCATAAGCGGCGCGGCGCACCTGATCACGACCGGCGATATGGCCGCGGGCCGCGCGTTTCCGGACGGGCTCGGCATCATCCGGCTCGACTACGAGCGGGAGACGCTGGCCGCCCTTCCGGCCACCTTCGATGCCGAGATTGCGGAGAATGATCCGGCATATGTGCTGTTCACCTCCGGCTCGACCGGCGAGCCGAAGGGCGTTTTGATGCCCCACGGGCCGCTGGTGAATCTCGCGGCATGGCAGGGGCGCCAGCCCGGCTTCTCGCATCCGGCCGTCACCGCCCAGTTCGCCGCCGTCACCTTCGACGTCCACGCCCAGGAATACTGGGCCACCTTCGCCACCGGCGGAACGGTGGTCATCGTGCCCGACGAGATCCGGCGGGACATGGGCCGGCTGCTCGCCTTCATCGATGACGAGCGAATCGAGCGGCTGTTCCTCCCGTACGTCGCCCTGAACCAGATGGCCGAGACGGCAGCGCAGGCGGGACGCCACCCGGCCTCCCTGAGAGAGGTGGTCACCGCGGGTGAGCGGCTCGTCATCACCCCGGCCATCCGGGCATGGTTCACCCGCCTGCCGTCGGCCCGCCTCCACAACCAGTATGGCCCCACCGAAAGCCACGTGGTCACCTCCTTCACCCTGCCGCAGAGCCCGTCGGAATGGCCGGATGCGCCATCCATCGGACGGCCGATCGACAACGCGGCCATCCGGATCGCCGACGCGGCCGGCCGCGCGATTCCCCCCGGAGCCATCGGGGAGATCTTCATCGGCGGGGCCGTCCTGGCCACCGGTTATATCCATGACCCCGCCCGAACGGCGGAGCGGTTCGTCACCATCGACGGAGCCCGCCACTACCGGACCAGCGATCGGGCGCGGCTGCTGCCCGACGGCTCCATCGAGTATCGCGGCCGTAACGACCATCAGGTGAAGATCCGGGGCTACCGCATCGAGCCCGGCGAGATCGAAGCCGTGCTGTCGGGCCACCCCGATGTCGGCGACGCAGCCGTGGTGGTGCGCCGTTCCGCGAACGGGGCTCTCTCGCTTGCGGCTTTCGCCACGCCCACCGGCTCGGGAACGGATGCCGGCCGACTTCGCGAGTATCTTCGCCAGCGCCTTCCCGATTACATGGTCCCTTCCCGGATCGCGATGCTCGACGCGATGCCCCTGACCTCCAGTGGCAAAATCGACCGGCTGGCCCTGGCCCGACGGGCCGAAGAGGCGTCTGCCGACACCGTCGCGGCCGCGGAAGAGTCGTGCCGCCCGGTGGCCGACCTTCTTCGCGACATCTGGGGCGAGATTCTCGAAGCGCCCCACATCGGCCTCGACGACAACTTCTTCGACTCGGGCGGTCATTCGCTGCTGGCAACCAGGCTCGTGGTGCGCATCAACCAGACGTTCGGGACAGGACTCACCGTTCGCGAGGTGTTCGAGCGCCAGACTGTGCGCGCCATGGCCGAGCGTCTGGAAGAAGAGATCCGGCAGGGGAGCGATCCGCTTCCCCCCCTGGGCCGGTCGGCCGACACCGGCCCGCTCCCGCTTTCCTATGCCCAGGAGCGGCTCTGGGTCGACTCGTGCATCGACGGGCCGAGCGCGAAATACAACATGGCCGCCGCGCTGGTGCTGGAAGGCGAACTCGACCGTGTCGCCCTGGAACGCGCTCTCGAAGAGTTGATGCGCAGGCACGAGCCGCTGCGCAGCCATTTCGCCACCGGCGAGGAAGGCCCGTATACGGTCATCGACGCCCCGGCCCCCTGTGATCTGACGCCGCTGGCGCTCGACCATCTCCGGGACGAGGAGCGGGACGCGGCCCTGCGCCGCCTCATCGACGAGGAATCCTCGACCCCCTTCGATCTGGCCGCCGGCCCGTTGTTCCGTGCCCGTCTGGCAAGGCTGGGCGAGCGGAAGCACCTGCTCACGCTGACCATGAGCCATATCATCAGCGACGGCTGGTCGCTGGGAGTGGTGGCCCGGGAACTGTCCATGTTGTACAACCTCCATGCGACCGGGACCGGCGAGGCTCCGGCGCCGCTTCCGGTGCGGTATGGCGATTATGCCCGCTGGCAGCGGAAGGTGTTGTCGGGTGACCGGCTCGGCCGGATCATCCGGCATTGGGCCGAGCGGTTGAGCGGCGCCCCGCCGTTCCTCAACCTGCCGGCGGCCACGCCGCTCGGAGCCACCCCTTCCGAAGGTGGAGTGGCGTTCACCACCCTCGACGCCGGTTTCATGCGCCAGATCGCCGATCTGGCCCGAAGCAACGGGGCGACGACGTACATGATCCTGTTCTCGGCCTACGCGGCACTGCTGGCAAGGATGTGCGGCCAGGAGGACATCGTCATCGGGGTGCCGGTGGCCAACCGGACGGTCAGGGAAGTCGAGCCGCTCATCGGCTTTTTCGTCAACGTCCTGCCGGTTCGCATCGATCTTTCAGGCGACCCGGCGTTTTCCGACATCGCGGCGCGCGCCCGTGATGCGCTGATCGACGCTTACGCTCATCAGGAAGCCCCCCTGGACCTGATCGTCCGGGAGCTGAACCCTCCCCGCGCACCGGGACGCCATCCCCTGTTCCAGGCCGCCTTCACCCTGCAGAGCCAGCGGCAGGATCCGCTCGATCTCGCCGGGCTGCAGGTGACCAAGCTCAATTCCGACCGGGTCGTGCCGAAATACGATCTTCTCATGGCCTTCTCCCCTGATCCGGCGGGCCTCGGCGGGTTGGTGGAGTACAAGAAGGGAATGTTCTCGGATGAGGCGGCCGGGGCACTGTTCACCTGTTACCTGTCGATTCTCAGGCAAGCCTGTGCCGAGCCACGAATACGGCTTCTCGACCTGGATCTGGGCGGAACCCGGTCGGCATCGCCAAAAGAGCAGCCGGCCGATGTCGGCGATTTCGATTTCTGAGTGAGGGATTTCATGACAGACTGCATTTTCATCGGCTTCAACGACGTCACCTTCAGCGCCCAGGTGGAGGCAGCCCGCTCCATGAGCGGCATCGACTCCGGCGTTTACCGCGACATGCGGCTGGCATTCGTCGAGAAGGACGGGGTGCCCCGGCGGGCGCTCGAGTTGATGACGGATTTCCACTACGGGGACCGCCCGGTGGAACGCCCATTCCATAACATGGACTTTTTCATCCCGACGCTGATCTATCTCGGCACGTATCTGCACCGGCGCGGATTGAGTTTCGAGTATGTCAACCTGTTCCAGCGGGAGAAAGACCGGCTCCGACATCTGCTGCGCGAGAAGAAGCCGCTCACCGTCGCGATCACCACCACGTTCTACGTGACCCCGCAGCCGATTCTCGAGATCATCCCGTTCATCCGGGAACATGCGCCCCAGGCGACCATCGTCGTGGGAGGGCCGTTCATCAACAACCAGGCCGCCGCGATGGACGAGGAGGCGCTGACCGAGCTGTTCGCCTACCTGGGCGCCGACGCATACGTCATCTCCACCGAAGGGGAGTTCGCCCTCGTCGAGATCATCAAGGCCGTCAAGGCGGGCAAAACCCTCGAAGGGATATCGAACGTCGCCTGGCGTCGTGGGGATCGGTTCGTGATCAACGAGCGGACGATGGAACGGAACGGCCTGGAAGAAAATATGCCAGACTATACATTGTTCCCGCCCGAGCGCTACGGACGGTTCGTCTCGCTCCGCACCGCCAAGTCGTGTCCCTTCCGCTGCGCCTACTGCGGATTCCCTCAGCGCGCGGGGCAGTATCACTATATCGACGTCGACATGGTGGAGCGGGAACTCGATGCCGTGGCCGCGATCGGCGGCATCGATACGGTGACGATTCTCGACGACACCTTCAACGTCCCGAAGAAACGGTTCCGCGAAATTCTCGAGATGATGATCCGCAAGCGGTACGGGTTCCGGTGGAACTCCTTCTACCGGTGCGACCACGGGGACGAAGAGATCATCGGCCTGATGCGGGAAGCCGGCTGCGAAGGGGTGTTCCTCGGAGCCGAATCGGCCAACGACGGGCAACTGGAGCGGATGAACAAGACATCCCGCCGGGCAGATTACGAGCGCGCGGTCGCGGCCCTCACCTCCGCGGGAATCATCACCCATCTCGGGTATATCATCGGATTTCCCGGCGAGACACACGCCTCCGCGGCCGAAACGGCCCGGTTCATCGACGAAAGCGGCGCCGACTTTTTCCGCGCCCAGATCTGGTACTGCGACCCGATCACGCCCATTTTCAAGGAGCGGGAGAAATACCGGATCACGGGCTCGGCGTTCAACTGGAGCCACGCGACGATGAACTCCCGCGAGGCTTCTGATATTGTTGATAATATATTTCTTACCGCACGCAACGCCATCTGGATGCCCCAGTATGGCTACGAGCTCTGGTCGGTCTTTTACCTGATGCGCCGGGGAATGACGCTCGCGCAGGTGAAAACCTACATGTCCCTGTTCCTCGGCGCGGTCAAGGAGGGCCTGCTGTTCCCCGGTGCCCCAGTCACGGCCGAGACGATGGCGGCCCTCGCGACCTCCTGTCGGTTCGATCGCCCGGACGTGCCGGACCCGGCGGTCGTCGACCGGTACAAAGGGGAAAATGTCGGCGCTGCCCTCGCCTACTGGCGTCGGCGCATCGCCTCGATGAGTTCCGGAGCACTGCCGGAAACAGCCCCCGGAGAGCTCTCGGAGGTTCGCCCCCTTCGCGCCGACCTGGCGGAGCGGCTGTTGAACACCTTCGGAGGCCGCCCCGAAGCGGCTCTCGCGACGGGGCTGGCCCTGGCTGCCGCCGGACAGGAAACGCCGGTGGTCGTGTCGGATGCCGGGAACCCCGGAATCGCGCTGCCTGTGCTGGCGGGCGGCGGCGGAGACCGGTTCGATACGATGGTGGCGAACGTCTCGCGGCAGCTCGCCGAAGGGCAGCCCCACCGGGTCGGCGCTGTCCGGGAGATGGTCGAAGCGTCCGGGAATCGGTTTCCCCTGTTCGTCTCGGTCGGCGACGCGCCGCCACCCGCGGCCATTGCCGGCCAGGTCCGGATCTGGCTGTCGCTGTCGAACGGCCCCGCCCGTTGGTCGATCCGCTCCGTTCCCTCGGCCGCCGCGGAAGCGGGTCGCATCGGAACGGTGCTCGAGGAGATCCTTCCCGGCCTGCTGGACGGAGAAGCCCTCAAACCACTCCAGACCGTCTCCGCGACCGGCGACGACGCCGATCAGATGTTCAGATTCTGACGTGAGGCAAGGCACATGACGCACGAAACCGCAGGGATGCAGATGTTCGACCGGAACCTGCTCGAAGCCCGCACCTACTGGCTCGATCGGCTTGGCGGCGACCTCGTTCCCACCGCGCTTCCCTTCGATCGCCCCGGAAGAAACGGCGGCCGGAAGATCACCCGCATCCAGCTCCCCGACGAAGCCGCAGCGAATATCCTGAAGATCTCCGGCAGGGGGGATTTTCTCATCGCCGCGCTGTTTCTTGCCGGCATGGCTGCGACATTCCATCGCCGTCTCGGCGTGGAGCGGGCCATCCTCGCCACACCGCTGCGCGGGGATTCGAACCCGGGCGGGGTGGTGATCGATCTTCCCATCCCGCAGGGGCGAACGTTCAAGGAGCTGCTGGTGGAAACCCGCAAGACGATGCTGGCAGCCTACGAACACCAGTGTTATCCCCTGGAGAAGCTGGCGGCCGACCTCGGAATGCCCTCGCTCGCCGCGACGATGCTGACACTTCCGGCCATCCACGGCCCGGCCCCGGCTGGTCTGCCGCTGTCTCTGACCATCGAGCATGCCGGCGACCGGTTTCTCCTGGCCGCCGATTACGATAGCGAATGCTATATCGATTCGACCGTCCGGGAGTTTCTCGAGCAAGGCATTTCCCTGCTGACGGCGGGCCTGGCGGCCCCCGACACGCCCGTGAACCGGCTGCCGCTCCTTTCCGGGCAGGCAGGAAAAGCGCTGGTGGCCCGGCTCAACGGCCCGGTGACCGAAGATCCGGCGCGGCCGGCGCTTCACCAGTGGGTCTCCCGCCATGCCGCGGCCGCTCCGACATCCCCGGCCATCGCGTGCGGGGGCGAACACGTCGACTACGCCCGCCTCGACGCCATGGCTTCCGCCGTAGCCGCACGGATCCGGGCCGCCGGCGTGAAACAGGGAGACGTCGTAGCCGTCTGCGTCGACCGGACCCCCTCGATGGCCGCGGCGGTCATCGGCGTGATGCGGGCGGGCGCCGTCTATCTTCCGCTCGATCCGGCCTATCCCGCCGACCGGATCGCCTGCATGATCGAAGACGCGACGCCGGCCGCGATTCTTGCCGGCGGAAGCGGCCTCGCCAAGCTTCCTGCCGGCCGGCAGATCATTCCCATCGACGAGGCGGTCAGGGATGGATCCGAGCCCTTTGCGCCGTTCGCCCCTGAACCGGCCGATCCCGCCTATCTGATCTTCACCTCCGGCTCGACGGGCCGGCCGAAGGGCGCCATCAACACCCATGCGGGACTGTCGAACCTCGCCGCCGAACACCGGCGCCTGTTCAACGTCACCCCCGCCAGCCGGGTGCTCCAGTTCTCGGTGCTCTCCTTCGACGCCCTCATTTCCGAACTGGCCATGACTTTCGCGGCCGGAGCGTGCCTGGTGCTCGCCCCCACCATGGAAGACCGGATGGGCGAGGGCCTCGTCAGGCTGCTGAAAGCCGAGCGGGTGACGCACGTGACGCTTCCGCCGTCCCTTCTCGCCGTCATGCCCCCCGACCAGTTTCCGGACCTGGAGGTGGTGGTCTCGGCGGGGGAGGCCACATCCCTGCCGGTTGCCGACGCATGGTCGGCCGGAAGGCGGTTCATCAACGCGTACGGGGTCGCCGAATGCGCCGTCTGCAGCCACATTTTCGATTACGAAGGCCCCGCGAAAGGGCTTCCCATCGGGCGGGCCATGGCAAATATCACAAGCTATATCATCGACGACGGTTTCAATCCCGTCCCTCCGGGCGTGGTCGGGGAGCTGGCCATCGGCGGCGTGGGCGTGGGCTCCGGGTATCTCGGCCACCCCGAGATGACGGCGAAGAAGTTCTTCGATGATCCCTTCCGGGCCGGCGGCCGGCTGTTCCGGACCGGCGACCGGGCGCGGTGGCGAGACGACGGGGTAGTCGAAGTGCTGGGCCGGATCGACCACCAGATCTCCCTGCGCGGCTACCGGATCGAGCCGGGGGACATCGAAACCGCCCTGACGGCCGAACCCGGGGTGGCCGAAGCACTCGTGACGCTCCACGAGAGCGGGCAGGACAAGCGGCTCATCGCCTACGTCGTCGGAAACGGCGGCCCGATAGATCCCGAGCGGCTCCGCCGCAGGGTGGGGGAGCGGCTCCCCGATTACATGACCCCCTCGGCAATCGTGGCCCTTCCGAAATGGCCGCTGACGCCGAACGGAAAGATCGACCGGAAAGCGCTCCCCCTTCCCGCCGTCGGCGATCGCAAGCGGGACCTAGTCGCCCCGCGGGATCGCGTTGAGATCGGCCTGGTCGAGATCTGGGAGCGGCTGCTCGAGCTGCCCGCCATCGGCGTGACCGACAACTTCTTCGACCGGGGCGGCCATTCCCTGCTGGCTGTCCGGCTCATGGCCCAGACCAAGGAACGATTCGGCCTCAATCTCCCGCTGTCAGCCCTTTTTGAAAACCCGACCATCGCGCAGCTGGCCCCGCTGATCCGCTCCGGCGGCACGACAGGCCCCTCCCGGGCCCTGGTTCGTCTGCGGAAAGGCCGGGGCGAGCCGCTCTTTTTTATCCACCCCGGCGGCGGCACGGTTCACTGTTATCACGAACTTGCCCACCGGCTTCCGGCGGCAGGCTCGATCTATGCCCTGCAGGCGTTCGGCATCGAGAAGGGGGAATCCACCCTGCCGACGGTCGAGGCAATGGCCGAAGCGTATCTCGACGAGATCAGAGCCGCGGAGCCCGACGGCCCGTACCATCTCGCCGGCTGGTCGTTCGGCGGTTACGTCGCCCATGAGATCGCGCGACGCCTTGCCGCAGCCGGCGCCCGGCTGGGAATGGTCGGCCTGCTGGACACCTACGAACCGTCCGTTCTCTCGAAGGAGCTCAGCTTGCTGGACGAGGCGGAACTGATCGTCGGCCTCTTCGGCGACGAGGTCCGTCTTTCGGCAGAGCACCTGCGCGGAATGGGTGAGGAAGAGCGGCTTTCCTACGTCGTGGAACGGGCGAAAGACGCGGGGATGATCCCTCCCGACTTCGGTATCGATGAGGGAAAACGTCTGCTGACCGTTTTCACGACGAACACCCGGGCGGTGTTCGCCTACCGCCCGGAGCCCTTTGCCGGCCGCCTGACCGTGTTCCGCGCTTCCGAGAAGATTCCGGGCGCCCAGGAGTTCACCAGGGACCCCGCGCTCGGCTGGGAACGCATCTGCCGGTCGGTCGAAGCCGTGCCGGCGCCCGGAACCCACGAGAACATGGTCCGGCCGCCCCACGCCGCCCAACTGGCAGACCTGATCGCCGGCATCATGCGCGGCGCGTCGTAAGCATCCGATTAGATATAGTAATTAATCCTATTTTTCGCCCGGGAGCGGAAAGACATCGACCTTCACGACGGCGGCAGGAGTATCCCGGCCACCGCGCAGGGCCACATGGCACATGAACTCCGGTCCCAGCGGCACCGGGGTCAGGCGCCAACGGGCACCATCGATCAGCGCCACTCCGTCGACGATGGTCACTCCGGCAAGGGGAATCGTCATTCCCCGCCCGTCGGCCTTCACCGCGGCTTCTTTCGCGGTCCAGAGGGCGAAGAAGGCCCGGTCCCGCTCCGGGCTCGACTCCAGCCGACGCAGCTCGTCATCGCTCAGAGCCGACCCGTAATCATCTAAGACAACCGGCCGGATCCGCTCCACGTCGACGCCCACCCGCTCCGACGCAGTCGCCAGCACCACCACGCCGTCGGCGTGGGAGATATTGAACTCGGACCCATCCAACCCGGGGCGCCCGTACGAATCCCGTCGCATCTGGGTCGGCGCCGCCCGGCCAAACCGCGCGGCCAGCATCAACCGCGCCAGGAGCGAGGCCTGGCGGTCTTCCCACCGGCGAAACACGAGAATCCCCGGATGCAGCGCCTCGGGCAGATCAGCCAGCAGCCGTCCCCACAAGGCGGGCGCAAACGGCGAGAGGTTTTCCGCCACCATCAGGGAGACGTTCGTCACTCCGCCCTCCGCTCAACAGCCGATGAGCCGCGCCACCCGAGCCGCCGTGGCATCAGGGGCGTCGTGAAGGAAGAAATGCCCGCCGGCAACACGCTCGACGATCACCGGGCCCCGTGTCGCCTCCCGCCACCTCTCGGCTTCCTCCAGGGTCACATCGTCGCGGTCCCCCATCAGTACCCCGATCGGCACCGTCAGCGGAGCTCCGGCAACATGCACATAGGTGTCCAGGGCCTGGAAATCAGCCCGGATGATCGGCTCGGCGTATTCCATGTAGGCGGGGTGGTTCAGCACCTCTTCCGGCAACCCGCCGAACCGGCGAAGCTCTTCGATGAAGGCGGGCCGGGGCAGGGTGTGGCGCGGAGGGTGTCGCTCGGGAAGATGCGGCGCCCGGCGCCCGGACACGACCAGGGCAAGCGGTTTCGCGACGCCCGCGCGTTCGATGCGCTGGGCAAGAAGCCAGGCCAGCAAGCTTCCCATGCTGTGCCCCCAGAAGGCGAAGGGCCTGTCTAGCCTGACGGCGACGAGGGCGTAAAGGTCGTCCACCATGGCTCCGATGTCGGTGAGAAGAGGTTCGGTGATCCGTCTTCCATGCCCTGGAAGCTCCAGCGGAACGAGCTCGAATCCACGGGTGGCAAACGGCGCCCGGAAGGCGTTGAAGGATGTCGTGTTCCCCCCGGCATAGGGAGGCACGAACAGCCGGATGCCGCCGCGTTTTTCCATGGAACGAATCCTTCTGCCGCACCGGTTTGAACTGAGGGTTTCGTTGAAAAGCGGAGTATATCATACCCGTGCAGCCCCCCCTTCCATTCGTTGACATTGGAAAAACGCGATGATATCTTGATTTGGTCGGAAGAATGCCTTGCCCACGCAGGCTTTTCCTGGTGAGAGCACAGGCAGTTCAAATCTTTTGGAAGGAAAAAAACATGGAAGCCAATCCGGAAACAACGATCGAAACCAAGGAAGCCAAGGCGATGCAGATCGTCAGGCGGTATATCTGGTGGTCGATGGGCGCGGGCCTGATTCCGATTCCCCTCCTGGATCTGGCGACGGTAACCGGCGTGCAGATGAAAATGATTTCCGAGATCTCGAAGGTGTACGAGATCGAGTTTCACGAGAGCCGCGGCAAAGCCCTGTTCGGCTCCCTTATCGGCTCCGTCGTGCCGGCGAGCCTTTCGTTCGGAACCATCTCCCCGATTCTGAAGGCCATTCCGGTCGTGGGTGCCGTGATCGGCGCTCCCTCGATGGTTCTTTTCAGCGGGGCCACGGCCTACGCTCTCGGCAAGGTGTTCATCCAGCACTTCGAAGCCGGCGGAACCTTCCTGGATCTCGAACCCGAGAAGGTCAGGGAGTATTTCCGGAAGCAGTTCGACGAAGGCCAGAAAATCGCTGCAACCATGGACAAAACCCAGCCCGCCACCGAGACCGCCTCTCCGGAGCGCGCGAAAGGTGCCGAAAAGGCTCACCACGCAGCCAAAGAGGCCGGAAAAGACCGTTCCTGATCCGCATCATGTCGCGAACCCCGGGGCTATCCCGGGGTTCGCGGTATTTCGACATCCGGCACCCGGATGACTTTTCAGGTTCCAGGAGAAGAATGCCATGCCCCTCGAGCTGCTGATCCTGTACACGGGATTGTGCTTCGTGGCGGGATACTTCGGAAGAAACCGGCGGATCGGATTCTGGGGATTCTTTTTCGCTTCCACCCTTTTCTCGCCGATCCTCAGCCTGCTGTTCCTCTTCTTTACGGCACCGAATGAACAGCCCAAAACCGCCGATGCCGTTCCCCCGACCAGTGCCGGCTGACCGGCCCGCGGGCCCGACATGAATCTGCCCTCTTTCCTGAAACTCAAATACCTCGATTTCCTGCAGAAGGAAACGCAGGCGCTCGACTACAGGCTGCTGGTGTTCCTGGCCGTCGCCGGTGCCTGCAACGCCCTGGTTCTCGCGGTCATCAACACCTCCGTCGAATCGATGAACGACGGCGGGCCTTACTGGAAACACTTTTTCGTCTTTTCCCTGGCGATCATCCTGTTCGCCTATTCGCTTCGCTATATTTTATTTCACTCCAGCCGGATAGCGGAAGAGGCGATCTGCAGCGTGCGGATGCGTCTGGCCGACAAGATCCGTCACTGCGACCTCGCGGCGCTGGAAGCCATCGGCGAAGTCGACATCCACTCGCGCGTCAGCCGCGAAACCCAGACCATCGTCCAGGCCACCCAGCCGTTTTTCAGCGCAGGCCAGGCGGCGATCATGATCCTCTTCATCACGCTCTACATCGCCAAGGAGTCGCCGGCAGCGGTTCTGCTCTGCCTCATCATGATCATCTTCGGCATCGGCACCCATCTCAGGGCTCTCAAGCCTTACGAAGAGGGGCTGGCCGAGGCATCGAAGCGCGAGGACACTCTCTTCTCCACCCTCACCGGGCTGCTGCGCGGATTCAAGGAACTGCGGATCAACACCCTCAAGAGTGACGACGTGTTCGGGGAGTTCGGCACGGCGGCGGGCCGGGTACGCGACTCGCGCACCTTCCTGAACGAGCTGTTCTCCAACAACATCGTGTTCGCCGACACGTTTTTCAAGCTCTGGATGGGCGGCGTGGTTTTTATTCTGCCTGTTATATCAACATCCTTCACCGGCACGGTCGCGAAAGTCATCTCCTCTCTCCTGTTCCTGATCGGCCCGCTCAGCTCGGTGGTGTATGTCATCCCGCTGATTTCCCAGATCGACTTCACCGTGGACAACCTCGCCCGCCTGGAGACGGCCCTCGACAAGGCCCTCGAGCGCCGGGACGACAGCCGCACCGCCCCCCTGGATCTCTTCGCGGATTTCAAGCAAATCAGCTTCCGTCACGTGCGCTTCAGCTACACGAATCCCGACGGATCACCCGGATTCGAGGTCGGCCCCATCGACGGGGATATCCGCCGGGGAGAGGTTCTGTTCCTGATCGGCGGAAACGGCAGCGGAAAGACCACGTTCATGAAACTGCTGGCCGCGCTGTATCACCCGAATGAAGGCTCGATCCGTGTTGACGACACCGACCTGACACCGGCCAACACCCAGGCATATCAGAACCTTTTCTCGGCCATCTTTTCGGATTTTCACCTGTTCGACAAGCTGCACGGTCTCCGCAACATCGATCCCGCGCGCGTCGACAAGCTTCTGAACCTGATGGACATCTCCCGGAAGACAGCCTACCAGGAAGACCGCTTCACCAATCTCAACCTCTCCACCGGCCAGAGAAAGCGGCTCGCCCTGGTGGTCACCTTCCTCGAGGACAAGCCGGTCTACATTTTCGACGAAGTGGCCGCCGACCAGGATCCGGAGTTCCGACGGTATTTCTACGAGACCCTGGTGCCCGAATTGAAAAGCGCCGGGAAAACTCTGGTGATCGTCTCTCACGACGACCGCTACTTCCACGTCGCCGACCGGGTCCTGAAGATGGACTTCGGTAAACTCGACCTCAACAACCACACGCATTTCCCGCGGCCGGATCAGCGCTCCCATGCGAATGAACGCCATTCCAAGCAAGAGAAGTGACCCATGAAACCGATCACAGAAAGCCCCCCCGAACAGCGCCAGAGCCTCAGGACATTCGTCAGGCAGCAGACGCCCTATGCATTCCTGCTGCTCAGTCTTTTTATATTTGCGGTTATATTTTTTTTCGAATCCATCGTCATCTCGATCCATCCCGGCGAAATGGGCGTTCTGTGGCGCCGGTTCAGCGGCACGCAGATCGATACCGTGTATCAGGAAGGTCTGCATTTCATCCTGCCGATCAACAAGATGTACATCTACAGCATCCGCAAGAAGCGGTTCACCGAGACGCTCGACGTCCTGACCGAGGACGGACTGACGATCCAGGTCCAGTATTCGGCCCGGTATGCGCTGGAGAAAGACACGCTCCCGGTCCTGCACCAGCGCGTCGGGCCGGACTACGAGAACGTCGTGGTACTCCCGGAAGTGCGCGCCGTCATCCGCAGCGTTCTCGGCCAGTACAAGCCCGAGGAAATCTACACGTCCCAGAAGGCGATCCAGGACAGCATCAGCACGGTCGCCAAGGTCCGCATGGCGGCGCGGTTCGTGTTCCTCGACGACGTCCCCCTCGAGTCCATCAGGCTTCCCAAACGCATCACCGACGCCATCGAAGCGAAAATGGCCCAGCAGCAGCTCGATGAGGAGTACCAGTACCGCCTGTCGATCGCCAAGAAAGAGGCGGATCGCAAGCGCATCGAATCCGAGGGTCTGAAGGTCTACAACGACACCGTCAACTCCAGCCTGAGCCCGTCCGTTCTGACCTGGCAGGGCATCCAGGCAACCCTCGACCTGGCAAAATCCCAGAACGCGAAGGTCGTCGTTGTCGGCTCCGGCAAGGACGGGCTCCCCCTCATCCTGAAAACGGACTGAAGCATGAGAAAGCTGCTCTTCCTGACCGGAATCGCCATCCTGCTCTGCCTGGTTCTGCTCCAGCAGTCCCGCTCGTTCGAGGCCATGGGAGAGCGGCGGCTCGAAACACTCAACACCCCCTCGAACGAGCTCCTGGTCGGCGTTTGTTGGCCGTTCTCCACGAACGAGGATGGCATGGCCGACGGGATCCGCCTTGCCCAGGAGGAGATCAACGCGCAAAACCTGGCCAGCGGCGTTCAGATCCGCCTGGAGATGCGGGATGACGCATCGAGCTGGGAAAAGGCTCACCGGATCGCCGTCGAGTTTTCCGCCAATCCCCGGATGGCAGCCGTGATCGGCTTTTACGACAGCAGCATCGCCCTCAGGTCCTCGGTCATGTTCGAACGCAGCAACCTGCCGCATATCCTGATCGGCGCCAACAACACGGCGTTGACGACCTATGGTCAGCGCTATCTCGTTCGCACCATCATCTCCAATGAGAAGATCGGCGCAGCCATGGCACAGATCGCCATCAACTACGGCAAAAAACGCATCGCCGTCATCGCCGAAGACGGCGCCTACGGGGAAGACCTCTCTTACCACTTCCGCAAAGTACTCGACGAGCAGGGCGGTACGGTGGTCTACCAGCATGTCTATTCGCGCGGGCATGCCGATTTCCGACTGCCGGCGAACGAGTTGAAGGAGATCCGCCCCGACCTGATCTTCTTCGGGGGCATCGAACCATGGGCCGGAGATTTCCTGCACGAGCTCCGCAGCATCGGGGTGAAATCCCAGGTCGTGGGCGCGTTCACCCTCACCCCCGAGATGCGCCGAAGGGCCGGCAGCGCCATCGAGAACGCCATGTTCTTCGACTTCTACGACATGACCGCGACGAGCCCGCAGAATATCGCCTTCGTCGACCGGTTCCGAAAAAAATACGGCAAAGATCCCGATACCTGGGCCGCCCAGGGATATGATGCCTTATACATCCTGGCAAATGCTTACAACACGGCCAACAGTCAGAACCCGCTCGATCTTTCCTATGCCATTCGCTATATGGACCCCTGGGTAGGCGCAAACGGCCGGTATGACTTCGACAGCCGGGGCGAACTGGGCAACAAGCCGCTGTATCTCAAGATCGTCCTGAAAGACGTTCCCTACACCTTCCGGCGAAGCACCGACACCTACGCCAGCTCCACCTGGCGCTGACGCGGGCGCGCGCGGGCAGAACCGCACCATCCCGGGCGGATCACGATCCGCCCCGACGACACAGGGGCAGATTCGACGATACGTCGGGTCAGTTTCCCACGGGAGCCGTCAGGGAAGCAGCCATCGGATCCTCGAACAGATGCTCGAGGGAAAGGACGCCGTCCTTGCCCAGGGCGAATGCCTTTCCGCCGCACTCGAACTGGAGCCGGGCAAGCGCGAGAGCCAGATTTTCCCGGGCATCCTGCATCTTGAGCACGGAAGCGATGAACCGGTCTTCCATGGTCAGGGTGTCGAGGATGGTCGTCTGGTTGTTCTTCTGTTTCTCTTCCTCGTTCAGCAGGGCGGTATGATACTGCCCGGTTGATTTCACCAGGGTCTGGACCGCCTGGTGCTGCAGGGCGACTTCCCGGTAGGCGGCCTGGATGTTCAACTGGATGCTCCGGGCGAGATCCGCGGTCACCAGATCGAGACGCTTCACCATTTCCTCCTGCTGCCGAAGCCCGCCAAGCGCCATGCGGTTTTCCAGGGGGAACTCGTAAGCCACCCGGACGGTCGAATTGAAACCGGCGGTCTGACGATACAGGGTCTCGGCGGGACGCAGGACCGAGCCGCCCTCCGACAGCCCGTTATAGCCGACATCCAGGCTCAGATCGAAGCGGGGCCGCGTCTGGCTTCGCAAGGCAGGCACCAGAGCCGACGCCGAGGACTTCCTCGTCGATAAGGCCGCCAGGTCCTGGCGCTGGGCAAGGCCGGCCGCGATCAACGCATCCTCGAGCCCCGGGCGCCCTTCCTCGGGGATCTCATCGCTCGAAAGCGTCATCGGAGAGCCCAGAGCGAGCGTTTCGGCCGGCGTGATCCCCATGGCGAGGCCGAGCGCCGCCCGGGCATCGATGACCGCCTGCCGGGCCGTGAGAATGTCGGCTTGGGTTTCGGCGAGATCCGCCTCCGTCGAAACAAGACCCGCCTGACCGGCCACGCCGAGCTTCTTCAGATTCTCGACGCGTTCCCGGCCACGTTGTTCGGCCAGAATCTGGACCTCCAGACGTCGCTCGGCCGCCAGATACGCCCAGTAGGCTCCGATCGTGCGATACACCGCCTGGATCGCCTGGAAGCGGGCATCGCAGAGAGCGGCATCCGTCTCGAGCTCGGCCGATGCTTCGGCGGCCGCGCTCATGTCGTGCCTGCGGCCGCGGGCAAGAGGGGCAATCACCGTGAGATGGAGACCGCCTTCCCCGAGAAGCTCGGGTGACCTCGACATGGCAATGGGCGAGGTGCGGGTTCCGGAAACCTGGAGGCTGGGAATGATCCTGACGCCGGCCCGGTTCTGCCGCGCAAGGCCGATCTGCAGCAGATAATTCTGAACCACCGACTTCCCGACCTGGTAATTCGTCTGCTCGAGCACGGTGAAAGGATTGCGGACGATATTCTCGGTCAGGGACATCGACAGGACCTGGTCGAAAGCCCCGCGGGCCTGTTGCAACCGGGCACGGGCCATGGCGACATCGAGGCGGCTCGCCTGAATCGTCGCCTGCTTCTCGAGCGTGATCCGGACCGCATCTTTCAGCGTGATTCCCTGGCCGGCCTGCGTCGGATCCGTGTCTCCAGCCGCAAACGTCGCCCCCGCCAGGAACAGGAACCCCAGAACCGCCGGTATCATTCGCCGCATTCCGCTTCCGCCTTTCCTCTTCTGCCAGTCTGCCCCTCCGCATCCGATGGGCGACGGGCTGTTTGCTGACACCATAGCAGAAGCCCGGATCGGATCACAAGCAACCACCCGCCATTCAGGCGCGGAGGGCCTCGATGATGCGCAGACGTGAGGCCTGGCGGGCCGGATAGATACCGAAGAACATGCCGACGAGGACCGAGACGCCGACGCCCAGCGCGGTCGCTTCCTTCGAAAGAATGAACACCCACTGCTGATACTGCGAGACGAGCCAGGCCCCGCCGATACCGAGGGCGATTCCCGCCGTTCCGCCCAGCAGGCAGAGCAGCAGGGATTCGATCAGGAACTGCCACTGGATGTCCCTCTGGTGGGCTCCGAGAGCGCGCCGGATGCCGATCTCACGGCGCCGTTCCGACACCGAGACCAGCATCACGTTCATCACGCCGACCCCGCCGACCACCAGCGCGATGCCGCCGACCACGCCGAGCAGCAGGGTCAGCAGGTTCATCTGCCGGTTCATCTGCAGGATCAGCTCCTGTGCCGTCCGGACGAGAGGCTCCCGGCCGCCCAGGACCTTCTGCAGAACGCGGTTGAGCTCCATCGTCGCCCGCTCCGGACCGACTCCTGGCCGCAGCCGGGCAAGGATCGTCTCGACCTTGTCGACCCCCGTGATCCGCTCGAGCGTCCGGTAGGGAATCAGCACCCCGTCGTTGATTTCGCCCGGCCGGAGCGCGTTGTCCGGCATCCGGTCGAGGTGGCCCACGACGGTGAACACCCGGTCGAGAATCGAGACACGCAGCCCAACAGGATTGGTGATGCCCATGCCCCGCAGTTGCCGGGTCAGCCGCTCGCCGAGCACGCAGTTGTACATCTCCTGATCGAGCTCGGTGAGGGCGCGGCCGCGCACGATCCGCAGCCGGTTGACCCGTTGAAAGCTGCCGGTGACGCCAAGAATCGAGGCGGACCAGACCTGCCCGCGGTATTTCACCTGGCCGAACCCCGTTCCGAACGGGGCCACGGCGGCAAGAGACGGGCACGCCCGCTGGATGGCCGGCACGCTCTTCATCGGCACGGGGGCCGCCGCCGCGGTTCCGCCGCTTCCCAGACCGCCGACGTTCAGAAAATCCGTCCCCATGTCCTGGAACTGCCGCAGGGCTTCGTTCCGGACGATGGCGCCGATCGACACCATCGCGATGACCGAGGCGATCCCGATGACGATGCCGAGCAGGGCCAGCAGGGTCCGCTGTTTCGACCCCGTCAGGCTCCGCCAGGCTTCGCGCAGATACACACGCCACATCATGCCGGGCCCCCTTCCCGCGGACCCGCCGCCGTTCCGGCCTCGAGCAGACCGTCCCGGATCCGGACCTGCCGCGTACACTGGGCGGCCACCTTCGGATCGTGCGTGATCATGACGACCGTGATCCCGAGATCGCGGTTCAGTTGCAGGAACAGATGCATGATCTCCTGTCCGACACGGGAATCGAGCGCCCCCGTCGGTTCGTCGGCCAGGACGAGCGAGGGGTTCCCGACCAGGGCCCGCGCGATCGCCACACGCTGCTGCTGGCCCCCCGAAAGCTCGGTCGGCAGATGATTACCGCGATCGCCCATTCCCACCTTTTCGAGCATCACCCGCGCCCGCGATACGGCCTCGTGCGTCGGCACGCTCTGGTAGACCAGGGGCAGGCAGACGTTCTCGATCGCCGTCTGGCGCGGCAGCAGGTTGAACTGCTGGAAGACGAAGCCGATCCGGCGGCCGCGGATGCTCGACAAACCGCTGTCGTCGAGCGCCAGCACGTCACGGCCCTCGAAGAAATACCTGCCCGAGGTGGGCGTGTCGAGCATGCCTATGATGTTCATCAGCGTGCTCTTGCCACCGCCCGAAGTGCCGATGATCGCCGTGCATTCGCCGCGACCGATCGTCAGATCGATGCCCCGGAGCACCGGAAGATCGACCGCCCCGACCCGGTATTTCTTCTCGATCCGCTCCAGGCGGATGACCTCGTCGGATCCGTCCGTCCGGCTCATGGCGCGAGATTCTCCGCGTAGAGTGCGATCACATCCGATGCCGCGAGGCCGCCGAGAATCTCGACCGAATCGATCGTGGTCGTGCCCGCCTGGATGGGAACGCGCTCGAACCGCCGGGTCTCGGGGTTCTGACGCAGCACGGACTGGGTCTCCATCTCCGAGAGAACGGCCGTCACGGGCACCACCAGAGCCCGGGGGTTCGTGTAGGTGGTCACCGTCAGGGTCGCCGACATGCCGACGCGCAGCACCTGCTTCTGCTCTTCCGTCAGCTTCTCGACGGTGACGACGATGTCGAACGACGGGGGCGCGCTGCCTTCCTGCCGGCCTCCCGAGCTGCCCTGGGCCTGGCACGAGACGTAGCTGACGAACCCGTCGAGGGCCACGCCGGGAAACGCGTCGCCGGTCACCAGGACCTCCTGGCCCATGACGATCTTGTGGATGTCGACCTCGTCGACCTGGGTGCGCACCGACAGGCTTTCGAGGTCGCCGATCACGGCCAGCACCTCGCCCCGGTTGAACTCGGTGCCCGGCTCCATCGGCTTGGCCCGCCGGCGTTCCTCCGCGGAAAGGGACGGCCGCAGCACCACCCCGCTCACGGGCGCCCGCACCTCGCCAAGCGCCTGCTGGGCCTCGAGCTCCTCCACACGGGCCCGGGCGTTCTTCCACTCCATCTCGGCAATGCTGAGATTGTCGCGGTTCCCGCGTTCGAGGAGGTTCGCGAGATCGTCCTCCCCGTTGCGCACGATCAGAAGCTGGCTGTCGTAGGCATCCTGCGCCCCTTCGACCTCGACCCGAGCGACCATGCCCTGATCGAACATCTCGCGGGCCTCCCCGAGCTTGCGCCGGGCGGCCTCGAGCAGGGCCCGGTTGCGCTCCTGGCTCAGACGGGCGCGGATGACATCCGGACCGCTGGCCCAGTTCCGGACCGATTTATAGGCCTGCTCCGCCCGGATCAGCGCCGCCCGCGCATCGCGCAGCGCGATCACCAGCTCGGCGTCATCGATGACCAGCAGCCGGTCCCCGGCCTGAACGACCTGGCCGTATTCACAGCACACCTCGCGGATCTTGCCGTTGAACGGGCTGGCCACGGGAACCTGCCGGCCCGGCTCGATCTGGCCCACCAGCGTGACGTTCGCCGACACGGGCCGGATCTCGGGCGAGACGACCGCCACGTCGGCCGACCCCGAGGCGCTTTCCACGCCGCCCCGCCGGCTCGTCACGTAGCGCATCAGGTCGGGAAACAGCTCCGGGCCGCTTCCCTGATACGCCAGACCGCCGATGACGGCCATAAGAAGCAGGAAGATGAAGCCGGCGAACCGCACCGTCCGCACCGCCTGCAGGGCTTCTCGCAGCTCGGCGTTCGACTCCTCGGCGGTCACCGCGGCGCGGCGCAGCTCCTGTCCCAGGGCCTGTTCGGAATCGCGCAGCCGGTTGACCTCTGTCAGCTCCCGTTCGAGCTCCCCGACCAGTTTGTGGTTGGAAAGCGCGAGAGCCGCCTGGGAAGCCAGCGCCGACACCACCTGCTCATGATGCTCGGTGAACCGGCCCGCGCCGCCGCTTCCGGATGTCTTGGCGTTGAGCAGCTGGAGCACCCCGAGCACCTTCTGCCGGTGGTCGGCCAGCGGGATGACGAGCATCGAGCGGGACCGGTAGCCCGATGTCTCGTCGTAGGTTTTCACCCCACTGAAGTTGAACCCCTGCGCGCTGTACACGTCGGGGATGTTCACCACCCGGTTTTCGAGGGCGACGAACGAGGAGACGTTGGCCTTGTTGGGCGCCCCGTCCACATACAGCGGCACCGGGGGCGGTATCTGGGCATGGGGATCCCGGGCCGCGTTGAGGCGGGTGTGGGTCGTGTCGTTCTGCATGATCCGGAACTGCAGACACTGGTTTTCCGGATCCAGCAGATACAGCGTCCCCGCATCGGCGTCCGCCATCGAACGCGCGGCTCCGAGGATCATTTCGAGCAGGGCGGGCAGATCCCGTTCCTGAGAGAGGGCCAGGCCGATGCGAACGAAATCTGCTAGGTCCGGGAGGCCCCGGACCTGTTCCGCCTGTTCGCCATTCATTCTAGCGGAGACCAACCTGCCCGATGACCACCCGCAGGCCATCCCGGGCAATGCTTCCGGAAACCGCGAGTTTGCGCTTGAGCGCCGTCGCGCCGGAGAACCGGTACTCTGCGTTCGACGGAATGCCTTCCGGAACCGAGATGGTCACCCGGCTGGTGCCGCGCGCCGGCAGTTTGACGGTGACTTCGCGGCCGATCCGGGCTTTTCCCGCCATCAGCCCACCCTCCAACTGGCAGGCCACCAGCAGGTGGCTGACGAACTCCAGCGTCACCTGCGTTTCGAGACGGCTTTCCAGACCCGGATCCTTTCGTCGATCGGGCCCGCCGACAGGGGTGTCGAGTGCCGAGACGTCGATGACCCGGGAATCCCGGGCAAGGCTGCCCTCGATGATGCGCCGGACGGCGCCCTGGGAGGAAACGACGCACCGCCACATCGCATCGGCCGGGAAACTCCGGTTCCGGGAGTCGGAAAGCACGATGCGGCGCTCGCGCTGCGGCGCAATGGCTCGTTCATCGAGCTTGACGCCCGGCTTGCCACCGAGTTTGCTGCCGGCCCTGCTGCCCGTCTGAAGCTGCTCCTCGGACGCAAGCGTGGAACTGTCCGGCCGGCGGATCGACATCTGGGCTTCGATCGGGAAGGGGAGCCGGTTGCGAACCGTGAACACAACCCTGTTCTCGAGGCCCTCCAGCGGCCTCCCGGCATCGCCGTCGGGCCGCCGCAGCTCCTCGTCGTCGACGATGTTGATGGTGTGGCTGTCCCGCTCCAGGTTGCCGGAGACGACGAACCGCTCTCCCTTGTCGATCATGCTGGAACAGACGAAGTTGCAATCGTCCGTGAAAGGCACGGAAAGGCTTCTGAGGGTGACACTCTTCGTGGATCCCGGCGTCATCTGCTCGGTCGCCATGGCGAGAACGGGGCCGCGCATCATCGATGCGCCCCGCACGCCAGCCTCGTGCGACGACATGCCCTCGATGCCGATGCTCAGATGGACCGTGAGTCTCTGCCGGGTGCGGTTCACCAGCGTGAAGCTGGTTTCCTTGCTGCCGCTCTTTTCGGAGTCGGGTTTTTGATCTCTCGCCTCCTCGGCCTGACCCGTGACGGTCACCATCTGCGGACCGGCCTGAAGTATTCCTTTCAGGATAGAAACGCAGCGTTTGTCCGCTCCCGTGGCTACGAGGCGCCAGGTGGCCCCGCTCGGGAACACATACCCGTCAGGCGATTCCAGGCGCACGGTCTCCCGCGCGTTCGGACGGATGCCCGCGTCAGTTCTGCCGAGCTTCCGGCCAAGGGGGGAGCTCGCCTCCGCGGACTGGCTGTTCGAAACGATCTCCGCTCCATCGGGGCCCAGGATCTGAAGGGCATACGCGAATGCTTCCCGGGTCTTGTTCTCGATGATGAACGTCGCCTTCGAGAAACTCCCCTCGCCCTTTTCCTGGAGCTCCTGGAGTTTCTGCCGCTCTTCGCCCGGCCCGCTCCGATCGTCGACGGCACCGAACACGATGCGGTGACTGTCGGCATTCAGGCGTCCCATCACGAGCTCGGAACTCTCACCCCCCACGCCCTTCTTCCCGCCCCCGAACGAAGCGAAGAAGCCGAAGATCGCATCCTCGGGAAACGGCTTGCCGGGGCTCTTCAGCGTGATCGAGACTTCTTTGCCATCCAGCCTGAGAGCCTTTTCGGCCGCCTGGGCGATCACCACGCCCTGCAGTCTTCCGGTGTTCCGGTCGACGCTCGTCAGGCCGGGCAGACCGATCCACAGCATGGCACGGCTCGGTCTCATGCTGGACTTGTTCACGAGAACGAAGTCGGCGCTCGTCTCCCCCTGCTTCTCGGATTCGCTGTTGTCCTGGCCGCGCGCATCTCCCTCGTCGGAGTAGATGATCTCACGCCCCTGGGCGAGGCTTCCCTCGATCCTGTCGAGGAAGCCGTTTCTCGCGTCGGTGATCACGCAGCGGAACCGCGCATTGGCCGGGAAAACCGATACGCTCCCCGCTGACACGGTTGCATTGCGGAACGCTCCCGGGGCAATGGGTCGCTCATCCCTCGCGGATCTGGCGGTCATCGTCCGCTCGTTCTTCTCGTCCGCCAGTACCGCGCCGTCGGGGCCGACCACGCTCACCACCGCCTGGATCGGCTGTTTCGACTTGTTGACGATCCGGAACGTGGCCTCGGTTTCGCCCCAGGCTTCCGTCTGGCCTTGCAGCTCATCCTCACGGGGACCTTTTCTGCCCTCTTCGGGCGCTCCGATGGCGATCGAGGTGATCGAACCGTCGGCCGGACCGGAAATCGTGGACCGCATCTTCATCTTTGCGGCGGTCCAGATCAGATCGAACCGGGTGTCAGCCGGGATCGGGCACCCCATCGTCTGGACCTTGATCTCGCGGATCTCCCGGGGCGGGATCTGGGTGACATTGCTCGTGGCCAGCTCGAGATTGCCCTGGAGAACGAGCTTCACCTGGGCCGATACCGGACCCGCCGTGCGGTTGAGCACCCGGAACGTCATGCCCGAGGCGTTGTTCAGCTCATCCCCCGGAGCTCTGCCCTGGCCGCCGCCCAGGGCGGCCCCTGCATCGGCCGCCAGCACCGGACAGGCCACGAAACACAATAGAGCCAGCCACAACCAGACGTGTTTCATAAAGATCCTCCTATATATTTTTATATATCTAACGAACGGGGTCGTTTTGCTTTCCATCGATTTCCTTCTCCTCCGTTGGGGATGTGGCCTCCGCGGATGCCGAGGCCACCTGCTCCGGGCCGCGGCCCGGTGCGTTTTCGTTGAGAACCACCCCCCAGGTGCGGACCGTCGTTCCCATGGTCAGGTCGAGGTCGTCGAGGGCATTGAGATACGCGATGCGGGCCGAGAGTTCGGTGATGTGCGCATTCCGGACCTCGTCCTGGAACGACACCACCTGGAAGTTCGTGGTCCGGCCGGTTTTGAGCTTCTCCTGTTCGAAGGTGAGCTTCTGCTCGGCCAGATCGCGGGCGGCCGACGCGAGTTCGACCTGGCGGGCGAGGGTTCCCAGCTGCTGCACCCGGTTCCGGGCTTCGAGGCGGATGTCGTCCTCGAGCTTCCGGAACTGGAGCTCCGCCTTGTTCCGTTCGTTGGAGGCGCCGAGCACGGCGCTGCGCAGCGCGCGGCGATCGCTGCCGTAAACGGGAACATCGAGCCCGAGGTCCACGGACCACTCGTGGCCTTTGGTCGCATCCCCCGGAATGAGATCCGTGCGCGTGCGGGCGTAAGCCGCCGTGATCGTGAGATCCCACCGCTGGTCCCGGCGCGCCCGCATCAGGTCGATCCGCGACGTTTCCAGGCCCAGCCGGGCCGACAGATAGCCGGGCTGGTGCGCCCGGATGGTGTCGACGATCTCCTGTTCCTCGAGCGAAAAGGCGGGCTGCTCGAGCTCCCCGGAAGGCTCGATCCGGGTCGAGACGTCGAGATCGAGAAGTTTCAGGAGGGCGATGCGGGCCTGGTCGAACTCGTTCGTCGCGCTTTCGAGGCTCAGTTCGCGGTTGGCCACGTCGGAACGCGACTGGATCAGCTCCATGCGCGGCATGCGGCCCATCTCGATGAGCTTTTCACTCATCTGTGCCTGGGTTTTGGCCCGTTCCAGGGCCTGGCGGTTGATGTCGAGATTCCAGCGTGCCTGCAACAGGCTCCGGTAGGCGCGGATCACCTTCATGATCTCGGTCATCACCGTCTCCTTGAGCGCCAGGATGTTCTGGCTCTCGGCGATGGCGAACCTGCGCCGGTCGGAAGTGCCGTAATCCGAAAAGGCGCCGCGCAGCAGGGGCTGGCTCAGGCTGACACTCCACGAACGGTCGATCGAGGCCTGGTCGACGGCATCCTCGAAATCCCGCTGCGAGCGGGCCCGGGAACGGGACCAGGGATTGCCCGAAAAGGTGATGCTGCCCCCCGTGGGAAGGGGATTGGAGACGTTCAGGGCCGAGGTCACCCGGTCGCTGCCGGCCGTCGATCCGGTCCGCGACGTCTCCCCCGAGCCCTCACGGCCGGCCGTCAGGCCGATCCCGACGTTGGGCCGGAACGCATAATCGTGGTTCGTGACGAAGTTGAACCGCGCCAGCGCGCGATCCATGTAGGCAACGCGGATCGAGACGTTCCGGCGCAGCGCCAGGGCGACGCACTCCCCGAGCGACACCCCGATGGTGCCGGACGCCGTCCCCGTCCCGGCGGCTTCGATGCCGGTGGCCGCCCTTGACGGCGAAACCCCGTGCAGACACCCCAGCACGAGAATAGCAACCACCACGAGCCAGTTCGGGGAACGTGATATCGAATTCATCCTTCTCACTGGGGGGTTGACGCGCTGGTTCCCTGTTCCGAAAGCTGCATCTGAAAAAATAGCAGAAACAGGCGGCCTCGTACCCCGTTCCCGAATTTCTATCAGATTTCCCCGCCCCGGTCAAATCAGTCCACGCCCGCCAACAAAGACATATCTTTCAGAATATATATATGATTGATTACATCCACGACAAGCAAAACGACAGGGGCAGGCGGCTCCGACGGCATTCATCCCAGGAAATTCCCTCGCGTTGCTCTCGGTGATACCATGGTCTCATGTTGAAGCGAAACCGGCGCGGCGCCCCGTGGCTGTATCTGATTCTGGCCCTTCTGGCAGCCCTGTTCCTGTATCTGTTCGGCTGGCCGATCGTCCGCCAGGTCATCCTCCACCGCGGCGACGAAGCCTTCGAAGAGCCCGCCCGCCCCGCCACCCCGCTCCCCGACGAGCCCTGAACCAGCCCGTCTCGGTTATCGCCGACACGCAAAAAGCCCCGGAACCTGTGAGGGTTTCCGGGGCCTTTTCGAGAGCGGGAAACGGGTCTCGAACCCGCGACATTCAGCTTGGGAAGCTGACGCTCTACCAACTGAGCTATTCCCGCGTCAGAAACGAGGATAGCACACCCCGGCGACGGCGTGCAAGAGGGTTGGTGACGGGTTCGCAATTCCGGTTCCGGTGAGCTATACTTCCCGTAGTGGTCCCGTCAGATGGACCGACACAACAGAGTGAGGATCTTCGAATGGCCAGCACGGTCCGAAGTCCCCTGTCCATCGTTCTCGCCGGCGAGGCCGGCTCCGGTATCCAGTCCATCGAAACCGTACTCACGCTCGCGTTCCGGCTCGACGGCTTCCACGTCTTCTCCAGCAAGGAGTACATATCATATTTTATTATGGAGGATCCCATGAACATCTTCGAGTTTGCCAGGCAGAAGGAAGCCCAGTCCGAGGCGATGTATCGGGAACTGGCGAAAACGGCCCCCAACCCCGGGATGCGAAACATCTTCACGATGCTGGCCGAAGGCGAGAAACGACACTACGAGACGGTGGCGCGCATGGAGAAAGCGGAACACGCCGAACTGGCCGAATGCCGGGTTCTCACCGATGCGCGGGACATCCTCGCGGGATTCCGGAAGGAAAAGATGCGGTTCAACCTCACCGGTCCGCAGATCGAGGTGTATCGGGAAGCGCAGAAGAGCGAGGAAGCGAGCGAGAAGTTCTATCGCGAGAAGGCCCGCGAGACGAAGGATGAGGGGCAGCGCAAGCTGTTTCTGACCCTGGCCGAAGAGGAACACGACCACGTCACGATTCTCGACGAGATCATCACCTACATCGGTCATCCGGAACTCACCCTGGAAAACGCCGAATTCAGCCGGCGGTGACCCCAACGGCAGACGGCCGGCCTTTCAGGTCCCGAAAGGCCGGCCGTCTGCCGATCGGCTCAGGGTCAGGGCGTGGCTGCGGCGAGCTCCTTGATACTGCCGAGGCCGCTGATGCCCGCGGTCCACTTCGTACCGGGGCGCATCTTCTCGAACGTGGCGGCATCGAGCTTCTTCGAGCCGATCTCTGTTATTTCATAGATTTTACTATCTTTCAAAGATTTGAGCGTGATCTTGTAGGTCTCGGTCCGCACGCCCTCGCGGCGCGCGCCCAGGCGGTTCTCGACGGGCTGTTTCACGCCGGTCGGGGGCCAGGCGGGCAGCTCGATCGTGCCCTTCGCGGCCGCCGTGTCCACTTTCACCCACTCGTCCGCCTCATACGTCATCCAGGTGCCGTACACGGGCTCCTGCCGATAGACCGGCTTCGTGACGCGCCGCCGTTTCTGGACATCGCGGTAGACCGGCTCGTCCGACCAGATCTCCTTGAACCGGCCGTTGCCCAGGTCCTGCACGCCCGTCTTGACGCGCCGCGTGCCGGTCTGCTGCTGCTCGGTGTAGGTTTCCTCGACTTCGCGATGGCCGACCAGCACGTCGCGATACGACCGGATCTTCTCGGCTCGGCCGAGAACCCGCGCACCGGCGGGCATCCGGTCCGACCAGTCTTCGTGCCGGACCGCCTTCAGCTCCTCGACCTCGATCGTGCGCTCCCACGCCAGCCCCGTCACCTCGACGACCTGGGTCCAGGTCATGCACTCCAGGCCCATCAACGAGGCGATCAGCAGCAGCAGGCCACCGCAACCGATCTTGAAGAACCACGCCACCGCCGGGGAAACCGGACGCGCGGTCGAGAGCCCCTCCGCCGGCAGCACCTCGTCCGCCAGGCGGGCCGCACCCCCGCCCTGACCGCCACCGGAAGCGCCCAGGTTTTTCACCCCGCGCTGCTTCCCTTCCGAGCGCGGAGCCGAGCAGCCTTTGCACGCCGTCCCATCGAACGGGTTGCTGTCGCCGCAGAACGGGCAGACCCAGTCGGCCCCGCCAAGCGCGCGGGCCTTTTCCGCCTCGTCGGTGACCTGCCGGCCGTCTTCCTCGTAGATGAACGGCACGTTCCCGCGAATCGCCCCGCAGGCATTGCAGTTCTCCTGCGCACCGCGGTTCTTCGTGCGGCAGTTCGGGCAGATCCAGCTCCCCTCGCGAATGATTTCTTCCGCCATGGTTCGAGCTCCTCTCGTTGTTCAGCCGCTTACTTGCGGCCCTGGTAATCGTTGATTTCCTTGTCGCACTCGTCTTTGGTCATCCAGCCCATCTCGACCATCTTGTACAGATAATGACGCATCTGCGAGAACTTTCCCCGCTCCCGGCAATGCTCGACCATCCCCTCGTAGGAGGAGCGGTCTTCCGGGTCGAGACTGATCAGCATCCGCCAGCCGCTCTCCTGCTGTTCCGGCACCGACGACTCGGTCATCTCGACATACTGCTGCCGCCGGGCCTCTGCGGAATCGGCCTCGGTCTTCGGCTCTTTCTCCTCCTCGTTCTTTCGCTCCCCTGCTTTTACCGCCGGCTTTTCGGAATCGGGAACCGGCGCCTGGGGAACCGGCGCGAGCTCGTCCGGCCGCTCCGTGGGCGGCGTGACGACCGGTGCCGGCGCGGTGATGTAGCCGGACTCGGTCGCGATGCCCTTCGCCGGCTTCACCAGCGAGAACATCGGATTGATCTTCCGCAGGGCCGTCGCCAGCTTCTCGTCGAGCTCCGACACCTTCAGATACTCCTGCGCCGCCTCGTGCGGCCGGTCGGTCCGGAGGTAGACGAGGGCGAGACTGTAATGCGCCTGGGCATTGGCCGGCTCGAGGCGGATCACGGTCTCGAGAAGCGGCTCGGCTTCGGCGTATTTTTTCTCCCGGCCGAACTGCGCTGCCTGTTTCATCAGGGTTTCCACGGCCACCGGATCGGCCGCTTCGAGGCAGAAGGCGGCTGCGAAGCACGATATGATAGCTATAGCGATATAATTCCGGACACCCATATCCTCTCTCCTTCGGTCGATCTTTCGGAAATTCTACTACCGGCCGGATCTCTTCGCCACCGGGAGCCACCCCCCGCATGATACAATCGATACGATATCCAGAACGTTCGAGGAAGGAAGGACCGAATCATGAAGCGCACCCTGCTCGGCGCCACCGCCGCCGTTCTCCTGTCCGCCACGACCCTCTTCGCCGCCCCGATCCACACCGCCGCCGAAAAAGGCGATCTGGCGAAAGTGCAGAGCCTCGTGAAAGCCAAGCCTGCGCTCGTGAGCCTGAAGAATGCCGACGGGGAGACGCCGCTGCACGCGGCCTGCGCGGGCGGCCAGAAAGCGGTCGCCGAGTTCCTGCTGGCCAACGGCGCGGATGTGAAGGCAACGGATGGGGAGGGCATGACGCCGCTGCACCACGCCGCCACATCGACCGAGACGGCGGTCATCTCGCTGCTGCTCGCGAAGGGCGCCGAGGTCGACGCCCGCGACAACGAAGGGGTCACCCCGCTCCTGATCGCCGTCGCCGGGGGGGAGATGCCGCAGATCAACCTGCTGCTCGCCGCGAAAGCCGATCCCAAGATCGTCGACAAGGCCGGAATGACCGCCCTGCATTATGCCGCGGGTGACGGGGAAAGCGACGTTCCAGACCGCATCGAGATCTACAAGCTGCTCGTCGGGAAGGGCGTCGCCATCGGCACCGCCGACGCCGACGGCGTGACACCGCTGCACCTGGCCGCCGCCGCCGGGGAAAAGGAAGCCGTCATGTTCCTGCTCGGCCATGGGGCAAGCTCGGCCGTGAAGGACAAGGCCGGCAAAACCCCGATCGATTACGCCGTCGAAGCCGAAGAGCCCGAAATCGCCGAGCTCCTGAAGAAAGCCGCGCGGATCGACGCCCTGCACATGCAGGAGTAGAGAGAGGTTTCTGGACGAATTGAAGGGGCGGCCTGAAGCCGCCCCTTCCCATTTTCGCCTTGTTTCGCTAGCGGGAGTCGGCTGGGAGCGGTGCCGGTAGCGAGGCGGGACGTTCGAGGGGCGGGGCGGCCGGCTCGGGGAACCAGGGTTCGCGGTAGACCTGGATACGGCAGTTCTGGGTGTCGAGCACGAACAGGTAGCCGTAGGGGCCGAACCGGGCCTCGCGGGGCAGGGAGAAGCGGCCCGGCTGCACGCCGAAGCTGCCCAGGATCTGGTCGATCTCGCCGCTTTTGCCGACGATCAGGACACGATGGTTGCCGGTGTCGGTGATGGCAAGACGGCCGGCCCCATCGCCGTGGATGCCCTGCGGATACCGCATCGCCGCGAAGGGCCACTGACGAAGCACCCGCTTCGTGCGCAGGTCGGCATCGAGCTCGAGAACGCGGTGGTTCCCCGAGTCGGTGACCCAGGCGCCGCCGTCGGGAGCCGCCCAGACCCGCACCAGATCCTTGAACTGGCGGTCGCGACGGCCCGACATGTGGTGCATGTGGCCGGCCCGTTTGAGCGGTTTGAGATCGGGGCCGAACAGCTGGAGGCGGTTGCCCTGGGTGCTCTGGCGCTGGAGGGCATCGAGGCCGAGGCCGCGCAGATACCCGGATCGGGGCTCGCACACGTACAGGTTGCCCTTCGCATCGTAATCGACCCCGAGGGGATGGTGGAAATACCCGTCTTTCCAGCCCTCCTGGCCGAGAATCCAGGGGATTTCGCCGTCGAGCTTCACGGCCTTGACCCGGTGGTTGTCGGTATCGGCCACGACGAGCGTCTCGTCATCCTTCCAGGTCACGGCCTGGGGCCGGTTGAACCGGTCCATCGGCACGTTCGTTCCCGGCCGGACCCGCCCCTGGCCGCCCATGTAGGCCCGGCCCGGCAGCTCGCGGGGGGAACGCACGCCATCGGCGTTGTCGGTTTCGCGCCACCGGTCATGCATGTCGTTCGGCGCCAGGCTGCCCTCCCAGGGCCAGATGTCCCCGATCGTCAGCTCGATGCGGAGAGGCTTCGTCGGGGTGGCGGCCGGCGTATCCGAGGTGTCGGGCAGAGGCACGCGGATCTGGAGCACGACGACGCGATTGTTGTCGGTATCGCAGACGGCAAGCCGTTTTCCGTCGGGGGAAACGGCCATCCCCATCGGGTGCATGAACTGGCCGTCGGCATGGCCGGCCGTGCCGTAGGTTCCGTACAGCCGGAACCGCGGCGGCCCCTCGTCCTGCGCGGCCGTGACGGAGCACAGAAATACCACAAGATATAGAATCCCCGCGGGGATCCGGAATGCCCGGCCCCCGCGGGGAAACATTGCGCACATCACCTGCATGTGACCGTCGGGATCTCGACCGTCTGGACAGTCGCAGGATTCGACTGGTGGCGGACCATCACGAAGCCGTGGCTCTTGCCGGGCAGGGCGCCCTCGACGACGAGCTTCATCGTGCGCGAGCCGCGGAACGGCACGGTCACGAACTGTATCCGCTCGCCGCCGCTCGATTTCTGGCCATACAGCAGCTGGCCCCGGTAATCGGCCAGGATATCCTCGGTCTGGCGCAGCGACACCACGGGCGGCAGGGCGATGACCGCGTAGTAATCGACCGGATCGAGGCTCTTGTCGAGCTCGACAAGGATCGTGCGCTCCTCGCCGACGCCGATCGATGCGGCATCGTGGCTGACCGTGAAGAAGGCGGATTTCGTCAGATACTCGCTCATCAGCATCTGCCGCCGGTCTTCGATCAGCACGACCGTATGCTCGGGCGCCGTCAGGCCGGCCTCATCGGCAGCCGTCTCGAACCGGACGGGCTTCTCCCCGAGCGGCCGGGTGTCGGCCGGCTTGCCGGAGACTTCGATCACGACTTTTCCGGCAGGCTTTCCGGCCTTGTCCTTCGCCATGGTGACGAGCAGATCGAGGAACTTCACGACCGTCTGCGGTGCTCCATAGACGCCGCCCAGCATCGCCGGGCCCTGGATCAGGCCGGGTTCGCCGGTCAGGATCATGCCGCGCGCGATCGTCCCGAACAGCGGCCCGAACGCCGGGTCCTTCTTCAGATACAGGGCTTTCGCGTTGAGCAGCAGGTAGTAGAGCGGGCCGGTGCGCTCGAACGCGCGCAGGAACCGGAACGTGTCGTAGTTCTTGATGAACCGTTCGTTGAGCTCCTTCAGCCCCGGGCCGTTGGCGATGTCGAGCGCCGGCGCCATCTGCTTCACATACCAGTTCACGACCGCCGCGTCGGTGAGGGCGCGGTACACGACCTTGCCGTCGACCACGACGGGAACCAGGTCGCCGCCGGACGAGCCGGGCGTGAAGAGGCCGACTTCCTCGGTCGAGATCTTGCGGCGACCCAGCTCGGCGGTCAGCTCTTCGGCCAGCTTCCCGGCGATGCGGAGCGTGGCGGCGAACTCGGCCTTCAGCGGGGCGTCTCCCGACAGGGTGTTGCTCACCTGGAGCAGGTTCTTCAGCACCCAGACGGACCAGACCGGATTCCCTTCAATGCCGGGATACGGCCGCATCAGCTTCGTCTGCTTGTCAAAGAACGTCTCGTCGAGATCGCGGACGGCTTTTTCCATATCGGCCTTTATCGTTGCACGCAGGCCGTCATCGTTCAGCAGCCGCTCTGCGAAGCTGCGCAGGAGCATGGCATCGATGGCAGCCATGGCGCTCAGCGCCTCGCTGTGGCCGAACCAGGATTTCATCGTGGTCACGATATTCGCCGTCATGCCGCGCAGGAGCTGGCCGGGGTTCGCGAACACGTTGACGGTGCGGTTCCGCGGAATGCGGATCGTCTTCCCGTCGGAAAGGATGAGCTCGGTGAACGTCACGGGGAACTCGCCGGAATCGCGGATCGCCACCGAGCGGCGGTCGACGGGGGTTCCGTCAGCCTTCGTCAGTTCGGCCACCAGCTCACCGCTGCCGCCGCCGACGACCGGGATCTGGAACTCCTTGCCACCGGCCGGCACGTCGAGCGTCAGGGCCTGCTTCAGCCCGGCACCCGAGATCTTCAGCTTGCCGGGGCCGCCTTCGCACACGGCGAAGGCACGCAGGGACACCTCGGCGCCGCGCAGCAGCATCGCCGGGGCGCTCAGTTCTACCGTGCCGCCGCGGCGGGCGACATCGACGTCGTTGACCGCTTCGAGGTAGTCGAAGCCGGCAAGGGCGACGAACCGCGCCTTGCACCGGCCGCTCTGGGGCGGCATCGTGACGCTGACCTTCGCCCGGCCGGCCGCATCCGTCTTCACGAGCTGGCAGAAGACGACCTTCTTCTCGCCCTCACGCACCGCCTCGGGATTCTCGGCCTCGGTTTCGACCTCGTTCGATCCCTGGCCGCCGGCCATGCCGGCAGTCGCACCAAGCGCGATGCTCGGCGCCATCGCCATCGGGGCCGACATCTCCTCTTTATCCGCCATCATCGATTTTCCCATGAATCCGTCGTCCAGGGCCGCGGAGGGCGCCGGAGGCGGCGGGGCCGACATTCGCATCTTCGTCGCGGGTCGAACCAGGCGCCGGATGCCGGTCTGGTCCTCCCAGCGGGAAAGACCCGCCGAGGCGTTCCGGAACGAGTCTCCGGTCGCCGAGATCAGCGGATCCTTGGGACTGCGGTCGGCGACGCGGTTGTCGAACACCTCGAGCATGCCCCATACCGACCGGGGCTTGCCGCTTGCCCGGTCGAATGTTTCAATAGTGATATCGATATTTTTTTCGGGGCCGGCCTGCTTCGGGGTATCCAGCTTCACCCGCAGGGAGCTGGGCGTGAACAGCATCGCCCAGGCCTGGCGCAGAACCTGTTCCTTCTCTTTCTTTTCGTTCTCCTTCGTCTCCCAGCCGCCGAGCGCGACGAACGTATACGGGCCGGAGACCGAGAACGTGACGTCCTCACCCTTCTTCAGCCGGCCGGACAGGGTCAACTGGTCAAGGGCAAAGCTGCCGTCGGCCTTGGGAATCAGCCGCCAGGCCTTCACCCCTTCGAGATCGGCGCGGGCCGTGATCTTCGCTGCGCCATCGTCCCCGGTGATCGCCGAGGAAAGCTCGAACGCGGCCTCCTTGTCGCCGTCTTCCTTCTGGATGTAGATCTCGCGGCCGGGCACCGCGACGGTGTTCTCATAGGGAGCCACGGTGGCCTTGAACAGGCTGGTGAAGCCGGCGGAGACCAGGCTGACCTGCCGCTCGACGTGACCGGACCGGCCGAACAGGTTCCGCACGCTGCCCTTCTCGGTGACGATCTCCAGCTCGAAGGGGCCGGAGTGGCCGCCCACATCGAGCACCGACGCCAGGGCGCCCTTTTTCATATCATATTCTATAGAAGGACCGGCCTCGCAGCCGTTGCAGCCCGGCAGCATGCACCGGGTCTTGAGGGTGACGTGGCCGTCAAACGGCTTGTTGAAGACGCGCAGCTCGTTCTTCACGTTGAGGCCGTTCCCCCAGCGCGCGCCGACCCCGGCGGCATTGCCGAGGAACCAGCCCGCGCGGGCCTCTTCCAGGGCCTGGGCGTTGGTGAGCTGCTGGAACTCGTAGGCGAACGAAACGGCGCCGAGCGTGCCCTCGATGACCGCGAAGGTCGCATCGCCCTTGAAGCCGCCGTCGGCCGTCTCGACCTCGACACGGTATTCGCCGACCTCGAGCGGCTTGCTCGAGCCGCTCATGATCGTTTCGATAAGCAAGCCGCCGTCGTTGAGCGTGAATTCGCCCAGATCACGGGGTGCGGCGTCTTTGCGGCCGAGGGTCACCTTGATCTTTTCCATCGGCCGGGCCGGCATCGCGACCTTCAGATGCACATCCTCGTTCGGCCAGAAGGTCGGCTGATCGACCGTCACCGAAACGAACTGCAGCCGGAACCGGTCGGCAACGCCGGGGGCAAGCTCGAGAATATCCTTCTTCCCCGGATCGACCTGGAAGACGCCCTGCGTCTCCCCGCCGCTGCCGGGCCGAGCCGCCGCCAGAGGCATCACCACCCCGATCACCGCGGCGATCGCCAGGCCAATCCAACCGATGCGAACCATACGAACCTCCTCAACGCATTGTGCGGGCCTTCCATCTCTTCGTTCGCCCGTCGACGTCCTTCTCTTGTACCACATCCGACATCCTTCGCGAAACCGACAACCCGCCGTCGATTCCCAACGCAGAACCTCCCCGTCGGATTTCGGCCGGCAAAAAAACGGGGCGGGCACGAAGCCCGCCCGGACAGTCAGGATGAATATGATTATATAAATAATCGTATAATAAAGAGCAGAGGCCGGTATTCCTCGAGCCAGGCTTCGAGAGGAGACTCGTCGGCCGGAAACTCGATGTCGAAATCGTCGGGATTGCACCCGTAGGCGACACAGGCATCGGCGAACTGCTCCTCCGGCGGTTTCCGGAACTCGCCTTCGATGTAGCCGTGACGCACGCAGAAGATCGACCCCGTCGCGAGCAGGCTGCCCGGCCCGGCCAGATACCTGCATGCGGGATCGGGTTTCGAGATCCCTCCCTTCAGGAACTTCTCCGCCGTCAGCTTGTCGATATCGAGGGCAAGCGTGACGGGATCCCGGTCCATCATCACCGTATGATCCATGTTGTACATCTCGACGGCGCCGAGGAGCACCCGCTGGTTGGCAAAGCAGGCCTTCCCGCGACTCTGCTCCCGGGCTTTCCTGAAGTTGGGCGGCGCGAACACGCCAAGGAAGGCCGGATTGAGCACGTCCGCATACTGGCGCGCGATATCTGCGGGAACGGCCAGAAACGCGGTGTACTCGGTCGCGAGATTGTGCTCCAGGCCCAGTCGGGTGATCTCCCGGACGATGTCGGGGGTCTGGGGCTGCCCGGCGAGGGTCAGGATCCGCTGGCGCGCGACGAGGGCCGTCAGCCAGCCCCGGGCCGGCAGATCCGCGCCCGGCCCCGGATCCGCCGCTTCCCACAGCGCGGCGCCGGACCGATCGACGACCCGGATCGTCGCGGCCGTCGCCGTCGCCGGCACCACCAGAAAGGCTTCGGAGCCCTCACCGCAGGCAAGCCGGCCGAACAGCGGCACACCCCGCTCTCCGCCGGGCAAAACAATATTCATCGATATACCAAGATCCCGCATGGCCCCTGAAAGCACCGTTTCGGCGGCGTCCCAGCCGGCTTCCTCGAACAACCGGACGAGCCCCCCTTTGTCGGCAAACGCCGCCGAGAGTTCGCCCGGAATCTCCGGGGCAAACAGGGCGACCCAGAGCGGATGCCGGCCGGATTGGGTCCAGAGCCGGCCGATCTCGGCCGCGCCCAGGCCCTCACCATCCGTGATCAGAAGCGTTCCGTCAGCTTCCGCAGCCTGTTTCGGCAGCTCGATGGCGCCCCACGCGATCCTCCCGGAGCACCCCTGTTCCGCGACCTGTCCGGGAGCGATCGCCGCAAGCGTACTCCCCGTGCAGGCATGGATGTCCAACTCGGCGATGTCCTTCAGTCGCTTCAGCAGCCGATCCGCACGAGCGCGATTCTTTCCGCCCATCGACCCGGAAACATCGAGGAGGACCGTGACCCGCGCACGGTCCGTCCGCTCCGGAGCCCGAAGCGGTGGAATGCGGGCCAGCAGGAATCGCGAGCCGCCCGGCTCCGCGTACCCCTGGATATCCGCCCCGGTCGAACCCTTCAGCCGTATCTGCAGACGGACGGAACCGGCGTGAGCCGTTTCAAGACTGAAGGCCGTCTCCCCCTCCCGTCCCGGTGACACCCTCGAAGCCGGCTCGGTCTCCACCCCGGCAACTCCCCGGGTGTCGCGAATCGTACCGGCAACCTTCAGCTTCACCCGCTTCCCGGCGTTGCCCGCCCCGAAGGCTGGCCCGTCATTTTCTTCCGTCTCGACACCCACCGGCAGCACCAGGTCGATCCCGTCGCCCAGCGCCGGCGCAGCCGCATGACACCGGAACCGGATCCTGACCGAGGCCCGGGGTTCGATCGGAAACACCTTGATCAGCAACTCGTTCCCATGCTGCTCCATCAGGCCCGGGTCCGTTTGTCGGGTCACGATCTCGTCGTATGCGAGACGGGCCTGGGCGATTTCCATGATCTTGCCGGGCACCCAGGTCTTGCCGTCCGTCATGATCTGGAAGCCGGTCACGAAACCCTGATCGGGAAGGCGGAACCGGTATGCGCCTTCGAGACGGCGATCGCTCGGATTGTCGAACACGTCCTCGATCTCCATCATGAGAAGGCCGTTTTCGAGCACCAGGCCGACGGACCGGCTCGCATGGCTGACGGGGTATGCCCACGCCCCCGGGCCGATGATGTCCAGGGTGCCGTTCGCCTGAGCCCCGGAGGGAATGAGACCGATCACCGCGAGAATATAAATTACAATATATTTCACATGTTTCATTTCGCCGCCTCCTTCCCCGTGACGATCCGGGCTTCGAGGACGGCCTTGCCGTCATTCCGGCAAAGCGTCACGTACAGCCAGCGATCGGTCGGAACAGGGAACGACGGCGCGGGCGGCCCGCTCCATCGCACGCCCCCTCTTCCCCCGCCATGAACGGCGCACATCACCTGTTTTTGCCCGGGATGCCACATGATGCCTTTCGCGGGACAGATCTGCTGCAGCTCCGCCGGGATCTCCCCCGTGCCCAACAGGCGCTCCTGATCGGCCCGGGACTGCGCACCGTGCATCGAGAGCCACTTCTCAACCCCTTCGTCACATCGGCGCGCCTCGTTCCGGAAGGCGATGTTCCAGGCAATCCCGGCGGCCAGGTGCCCGAACACGTCCATACGAACGGCCAGAAGCAGCTTCACGTCGCCCGCCGGCGCGGGCAGAACGACCCCCGCCGACTCGCCGTTCCAGCTTCGCAGCAGTTCGCGAACGAACCGGCGCTCGAAGGACAGGAAGGTCATACCGTCATGCTCGAGCACATGCAGGGCCGGCTTCTCGACGCCGCGCATGCGCATCCCCTCTTCGAGCGGCCAGACCGGCACGTCGACCCCTTCCAGCTCCTCCGTGAGCTGGCGCCCGGAAATCCGGACACCCGTCGCGGCGAGGGCCGGCACCAGGGTGGCCGCCGACGCCGCAATGCCGATCACGGGATTCGGCATGCCGCCCCCCAGGGGCTGCCCGCCCTGCGGATCGGCCCCTCCGAGCAGCACGATGCCGGGCTGGACATCGAGGGTTTTCAGGGTTTCGGAAACTTCCCCCGTCGAGCCGTACAGCCGCCGGGGATCGATGCCCAGGAACAGGCCGCCGGGAAATCCGCTGCTGAGCGGAAGCTTCACGCGGTCGGCCGGCACCCAGGAGAGCTGAGAGGCATAGTCGGGATTCCACGGCGTTTCCGGAAGGGTATACCCGGCCCCTCCGGCTCCCTCCGGCAGTTCGACCCGCAGGATGCCGGCCGAAGCGGAGTAGCGGAGAGACAGTGAAGGCAGGATCTCGAGTTGTTGCAGGACGATTCCCAGAGCCTTTCCAAGCGGCGAGTCGGGAACGATCGGCGGCTCGGCAGGCGGCCGATGATCGCACCGGACCCGGTGAATCCGTTTCGCGGCCGCCCCCTCGATCCTGTCCAGCAGATACCGCCCACCGAACGGGCAGACGGGCATGCTTGCCAGTTCCACCGGCTGCCCCTCCTTCATCCCTTTTGGGGCGTCGCCATCGAGCAGACGGCCGATCCGCCGGCTATTGCGTCGGCAGGCTCCGATCCCGAGCGTCACGGTCCGCCCCGACTCGCTCTTCAGCGCCGATGTCAGCAGCCGGGCAAGGGCCTTCGGATCGAGCCATCCGGAAATGTCGGCATTTCCCGACCCGTCCGGGAAAGGGGGAAACGGCTCCGCATCCGCCGGAGCCTGGTCGGGCAGCGTGGCCGGCCCCGGCCTCATCAGGGCTTCGAACAGGCCGAACACCCCGCCGCGCCCGGACATGCTCCGGGGAAGCTCATCGCCGCGCCGGAGGAACGCACGCACGTCTCTGTCGCCCTCGAGGCGGATCCAGACCAGGGACTCAGACAGATCGTTGAGCCGCGCAATCGCCTCCGCCGGAATCAGGCCGCGCAATCCGCCCGGAATTTCCCGATCGACGCAGGCCATTTCCGGCATTCCAAGAACGCTGTCGACAAGCCAGTCGCATGCGGTCACGCGGAGCGCTCCGAGAAACCTCGGCGGCTCCTCCGCCCGGACCGGCACGACGCCCGCCAGACTCACCACCGCCAGGAGAACCGCCGTCAGCAGCCGCCTGCCCGGACAAACCGTCGATCGATGATGCTTCATCTCCCGCCTCCCTCGTCTCGTTCGCCCCGAAAGCAATGAAAACCACAAACTATATATTATTCACTCTTCAATACGTCGGGGTATATTCTACGGTCTGGCCTCCATTCTGGCCTTTTCCCACGATTTTTGCAAACCGGCTTTCAAGATGTCACACCGGCTTGCCAGAGGTCGGGGGAGTTCTGGTAGAATTGCGGGGTCCCGTAACAGAGATGGAACAACCCAAGGAACTGGCTCAACGCCACAAAGAGAAAGGAATGCCTGAAATGACATCCGCTCCCGTGAAGATCTACTACACCAAGACCGACGAAGCCCCGGCCCTCGCGACCGCCTCCCTCCTGCCCATCATCCAGACGTTCACGGCCCCGGCCGGCATCCCGGTCGAGCTGCGCGACATTTCGCTCGCCGGCCGCATCCTGGCTGCGTTTCCCGAGAACCTGACCCCCGAACAGCGGCACGGCGACGACCTCGCGTTCCTGGGCAACATGGCCAACCAGCCCGAGGCCAACATCGTCAAGCTGCCGAACATCAGCGCCTCGATCCCGCAGCTCCAGGCGGCCATCAAGGAGCTCCAGGCGAACGGCTACAAGGTTCCCGAGTATCCGGCCGAGCCGAAAACCGACCAGGAGAAAGAGATCAAGGCGCGCTACGCCAAAATTCTCGGCAGCGCCGTGAATCCCGTGCTGCGCGAGGGCAATTCCGACCGCCGCGTCGCCGACCCGGTGAAAGCGTATGCCCGCAAGAACCCGCACTCGATGGGCACCTGGGCGAAAGACTCGAAGTGCCACGTGGCCCACATGACCGACAAGGACTTCTTCGGCAGCGAAAAATCCGTCGTCGTCGAGAAGGCCGGCCCCGTGAAGATCGTGCACGTCGACAAGGCGGGCAAGGAAACGGTTCTCAAGGACAAGCTCCAGCTCGAGGCCGACGAAGTCATCGACGCCGCCACGATGAGCCGCAACGCCCTGCGCGCCTTCATCGCCGAACAGATCGCCGACGCAAAGGCGAAAGGCATCCTGTTCTCGGTGCACCTGAAGGCAACCATGATGAAGGTATCCGACCCGATCATGTTCGGGCACGTCGTCAGCGTCTTCTTCAAGGACGTCTACGAAAAGCACGCCGAGACGTTCCGCACGCTCGGCATCAACCCCAATAACGGCCTCGGCGAGCTCTACGAGAAGATCGCGACCCTTCCCGCCGACAAGCAGGAAGAGATCAGAACCGACATCGAGAAGGTCTACGCCGCGCAGCCCGAGCTCGCGATGGTCAACTCCGACAAGGGCATCACCAATCTGCACGTGCCCAGCGACGTCATCATCGACGCCTCGATGCCCGCGGCGATCCGCGCCGGCGGCAAGATGTACGGCCGCGACGGGAAGCTGCGCGACATGAAGGCGGTCATTCCCGACCGCTCCTACGCGCGCATCTACCAGGCGACGATCGAGTTCTGCAAGGAACACGGCGCGTTCGACCCCCGCACGATGGGCAGCGTCTCGAACATCGGCCTGATGGCGCAGAAAGCCGAAGAATACGGCTCGCACGACAAGACCTTCGAGATCCAGAACGACGGCGCCGTGCGCGTGACCGACGCAGCCGGCAAGGTGCTGATCGAGCACACGGTCGAGAAGGGCGACATCTGGCGCATGTGCCAGACGAAAGACCTGCCGATCCGCGACTGGGTCAAGCTCGCCGTGACCCGCGCCCGCATCACCAACACTCCGGCGCTGTTCTGGCTCGACGAGGACCGCGCCCACGACAAGAGCCTGATCGGCAAGGTGCAGAAGTATCTGAAAGGTCACGACACGAACGGCCTCGACCTCCAGATCCTGCCGCCCCGCAAGGCGATCGTCGCCAGCATGAAGCGCTCGAAAGAGGGCAAGGACACCATCTCGGTCACGGGAAACGTGCTGCGCGACTATCTGACCGATCTGTTCCCGATCCTCGAGCTCGGCACCAGCGCCAAGATGCTCTCGATCGTGCCGCTGCTGAACGGCGGCGGCCTCTACGAGACCGGCGCGGGCGGCTCGGCCCCCAAGCACGTCCAGCAGCTCGTGGAAGAGGGTCATCTGCGCTGGGATTCGCTCGGTGAGTTCCTGGCGCTCGGCGTCTCCCTCGAGGATTACGGCCGCCGGAACGCCAACCCCGCCGCGACCGTGCTGGCCAAGGCGCTCAACGACGCGATCGGCAAGCTCCTCGACGCCAACGTCGCCCCGGCCCGCGACGCCGCCAGCGGCATCGACAACCGCGGCACCCACGTCGCTCTCGCCCGGGCCTGGGCCGAGGCGATGGCCGCCCAGAAGAGCGATCCGAAGCTCCAGGCGAAGTTCGCCGGGGCTGCGAAGAAGCTCGCCGAGAAGGAGAAGGAGATCCTGGCCGAAATCGACGCCACCCGCGGCAAGCCGGCGGATATCGGCGGCTATTACCAGCCCGACCAGGATAAGCTCACCCGCGTGATGCGGCCCAGCAAGACCTTCAACGCCATCCTCGACGAGCTCGCCCGCGCCTGACGCGCCGAGCCGGTCACACGTCTTCGTTCATTCCCTGTGGGGGCGGGTTTGAAACCCGCCCCCATATCGTATTTCCAACGTTTGCAGAATCTTTGCGCGGAGGAGAGGAATCCGGAGTAAAATCCAGGGGGTCGCTTCTCACGTGGGTTCTCACCGCCTTCATTCCCGGGATACGCCTTCCCCCCAATCGCTCGCCGTGAGATGGAATACGGAAATATTGAGATAAGTATAGAACGATTTTTTTGAGGATCCCCCCGAACGGTCCGAAGGATCGAAGCACGATGGAATCTGCCGCCAATGAAAGGTTGAGAGAAAGCCATTCCGAGGAAACCCATGTTTCCACGATGGATTTCCTTTCCCTGTTCCGAAGCATGTGGCCGTATGTTCGCCCCTATGGGGCCACGGGCTTGATTCTCCTGCTCGGTTTGCTGATCGAAAGCGGCTTTGATGCGCTCATGCGCATCAGCTCGAAGTATCTGATCGACAAAGCAATCATTCCCCAGGACCAGCGGCTGATGGTGATCATCCTGGGGGCTCTCGGCGGCGGCGCGGTTTTTTCGGCCGCGGCCGCGTTGGGCTGTGATTATCTTTGGGCGCGTTTCGGCACGAACGTCATGAATCTGTTGCGCGAGGAAATATTCGTGCATCTACAGAAACTGTCCATGACCTTTTACGCCCGTTCACGGACGGGAGATCTGATGACCCGTTTCACGACGGATCTCGACGCCGTGGAAAACGCGTTGGTTTACGCTCTGCCGGCCGGCATTCTCGCCATCGGCAGTCTCGTTCTCAGCGCATTGTTTCTTTTTCATATCGAATGGCGCCTGGCTTTGATCACCGTAGCGGGGCTTCCCTTCTGCTTCCTCGCTCAGAAGTTGTTCGGAAAACAAGCGGTCGAAGCCGATGTCCGGTATAAACAGGCGGAAGCGGGACTCTCCAGCGTCCTGCAGGAGAACCTTTCCGCCCAGCCTGTCGTCAAAGCCTTCGGACTGCAGGAAAAGATGATCTCCCTGTTCAGGGGAAAACTCGATCTGATTTTTTCAACCGGCGTCAGATCGAAATTCCTGACCTATCTCTTTCAACGAATGCCGAATGTCACCGCCGAACTGTTGAGCCTCATGGTGATAGGCATCGGAGCGGTTCTCTGTTTCCGGGGTTCGATGACCGTCGGCTCTCTCATGGCCTTCCAGATTCTTCTTGCCGGCATGAATGCTTCCGTGGCCGCATTCACCTGGGTCATTCCCCTCTTCATAAGCGCCGCCGGCGGCATGACCCGAATCCGGCAGATTATCGGCCAACAACCGGTGCACGAATCGGGCGAATTGCTGGTGGAGTCGTCGCTGGACAGCGACATCGAATTCCAGAACGTCTGCTTCCAGTATGCCAAGGACCGACGCGGTCTGGAAAATGTGAAAGCCCTCCTCCCGAGAAGATCTCGGGTCGCATTCGTCGGAACGAGCGGATCGGGCAAGAGCACGATGATGGCTCTGATCATGCGCTTCTATGATCCCGACAAAGGATCCGTGCACATAGGGAATCGCGACATTCGTTCCATTTCTCTGGAATCTCTGCGCAAAAAAATTGCCGTCGTGTTCCAGGAAAACTTTCTGTTCAATAGTTCACTGCGGGAAAACATCCGGCTGGGAAACCTGGAAGCGACCGACGAGGAGATCGTGGAAGCGGCCCGCCAGGCGGAGATCCATGACTATATCGTCAGTCTGCCGAAAGGGTATGACTCGCCGGCGGGCGAACGCGGCTCGCGCTTGTCGGGCGGCCAACGGCAGCGTATCGCGATCGCTCGAGCACTGGTGCGAAAGCCGCAGATCCTGCTCCTGGATGAAGCGACATCGGCACTCGACCCGGCCACCGAGGCATCCATCAACGCGACCCTCGATAGAATCGGGCGTGGGCGCACCACCATTTCCGTGACGCACCGCCTTGCATCGGTTGTGAATGTCGATCAGATCTTCGTTTTCGACCAAGGGCACCTGGTGGAACAGGGGATTCACGACGAACTGGTTCGCAAGGGCGGAAAATATGCCCAGCTATGGAAGAAGCAAAACGGCTTCATGAGCACTTCCACCAACGGCAACTTCAAGGTCGACATGGCCTGGCTCGAGAGCCTTCCTTTCTTCCGGGACATTGCCCCATCCATCCTCGAGAATCTTGCGGGGATGTTCGTCAACGAACACTTCACGGAAAACCGCATCGTCATCTATCAGGGCGATCCGGGCGACAAGTTTTATATCATCGTTCGCGGGCGGGTTCTCGCGACCAAAAAGCCCAAAACATCTCCCGAACAGGAACCCGTCATGCTTGGTGACGGCGACTACTTCGGAGAAATATCCCTGCTCAAGAAAGTTCCGAGGACCGCCACCATCAGAACCCTGACCGACTGCGTGTTTTTGACCCTCCGTCAGGAACAGTTCTTCGAACTGATGGATCACGCTCCCGGTTTGCGAGCCATCCTGGAATCGAGGCACCTCGCCGAGGAGGGTGTTCTTTCGAAACGTTCGCTTGAAATGGAGGTCGCCCGCGCGTGACGCGGAGGTCCGTTTCATTCATGTCGCATCCCCCATCCGGATCGACCGCGGCGGATCGCCCAGCCGGCTCCCGGATTCTGCTACAATCGGGGCTACAGATCGCACCCTGAACGACCGGAGGTTTGCATGAAAACCCGTTTTGCCGTGATGGTTCTCTTTCTGGCGGTGTTCGCGTTCGCCGACCCGGGCCTGGCCCAGACCTGCCGCGGCTTCGAGCGGTCGCAGGACCATCGCGGGGACACCACCCTGGATGCTGTTCGCGGGGTTCTGGCCAAGCACCTTTCGACCGGCGTGAACGAGTTCGAGTTCGTCCGGGCGATCGCCGACCGGTTCTACGTGTTCACCGGTTCGGCATTCCTCTTCGTCGACACCTTCGGCAACCCCTGGGAGCACTACGTTTCCCCGCTGTTCCAGGTCGACGACGGCCGCATCGAGGTGCTCTGGTACACCGCCCAGCCCGCCCGGAAAGCCTTTCTGATCTCCTATGAAGGGAAGCGCAACGACGGCACGCCGGGGAAGCATGCCTTCTATCTCGACATCCCGTCCGACGATCCGGCTTGGTGCAACGACGTGATCGGCCTCGAGGTCCCGGAGGGAACCGTTCTGCGCCACGTCCGGTTCTCCGACGTCGATCACGACGGTCTTTCAGAGATGCTGTGCTCGTTCGACCCCATCGCCCCCGGACCGCGCATGTCCCTCCTGTTCAAACAGGAGGAGCAGGGCGACGTGTTCTCGTTCGTCCCCTGGAAGCCCACCTACACCCGCGCCTTCTTCGACACGCTGTTCAAAAGAGCCGACACGACCGACCCCAACTGATCGGGGAAGAGATTTCGAGATCGGCAGCCATGACATCGACGGTTACGAGGCGAAAGGGAAGTTTGAGAAAATGCGAAAGCGCGTTGACGAGGTAAAAATCGAGCAGGACCGGCGAGTCGATAAAATGATTGCCAGCATCTTCAGACATGTTGGCCGAGGCTCTCTTGGCGGAATTGATTGAGATTCAACCCCAGGAGCTCGGCAGCCTTGCTTTCGGAAATGAGCGATTCCGCATGGGCCCGCAGAACCAGTTGCCGCATCATGGAGGGCTCAGATTCCGTTGGGTATGGTTCACCCGGTTCCCGGGTCAGCCAGCCGCGTTTCCGGAAGGCCATGAAGAGGTGCTGAGCAGTAGACGGTGTGATGATGTCGAGATCTTTCGCCCGGTAGATCCAGGCACTCATGCTGAGGCCGTATTTCCGCTTGAGAAGGTAGAGCTCATCGATGTCGAGATGATGGCGTTTCTGGCCAAGCTCCCGAATGGCGACATCCTGTGGAACGAGGAAAGCGGCAGCGAATCGCATCGTGGGTTTTTCGCGCGTGCGCTTGTCACCTTCTTCCAGGGTGTTGATGATCAGATAGCCGAGTTCATGGGCGAGATTGAAGCGAAGGCGATCGCCGGGAAGCTCGGCCTGAGCGACGATACCACAGCGACCATTGGCTCGGAAGGCACAGGCGTCGAAGGAATCCGTCGTGTCACCGATGAGGTAGACCCGCACTCCATGTTCCTCGAGGAGGGCGGTCATGTTCTCGATCGGCGCCAGACCGAGATTCCATGCATTCCTCAGCTCCATGGCAATTGCCTCGACCTCATCGGCTGACGAGACGTTTCGTTGGTTGTCGCTCGCGAGGAACGTATCTTCGATGCGGTGAGGGAACAGGCTCTCGATCTGCTCATAGCGCTCCAGCCAATCGTGGATGCGACCGATGATGGAACGCTGCTCTTTGGCCTGCAGGGCGTTTTTCTTCCGGAATTCGAGATCCGCCAGGGCGATGGTGACCGGCCGGAAAAAGAACTCGATTTTCACCCGAAGGGCTCGGGCAAGGCTGATCAGCATCGCCGACCCGGGCATGACGTCCCCCCGCTCGTAGTTGGAAAGGGCTTGCGCGGATACGCCGACCATGCCGGCAAGATCGCGCAGCGAAAGCCCCTGCGCCGTTCGCGCCCCCTTGAGACGCTCGCCAACAAGTTGTTTTGCAGACATAGATGTTCCCTCTCTTGATTTACAATATGTAATAATCTTTCCCGTTTATCAAATCAGGAGGATGAATGTCAAGCCGCAAAACCTTCTCTCCATCTACTCCCCGCGGAACTCCTTGGCGAGGCTGGAGGGCATGAGCTTGTCGACAAACGCCATGGAATGAAACCCTCTTCGTGGGCACGCACGCATTGCCAGGTGATTTTGGCCGTGTTATTTTGTTTTTTCGACTAAATAAAAATAAACGACGCCGCTATTTTGAAATCGTGAATACCGGCGAGGAGATCAGTTCATGATGCGGGGTTGCACGGGACGCTACGAAGTCACTGCCTTCGGCGGGGAACGGGTCGAAGCCTTCATTCCCACCCCTCTTCCGCCCGTACCCCCTATCGAACTGGCATCATGCCTTCCACGATTGGAATCAGCCGCACTGGCCCTCGGCCGCCTGGACAGCCTATCCGCTTTACTCCCTGATACGACGCTCTTTCTCTATACCTACATCCGGAAGGAAGCGGTGCTGTCTTCCCAGATCGAGGGAACCCAGTCTTCCCTGTCAGATCTCCTCCTCTTCGAGATTGAGGAAGTCCCTGGCGTTCCTATCGACGACGTCGTCGAGGTCTCAAACTACGTAGCAGCCCTCGAACACGGCCTTCTGCGGCTGAAGGAGGGCTTTCCCCTGTCGAATCGTCTGCTTCGCGAGATCCACGGCGTCCTTCTGGCCAAAGGTCGCGGCAGTGACAAGGAACCGGGGGAGTTCCGGCACTCCCAGAACTGGATTGGCGGCACACGCCCCGGAAATGCCAGGTATGTTCCGCCTCCACATCCCGAGGTTCCCCAGTGCATGAGCGATCTGGAACGGTTTCTCCACGACGAGGCTACCCCGCTCCCGATGCTTCTCCAGGCCGGCCTTGCCCACGTCCAGTTCGAAACCATCCATCCCTTCCTGGACGGGAACGGCCGGGTCGGCCGCCTGCTGATCACTCTTCTGCTGTGCCACGCCGGGGTTCTCCGCCAGCCCCTCCTCTATCTCAGTCTCTTTTTCAAACGCCATCGGGAAACCTACTATGAATTGCTCTCCCGCGTCCGCCTGACCGGGGATTGGGAATCCTGGCTCGACTTTTTCCTCGATGGTATTCGCCAGACCGCCGACGGCGCAGTCGAAACGGCCCAGCGTCTCGTTTCCCTCTTCCAGCAAGACCGGGAACGAATCATGGGGAAAGGGCGACGCGCCTCCTCCTCGTTACGCGTTCACGATGCACTCAAAGCCCGGCCGGTTACGACCATCCAGGAAATCTGCCGCCGATCGGGGCTGTCATTCGCAGCGGCAGCTTCCGCCATGGAGTGTCTCGTCGAACTGAAGCTGACGCGAGAGTTGACAGGGAAGCGACGAAACCGGCTCTATGCGTATGACGCGTATCTTTCCATCCTGAATGAAGGCACGGAGAACCCTTGACCGCTTTCGTTCGGGGGAGGAAACGGGAAGCCTGGTGCTTGTCGACAACCGCCATGGCCTTGTTGTAACGGGCTTCGACAACATTCAATTGGCGCACGAGCCTTCGACCCGATGAACAATCTCAGAAATCGAAGGCGGCATGAGAGAAATTGGATTGGCGTGGGAAATTCCCACCAAACAAATTGCCAATACCGGTAAAAGGGGTTACTTTTAAGGTGGGATTATCCCACGAGGAGGCGAACCCATGAAGGGAACCATGTCAGCGAAAATCGACAGCAAAGGCCGTCTCGCCCTGCCCGTCGACCTCCGGGAACTCATGAACATCGAGCCGGGGGACGTTTTCTTCATCAAGCCCGAGAAGAACGATATTCTGAGGCTTGCCCGGGCGGAAAACCCCTTCGAATTCCTGGCCAAACATGCGATCGAAGAGAGCCGGAAGGGGAAAACCATTTCCCTCGATGAATACGCGAAGAAGCGGAAGGCTCCCGGAAAAAGAAAATGACCGCATTTCTCGTCGAACTGACAAGCCAGGCGGCGAAGGATCTGAAGCGGCTTTCCAGGATCGAAGACGAGATTCTCGAGCATCTGCGGAAGTTGCAGGAAGATCACGAAAAAGGACATGCCCTCACGCAAAACCTGCAAGGGGCGCGAGCGCTGGAGTTTTCCGTGAAAGGAAGCGGCGCATACCGGGCGGCATACATCGTTCAGGAAGACGCGGAGAAAGTGACCGTGTTCCTGATCGGGGCGCATGAAAACTTCTATGCCGAGGCCGGGCGCCGGGCGAAGCTCATCAAGAGCCTTATGAACAAGGCACGGGTGACCAGCCGGGAAAAGAGCCGGAAGAAATCGAAATGAAAGCGCCGTTCGTGGGTGAAAACGGGAAGCCTCGAGCTTGCCTTTGAGGTTTTCGCAGTGAAACCCAGAAAGGCCCGTGCCTACGCCAACTCCCCGCGGAAGGCTTTGGCGACAAATTGGGGTGCTTTTGATCAGATGTTCCGGCGCCGCTAACGCCGGAATGCTTCTTTTAGAACATTGTTCCAAGATTTATCTGTCGATAAATTCCTCAAGATATATTTTGACTCGAACCAGGAAGGACCGGTGGCGAGAATAGGATATCTTGCCTTCCTTCTGGAATCGTCCGAGAACGATTCCGGGGTGGCGCCGCAAGCAAAGCGCGAGGGCTTTCACATCAGGCAGGCTGACGAAGTGCTTGTCGGAAAATGGCGCATACGCACTCTCCGGGATGAGCCACTCCTTTGCAAGGGAATCGGCTTCTTCTTCGTTCGCCTTGTCATTCTCGGAAATGCGTTCGTCGTCCAGCACGCCCTCCGGATAATGGTTCTTGAAGAGGTGGGCGAGTTCATGGAAAAGCGTGAACCAGAACCAGTCGACCCGGTCGTAGCGCATGGTGATGGCCACAACGGGGTTCTTACGCGTTTCCGTGTCCAGGTAGAAGACGGCCCCATCAAGGTATGTCTTGGAAAGGTGCGGCACGATGACAAACCGAATTCCGAAGCTCAACAGGACGTCCCGGACCTTCGACACCGAAGCAGGGGCGGCAGTAAGAGGGAGAAGAGCATCGATCAAAGCCGGGATCTTCTTGCGCTCGAAAGGCATCGCGGGATTTTGCGTCCCGGCGAGAGCTTCGGCACGACGCATCCAGGCCAATAATGCCATTCCATTCTGATCCTTGGCCAGCGTGTGCCGCATCGCTGGAACATGGGGCATCTCATCGATCGTATCGATGCCAAGGAACCTGCAAACCGCCTCTTCAAGCTCGGGAAGATGTGATCTGAGATTTCCCTCCGCGGAAATCCATTTCCGCTTGATCAGCTCTGGAAGCGGAACCTTATCGTAGATCTTGCTTCGCAGGCTGATACCGGCATTTTCTTTCGCCTCCTTAGAACCTCTTGCAAGGAAAAGCCTATATTGCGTTTCGAGTTTGATCCAGGTTTCAGGCTCGTTTCCAAAGGTGGCAGCGAGTTCCATCGCGGTCTCGACGGTGATCTGCTTGGTGCCCTTGATGATCTCGTTGATCACCTGGACGGGACGCCCCATGATGTCGGCCAGATCTTTTTGGGTCCAACCGCGCGCTTCGAGCTCTCGGGCGATCTGGTTTCCCGGCGGGTTCATCCGGGCCGGTATGGGTTTTGTGAACATGCTTTCACCCCCTTCCGTTCATCAGTGATAATCGTCGATATCGGCAATCTCGAAGTATTTGCCCTCGCCGTCTTCCAGCAGTTTTACCAGAAGGCGGTACTGCTTGTTGAGGCGGAGGGAATGGAATGCCTTGAGTTTGCCTTTGAGTTTTTCGAAGTGATACCCCCGGAAGGCCAGGAGTTCTTTGTCATCTTGGATAGCGTCGATCATCGCGATGGCATCGAAGAAGGCGTCGACGATACCCGGTGGGTATCGTTCGGCGCCCTTGAGTTCGGTATACAGAGCCAACGACTTTTTTGACACGATGACAAATCTCACTACGATACTCCCATCTAAATAATAGGATGAATCGCAGAAATGTCAAATATAATTATCAGTTATTGGATGATCTTATTTTATATTCATTCACCCATAGGGTGAATACATTATATGACATTCCTCATGAATGCATATACAGCCGGCTTCTATGCCAACTCCCCGCGGAAGGCTTTGGGTTAGAGTCCATGGATGTGGTGTATGAGGGCTTCTGAAATACAGCCCTAAAAAG
>ENA-UOWO01000026-UOWO01000026.1-activated-sludge-metagenome-genome-assembly--contig:-NODE-26-length-193016-cov-22.168252_pt1 | contig 193016 bp, 178 predicted proteins | sample MGYA00238148_ERZ761564 | MGnify/ENA primary metagenome ERZ761564 (study PRJEB28885, sample SAMN05720194) | activated sludge metagenome | isolation source: Anaerobic digester | place: USA... | reverse complement strand
AGGGGACATTTTTAACGAGTTTAACAGGGGGACATTTCTAACGAGTCTTGACACTTTCTATGCCGTCCCCTTGACAATCGGTTTGCCGTGACTATTATACAGCATACGGATGCGCAGAGGCCTTTTCAGGTCAGGTGCGTGAAGGCCGGGCAGAGCGGACCGTGGCATGGCAGGCACGGCGAGGCAAGGCGTGGTGGAGTTTCGCAGGGCTGTGACGAATGACCCTGTTGGCCGGAACAGCTCCACAACCCGGCCCCCTGATCAAGACTTTGCGCATTCACCGAGGGCGGGCTATCATGGCCCGCCCTTTACACGTGCATCCCCCCACTCGCGGCTTGAACGGAAGCGTATGAATCTGGTACAATGGCATGGTAATGATTGCAAGCGTGCACTCAGCCACCCTGTGGGGGACTGATGCGCTTGGTGTGGTTGTGGAAGCTGATATCCAGGGAGGTCTGCCGAGCATCGCCATCGTCGGTCTGCCCGATTCCGTGGTAAAGGAGAGCAGGGAGCGGGTAAGGTCGGCCATTCTCAATTCGGGCCTCGATTTCCCGCCCAGGCGCATCACCGTGAACCTCGCCCCCGCCGATGTACGGAAGGAAGGCGGCACCTTCGACCTGCCCGTGGCCGTGGCCATCCTGGCCGCGCTGGGCATGGTGCCGAAGGGGTCCGTGCCGGACTATCTCTTTGTCGGGGAGCTGGGCCTCGACGGAGGCGTCAGGCCAGTCAGGGGCGTTATCTCAGCGGCATTCCTTGCAAGGAGTCAGGGCTTCAGAGGCATCGTATGTCCGGAGCAGAACGCTCACGAGGCCAACCTGGCAGGTGTTGACGTCTTCCCGGTTCGCAGCCTCATGGACGTCTTCTCCTTCCTCAGAGGGGAGAAGGTGATCTGCTGGAACGGTTCAGCCGCACACTACCCGGCCATGGAACCCTCACTGCCCGACCTCTCGGAGGTGAGCGGTCAGGCGATGGGCAAACGGGGTCTCGAGATCGCCGCGGCCGGGTCTCACAACCTCCTGTTCGTGGGTCCGCCCGGGGCGGGAAAGTCCATGCTGGCCAAGAGGCTTCCTTCGATCCTCCCGCCCCTTGCCCACAGCGAGATCCTCGAGTGCACGTCCATCTATTCCGCGGCCGGGAGACTGGGCAAGAACGAGATCGTCCTCAAGCGCCCCTTCAGGTCGCCCCACCATACCATCTCGGACGCCGGTCTCATCGGCGGGGGGACCGTCCCTGCACCGGGAGAGGTCAGCCTGGCCCACAACGGGGTGCTGTTCCTCGACGAAATGCCGGAGTTCAGGCGAAGCGCCCTTGAGGCCCTGCGCCAGCCCCTCGAGGACGGGCGCGTGACCGTTTCCCGGGCGAGTTCCTCGTTCACCTTCCCGGCCAACTTCCAGCTCGTGGCCGCCCTGAACCCCTGTCCGTGCGGGTTCCTCGGCCATCCCTCGAGGCCATGTGAATGTACGCCGCTGCACGTGGCGAAGTACCGCGCTCGGGTCTCGGGCCCGCTGCTGGACCGCATCGATATCCACCTCTGGATAGACCCGGTGGAGGCTGACGAGGTGCTGGGACCCAAGAGCGGCTCATCGTCGAGCGCGGCCCGCGACAGAGTTGCCGCCACGCGGTCAATCCAGCTGGGCAGGGGCTTTGTAAACGCCAGGATTCCGGACAACTCCCTGGAAAAGGTCTGCGGACTGACCTCGCCCATCAAGATGATGCTCGTGGCCGCCGTGAAACGATACGCGCTGAGCATGCGGGCCCTGACACGCGTGATCAAGGTGGCCCGCACCATCGCAGACCTCGAGGAAAGCCAGGACATCAGGGAAGAGCATGTGGCGGAGGCTCTGCAGTACAGGCCGGAGATGGTCAGTTGCTAGAGGAACAGCTCACTGACCGATGCCCCGGTATAGATGCGCTTGATGGCCTCGGCCAGCAGGGGAGCGACGGTGAGCACCGTGATCTTGCCGCAGGCCTTTGCCTTCTCGCCCAGCGGGATGGTGTCGGTAATGATGAGCTCCTCGATGCCGGATTCCATGAGGCGGCTGATCGCCGGGCCGGAGAGCACACCATGGGTGCAGCATGAGGCGACCTTCCTCGCTCCGTTCTCGAGAAGCGCCATCGCCCCGTTGGTCAATGTCCCGGCCGTGTCCACGATGTCATCCACGATGAGGCATATCTTGCCCTTCACGTCTCCGATGATGTGCATGACGTTGGACTCGTTGGCCCGCTCGCGCCTCTTGTCGATGATGGCAAGATCAGCCTTGAACGGTTTCGCATAGGCCCGGGCCCTTTCGACGCCTCCGGCATCGGGGGCCACGATGCACAGGTCCTCGGGAAAGCGGTCACGGATGTACTGGATCATGACGGGTTTGGCGTAAAGGTTGTCCACCGGGATATCGAAGAATCCCTGGATCTGTCCGGCATGGAGGTCCATGGTGAGCACACGGTCGGCTCCTGCCACGGTGAGCAGGTTGGCGATGAGCTTTGCCGTGATGGGGGCCCTGGGTGAGGCCTTCCGGTCCTGGCGGGCATAGCCGAAGTAAGGGATGACCGCGGTGACCCTTTTTGCCGAGGCGCGCTTGGTCGCGTCGAGCATGACCAGGAGCTCCATGAGGTGTTCGTTGGTGGGCGAACAGGTGGACTGGACGATGAAGATGTCCTTGCCCCTGATACTCTCGTGGATGTCAACCGAGGTCTCACCGTCGGAAAAATGCTTCACATCACCGCTGCCCAGCTGACATCCGAGGATCTTGCAGATGTTCTCGGTGAGCGGTCTGTTGGAGTTTCCTGCAAGGATACAGATACTCGAGTTCATAGGACCTTCCCTGTTCGTATGTTCGGTTACCGGGATTCAGTGCGAACTCATTCGCGCAGGTAGTTGCACGGTGTTGAATATGGCTGGGACGGGAGGATTCGAACCTCCATAACGAGATCCAAAATCTCGTGTCCTGCCATTAGACGACATCCCAGTACCCCGTGGAAGCCATCCGGTTACCGGGAGCGCACTATAGTAGAATTAGACTTCGTTGGCAATCTTTTGTTTATAGCTCTCGAGAATGGACTTCTCTATCTTGTCCCTCGTCTCCATGTTCAGGGGGTGGGCAGTGTCCCGAAACGAACCATCCTTCCTCTTTCGGGAGGGCATGGCAACGAACAGTCCTGTTGTCCCGCTGATGACCCGCAGATCGCGGATAACGAAACAGTCGTCGAAAACGATCGAAGCATATGCCTTGAGCTTGTCGTTATCCTTGACCGGAAACACCTTGACCTCTGTAATCTCCATACATATCCCCCGTCAATCTCGTTGTGGGTATGTATCCATACCCTTCATGCCGTGTGAGGCGGCTCATTGCAGTCAACAGGTGAGCTTGTGATGCATAGATCCCGAAGAAAGCCGATCCGCTACCCGACATTCCGGCTTTCAGCGCCCCCGAACTGAGAAGCTCCCCCTTTATTCCAGTAAGCTCGGGATAAATACTACACGCCACAGATTCCAGGTCATTCTCAACCCAGTGCTCCGGCTCAATGCAACTGTCGCTAATATTTTCTATTTTAATTCTACCCCCTTCGCGCATCAATGGCAAGCGCAATTTTGAAAAGACGAGGGCAGTGGACACATTCAGCGGCGGTACGACGATGAGATAGGACCTGTCCTGAAGCTCAACCTCCATCAGGGGCACATCACCTCGGGAACCCAGGAGCATGGGCCTGCGATAGACGAAGAAGGGGCAGTCGGCACCCAGGTGGCCGGCCATGGCGGCGAGTTCTTCGGTGCTCATCCCTGCCTTGAAGAGCCTGTTCAGACCAAGAAGAACACTCGCCGCATTGCTGCTGCCTCCTCCAAGGCCGGCCCCGACGGGGATCCTCTTGGTGATGCTGATGGATATGCCGCCTTGTCTTCCTGTCCTCTCAAAGAAGAGCCTGGCGGCACGGTATGCAAGGTTCCTGTCCTCTGAGCATCCGCAGTCCCGGGCATCGATGCTGATTCCTGAGCGGGCGCACTCGAGAAAGACGTCGTCTCCGAAGGACAGCGGCACCATGATGGTACGCAATTCATGGTAGCCGTCAGGACGCCTGCCAACGACTTCGAGATAGAGGTTGATCTTGGCCGGAGAGAATACCTTCACTTGACGTCCACGGCCACATACAGGGGTCTCGATCCCCTGATAACCAGGAGCAGAACGGCCTGACCCTTCTTCCTGGCGGACAGCGCGGCCAGATAGTGCTCGACGGTATTCACCTCTTTCCGGTCGACCTCGCGGATGATGTCCATCTTCTGGATCTGGCTCCCTGCGGCGCTTCCCTTGGGGTCGATATCGGTCACCAGGACACCTGCAGGCTCCGGTATGTTGAACTCCCTCTGGACCTGGGGCGTGATGTTCACCACGGTCAGGCCGAGGGGATCCTTTGCCCCTTCTTCCTTCCGGGGACTCCTGTCGAGTTTTGCCACGTGATCGTCCGTCCTCTTCTGCAGGACTGCGGTGAGACTCCGTGAACGGCCGTCCCTGAAGACGGTGACCTTCACTGCGGACTCGGGCTTCAGACTGCCGATTATCCTCGTCAGGGCCCGTGTGTCGGCGATGTCCTGTCCGTCGATCCTGAGAATGATGTCACCCGGCCTGATACCGGCCTTGTCCGCAGGATCCCCCGCGTATACACTCGTGACCATGGCGCCCCTGTGTTCCTTCAGGCCCACGGCGCGCGCTATCTCTGGGGTCACCTCCTGGATGGCCACCCCGAGCCAGCCCCGAGCCACCTCTCCGGTGTCCTTGAGCTCGCGGAGGATGTCCTTGGCCATATTGATGGGCGTGGCGAAACCCAGACCCTGGCCCGTTGCCACGATGGCGGTGTTGATCCCTATGACCTGGCCCTGCATGTTGATGAGCGGGCCGCCAGAGTTTCCCGGGTTGATGGCCGCATCGGTCTGGATGAAGTTGTCATAGGGTCCGGCACCGATGACCCGCGACTTGGCGGAAACGATCCCCTGGGTGAGGGTGTGACCGAAGCCGAAGGGATTGCCCAGGGCAACGACCCACTCCCCGATCTCCAGGGCATCGGAATCGCCGAGCACGGCCACAGGGAAATCCCGCTTTTCGGACTCGATCTTGATGAGCGCTATGTCGGTCTTGTCGTCGGTCCCGACCCGTGTGGCCGTGAACTCTTCCTTGTCCGCCAGTGAAACGAATATCTCGTCCGCTCCGGAGATGACATGGTTGTTCGTGAGCACGAATCCGTCCGGAGAGATGATGAATCCCGAGCCCAGGCTGCGCTGCTGGAGGTCCTGGCCTGGCCTGTTGTTGAAGAACTTCTTGAAGAATTCATCGAACCACTCGTCATAGCCGGGAGGCGGCTCGAAACGCTGCTCCATGCCGCTGCCCGACATGCTCCTGGTGGTCCGGATGTTCACGACCGTCGGCGTGACCTCCCTGGCCAGGGACGAGAATCCTGGCAGAGGGACCTTTCCCCTGGCCGGCGATGCCGCCTCCTTCCAGAACGGGTTTGCCTCGCTGACCGGATTCAGACCGAGGGTCGATGCGATGAAAATTCCGGCCAGCGCCGAGCACACCGCCACCATGATCAGGATGCCGTAGAATCCGTACCTCCTCTTCTCTGTCATCGCTCTTCCTTCATGGCCTCGACGAAGACCATCCTGAGTTCGTAGAGGATCTGGTCCATGAGGCGTTCCTCCTCGGCAGTGAGATTCCCCCTGGTCTTCTCGTGAAGGAGGGTGATGATGTCGATGTTCTGCTGGGCAACGGCGAGATTCTTCTGGACAGCGCCTGTTGCGGGGTCCTCGACCCTGCCCATGCTGATCATGGCGGCACTGGCAAAGCTCATGATGAGGGTGGTGAAATCGATGGAAAGAGGCACCCCCCTTCGGGTCTGGGATTCGGTCGGCCCGGGGTCCGGGCTCGGCTGGGGTTCCGGCTTCCGTTCGGCCCCGGACCCCTTCAGATCCTTCTGGGGCGCTGGCTCATCATGGTCTACCCCCCGCTTGTCCAGAAAGGTGTAGCTCTTCTTTTCCTCTTTCTTTTCATCTGCCATGATATCACCTCGATAGTCGTATGGATTGAAACTTCCCCATCGGAAACCCCTCCCGGCGCCGTCAGGAACGTATGCCGAGAACGGGGAATACATGCTCCCTGATGTAGGCTATCTTATTGTCGACATAGATGTCCACTGACTTCTTCAGGGCATCCGATACCCGGTGAGGCTGGTCGTAGAGCTGGTCGAAACCCTGGCCATGACCATAGACGCCGCCGCCCACACTCCCGATGAAATGGTCAACGGGCTTGATCCCGTTCAGGATCGCCCAGGCCAGGGTCCACCCCCGTACCACGTCCGGCACGCTGTAACCGCCACCGCCCAGTGCAAGGATCTTCGGGCAGCCTTTCCGTATCTCCTCCACGACCGCACAGTAGCCGTTGTTGGTGAGCCTCAGGTTCGTCAGCGGATCCCGCTTGAGGGTGTCGAGGCCTATCTGCGCCACAATGCACTCAGGCCGGTACGCCTCCACCAGGGGCGGGAAGATCTCCCCGAATGCCCTGACGTACACCTCGTCATCCGTGTATTCGGGCAGGGGCAGATTCACGGTGAAGCCCTTCCCCTTCCCTTCGCCGATCTCGGTCTCGAACCCGGTACCGGGGTAGATGGTCTCTCCGTTCTGGTGAATCGACAGGAAAAGGACCTCATCGGTGTCGTAGAAGGCGTCCTGCACACCGTTTCCGTGGTGCGCGTCGATATCGACATAGAGTATTCTCTTGTATCCGTGTTCCAGCATACGCTTGATGGCGATCACGATGTCGTTCACATAGCAGAACCCTTCGGCATGCCCGTACCCGCCGTGGTGAAGCCCTCCGACAGGGCTGAACACCGTGTCCGCCTCGTTGTCGAGGATGAACTGGGTCCCCGCCATGGTTGCTCCCAGCACGAGCAGGGAGAAGTCGAAGACCCCCTTGAATATCGGATTGTCACCGGTTCCGAGGCCGTAATGGAGCATGGTGAAGTCGAAGTATCCGCTGTTGCACGACTTGAGGGCATCGATATATTCCTGGGCGTGATACGAGGCCATGACCCCCTCTTCTGAGGGTTTGGGCTCGAACACCGTGATCCAGGGATGGTCAAAGAGGCCGTATCGGTAGCAGAGCTCATAGACCATGGTGGCCTTGAAGGGTTTGAAGGGATGGTCTGAACTCAGGCTGTAGGTGTCGAATACCGACGTATATATGAATACGGATTTCATCTGTGCTGCTCCTTTGGCGGCTCCCATTCTCATTCCCAACAGGAAACCCGATTAGCTTAGCAGAAGTTCGGAGGTCGAGAAAGTCTTAATAATGAAGCGGCCCGGTCAGCACCGGGTCGCTGGTGAGGTCCTCAGGCATGGGTTTCTGCACCGGGTGGGACCCGGATCAGATCTTCCAGGCGGCCAGGGCCCCTTCCTCGGTGGCCTCGATGATGCGACGCGGCTGGACGGCATCTCCTGCCAGAGCATGGGGAATGCCGAGTCTCTCGCAGATGCCGTCGAGTTCCTGCCTCGGGGAAAGGCCTACGGCAACGACCACCTGGTCTACCGGTGAAATCCTGCGTTCTTCACCTTTGACGTCGATGGACACAAAATCATTCCCGATCATGGTGACCGCCCCGCCGAAGACGAGGGCACAACCGGCATCCCTCAACCTGCGGTGGAGCATGTAGCCGTGGGAGGTGAGCTTGGACACCGGTGAGTGCTTCAAGGCCTCGACCACGGTGAGGGTCGTCACCTTCGAGCAGAGATAGTCGGCTGTCTCCATACCGATGAGACCGCCCCCGATGACGAGAACGTTCACGCCCGGGGGGACCGTCCCGTCGAGTATCTCCCATGCGTCGTGAACATGGGGAAGGTTGATGCCCGCTATGCCGGGCACGATCTTTTCTCCTCCCGTTGCGATGACGACGAAATCGGGGCTGCCCCGCTCGATGGTCTCGGCGTCCAGTGTCACACCGGTGCGGACGTCGACGCCGGAACGCCGTACCTGGCCCTCGAGCCACGTTATCCAGGAGCCGTAGACCTGCTTGAACGGGGGTCTGGCGGCATAGAGCAGCTGTCCACCTGCATCTGCCTCCTTTTCGAAGACCGTGACCTCATGCCCGAGCCGGGATGCCTCATAGGCCGCGGTGAGCCCTGCAGGCCCTGCCCCGGCCACCCACACCCTGCGGGGACGCGCCACGCGTTCCTTCGGGTAGATCGTCTCCTGGCCGGTCTCAGGGTTTATGGCGCAGCGCACGGTCTTTCCCTCGAACATGAGCCGCTCGATACATCCCTGGTTGCAGGCGATACAGGTACGGATATCTTCGAACCTTCCATCACGGGCCTTCACGAGAAAATCGGGGTCGGCAAGGAACTGCCTGCCGAAGGATACGAGATCGGCATCTTTCCGGCCGATGACCGCGTCGGCAACGGACAGATCGGTAAAACGGCCCACGGCGATGACCGGGACGTCCACGACCTCCTTGACCTTTCTGGCCCTGAAGGCATTGAACCCGGGCTCGAACTCCACGGGTGCACTCGTGATGCCCCCCGGGGTCCCGTAGGTGCCGAGCGATGCATGGATGACATCCGCTCCGGCCCGCACGAAGTCGGGGATGACCGTGAGCATGTCCTCCTCGGTGTATCCTCCCCTGATGCTCTCATCTATGGAAAGGCGCAGGGAAACGGGGAACTCGTTCCCCACGCGCCTGCGCACCTCTTCGATGACCTCGACGACGAACCGCGCCCGGTTCTTCATGGTCGACCCGTATTCGTCCGTGCGTCTGTTGGCAATGGGTGAAAGGAACTGACAGAGCAGGTACCCGTGGGCACCGTGGATCTCCACCATGTCGAACCCGGCCTCCCGTGCACGTACTGCGGCCGCGGCAAAGGATTCCCGGATGATCCGCATGTCGTCCAGGGACATTTCTTTCGGCGGCATGCCATAGATCAGGGAAGGCTCCGCGGAAGGGCCCATAGCCCTTCCCTCGTTCAGGAGGAAGAAGCACTCCCGGCCGCCATGGTGAAGCTGGATGCCGGCCCGTGCACCCCCCGCATGAATCGTGTCCGACAGTCTCTTCAGGCCGGGGATGAACCGGTCGTCATAGATCCCGAGCTCGGTGTTGATGAGCGAGCCCGATTCGTGGACCGCGGCTATCTCGGATATGATGAGACCGGGCCGGGCCTGTGCTCTCCGGCCCATATACGCGAGCAGCTTGTCGCTGACGGTGGCGTCCCTGTTCCCCAGGCTGGTCCCCATGGGGGGCATGACCACCCGGTTCGCCAGTTCCATCCCTTTAATGGCAGTCGGTGACAGAAGGTGTGCGAGTCTTTCCACTATCATCTCCTTGACGGTAGATCTTCCCTTCACCATAATCAATAGACAGGGTAAACGCAAGCTACAATAACGAGCGCTCGTTCTTTTTGTCAAAAGGAGGGTATCATGCCCGTATCAAGGATCAAGCCCGTCCATTCCGATGATGCGCCCAAGGCCATCGGTCCCTACTCCCAGGCCGTCTCCGCAGGGGATTTCACGTTCGTCTCAGGTCAGATCGGCATGGATCCCCGTACGGGAAACATCGTGGAGGGGGGCATCAGGGAGCAGACCGCGCAGGTTCTGAACAACCTCCGTGCCATCCTTGTAACGGCCGGGTTGTCCACGAAAGATGTCGTGAAGGCAGAGGTCTATCTGAGTGACATGAACGACTTCGCCGTCATGAACGAGGTGTATGCAGCATCGTTCTTGGGCGACACCAAGCCAGCTCGTGCGGCCGTGCAGGTCGCTCGTCTGCCGCGGGACGTGCTGGTGGAGATATCCTGCATTGCGTATCGGGGGAAGTGAAGGCCCGGGACGGTTTGTGGGTCTTGCCTGTCGAAAGTCTCGATGCATGTTCATAAACGGGGGAACCCTTGGCCTCCTCAATGAGAGCATCTCGCTCATTGAAAAGATTCTTTGGTAGCGGGAGATGCTCTCATTGAGGAGGTAAGGTCTTTTTCTCCCACGGCCAGGGGAGAGTATCCCTCACCCGAGGAACCCGAAATACCAGTCTATGAGATACGCGCCCCAGAGCACATAGATGAGGGCCCCCAGTGCCAGGAACGGGCCGAAGGGTATGGCGGCCTTCAACGTCCCCTCGGGACCCTTGTTCAGGTAGGCCCAGGGGAGGCCGACCAGGGTACCGATGAGGGAAGAAGCGAACACCGTAAAGAGAACACCCTGCCAGCCGGTGAAGACACCGATCATGGCGAGCAGCTTCACATCGCCGCCACCCATGCCCTCCTTCCTGGTCATGAAGTAATAGCCGTAGATGATGACCAGAAGAAGACCTCCGCCGAGGACGAGGCCGATGAGCGCGTCCTTGTACGACACGGGCAGAAAGTATACGAGGGGCAGACCCGTTACGATGCCCCCGAGGGTGAACCGGTCAGGGATGATCTGGAAGTCCAGGTCTATGAAGGTGATGACGAGCAGGACGCAGGCCCACGCGTAGTATATCACGAAGGACAGGGTGGGCCCGAAACGGTACAGCAGGCTCACTGCCAGCAGGGCGCTGATGAGCTCCACCACCGGGTACCGCACGGAAATGGGCTCCGAACAGAACCGACATTTCCCCCTGAGAACGAGATAGCTGATCACAGGGATGTTGTCGTGATACCTGATTGGATTCCCGCACTTCGTGCAGCGCGATCCGGGCCAGACTATGGATTCGTTGCGGGGGATCCTGTAGATGCAGACATTGAGGAAGCTTCCTATGAAGAGGCCGACAAGCGCTGCGAGGACTGCCATATCAACCGGTCAGATCTCCCCTCCGGAATCGGAGCACCTCACCATAGAGAACCGAAGACACCTCTGTCATGATCCCCTTGAGGGGATCGTCATCGGACAGGAACGATGCGGCGCCGTCCAGCCTGGCCTTCATGGACTCCATCTCGTCCACCAGAGGCGCGAACCCTTTCAGGGTCGTCAGGGGGTCGCTCACGGACCGGGAATACCTGTCCAGAAGGTCTAGGGCCTCTTCGCTGGCACTGAGCGCGGTGATCTTCTGCGGGCTTATGGACATCTGCTGGAACTGGCCAGGGACCTTTCCAGTCCTGGCTGCGGTCTCCCCTTCCAGCCCCTTGAGAACATCCTCGAATGCCGCCCTGGATCCTGCAGCCGGTCTGGCCGCCTCAGGAACCACTGCGCCGATGATCATGCTCGGATCAATCTTCATACGGACCTCCTGACCCTCTGCAAGCAAGGTTGATGCCATCCTCATTGCACCCGCTCGGCATCCCGCATGCGGTTCTTGAGCGGGAATAATCTTCCCCCTCGGGCAGGAAAAATGATCCATGCCCTCAGCCGGATGGTATGAGCCGCTGGATGAAGGCTGCCCGCGCCTTCATGATCTCGTCGACGGGTATCTTCACGAGTTCCTGGACATACTGGCGCACGGCCCGTGAGGTCTCGTCGATGACCTGGTCCGGGGCATTGTGGGCTCCGCCCACGGGTTCCTTGACGAGATAGTCCACGATGCCTGCGGCATAGAGGTCCCTGCCGCTTCCCTTCAAGGTCTCGGCCGCCTTTTCTTTCTTGGAGGCATCCTTGTAGATGATGGAGGAGAAGCCCTCCGGGCTTATGGCGCTGTAGAAGGCGTTCTCGAGCATGATGATGCGGTCACCGAACCCGAGTGCCAGGGCCCCGCCGGACCCTGCCTCCCCTATGATGCAGACCACCACGGGCGTGCGAACACTGGCTATGGCCTGGATGCACCGTGAGATGGAAAAGGCCTGGCCGCGGTCTTCCGCCTCCGGCACGGGGTATGCCCCCGGGGTGTCGACAAAGGTAACGATCGGCCTTCCGAACTTTTCAGCGAGCCGGTAGAGCCTTATTGCCTTGTTGTGCCCCGATGGACTCGCCATGCCGTAATGGAAGCGGATGTAGTCCTTCTTCCCCTCGGAGCGCTTCTTGTGCCCGATCACCATGACGGGAACATCATCGAGAAAGGCCGGACCTCCGATGACCGCGGGGTCGTCCTCATAGATGCGGTCCCCCCTGAGTTCGGTGAAACCGGTGAAGATCCTCCCGATGAACTCGTCGATGCCAGGCCGCTCGGCGTGACGGGACAGCTCCACACTCCCCCACCGGGAGATACCCTCGTAGAGCTCTTTCCGGAAGACGTCCACCTTCCGTTCGATCTCGGCCGTGTCGATGCCCTTAAGCCTGGAGATGGTATCCTGAAGCTCCTTGAGGGCCTTGTCTATGTCAGTGAATTTCTCCTTGGATTTCACTGAAGCACGACCCCTTTCGGTCCGAGGATCTCACAGAGGCGCTGCAGCAGTTCCCTTGCCGGCAAAACCATGTAATCCTTGCCGGCATCGATGTTGACGAGCGCCTCGTCGGTCTCGACCTCGAAGCAGAGGGAGCATGGTCCTCTGCAGTTCATGACCGTCTCCTTTATGGACCTCAGCGTGTCCGGCCTCAGGCCGCCGGTCACCCTGACCAGAACGCGCTTCGCCAGTGCCATGTCCGCGCTGTCCAGCGGCCAGACCTCTTCCGCGATGAGTTCAGGGACAGCGTTCTCCGCCTCGGTACCCCCGTTCTCCTCGTCACCCTTGAGGTGGGCCTTGAGGATGACGGGTTCGTTCGAAGCCACCAGCGCCTGGTGCCTGCCATACGCCTGGGGGAAGAACACAACCTGCACCGATCCGTCGAGGTCCTCCAGGACACACCGGGCCATGGCCTCGCCCTTTTTGGTCCTGGTCACGGCTACACCGGTGAGGACCCCGGCCAGCACGACGGGAGACGGTGCTTCCCTCAGGCTCAGGGTTGTCGCAGTGGCATACCTGTTCACGAGATCGGCATACTTGTGCAGCGGGTGTCCCGACAGGTAGAACCCGATCCCGTCCTTTTCCATCTTGAGGCGCTCCGTCTCGGGCCAGTCCGGTATGTCGGGAAGCACGAAGGGCTTTCTGATGTCTTCCGAGGCGAACTCCTCCAGGCTGAACAGGGAACCCTGGGCATCGTTCCTGCTGCGTGCCGCCCGCTGTGCCTGGTCGAGGAGGGTTTCCAGCACCTCGAACATGGCCCTGCGGTTCGCATGGATCCGGTCAAAGGCGCCGGCCTTGATGAGAGCCTCCACGACGCGGCGGTTCACCCTGGCCAGGGCGATCCTGTCCAGGAACGAGGCGATGTCCGTGAAGGGGCCGTTCCTCTCACGTTCTTCGAGCATCGCATCCACCGCGTTCTTTCCCAGGTTCTTGATGGCCCCCAGGCCGAAGCGGATGCCGTCGTCCGTGACCACGAACTCGAAACTGCTCTCGTTGATGTCCGGGCTGAGGACCGCAACGCCTTTCTTCCGGCACTCTGCGATATGCTGGGAGATTTTATCCGTGTTGTTCACGTCGAGCGTCAGGTTCGCAGCCATGAACTCCCTGAAGTGGTGGGCCTTGAGGTATGCGGTCTGATAGGCGACCAGTGCATACGCCGCGGCATGGGACTTGTTGAACCCATAATCGGCGAACTTCTCCATGAGGTCGAAGATCTCCCCGGCCTTGTCCCTGTCCACGCCGCGCTCCACGGCCCCCGCCATGAAGATCTCCCGCTGGGTGGCCATCTCCTGGCGGATCTTCTTGCCCATGGCGCGCCTGAGAAGGTCCGCCTTGCCCAGAGAGTAGCCCGCCATCTCCTGGGCGATCTGCATGACCTGCTCCTGGTAGACGATGATGCCGTAGGTCTCCTTCAGGATCTTCTCCAGGAGGGGATGGGGGTAATCAATGTCCTGCCTGCCGTGTCTCCGGTCCACATAGGATGGGATGAGGTCCATGGGTCCCGGCCGGTACAGTGCCACGGCAGCGATGATGTCCTCGAACTTCTCCGGCTTGAGCTGCCTGAGCATGCCTCTCATGCCCGAGCTTTCGAGCTGGAACACGCTCGATGTGTCGCCGTCGCCGATGAGCTGGTAGGTGAGCCTGTCGTCGAGGGGTATTGCCGAGATGTCCAGGTCGATTCCCTCGGACCTCAGGATGTCAACGGCCTTTGCGATGACGGTGAGCGTCTTGAGGCCCAGCATATCGAACTTGATAAGGCCCACGCGCTCGATGCGCTTCATGTCGTACTGGCTGATGAGCATGCCCTTCTTGTCGACATACACAGGGACATGGGCGGTCAGGGGGTGTTCGTCCGATATGATGACCCCGCCGGCATGGACCGAGGCATGCCTGCTCAGGCCTTCCAGGGCCCTGGCGATCTCGATGAGCCGGCCCACCATCGGATCGCCCTCCATGAGCTCCTTCAGCCTCGGTTCGGCCTTGATGGCCTGCTCGAGAGTGATGTTGAGGTCGTTCGGAACGAGCTTGGCAATCCGGTCCACATCGGCATAGCTCATGCCGAGCACCCGGCCGACGTCCCTGATGACGGCCTTGGCCTTCATATTGCCGAAGGTTGTGATCTGGCTCACGTACTCGGGACCGTAACGGTTCTTCACGTACTCGATGACCTCATCCCTGCGGTTCTGGCAGAAATCCACATCGATATCAGGCATGCTCCTGCGTTCTGGGTTGAGGAACCGTTCGAACAGCAGGTTCCACCTGATGGGGTCGATGTCGGTGATCCTCAGGCTGTAGGCAGCGAGCGAACCCGCTGCGCTGCCCCTGCCGGGGCCAACCGGGATACCGTGGTCCTTGGCATACTGGATGTAGTCGGCAACGATGAGGAAATAGCCCGAGAAACCCATGGACTTGATGATCTCGAGCTCTTCGGCGAGCCTTCCGGCGTAGTGCTCCGGGACGGTTTCTCCAATCCTCGCCTTGAGTCCGGCCCAGGCCTTCTCTTCGATGATCTCTTCCAGGCTCCTGTCTTTCCCTGTGGGATAGACGGGGAAGCAGTATCTGTCCTTGGGGATGTCGACGTTGCACAGTGAAGCTATCTCGCCGGACAGAGCGAGGGCTTCGGGAACCCACTGGAAATCCCGGGCCATCTCGTCGGGCCCCTTGAGGTAGAGCTGGTCGCTCTCGAATGTCATGCGCCCCTTGTCATGGATGGTGTTCTGGGTCTGGATGCACAGGAGCACCTCGTGGGCCTTTGCATCTCCAGGTTTCAGGTAGTGGCAGTCGTTGGTGGCCACTACGGCGGTACCGCTCCGGCGTGCCAGGTCCACGATGAGCGGGTTGACCATGTCCTGGTCGGGCAGGCCGTTATGCTGGATCTCCAGGTAGAAGGCACCCCCGAGGGCCTTCCGGTAGAAGTCCAGGGCCTCGGCCGCCTTCGCCTCGTCCCCCCTCAGGAGCCAGAAGGGTATCTCTCCCTGGAGGCAGGCGGACAATCCGATGAGCCCCTTGCCGTACTCGGCAAGTGCCCGTCTGTCTATCCTCGGTTTGTAGTAGAATCCCCTGGTGTGGGCCAGCGAGGTCAGCTTCATGAGGTTCGCATAGCCCTCGTTGTTGCGCGCCAGCAGGATGAGATGGTAGTGTCTGGGCATGCCGGGGATGGCCTCCCTGCACTCCATGTCCGTGGGGGCGACGTAGACCTCGCTCCCGATGATGGGCTTGATACCTGCCTTGATGGCCTTGTCGTAGAACTCAACGGCCCCATACATGACACCGTGGTCCGTTATGGCCACCGCCTCCTGGGAGAATTCCACCGTGGCCCTGACGAGGTCATCGATGCGGATGGCCCCGTCGAGGAGGCTGTACTGGGTATGACAGTGGAGATGAACGAATCCCATCTGGATCCTAATACTCCAATTTGTAGTTCGGCGCCTCTTTCACGATGATCACGTCATGGACGTGGGACTCCTTCAGCCCGGCCGAGGTAATCTTGATCATCCTTGCCTTGGTCTGGAGTTCCTCGATGTTGTGACAGCCCGCATAGCCCATGCCCGCCCTGAGTCCTCCAAGGAGCTGATATACGTTCTCGGATATCGGTCCCCGGTACGGCACGCGCCCGACGATGCCCTCGGGAACGAGCTTCTCCGAGTCCGTGACCTCGCTCTGGAAATACCGGTCCTTGGAGCCCGACCGCATGGCCTCCACGGACCCCATGCCCCGGTAGGCCTTGTACGTCCTGCCCTGATAGATGATCCTTTCACCGGGCGCCTCCTCGGTGCCTGCGAAGAGCGAACCCACCATGATACACGATGCCCCTGCCGCAATGCCCTTGGTTACGTCTCCGGAGAACTTCACCCCTCCGTCGGCCGTGATGGGTATCCCGTGCTTCCTGGCCTCTTGGGCGCAGTTCATGATGGCGGTGATCTGGGGCACCCCGACACCGGCCACGACCCGTGTTGTACATATGGATCCCGGGCCGATTCCCACCTTGATGCCGTCCGCCCCTGCCTTGATGAGATCTGCGGTGGCCTCTTTCGTGGCCACGTTGCCTGCAATCACCTGGGCGTCAGGGTACAGGTCCTTGATAAACCTGACCGAGTCGGTCACCCCCGTGCTGTGGCCATGGGCCGTGTCTACCACAAGCACATCCACGCAGGCCTTCACGAGGGTATGCACCCGGTGCTCGTCATGAGGCATGACCCCCACTGCCGCACCGACCAGGAGCCTCCCCCGGGAATCCTTGGCCGAGTTGGGGTACTTCTGGGCCTTCTCGATGTCCTTGATGGTGATCAGCCCCTTGAGATGGAACTTCTTGTCCACCACGGGGAGCTTCTCTATCTTGTACTGGTGGAGCAGCTTCTTTGCGTCTTCCAGACTGATTCCGCCCTCGACGGTGACCAGGTTTTCCCGGGTCATGGCCTGTTCGATGGGTTTGTTCATATCGGTCTCGAACCGGAGGTCCCGGTTGGTAAGGATGCCGATGAGCTTCCCTTCTACGGTTATGGGAACCCCTGAGATCCGGTAGTGCATCATGAGCTTGAGGGCTTCGCCGATGGTCTGGTCGGGCCTCATGGTGATGGGGTCAACGATCATGCCGCTTTCAGACTTCTTGACCTTGTCCACCTCCACGGCCTGCGCCTCGGGCGACATGTTCTTGTGAATTATACCGACACCCCCTTCCCTGGCCATGGCGATGGCCGTGGACGCCTCGGTGACCGTGTCCATGGCGGCGCTCAGCAGCGGAATGTTCAGCCTTATCCCCCTGGTGACCCAGGTGGAGAGGTCCACCATGCCAGGCAGTACGTCCGACTTGGCCGGAAGCAGCAGAACGTCGTCGAATGTGAGGGCTTCCGCGAGAATCTTTTCCATCTGATCATGCTCCTCTTACTGTATGCTGTAATCGAGACGGACCTGCCGCCCCATGCCCAGACCCTCTGACGGGTCCCCCCTGAAAGGGAACGGCCGGGTGTCCCATGGAATGATTCTCCTGATAGCATCCCAGACACCCCGTGTGCCTTCGGATCGAATTATGCGGGGCTCCCCTTCGATATGCGCCTTCTTCCGGGCATCCTCCACGGCCTCATCGAGACCTCCGAGCCGGTCCACGAGACCCGCACCCTTGGCCTGCCTGCCCGTGAACACCCTGCCGTCGGCCAGCCGGCGGACCGCATCAACCTCCATGTTCCTCCCGGATGAGACGGCCTCGATGAACTGAGAGTGCACGTCGTCCACCAGGTCTTTGAAGTAGGCGCGTTCCTGCTCCGACATGGGTTTGAACGGCGATCCGGCGTCCTTCAGGGTGCCGGCGGTGATGCTGTTGGGGGTCACCCCGATCCGCTTCAGACCCTCGCTGGCATCGAACATTTCCATGATGACCCCGATACTCCCTGTCATGGTCCCCGGCAGGGCATAGACGGTATCCGTAGCGCAGGCGATATAGTAGGCGCCCGATGCGCCGAGGGAACCGAGGGATGCGAGCAGCGGCTTCTTCTTTTTCAGCCTCAGCAGTGCGCCGTACACTTCCTGGGAGGGGCCCACCTTTCCCCCCGGACTGTCGAGCCGGACGACTACGGCCTTGATCTTGTCGTCCTGTTCGAACTGCTTTATGGTATCAAGATAGGGCAGGGATTCCGTGATGATTCCGTTTATCTCGAGAATCCCCACCGCAGGTTTCATTGACGTCCTGACCGCATCGACACCCCACCCCACAGCCACCAGTGCTATCAGGAGAGAGAGTATCCACTTGGTCCTTCGTTTCATGGCATGTATTGGCTGTGATCCCCGGGATTACGGTAACTGAGCCGGCTGCGCCCCACCTGCCCACGAGTATATAGAAGAACGCCCGGCTTGTCCATATACTCGGTCCTTCATGGACAGAGGGGGATACCCCATTCTCTGAGGCATCCCCCCGTTCATCACGTCACTGTGGTTTCTAGCTCTTCTTGCCGTCTCTGAGGCCCTTGAGGAGATCCCCGAGGTTGGTACCAACCTTGTCGGACTGCTTGTCCTGAACAGGGGTGGCCTTGCGGTGGTGCCCCTCCTCGATGGCCTTTATGGAAAGCCCGATCTTCTTGTTCTCGGGGCTTATCCTCAGGACCACGGCTTCCACCTCCTGGCCGACCTCAAGCACATCGGAGAGCGCGTCGATCTTGTCGCTGCTCACCTCGGATATGTGGATCATGCCCTCAATGCCGGGCTTTATCTCCACAAAGGCGCCGAAATCGGTCAGTGAGGTTACCTTGCCCCTGATGGTGCTGCCAACCGGGTGCTCAATGGCTATCTGGTGCCACGGATCGGGCTGGAGCTGCTTGACGCCGAGGGAGAACTTCTCGTTCTCCGGATCAATGGCCAGCACCTTGGCCTTGATTACATCACCCTTCTTGTAGAGTTCCCTCGGGTTCTTCACCTTGGGATCCCAGGTGAGATCGGACACATGGATGAGACCGTCGACATCGATGGTGTCATCGATGCTCACGAACAATCCGAAGTCGGTCACGTTCTTCACCGTTGCGTCCACCACGACACCCTCGGGATAGTAATCCTGGATCTGTCTCCAGGGATTCGGCATGGTCTGCTTGAGTCCGAGGGATATGCGGCGGTTCGCCTGATCCACCCCGAGGACCACCACGTCGACGTCCTGTCCCTCACTGAGCACCGAGGACGGGTGTCTCATGCGCTTGGTCCAGAACATCTCGGAGATGTGGACGAGCCCCTCGACGCCTTCCTCGACCTCCACGAAGGCCCCGTAGTTGGTCACCGAGGTCACCCTGCCGGAGATCTTCTTGCCTATGGGATAGCGATATTCAAGACCCTCCCAGGGATCGGGGGTGAGCTGCTTGAGGCCCAGGGATATCTTCTCGGTGACGGGATCGAACTCCAGCACCTTGACCCTGATTTCCTGGCCGGACAAGACCTTGTCCTTGGGATCCTTGAGCTTGCCCCAGGACATGTCGGTGATGTGCAGCAGGCCGTCTATGCCACCGATATCCACGAAAGCGCCATAGCTCATGATGTTCTTGACCCTGCCGGTTACCACGTCACCCTTTGCCAGCGTCGCGAGCAGGTGCTTCTTGTTCTCCTCCCGCTCCTTTTCAAGAACCTCCCTGTGGCTGACCACCACATTGTTCTTCTTCCGGTTGAACTTGATGACGGATACGTCGATCTCCTGGCCGATCATGTTCTCGAGATCGGATTCGCTCACGGGACTGACCGTGGTCTGGGAACTCGGCAGGAATGCAGGAAGACCGATGTCCACGATGAGCCCGCCCTTGATCCTTTCCGTGACCTTGCCCCTGAGATAGGTGTTTTCCTGAGATGCCTTGACGATGTCGTCCCAGATCTTGAGTTTCTTCGCCTTTTCCTTGCTGAGCCTGATGATACCCTTGGAGGTGTTCATGCTCTCGACCAGGACCTCGACCTCCTGGCCTACCGCACAGGTAATGGCACCGTCTTCGCCGATGAACTCACCGATGGGGGCTTGCCCGTCTATCTTTCTTCCGATGTCGATCATGATGTAGTCGGTTCCGATCTGGACGACCGTGCCTGACACCAGCGAACCGGATGTTATGCGCTTGTCGAACGTGCCCTCGTAGAGGGCCTCAAAGTTGGTGCTCTCGGTCTCTGAATTCTCCGCCTTGGTTTCGACGAGATCCACCTTCTCTTCAGTGGTGCTCTCGTGCTCGTTTTTGGTTTCGTCTACGCTATACATGGTTTCCTTCCCCCCATCCGTCGTTCCACATTCCTTGATAAGATGCGTTCCTATACAATAGAGGCCAGTAAAACACAAGACCTTAATGGCCGAGAAAAAACGCTGGCAGCACAAGGGGTTCCGGAACTATCAACCCCTTGATATCCGATATGAAATATCAGGCTCGAAACCTCACCGGCAGGCGCACGATCGCATCGCCTGCAAAGACGATCCCGGCCCGGATAAAAAATAGGGAGTCAGGTCTTCCTAGTCCAGCGGATTTTTCTTCTTCATCAGGGAGGGATCCTTCAGGGCCTTTTCCAGTTCGCTGTATATGCTTTTCTTTTCTCCCTTCCGTGCCAGCGACTCCTCGATGTCCCTGAGGCGCGTTTCCTGCCTGGTCTTGAACTGGGTTATCTCCTCCTGCATCATGGGCGCTTCGACGGATCGGGGGATTTCTTCGATCCTTGCATGGTCCCTGACCGTAAACCGGTGGCCTCCGCCGCTCGTGATGACACCGATGATACCCTGATCCTCCAGCCTCCTGGAGATCAGCGAGAGTTCCTCTTCGGATACCTCGAGGAGCTCGGACAACCCTCTCAGGGAGGGGGGCTGGAGGTGCAGGTGCTCGAAGACACGAACCGCCGCGACAAAAAGGTGTGCCTGGGAGTACGCGTCACCCGGTAACATAATAGTTACTGTAGTCCAAAGACCATGTCGTTGCAACTAAGATTCAAGAATATCCTTGACTTCTCCGATACAAGGAAACAATGATACGTTGTCTTAACCGACGAACCGAAGGAGGACCCGCTTTGAAAAAGCCTATCATTTTCTTAATGGGCCTTTTTGTTCTTTTTACCTTCACCGTGCCATCCCATGCCGAGGAGACAATACACACCGTGGTACCGGGCGACACCCTGTGGGACATCTCCATCAAGTACCTCAGCACCCCCTGGCAGTGGCCGCTGGTGTGGGCCAATAACCAGGACATCACCAACCCGCACCTCATCTATCCCGGGGATATCGTGGTCATAACAAAAGACGGCGAGAAGACCATCATCAAGATCATACCTTCTCCGGACCGTGGCGGCGAGAGCCAGATGACCATCTACACCCCTGAAGAGGCCGCCGCCGTGAAGCAGAAATCCATCATGGTGGCACCGCAGTACTCAACCTTCATCTACAGCCCCAACATCCTGACCGGTTCAGGAAAGATCTTCAAGAAAATCGAAGGCGGAGACCTCATCTCAGAGAATGACCACATCATCCTGCAGACCACGTCCGCCCTGAAGAAAGACCAGGTCATCACGATAGTGTCCAAGGTACAGGACATCACCAAGGACGGAGAATCTGCGGGATACCTCTACCGTATTACCGGGACCGCCCGGGTACAGGAAGTCCAGGGTGATGTCGTCAAGGCCCTGGTAACCTATTCTCTCCAGGAGGCTCGGGTGGGCAGCGTCATCTTCGACGACATCGCACCCATCAAGCCTCTCGCATTGACCCTGTCGGAGCCGGGGAGCATCTTGGCCTCAATCATCGATTATCACGGCGGGATTCAGGGCAGCAGCACGAACGACCTGATCTTTCTCGATGCAGGCAGAAACCAGGGAATCGACAAGGGCTCCCTCCTGAATGTGGCCGTCAAGACGCAGCTCGATGGTGCGGGGACGGCGGGTTCACCGGCAGTGTTCTATGAGCCCATCGGCATCGTGGTCGTGCTGCAGTCACTCGACAATGCGTCCATGGCCCTGGTCGTCGAGTCCAAGGCACTTATCGAGAAGGGAGCGGTCATCAAGGGCAAGGATTAGGGCGCATCCCTTTCCGCCCTGTCAGAAAGGCGCACCACGATAGGACAACAGATTGCCCAGACCTTTCTCGTCGGTGCGGGTGAACGATACACCCATCCCCCTGTGGGTTTTCCGGACTACGCGCCCCTGCACGTAGATGACCTTGCCGAACTCCTCCGCATCGAGGCTCGCCATCACAAACCCGTCGACTTCCGGGTCATACCCGGTGTCCACGTACATGCCGCCCCTGCTGAGATCATTCACCCTGCCCATCCTGCGGGTATTGTCTCTGTCGCGATAGGCGACCTTCATGTTGACCCTGACCCTTTTGTGCGCTCTCTGTTCCTTCATAATCCTGGGGGCCCTCCGCATTGAAGATTCCATAACCATGGCACGTCGCACCACCGGTCGAGCGACAAGGAAAATTCTTTTTTCCTCATACCACTTTTTTATTATAACCGAACAGATACCAGAAGTCTATATCGTTTCCCGAGCAGTATCAGCACGTTGACACCCCAGAAACGATACGTTATAGAGCAGACCATGGAGAGGCTCTATACCGCGAGCGAGATTGCCCGGAAGGTGACCGAACTGGGCAACGAGATCTCGCAGGTTTACAAGGGTCAGGAGCTCTTTGTGATCGGCATCCTCAAAGGGGGGTTCATGTTCATGGCGGACCTCGTCCGCAGCATTAGGCTCCCCATGAAGATCGAGTTTGCACGGCTGTCCAGCTATGGAGATGGAGACAGCCCCGTGGGTGATGTGAGCATCATCGATGACATCCATGAGGACATCGCCGGCAGGCACGTCCTTATCGTGGATGATATCATGGACACGGGACACAGCCTGTGCGCCTTCAAGAAACACCTCGAGAATAAGGGACCGGCTTCCGTAAGGATCTGCACGATGATCGACAAGACGGTACGGAGGGAGGCCTCCATAGCACCCGATTATTACGGTTTCCGCATCACGGATGGGTTCGTCGTCGGCTATGGTCTCGATTTCGCTGAAGAGTATCGAACTCTTCCGGAGCTCTACGTGCTCGAGCCTTCAGAGACAGGAGGATCACAGAAGTGATGATCATACAGTGTCCCAACTGCCATTCCAAGTTCAGATTCTCCCGGGATGATTCGGGCAGGACAACCTACAGGATGCGCTGCAGCGTCTGCCACCATGTCTTTGAGCACTCCATCGAACCCGAGGCCATCCTGGACCGGGAGTTCGAAATGCTCCTGAGCTCCAGGGCCGCCCCAGAACCGGCACCCGAACCGGAGGCCCCCCTGGGGGAGGGACACCAGGAGATCGTCGAGACACCGAGCGAGGAGCCTCCTCCCGAAGAAGTTCCGGCCGAAGAGCAGGCCGCCACTGAAACCGTCATACGGGAGATCGACTCACTCCTCGGGTCGGCATCTAAAGAGGAGTTGGAGGTCGAGGGGGCAGTTCCCGAAGAAGCCGAGGAAAAAAGAAGCCACCTGAAGGTCGCCGTCCTCGTCATATGCCTGCTCGTGATTGCCATGGCTTCGCTGTGGCTCTTCAAGGACAAGCTTCTCTTCTTCCAGGGAACCACGCAGGAGCAGCCCCTGGCCCCGGTGGGAAAGGGCCCCTTCTTTGTCATCGACGAGGGCACGCTGTCCCACGAGATCCTCGCCCACGAACAGGAGGGTAACGTGCTGGTGATCAAAGGCAGTCTGAGGAAGACAACCCCCAAACCGGTGGAGTCCGTCATGGTGGAGGCCAGGGTCTATGACCAGGCAGGAACACTCATCGAGTCACGTCTTGCCTATGCGGGCATCATCCCTGACACCAGCGAATTCACCAGGCAGCCCCAGAGGGACATCGATGCCCTTCTCACCTCGGATCCTGCATCTCCGGGAACGGTACTGCCGGCCGGCGAGATCCCCTTTGCCATTGCCTTCTACGGGAAATCCGCCCAAGAAGGAGTCTCCTTCAAGGTTGAGGTAAAGGAGCTTCGTTGGAGATAACCCCCCCGGCAGGTATGTCGACTCCATGCGCATCCTGGGTGTAGATTACGGCAACAAAAGGATCGGCATCGCCGTGAGCGATCCGGGGCAGAGCATGGCGCACCCCATAGAGACGATCCATGTGAAACCCGATGATTCTCACTTTCTGGAGATCATCCAGATCGCCAGGTCATTCCAGGTGGAAAGGGTGGTGGTGGGTCTCCCGTACAACATGGATGGAAGCCTCGGCTTCAAGGGTGAGGAGACCATGGCCTGGGGAAGGGAACTCGAGCTCAGGATCGGCCTTCCCGTAATCTTCTGGGACGAACGGCTCTCCACATCGGAAGCCCATGACGTGCTCATGAACCTCAATGTCAGGGGGAGAAAACGCAAGGGCATCGTGGACAAGATAGCCGCCAGCATCATCCTCCAGGGCTACCTCGACTCGGTGCGTGCATGAGCCTGTCGTCTGCCCGCCTCGTCATCACCGTAACCTCCCTGGCCGTCCTGGCGCTCTTTATACACACCTGTTCCTTCCTCACTACGGCCGTCACCCCCCCCAGGGCGGTCCTCGCGGATATCGAACCGGGGCAGAGCGCCTGGGAGATATCCCGGGAGCTCCAGGAGGGGGGCGTCATCGCCGATGCGCATACCTTCATGGTCATCGCGACGCTCACCGGAAAGGCCCGGCGGCTTCAGGCAGGCTCCTATGTCTTCGAGGGCAACCATTATCCTCTCGATATCATGAACATCCTCTTCAGGGGCATGACCCAGCGCTACAGGATAACCGTCCCGGAGGGATACACGCTCTTCCAGATCGGCACCCTCGTAGAGAAGACCGGCCTCCTTTCCCGGCAGTCCTTCATCAGGAGCGCCATGGACCCTGCCAGCACCACATTCTTCAAAATCGTGGCACCGTCCATGGAGGGCTTCCTCTATCCGGACACCTATTTCCTCGTCCCCCATATCACCCCGCTGGAGATCATCGCCAAGATGATCGACCGCTTCAACAAGATCTACACACCCGAGATGGAGCAGCGGGCAAAAGAACTCGGTTTATCGATGACCGAAGTAATCACGCTGGCCTCCATCATCGAAAAGGAGGCTGTCGTTCAGACCGAGAAGCCCGTCATCTCATCGGTGTTTCACAACAGACTGAAAAGGAACATGCGCCTCCAGTCAGACCCCACTGCAATCTACGGCATCGAGGGGTTCAGCCGGAAGATAAGCCCTAAGGATCTTCTCAGGGAAAGCCCGTACAATACCTATCGCCATCATGGCCTCCCACCCGGCCCCATATGCAGCCCTGGGATCGAGTCTATCAGGGCCGCCCTGTGGCCTGCCAGGACGGACTACCTCTACTTCGTGGCCCGTGGGAACGGGACCCATGCCTTCTCGAGATCCCTGCAGGAGCATAACCAATCGATTTCAGGGCACATTCAGTAGCATTCCTCCTTCTGAATCTTCTAAAGTTACAGCACTGCGTGTTCGATAAGGGAGAGCATGGCGAGAGAGAGTGCTGCCATCGTAGACGACGAAGACGAAATACTCGACCTCATCGAACAGATCCTCAAGGAGGAGGGTCTCAGGACACGAAGGTTCCACACTGCCGAAGAAGTCCTTGACGTCATAGATGCTGAGCCATACGACATCATCATCTCCGACCTCATGCTTCCCGGCATGACAGGCCTCGAACTCCTGGACTCCCTTCACAGGAAGGGGTTCGGTATTCCGTTCGTCATCATCACCGGGTATGCTTCCCTGGACACGGCCATCGAGGCGGTGAACCGGGGAGCCTTCTCGTTTATAAAAAAACCCTTCAACATCGAAGAGATCCGTATCGTGGTGAACAGGCTCAGGCAGAGACAGGATCTCATCGAGGAGATCAAGGAGCTCAAGAGACAGGTGGAACAGCTCCAGGCGGCGATAACGAGGAACTCGGCCGAGGACTATTCCTTCGCAGGGCTCCCCCCCATCATGCCGCCGCTTCAGGGTGCATCCGACATGAGCAAGGCCTTTTCAGCCATCGAGTATCTCGGCCGGCTCAAGTCCGATGGGCTCATTACGGAAAAGGAATTCGTCGAATACAAGGGAAGGATACTCAAGAGGATCGTCTGATGGACAACCGTGTGCTCATCGTCGACGATGATCCCGGTATACGGGAGACCATAGCGCAGCTCATAGAAGACCTGGGATACGGCTGCGACACGGCACCCGACGGGCCCGAAGCCCTTGTCATGCTGGACTCCAAGACCTATCTCTGTGTCTTCACGGACATCATGATGCCCAAGATGACGGGTCTCGAGCTCATCAAGAAGATCAAGGCGAGGGACGTCTCCCTGCCCATCATCGTGATCACGGGCTATGCATCACTGGAGATCGCCATCGACGCCATGAAGTGCGGTGCATCGGACTTTCTTTCCAAGCCCTTCAAGGTGAATCAGATCCAGCTCCTGCTGGGCAAGATGAAACGCGAGAAGCTCCTGCTGGAACAAAACAGGAAATTTTCCGATACGCTGCAGCTCCACCGCATCATCGACAACCTCAAGGGTGAACTGGAGGACAAGAACAAGGAGATCACCTCGCTCCAGACCATATCCGAGAAGATCATCAGCCTGAAGGGCATCAGGGACCTGGTGAGCGCCATAGTGGACGTGTCCAAGCAGATCCTGGGGAACGCACAGGTGAAGTTCTACCCCGTGAACCGCAGGACCGAGACCCTCATAGACGCCAACGGCGTCCACGACAAGATCATTCACGGCGATCTCATAGACGGCAAGATCGTGAGGACGGATGTCTCCGAGCTGCAGGATGACCGCCGATTCCAGACATTGTTCCCCCTCATGATAGAAGGCCAGGTGTTCGGAACCCTCGATGTCCGGACGGACTCCGTGCTCGGCGACGAGAAAGAGGGCAAGATCCTCTACCTCCTCCACCGCTCCGCCGAGCGTATGGAGAATGTGGCCCTGTACGAAGGCCTCTATGAGAACATGCTCTCGACCCTGAAGAGCATGGCCAAGATCCTCGATGCACGCGACCCGCACACCTCGCAGCATTCGACACGGGTGACCAATTTCTCCATGGCCCTTGCCAGCGTCATCGGGCTGTCGGATGAAGAGAAGGATGTCCTCTACATCGCCGCGTCTCTCCACGACATCGGCAAGGTCGGCATCCCTGACAGCATACTCCTGAAACCGGACATGCTCTCGGGCGAGGAACTCACCATCATCAAGAGGCACCCGGATATCGGGGCCGACATCCTGAAGCAGCTGCCGCCCATGGCCCGGGAGACGGAGATCATACGGTACCATCACGAGCGGTTCGACGGAAAAGGATATCCTGCCGGGATCTCGGGGGAAGCCATTCCGCTGCTGTCCCGCATCATAACCCTGGCAGACTCATACGATGCCATGACCTCGGACAGGCCGTACCGGAAGGGGCTGCCCATCGACCGGGCCATCGAGGAGATCATGCGATGCGCGGGGAGTCAGTTCGACCCCACGCTGGCCCGGACCTTCATAGAAAAGGTTATCGGCGCCTGATCCGCGTCAGTACCCGGAAACGCCGGAACCCTGCCTGGCGTCGGGGGCAGATGGCGGCCTCAAGGTGTTCAGCTCTTCGACGAGGGTCTGTACCCTCTGCCGTAACTGCTGATTTTCCTGAGCAAGACCCTCCTTCTGTGCCACAGAGGTCTTCAGGTCCGCATTCTCCTTCTCGATGACAGCGAGCTTCTCGCTGAGATCCGCCACCTGGGTCTCCACGGGGGTGCTCTGCTGTTTCTTGAAGGAAGCGACCTCGTTCTCCAGGGTTCCCACCTTGGCAGTGAGCTCCTGGTTCTTCTCTTCGAGCGTGGCGATATAGCTGATAGTCTGCTTGAGCATCTCCTTGTGGTCGGGGTGCTGCTGCTCGCGGTACCCCCAGAAATAATAACCCAGGAACAGGCCGCCCAGGAATATGATCACGAGGACTACCGCTATCGCACGAACATTGGTCCTCTCCGTTCCCTCCTCCATCGAGGCACCTCCAGGAAATGTCTGCATAAAGCTCTATGCGAGTTATGGCCGGCCGTCAAGGCTGTCATGCGTGCCGAAGTCATACCGGCCCTTCACCGGGGAGCCCTTTCTTTGCACACGCATAGCCAAAACGGGAAGTGGCCATCCGCAACCCCCGTGCCAGCCTGACCCGTGAGAACATGACGGGCCGCCTGAGAATCCCTGGATTCACTACGATCGTCCTTTCGCCGGATATCAGGATATGGTCGGGCATCAGCCCCATGGGAGAAAGACCGGCCGTGCACATGCGTGCGAAGGTATCCGTCAGCCCTGCCGAGATTCTATCACAGCCTTCCCGGGAGGTCTCCGGTGCATGGAGAACGTCCATGAGCCCGACACCCTCCACGGTCCTGAAGAAGACCGAACACTGCCACATGCACGGGGCCTTCTTCTTGAGCACGAGGGCCACCGGCACCGGTGCCTGCACGCCTATCCTGTTCAGCACCAGGGCATACCTCCAGGTCCTCACTGCCCTGAAGAGAGCTTTGCACACGAGCGGTCCGTGGCCGGGGGATGCGAGCTCCAGGAGCTTCTGTGTGCCACAGGTCCGCTCCAGGTACCCGGCCCTGCCGAGTTCGCCCCGCGCCCTCACCGGTATACCGGCAGCATCGAGGATATCCGCCAGGTTCAGGTCGGTATGGCGTTTGTCGAAGACGGTGAACAACCCGGGGCTCGATTGTGACCGGAAAGGATCCCGCGATCTCAGGGTCTTTCCCAGATAACTCGAGAGGCCCTTCCTTCGAGCCCGATAAACCATTTCCTTCACGGAAGACTCTCCAGCCGGCGAGATGCTCCAGCGCCGTCCCTCCATATAGGACCTGATGCATGTGTCCAGATCTGCATCCAGGCCTGCGGGGAGATTGGCGAGCAGCCTGACCAGGTTGTCCAGTGACCGCTTTTTGCCGGGAGCGCCCCAGCACCGCACGACCTGGTCTCCGTCGAGGGAATAGACACGCTGGTCCCTGACCATGAAATTGCCCAGGTGCACATCGTTCTGGATAATACCCGCCTCATGGTGCCTGGCCAGTTCCCGGACAAGGCGTCCCAGCAGCTCCACCCTGCTGCGGGCATCTTTCGTCTTCTCCAACTCCCGGTCAATCCTGGTGCCGCCTTCGAGATATTCCATGACGATGGCATACAGACCATGGCCCCTGAGATATCCAGAATAGAGAATCTTGGGAGCCGGAATGCCCCGCTCGATGAAAACCCTGCACCCGCTCTCGCTGCGCTTCCAGTGGCGGTACGCCCTGCGGCGCGCGAAATAGAGCTTCACGATGACCTTCGTGCCTCTGACATTCCCGAGGCACACAATGCGTTTTCCCCTGATGACCCTGAACACGTCCGAGCAGAGGACTTCCCCGATACCCGGTATGGAAAGGCTCAGCCTCAACGGTGTACCGGTCCTGGCATGATCCTGGGTGACGTCCCCAAGCAACTCAGGCATTACCGGCCGGGCTGTATCAGCCATGAACCGTGACCTCCCGGTAGATCCGTTCGTATGCCCTGGCCATGCCGTCAATGGAATATCCCATCTCGAGGAGCTTCCGGGCGTTATGGGTGCACCGCTGCCTGAGATCTTCATCTTCGAGCATCCGCAGAACGGCCTGGGCCACCTGGCCTGCATTGCCGGTATCGACCAGCAGGCCCGTGTCCCCATGCCTCACGATCTCCGGTATCCCCCCCGCATCAGTGGCCACCACAGGTACTTCATGCGCGAAGGCATCCAGGATGGCACTGCCCAGGCCCTCCTGCTTCGAGGTCATCACGAACAGGTCGAAAAGGAGGTAGTATGGATACGGGTCATCCTGATATCCTTCGAAAACCACGTTCTTGAGGCCGAGCCGTTGTGCCTCCTTCTCGAGGTCTGGCCTCAGCGCCCCGTCACCCACCAGGACAAACGCCACGTCGTCCCGAAGGCCCTGGATGATGGATGCGGCCCTGAGCAGGGTATGGTGATCCTTGCGCCACTCCAGGGATGCCACACAGCCGACAACCCTCTTGGCACCAAACCGGGCCTTAAGCTGTGATACGGCATCCGCGGAAGCCATCCTCTCCGTCTTCACCGCACTGGGGATCACCCTGATGCGTGCGGGCTCGAAGCCCCATGCTGTCATGACGCGGCTGATGACCCTGGAAATCACGCCCATGCGGTCGATCCTCCCATAGACGAGACGCGTGAGGGGATTGCGGGAGGGCGAGTTGTCAACCCTCCGGGTGAATATGAGCGGCCGTCCGTTCAGAACCTTCCATGCCGCGGCCACCTGGAGCCCCCTGGTCTCGTGGGCATGGACGACATCGAATCCGGACAGGAGCCGGCCACGACACAGGTATGGTTTTGAGATGACATGGACAGGGAATCCCCGATCCATGGCCCGGGAGACAAACCCTTCGTTCACACGCGCAATCAGATGGCTCTCATGGCCAAGCCCCCGAAGGCCCTCCATGAGGTACAGGACCTGCCGCTCTCCGCCGCGCCAGGATCGCTCGAGGTTGATGTGAACGATCCTCATGGGTCCCGTCGGGGGGTGCGATCTTTCTCGTAGCGGAACTGAACAACCTTGGCAGCCATGGCGAGCTCGGCAAAGGCGCTCAATGCAGCTATGAGGAATCCCCGCCAGCCGTCCAGGAGCCCCAAGCGCAGGATGAAATCCTTGAAGAACCGCATTGGGGGACGAAGAACGAGATGGACCACCGGAATGGCCATCCCCCTCTCGTGTTTGTCCTGCGCTTTCCATGAGGAGTACCGGTTGATCTTGCTTATCCAGTCGCCGATGGAGGATACGCTGTGGTGCTCGAGGTGGTTGTGCAGCATTCCTGCCGGCTCGATGGTGACCTCGGCATGAACCCGCTTGTCCTGGTACCTGCCGCGGTCCTTCCTGAAAAGCCTCAGCACGCTGTCCGTGCCCCACCCCGAATGCCGTATCTCCCGGCCGAAGAGGAAATTCTTCCTTTTGATCCAGTAGCCGTCATGGGGCGGGCCCTGGCGGAGCAGGGCAAGGACCTCGTCCCTCAGCGCGGGTGTGACCCGTTCATCCGCGTCCACGACGAGCACCCAGTCATGTGCGGCCTGGGGTATGGCCCAGTTCTTCTGGGCAGCGGAGTTGAGGTATTCGTGCTGAAGGATGCGGTCGGTATATCTGCGGGCGATGTCGAGTGTCGCATCGGTGCTGTAGGAATCCACCACGAGAATCTCGCCGGCCCAGGTGACGCTTTCGAGGCAGGCCTCGATATTCTTCTCCTCATTAAAACAAGGAACAATGACGCTCAACGTGTTCCAATCTTCTTTTCCCATCGTGATCTGGTCCTTGGCAGTGAACCTCCCCACGGCACGCCACGGGGAGGTTCACTTTCTGTATCATATTCTCATTCCCGAGAGAAGTCCGGTCACACAAGCTCTGGACGTGTCCTCTTCACCGCACAGAAGATCTCATCATATACCTTATGACAGGAACTGATTTCACCGAAATATCCCTGCATGAAAGCCTTCTTCTCAGTGATGCTCGGGGGTTTGAATGCCATGTCACGTTCAAAGAGCGAATCTGTACGGATGAGGTTCTCCACGTTGTTCTTTACATTATGCTTCCTTAGGTATGCATGTTTCCAGTCTACGAGCAGAATCCTCCCATCCAATGACTCGTCAACAAGAAGATTGTCAGGCCTGATCTCGTTGTGATAGACGCCCTGCAGGTGTGTGCGAGCAGTCAGCCTTCCGAGGCAATAAGCCAGTTCTAATGAAGGACCGTCATCTCTTTCCCTCCCTTTGATCCTCCTCCACTGATTCATATTGAGGAGATCAACTCTCCCCTCCAACAACAGCACTGCTTCATGAACGAGCAAACCCTTCTTGAGTTCTCCCAGAGCAAGCGGTCTTATGGTGGGGATACCCCGTGACAGGGCTATATGATGGTTCTCCCATTCCTTCCTGGTGCGGCACCGCCCAAACAGGCTGCGCAAGCGGACATTGAACCGATCAAAAAACAATGCCTTGATAAAAACATCCTCTTGAAGAATTCTCTCTGTGAAGACGAGCCGCGTCTCTTTTGTTTTTATCATCTTGCCAGCACACTCTTTTCTGAGTGTGCCGAACGTCCAGTCCTTTCTTGACATAACATAAGGGACGGCCTTCTCATCAACCTCCCACCTGATCCCTGCGTGGCGGATGATGGCAGGTTTGTGGTCAGGTGCTTTTCTTAACAGCCACAACATAGACATGGCGTCCACCTAGAAGGACCGGCAATGCATTCGACAGGTTCATGCCATAATCGGAGTATCTCCGAAAATATACTATTGAAGATAGTACCCGAATGAGTATACCCAGCGGGTACAACAGGATCGTTCTGACTTTGCGATTATCATGCGATAACCCTTCAATATGAAAATCATACTTCAACAATGTAAAGTGTATCTGCTGGATCGTAAGAGGGTTCCTGAAGTGTGCCTGAGGCGCGTCGCTGACCTGTATGAACTCTGATTTAATAATGTTATGACCAATGATTCCTGTCATGAGAAATCTGATTCTTCTAAGTATGTTCGTGTAGTTGGGGATACTAATAACTATCCTTCCATTCGTTTTCAGAACTCTCGAAAACTCTTTCACTGCGTTTTCAATATTATATAACCGATGAAGACCATTCACACATGCGATATAATCGAACGATCCGTCATCGTAATCAATCCTGCCTGTGTTGAGATCAACCTTCCTGTTCTCAAATCCCTCAGCCTGCATCAACTCAGGATCTATATCACAACAGGACACAGAAAATCCTTGTTCACGTAGACGTACTGAAAGAGCACCATGTCCACATGGCGCATCAAGAACTGTTCCTCTTCGAAAGCCATTAAAGATGCTCATTATAAAATCATGAGAACCCCATCCAACAATGGGTTTGAGGATTCGGGAATTCATAGATCAAGGTCCTTTCGGAATGTAGTCGTATTCACACGATCAGCCATACTCAAACCATCCACCGCATGATATGAACATGTTTGAATATGATGTCTATTACCCCGTTCTACAGGTGCACAAAACAAATTTCAGCGATCTCTCACTTTCTCCCTGACAGGACAACGCTTCGCGAGCTGCACAGTTTCAAGCTGCCCATGGCCTTCATGAGGTCCGCATTGTCATGGTAGACAACGGGCTTCTTTCTCCTGATTCTGGTCCCGTAGAGGAACGAGAAGAGCTTCATGAGCGGCATGAGAAAAAGCGATAAAACCAGTGCCGACCTCTTGAGCCGGTCGGCATGAAATTCGATCCCGGTGAAACCCGCGATCCTCATGGCGTGGGCGAGGTAGTAGGCGGACAGGGGCATGATATGGCCCCACTGTCTCCGGGCATCGAGGGGGTCCAGCGAGAGCGGTCCGAACATCTCGTAGAAGCCGGTGAAGAGGAAGGACAGGCGCGACGAGAGGTTGAGGATGTTGGGTGTCGTGACGATGGCCATACCGCCCGGCTTCGCCACCCGGTGCATCTCGCTGATGAAGTCATAAGGGTTCCTGAGGTGCTCGATGACCTCGATGGCATACACCACGTCGAACGACCCACCGGCAAAGGGAAGCACGTGGACGAATTCCATCTTCTCGCACACGACCTCGTCATAGACAAAATATTCCGGGTAGAGGTCGCACGCACTCAGGACCTCTGACGGGACACCGCCCAGGGACCTGACGTGGTTGCCCAAAAGCTGCACCATGAACCCCCTGCCCGCACCGATGTCCAAGATGCGTTTCGACCGGATGTCCTGCGCGGTGATGAGTTCAAAGACCCTGGTGTTGGTCGCCCTGTGTGAAGAAGAACGTATCTCTGCCATACCCCGTTCCACCCATAGCATGCATGCCTTTAACAGCGTGTTTGGCATACCATGAAGCCCCGTGGTGAATCAACCGCGTTGCGGAACCCGGGTGCCCGGGGACTTCCTTTTCACCCGCCATCAATGCTATACGGCTACCAGTACGTACAGGAAGGCACTATGGACATCCTTTTCATCAAGCTGGGCGCCATGGGCGACGTGATCAACACACTGCCGCTGGCGATCACGCTCAAAGAGCGGCTCGGTGCACGCATCCACTGGCTCGTGGAGCCGTTGAGCCTCCCCCTCGTGTCCGGTCATCCGGCCATCGAGACCGCCATCCTCTTCGACAAGAAACATTGGCGAAAAGTCCTGCTGGAAGTTCTCAGGGACTTTAGGAGCCGCCGGTTCGACATCACCCTCGACCTGCAGCGCATCGCCAAGTCGGGGCTCTTCTGCGTGGCATCCCGCAGCGACAGGAAGATAGGATTCGACCGGGCGCGGTGCAAGGAGTTCACGTGGGTCCTGCCCTTCGAGCGGATACCAGCCGGTGACCCCGGCGACCACATGGCCAGGCAGTACCTGGAGTTCGCACAATACCTCGGCGCGGCCCCCGGGGAGATACGGTGGGACATCCCCGTCACAGGGAAGCCTCCGGCCGACATCCCCCGGGATTACGTGGTGCTCAACATAGGCGCCACCAAGGCAGCCAACCGCTGGACCGCCGAGGGATTCGCTGCGCTCGCCGATGCCCTGATGCGGCGCCGTTCCTTGGCGTCCGTGCTCACCGGTGGTTCCGAGGACGCCGACATGGCGCGCACCATCGCCTCTCTCGGCAATGATTCACTCATCAACCTGGTGGGGAAGACATCGATCCCCGAGCTCAAAGAGGTCATTGCCGGTTCACGGGCAGTGGTGAGCTGCGATACGGGCCCCATGCACCTGGCCGTGGCACTCGGCAGGGAGGTCGTGGCGCTCGTGGGGCCTTCCGACCCCCGGAGAACGGGCCCCCTGATCGGTCGCGTGGTGAGGCTCGATCTCGACTGCATGCCCTGCAACAGGAGGCACTGCGACAACCCGAGGTGCATGCGCGGCATCACCGCGGAGATGGTGCTCCGAGAGCTGGAGGATGCCCTCTAGGCCCCCATCACCCGCCTGCATGCCTCCACGACAGCGTCCGCCCCGAGTTCCTGGAGACATCTCCGGTGTTCACACTCTCCCCGCAGGTAACAGGGGGAACAGGCCATGTCCTTCCTCACCACCATGCTCCTGGCGTTCTGGGGCGCGACATAGAAGGGATCGGTGGGGCCGAAGATGCCCACCGTCGGGATGTCGAGGGCGGAGGCCATGTGCATGACGCCCGAGTCGATGCCTACAAAGAGCTTCGCCTTCTTCAGGACCGCCGCCAGCTCCCTGAGACTGATCTTGCCTGCCAGGTCCCTGACCTGCAGGACACCGCCGCTGAGGAGCCTTTCCACGTGTGCGACGATGGTGCCCGTGCATTCGGCCGTGTCATTGCCTCCCACAAGCACACAGCTCAGCCCGAACTCCATGGAGAGCTGCGCGATCACACGGGCGAACTTCTCCTCGTCCCAGGCCTTGGCAAGTCTCCGCCGGGAGGCCCCGGGTGATATGACCGCATATCGCCACGGCAGGCCTTTGACGTCAGGAAGTCCGTCCACCTGCAGGAGCCCCACGTAGTTGTCCTGAACCACCGGGATCCCGAGACGGGCCAGGATCCTTGCATTGTTGAACCACGAATTGTGCCCCTGGATGACCTCTTTCACGTCGAGCACCGCGTCCCAGGGTCGATGGGCGAAGCCGGCCTTGATCCGGGCACCGCTGAGTCCCGCAAGGATGAGCGCCTCCTCGGATCGAGGGAGGGATATGAGCAGGTCATAGTGCTGACGACGCAGCGTCCACAGGAGAGATGCCCTGGCCGGCAGGGTGTCGCGCCTGGTGACGATCCTGTCCACCAGGGGGCTGTCTTCGAGCAGGCCATGCAGGTATGGTCTTGCCACGGAGTGTATGGCCGCGTTCGGATAGTGATCCCTCAATGCCTTCAGCAGCGGCAGTGAGAAGACGAGATCGCCGATCTGGTTGAGATGGATGACGCAGATCCTGTGGCAGCCCATGCAGTCAGATTCTTACAGGAAGAAGTTATTGTCCCTGACGGTCGGGATTTCGCGAACGTCGCTGCCCGACTGGATGAAATTCTCGATCCACCAGTTCACGTGGTGGTAGAAGCACACGACCATGCTGCACTCGAGCCGGGCGTTGAAGGACCTGATGGAGTGTTCCAGGCGCGCCTGGGTGAAGTCGAGGTTGGCCTTGCCCTTGTAGCCCATGAAATCCCCGATCCTGGCGAGCTCCACGCCCCGCAGGGCCGGGCAGTGGAAGATACCGCCGGGCGCCAGAACGGTGCGGAAGAACTGGCTGTGGCAGACATCCGGCTGGACCTTGAGCTCATGTACCTTCTGGTCCAGCATGGCCTCCAGGTTGACGCTCCTGAGGATCTTCACCTCCCTTGACGCCAGGGCTTCCGCGGCGGAGAGATTGTTCCTTATCTCCTCGATGATCCGCGCCTCGCGCTCGGGATCGGGGCTGTCGAAGAGCGACTCCTTCTGTGATGCCTCGAGCCTCAGGAGGCAGGGCTTGAAGGAAACGTAGTCGAAGGAATACTCCCTGGCATTCCTCACCGCCTGTTCCATCTCTTCGATGTTGGGGGTCAGCTCGTAGCCGTTCACCACGATCCCGCCCCAGACGATCACATAGGAGTACCCTGTCTGTATCGTCGGATTGAGTTGTTTGATCCCCCGGGCACCTTCCAGGATACTCTCCAGGCTCAACCTGCCCCGGGGCCTGTGGGCCTTGAAGAACGTGCTCTCCCTCCCGGCATCCAGCGATATCCTCAACCAGTCGCCTTCCATCAGGACATCGGCCACCGAGGACACCTTGTCAAGACGGGATCCGTTCGTGGCGATGCCCACCTGGAGCCCGCGGTCCTTGGAGAACCTCACGATGTCCTCGAAGTTCTTGTGTATGGTGGGCTCGCCGCCGCCGATGAGGATGACCGACCGCAGTCCGTTCCTCTGCAGGGTGTCGAGGCTCTTCTTTATGGTGTCCATGTCGATGTAGTCGCCGGTATTGAGCAGGCGTGAATCCACGCAGTGGGGGCAGGAAAAGTTGCACGCCGTGGTGAGGTCGAGATTCACGGAGACGGGCCCGTGTTGGGGGAACGGTGCCGCATCGGAGGATGTCCTGAGTCCGCGCTGCCAGGTGATGTACTCCCTCAGGCTGCCTATGACTGAGGCCTGTCTCAACTTTGCGCTGAAATCGTGTTCCTTCTTTTCCAGCCGTTCCATACGTTCCCCTTACACAGAAGAATATGCTCTGTAGATCTGCTGCAGCAGGGAAGAGGTGTCGAGAATATGCCTGCAGCCTATCAACGGTTCTCTGACCTGTTCTGCCGCGGCGATGAAGTCGCGCACGGACAGCTCGAGAGGATCAGTTATTTTTAGGGTTTTACCCTTGCAAGTCAAGTATATTGTATAGCTCTCGAGGTCAATGATTCTCCCCGCCATACAACCGTTGAATCCGAATGCCATCGTCCTCGGCTGGGTCATCTCCCTCACGAGATCGACATGTACCGAACAGGTGGCGCACTCTCCGTGATAGGCAAAGGAAATCCCCAGGGAGTCGGCACCTCCTGTGAAGGCAATGCCGTCGATCCTGCCGGGACCGAGTGTGCAGCGCAGCAGGCTCAGCGTGTGGGGAACCGAATCCGGGATCATCTCGCGTCCCCGGGCCACAGGTGAGAGCCTCATGGAAAAGCTCTCGATCCGCTCCCTGTCGACCCCCCCGCAGAGCTCCTCGTAAGACCCCAGGCAGAAGGGCCACTGGGAATTCATGCCGATCACCACCCCCGCCGCGCGGGACCGGGCGGTTACATCCATGATGAATGTGGATACATCGGGGTCATCCGGCGGTACGAACGGCTTGTCGCAGAAGACGTGGACCCCCGCATCGAGACAGCGCTCTATGTACTGCCTGTGCGTCGCGGTGGGCGACGATATGACCACTGCATCGGGGCGACAGGCATCGATCATGGCGGGGAATTCGGTGAAGGCACGGGCCTGTATGCCGTATGCCTTAAGGCGAGCGGCGGCTGCCGAGGCGCTCTGGTGAGTGGTCCCGAGCACGCCCGGCACGTCTGCACCGGCGGCATGGAAGTACTTCGCGACGTACTCGCCGATTCCGTTGTTCCTTCGGCCCGCACCGATGATCGCCACGTTCATGGGTGAGTCCATAGCACAATCCGGTCCGCGGGTACAATCAAGGGGGTCCCCCGTCCTCTCGGGTAAGGTGAAACCTCTCATGTTCTTGACATGATACGATATGACAACTACCATAAGAAGCGGGACCACGATGAAAAAGTACCCAGGTGAGCCGTCATCAAGTCAGCCCCGGAAAAAGGACTCTGTCAACGTACAGGGCGTTTTCGGGCCTGCACATGCTGAACTGCTCGAGGACATCCTCAACTCGGGGAACTTCGGGGTCGTGGCCTCCGACAGACAGGGAAAGGCCACCTTTATCAATCTGTTCGCGCGCATAATCCTGGACGTCCACCAGGACATCGAGAAAGAACCTGCATCCATAAAGGATTTCGATCCGGAACTCTGGACTGCATACCAGGAGATCATGAGAACAGGCGAGCCCCAGCTCAACGTTCCGGCCACGTACCGGGACACCTCCCTGGTAAGCCACCGGCTCCCCATCGTGCATGACGGCGAGATCATCGGGGCAATGAGCGTTTTCAAGCATATCGAGGCCTACGAGGAGCTTGCCAACTCCGTCTTCAAACTCAAGGAATACACCCATGAGATCGAGGCCATCATCGAGTCGTCCTACGACGGCATCTATGTCACGGACGGCCAGGCGAACACCATCAGGGTGAATTCGGCTTATGAGAAGATCACCGGCATGAAGGCATCCGAGCTCGTCGGAAGGAACATGGAGGAACTCGTCAGGGAGGGCTATTTCAATGAGAGCGTGAGCCTGAAGGTGAGGGAAGAGAGAAGGCCCGTGACCATCCGCCAAACCCTGAAGTCGGGCAAGAACATCCTGGTCACCGGGAACCCCATCTTCGACGAGAGTGGAAAGATCAAGATGATCGTCACCAACGTCCGGGACATGACCGATCTCGTGGAACTCCAGCAGCAGCTCGAGCACTCCAAGGGCATGTCAACCGCATACAGGGACATCCTGAAGTCCCTCCAGCATTCTTCAGTGCGCGACAACGACATGATCATGGTATCCGAACCCATGCTCCACATCCAGGAACTCCTCGACCGCGTACGGGCGACCAGTGCGACGGTCCTCATCTATGGAGAGACCGGTGTGGGCAAGGACCGCGTTGCCGAAGAAATCCACGAGAAGTCGGACCGGGCAGAGAACGGCATCTTCGTGAAGATCAACTGCGGTGCCATACCCGAGAACCTCCTGGAGAGCGAGCTCTTCGGATACGAACGGGGGGCGTTCACCGGGGCCCGCAAAGAGGGGAAGTCTGGGCTCTTCGAGGTCGCCCACAGGGGCACGATCTTCCTCGACGAAGTGGAATCGATGCCTATGGTGCTCCAGTCGAAGCTGCTGCGCGTGCTCCAGAACTTCGAGATCACCCGGGTGGGGGGAACCAAGCCCATAAAGGTTGACGTCAGGCTCATCTGTGCCTCCAACCAGGACCTCAAGGACCTCATCGGGAAGAAGCTCTTCCGGGCAGACCTCTATTACCGCCTCAACGTCATCCCCATCTATATCCCGCCTCTCCGCGAGCGCCGGGACGACATCCCTTACCTCGTGCACTTCTTCCTGAACCGTTACAACAAGAGGCACGGCACGAAAAAAACGATCTCCAAGGAGGCCATGGACCACCTGCTCACCTATTCCTGGCCCGGTAACGTCCGGGAGGTGGCCAACGTGGTCGAGCGTCTCGTGGTCATCACCCACGGTGATTACATCGTGCCCAGCAACCTGCCCCGGGAGATCTTCGAGAAGGGCACCAGGGACTTCCTGGAGGACGGGCTCACCCTGAAGGAACAGTTGGACAAGATAGAGATAACCATCATCCGCAAGGCCATAGAGAAATACGGCAGCGCGCGAAAGGCCGCACCCCATCTGGGGATGGACTCCACGTCGCTGACCCGCAAGCTCAAGCGGTATTCCTGAACGACCCTTTCTTCTCCCGGAAGAAACTACGTGAGATACCCCCTCAGGCGTGTCTCCAGTTCACTGTAGTGAAACAGCCGCCTGAAATCGATCAGCCCTGCCAGAGCCCGCGAGTGCACCCTCACCCCGTTCTCCTCCATGATGGCCACCGGGTTGAGGCCGCCGATGACGACGGCACCGAACCTGCCCTCGCCCACCGGTATCTCGAGCAGCGTCTGTCCGGGCCTTCCGATGCGCATGAACCCGCCCAGGCCGATCCTGTCGAGCTGCTGGGCGAGGTCTACCACCATGTCCCTGCTCGCACTGGGGAATTCCCTGAAACTGGCACCTATACGGCCGTTGCCTTCCCTCACCGCACCGAGGTAATCGGTCATGCCGCTCCTGATGAACACCTCGAGCGGGTCCAGGCTGGTCCCGTCGTACATGATGATCTCCACGAACCTGGTGGGTTTCCGGTCCAGGATCTCCAGGAGTCCGCCGAAACGTGAATTGGTCGGAATGCCTTCCTTGAGGAGCACTCCATTGAGGGTTATCGAGCACACCGTGCCGATGCCCACCATGCCTTCGGGTACGGCATCATGGCCGACCCTCTCCCCTGGTCCGAGAACGGTGATGAGATTTCCCATTGCATAGCCGTCCCTGTACACCCTGGTCATGAGGCCCATGTTTTCCATGACATGACGTGGTTCGGTGTTCGTGACATTGATCACCACCGTGCCGGAACGGGAAGCGAGGTCGAAATCCATCTGGTAGGTCATCTGGTCGATTCGGGCCGAAAGGAAGCCTACCCGCTCGATGGTCTGTGAGGATTCGGTCTCCTGTATGCCAAGGGGGGTGATCTGGTGACAGCGCCTGTTGGATTTTCCGGTGAGGCCTTCCTCCTCCATGGCCTGGAGGTAGAGCCTCACCGTACGCTCGCTGATGTCCAGTCCCCGCTCGAGCAGTTCTTCATTGATCTTCAGGCTGCTCAGGGGCCGGCCGGCTTCCCTCAGGACGCTCAGTATCACCTGCCGGATCTTCTTTCTCTTTTCCTGCATGAGGGGATCATTACCCAGGAGCAGGGTGATTGTCAACGTGCCTCTTCTCGTTATATTGGCAATATTGCCATTTTGGTCTCTTATAATTGGCAATTATCAATTTTATGATATTGACTATACCCATTGATAGTGTTACTTTACGTACAGTCATAGTCTTTTTAATGGCAAGTTCTTGCCGCTGAGCATTTTTGCTATGGCAATTATTTGCCAGATCAACTCACTGGTGGAGGATACTTTGATGATTCAGTGGCAGAAAACCAATGACGTTCTCGGCACGGTCAACCGGGGAAATCCCGCGGAGTCAGGGTTGTGCACCCTCTGCAGGGCGGACTGCGCCGGCAAGTGCGAGACCTGGCTGTCGAGCCTTGTGGGCAGGAAGATGCTCTACCCCAGGGACTTCGGTATCGTGACCGCAGGCAGCTCGAACACCTGCCATGTCGGCGCATCCTACAACTCGCTGCGCATCCAGGGATACAATTACGGTGCGTCCGGCGTCCCCAAGGGGCTCTCCCATTCCCCTGATGACTGCATCTTTCCCAATGTCAGCATCGAGACCGAATTCGGTGTCAAGGCAAAGACAAGGTGCCGCATCCCCATCATGACAGGCGCCCTGGGGTCCACGTTTGTCGCAGCCAAATACTGGGAGTCCTTTGCCGTGGGCGCAGCCCTCGTGGGCATCCCCATTGTGGTGGGCGAGAACGTGGTGGGCATCGACCAGGATGCGGTCATCGCCGAGGGCAGGATCAAGAAGGCCCCCGAACTCAACCGCAGGATCGATACCTTCCTGCGCTATCACGACACCTACGGCGCCATCATCGTTCAGATGAACGTCGAGGACACGAGGAACGGCGTGGCCGAATACGTCATCGACAAGTACGGCGACAAGGTCATCATCGAGCTCAAATGGGGCCAGGGAGCCAAGGATATCGGCGGAGAGATCCAGGTCACCTCGCTCGATTATGCCGCCTTCCTCAAGCAGCGGGGCTACATCGTGGATCCGGACCCCACCCTTCCCGAAGTCCAGGAGGCTTTCAAGCACCATGCGATCCGCTCCTTTGCCCGACACAGCAGACTCGGATACACCAACCTCGATGCTCCGGCCGATGTCCAGAGGGACTTCATGAAAGAGGTCGAGTACCTGCGAAAGCTCGGCTACAAGCGCATCTCTCTCAAGACCGGGTCCTACGGCATGGAGGCCCTCGCCATGGCCATCCGATTCGCCTCGGATGCCAACCTCGACCTGCTCACCGTGGACGGCTCGGGCGGCGGCACGGGCATGAGCCCGTGGAACATGATGGAATCCTGGGGCGTCCCATCCATCTACCTGCACTCCAAGACCCACGAGTACTGCTCCATTCTGGCAAAGGCCAGGAAGAAGGTGGTCGACATCGCACTGGCCGGGGGCCTTGCCCGCGAGGACCATATCTTCAAGGCGCTCGCCCTGGGAGCACCGTTCACCCGGATCGTGTGCATGGGCAGGGCGGCGATGATCCCGGGCTTCCTTGGCTCCAACATCGAAGGGGCGCTCCATCCCGGGCGCAGGGAGAAAGTCCAGGGGCACTGGGAAACACTTCCCAAGACGGTATCCGAGATCGGGCGGGAGGCGGACGAGATCTTTGCCGGCTACTACGACATCCAGAAAAAGGTCGGGGTAAAGGAGATGAAGAAGATCCCCTACGGCGCCATTGCCATGTGGACGCTCTGCGACAAGCTCGCTGCAGGCCTCCAGCAGCTCATGGCGGGTGCCCGCAAGTTCACCCTGAAGGAGATCTCACGGAACGAGCTCTTCTCGGCCAACAAAGAAACCGTCGAGGTGACGGGCATCCCGTTCATTACCGACGTGCTCGACGACAAGGCAAAGAAGATCCTCAAGGGATGACGACAGACACTCCAGGGCCTCCACCTCCACGAAGGTGGAGGCCCTGTCCCGTGGCAGGACCTGCCTCGCGAATTGATGCATCGATGCATCGCAACCGGGTCGATTAATAACTTAAATATGAAATATCAATACGTTAGAAAATCTCTTGAGTGACCACCATCATGCTTGATGTAATTTCGCATCGGACCTTCAATCCTCTTCATTTGCATGTGATATCTTGATGTTAAGCATTTGTATCCTCTTGCTCGATGCATTTCAGCATCGCTTTGGCGCCCTTTCATCAGGAGGGAGACCATGGTGTTCCTTCTCGTGATGTCATACAACATTATAATATCATGGTGCTTTCAAACCTACCCCGTGAAAGCGCACCAATGTGGCATCCTTTTTGTTTAAGACATACCCGGGAAAGGGAACGTCAATGAACAACCTCACCGCACACCACCTCAAAGATCACACCCCGAGAAGAACCGACAAAGGGAGGACGCTATGGGTAAACTGATGAATGCCAAAGAATATGAAGAGAGCCTGCGGAAGCTGAAGCTGAACGTGTACATGTTCGGCAAGAAGGTCGAGAGCCCGGTGGACGATCCCATCATCAGGCCGTCCATGAACGCCGTGGCCGCCACCTACGAATTCGCGCACAAGCCGGAGTACGAAGACATCATGACCGTGAAGTCCCACATCACGGGCAAGAAGATCAACCGCTTCACCCACATCCACCAGAGCGTCGACGACCTGGTGAAAAAGAGCAAGATGGGCCGCCTGCTGGGTTCGCTCACGGCCTGCTGCTTCCAGCGCTGCGTGGGTATGGACGCCCTGAACGCCCTGTCCATCACCACCCATGCCATCGACGCCAAGTGCGGGACCGAGTACAACAAGCGCTTCCTCAAGTACCTGGAGTACGTCCAGGAGAACGACCTGACCTGCGACGGGGCCATGACCGACCCCAAGGGCGACCGTTCGGCGTCCCCGGCCAAGCAGTTCGACCCGGACTTCTTCATGCACGTGGTCGAGGAACGCAAGGACGGGATCGTGGTGTCCGGCGCCAAGGCCCACCAGACCGGTGCGGTGAATTCCCACGAGATCATCGTGATGCCCACCATCACCATGCGGGAAGACGACAAGGATTATGCCATATCCTTCGCCCTGCCCAGCGACGCGCAGGGCATCACCTACATCATGGGCCGGCAGTCCTGCGACACCCGCAAGCTCGAGGGCATGACCTTTGATCGCGGCAACATGCACTACGGCGGTCACGAGGCCCTGGTGGTGTTCGACAAGGTCTTCGTCCCCTGGGAGCGGGTGTTCATGTACAAGGAGTACGAGTTCTCCACCCAGCTCGTGGAGAACTTCGCCGCCTACCACCGCCAGAGCTATGCGTGCAAGGTGGGCGTGGGCGACGTGCTCATCGGTGCCGCCCAGACCGTTGCCGAGTACAACGGTGCGGAGAAGGCCTCCCACGTGAAGGACAAGATCGTCGAGATGAACCACCTCAACGAGACCCTGTTCTGCGGCTGCATCGCCTGTGCGGCGGAGGGACACAAGGAGCCGAGCGGCACCTACCTCGTGGACGTGCTTCTGGCCAACGTGCACAAGCAGAACGTCACGCGCTTTCCCTACGAGATCGCACGGCTCGCCCAGGACATTGCGGGCGGGCTCATGGTGACCTGTCCCTCAGCGGCCGATTTTGCGTCCCCTGTCGTGGGCAAGTGGGTCGACAAGTACCTCAAGACAAAGACCGACGTCCCCACGGAGCACAGGATCAGGATTCTGCGGCTCATCGAGAACATCACCCTGGGCACCGCGGCAGTGGGATACCTCACCGAGTCCATGCACGGGGCCGGTTCACCCCAGGCCCAGAGGATCATGATCACCAGGCTCGTCAACCTGAAGCAGAAGCAGAAGGTGGCCAAGTACCTGTGCGGGATCGACAAGGAAAGATAAAGGTGGGCCTGAAGTACTGCGGTGGATGCCGGGCCCAGTACGACCGTGTCGGGCTGGTCACTACCCTGCGGGAGCGACTGGCGGACGACGTGGAGTTTGTAGCGGCGGACAGCGAGGATGCGGAAATGATCCTGATCGTGAGCGGATGCTCAAGCGCCTGCACCAGGCTGGATGCCGCCCATGACCGCCCGACGCGGTATGTTACGAGCCCGGAGGACGCCCAGCGATGGGTGGATGAACTACGTGCGGATATGAGAGGGAGGAGCGGGCGGTGAAGAACTGGCGAGACGTGTACAAGGGCAAGGCAGTGAGCGCAGCTGAAGCGGTGAGCCACATCAGGAGCGGCAACCGGGTCGTGGTGGGTCATGCGACCGGGTCCCCCGAGGTGCTCCTGAAGGCCATGGTGGAGAACAGGGAGGCCTACAAGAACGTCGAGCTTGTCCACATGGTTTCCATGGGCGCCTCCGAGTACTGCCTGCCCGGTATGGAGAAGCACTTCGTGCACAACTCCCTCTTTGCCGGCGCCACCACCCGCAAGGCCATCCATGACGGCAGGGCCCTTTTCACGGCTTCACACTTCAGTCAGATACCCAGGCTCTTCACCGAGAAAATCCTTCCCGTGGACGTGACCCTGTGCATGGTCTCCACCCCGGACGAGCACGGGTTCTGCTCCTTCGGCATCTCGGTGGACTACACCAAGCCCGCTGCAGAGAGCTCGAAGCTCGTCATCGCCGAGGTGACTCCCCACATGCCCAGGACCCTGGGCGATGCCTTCATCCACGTCTCGGACATCGACTATATCGTGGAGTGCGATTCAAAGCCGCTCGTCATGAACCCACCCAAGATCACGGACATCGACGAGAAGATCGGCAGCTCCTGCGCCGAGCTCATCCGCGACGGCGACTGCCTCCAGCTCGGTATCGGCGCCATGCCCGACGCCATCCTGGGCTTCCTCACGCACAAGAAGGACCTGGGCATCCACACCGAGATGTTCTCAGACGGGGTCGTGGATCTCGTGGAGGCGGGCGTCGTGACCTGCGCCAGGAAGAACTTCCACCCGGGCAAGATGGTGGCCACCTTCTTCATGGGCACTGAGAAGCTCTACAAGTTCGTGCACAACAATCCCATGGTCCAGATGTTCCCCGTCAACATCACGAACAACCCCGCCATAATCGCCCAGAACGACAACATGGTCTCCATCAATTCCACCCTCCAGGTGGACCTCACCGGGCAGGCGGTCTCCGAGACCATCGGGTACAAGCAGTTCAGCGCAACGGGAGGCCAGGCGGATTTCGTGCGCGGCGCCGCGTGGTCCAAGGGCGGACGCTCCATTCTCGCCTTCCACGCCACCGCTTCCGGGGGCAAGATCTCCCGCATCGTACCCCACGTCGACGTAGGCGCCGTGGTCACCACAACCCGCACTGACATCCACTACGCGGTCACCGAGTACGGCATCGCCGATCTCAGGGGCAAGTCCGTTCCGGAGCGTGCCAAGGCGCTCATCAACATCGCCCACCCGGACTTCAGGACCGACCTCAAGAAAGAATTCCAGAGAATATACAACAGGAAGGCATGAACCTGTCTGCTAAGGTAAGGGAAGAAGAGAAACGAAGGAGGACATGGATATGGTGAGAGTGTTCAGCACTACCCCGCGGATCATCATGGGTCCCGGGTCAGTGAAGACAATCGGCGCCGAGGTCAAAACCCTGGGAATCAGCAGGGTGCTCATCGTGACGGACAAAGGGGTCATCGCCGCGGGGCTCATGAAGCCTATCGAGGAATCGCTGAAGGCCTCCAAGGTGAAGTATGCCGTATTCGACAAGGTGGAGCCCGACCCCCGCTACGAGATCGTGGCCGACTGCGTGGAGACGGCCAGACAGTCAAAGGCCCAGATGCTCATCGGCCTGGGCGGCGGGAGCCCCATGGACATCACCAAGGTCTCCGCAGTCATGCTCACGAACAAGGGCCCCATCGGGTCCTATTTCGGCATCGGCCTCATACCCAAGCCGGGCCTGCCCACCATCCTGATCCCCACCACCGCAGGGACCGGAAGCGAGGTGACACCCATCGCCATCCTCTCCGACGAAGGTGAGAAGCTCAAAAAGGGCATCGTCAGCCCCTATCTCTATCCGGCCATGGGCGTCCTCGACCCGGAGCTCACCACAGGCCTGCCGCCTCATGTCACGGCGGCCACCGGCATGGATGCCCTCATCCATGCCATCGAGGCATACACGTCCATCAATGCCTCCACCATCACGGACATGTACTGCATCAAGGCCATAGAACTCATCTCGAAGAACCTGAGGACCGCCTTCGCCAAGGGCGACAACATCGAGGCACGGACCGCCATGATGGAAGCGGCCCTGCTTGCGGGGATCGGATTCGCCAATGCGGGGGTCACCGCGGTGCATGCGTTTGCCTACCCCATCGGGGCGGAATTCCATATCCCCCACGGTGTCGCGAACACGCTCATGCTCCCGCACGTGATCCGCTTCAATGTGCTCGGGAACCTGGAAAAGTTCGCCCAGCTCGCGAAACCCTTCGGCCTGCCCGTCGAAGGTCTCGATAACCTGGCCATCGTCGACAGGGTGATCGCCACCATCGACCGCCTCGCCGACGACATCAGGGTTCCCCGCCACCTTGCGGATTTCGGCGTCAAGGAGAAGGACATACCCATGCTGGCGGAAGGCGTCATGAAGGTGACCAGACTGCTGGCCAACAACCCGCGCACGCTGACACTTGACGACGCGAAACGGATCTACAAGGCTGCGCTGTGAGGGAACCTGGCAAGCGAAAACAGAACCTGAGGAGGGAAAGACCAGATGAAGGCAACAAATAAATCTATCGGTGATTTGAGAAGCACGGTCATGGCCAAAGGCTTTGCCAGCGGCAAGCCCATCTATATCGCATCCGCCAAGGGGGCAATGCTCTACGACGTGGAGGGCAACGAGTACATCGACTTCGGCGGCGGCATCGCCGTAATGAACATCGGGCACTCCAACCCCAAGGTCGTCAAGGCCATCCAGGACCAGGCAGAGAAGTTCACCCACACCTGCTTCATGGTCACACCGTACGAGTCGGCCGTGAAGCTGGGGGCGAAGCTCTGCAAGATCGCCCCGGGCAAGACCCCAAAGCGCGCCATCCTCATCAACAGCGGCGCCGAGGCGGTGGAGAACACGGTGAAGATCGCCCGCTACTACACCAAGAGGCAGGGCATCGTGGTCCAGGACCACGCCTTCCACGGAAGGACGCTGCTCTGCATGACCATGACGAGCAAGGTGAAGCCCTACAAGTGGGGGTTCGGTCCCTTCGCTCCCGAGGTCTACCGCATCCCGAACGCCTACTGCTACCGCTGCCCCTTCGGGCTCACCTACCCCAAGTGTGACTGCGCCTGCGCGGACTACATGAAGGACTTCTTCGGCAAGATCGCACCCGACATGCTGGCAGCTGTCGTGGTTGAGCCGGTGCAGGGCGAGGGCGGATTCATCACGCCGCCCAAGGAGTACTTCCCAAAGCTGGCGAAGATATGCAAGGATAACGGCATCCTCTTCATCGCCGACGAGATCCAGTCCGGCATGGCCAGGACCGGCAAACAGATGTTCGCCATCGAACACTGGGGCGTGGAACCCGACCTCATGACCGTTGCCAAGAGCCTGGCGGCTGGCATGCCGCTTTCCGCGGTGGTCGGCAGGCAGGAGATTATGGACAGCGTTCACCCCGGAGGCATCGGCGGCACCTACGGCGGCAACCCCGTCTGCTGCGCAGCGGCCCTGGCGGTCCTGGACGTGTACGAGGAAGAGAAGATGCTCGACAAGAGCGAGAAGCTCGGCAAGAAGGTCAGGAAGTACTTCAACGAGCTCAAGGCCAAGCACGAGGTCATCGGCGACGTGCGGGGTCTCGGCCCCATGCTCGCCCTCGAACTGGTCAAGGACCGCAAGACCAAGGAGCCGGCCCCGGAAGAAACCGCTGCCGTCGTGAAGTACGCCTTCGAGAAGGGCCTGAACATCCTGTCCTGCGGCCAGTACAGCAACGTCATCCGCACCATGATGCCGCTCGTCATTACGGACTCACAGCTCGCCAAGGGCGTGACCATCCTCGACGAGGCCTTTGCGTCGCTGAAGAAGAAAAAGTAACCGCACGGGGGAGCGGCCGAAGACCGTTCCCCTCAATTATCGCAAACGGATCAGAAGAAGGATCCCGAAGAGGGGTAAAGAATTCTAATCAAGGGGGAGATTTATGAAGACGAGTACTTTCTGGCGTACCATCATGGGTATCACGGTATTCGCGCTCGCAGCCGCGCTGGTGTTCGCAACGACCGCACCGTCGCAGGCCGCGGGCCCGAAAGAGGTCAAGATCGGTAACATCCTGCCGCTGTCCGGCCCGTCGGCGTCGGTGGGCATCCAGAACAAGCAGGCCATCGAGCTCGCCACCGAGAAGATCAACGCGGCAGGCGGCATCAAGGCACTCGGCGGCGCCAAGCTGGTGAACACCTTCACGGACAGCAAGGGCGACCCGAACGTCGGCGTGACCGCAGCAGAGCAGCTCATCAACTCCAACAAGGTCAGCATCATCTCAGGCGCCTGGAACTCGGCGGTAACCTACCCGTCCACCCAGGTGGCCGAGCGCTACCAGGTTCCCTACGTGGTCCCGGTATCCGTTGCCGACAAGATCACGGAGCGCGGGTTCAAGTATACCTTCCGCATCGCAGCCAAGGACAGCTGGTGGGCAGAGGACCAGTTCAAGTTCCTCGAGGAGCAGAAGAAGCTCACGAAAACCGAGCTCAAGACCATGGCCTTCGTATACGAGAACGGCGACTGGGGTACGGGGATGGCCAAGCAGTGGGACATCCTTGCCAAGAAGTACGGCTATCAAGTTGTTCTGAACGAGGCATATCCGAGCACGGCCTCCGACCTGACCCCGGTGGCCATGAAGGTCAAGACAAAGAAGCCCGACGTCATCCTGCTCACCTCCAACGCGGCTGACGCCATCCTGCTCACCAACACCATGGCCACCATGAAGGTCAAGGCCAAGGCCGTCATCGGCACCGGAGGAGGCCATGCGGACCCGTCCTTCCGGAAGAACACGGGCAAGAACTGCGAGTACATGTTCGACGTGGTGGAGTGGGAGACCGATCTCGGCAGGCCGCAGATCCCGACGCTCAACGCCGAGTTCAAGAAGCGCTACGGCTATGACCTCGCCGGCGAGTCGGTCGACGCTTTCGCATCGGTCTACGTCATCGCGGACGCCATCGAACGCGCCAAGTCGGCCGACCCCAAGAAGATCAGGGACGCCCTTGCAGCCACCAACCTCTGCGTGGGCAAGGGCATGCTCGGCATCGACATCCTGTCCTATGACTGCGTCCAGTTCGACGAGACAGGGCAGAACAAGAATGCCGGCATTGTCATGGTCCAGTTCCGCGACATCAAGGGCACCATTGAGCGCGTGACGGTTTACCCGGCAAAGGTCGCCCGCAAGGGATTCAAAGCCGTGTTCCCGATGCCGTAAGGGCGTGAGGCAAGGGGACAAACGCTTCGACGCGTTCAAGCAATCCATGAGGGGGTGCCGGGTTTCCAGGCACGGGACCAGGCACCCCCCAACCGACGAGATTCGAGGTCATCATGGACGTTATCATACAAGCAATCATCAACGGGCTCCTGACCGGCTCCTATTACGGTCTGGCGGCACTGGGCCTGACGCTCATCTTCGGCGTCATCAAGGTCATCAACTTCGCCCACGGCTCGTTGCTCATGGTGGGCATGTTCACCGCTTACTGGATCGTGACACTCACCGGGTGGCACCCCTATGCGGCACTCATTGTGGTCGTGCCCATGCTGTTCTTCTTCGGGTATGCCCTGCAGGGCGTCCTGATCAAGCCCGTCCTCGAGGCCCAGAGAGAAGTCCGGGAACCCACCGAAGTCATTGTCGTCACCACGGGTGTCTGGTACATCCTAGACAACCTGGCCCTCATGATCTTCGGCGCCGAGTACCGGGTGGTGCAGACAAGCATATCGGGCCAGATCTTCATGCTGGGCGACTACATCTTTCCCAAGCCCCAGCTCTACGGCTTCATCACCACGGTGGTCACCTCGGGCCTGCTCGTATGGTTCCTGAAGTTCACCAAGATGGGCAAGTCCATCAGGGCCGCCTCCCTTGACCGGGACGCAGCGAGCCTCATGGGGATCAACCAGTACCGTGTCTATAACATCGCCTTCGGCATCGGAGCCGCCATCGCGGGTATCGTGGGATGCGTCCTGATTCCTTTCTACTATGTGTTCCCCACGGTGGGCGTGGTCTTCGACGTGAAGTGTTTCATCATCGTAGTCCTGGGAGGCCTTGGAAGCATCCCCGGGGCCCTGGCCGGCGGGGCGATCGTCGGGCTCATCGAGTCGATATTCGCCCAGTACATCGCATCCACCTGGACCGAGCTCATCGTCTATGTGGTCTTCCTCGCGGTGCTTTTCATAAGGCCTGCCGGCCTCTTCGGCGAGAAGCGGGATTGGTGAGAAAGGAGTCATGAGATGAATTCCGGGTCAAAGAGAAAAACCATCGACACGATACTGAAAATTGCGCTGGCAGTGATCGTCTTCACGCTGCCGCTGTGGATCACGAGCCCCACGTACCTCCAGATCCTCATCTTCCTGCTCCTGTTCGCGTACCTCACCACGTCCTGGAACCTGGTGGGCGGGTTCGCCGGTGTGCTCCCTCTGGGCCACTCGGCCTATGTCGGCATCGGCGCCTACACCTCTACGGTCCTCTGGATCACCTGGGGCATCAGCCCATGGCTGGGCATGTGGGTCGGCGGCATCTTCGCGGCCATCGTGGGCACCATCATCGGCATCCCCACGCTCAAGCTCCGGGGGGCCTACTTCGCGCTGTCCACCATGGCCTTCGGCGAGGGCGTGAGAGTTCTGACCGAGAATGTCGTACAAGTGGGATCCTGCGTCATCGGCGGCCCGCAGGGCATCTGCCTGCCGCTGGTACCGGGCAACAACTTCGCCCTGTTCCAGTTCGTGAGCAAGGTTCCCTACTACTACATCATCCTGGTCATGCTGTGCATAGCGGTCTTCATCACGTGGTACATCAGCAGGATCAGGCCGGGTTACTACCTTGCGGCTGGCGGCGAGGAACCCGAGGCTGCCCAGGCCCTCGGCGTGAACGTGGCGAAGTACAAGGTGTGGGCCATGGCATTGAGCTGCTTCATGACAGCCCTGGGCGGGACCTTCCTGGCCCAGCTCACTCTGTACTTCTATCCCAAGCAGATCCTCGGGCTGGACTTCTCCTTCGAGCTCGCCTTCATCGCGCTCATCGGCGGCCGGGGGACCATCGCGGGGCCGGTCATCGGCGCACTGCTGCTGCGCCCCGTGAGCGAGTTCACCCGCATCTACCTGAGCTCGGTGCTGCCGGGGCTGCACCTGGTCATTTTCGGGGCCATCCTGATCCTGGTCATGCTCTTCCAGCCCAGGGGCTTGGTGGAGCCCCTGACGAGATTCTACGACTGGATACTCGACTCTCTGAGCGGCGAGAAAAAGGAGGTGAGGGCATAATGGCACTCCTCGAGATCAACAACGTATCCAAGCACTTCGGCGGGCTCAAGGCCGTGGACCAGGTGAGCATATCCATCGAGAAGGGACAGATCTACGGTCTCATCGGACCCAACGGCGCCGGCAAGACGACCCTGTTCAACTGCGTGGCCGGCACATATCCCCCCACATCGGGGACCATCGTATACAACGGTGAAGATATCACCGTATTGAAGCCGTGGAACGTCTGCAAAAAGAGGATCGCCCGCACCTTCCAGATCGTGAAGCCGTTCCAGAAGAAGACCGTGCTCTACAACGCCATGGTGGGATCCTTCATCAGGACGGCGAATCCGTCCGAGGCCGAGGACAGGGCCATGGAGGTCCTCAAGAGATTCAACCTCGGCAGCAAGTGCAATGTCCTTGCCGGCAACCTGACCATTGCGGACCGCAAACGCCTCGAGATCGCCCGGGCCATGGCCACCGAGCCCGAGATGTTCCTCATGGACGAGAGCATGGCGGGCCTGCGGCCCAACGAGGTGGACGAGACCCTGGACGAGGTCAGGAAGATCCGCGACAGCGGGGTGACCATCTTCATGATCGAGCACATCATGCGGGCCATCATGAGCGTGTCGGACAGGATCACGGTGATCCAGTTCGGCAAAAAGATCATGGACGGCACGCCGCATGAGGTCGCCAAGGACGAACGGGTCATCAAAGCATACCTGGGGGAGAGCTATGGCGCTGCTTGAGATCAAGAATATCAACTGCTTCTACGGAGATGTACAGGTCATCTACGACGTGTCCATGCACATCGATGAAGGCGAGGTCATCAGCCTCATAGGCGCCAACGGCGCGGGCAAGTCCACCATGCTGCGGACCATCTCCGGTCTCATGAAACCCAGGTCAGGGGAGGTCATCTTCGAGAACCAGCCCGTCCAGAACCTCCGCCCGGAAAAGATCGTGGAACGGGGTATCGTCCAGGTTCCCGAGGGACGCAAGCTCTTCAGCCTCATGACGGTCCGGGAGAACCTCGATGTGGGCGCCCACAACTCACGGGCCTATCCCCACCTGACCGACACCATCAAGGACGTCTACAAGCTTCTTCCGCGTCTCGAAGAGCGGGAAAAGCAGCAGGCCATCACCCTGTCCGGCGGCGAGCAGCAGATGGTGGCCATCGGCAGGGCAATGATGGCCAAGCCCAAGATCCTCATGATGGACGAACCGTCACTGGGTCTCGCGCCGGTGCTGATCAAGGAGATCTTCACCACTATCCGCAAGATTGCCGACCAGGGGACCACGGTGCTCCTGGTGGAGCAGGACGTCCAGCACTCGCTGAGCCTCTCGGACAGGGGGTACGTGCTGGAGCACGGCCGCATCGTCATGGAAGGGAAAGGCAAGGAACTGCTGGAAAACCCGAATATCAGGGAGGCCTACCTGGGGATCTAGGTACGGGACACCCATGGCACACGACAGATACTCATAGCCCCTTTTCAACCTGTTCGATCCATCCATTCGCATGGGGTGGATGGATCGGACAACCCCTTGCAGCAGGGTTTCACAAGCAATGACAGGGACGAGCAGTACAGGTGCGGGCGTATCACGCCCGCTGCCCGGGAGAAACGGACATGCCGGATAGATGCAGGCTATCAGAAGTTTTCACGAGAGCCTATCCCGGATGCAAAGAGACAGGATGAACTAAAAAAAGAAAAGGAGGATCTGGGACGATGGAAGACTTCTTGAAAAAGTGTGAAGAGTGCAACCCTGGGGAAAAAGAATTTCTCCAGGCGGTATCCGAGGTGGTCAAGTCGGTGAAGCCGGTCCTTGACAGGCATCCGGAATATCGCAAGGAGAAGATCCTGGACCGGATGATTGAGCCCGAGCGGGTGGTCTTGTTCCGGATCCCGTGGGTTGACGACAGGGGCGAGGTACAGGTCAACAGGGGGTACCGGATCCAGATGAACAGCGCCATAGGGCCGTACAAGGGCGGCTTCAGGTTCCACCCGTCGGTGAACCTTTCCATCCTGAAGTTCCTGGCCTTCGAGCAGGTGTTCAAGAACTCGCTGACGACCCTGCCCATGGGCGGCGGCAAGGGCGGATCGAACTTCGACCCCAAGGGCAAGTCAGACCGCGAGGTCATGAGGTTCTGCCAGAGTTTCATGAGCGAGATCTTCAGGCACGTGGGACAGTTCCTCGACGTCCCGGCCGGCGACATCGGGGTGGGAGCCCGGGAGATCGGCTACCTGTTCGGCCAGTACAAGAGACTCAAGAACGAGTTCGTGGGAGTGCTCACCGGCAAGGGCCTGAGCTACGGCGGCAGCCTCATAAGGCCTGAGGCCACCGGATACGGGTCCGTCTACTTTGCAGCCGAGATGCTCGCCACCAGGGGCGAAACCCTCGAGGGGAAGGTCTGCCTGGTATCGGGCTCGGGCAACGTGGCCCAGTTCACCACGGAAAAGCTCATCGACCTCGGCGGCAAGGTCGTCACCCTGTCCGACTCCAACGGCTATATCTATGACGAGAAGGGTATCGACCGCGAGAAGCTTGCCTATGTCAAGGAGCTCAAGAATGTCCGTAGGGGCCGCATGAGCGAGTACGCGGACAAGTACAAGGGCGTCCTCTATGTTCCGGTGGACCCGGTAAAGGACAACAACCCCCTGTGGGACCACAAGGCAAGTTGCGCATTCCCGTCCGCGACCCAGAACGAGATCAACGAGAAGGATGCGCAGAACCTGCTCAAGAACGGGGTGTACCTCGTGAGTGAGGGTGCCAACATGCCCACAGTGCCTTCCGGCGTCGATCTCTTCGTAGACAAGAAGATCCTCTACGGCCCCGGCAAGGCGGCAAATGCGGGCGGCGTCTCCACCTCCGGCCTCGAGATGACCCAGAACAGCATGAGGCTCAGCTGGACCAGGGAGGAGGTTGACGGCAGGCTCCGCATGATCATGAAGGCTATCCACAGCGCGTGCGTGAACGCAGCCGAGACCTACGGCACCCCGGGCAACTACGTCAACGGTGCCAACATTGCAGGATTCGTCAAGGTCGCCGATGCCATGATGGCCCAGGGTATCGTGTAACAGGCTTTCAGGGAAATGTTTCGCATGGGGTGGCGGTTCCCGGATACGGGAACCGCCGGGATTTCTCATGTCTACGGCAAGGTTTATGAAAAGAAGTAACTTGGCCTGCCCGAAATGATCAACTCCGATCCACCGGGAAAGCCGTTGGATCGGAGTTGATCATTTCGGGCAGGTCAGGGAGAATACCCTCTCCATATCATTGGGCAGACGTACTCTCCTTGCGTGGAGGCTGTTCGTGTGTATTATTGGTATCATAAGGAGGCTCAAGTCCCCATGACTTTGAAAGACCGCGAGTTGTCCAGCAAGTACCATCTCAACTTCAAGGTCTTCCTGGAGCTCATGTCCAGCAAGGTAAAAGAGATCCTTCTCGTTTCGAGCCGCTACGACGCCTTCATCATCGAAGAGGACGTCACCCTGGCCTCACGGATCATCCACGAGTACAGCGGCCTTAATTTGTCTCAGCCACCCCGGGTGACCCGGACGTCATCGGCCCTGCATGCGCTGAAGCTCCTTGACGAAAGGCGTTTCGACCTGATCTTCACCATGCCCAATCTCGAAGATATGGATGCCTTCACGCTGGGAAAGAAGATCAAGGAGAAGAATCCTGCCCTGCCCGTGTATCTCCTGGCACATAGCATGAGAGGTATACAGACCTCAACGGAGGCGATGCACCACGAGGGGATCGACAAGGTCTTCATCTGGTCGGGCAACGCGGATCTCCTGCTCGCGATCATAAAGAGTACCGAGGATGCCCTGAACGTCGACTACGACACCACCCATGCCCGGGTGTGCGTGCTCATTTTCGTCGAGGATTCACCTCCGTACTACTCGTCGCTGCTTCCCATTTTCTACAAGGAGGTGGTACGGCAGATCCAGGCGGTGCTCGAACTCGGCGTGAACGAGGAGGAACGCCTGCTCATCATGCGGACACGGCCCAAGATTCTCTCGGCGCAGACCTTCGAGGAGGCCACGGCGCTCTATGAGAAATACAAACCCTACCTGATGGGGATCATCTCTGACACGCGCTTCCCCAAACAGGGCAAGCTCTACGGAAACGCCGGCATAGATCTGCTGTCCCGGGCCAGACAGGAGATTCCCCATTTACCCCTGCTCCTGTTCAGCTCTGAACCCGAGAACAGAGCACGGGCCCGCCAGATCCCCGCGGAGTTCCTGGACAAGAACTCCCCCAATCTCCTCGAGGAGATACACGACTTCTTTCTCGCCCACCTGGGCTTCGGCGAGTTCGTGTTCCGCACGCCCGACGGATCGGAAGTCGGCAGGGCCAGCAAGCTGCGCATGCTCGAGGAACAGCTCGCAGTCATTCCCGACGAGTCCCTGTGCCACCACATAGAAAAGAAGGACATGGCCAACTGGGTCATGATGCGCTCCGAGATCCCCCTGGCATCAACCATCAGGGACCTGTCATGCAGCACCTTCTCCTCCACCGGCGACATGCGGGAATACATCATCTCGCTCATCCACCTGGTGCGCAAGTGGAGGCAGAAGGGCGTGGTGGCGAGATTCAACAGGAAGGAGTTCAACATAGACCTCCTTGATTTCGCCAAGATCGGTCAGGGATCCCTGGGTGGAAAGGCCAGGGGCCTCGCATTCATGTCTTCCATGCTGCAGGAGGATATCAGGCTTTTCCAGACATATCAGGAATCCACCATACGGATTCCCCAGACCATCGTCCTGGCCACCGACGTGTTCGAGGAATTCGTGGAGACCAAGGACCTCAAGCGCTTCGCCGCGGACGGGTACGCCGATGAAGAGGTCGCCCGGGCCTTCCTGAAGGCCAAGATGCCCGGTGAGGTGGTCAGCGACCTGCAGGCTTACCTCGAACAGGTGGCCTACCCCCTGTCCGTCCGCTCGTCGAGCCTGCTGGAGGATGCCCAGTTCCAGCCCTACGCAGGCCTGTACGAGACCTACATGATCCCCAACAACCACCCTGATTTCTCGCGTCGTCTCGAGTCCCTCGTCAATGCGATCAAGCTCGTCTATGCATCAACCTACTACGAAAGCCCCAAGGCATTTGCAAAGAGCGCCGCAAGCCAGGCCAAGGACGAGTCCATGGCCGTGGTCATCCAGCAGCTCGTGGGGGGCATGCACGGTGACCATTACTATCCCGCCATCTCGGGCGTGGCGCAGTCACACAACTATTACCCGGTCTCCCACATGAGGCCCGAGGAAGGCATCGTGCAGATGGCCATCGGGTTCGGCAAGACCGTCGTGGAGGGAGGCACGTCTCTCCGTTTCTCTCCTCGATATCCCGAGATCCTCCCACAGTTTTCCACCGTGGACGACATGATCGCCAATTCCCAGCGGTTCTTCTACTCTCTGCGAATGAGGGACCACGATGAAATCTCGAGGCTCGATGCCCATTTCCACCTGGAGAGGCGGGACATCTACGACGCGCGCAACGAATTTCCCGTCATAGCCTGCGCGAGCACCTACGACCCCGCAGAGCACCGGATCAGGGACACCGGCGAGGGACCGGGGGCCAAGATCATCACCTTCTCCCAGATCCTCAAGTACAGGAGCATCCCCCTTCCCGAGATGCTCTCGGATATCCTGGAGCTCGCCAGGAGGAACATGGGCTGCGCCGTGGAGATGGAGTTCGCCGTGAACCTGAGAAAGGGCAAACCCGGCTCGTGCGACTTCTATCTCCTCCAGATACGCCCCATGGTGACCGACGAGGACCGCTTCGAGGTCGAGATAACGGAGCAGGACCTTGCCCGCTCGTTCTGCTTCTCGACCCTTGCCCTGGGCAACGGCAAACGCGACGATATCTCGGACATCATCTTCGTCAAGCAGGACGACTTCGAGATCGAGGCCACACCCGAGATCGCCGAGGAGGTCGGCAGACTCAACGGGATGCTCCTGACCAAAAAACGCCCCTACCTCCTCGTGGGCCCCGGACGATGGGGTTCCCTTGACCGGTGGCTGGGCATCCCGGTCCAGTGGAGGCATATCTCCGGCGTCGGCGCCATCCTGGAGATTAGGGGCCCTCTCATCAAGGCGGATCCCTCCCAGGGCTCGCATTTCTTCCAGAACATCACCTCGCTGGGGATCCCCTATGTGACGGTCACCGAAGGCACGCAGGACCGCCTCGACTCGCAATGGCTCGCATCCCTGCCAGTCGTGAACGAGACCGCTCACCTCAGGCATGTCAGGCTTCCCAGGCCTCTGACGATCAAGATCGAGGGCAGGAGATCGCGCTGCGTGATGCTCAAGCCCAAATGGGAACAGGACAGCGGTATAGACATACTGACTCCGGGAGATGGATGATGAGAAGAAGGGACAAAGAGGTTACGGACAAGGCGGCCATGGAATCGATCATTCGCGCATCACTGGTCTGCAGGATCGCCCTGTGCGACGGAGACAGACCCTATGTCGTACCCATGTGCTTCGGGTATGACGGCAGGAGTATCTACCTCCACAGTGCAGGAGAAGGGAGAAAAATCGACATCCTTAAACGCAACCCTGGCGTCTGCTTCGAGTTCGAATCTGACTGCGAGGTGAGGCATGCGGACAAGCCCTGCTCCTTTTCCATGCGGTATCGCAGCGTCATGGGGTCGGGGAAGGCCTGTTTCCTGGATGATGCAGAGGAAAGGCAGCAGGCAATGCAGCTCATCATCGGGCAGTACACGGACAAGACCTTTATCATGCGCGACAACGAGCTGAACGGCATCACCATCATCAGGATAGACATCGACGAGATCACGGGCAAACAGTCCGGGTATTGAAGCCCCTGGGGACGAACCCGGTTCTTTCATGTATAATCTCACCCGGCAACTCGAGTGAGTTCGGGTTGAGCCTAGGAATGGAAAGGCCTCCTGCATGAAGATCGACTGGAACAGGGTATTGCCCATCGCGTTCATCATCATCGGCGTGATCGACTTCACCTACGGGATCATGAAGAAAGACCAGGTCAGCCTGGCCATGGGGGCGATCATGGTGGGCATTGCTGTCTTCATCATCATAAAAGACAGGCGGTCGTCATAGCGCCGCACCTGGGAGAGGGGCATCGCTCATATGGCAAAGAGGGAACATAGGGGGAAAGGAACCGTCTCCGTGTGGGGAGGAGAGGAAAAGAGCGGCTCCGGGAAACCCACCCAGGTGCCCATCGTGCAGAGCGTGTCCTTCGGGTACGAGGACATAGACCAGTGGATCAGGACGGGCAGGGGCACCGAACCGGGCCACATCTACAGCAGGAACACCAACCCGACGGTCACGGCCTTCGAGGAGAAGGTCCGCCTGCTCGAAGGTGCACAGGCCGCCACATCCTTTGCGAGCGGCATGGCGGCCATCAGCAACACCCTGTTCACCCTGCTCTCGCCCGGGGACCGCGTGGTGTCCATCAAGGACAGCTACGGGGGCACGAGCAAGCTCTTCCTGGAGTTCCTGCCGCGGTTCTCCATAGGGGCGACCTTGTGCGAGACCACCGATCATGACCAGATAGAAACCGAGGTGAAAAAGGGCTGCCGCGTGCTCTACCTCGAGAGCCCCACGAACCCGACGCTCAAGGTCGTGGACATCGAGAGGCTTGCGGCCGCCGCCCATACGGCAGGTGCCGTGGTCGTGGTGGACAACACCTTCGCGACACCCATCAACCAGCAGCCCCTCGGCCTGGGGGCCGACCTCGTCATCCACAGCGCCACCAAGTTCCTGGGCGGACATGCCGATGCCTTGGGCGGCGTGGTGTGCGGACCGGCCGAACTCGTGGAGACGATCTACCACTTCCGTGAGATCAACGGCGCCGCCCTGGATCCCATGGCCGCCTATCTCCTGCTGCGCGGCATGAAGACACTGCACCTGCGCATTGCAAGGCAGAACGAGAACGCCATGGCCATCGCCCGGCACCTCCAGGGCCACAAGGCAGTAAATGAGGTCTTCTACCCCGGCCTGGAGGGTCACCCGGGTCATGCCACGGCGAGGAGGCAGATGGCGGGCTTCGGCGGGGTCCTGAGCTTCACCCTCAGGGGGGACCTGGAGGCGGTCAAGGCCTTTCTGCCACGCCTGAACCTGGCCCACCGTGCCGCCAACCTCGGGTCCGTGGAGACCATTGCCGGTCCGCCCGCCACCACGAGCCACGTGGAGTGCACGCCGGAAGAGCGCGCCGCCATGGGCATACCCGAGGGACTTGTCCGCTATTCGGTGGGCATCGAGGACGTGATCGACCTCATCGCGGACATCGACAAGGCGCTGGAAGATATCGCCAGGAAGACCGACGCATAGGCATTTCTACGGGGAGAGACCATGGCACTTGTCTATCGCCATGCAGGGACAGCGGACATCCAGGCCGTATCCAGGGTCTACTGGGAGTCCGTCCTGGATGTCTACCGGCGGCACGGCTTCGAGGACAGGAGACCCGTCTACCCCGTGAACCCCTTCTACGAATTCTGCCTGCGCGAGGAACCCGAGGGATTTTTTGTGGCAGAAGAGGACGGGAGCGTTATCGGTGCCGCTTTCAGCTGGGTCCGGGGGCATACCTGGTTTCTTTCACACCTCTTCGTTGACCCCCTGTATCAGGGGAGGGGCATCGGAGGTACGCTGCTGGAACTGTCCCTCCAGCACGGCATCACCTCGGGCGCAACGCTGCGCGCGGTCATCACCATGGCGTTCAACGCCGCATCGCTGGCCCTGTACATGAAAAACGGCATGTACCCTGTTCAGGACATCTACCTCATGAAGGCGACGCAACCGTATGCCCCGGCCCCGGACACCTTGATGGCCACGGAAAAACCCGGAATCCGTGCATGGCAGAGCGGAGAGATGGACACCATCGATGTGGAGGCCCTGGGCATGCCTCGACCGCTGCACCACCAATACTACCTCGGGCGTGAGGAGGCATCCTGCCACATCTTCCGGGTCGGGGGAAGGGTTGTCGCTTATGGCTACAGCTGGAACGACGGCCGCATCGGGCCCGTGACGGCCATTGAAGACGCACCGTATGAAGCCGTGCTGAGAACCGTCATGGGCCAGGCACAGAGGGTTTCCGACGGCCTCTCCCTCATGGTGCCGGGATCGAACGCGATCGCACTGAAGACCGCCCTGGACGACGGGTTCACCATCTTCATGCCCTATGTTCTGCTCGCATCGGAACCCTTCGGGTGCTGGAACCACTACCTGTTCCATTCCCCGGGCATGCTGTGATCCCCCTGGGAAACGGCCTGATGATTGAAGGCCGGCATCATCCCCTGGAAGGGGATCGGGGCCACATGAACGGGGGACATCCTGCACCGAGCGATCTCGCCGTCATGGCGCACAGCGTCGATCCATGATACAGTGTGACCGAAGAGGACTCTCATGCGAGGACGGATGTCACAGTGGAATCCCCGGATCGCGGCCGTCTTTCTCATGGCCGTACTCGTCACCCTCCTTCACTGGACAACGCCCCATGCCGGGAAGGTTTCCGAGGTCCGGATCGGCAACATCCTTCCCCTGACCGGCCCGTCGGCGTCGGCCGGCAGACAGAATCGGAGCGCCATCGAGCTTGCCACCGAGTACGTCAACGCCGCGGGCGGCATCAAATCCCTGGGCGGGGCCAGGCTCGTCAACGCGTGGGCCGACACGAGGGGTGAGGTCGCCTTCGGTATGAGCGCGGTGGAGCACCTCATCAAGAACGAAAAGGTCAGCGTCATCTCCGGTGCGTGGAACTCGGCGGTCACCTACCCCACAACCCAGGCCGCCGAGCAGGCGAAGATCCCCTACGTGGTGCCCGTTTCCGTGAGGGACACCATTACGGACCGTGGATTCAAGTATGTCTTCCGCACCGCGCCCAAGGACGGCTGGCGCTCCCGTGACCAGTTCAGGTTCCTCAGGGACATGACGAGGTCCACGCGCACGAAGGTCGAGACACTGGCGCTGGTCTTCGAGAACGGCGGCTGGGGAACGTCCATGAAGGACCAGTGGACGAAGCTCGCCACATCGCAAGGGTACAGGGTCGTCCTGGTGGAGCCCTACGATGACGCGGCCACAGACCTGACCGTGACGGTCATGAAGATCAGAAACGCCCAGCCTGACGTGATCCTGCTCGCGTCCTTCACCGAGGACGCGGTCCTGCTGGCCTCCGCCATGTCCACCCTGAAGGTCGGCGCCAAAGCCGTCATCGCCAGCGGCGGAGGCCACGGGGGCAACGCTTTCCTCGAGAGCGCCGGGAAGTCGTGCGAGTACCTCTTCGACGTCTCGGGATGGGAGCCGGACATGGACAGGCCTGCCATAGCCCCCCTCAACGAGGAGTTCAGGAAGCGGTTCGGCTTCGAGCTCTCCGCCGAGACCGCCGACGCCTTCGCGTCGGTCTATGTCATTGCCCGTGCCCTGGAGGAGGCCGAGTCCACGGAACCGGAAGACATTCGGGACGAGCTCACGGACATCGAGATGTGCAGGGGCAAGGGCTGGCTCGGCACGGACATCCTGGCCTGCGACTGCATCGAGTTCGACAGGACGGGGCAGAACAGGCATGCAGGATATGTCGTGGTCCAGTTCCGGAAGGTCGGCGGGTCCATGGAGCGGGTGACGGTGTGGCCGGAGTCGGCGGCCCGAAAAGGCTTCAAGCCGGTGTTTCCCATGCCGTGACATGAACGGCCGTCACCATGGTCAGCGCAACCCGGTGGATTGAGCCTTACCTGTCCTCCTCAAAGTACTGCACCTGGTAGGTCTTTACCTCGAACCCGCCTTTTTTCCACGCATGGGGGGACAGGCCCGCCTTCATGCACAGATGCGCCAGAAAATCCTCCTTGTCCGGGAGCTGGTCCCACACCTGGGGGAGGAAGGTGGCGGCAGCGAACCCCTGGCGTATGATCACGCCGTCGACCCCGGGCCTGAGCTTGCGCAGGAGGTCGTCGGCATCGGCATAGGCCAGGAGCGTGGGCTCGCTGAGAACACTCACCTCGATATGGACCTTTTCCAGTTCCGCTTTCGTCAACGCCGGGAAGCGGGGGTCCCTGAACGCAGCATTGACGGCATTGTGCTTCACCCCTTCCACAAGGGATTCCCGCGCCTCCAGGCTCCCGATACACCCCCGGAGCTCCTTGCCCATGGTCAGGGTCACGAAGGTACCGGCCTTGGTCTTGAGCACTTCATCCTCCAGGGCACGCTCGAGCCCTGGATCGTGTGGAGCCGGTACCCCGAGCTTCTCCTGAATGGTCTTCCTGGCAAGGGCCAGCAGGGTCCTGCCCTGTTCGCCGGTAAAGGCCTGTTCCATGGTGCGTCCTCCAAAGATTGCGGTCGTGGCGCAGTCCGCCACCCGGATGATATCCCCCGTGGCATCGCTGCTCATTGCATGCGGGAGAGAAGGTGCCTGCACGGTAGATGGAGAGAAACCGACGTTTCATCCTGCAGTCGACCCCCGGTGGTTCAGCATGCACCTGTCGCCGGCCATGTTCAAGGGGAAAAACCAGGGAAAGGGCCTCAGGTACCGGCAGGTCGGTATACCACGTGTGCAGGGGGACACAACCCCGGTCTCGGGTTCTTCTCTCTTGAGAGCTGCTGCAGGTCAGACGGCCTGGGCCACCAGTGCGGGGTACACGCTGTCCTTCGCCCCCAGCAGTTCACTGACCGTGGCCTTGAGCCTGGTGAAGTCATGGGATTTCACCACGTACGCGTCGGCCGCCATGGTGAGGGGGTGGTTCTTGTAGCCCGAGAAGGCCGAATGGATGATGATGGGAGAATCCACCCTGGATTTGAGGATGTGCCCCATGGTCTCGAACCCGTCCATCCTGGGCATGCGGATATCCAGGATGATGAGGTCCGGATTGCGGGCATCCTCGGCCTGGAGCAGGGACATGGCCTCGATCCCGTCCCCGGCTATGACCACCTCGTACCCTTCATCGACAAGTTCTTCCCTGATGAGGAACTGGAGATGCTTGTCATCCTCCACCAGCAGAATCCTCTTCATATCGCTCCCTCCTCTCAACCACGTATCATACCCTGATCGTGGCCCTCATGCCGTGTCAGCATCGTGGAGCTTCTCACCGGGCCAGTTTTCATGGATCGAAGGGATGCATCAAGAGTGCCAAAATTACAGGGTTTCATTTCTTAATAATATCAATGTGTTTTATGCAATGTGCGTCCATCCCGACACATTTTTAACAGACTGTCCGTGATTGCTGTCAATATATTGGCGACAGGAGGGCCACGAAGATCCACCTCGTCCTCTTGACCGTCAACGGCATCGGGTATAGAGTCCAGCACGATCCCATGACACTCGAAAAACTCACAGCGCGAGGTCTTCGCCTCACCACCGTTACGGACAGGCTCCACGTGATCCATGGCAACAACCGTGGCCGTTCACCCTTCTGCAACTCCTTTCTCGTCCTGGACACCGTGAACATGCTCTTCGATACAGGCTGCGGGCTGGACATCATCGAGAAGCTCTGCTCCGTGGTGCCCATCGACCGGGTGTTCGTGTCCCATTCCCACCTGGACCATACTGCGGGCTGCCGGCTGCTTCAGGAGCTCTCCGGCTGTGAGATCATGGTCCCTGAAGAGAACAGCGACAGCATCGCCACAGCGGAACTCCTGGCCCGGCGGTTCGTCGGCGACGAGCTTTTCGAGGCCTGGATGGACACCTACCCCGCCCTCACCGGATTCAGGGACTTCACGGCCACGGGCACCTTCGGACACGAGCACGAAATCTCCTCGGGTTCACTGAGTTTTGTGGCCCTGTATACGCCGGGGCACCTGAACGACCACTACTGCTTCTGGGTTCCCGAGGAAAAGGTCCTCCTGGGCTTCGACATCGACCTGAGCCCCTTCGGTCCGTGGTACGGCAATCCCGAATCCGATATCCCCCTGTTCAGGGATTCCATCGCCCGGATCAGGGAACTGCCGGCGGAAACCTACCTGTCTGCCCATGCCAAGCCCCTGAAAAACCCGTACATCGAGAAACGTCTTAAGCGTTTTGCGTCCTTCTTCGATGCACGCGACCGGGTGATCCTGGGTCTCCTTGAAGACTCCCCTCACATGGACATTGAAGACATCGTGAGGCTCTCGCCTTTCTACGACGCCGACCACGCGGGCCTCTCGGATGAACTGCTCTGGTTCGGCGAGGAGCAGATGATCAGGAAGCACCTCGAAGGCCTCGTGGAACAAGGTCTTGTCAGCGAAGACGGGGGTCGTTACGGGATCAGGCGGTGACGCCGATCAAGTCCTCGAAGAGGGGGGGCACGTCCTGCACTAATCAGATGGTGCATCCCTGATGAGAACATGGCACATGTCTTGCTGCATATCGGCAGAAGTAAACGGATGGAACCTGCGATGATCAGGAACATCGTTCAGGGGCATGACGGAGACTATGGGAACGAAGAGAGACAGAGTGCATGGTCTAAGCAACCTTGTGTATGCCTGCATCGTGGTGTCGTCGATCCTGATGGGCGGATGCAGCCAGCTTCAGGTCAGATCGACCTTCAAGGAGGCGGATGCTTCCTTTAGTCAGGGCAACTACGGCTCCTCCCTGAAGGCATTGGGGCACGTCATCGAGAAATACCCCACAGAGGGAGACAGGGCCCTCTTCGAGATGGGCATCATCTACGCCTACCCCAAGAACGAGAACAAGGATTACCAGAGATCTCTGGAATGTTTTCAGGATCTCTTAAGGAACTACCCGGAAAGTGAGTACAGGCACGACAGCGAGAGAATGATATTTCATATCCACAATGTGACGCTGAAGGACAGGAAGATCGCGGAGCAGCAGGCGATGATCGACCGTCTCCGTCAGGACCTTGCATGCAAGGAAGCTGAGATCACCACTCTGCAGCAGAAGATCGAGGAACTCGAGCAGAGAGTCTTCTCAATGGAAAAGGGACCTGCAGACAAGATCCTCATAGAAAAGAAGAAACGGCGCCTGTCTTTGCTGTCCAAGGGCTCCGTCATCAAGGCCTACAGGATAGCCCTGGGCGGAAACCCGGATGGCCCCAAGCAGAGGCAGGGAGACAACAAGACCCCGGAAGGGACCTACTTCATCGACTCAAGAAATATGGACAGTCGCTACCACATATCCCTTCACATCTCGTATCCGAACGAGAGAGACAAAAGGCTGGCGAAAGAACGAGGCGTCCCGCCGGGAGGAGACATCATGATCCACGGCATCAAGAATGGTTATTCGTCGGTCGGCGCCCTGCATGCAGGGTCTGATTGGACAAAAGGGTGTATCGCGGTTACCGATAAAGAGATAGAGGAAATCGAGAGGCTCGTGCCCAACGGCACGGTCGTGGAGATAAGGCCATAGAAGGCCTGGCGCCCTGAACGATGTGTCGAATGACAGCCCTCGTCTCCGTATCCAGTAACCTTCGCCCTTTCGTATTCTGCATGGTGCTGGCATGTCTTTCCGGATGCGCTGTAGTGGACAACATACTGACGATGTCGTCGCCGTATCCGATCTATCCGGATGACCACCTGGAACGGACTACATTTCCGGTCGTGAAAGGGAGCGACGTCATCGGCCGTCTAGCCGTCATCAGGCTCGAAGAGGGAGACACGCTACCGGACATCGCACGACACTTCAGCCTGGGGATCAATGAGATCCGTGCAGCCAACCCGGGGGTGGACACCTGGGTGCCTAGGACGGGAGAGCGCATCATCTTGCCTCTACGGTTCATCCTGCCAGATGTGCCGCGAAGAGGTATCGTGATCAACCTGGCGGCCATGAGGCTCTTCCATTACAAAGAAAAGAACGACTCTCTCGTTGCTATGACCTACCCGGTCGGTGTCGGCACAACAGAACGGCCTACGCCCACGGGGCAGATGCATGTGGCGCGCAAGGTGACCCGCCCGACCTGGTATGTCCCTGCTTCCATCGCTAAGGATCATCGGAAGAAAGGGGATCCCCTGCCCGCCAAGGTCTTGCCGGGGCCACAGAATCCCCTCGGAGAATACGCGCTCTACTTGAGCAAGTCGTCCTATCTGATCCACGGCACGAACAAGCCGGCGAGCATAGGGCTCAATGCAACCAACGGATGCCTGAGACTTTATCCGGAGGACATCAAGAGGCTCTACGAAAACACTCCTGTCAATACACCCGTGTGCATCGTCAACCAGCCGTATCTGGTCGGTCAACGCAACGGGATAGTGTACCTGGAAGCTCATGCCTCCATGGAAGATTCCGGTGCTGTCGAGGTAGAGAAGGTACACAAGAAGCTCAGGAACATCGAGAAGGAGTCTGGTCGTGCGCTCGACTGGGGAAAAGTGGAGGATGTCATGGCCGAGGCCAGGGGTATCCCTGAGCCCATCCTGGTAACCGATGAAGCGAGATGGTTCGAGCAGACTATCGAGGTGAAGCACCCGGCCACATTGTACGGCAAACCGGAGCCGCCGGAATTGAAGGCAGAGGCATGGTACGTTTGGGCCGCTGACGTGGATGACAAGATCGAAGCGTTGCGGATTGCCGCCATCATCAACCATCAGGGTCCACAGATCCCGGCACGGGTGATTTCAAGGAGCGAAGGCTACCGTGTCATCACGGGCCCCTACAAGAATATGAGCGAAGCGAGGGATGCCCTCAAACGCCTGAAAATTGACTTGGAGATAGACGGTATAGTGATCGACCCTGGCAAACAGGCTCACTGATCCGGTTACAAAAAAAGCGGCCCCATGTACGAACCTGTACATCTATTCGAGACACCCGATGAAAAAAACCATCCAACTCCTTGATTTCTTTAGGACCGAAACCATTGGCTTGTATATTGCTGCAGGATACCAGGGCAGTTACTCGCGTGGGGGCCGAGAGACTGAGTCACCACCCTCGGCCCCGGAAAACGCTCACGATTATGAGGGGGTTTCATCCAGAACGAGCGGGATTTCACGATACTCGATGGGATCAGTGATAGGGCTAACACACGGCAACAGTTCATGATACAGTAATCCAAGCCGAACAGAAAGGAGGCAATGATGAAAAAGTTTCTACTGGGGATCTCACTGATGTTGGTTCTCGCCCTTGGTGTGGGGGGGTGTGCGACCACCAGTGACCTCGAAAGGGTTCAGGCACAGGAAAAGGCCATCGATGCGAAGGCCGATCAGGCAATCCAGGACGCACAAGCTGCAAAGGCGGCAGCCGATGAGGCCAAGGTGAAGGCGGACGAAGCTGCAGCCCGTGCCGAGAAGGCCCTGATGATGGCAGAGGAAAGGGAGCGGGCGGCACAGGAGAAAGAGAGGCAGGCCGAAGCCCTGTTCCAGAAGTCGATGAAGAAGTGATTCGGTCCTGCGGGGCTCCTCACCGCAATCTTGGAAATCTAGAAAAAGAAGTGGCCGAGACTTGACTCTCTGCCACTTCTTTATGCCTCCACCACCCTCACCATGTTTTTGGTATGCGCCCACCGGCAGGATTCTTAAGGCCCCGCGGCATTCCTCCTAGAAGATGAACCTTCTCCAGGCGACGTTCAGCACAATTCCTATGCAGATGAGGTTAATCACCATGAAAGAGCCGCCATAACTCACGAACGGCAGCGGCACTCCCACAACCGGGAAGATGCCCACGGCCATGGAGATGTTGATGAACACATGGAGCGTGAAGTACGCGGCGATGCCGAAGCAGAGCAGTGCTCCGAACCGGTCCTTCGCCTTGAGTCCCACGGTGATGATCTTGGTGATGAGCGTCATGTAGAGAAACAGCAGCAGTCCCGACCCCAGGAACCCCCATTCTTCGGCCACCACGGAGAAGATGAAGTCGGTGTGGTGCTCGGGCAGGAACCTGAGCTGGGTCTGGGTCCCATGGAGGAACCCCTTACCTATGAGCCCCCCCGACCCCACGGCGATCTTGGACTGGATGGCATGGTAGCCGCTGCCCAGGGGATCCCGGGAGGGATCCAGGAAGGTGAGAATCCTCAGCCTCTGGTAGCCTTTCAGGGAAAACCACAGAAACGGGAGACCGGCAAGGAAGAGTCCGCCGACGGTCAGGAGCGTGGAGCGTCTGATACCCAGCAGCAGGAACATCCCGGCGGCGATGAAGGAGACGATGCCGGCAGTGCCCAGGTCCGGCTGGAGAAGAATCAGTGAGACGGGCACAAGGATGACAACGGCCGGAAAGACCAGCTCCCGCATGCCGTGGATGAGTATGTGCTTCTTCTTCTCCGCCCAGTAGGCCATCCAGATGATGACAAAGACCTTGGCCAGCTCGGACGGCTGCATGCGGAACGGGCCGAACACGATCCACCTCCGTGCCCCCGAAATCTCTTTGCCGATGATAAATACGAGCACCAGGGCCAGGAGGACCGCTCCGTACAGGGGCCAGGCGGAATACATGAGGTTCCTGTAGTCCACGGCAAATGCGACGACCAGAAAGAACGTGCCAATGCATATCCACAACAGCTGCCGGAAGAAGATGCCGCTGCCCACGACGGAGGTGGAACTGTAGATACAGAGCAGCCCGATGACCATGAGAACGGCCGTGGTCGCCAGTATACCCCAGTCGAGGTTCTCAGTTATCCTGGCGTACCTGCTCATTTCCTGATCCCTTGAGGAGGTAATACCCCTTTATCACATCCCTGACAATGGGACCGGCAACGGCACCGCCGTGGCCCCCGTGCTCGACGAGAGCGACCACGACGATCTCAGGATTCTCCACGGGAGAGAAGCCGAAGAACCATGCGTGGTCGCGGTATTTGTAGGGGATGTCCGCCTCGTCGGGAAGCTTGGACACGTATCCCCTTGCCACCTGTGCGGTGCCAGTCTTTCCACCCATGGAGATGTCCTTGTCTCTGAGTGAACGGGCCGTTCCATGGGCATCTTCTATCACCCCCTGCAGTCCTCTCCTGATGAGGTCCACCTGTCGTCTCGGGATGGCGAGCTCTCGTTCCAGTGCAGGCTCGCTCGTGGAGAGGACTCTGGGTGTATAGACGCGCCCCCCATTGACCACGGCGCTCATGGCCTTGGCCACCTGAATGGGAGTCACGAGCGTATATCCCTGGCCGATGGCCGCGATCACGTGCTCTCCGGGATGCCATGGCTGGCCGAACCGTTTGCGCTTCCATGCCCTGGTCGGCATGAGACCGGGAGCTTCGTCGGGCAGCATGATGCCGGTCTTCGCTCCGAGTCCGAGCTGGAGTCCCACCTCCGCGATGGCGTCGATGCCCAAGGCCCTGCCCAGGGTATAGAAATACACGTCGCATGACTTGGTTATGGCCTCGACGAGGTCGACGTTTCCGTGTCCCTCAGGTTTCCAGCATCGGAAGATCACCCTTCCCAGGCTGTAGTGACCGGGACAGAACACCGTGGCGTCCGGGTCGAGGATGCCCTTCCGGAAAGCGGCCAGCGTGACAACGACCTTGAAGACCGACCCGGGGGGGTATGCCCCCCGCATGGCTCTGTTCTCCAGCGGGTGCATCGGGTCTTCGACGATGTCCTTCCACTGCCGTACGGTCAGTGACGCCGCAAAGACGCCTGGATCGAAGCCCGGTGTACTCTCCATGACAAGGACCTCTCCCGTCCCGGGTATCATGGCAACCACCGCACCCGCCTTGTCACCAAGGCCCTGCCTCGCTATGACCTGGAGGTCGTGATCGATGGTGAGCTTGACGTCCCGGCCCGGTACCGGCTCCCTTTCTTCGAGAACCCTGACGCGCTGGCCGTGCGCATCCACTTCGAAGACACGCTTGCCCTTCACCCCTCTCAGATTGTCCTCACTCACCAGCTCGATCCCGCTCTTGCCGATGAGATCTCCGGGCGCATACCCCAAACCCTCTTTCTCCTCGAGCTGACGCTTGGATATCTCACCGATGTATCCCATAACATGGCTGCCAAGGTCTCCGAAAAGATACTCCCGCTCGGGGATGATCTCGATGGAGACACCCGGGAGATTGAACATTTCCATCTCCACCTTGGCGACCTGGTTGAAGGGTATGTCCCGGGCCACGACCAGGGGATCATAAGGTTTGCTCTTGCCCTTGTGGATGGCCTGCATGATCTCCGAAGCCGGCCTGTCAAGAAGCGGTGCAAGACGCCTCGAGATGTCCTCGGGCTTGGAGATGTCCTCTGGAAGCACCATCACATTGAACGCAGGTCTGTTATCGGCGAGCACGACCCCGTCCCGGTCGAAAATCTTGCCGCGCGGGGCCGGAATCGGTATGATGCGTACTCGGTTGTTCCGGGAAAGCTCCTCGTAGTAGGATCCGTTGATGATCTGCATGAAAAAGAGCCTCAGGATCAGGATCCCGAGCAGCACGAGGACAAAGGCGATCAGGTAACGCGACTTTCTCCTGATGTCCTCATCGAGGTGCGGGTTGGTGATGTTGTTAGGTTTCATAGCCCCTCTTGATGCGCCCCACCAGGTCAACCATGAGGGGGCTCGCGCACCCCGAGAGCACGCAGCATACGGCCAGCGGGATGATCTCGAGAGGCGACGGTCTGATGTCAAGGAACACGATCAGGCCGCACGCCGCAAGCGCTGACAGAATGATTGTGAGCAAGATCTGGGTGGTGATGTTCTCGAGATAGATGACGTCCTTGAGCACATCGATCATGATGAAGGCAACGAGGTAGAAGAGGGGGATTAGGCCCGGCCGGGCCCCTGAAAAGGCCTGAAGGGACAGGGATGCCACGAGAACGAAAACGAGCCCCTGGGAAAACCCGAGGTGGATGATGACGCCTATCACCATACCGAGGAGGAGGTCGATACGGAGGGGATACCAGAGACCCGGCATGAGCACGATCCCTATGAATGCTGCAGCGAAGACAATTCCCAGGAGACTAGTCTGCGTCTTCAACACTGAATCCCACCCCGAATACCCCTTCTATCTTGGACATCTCCACACTGGGACTGATCGTTATCCTGACGAAGATCTTGTGGGGTTCCCGCTTGACCTCGGATATCTGCCCGATCCTGAGCCCCTCGGGGAAATGCCCTTCCAGCCCTGAGGTCACCACCATGTTCCCCACCTCAACCATCTCGGTAGTTCGGACATACTCCAGGCTCAGCACATTCGTGCCCGTACCCTTGACGATGCCCTTGACCTGTGTCTCCTCGATGACGGCAGGCACTGCGCTCGCGGTATCAGTGATGAGAAGAACCTGAGAGGTGTGGGGAGAGACGGAGATGACCCTGCCGACCAGGCCGAGCGGGTTCACCACCGGCATGTTGACAGTGAACCCGCTCCTCTTGCCCCGGTCGAGGATGACGGTCCTGTAGAGCACGCTGATGTCCTGAGCCAGGAGCGATGCCGGCAGGAGCCGATAGTCCCCGTGCTCGGTCCTGAAGTCCAGCATTGCCCTGAGCCTGGCGTTCTCGCCAGCGAGGCCCTGCATGGCCATGTGCCGGAACTGGATCTCTTCCAGTTCCTTCTTCAGTTTCTTGTTTTCCCTGCGGACATTCACCAGGGCGAGGTAATCGGACCACAGGGCGACGCCGATCCTGTAGGGTGCCGTGACGACCCGTTCAGCGATATAGAAACCTTCCCTGACGGGGTTCAATCCGCTCGAGAGCGAGCGGTATTGCCCAAGGGAGAGCAGTACGATGACGATCGCCGCTGCGATGACGACGAGGATAATCTTGTTCGTGCCGCCGTGTTCCATCAACTTGGTATGGTGACATCCCTCAGCAGATCGATGTCATCCAGCAGCTTTCCGGCCCCGCGCGCCACCGTGGAAAGAGGGTCTTCGGCGATGATGACGGGCAGCCCGGTTTCTTCCCGGATGAGCTTGTCGAGGTTCTTGAACAGGGCGCCCCCGCCGGTGAGCACGATGCCCCGGTCCACGATGTCCGCGGCCAGTTCCGGAGGGGTCTGCTCCAGGGCGACGCGTACGGCATCTATGATGGTACGCACCGGGCCATGGCACGCCTTGCGTATCTCCTCCGAACTGATGGTGAAGATCTTGGGTATCCCGTCCACCAGGTCCCGGCCTTTGACCTCTATGGTCTTCTCCACGTCGTCGGCCGCCGCGGATCCGATCATGATCTTGATGATCTCAGAGGTCCTCTCGCCGATCAGCAGATTGTACTCCCGCTTGATGTACTGCATGATGGCCTGGTCGATCTTGTCGCCCGCCACCCGCACGCTGTTCGTGTACACGATGCCCGAAAGCGAGATGACCGCGACTTCCGTGGTGCCGCCGCCGATGTCCACGATCATGGAACTGATTGGCTCGGTGACCGGCAGTCCAGCGCCGATGGCTGCCGCCATGGGCTCGGCGACGATATAGACTTCACGGGCCCCTGCCGCCTCGGCAGATTCCTTGACCGCCCGCTTCTCGACCTGGGTTATGCCGGACGGAACGCAGATGATGACCCGCGGCCTGACGAAGAGCCTCCTCTGGTGGACCTTGGTGATGAAGTACTTGAGCATGGCCTCGGTCGCCTCAAAGTCGGCAATGACACCGTCCCTCATGGGCCTGATGGCCTGGATGTTCTCCGGGGTCCTTCCCAGCATCTTCTTTGCCTCGGTACCCACTGCGACGATACGGTTCACTCCGCCCTGCTCCTGCTTGACGGCAACCACCGAGGGTTCTGAGAGCACGATGCCCTTGTCCCTCACGTAGACCAAGGTGTTGGCCGTGCCCAGATCGATGGCGAGATCGTTCGAGAACAGTCCGGAAACCCATTCCAAGACCATACGATGATTCTCCTTTCGCGTACGTGGATCGATGTTGTGCCCGTCTTAACAAATGCCCCGGCCTTTGACAAGGTCACAGGAGGTGTGCTGCGGTTGCGAAATCCTCCTGACTGTGATAGCAAGGCACCTCGATGGACACAACTTGTAGCATAATACTGGCGGCCGGGAAAGGCACCAGATTGAAATCGGACCTCCCCAAGGTTCTCCACGAGATCCTCGGCTGCCCCCTTATCCACTACTCACTCGCACTGGTGGGCGATTTCTCAGAGGGCGTGATCGTGGTGCTCGGACACGGCCGCGACCTGGTGACGCGCTCCCTGGAGGCCTATCACGTGAACACGGTGGTCCAGGAACCCCAGCTCGGTACCGGACATGCCATCCTCATGGCCGCCGACGCGCTGAGACAGGCACACGCGGACCATGTGCTCATCCTGCCCGGAGACATGCCCCTGATCAGAAAGGAATCCCTGCAGGGTCTCCTGGGGGCCTACCATGGATCCGGCGCTGAAATGGCAATCCTCACCGCACGCATCACCGACCCCTCCGGCTACGGGAGGATCGTCAGGGACCGCACGGGGAACGTTTCGCGCATCGTGGAGCACCATGACGCCACGGACAGACAGCGGGCCATCGACGAGATCAACACGAGCGTGTACGTCATGAACAAGGCGTTCCTCCTGACATCGGTTGAGCGCCTGCACCCGGACAACGCCAAGGGAGAGCTCTACCTTACCGATGTGGTGGGAATGGCGAGTTCGGTCGTCTCCTACACGGTCGCCGACCCGGACGAGGCCTACGGCATTAACTCCAGGAGCCAGCTCGCCTTCGCGCAGCAGAGAATGCAGCAGCGGATCAACAGCGCTCACATGGAACAGGGTGTCACCATCGAAGACCCGGCCACAACCTGGATCGGCCCGGAAGTCCGGATCGGCAGGGATGTGAGGGTATGGCCGGGAACCCATATTCTGGGAAGGAGCCGCGTCGAGTCGGGTACGACGATCATGCCGCATGCATGGATCAAGGACAGCACCATCGGCACCGGAAGCACCATCGGCACCGGAAGCGTCATAGAAAACAGGTCCCTGCGCGACAAGGCCACCACGGCACCCCGCACGTATCTGGGTTGAGGCCCGCCGGCGCGCTGATTGACTTTCCTCCACCCAGGACCTACAAAGAACACATGGACTGGCTGAAGAACATCTTCAAGAACACCACCGACGAGTCAGACCCGCCCGACCTGGAAGAACTCTATGAAGTGCTGCCCGTCCTTCCCCTGAAGGATGCGATCCTCCTGCCCGGCGCCGTACTGCCGCTCGTCGTCACGAACCCGGCCTCTGCCGCGCTCATCCGGGAGTTCAACAGCACCAGCAGCCCGATCGTGGCCGTAGGGATGAAAAGGCCCCACGAACCAATCCCCGCGGTCTGGGAGAACCTCTACCGCATCGGCTGCGTTGCCCGGATCACCAAGATATCCTCGAGCAAGCCGGGAGAGCTCTCCATCATGATCAAGGGCTTCCACAAGGTCCTGCTCGAGGAGAAGGTCGCCGACGAACCATCCATGAAGGTTCGGGTCACCTATCTGAGCGAACAGCTGGAACCGAACAGGCAGGCATACGCCCTTGCCCTTTCCACCAGGGACACGCTTTCGCAGCTCGCCCGGCTGTCCTACCAGAACATGGACACCGTGCTCTCCAACCTCGCCAAGATCAAGGATCCGCTCCTGCTTCTGGCCACGACCGCGACGAACCTTCCCATACCGGGGGTGAAGAAGCAGCAGATCCTCGAAGAAGACGACCTGGAGAAGAAATACATCCTCCTGTACGAGGCGCTGCGGGAAGAACTCGACATCCTCGAACTCTCGTCCAAGATCACGGAAAAGGCCAGGGGCGAGATCAACCATGCCCAGAGGGAGTATTACCTCAGGCAGCAGCTCAAGGCCATCAAGAAGGAACTCGGCGAGGCGGGCGGGGACATGGATGACGAAATGGACGAACTCCGCAAGGAGATCGCGGCCAAGGGGCTGCCCGAAGAGGTCAGCATCGAGGTGGACAAGGACCTCAAGCGCATCTCGCGGATGCAGCAGTCCTCGTCGGAATATGTCACCATCCGCACCTACCTGGACTGGATCCTCGACCTTCCCTGGCAGGAATGCTCGGAGGACAACCTCGACATCGACAACGTGGAGAAGATCCTCGACGAGGACCACTTCAACCTGAAGAAACCCAAGAAGCGCATCATGGAGTACCTGTCGGTCAAGAAGCTCAAGAACGACATCAGGGGGCCCATCCTGTGCTTCGTCGGACCGCCGGGGGTGGGAAAGACGTCGTTGGGCAAGTCCATAGCCCGGGCCATGGGGAGGAAGTTCGTGCGCATATCCCTGGGAGGGGTACGCGACGAGGCGGAGATCAGGGGCCATCGAAGGACCTACATCGGGGCCCTGCCAGGCAGGATCATCAACGGCATCAAGACCGCGGGCACTGCCAACCCGGTCTTCATGCTCGACGAGATCGACAAGCTCACCCGCGATGTCCACGGCGACCCTGCCTCGGCCCTGCTTGAGGCCCTGGATCCGGAGCAGAACAGCCACTTCACGGATCACTACCTGAACGTGCCCTATGACCTCTCCAAGGTCTTCTTCATCACCACGGCCAACGTGGTGGACACCATCCCGGCTGCCCTGAAAGACCGCATGGAGATCGTGGAGATAGAAGGCTACACCCACGAGGACAAGATCCAGATAGCACGGAACTACCTGCTTCCGAAGGAGATGGAGGCCAACGGTCTCGCAGGCAGGTGCATCGACTTCACCGACGAGGCCATCACCCACGTCATACGTCACTACACGAGGGAATCGGGTGTCCGCAACCTGCAGCGGGAGATCGCGTCAGTCCTGCGCATGATAGCCGCCCGGGTGGCACGGGGCTGCACGGATGCATTCATTGTGGACGAGGGCTTCATCGAGAATGCGCTGGGGCCGGTTCGCTACCTGCCCGAGTCGAAGCAGCGCACGCGCATTCCCGGGGTTGCCACGGGGCTCGCCTGGACACCCTTCGGGGGCGAGATCCTGTTCGTGGAGTCTGCCCTGGTGGAAGGCAAGGACGAGATGATCCTTACCGGACAGATGGGCGACGTCATGAAGGAATCCGCGCGGCTCGCCCTGAGCATCGTCAAGGCCATGGGCCGCTCCATCGACAAGGAACACGGTCTCCACATCCACGTGCCTGCCGGGGCAATCCCCAAGGACGGCCCGTCCGCCGGGGTGACCATCGTGACCTCCATCGTGTCCCTGCTCACGGACACGGTGGTCAGCGACGACCTCGCCATGACCGGGGAAATTACGCTGCGGGGCGTCGTGCTCCCGGTGGGCGGCATCAAGGAGAAGGTTCTGGCAGCACGCAGGGCAGGCATCACCACCATCGTCCTACCCAAGATGAACGAGAAGGATCTCCGCGACATCGAGCCCTACGTGATCGGAGACCTTACCATACACTTCGTGGAAAACATCGAGGACGTGCTGGCCATCGCCTTCCCCGGAGGACCTGCCGGCATCTTTGCCTCCTTCGGCCACCATGAAGGCGAGACCGAGGACATCGGCTCCCCTAGGCCGCGGCTGTAGCGAATGCCCCGGCTGCGGCGCAAAGCGCCTGGTCCATGACCTCGGACGTGTGGGCCACGCTGATGAACGCGGCCTCGAAGGGGGACGGCGCCAGGTACACCCCCCGCTCCAGCATGGCATGGAAGAAGCGCGTGTAGCGTGCAGCATCGGAGGCCATGACGTCGTCGAAGGTCTCGACCGGCCCGGCCTGGAAGAAGATCCCCGCCATGGAACCGACGAGATTGATCGTGACCGGCATGCCGGACTTCGCCGCCATGTCCCTGAGCCCTCCCATGAAGGATGCCATGGTCCTGCCCAGCTGTGCATAGGGATCCATGTCCTTCAGCGTGCCCAGGGTGGCGATGCCTGCTGCCATGGCCAGTGGGTTGCCGGACAAAGTTCCGGCCTGGTAGACCGGCCCCGAGGGAGCCAGAAGGTCCATGAGGTCCGCCCTGCCGCCGAAAGCCCCCACGGGCATGCCTCCGCCTATGATCTTGCCCAGGCAGGTGAGGTCGGGCCTGATACCGGTCATGGTCTGGTACCCGCCGAAGCAGAACCTGAAGCCCGTGATCACCTCGTCGAAGATGAGCAGGGACCCGCAGGCCAGGGTCTTTGTCCTGATGGTCTCAAGGAACCCCGCCCTGGGCAGGACCACCCCCATGTTCCCGGCCACGGGCTCCACGATGACCGCAGCCACCTCCGACCCGCGCTGCTCCATGAACGCCTCGAAGCGCGCGGCATCGTTGTAGGGCAGCACCGCAGTGGTGGCCGCGATGCCTTCCGGTATGCCCGAGGAGTCCGGTACGCCCAGCGTGAGCAGGCCGGAGCCCGCCTTGACCAGCAGACTGTCGGCATGGCCATGGTAGCAGCCTTCGAACTTCACCGTGAGCTGCCTTCCCGTGGCCGCCCTGGCCAGCCTGATAGCGCTCATGGTCGCTTCGGTACCGGAGCTGACGAACCGGACCTTGTCCATGGCGGGAAAGGCCCCGCACACGAGCTCGGCCATCTCGACCTCCAGGTCGGTGGGCGCGCCGTAGCTCATGCCCGTTCCGGCCTGCCGCCTCACCGCATCCACCACGGTAGGGTGGCAGTGACCCAGGATGAGAGGTCCCCAGGAAAGGACGAAATCGATATACCGCTTCCCCTGAGCATCGGTGAGGAAGGCTCCCGATCCCCTGATTATGAAGGGGGGGGTTCCGCCCACCTTGCGAAAGGCGCGGACCGGCGAGTTCACACCGCCCGGAATCACCTTCTGTGCAGCCTCGAACAGCTCCTTATTCGTCACTGGAATCCTCCTGGGGGAAGTAGTGCATGGATGTCTTCTTCAGCTCCCTGAGGCTCCAGAATATCCGGAAGTCATCAATACCCGCAGAACGGGAGATCGATAGAACGGTCTCATGGATCTCATCCTTGGTCTTTCCATGGATCATCGAGAAGACAGTGTACCTGCCAAAGCCTGTGCGCTCGTAACAGTGGCTAACCGCATCGTGATACGCGATCTTGGGCCCGATCACGTCCACGAGGGCTTCCGCCACCGCCCAGACCACCATGGCGTTCGCCGCGAACCCTGCCTTCCTGTGCCAGAGGATGGCCTTGACTTCTCTGACGATGCCTGTCCGCTTGAGGAGCTCAAGCCTGGATATGACCTCGTCCGCAGGGATGCCGAGCCTGTCCGCCCATGCATCGAAGGGCCTACTGCACAGGTCGAGATCACCCTGTGCCAGAGCGATAAGTGCCTTGTCGATGTCATCGAGCTGCATGGGGATGGTCTCGCCCCGGGACGCTGAGCGGATCAATGATCGGCATCACCCTCAAGGGGTCATCCCGATATCTTCATGCGCCATCCGAAGGGATCGGGCTTTTCTCCGTACTGGATCTGCAGGATCTCGTTATACAGGCGCTCCGTCAGTTTACCGGTCTTGCCGCCGTTGATGAAGTGCTCTCTGCCCTGGTAGTAGATCTGGCCGATGGGAGAGACGATGGCAGCCGTGCCCGAGGCAAACGCCTCCCTCACTGAACCGTCGGCGATGCCTGAAATGATCTCGTCCATGGACGGGGCCCGCTCCGTCACCTTCACGCCCCAGCTCCGTGCCAGCCGAATGATGGAATCTCTGGTTATGCCGGGGAGGATCGATCCCGAGAGCGGCGGTGTCAACAGTTCGTCGCCGATCACGAAGAAGGCATTGCTCGTCCCCACCTCTTCCACGTATTTCCGCTCAATGGCATCCAGCCAGAGGACCTGGGTATACCCCATGGCCTTGGCCTTCTCGCTGGCATAGAGACTGGCGGCATAATTCCCCGCATTCTTGCAGTTGCCCACGCCGCCGCGTACTGCCCGGACGTATTCCTCGCTGACGTAGATCTTGGTGGGGCTGAAACCCTCGGGGTAGTAGGCCCCGACAGGGCCGACAATGATGAAGAAGAGGTACCGGTTCGACGGGTGGACGCCCAGGGCCGATTCCGTCGCTATCATGGTCGGGCGGATATACAGCGAGGTGCCGGCCCCGCGGGGGATCCAGTCCTGCTCCAGGAGGACGAGTTTCTTCATGGCATCCATGAACAGCTCCGGATCGATGGTTGCCATGCACAGGCGCACCGCCGAGGCGTTCATCCGTCTGATGTTTTCCTCGGGCCGGAACAGATAGATGCCTCCATCCTTGCCGCGATAGGCCTTCAACCCTTCGAAGATCTGCTGACCGTAGTGGAGATTCATGGACGTGGGGTCGAGGACGATGGGATTGTACGGGCCGATGACGGGGTCATGCCAGCCCCTGCCCTCCTCATAGTTCACCGTGAACATGTGGTCCGTGAAGATCTTGCCGAAGCCCAGTTTGGACTCGTCCGACGGTTTCTTCTTCATCTTGTCCGGTGCACATTTTATGATCTTGATATCCATGACAATCGTCCCCTATGAGTTGTCGGTACCTGATTCCATACTTCGTAGCACTATCTGATCGCCCGATCAAGATTTCTCTCTCGAGTGCCCCGGCATTGGAAGATGAACGGACCGCCGTCACCGGTTCGGGGTCCGTTTTGTTCCCGGCCGCTGCGCTGAGGTCGTGCGCTGCCCTGGTGCGCACACATCGGCCGTACGCCGCCGGGTGTTCACCTCAGGGTGTATCTCATCCCCTCCCACGTGCCTGGAAGCACGATGAGGAAGGAGTCCATGGCAAAGAGTCCGTCATTCTTCCTCCTGGCGGAGACGATGATGCGGTTCGTCTTTCTCGTGAGATGAACGGGACCCATGAGGCTCAGGACCCCGGTCTTCGTGTCGAAACGCGCATCGAGCCTTCCCTTCTCGGAGAGAAACATGTTGATCTGTGACGGTTCGTAGGCACCGGGATTCTTTATGGTTATGGAGATTCCAGGGATGGTCCTTGAAGGCAGCGTTCCCGGTAAGGGATGTCTCCCGGTCACCTCCAGGGGGGGGGTCTCCAGCTTGCGGACGAAGTCCTTCAGGTTCATCTCGGAACCCACGATGGCCTGGCGGGGTATGCGGTCGAACTCGGCACCCTGCCCTACGCTCCCCGGGTCCGAGCTCAGCATGAGGCGGAACCCGGCCTTTTTCACCACGGAACGGACCCTCTCGTCATACTGGCCGAAGGGATAGGCGAAGTATCGGACCGGATGTCCCAGATTCTTCTCGAGCACGTCTTTGGAGCCCAGAGTTTCCCTCTTTACTTCCTCAGCCGTCATAGTGATGAGGCGCGGGTGGGTGTGGGTATGGCAGCCGATGGTCCCGCCCCGGGCCTGAACCTGCCTGAGCTGCTCCCAGCTCACATACCCCGTGGCGCCCACACTGCCGGTGGAGACAAAGAGCGCAAAGGGATAACCGTATTTCCTCAGCAGCGGCACTGCCCGCTCATACTCCGAGATGAACCCGTCGTCGATGGTTATCACGACCGCCCTGTCCGGGAGCGGCCTCCTCCCCTCCACACACTCGGCAAGGTGATCCATGGATATGACCGTGTATCCGTTCGCCTTGAGGTACGACAGGTGCTGTTCGAACTGGGCCGAAGAGGTCGTGGTGGTGGGATAGCGGTCCTCGTCAAACCTGTGATAGAGGAGCACGGAAACGTAGGCTCCCGCTGCCGTGGATGATGCCAGGACCAGAAACGAACTCAGGACGAGGCAGAAGAGAAGGACCGTTGAGGTTCTCCGAGACCTACTGCAGCCGATACTCGTCATAATCCTTCAGGGAGTTGCAGCTGATGAGTTTCTCGACCTTCCGCACATACTCGGGGCCCTGCTCGGAATAGTTCCTCAGGCCCCGGGCCAGGGCAAGGGCGTCATACGGCCCTTCGGTCAGGCTTCTGATGTGCCTGAGCTCTTCGTATTGCGGGTTCGTGTTGATGTTCCACAGGTAGTAGTCGATGCAGGACTGCAGATCGTCGAATTCGGATACCGCAAAGGTCTCGTTGGCGGCGCGCCTGACCGGGATCATGCCGTACCCTGAAGGCGTGCGGATGCCGAAGATATTGTTGCCCTCGATGCTGAACCGCGAGGTGCCCCAACCTGACTCGATGGCAGCCTGGGCGAGTACCAGGGAGACGGGGAGTACATCCACCCGCTTCAGGAGTTCCTGCACGATCTCCTCGGTGGAGTCTGCCGTGACGTTGTACATGCTCGCAATGGCGAGCAGGTGTTCTCTTTCATCAGGGGTCAGCCGGGGCAACATCCTGCTGTAATCTTCCACCACCTGCCGCTGCTTCAGGATGGACTCGTTGGCCTGCAGCGCCATGGGGAGGAGAATCTCGATGAGGCACTGCTTCCTCTCCTGGACCTTGCGGATCCGCATGAGCCTGTCGGGGAGGCTTGCAGTGTACTCGTATTTTATGGTCGGGCCCTGAACTGGTTCCGCGGCAGGCATGCTCATTCCCGTTATCGTCGTGGAGGGAATGAGGGCTGCCCCGATCAGTGATGCTACAAAACACACAGAAAGAACCGTGAGCTTTCGCATCTGACCCTTGTTACTTTGTGTACCTTCCATAGTGCACTCTGTAGTGTAGTCATCTGCTCAATCTTGTGTTCATTACCGGAAAATCTTTCACAGAACAAGAAAAAAATGCTTGTCTCGCTCGAGAGGCTTTAGAACGTCTGCTCAGGCTGTTTTCCATGGGCCCTGACCCCCGTCAAAAACTCCCTTGCTTTATGAATCACGATTCAGTAATATTGCTCAAAATTATTTTCCAGGACAGGGAAACCCCGATGACAGATCTGAAAGACAGGGAGAAAAGGGACAGGAAGAAGATGTATCTCACCGTGGCGGACTTGAGCACCATGGGGTTCGCCATGGTCTTCTCCATAGTCATAGGTCTCATTGCGGGGTTCTACCTCGATAGATATCTCGGCACGGAGCCGATCTTCACCTTCGTCTTCCTCTTCGGTGGCATTATGGCGGGATTCAGGATGATGTACAAAACCTACATGCGGTTCTTCAGCGAGGAGAATCCCGGTGAAAAGCGCAAGTAAAGATCCTGTCCAGAAAAGGATCGAGCTTATCGCATACACCATGTGGGCGGCATTCTGCATCGCCAGCCTGCCGCTGTTCGGCACCGACTTCGCCCTGGGGGTTCTCCTGGGCGGCGGCGTATGTCTGGCCAACTACCAGCTGCTCTGGCGCCATGCCAGGTCCTCGGTGACGTTCACCGGCAAACAGGGCTCCGTCTTCATGATCAAGCGCTACATACTCCGGCTCGCCCTCACGGGTGCCGTTCTCTACGTGCTCATCGCCATGCTCCATGTCAACGTGCTCGGCCTGCTCCTGGGCCTGTCCGTCATCATGCTCGGCGTCATGAGTTACGCATGCTACACCTACATCTGCGCAGGAGGACATTAGTATGGATCACGGTATTCTCATCCTGGACTTCATCACGCATCCCATTTACGAATTCCTTCATGAGCGATTCGGTCTGACCGACGGCAACCACTTTTACCAGGTCACCTACACCTGGCTCTACATGATCTTTCTCATCGTGATGGGGTTCTTCGTCTCCAAGAGCCTGAAGCTGGTCCCGGGTCGTCTCCAGAACTTCCTGGAGGTGGTCATCGGCGGACTGAAAAATCTCCTGGTCGACACCATGGGCGAGCATGGCATGAGGTTCTTCCCCCTGATAGCCACCATCGCGCTCTTCATCTTCACCTGCAACATGGCCGGCATCATCCCGGGCTTCTACTCACCCACGGCGAACCTGAACACCAACCTGTGCATGGCCCTGACCGTGTTCCTGCTCACCCACATCGTGGGCGTGAGGATCCACGGCATGAAGTACCTCAAGCACTTCATGGGACCGGTGTGGTGGATGGCCCCCATCATGATTCCCGTGGAGTTGATCGGTCACCTTGCCCGCCCGCTTTCACTGACCATGCGGCTGTTCGGGAACATCTTCGGCGAGGACCTGGTGCTCGTGGTGCTCCTCGCCCTGGTCCCGTTCCTGGTTCCCATGCCCATGCTCGTGCTCATGATATTCACCTCGGTCCTGCAGGCCTTCGTGTTCACGCTCCTGGCGATGATGTACATCAGCGGAGCCATGGAGGAGGCCCATTAATCGGAAGCAATTGAAAAGAATATCCAGAAAAGTTCAAGGCGGGCCTGTACAGGTCCGCCTTTTTATTTTCATTGTCCTGTAAACGGTATTGACCTCCACACCCCAAGCCGGGTAAAATGCCATTGAGATCGATTTTTCAATACTACATTGAGAATAACTTTCGTGGAGGATTGTATGAAAAAATTCGTATGGTTTTCAGGGGTTTCAGTATTCTTCGTTCTGGCTTTCGCATCAGTGGTCTTCGCAGCTGAGGGAGCTGCAAGTCCTGAGGCCATCCAGTACTTCTCCTGGGTCGCCGTGGCGACGGGCATCGGCATGGCCATCGCGGCCTTCGGAACCGGCATCGGCCAGGGCAACGGCGTCAGGGGAGCCTGCGACGGTATCGCCCGCAATCCGGATGCATCGGGCAAAATCCTGACCGCGCTCATCCTTGGCCTGGCCATGATCGAGTCCCTTGCCATCTACGCGCTGGTCATCGAGCTCATCCTGCTCTATGCCAACCCGTTCACCAAGTTCATGGGCCTGTCGTAAGAACGAACCGGATATCCTCAGGGGTATCCGGGCATGAGCGACGAGGAGGGATTCTCGGAAGAGAATCCCTCCTCTCTTTATCAGGGTATTCCCTTTGACTTGATGAGCCTCAGTGCCCTGTCAACCTTGTCGATGGCATCCGGAGACTCGCGGTCGATTGACCGCAACGCCTCCGTGAGGGCTGTCTCGATCTTTTCGTCACGACACCCGCAGGCATCGAGATAATCAAGATACCTGCCCTTGAGGGTGCGGTCCAGGAGCATGCGCGCCCTCTCGTGAGCGGGAATTTCCCTGAAGCGGGCGATGGTGGAGCGCAGGGCGGCCCGGGTCCGGGATGCTGCGTCGATGTCCCGGCATACCTCGTCGACAGATCGCGGAGAGAACATCCTGCCCTTGTACGCGGGGCAGAAGATGCACCTGTTCCAGGGGCAGTTCCGGTTGATGCGGAGCAGGAGGGATCCCCCTTCGCCGATCGGTCCCATGGGACCGATCTCCATGAAAAAATCACGAGATGGACAGGACTCCCGCTCCGGCGGCCTCTCGATCTGTTACATCCCCATCAGGGCCTTGACCTTCTTCTTCTGCTCCTCGGTGGCAAAATAGAAGGCGGCCGCTCCTGCGCCGATCAGCAGCAGCGTGAAAGGCCTGAAGATGAGACGGAAGGTACCCTTCACGAGCGCGGCGACGAAGGACACGATCCCCCCGATGATACCGTAGACAAGGACATCCAGTACGATGAACCTGATGAGCTTGAAGGGTGCGAGTATGATTGATGCGAGAAGGTCGAGAATGGATTTCATGATCTTGTCCTCCTGTTATGGCGGGTAATCTCGGGCAGGCTCATGCAGGTGCTCTTCATGGGCCCTTTTTGAGGAACAGGTCTTCCACCGTGCCGAGGACGTCCTTGGACACCTGGGCCGCCCGCAGATTCTCTTCCTGGATCTTCAGGTAGATCTCCTGCCGGTGGACCGACACTTCCCTCGGTGCACGGATGCCGAGCTTGACCTGAGAACCCTTGATCTCTACAACGGATATCTGGATATCATCGCCGATGGCGACCGATTCGCCGACTTTCCTTGTCAGTATCAGCAATGACAACCCCCGTACGACGTGTACTCTGGGGATGTATTACATGATTATTTTATCGAAATCAACGCCTGCATCATCTCGTCGGCGATCGAGATGAGCTTGGCCGCGGCCTGGTAGAGGTGCTGGTACTTCAGGAGCTCCGCCATCTCATGGTCGAGGTTGACGCCTGAGATGCCCTCCTTTCTGCTGATGTACTGGCCGAGAAGCGTGTCGTTGAACTTCTCGTTGTTCACGGTGTTCTGGACATCGACGCCCACCTGTGCCACCAGTGAGCTGTAGTAGGCATCCATGGTCGTACTCGTCCCCGAACCACCCATGTCGTCGATGACCTTGTCCTGAAGGTTGAATATGGCACGGGCAACATCGTTGGAGCCCGGGGCCACCATGCCGTTCTCGTCCAGATACCCGGACGAGATGAGGGAGGGCTCCTCCTCGATCGCATCGTTGACCCGAATGGTCTCGGTGAGGTCATCAAGGGGCCGGCCTACCTGCTCGGACCAGGAAAAGAAGCAGTTGACGCCCAGTATGGCAAGCGCGTTGCTGGGTTCCCCGCCAGCGCTCGGGGAGATGGCAAAGGTGTGGCCTGGTTGTGCAGCGGTGAGCTGGAACTGCCCGCCTGGCAGAGATACATCTATCTGACCTGCGGTACCGGTTTCGATTGCAGCGATCAGATCATTGACCGTGGTTCCCCCGGTCGTGATGGTGTAGGTACCAGCCACCCCTCCCGTATCGTCAAAGACCTGGATATCGAAGGTCCCGCCCGCATGGTACCGGTCACTGAAGAGAAAGGCCCTAGTCGGGGGATCGGTCGAGTAGTCGGTCGCGAGGTCTTCTGATCCGGTCAGCCCCTGCACCGTCCCTGTCATCTGGGCTACGCTCCTGAGACCGACGCCTTCTGAATGCAGGGCATTCACCTGCCAGGCGAGTTCTTCCATGAGGGTGTTCATGGATGCGAGGTAGGTATCAATGTTGTTGTCACGCACCCTTACCCAGCCCGCGATCTTGCCGCCTGAAAGCTTCCGGGTTATGTCGACCGTCCTGCCCGAGGAATCCTGCCACAGAACATTGGACTGTCCGGTCGTGGCATTGCGCTCGGTGTTCAGCGAATACGTGTTTGCTCCCAGTACCAGCGGTGTGCCGCCAAGAATGTAGACCATGGCCTGACCCGACTGTTCTTCCTCGTAATAGTTGATGTCCATGTACTGGGAAAGCTCCTCCAGGAGGAGGTCCCTGCGGTCGCGCAGGTCGTTGGCGTTGATCATGCCGTCGATCTCGACGCTGGAGATGTTCTTGTTCAGTTCGGCGATCTGGCTGACGAGGGAATTCACGTCCGAGACGGAGCCACGGATGTTGGCGTCCAGGTGACGCTGGTAGGCCCTGAGGTTGTAATCGATTTCGTGGGCCATGGACAGGAGGTTGTCCGTCTTGTTCACGAGCGCCTGACGCTCGGGTATCCCGTCGGGGTTGTTGGACAGGTCCCCCCAGGCGTTCCAGAACTCTCCCATGAGGGCATTTATGCCATAGCCGTCACTCTCGTTGAAAATGCTCTCGATCTCCTCCATGGCGGTCCTCTGGGAGTTCCAGTACGAGTATTCGGACTTCTTGAGGCTCACCTGCTGATTGAGGAAGTTGTTGTAGTTCCGGACGACCTCGACAGCCCTCACACCGGTCCCGATCTGACCGGGGCCCATGGTGATGGGATAATTGGCTTCCACCCTCAGGCTCTGACGGGAATACCCTTCGGTGTTGGCATTGGCCACGTTATGGGAGAAGATCTCTATGGCCATCTGCGAGCTGTACATGGACCATCGTGCGATATCGAGTGCTCCGCCGAGTCCTGGCATGTCACGCTCCTGTCTTTATGGTGTGCAGCGAGATGGCGGCCTTCCTGCCATCCCTGGTATAGCTCTCCTTGAGGCCGGTGAAGAACGTCTGAACGGAGTCATCGATCTCGGTGAGCCTCTGGGTGACCATCCGCTTCGAGATCTCGTTCAGTCCTGTAGCCTTCTTCCACAACCGCACCAGATCCTGCTGGAGAGAGCGCATCCGTAGCGCGTCTTCCGGGGCCGGTTCCGATGCGGGCATACGCGTTTCCTTCCGGATGTCCGCGATGCTCCTGATAATCTTCTGCTTGGCGGGCATCGATTCTTCCAGCGCCAGAACATCATCGGAAGCTATGAGATCGAGCTCCTCCTGCAGGTGGGCGTTCAGCCTTCCCACGAGTTCCTTTTCCTGCTCGAGCCGTGCTATGACGTCCATATAGGTCATGATGTCTCTCCCCCACCGTGTCTGAAAGGGTTCATTCCTTGTCCATCGTATCGGTGGTTTTCCGGTGAACCTCACCCTGCACGGTCTTGCCATCTTCGCCGAAATGCTGCTCGAGATAGCGCCTGAGCGTGTCTCTGACACCCAGGGCACCGGTGGAACCGATGTTCCTGGCAACTTCCTGGTAGAACATGTCCTTGTAGATGTCACCTGCGAGCCCGTCCTCCAGGAACCCGTCCGGCACGGACTCGGCCATGGTCTTGAGCAGCTGGTGCACGAACAGCGTCTCGAACTCGGCGCAGACCTTCTCGAGCGCCTTGGCCGGATCGTTCTGGTTCATGCGTGCGATCATGGTGACGTCGCGGATCATATGACCTCCAGGTCTGCGTACAGTGCGCCGGAACGCTTGATGCCCTGCAGGATGACCACGAGGTCCCTTGGGGACACGCCGATGGCGTTGAGCGCATTGACCAGGTCACCGATGGTCGCTCCGGGCCTGAGCAGGATGAGCCTCTTGCCGCCTTCTTCTACCTCGACGCCGGTCCGGGGCACCACCGCAGTCCGCCCCTCTGAGAACGGCAGGGGTTGTGATACCCCGGGCTGCTCGGAGACACTGATCTTCAGGTTGCCATGGGCGATCGCCACGGAGGAAATCCTCACCTCGGTGCCCATGATCACGGTGCCGGTGCGCTCATTCACGATGACCCTGGCCCTGTTGTCGGGCGTCACATCCACGTTCTCCACGAGGGCCACGAAGTCCACGAGGCTGCTTTGGTACTCAGCGGGGACCTCCAGCTGGATGGTGGAGAGGTCCGTGGCTGTGGCCACCCGGGAACCCATCTTCGCATTGATGGAGCTCACGACTCTACCGGCCGTGGTGAAGTCAGGGTTGTTCATGACGAGCGCCATGCGGGGGCCGAGATCCAGATCGAGCGAACGCTCCACAATGGCACCCCCCGGGATGGTCCCCACCGTGGGGAAGTTCTTGGTCACCCCGGTCCCGGATGAGCCGCTCACGGCAAATCCTCCCACGGAGAGGGGGCCCTGGGCAAGGGCATACACCTTGCCGTCGGGACCGTACAGCGGCGCCGTTATGAGCGTTCCGCCGGCCAGGGACGTTGCGTCGCCTATGGACGAGATGGTGCAGTCGAGCTTCTGGGTGCTCTTGGCGAAAGGCGGCAGGGAGGCGGTCACAACCACTGCGGCCACATTCTTCATCTTGAGTTGATCGGCCCTTACCTGTATTCCCATGTTTCTGAGCATGTTGGCCAGGGCATTGACGGTGTACTGAGTCCCGGTTCCCGCCTTGTCGCCCGTCCCATTGAGGCCCACTACGAGCCCGTAACCCGAAAGCTTGTTCTCCCTGACCCCCTGTATCTGGGCGAGATCCTTGATGCGCACCGCCCCTATGGGCTGGGTTACGAAGAACAGGAGGATGGCTGCAACGATGGTCTTCTTCATGGTGTCCTCCCTAGAAGGGCCATATCTTGTCGATCGCCCGGGCCAGGAAGCCCTTGCTCTGCTGGTCGCCGAGGATGCCGGAGCCGTAGTAGTCCACCTTCAGGTCCGCTATGCTGGTCGACATCACGGAGTTGTTCCACAGGATGTCTTCAGGCCTGATGATGCCCGAAACCACGATGTACTGCGCCTCGTCGTTGACCCTGATCTGCTTCCTGCCCCTGATCACGAAGTTGCCGGTCGGCAGGATCCTCGTGACACGCGCGGAGACCACTGCATTGAGGGTCCCCTTGCGGGACGTCTTCCCGTCCCCGGAGAACTCCGAGGAGCTCTCAGCCTGGATCCCCGGCTCGATCCCGTATCCGAAGATGGAGGACCTGTCCAGGGGCAGTCCCAGGAAGTTGCTCACCGAGTGGTCCATGCTGCTCTCTCTGGTCGCCTCGGTCTTGGCCTCCTTGTCGGCAGACGAACTCTCGATGATCTGCACGATCACGATGTCACCGACCCGCCTGGCCCGGTGATCGCTGAACATGTCGTAGAATTTGGCGTTCTCTGACCACAAAGAGCCTGGACTCTTGACGTCGTTGATCTCTTCCTCGACGGGTTGGGAAAGCTCATCATCGGCGAATTCCCTTCCCCTGTCGGTGGTATGGGAGCAGGCGGCCAGAGCCGCTGCAACCATGATGAGCACAAGAATGGTGCCTGCCTTCATGTCTCCCTCCTACAGCGATACCTGTACCACTGATGGAGCAATAATGGTGCCAATCACCTGCTTTCCCGAGGATACGTTCTTCACAGGGATGTGTTCTCCGGTATATCCGTCCTTCACCGCTATCCCCCTGGCCTCCACCACGAGGTTCGGGGTACTGGCCCTGATCATCACGACCTCTCCGGAGCATACGTCGGGCATGCGCTCGACCTGGGAAGGCTGCACCGGGTTTCCTGCCCTGAGCGTCACCCTGGCCCGCTTTCCGACGCACTCATCCAGTCGGGTGCAGACCTTCGGCAGGGCCGAGATGTCGAGGGAGCGCACGACCACATCACCCGGCCTGATGATCCTCCCTGAAGCGACCCTGGTCGCGACCACCGGGATCTCGGCCATGAGCCTGATGCGACCCGTCACGGTCACCTTCTCGGGCGAGGGACCGTTTCCGACGGACAGCGTGGCTGTGGTGAAACCGAGGAAGTCATCCCGGGAGGAAAATTTTGCCTGTATGGCACGCGCGTCTGCCGGCAGTACCCTTGGAATCTTCGATACCCGGACGTCGTATATTTCGATGGATCCCGTGTCCTTCCACGGGCTCTTCCGGTGGATCTCGCCGATGAAGACCCTCTTGAGGTCCTCCGCGGACACCTCCACAGTGCTGGGCACGGCATGTACGCTGGCAGACCCCGAAAAGACCAACGCTCCCCTATAGGTGCGGCGGATCTTCTCTTCCACGGTCCGGCAAGACATGATAAGCCCCGTGGACCCGCCTGGGACTTCTGCCAGAACGATCTCCCCAAGCGGGCCTGCATCGGGCCCCATGATCTCCGCCACGTCGGAGAGCTTCAGGATCCTGCCGGTAAAGGCAGCCTCTGCCTTGATATCGATCGCGTTCCTGGCCGCCGCCTCAGACACCCCGGCGAGCACACAGCCCAGGCACGCAATGAGGACACAGAATCTCATTACAACACCTTACCTCACGAGACCGGTGACGGTCTGGAGCATCTCATCGGAGGTCGTGATGGACTTGGAGTTGAGTTCGTACGCCCTCTGGGCGGCAATGAGATTGACCATCTCCTCCACGGCGTCCACGTTTGACATCTCGAGGAATCCCGAAGAAATGGTGCCGAAGTTATCCTCTCCCGGCGTTCCCTCGATGGCGTCCCCGGACGCCGGGGTGGCGGCATACTGATTCATGCCCAGGGACCGCAGGCCAGCCGGATTGGGAAAGATGTAAATGGGTATATCCCCGGTAGCCAGCGTGTCCCCGTCATTGGACAGGCAGGTGATCTCCCCTGCCTTGGACACGGTGATGGTGGCGGTATCCTGGGGAACGGTGATCTCGGGCTGCAGACGCTCACCACGGGAGTTCACGACATAGCCCTCGCTGTCTATCTTGAAGGCACCGTCACGCGTGTAGACCTCATCGCCGTCTGACAATACGAGAAAGAAGCCGTTCCCTTCAATGGAGAGGTCGAGACTGTTGTCGGTCTGGAGATAATCACCCTGGGTGAAGATCTTCTGGATTGCGACAGGCCTCACACCCATGCCCACCTCGATCCCCACGGGCACTGTCCCGCCTTCGGGCGTCTGGCTGCCCTTGCCCGTGTAGGTGGCATAGAAGAGATCCTCGAAATCGACCCTGCTCTTCTTGAAACTCGTGGTATTGACGTTGGCCAGGTTGTTGGCAATGGTATTGACCATCATCTCCTGCGCATTCATGCCCGTCGCCGAAGTCCACATCGCTCGAATCATGGTCTGTCCTCCTTGTCTCTTATGCAACCGTCCCGACATTACGTATCGAGAACGAGTAGGCGTCATTGATCGATCTGATCATCTTCTGGAAGGCATCATAGGCCCGCTGGGTGGCGATCATATCCACCATCTCGCTGACAGGTTCCACGTTGGCGGCTTCCAGGTACGACTGGCTCATGGACGGTGTTTCGACAGGCTCGGGCACATACCCCTCCTTCACATCGAAGAGGTTGTTCCCTTTCCTGACGAGGACCTCGGGCGCTATGCGCACTACCTGCAGGGTATCGACGTCGGTATCGTCATAGGTTATCTTTCCCCGGGAATCGATGCCGATAATCCCGTTGCCGGTGGTGGTGTCGATGGATATATCGCCACCCTCACCCTGAACCCTGTACCCTTGTGGCGTTACCAGTATATTGTCCGTGGTGAGCTGGAACGACCCCGCCCTGGTATATCTCGGCCCGTCTTCGGTACTGACCACGAAGAACCCGTCTCCGATCATGGCCACATCGAGAGGATTGCCTGTTTCAACGGGTGAACCGGGAGTGACGTCGATGGTGGGGCTCAACGCTACGACATCTATGGGGATGACCCGGTACTGGCCTTCGGCGAGCATGGAGGTATCGAGAAGCTTGGAGAACTGCTCGAAGCTCATATGGTCCTTCTTGAACCCGATGGTGTTCAGATTGGCCACATTGTTGGAGATGATGGTGAGCCTCTCCTCCATTGCTATGGCCCCCGCGGCTGCCGTGTACATGCCCTGATCCATACCGCACTCCTTTCTGGTTCCTTTTCAGCAAGAGGGGTGCCAGTGTCCGTCAGGGCTCTTCAATCCACGATCCCTCTGCAGAGTAACGGGAAATTTTTTCCTACCCTCCTCGAGCGGCGGGACGATCCTGTTCACGCGTTCATGCCAAAACCTTCAGGATGCGTGACAGACCCGTGGAGTTCTTCAGCCTTTGGACAGGCCTAGCCGGGGCCGTGGTCATGACGATGACATGGTGAAACATCATTAAAGAATTTCGTTGAATATCCGATAGAAAGGGTACGGACGGCTGAACGATCACAAGGAGTGTGTATGGAGGTCAAGAGCATCTTCGTGAACCTCATCATGAGGACCTATGAGAAACAGCATGCAATGAATGCAGAGACCGTCAGGAGCGAGGCTGAAAAGAACGGTGGAGGGCACGTCGCTGACAGTGCCGCTATTTCCGAAGGGGCCAGCAAGAGGCTCTTCAGGGATATCATGGAAAACAGCCTGCAGAAAGGACTGAGTGAGGTCGTAATCGATGAAAATTGACAGCACGCCGAACGCGGAGGCCCTCAAGGCATATAACGCTCGATCCCTTCAGGGCTCCCAGCCATACAAGGGACCCCAGGACAGCGCCAGGATCCAGCAGGCCCGATCTTCCGACCGGGTGGACATCTCGGGCACGGTAAAGCTCATGCAGGATATTCAGAAGGCCGTGGCAGAAGCCCCGGATGTTCGTATGGACAAGGTAAGGGAAGTCGAAACCAAGATTGAAAAAGGTATCTACAAGCCTGACTTGACCGTGGTGGCGGACAGGCTACTGAGTCCCAGCATCAGCGACCGGATCTGATCGCTTCAGGGGAACCGCGGCCACGAATGTCACCGCGGGACGTCCCAGGAATTTCTTTTCGATCTTTCCAAAGACAAGGTGCTGGTACACGGCACCGCTCGGAGTGACGCCGGTGAATCCCAGCAGTGAGCCCCTTCTTGATGCCGCCGCCCGGGGTGCGTCACCGACGAGTTTTGACTGACGGGCCTCGGAAATCATGTCGATCATGAGAAAGAGGCCTTCCGCTCCCGTGGCGATACCGGAGCCGAGATATACCTTCCGTCCCGCATGCCGCCGGTAATACTCGATGAACTCCATGCCCTGTGAAGACTTCACGGTCTCCCCGATGAACTCCGTCCGGACATAGACCCCGTCCAGCACCTTGACCGCCTCACCGAGCATGGTCTCTTCCGCCTGGAGTGTACCTACGAGTACCGGCCTGTCCGGGTCACCCGAGCGCACCATCTCTACGAGCGCCCTGCTGTGGCCCCCGGCGAAGGGCAGGTAGACTGCATCCGGGCCGGCGTCCATGAGGTGCCTGATCGAAGCCGCCAGATCCTTGCCTTCCTGAAGGAATGCGATGTCAACGATTCTGCCCGGCATCCCGGTCAGCTCGGACGAAAACAGGCTGGCAATCTTCACGGCCACGGGATCATCGGCATCGATGATGATGCCGATCCTCCTGGCCTTGAGTTCATGAGACAGAAATCTCGCACACGCGTAGGCCTGATCCCCGAGCGCGGTGCACATCCTGATTTCAGGGGGTTCCCCGCCCGTCCTGAAGGTGTTCGTGCACGGCGACGTGACGAGAAACGGTACAGGCGTTCGGGCGAGCACGCTGCGGGCTGCATCGACCTCGTCGTCGGACGCGCACGTGATGATGCCCGAGACGCGGTCATCCATGAGCACTTTCTGGATGGTGTCCGAGAAGGCCCTGGGTGACTCGCCGGTTTCACGGAATATGAGTTCGACGTTCCTTCCCGCCCTGTCTCTGACCATGTCGCCCGCCGCCCGTATACCGCGGGCCTGGAGCTTCGACAACTCGGCGAGGCCGCCTTTCGGGGGCATGCAGACACCGATCCTGAACCTATCGTTCGGACCGGCTGCAGGAAGCCCTGAGATCCCCTCCTCGTGTCGTGCGTTGCATGAGGCCAGGAACAACAAGCACAACAACGAGAGGAAAACCGGACGCGAGCCCTTCATATCCATACACCGCATAGACTATACATACCCCTTCCCGGTCCCGGTCTCCTTGAAGCCCGTAGTATATATCATGGAAGTATGGTAACCAATCAATGCGAAAAAGACGGTGGGCCGATTCCTCGATGAGGAAGAAGCGACACCCTCTAACACGACGTGCAGGAGGAACTTCGTGGCACAGGTCCGGATTTCAGGAAAGGCCTACGACGCCGATCTCGTGATCTTCGACAAGGACGGCACCCTCATCGACTTCAAGGAGACATGGGTCGAGATCATCGGCTCCCTCCTGGAAGCCATGGGCACGCACCTCCCCATGAGCGAACCCCTGAGGAACAGGGTTCAGAAGGTCCTGGGCGTATCGGTTGACACGCGCGGCATAGACGGGAACGGGGCACTGGCCATGGGCACCTCTGCGGAATGCGACGCCCTCATCACCTACTGTCTCTACCGCGAAGGCCTGCGCTGGGACGAGGCTCAGAATCTGATGCGGCAACTCGGCGACGAGGTCTTCCGTTCCGAGGTCAGGGACAGGTGCGTCAGGCCGGTCCCGGGTGCGGTGAAGCTCCTGAAGAGACTGAAGGAGAAGGGGATGCACACGGCCATAGCGACCAATGACAATGCCCGGGAAGCCATTACCGACATGTTTTCGATAGGGGCGGCGCCGTACATAGATGCGGTGGTGGGTGCGGACTCTGTGGCAAACTCCAAACCGGCCCCGGACATGGTGAGGAAGATCTGCGAGCACTTCAACGTGGACCCGTCATCCACGCTGCTGGTCGGGGACACCGTGATGGATGCCCTGCTGGGGAGGAACTCCGGGGTCGGGCTCACCATCGGCATACCCGGCATCGTTTCGAGGGAGGTGCTCCAGGGGCACATGGATGTGGTGGTGGATTCCCTGGACGAGATCGTCTAGAGATCCTCTTCGTTCCACCTCTCGACCTCGAACACCATCCATGTCTCCCGGGCGTCCGCGCCTTCCGCATCGATGGCCACGGTATCCCGTAGGCTGCTCGCGACCTCTTCCCTGCCCCCCGCTATCTCCTGGAACGCCCCGGGCATGAATACCTCCCGGCGGAAACCTTTCTGCAGGATGAGCCCGCACGTGCCTCCCCGGATCTGAGAGACTTCCTCGAACGGTCGGGGTTCACCTATGAGCGCAATCTCGAACGTGATTCCTGCGAGATCCTCCACGGCCAGGGGTGGAAACCTGGGATCCCTGCAGGCCGCATTCAGGGCGCAGAACCGGCACGCCTGCCACAGGGGCAGGACGGCGGACGGCATGCCCATGCACCCCCGGGGTTTTCCGGCCTGGTAGAGGGTCACGAACACACCCCTGACCTCACGGAGCGCCTTCGAGAGATCCTGGGCAGGCGAGGAGGCTTCTTCCAGCGTCCCCCGTTCCAGGTAATCCTTGACTGCACCACGTGCACCGTCGATGAGCATCCTCTTTTCGAGCAGCGAAAGACCCATGTTCTTCCCCGCCGTGATACTAGCCGAAGAACACGTTCCCTTCCAGGGGTTTCTCGCGGCGGGATGGTTTGTTGACTCCATCCGGGAAATTAACTATATATGCGCTCAATTCGAAGCATGTGGAGATGCAAACGTGGAAGATCCGAACCCTCTCATCCGCCAGAGAATCGAAAAATTCGAGCAGCTCAAGCAGGAATCGGGCGTCAGGCACTTTCCCAACACCTACCGGAAAGATACCGAAATCTCGTCCTTTGTCGGCCTGTATGGCCATCTCGGGGCCGAAGAGCTCCAGGAGGTGCCAGCGGTCCATCACCTTGCCGGCAGGATCATGGCGTCCAGAAAATTCGGCAAGGCGTCGTTCATCCATTTTCAGGACGCCACCGGGAAACTCCAGGCCTTCTTCGAGATGGCAACACTCGGCAAGGATGCCTACGACCTCTTCAAGAAGCTCGACATCGGCGACATCGTCGGCCTGTGGGGACCGCCCATCAAGACAAAGACCGGCGAACTCTCCGTGTATGCGCGGGGATTCGAGCTCATCACCAAGTCGTTCAGGCCGCTGCCGGAAAAGTGGCATGGTCTGAAGGACGTGGAGACCAGGTACCGCCAGCGCTATGTGGACCTCATCGTCTCTCCGGAGGTGAAGCAGACCTTCATCACGCGGACCAGGATCATCGGTGCCCTGAGGCGGTACATGGACGCCCGGGGATTCCTCGAGGTCGAGACCCCCATGATGCAGAGCATCCCCGGAGGCGCGACGGCAAAGCCTTTCCTGACGCACCATAACGCCCTGGACATGGACCTCTACCTGAGGATCGCCCCTGAGCTTTACCTCAAGCGCCTGGTGGTGGGGGGGCTCGAGCGCGTATACGAGATCAACCGCAACTTCCGCAACGAGGGTATCTCGACACGCCACAACCCCGAGTTCACCATGATGGAGTTCTATATGGCCTATGCCGACTTCGAGGACCTCATGACCTTCACCGAGGACATGATCTCCATGGTCGCGCAGGAGGTGCTGGGAACGACCACGATCACCTACCAGGGCGAGACCATCGACCTCGCACCTCCCTGGAAGCGCTATACGCTCAAACAGGCTTCACGAGAGGTGGGGGGCGTGAACCCAGAAGTCCTCGACGACAGGGAGAAGGCCCGGGCCTTCTGCAGGGACCTGGGCGTCGAACTCGCCGGGGAGGAGACGCTCGGCGATCTCCAGCTGCTCATCTTCGAGATCACGGCCGAAAACAGGCTTACCGGGCCGGTGTTCATCACCTCCTACCCCACGGAGGTTTCCCCCCTCTCAAGACCGAACAACGACGATCCCACCATTGTGGACCGCTTCGAGCTCTACATCGCGGGACGAGAGATCGCCAATGCCTTCAGCGAATTGAACGACCCGTTCGACCAGAGGGAGCGTTTCGTGGAGCAGGTGCGAAAAAAAGAGGGACCGTCCGAGGTCGATGAAGACTACATCCGGGCACTTGAATACGGGATGCCGCCGGCTGCGGGCGAGGGCATCGGGATCGACCGGCTCGTCATGCTCCTGACCGACAGCCCTTCCATCAGGGATGTGATCCTGTTCCCCCTGTTGCGTAAAGGAGACCAGTCCTGAGATTCGAGTTTCTCGTCGCCAGAAAGTATCTGCGGGCAAAGAAGAGCCAGCGGTTCATCAGCTTCACCTCCGGGCTGTCGGTGGTGGGCATCGCCATAGGCGTCATGGCCCTGATCGTGGTCCTGTCCGTGATGAACGGCTTTGAGGACGACATCAAGACAAAGCTCCTGGGCACCCAGTCGCACGTCGTCATCTCCCACTACCAGGGGGGCGTACGCGATCCGCTGCCCGTCATGGAAGCCATCATGAAGGTCAAGGGGGTCGTCGCGGCCACCCCGTTCATCCTCTCCCAAGGCCTCGTATCATCACCCGGCGGCATCTCCGGCGCAGTCATCAGAGGGATCGATCCCGACAGCGCGGCACGGGTCATCCGGCTCAGGGAGATCATAACGCACGGCAGCGGAACCCTGGACGACTCGGGGGTCCTGCTGGGATCGGAGCTCGCGGCCATGTACGGAATCCTGGTCGGCGATGCCGTGACGCTCATATCACCTACGGGCACGATCACCCCGCTCGGCATGATCCCGGCATCCAGGACGTTCATCGTGCGCGGCATCTTTTCCACGGGCATGTACGAATTCGACAGCAACATGGTCTACATCTCACTGTCCGCGGCAAAGAAAATGTTCATGATGGACACGGTCTCCGGCGTCGAGGTCAAGGTGGATGATATCTACCGGGCCGATGCGATCGCCCAGGACGTGCTGAAAAACCTGGATGAGGGGTTCTGGGCCAAGACGTGGAAAGACATGAACAAGAGTCTGTTCTCGGCCCTGAGACTCGAGAAGACCATCATGTTCATCATCCTGCTCTTCATCATCCTGGTTGCCGCATTCAGCATCATAAGCACCCTCATCATGATGGTCATGGAAAAACGCAAGGAGATCGCCATCCTCAAATCCATGGGCGCCACCACGGAACAGATCCTCAAGATCTTCGTAACCGTGGGCATGGCCATCGGCATCAGCGGGACGATCGCAGGTCTCGTGCTGGGCCTGCTGCTCGCCCAGAACCTGAACGCCGTCGTGACGGCGGTGGAGTTCATCTTCAAGATTCAGGTCATGCCCAAGGATGTCTATTACATCACGGGCTTGCCAACCAAGGTGGATACCGTCGAGGTGGCGTCCATCGTGACGGCATCGCTTCTGCTGTGTTTCTTCGCCACCATCTATCCGGCCCGGCAGGCCGCCCGGCAGGATCCCGTGGAGGTGATGCGCTATGAGGGATGACCGGGTGCTGACGGTACGCAACCTCCACAAGTCCTTCCGCAAGGGCCCCGAGACCATAGAGGTTCTCAGGGGGGTCGACCTCGAGGCGCGCCGGGGTGAAGGGACAGCCATCGTGGGGGCGTCCGGCTCGGGGAAGAGCACCCTGCTGCACCTGCTGGGGGGCCTCGAAAAGCCCGATGTCGGCAGCATCACCTACGGCGACAGCGACATTTCGGCCATGAACGACCGCGAGATCGCCCGGTTCAGGAACGCCCGGATCGGTTTCGTGTTCCAGTTCCACTACCTCCTGCCCGAGTTCACCGCCCTGGAGAACGTGATGGTGCCCGCCCTGATCTCCTCCCCGATGACCGGGGAGATCTCCGATCGGGCGGGATACCTCCTGGACATGGTGGGGCTCGGCCACCGAAGGACTCACAAACCCGGCGAACTTTCGGGCGGAGAACAGCAGCGGGTCGCGATCGCCCGGTCGCTCATGATGTCACCCGGGATCATGCTGGCCGACGAACCAACGGGAGACCTCGATCCGGAGACGGGGCTCAGGATCATCGAGCTCTTTTCGGGGTTGAGGAACCGTCTCGGCGTCACCCTGCTCATCGCCACGCACAACATGGATCTGGCGCGCACGATGGATAAAGTCCTGGTTCTGAAAGGGGGACATCTTGAACATTCAATGCCGTAACGGCATACTTCTCTTCCTCCTGACCATGATCATCCCCTCTGCCGTCCAGGGTGCGCCGTTCGCACTGAGGACCTCCGATCGGTCCACGGCCGATTACCTTTCGGACGTCCCGTGCGTGAGCATCTCCGAGACAGCCGAGACTGAGCTCACCATGCAGCGGACCGACGGGGTATTCCGTGCATCCGACGGTACAGGGACGGCCTACAGCGCCTCGACGATGGCCGAGGCCATCGACGGGTACCTCCGCCTCAAGGGGATCTGTGTGGTCAGGGACGTGTCCATCGAGGGTCATGTCCGTATCAGCCCCGATGCGATCCGCTTCCGCATCAAGACGGCAAAGGGAGACATCCTCCACAAGGAAGCGATCAGGAAGGACATCGAAGAGATCTATGCCATGGGCTACTTCGAGAAGTGCGACGCCACCTTCGAGGACAACGCCGTGGTCTTCGTGGTGACCGAGTATCCCGTCATCATGTCCATCGAACTCAAGGGAAACGAGGAGATCAAGGAGAAGGACATCCTCGACACCATCGGCCTGAAGAAGTTCGACATCCTCAACACCAGGCTCCTCAAGACCGGAACGGACCGCATCAAGGGGCTCTATCGCGAGCGCGGCTACTACAATGTGGAGGTCTCGACGAAAACCACGCCCACCGAGGGCGGGATTGTCCTGGGCTTCACCATTGAGGAAAACAAGCAGCTCTACATCAAGGACATCAGCTTCGACGGGAACGTGAACCTTTCTTCACGAAAGCTCAAGGGCGCCATGGAGACATCGACCCGCTGGCCGCTTGGCATCTTCAACCACGAGGGCACCTTCCAGGACGCGGTCCTCGACACGGACCTGCTCCGCATCGAACAGTACTATGCGGACAACGGCTACATGCAGGCCAAGGTGGGCAGGCCCAGGATCGACATCCGTGAGGACGACGGCATCTACATCACCATCCCCGTCTCCGAGGGTCCCTTGTTTTACATAGGAACCATGGATGTGACCGGCGACCTGCTCCTGCCCAAGGAAGAGCTCCTGGAGGCCATCGACCTCGAGCCCGGCGAAACAATGAGCAAGAGCGGTATACAGAAAGCCATTGAGGGGCTCCGCGGAATCTACATGGACAAGGGGTACGCCTATGCCCAGATCAAGCCCGAGAGCGTCGAGGAGGAGGAGAACAAGGTCGGCCTGACCTTCAGCATCACCCAGGGCAAACCGGTCACCATCGACACCATCCAGATCAGGGGCAACACCAAGACCAGGGACAAGGTCATACGGCGCGAGCTCGAGATAGACGAGGGAGGCACCTTCTCGTCGTCCGCCATCAGGGACAGCAAGGACAACCTGGGCCGTCTCGGCTACTTCAGCTCCACCAACATCGACCCCGTGCCCAGGAACGACTCCACCATGAGCCTGCTCGTGGACGTGGAGGAGACGACTACCGGCGCCTTCTCCTTCGGTTTCGCCTATTCATCTGAAGACGGCCCCATGGCCACCACGAGCCTGAGCGAGAGCAACCTCCTGGGACGCGGGTACAAGGCCAAGGGGAGCATCGAGTACGGGCCGGAAAAGAAGAACTTCACCATCGATGCGGAAGATCCCTGGTTCCTGGATTACAACATATCTCTCGGGGCACGCGTCTTCAGCCTCGAGAAGGAATACCTCTACTACACGAAGAAATCCCGCGGCGGGAACCTGCGGATGAGCTACCCGCTCGTCGAAAGATTCCGCCACTCCATCATATACTCCTACGACAACGTGCTGAGCCTGACCGATATCGATCCGCTCTACGAATCCTCGTTGAGCGAAGAGGAGATCAACGGGGGACTTACGAGCAGCATCATCAACTCCATCTACCGCAACACGACCAACGACTATTTCCGGCCCACCAAGGGCTCCGACATCGGGGCATCCATCGAATATGCCGGCCTGGGCGGCGATTACCACTTCACCCGCGCCACCGCTTCGGCAGCCCAGTTCTTCCCCATCTGGAGCGACAAACTCGCCTTGATGTTGAAACTGAGATGGGGTACAGTGAACCCCGCCAAGGGCGACAAGTTGCCCGAATATGAACGGTTCGACCTCGGCGGCCTGGGCAGCATCAGGGGCTTCAAGCGCGGCGAGGTGGGTCCGCAGGACAGCCTGGGCAATTTCATCGGCGGACGGCGCATGGTGATCATGAACATCGAGATGACCTTCCCCCTGGGCCCGATACCGGGGCTCTACGGGGTCGTCTTCCACGACGAGGGCAACAGCTTCGAGAAACGCGTCGACCTGACGAACCTGAAGAGGTCCTACGGGGCGGGCATCAGATGGGTAACCCCCATGGGACCGTTACGACTCGAGTACGCCCGGGTCATCGACCCCGAGGAATGGGAATCCCCGTCCCGCTGGGAATTCTCCATCGGGGCGTTCTTCTAGGCACACGAACAAACTCGTGAGAGGAGCATATATGAACAGATTTCTCACCCTCCTGTGCGCGGCCTGCGTCCTGTTTTCACTCGCAGGAACGGCCACGGCCCAGGACCTCAAGATCGTATACATCGACTCGCAGAAGGTCATCACGGATTCACTGGCCGGCAAGGATGCCTTCGTGAAGCTGAAAGCACTGAGCGAACAGAAGGAGACCGACCTCAAGAAGAGAGAGACCAAGATCAAGGGCATCTCGGACCAGATCCAGGCCAAGTCCGCCACCATGTCCGCCGCGGCCAAGGAAGACCTCCAGAAGCAGTACGAGAAGGAGGTGAAGGACTACAACCGGGCCTACAAGGACGCCCAGGATGACCTGAGAAACACCGAGATGGGCATCATGAAGCCATGGACCAAGGAACTCGAGGCCATCATCAAGGAGTACGGCGAGAAAAACAAGATCGATCTCATCCTCGACAGGACCAATCCTGCAGTGATCTACGGATCGGACCGGATGGACGTCACCAGGCAGATCCTGGAGATCTTCAACAGGCGCTACCAGGAAAAGCAGGCCAAGCAGTAGAAAGAATAGCTCATGCTGTTGTCCAGGCTGACAGAGATCCTCGGGGGCACCCTGCAGGGTGAGGACCGGGAGGTGACGGGTGCCTCGACCCTGGAAGAAGCTGCACAGGCCGACATCTCCTTCCTCGCCAACCGGAAGTACCGGGACCAGGCCATGACAACGAAGGCCGGTGCCATCATCGTGCAGGAAGTGATCGGCCGGGAAATATCCCAGATCATCACCCCAGACCCGTACCTCTACTTCGCCCGGGTCCTTTCCCTCCTCTACCCCGACAAGCCCGTGACACCCGGTATCTCGGAGATGGCCTGGGTGCATCCGGAAGCCCACGTCCACGAGGGCGCATGCATCTATCCCCACGTATACATCGGAGCCGGGGCACGCATCTTCGAGAACTGCGTCATCTTCCCCGGCTGCTTCATCGGGGACGACGCATCGGTGGGAGAGCATACGATCCTCCACCCAAACGTCGCGGTCTACCACGGATGCTCCATAGGCAGGCACTGCATCGTCCATGCAGGGGTGGTTATAGGCTCAGACGGGTTCGGCTTCGCCTGGGACGGCCAGCGCCACGTCAAGGTCCCCCAGAAGGGTGTCGTTGTCATAGGGGACCATGTGGAGATCGGCAGCAACTGCACCATCGACCGGGCCGCACTGACCAGCACCCGGATAGGTTCCGACGTGAAAATGGACAACCTGGTCCAGATAGGCCACAACGTGGTCGTCGGGGATCACACCATCATCGTTGCACAGGCTGGGATCTCGGGCAGCGCCCGGATCGGTACGGGTGTGGTGCTGGCCGGGCAGTGCGGAGTGGCAGGGCATGTCAGCATCGGAGACGGGGTGACTGCGGCCGCCCGTACCGGGATCGCCACGGACATACCTCCGGGCAAGGTGATCTCCGGCTTCCCGTCCATGGACCACAGTCGCTGGCTCAGGGTACAGAAGGTCTACCGCGATCTGCCGGAACTCCTGAAACGGGTGCGCGACCTGGAAAGGAAGGTACAGGACCTTGCCAGGGATTGACCCTACCGCGCGGATAGCTCCTGACGCCGCACTCGCCGGGGATGTGACCATAGGCCCCTACGCGGTGGTGGGGGGAGGCGTGACGATCGGTGAAGGGACCCGCGTGGGTCCCTTCTGCATGATCGAAGGCCCCACCACCATCGGCAGGAGTTGCACCTTCACCGGCTACGCGAGCATCGGTTCCCCGCCCCAGGACCACTCGTACAAGGGGGAACCCACCAGGCTGACCATCGGCGACCACAACACCTTCCGCGAGTTCGTGACCGTCAACCGCGGCACGGTCAAGGACAGGGGGGTGACGACCATCGGTAGCCACAACCTCATCATGGCTTACTGTCACGTGGCCCACGACTGCATCGTGGGCAGCCGGGTGGTCATGGGGAACCTGGCCACGCTGGCCGGACACGTGGAGATCCAGGACAGCGCCATCATCGGCGGGCTGGCCGCCATACACCAGTTCACCCGGGTGGGCGCCTACGCAATCGTGGGCGGAGGTTCCATGGTGAGCCTGGACATCGTGCCCTACGCCAAGGCATCGGGTGATCGGGCCACGCTCTATGGAGTGAACACCATAGGCCTGAAACGCAGTGGTTTTTCCAGGGAGCAGATCTCCCGGATCGAGAAGGCCTTCCGCATCCTGTTCAAGCAGGGGCTCCTCCTCAAGGAGGCCGTCGCAGCACTGGAACAGGAGCTCAAGGGTGCCGAGGAGATCGCCAGGCTGCTGGATTTCCTCACCTCGTCCCGCAGGGGGATCGCACGGTGAGGAAGCTCAGGGTCGCGGTCATCGGTGTGGGGTACCTGGGGCGGTTCCACGCCCAGAAATACGCATCCATGGAGAACGTGGAGCTCCTCGGCGTCGTCGACGTCGACGGGTCACGGGCAGAAGCGGTGGCCGCCGAGGTCGGTACGACGGCGTACACCTCGGTGGATCACCTCAGGGGGAGCCTCGACGCCGCCAGCGTAGCGGTGCCGACGTCGGTCCATGCCGACGTGGCCGTTCCCCTGCTGGGGGCCGGCGTGGCCGTTCTCCTTGAGAAACCCATCGCGGGGACCACCGGCGAGGCGGCGGACATCATCGATGCGGCGCAGAAAGGCGGCACGACCCTCCAGATCGGCCACCTGGAACGATTCAATCCGGCACTCCTGGAGCTCAAGGACAGCATCGTGGACCCCATGTTCATCGAGGCACACCGCATCAGTCCCTTCAGGGCGCGGGGCACGGACGTGGACGTGATCCTGGACATCATGATCCACGACCTCGACATCATCCTCGCCCTGGTCGGATCTCCCGTGGCCTCCCTGGAGGCGGTGGGCGTGCCGGTGCTTACCGACTCGGTCGACATCGCCAACGCGAGGCTCCGCTTCGAGTCGGGCTGCATCGCCAACATAACGGCCAGCAGGGTGAGCGCAGACGTCATGCGCAAAATCAGGATCTTCCAGAAGGACGCCTACATATCACTGGACTTCGCCAGGGCCCAGGCGGACGTATACACGCTGAGCGAGACCCGCGAGATAGGCCACAAACACCTCAGTCTGTCCGAGTCCGACGCCCTGGCCGCGGAGATCCGGTCATTCGTCGACGCAGTGGTCAACGGCAAATCCGTGGTGGTGGACGGGGCCGCCGGGCTCAAGGCCCTCCAGATGGCCTGTGCCATCAAGGACAGCCTCGTCGTGCCGAAGAGATGAGCGCACACACGATCCTCATGGTGGCCGGAGAGGCCAGCGCTGACCGGCATGCCGCAGCCGTCATCAGGGCGATCAGGCAGCGGATCCCGTCGGCGGCGTTCGTCGGCATGGGCGGCCCCGAGATGGAAAAGGCGGGCATGGAATGCATCCATGGCATGGACGAACTCTCGGTCATGGGGTTCACCGATGTCCTGCCCAGGATCTTCCACATCCTGAAGGTCTACGCTGGCATCAAGCGGCTCATGCTGACGAGGAGACCCTCCCTGTTCATCCCGGTGGACCTTCCGGACTTCAACATGCGGCTCGCCCGGCACGCCAAGGCATCGGGCATGAAGGTGCTCTACTACATCGCGCCCCAGGCCTGGGCCTGGAGGCGGTACCGGGCGCGGACGCTGGCTAAAGTCACTGACGGCCTGGCCGTCATCTTTCCCTTCGAGGAACGATTCTTCGCATCCCACGGTGTACGTGCACGCTACGTGGGTCACCCGCTTCTGGACGACAAGGATCCTGAGACGGTACGGCGGGCAGATTGGCCCCCCCGACGCATCGGGATGCTTCCGGGGAGCAGGCGCCACGAGATCACTTCCATACTGCCCGTCATGATGGAGGCGAAGCGTCGCATCGCGCGCAGGCGCCCGGATCTCACCTGGCACCTCCCGGTGGCCCGCGGGCTCGACCCCGACCTGATCCGCCGGCACACGGACCCAGACATCCGGCTCGAAGACTCCATGCCCGAGATCGACCTCGCCATGGTGAAGTCGGGCACCTCCTCCCTTGAACTCGCCCTGCGGGGTGTCCCCGAGGTCATCTGCTACCGGACATCGACCGTCAACTACCTCCTTGCAAGAATCTTCGTGAAGATACAGCATGTCGGCATGCCCAACATCGTCACAGGGAAATCCATCGTACCCGAACTCATCCAGCACGACCTCACCGCCGAAGACCTGGCAAGGACCATGCTCCTGTACCTGGAAGACCGCACGCTCTTCGAGGCCACCAGGCAGGCATACAGGGAGATGCAGCACCTTTTCGGCGTCAAGAAGGCCTCGGCAGAGACGGCCCGGTGGGCCTGCGATCTCCTGGAGGCCGCATGAGGGACTTGCGCGTCTACCGGCGGCTGCTCACCTACATCCGGCCCTACCGGATGAAGCTCTTCGGCTCGCTCGTCCTGACGACCATTATCGCCGCAGCCATGCCGGCCATCGCCCTGCTCGTCAAGAACGTCATGGACGACGTGTTCATCGCCCGCGACCTGACCATGCTCAGGCTCATCGCAGGGGCGATCATCGCCATCTACCTCACCAAGACGGTCTGCGACTACTTCAGCTTCTACTTCATGAATGATGTCGGACAGAGCGTGATCAGGGACATCCGGGACAAACTCTACGAACACATCCAGACGCTGTCCATGCCGTTTTTCATCCGTACCCCCACGGGCGTCCTCATCAGCCGTATCACGAACGACGTGAACATGGTGCAGCACTCCGTCACCGAGTCGGTCACCGAGTTCATCAGGCAGTCGCTCACGCTCATCGGCCTCGTGGCAGCGGTCTTCTACCGGGACTGGGAGCTCGCCCTCATCGCCATGCTCGTGTTCCCGTTGGTCGTCTACCCCATCAACCGGTTCGGCCAGCGGCTCAAGCGCTATTCCACCAGGAGCATGAAGGTCATGGGCAACGTCATGAGCATCCTGGACGAGGCCATCAGCGGCATCAGGATCGTCAAGGCCTACAACATGGAGGACTACGAGTCCAGGCGCTTCTCCACGGAGAACCGGAACTACTACACGAACTGGATGAAGCGTATCAAGGTGCGGGCCCTGTCCGGCCCCCTGCTCGAGCTCATCGGCGGTCTGGGCACGGCATTCCTCCTCTGGTACGGCGGCAAGCGGGTCATCTCGGGCGCCATGACACCCGGCGACTTCATGTCCTTCATCACCGCCCTGTCGCTGCTCTATGCACCCATCCGCAAACTCAACAAGGTGAACATCGAGATCCAGGAGGGCATCGCGGCGTCACGCCGCATCTTCGACCTCCTGGACACCACCCCCGAGATCAGCGAGAAGCCCGACGCCAAGGCCCTGTCACGTGTGGAGGGTGATTTCGAATTCAGGGGCGTCTGGTTCAGCTATACGAACGACGAGACCTATGCACTGCAGGACATCAGCTTCACCGCACGGAGGGGGGAGCATATCGCCCTGGTGGGGGAATCGGGCTCGGGCAAATCCACCGTCGCGAACCTGCTGCCCAGGTTCTTCGACGTGAGCAGGGGGGCCATTCTCATCTCGGGGACCGACATCAGGGATGCGACCACGAACTCCCTGCGAGAGAACATCGCCATGGTGACCCAGGAGATGGTCCTGTTCAACGACACCATACGGGCCAACATCGCCTACGGCACCCGCGAATCCTCCGAGGAGGAGATCGTCGAGGCGGCCAGGGCAGCCAATGCCCATGATTTCATCGTGAGCCTGAAGGACGGGTATGACACCATGGTGGGCGAGAGCGGGGTGAGGCTGTCAGGCGGTCAGCGCCAGCGTCTCTGCATCGCCCGGGCCATCATCAAGAACGCCCCCATCCTGATCCTCGACGAGGCGACCTCGGCCCTGGACACCGAGAGCGAGCGGGAGGTCCAGGCCGCCCTGGAGCGCCTCATGAAGGGGAGGACCACCCTGGTCATCGCCCACAGGCTCTCCACCATCGTGGGAGCGGACCGTATCATCGTTCTCAGCCGCGGCTGCATGGTGGAGCAGGGAACCCACGACGAGCTCATGGCCAGAAACGGTCACTATGCGAGGCTCTATGCCCTCCAGTTCGGCAACCCGTAAGCTCCTCGCCCGTATCTACGGCGCACTCATCAAGGCACGGAACCTTCTCTACGATGCCGGGATCCTGAAGGCACGTGCCGTGCCCGGGGTGGTGGTGAGCGTGGGGAACGTCGAGGCCGGCGGCACGGGCAAGACGCCCTTCGCCATGGCGCTGGCCGCCGAGCTCGCCTCCCGCGGCCTGGCGACCTGCATCGTCACCAGGGGATACAAGGGATCGTGCAAGGACCCCCTCGTGGTGAAGAAAAACCACACCAGCGACGAGGTGGGTGACGAGGCCCTGCTCATGGCAAGGTCGCTGTCCGTACCGGTCATCAAGAGCCCTGACCGGGTGAAGGGGGTGCTCCTGGCCCGGACCCTGTTCGACTGCGAGGTCGTCGTGCTGGACGACGGATTCCAGCACCGCAGGATCGGCCGCGACCTGGACATCGTGCTCGTAACCCGGAACGTCGCCCGGGAGGAGCTCCTCCCCGCAGGGACGCTCAGAGAGCATGCATCAGCCCTGAAGCGCGCCCACCATGTCGTCGCCATGAAGGGATCCGGCACCTCGGGCCTCACCGCCGACCTCAAGCCGGTCTGCCTGGTGGATCTCCGGGGTGTCACGGCAGGCCTGGAATCACTTTCCGGCAAACGGGCTCTGGCCTTCTGCGCCATCGGGTCGCCGCATCACTTCTTCGCCATGCTCGAAAGGCTCGGAGCAGACGTGGACCGTCTGGCCTTCGGCGACCATCACCGCTACTGCATCGAGGATGCAGTCATGGTCATGGACAGGGCCGCCGGGAAAGACCTGGTCCTCACCACGGAAAAGGACCTGGTGAAGATCGAGCCGTCCTGGTTTACGGGCGTAGCGAACAGGCTCTTCGCCGTGAGGATAGCCCTGGACATGCCGTGGCTCAAGGACATAGCCGATGAGATCGAGCGACTCGCCGTCACACGCCGTGTTCCTGGACAGGGATGACACCCTGATCCGCGACACGGGGTACCTGAGCGACCCGGACGGTGTCGAACTCCTCCCCGGGTCTGTCGAGGCCCTTCGTTTGCTGAACCGGGCGGGCGTCCCCGCCATCGTGGTCACCAACCAGTCGGGCATAGCCCGCGGTCTCTTCGACGAGAAGACCCTGCACGTCATCCATGCACGGCTGCTGAAGATGCTCAGGATGGAAGGCGTCCGCATCGACGCCCTCTACTACTGCCCCCACCACCCGGAGGGGACCATCGAACGGTACCGCATGACCTGCCCGTGCCGCAAGCCAGAACCGGGCATGCTTATCCAGGCTGCCCGGGATTTCGGCCTGGACCTGACCACCTGTTCCCTGATAGGGGACAAGGCGGAAGACATCGAGGCGATCCATCGGGTGAAGGGTACCGGGGTCCTCATACGGACGTACAGGCCCGTCGTCATGAAGGAGAGGCCGGAACACATCGCCGAGGACCTGCTGGATGCCGTCTGCTGGATACTGGAGACCATGGAGAGATGAGCTTCAGACAAAATGCGCTGAGCGCTGCCCAGTACTGGGGCACGCGGACCATGATCCGTCTCGTCCTTGCCCTGCCCTATCCGGCAGCCGTCACCCTGGGCAGGGTTGTCGGCCTCGTCCTCTATGCGGTCCTGCCGCTGCGCAGGCGGATCGTGACCGTGCAGATGCGCACGGCCCTGGGCACGGAGAATGTCCGTCCTCTCGCCATCAAGGTCTTCATGAACCAGGGGGTGATCCTGGTGGACACGGTGCGCTACGCCTACCTGAGCGACAGGGAGCTCCGTCGCCGGATCGCCATTGAGGGCAAGGAGCACCTGGACAGAGCAGTCTCCTCGGGCAGGGGGATCATGATGACCACCGGCCACATCGGGAACTGGGAGATCCTTTCCCACCTCCCCCGTCTCCTCCCGATCCGGTTCTGCGTCATGGCGGACGTGCGCAAGGACGCCAGGCTCGAGTCCATCATAGACGGCATCCGCTCACGCTCCGGGGCCACCATCCTGCCGCCGAAGGGCAAGGCCCTCATGCTCATCAAGGAACTCAGGAAAGGCAACACCATCGGCATGGTCATCGACCAGAGGGGCAGGCGCAGGGACGGCCTGTTCTGCGAGGTCTTCGGCATGCCGGCACCCACGAACCCGGCCCCGGCGTTTATCGCCGTCAAGGGCCAGGCACTGGTCCTGCCCGTCTATGCCATCAGGGAAGGCCAGGGATACCGCATACGGTTCGAAGAACCCGTTGATGCCTGTTCCTTCGGCCAGGGGGAGGCGGCCATCCGTGATCTCAGTGAGTTCATGCAGGCATGGGCCACATCAGTGGTCCGGCAGTACCCTGACCAGTGGTTCTGGCTCCACAGCAGGTGGATCAGGCGATCGACCATGAAGAAGGTCCTGGAAGAAGGTCGCGACTTCAGGGAATTCGTCCTTGCTCAGGAGCACGGTGCGGGGAGGAAAGCGCAATGATGCGCCTCCTCCTGGAGCTGCGCTACCGGGCTGCCATCGGCATGCTCGCGCTCATCCGGGTGCTGCCTTACCAGGTGGTCCTGAACCTGTCCAGGCTCCTGGCCTCCATCGCATGGCTCGTGCTGCCCTACCACCGGGAGGTCGCCACCATCCAGTTGCGGGCCGCACTGAACCGTGATGACGTGCGCCTGCTGGCGCTGAAGGTCTTCCTGAACCAGGCCGAGATCCTTGTGGATGCGGTGCGCTATGCCTATCTCAGCGACGAAGAGATCCGATCCCGGGTCGTCGTGGAGAACAGGGAGCATCTCGACGAGGCGCTGGCCTCGGGCAGGGGTCTCGCGATGATCACGGGCCACGTGGGCAACTGGGAGATCCTCTCGCACCTCCCCCGCCTCCTGGGAATCAGGTTCTGCGTCATGGCGGACAGGAGAAACGATCCCCGCCTCGAATCCCTCGTGGACGGCATCCGTTCCCGCTCCGGCGCCACCATCCTCCCCCCTGCAGGCAAGGCCCTCATGCTCATCAGGGAACTCCGGAAAGGGAACACCATCGGTATCGTGGTCGATGGGAGAAGCGAGGACCGTGATGGACTTTTCTGCACGGTCTTCGGCATGCCTGCACCGACGAACCCTGCCCCGGCCTTCATCGCGATCAAGGGAAACTCCCTGGTGCTGCCGGTGGCGGCGGTCAAGATCAGGGGCACCTACCACGTCATCTTCTCCACGCCCGTGGATGCCGCGTCATACCCGTCCGACCCGGAAGGGGTGAGAAATTTGAGCGCCCTCATGCAGAGCTGGGTGGAAACCGTGGTCAGGGAACACCCGCACCAGTGGTTCTGGCTCTACAGCAGGTGGGTGAAGCGCGCGGACATGAGGAAGATCATAAGAGAGAAGGTGGATTTCAGGGCATATGTCATGAACCGGGTGAACCGGTCCGGGCAGTGAGCGCCCGCCCCTGATTGCTCGTGAGAGATGCCTGCCCCCACCACTCCCCCCTTGACTTTTCCCGATTCTCACCGGTATACCTAGATGGCTCAACGGGACAAGGCGGCATAGCCAAGTGGTAAGGCGACGGTCTGCAAAACCGTTATTCACCGGTTCAAATCCGGTTGCCGCCTCCACTTCGCCCCCAGTGAGGTGTTCATGGCCGAGCGTGGAAGAAAACCCCTGCAGATCAGAGAAGACGGTCCGAACAGCCTCTTGATCAAGAGGAACTACTACATCGAAGAACGCTATGCAAAGGCCATTACCGTCCTCTCGGCCCTCACCGGCAGGGAACTCTCCCTCCTGGTCAACGAGGCCCTGGCAGATCTCATCGGAAAATACCAGCCCATGATGACCGACATCGACCTCCTGAACCTCAAGACGATTCCCTAGGAAAGATCCGGGACCATGTCAGCCCTCGTCAGATTCGGCGTCTCCCTCGAAAGCCGCCTGCTCGAAAAATTCGACCGGCTCCTCAGGAAACACGGGTACATCACCCGCTCCGAGGCGCTCCGCGATCTCATCCGGCAGGAACTGGTCAAGAAGGAGTGGGAGGAAGACCAGGAGGTCGCCGGTGCCATCACCTTCGTCTACGACCACCACAGGAGGGGGCTGTCCGGCAGGCTCACCGACCTCCAGCACGAACACCAGGATATCATCATCTCGACCCAGCATATCCACCTTGACCACCACAACTGCCTGGAGGTCGTGGCCGTCAAGGGCAGGGCCAGCGAGGTGCAGAGACTGGCCCATGTGCTGCGTTCCGTCAAGGGGGTGCGCCACGGCACCCTGAGCATGAGCAGTACGGGCAAGTCCATCGAGTGAGGGTTTCCATTCCGTAACTGCTCTTTTTCCTTGCCAGAAAAAAAAGTATCATGGTAACCCTTTTCCCGATGAATCAACCGTACAGCACCACGAAGCTCTCTCGCCTCAACGCGGAACAGGCTGAGCTCACCAGGCGGGTGCATCACCAGCGCCTCCATGAGAACGCCGTTTCACGATCACGGTGGCTGCCCTCGATCGTGGCGGTTCTCGTGCTTGTGTGCGTACCCTGCCCGGCATCGTCCATGGAGCTTTCGGGTATGCTGGCCATCGACGCCGTCTCGATGACCGGGAAGAACACCAACAGGACCACCTTCGAGGGAGGGGCGAGCACGCTGCAGTGGCCCATCGACGTAAAGACCCCGTCGATACGCGCCGGCCTCGCCTGGAGGGATTTCATGGAGGTGCATCTCGGCATCATCGCCGAACCATGGGGCTCGAACAACGGGCGCATGGAGGACATGGACTACCTCGACGAGGCACGGTTCCCGGGAAGACAGCCCCATCCTGGCGTCGACATCTACTCGGAAACGGCCCTGGATTCCAAGGTCCTGATAGTGTCCGTGAGCACCAGCGTGCTCCCCTTGCGGACACGGTACCTTTCCGCGGGACTCACCGCCGGGTACCGCTACGAGGAATACGACTACCGGGGGTACAATACACGCCAGACCGGATACGGCTCCTGGCAGGACCAGTCGAGCTGGGTGACCGGGCCCAGTGCGTTCTACACGGTGGAGTACGACATCTGCTCCGTGGGCGTCGCCCTCCAGGGCCATGTCGATGACACCATCGTCCTCACCTTCGAGGCAAGCTCCCTGCCCCTGGTCCATGGCAGCGACGAGGACGAGCACCTGCGACGGAACAGGGTGACGTTCACGAGCACCACCGGGTCGGGCTATCAGACCTCGCTGCGGGGGCTCTTCCGCATCACGCAGAGGTGGACCATCGGCTCGGAATGCACGTACACCCGTATCGCCGCCGATGGCGACCAGGATCAGTTCTGGTACGGGGATGATCCCGCCACCCCCGGGTTCGACGATACCGGGTACAGCCTGTCCGGCATCGATGCCGAACAAGCACAGAAGAACTTCCGTTTCACCATCGGCTCGTCCTGCAGCTTCTGATGAGGCTCTACGGGTGATCATGGAACGCAGGAAAGGTCCTGCCGGGCAGGACCCGCCGGCCTATTCGTACCGCTTCAGCTCGAACACCTTGCGGTCCTGGGTCGCCACGATGTGGTAGAACTTGTTCTGGGGCACGTAGATGTAGGGCACATCGTCCTCCCGGCGGTAGAGGAAGTGTGAGAGGATCATGCGGTTGACCGCCCGGTGCCCGATGATCATGATGTTGTCGGGCCGCTGGTTCAGGAAGAACGCCTTCTTGATCCCGATCTTGATACGTTCCTTCATGCTCGCGTAGCCCTCCCCGCCGGGATAGGAGTAGTTGTACTTGTTCGCCTTGCGGGCTGAATGGATATCGGGCTTGAGGCGCTGGATCTCGTCATAGGTCATGCCCTCGCAGATGCCGGCATCGATCTCGTTGAACTCCCTCAGGGGCACGATGGTGCAGTCCTGCTGGAGTTCCTTGATGGGCTGAGCGGTCTGGACGGTCCGTCTCTTCTCGCTGGTGAAGATGTACGCGATCTTCTTCTTCCGGAAGAATCTCCCCAGTGCCTGGGCCTGGCTCCTTCCCTTGGCCGTGAGGTCCGGGTCGCCCCCGATGCGGTCCTCTATGTTGAACATGCTCTCGGTATGGCGGATGAGGAAGAGACTCTTCACCACATCCGTGACGAGGCAGTCCCTGATGCGTGAATAGAGGGGAAGCTGGTCCTCGATCTGCTCGTCGATGATGCGGTTGTGCAGGGAATCCATGCGGATGTAGTTCCGCTCGAAGTGGAGCTGGTTGTAGATCTCCCGGTAGTAGTCGATCCGCTTCTTGAACTCCTTGACCGCCATCTCCGTACTCATGGATGCGAATTCACGTGCACGTATCTTGTGCCGGATGCTCAGGTCGACGATGTCCCCGTCGTTGTTGATGCACTCGATGTAGAGCACGGGGTGGTCCCGCAGCTGTTCCTCGATGAGCTCGCGCCTGGACCTGCTCACATTGGTGGCATCCAGGATGGCCACCTGTCCCTTGTTTCTCAGGTAGGACTTGGCCCGGTGGATGTTCATGATGGCGAACTGTTTCCTGAGCCCCACGGCTTCGGTGTTGCGCGGGCTGTAGAAATCCGACATCCAGGTCTCGACTGGGGCGTACTTCCTGCGGAGCTCACCGTTGTTGTAGATCATGGTGGGGATGTCGTTCTTCTTGAAGATGTCCTGGAGCCGGTACGCAATGGTGGATTTGCCTTGGGAAGGCAGGCCCACCATGACGATGTAGAGCTTCTCGTCCTTGACGGTCATGGGACGAAGATACCATCGGCGTATGGGCAACACAAGGAATTTCATCGGGTGGAGCAGACCACCAAACCCGCTTCCCGGCGCCTTCTGAACCCGATTCGAGGCGGACAAAAACACCTTGACAAGCCCAGGTTCTGTCATTAGAAGAGCTAAGTACGCTGGGGGATGGTCTAATGGCAAGACAGCGGACTCTGACTCCGCTTATCTAGGTTCGAATCCTAGTCCCCCAGCCAGGGCTGCGGTCCCATCGTCTAGTGGCCTAGGACAACGGCCTCTCACGCCGTAAACAGGGGTTCGATTCCCCTTGGGACTACCAGAAGTTACAGGTTTTATGAAGATCCCCGGTGCACCATTCGGTGTACCGGGGTTTCTCTTCATGGCAGCACCGTGCAGTTCTCGTAGACCTGCCTTACCGCCCTGGCAATCTCATCGGGTTCTTCCTCCTGGATGAAGTGACCGGCCCTAGTGCGCCGCACCGATTCCCCGGGCATCAGTCCCCTCGTCCTCTTGAGCGCCCTGCCCGGGATGGGGTCTTTCTCTCCCCGTACGATGGAGCAGGGTCAGGGAAAAGCACGGATGAGTTCCTCGCATACCGTGAACCCCATAATGCTGGGCTGAGACAGCGATGAGGGGACCATGCGCCTGACACCGGCCAAGGACATCTCCTCGGTCCGTGTGGGTATCTCGGGCAATCTGGCACTCTCCATGCGTGATCTCCTTTCGGGGACGTTTCCCGTGTTCCGCTCATCCTTCCCTTCGGGGGTCGTCCTTCCCGCTCCCCTCGACGGACTTCTTGATCGAGGGATTCCCTGAAAACTCTTCCATGCCCTTCATGGCGTCATCGAGCTTCGCCTTGGCCTTGGCCACCCTTCTTTGTGCCTCGGATGCCTTCTCCTGCGCTTGGGCAAGATCGTTCCCGGCCTTCTCGATGGCCTCCGGGGCACTACCCGATGCCCTCAGCTTTTGCAGGTTATGCTCCAGCCGCTCGGCTTCCTGCTGCAGTTCATGCGCGTTCCTCATCACCTCCTTCATCCGCTTCCTCGCCCTGTCCAGTTCGTCCATTGCCTCCACCAGTTCACCATGAATTCCATCCTCTGGCCCAGCCTCGAGATCGATATCCTCCGCGGCAAGCACAAGGGCCACGATGGGCAGGTGTGCCAGGAGATCCTCGACCTTTCCTCCGAAGGGATCAAAGATCTGGTTTTGCCTCAGCTTCAGGGGAAGGAACACCATGGCCGCGTCCGCTGACATGGCGGCGACTTTTTCCGCGTCGGCCTTCTCCACGACTTGAATGGATGCCTGGATCCGGATCTCGGAGAGCATCTGCTCGAGTCGTGCCACGACCTGACCTGATCCGCGCGGTTCGGCAGATTCGCCCTCGTCCTCGGCGGGGGGTTGAGAACCGTCCCGTTCACCGTGCCCCTGTATCCCGAACGCCAACATCCTTATCTGTGCATCCTCCCAGGCAGGGGATCGTTTCATGAGAAAGGCGAACAGGAGCATGAGACGGCTCGTGGAATCATCCGACCACCAGACATCGATCCTGCATTTCTCTGAATCCATAGCCTCAAGGGCGGTCCATTCGTCCTCCTTGGAATCGAGGATCACGATATTGCAGCCGAGTCTGAACGCGGTGCGGAGATAAAGCCCGAACTCCTCTTCCCTAAGGGGAAGGATGCCCCCCTCGAGTTCGTCGAGCCAGTTCAGTATCACTGTGTTCGCCCGCAGGGGGCCGACACCGAAAGCCTGGATCAGGACGTTTACGGCATTGCGAGCATTGGGGGCCACGAGGACGAGGGGAAAGGCCTTGAGCTTGTGTTCCCTGAGAAACGAACGGAGTTCTTCCTCGGCATGCTCCTTCTCCCTTATCATCTTCAACCCTGAGCCTTCCTTGATCCTGACCACGGTGGTTATTCCGCTCCCGCCCTCGACCCATGAAGAGAACCTCAGGAGGCGCTGCCGCCTCTCGGGATCGTCCGAGAAGGCGAGTATCTGGGGTCTCCAGTCACGGGGATGCTCGGGCGCCGCCGCGGTTGCGATGAGGTGATCCCGGACCTGCTGGAGGTGGTAGGACCTCTGGGAGTCAGACCATCGGGACGGTGTATCCGCCTGTTTGAGGTACTGGTACACGGCGAACAGGATAGCGCAGGCGATGAGGGCGGGGGTGACATCGATGGCTACCATGGCGATGAGGCATGCGGCGGCGCCCAGAAGACTCAGCCTCAGGTCATAGAACCTGAAGAGTGGCCTGAACGACGGGCTCTTGGAACGCGCCTCGTAAAAAGTTGCATAGTTGAGCAGGCCGTAGGAGATGAGGAAGAACATGCTCACTACAGGGGCGATCATGTTCAGGTTTCCCAGGGCCACGGTCATATAGGCAATGACGAGGGAGAGCACAACTGCCCTTCGCGGGTTTCCGGCAGGACCGTATCCTTTCGCGAAGAAGTGCAGGAAGGGGAATATCTTGTCACCGGCCAGGGACTGGAGGATCCTCGGCGCTCCGAGGAAAGAGGCCATGGCAGAAGACAGTGTTGCCGCCACAACACCTGCATCCACGATGAATCCGAATGACGCGATGTGTTTCATGGAGGCGAAATCCTGCGTGAGGATATCGTGATGGGCTGCTCCCGCGAAAAGGACTGCCGCCCCGAGATAGATCACCACCGAGATGCCGACAGCCGTGAACGTCCCCACGGGGAGGCTTTTCCCCGGGTCCTTGAGGTCCCCGGACATGCTCACCCCCTGAGTGAACCCGGTCACGGCCGGAAAGAAGATGGCGAACAGGAGCCAGAAATTCATGGCCGGGCGGGATCCTGAAAGGTTCGCTGTCATGACCGCGGCATCGAATCGGTGGAATCCACCTATGAAGAAGGAGAGAACGGCCGAGAAGAGGATGGCCATTACCACATACTGGAACCTGGTTGCCCAGTCTGTCCCGAGCCATGAGAAGATGAAGAGAATGGATATAGCGACAGCCGCGACAACCTGTGCGCGGAGTTCCGACGAGAAACCGATCATGCCCGAGACTGCTTCCCCGAACCCGATGCAATAGAAGGCCACTGAAACCGACTGGGCAAGGAACAGCACGATGCCGATGGCCCCTCCGAACTCGATCCCCAGGGTCCGTGAGATGAGGTAGTAATCACCGCCTCCTTTCACCCTCATGTTCGTCGCGATGGCGGAGAGCGAGAACGTCGTGAGGACAGAGATAGAATTGGCCAGAGCGATGATGACGAGCGCCTTGATGAGGCCTGCATTCCCCACGACATAGCCGAGGCGCATGAAGAGTATGATGCCGAGGATCGTGAGAACGCTCGGGGTGAACACCCCGGGGAAGGTGCCTAGTGACCCTCCTGCCTGACGTTCAGGTACTTCGCCTTTTCTACCCGCCATGTCGGCAGACCGTCCCTCCCCGGAAGTCATGTGCAGAAAACATTGTCCCGGACATCCTCTTCACTGTGATTATAGAAAGACAGGGGGCGAGGTGCAAGGCCTCACCCCTCGGTCGGAGTGTTCCAATCCCGTTTACCCGGCCATGAGCGACGTACAAAGTGTCATGAACTCGGCTTCCTGTGGGCCCTCGATGAGACAACCGGCCAGGGGGACATTTCTTAACGAGTCTTGAGAAGGCATGCTCTTTTTGGTTGCCATCTCCTGGCTGATAATTATTATAATGAAGTAAGCACGTTCCCCGCGCCCAGACATTCCTCTGCAGCACACAGGTGGTGTCCGCAAGACAGGAAACGAGGGAAGACAAGGATGAAGACCATGAACATTGACATGCTGCACCTCATCGACCCGGACAGACTGCAGGCGCTGACAATGGTGGCGCTCCACGTGATACTGATCCTCGCTCTCGCGCTGGTCGCCACCCTCGTCATCAAGAAGCTGCTTCGAAAGATGAAAATCCACCTGCTTGAAAAGAGCGGCTTCGCCGATGGCCTCACCGACGAGGAGAGCAAGCGCGCCGAAACACTGACCCGGCTCATCAGAAAGGCGGTGCTCATCGGCCTGTGGATCATCGTGGCACTGATCATCCTCAAGGAGCTCGGCGTCGAGATCGCACCCATCCTGGCAGGTGCCGGCATCCTCGGTCTTGCCGTCGGGTTCGGCGCCCAGAACCTGGTCCGGGACGTGATCTCCGGGTTTTTCTTCATCCTCGAGGACCAGGTCAGGGTGGGCGACGTGGCCGTCGTGAACGGGACGGGCGGCCTGGTTGAGCAGATCAACTTCCGCACCATCGTGCTCCGCGACCTGGAAGGCGTGGTCCACGTATTCCCCAATGGCACGGTGAGCACCCTGAGTAACAGGACCAAAACCTGGTCCGGCTATGTCTTCGACCTGGGGGTGGCCTACAAGGAGGACACCGACACCGTGATCAAGATCATCGCACAGGTGGGAGAGGAGATGATGCGCGATCCGACCTTCGGCCCGCTCATGTTAGATGCCCCTGAGATCTTCGGCGTGGACAGGTTCGACGACTCGGCGGTCGTCATCAAGGGCCGACTCAAGACGAAACCCATCCAGCAGTGGGTCGTCGGCCGGGAGTTCCTCCGCCGTATCAAGTACGCCTTCGACGAGGCGGGCATCGAGATCCCCTTCCCGCACCAGACCGTGTACTTCGGCGATGCCAGCAAGCCCTTCGAGCTGAAGATACTGGAGGCGGCACGAGACCGACCCTAGCGTGCATCAGAAGGCTGCCGCAGCGTCGAGCGCATCGTACCTGTTCCTGTCGAGCCAGATCTTCATGTCCTCGGCCTGCCTGACGAGTTCGTCGCGAAACATGGGGTGTGCAACGCCGATGAGGGCCTCTGCCCGCTCCCAGGTGGACTTGCCCTTGAGCTGCACGATGCCGAATTCGGTTGCCACGTACTGCACGGCAGACCGCGGCACCGTGACAATGGCCCCAGGCCTCAGGGTCGGCACGATGCGCGAGTGGACGTTCCCGTCCCTGTCGGTGAAGGTGGAGCTTATGCCGATGATGCCTTTGCCTCCCCGGGAATTGAACGCGCCGAAGATGAAGTCGAACTGCCCCCCCGTCCCTGATATGTGAGCCGTCCCCGCGGACTCCGAGCATACCTGCCCGAACAGGTCGACCTCGATGGCATTGTTGATGGCCACCACCTTGTTGTTCACGGCGATGATCCTCGGGTCGTTGGTATAGTTAACCGGGTACGACGCGCAGGCCGGGTTGTTGTGGAGGAACTCGTAGAGCTTGTTCGTTCCCATCGCGAAGGTATAGACCATCTTGAACCGGTCGATGGTCTTGCAGTTGCCCGTTATCTTCCCCTCGTTATAGAGGTCCACCATGGAGTCCACGAGCATCTCTGTATGAATTCCCAGGTCCTTGAGGTCGGAATCCGCAATCATGGACCCGATCACATTGGGCAGCCCGCCGATCCCCAACTGGAGGCAGGCGCCGTCCTCTATCTCGTTCATGATGTGCCGGGCGATCCTGACGTCAGTGTCCGCGGGTACGGCGGGCTTGACCTCCAGCAGAGGCAGATTCCGGCCCTGGACCACATAGTCCACGCGGGATATGTGGACCGACTCCTGGTTCCCGCCCAGGCAGTGGGGGAGAGATTCGTTGACCTCCACGATCACCCGCTTGCCCTTGGTGATGGCCGCCGAGGTCAGGGAGTTGCACAGGCCGAAATTGAAGTATCCCTGGCTGTCCATGGGCCGTGCGGTCACGAAGACGAAGTCATAGTCCTTGTACTTTCTCACGACCCGAGGCCCCTGGTGATAGGTGAAGGGGACATAGCTGCACAATCCCTGCTGGTAGAGCTTCCTCCCCACGCCTGAGAAGTGCCAGTCATGATAGATGAAGTGCTCCCGACAGGGGTCCGCCTCGATGAACCTGGGCACCGTGGTGATGCATACACCCTCGATGATGACGTTGCTCAGCTGCTTCGCCCGACGCGCCAGGGCCTCGTCAAGGGTGTCCGGCCTCAGCACGAACTCGCCGAAAAAGATCCTGTCACCGGAGCTGACCATGCCGGCCACCTGATCGGCCGTACGGAGCTTCTGGATGTATTTCATCCTCGTGAAATCGTTCATCGTGCACCTTCCTTTCCCAACGCAGCGGGAGCATGTCCCGTCGTTCGTTCCTGGTACCCGCCCTGATTCATCGACATATATACGGTACGGAATCCCCGGGCTTTTATGAATCAGGTCAACACCCTATTGTGCGCTCCACAACCACGTATTTGCCCCTTTCCCCTCCACCCCAATTCGAGTAATGAGATAAGACCGGGCAAGGGGAGGCGGACATCCGATGGGCAGGAAACCGACATATGCAGAGCTCGAAAAGAGGGTCATGGACCTCGAACAGTCGTCCTTGAGCCGCAGCAGGGCCAAAGGCGCACTCCGAAAATACGACCTTATTTTCTCCGCGATTGAAGACCCCATGGGGTATATCGACAGCACCTACACCTGCCTGGCGATCAACAACGTATTTCTCGCGGCGTTGAACAAGACCCGTCAGGAGATCGTAGGACACACCCTCGACAAGCTTCTGGGCCGGAAGACCTTCGAGGAAAAGATCAGGCCTCATCTGGACATATGCCTATCGGGGCAGAAATCATACCTGGAAGACTGGTTCGAGTACCCTGCACTGGGACGGCATTTCCTGGCAGTGCATTTCCATCCCTACTTCGAGGATGACGGTTCCGTCTCCGGGATAGCGGTGGTGGCCAGGGACATGACCACGCACAAGCAGGACCAGCTCGAGCTGCAGAAGGCGCGTGACGATCTGGAGAAGGAGGTCCGGCAGCGGACCGCCGAGCTCGTGAAGACCAACGAGGAGCTCAAGAGGCAGATCGCGGAGCGCTCCCGCGCGGAGGAGGCCTTGCGTCAGAGCGAGGAGGCGCTCAGGGCACAGTACCGGGGCATCCCGATCCCAACCTTCACCTGGAAACGATCGGGCGATGACTTCGTGCTCGTCGAGTACAACAGGGCCACCGAGGAATTCACCAGCGGGCTCATCTCCAGGTTCATCGGGAGGACGCTGAGCGACGTCTACAACGACCGACCCGACATCATTCAGGACATCGTCGTCTCCTTCGCGCAGACCCGCACCATCAGGAGAGAATTCTCCTACCGCATGTTCACCACGGACCAGGAGAAGCACATCGCCTTCACCTCCTCCTACGTCCCCCCGGACATGATCATGGTCCACATGGAGGACGTCACGGAGAGCAGAAACAGCCGGGAGAGACTGATGCGATCCGAGAAGAACCTGAGGATCCTATCCGCCCAGCTCATCGCCGCCAAGGAGGACGAGCGCAAGCGCATCGCCCACGAGCTCCACGACAGCGTAGGCCAGTACCTGAGCTCCATCAAGTTCAGCCTGGAGAACATCATCAGCCTCATGGAGAAGGGGTCTTCAGGATCAGGTCTGGCGGCGCTCAGGGAAAGCATCCCGGTGATCCAGGCGACCATCGAGGAGGTCCGGAGGATCTCCATGGATCTCAGGCCTTCCATCCTGGACGACCTGGGCATCCTCGCCACCGTTTCCTGGTTCTGCAGGGAATTCCAGGCCGTGTACACCGGCATCAGGGTCAACGCCACCATCTCCCTCGAAGAGAACGACATCCCCGAAAGACTGAAGATCACCATCTTCAGGATCATCCAGGAGGCGCTCAACAACACGGCAAAGCACAGCCAGGCGGACACCGTGGACGTCTCACTCATCAAGCGCGACAACGCCATCGAACTCACCGTCTCGGACAACGGTGTCGGGTTCGACGTTCAGGAGGCGCTCCAGCGCGAGGACAGCACCAGGGGTATGGGGCTCGCCAGCATGGAGGAGCGTACGGACATCTCGGGCGGCTGTTTCTCCATCGACTCGGTGCGGGGCGTCGGTACCCTGATCATGTCAACATGGACGGTATCATGAGGTCTCGCCGCCGGTAGGCCCCCGGTCGGATTCCACGAGCCCGTGCTCGATGGCAAAGGTGGTCAGGGCCCAGGTACTGTGGAGGTCGAGCTTCTTCATGATGTTGTCGCGGTGCTTCTCCACGGTCTTGACGCTGATGAACAGGTACTCGGCGACATCCTTGTTCCTGTGCCCCTCCGCGACGAGCTTCAGAACCTCTTTCTCCCGCTGGCTGAGCAGGTCCAGGGGGGTGCGCACCTCGTCCTTCCTGCCTGCGAGGTACCCGGAGATGATGGTGTCGGAGATCCCGGGAGACAGATAGGGCCTGCCGTCCAGGACATGGGCGACGGCCTGCATGAGTTCCTGGTGCGTCGAGTCCTTGAGCAGGTATCCGTTGGCCCCTGCCTTGAGGCTTGCGATCACGTACTCCTCGTTCTTGTGCACCGTGAGCACGAGGATCCTGGTCTCCGGACAGCTCCTCCGGATCTCCCTGATGGCGTCGATCCCGCTCATCCTCGGCATGGAAAGGTCCATGAGGGCAAGGTCGGGCTTGAGCTCCGCTATGACGCGGACGGCCTCCAGCCCGTCACTGGCCTCTCCCGCAATCTCCAGGTCAGGGTCCCGGGAGAGGAGTGCCTTGAGACCTTCCCGCAGGATGGTGTGGTCTTCAGCTATGACGATCCGTTTTTTTGCCATTGCCCCTGCAATGTCTCCTCGTCCTTGGGAATGATCCTCCGGATGGAAGTATAACCCACAAGAAATCACAAGGGAAGCCCGCCATGCCGCGTCTCGTGGAAAGTCGCCCCGTTCCCCTCCCTTTCGTGTTGACATCGCGGCCCCGGCCATGGATGGTGATGCTATGGGAAAATTCGTCGAACGGGTGAGCTCCGGGATCGCCAGCCTCGACTCCATGGTGGACGGGCTGCGGTCCGGGGACAATGTGGTCCTCCAGGTGGACAACATCGACGACTACCGGTTCTTCGTGACGCCCTTCGTGCGCCGGGCGCTGGCCGACCACCGGAAGGTCGTGTACATGCGCTTCGCCAGGCACAGGCCGCTGATCGAGAACCAGCCGGGGGTCATCACCCATGTCCTCGACGCGTACAGCGGATTCGAGACCTTCTCGACCCAGGCCTACAACCTCATCACCTCGGAGGGCGAGAACGTGTTCTACGTCTTCGACTCGCTGTCCGACCTCCTGTCCGCCTGGGCCACGGACCTCATGATCGGCAACTTTTTCAGGATCGCCTGCCCCTACCTCTACCAGCTCAACACCGTGGCCTATTTCGCGATCCTGCGCAACAGCCACTCGTTCAAGACCGTGGCCAGGATCCGTGAGACCACCCAGGTTCTCATCGACGTGCACAACGGGGAAGACCACCTCTATGCCCACCCCCTCAAGGTGAAGGGGCGCCACTCACCCACCATGTTCCTCCCCCACCTGCTCCAGGACGGCGGGTTCATCCCCATTACGAGCAGTGTCGATACGGGCAGGCTCTTCAGCAGCATCTCCAGGAGGGACACCGAAGAGACGAGGAGAAACCTGGATTACTGGGACCGCCTGTTCCTCTCGGTGGAAGGCCTTGTGGAAACCAGCGGGGGTCGCGAGGAAAAGAGGCAGATCCTCAAGCACCTGTGCGAGGTCATCATAGGCCGCGAGCAGCGGATCCTGGACCTGGCGGTGAAGCACTTCACCCTGGAGGATCTCCTTGACATCAAGTCGCGCCTGATAGGGTCCGGATACATCGGGGGAAAGGCCGCCGGCATGCTGCTGGCCAGGAAGATCCTCTCCCGCGACTCCACCATGGCCTGGAACGAGTGGCTCGAGCCGCATGACTCCTTCTATATCGGGTCCGACGTCTTCTACACCTACATCGTGGAGAACGGCTGGTGGAAGCTGCGGATGGAACAGAAGACACCCGAGGGCTACTTCACGGTGGCCCAAGTGCTGCGCGAATACATGCTCGAGGGGACCTTCCCCGAGGAGGTGGAGGAGCAGTTCTGGCGCATGATCGAGTACTTCGGCCAGTCGCCCATCATAGTCCGTTCGAGCAGCCTCCTGGAAGATGCCTTCGGCAACGCCTTTGCCGGAAAATACGAAAGCATATTCTGCGTCAACCAGGGCTCGCCCGACCAGCGCTTCGTGCAGTTCAAAGATGACGTGAGGCGGGTGTACTCGAGCATGATGAACGAGGATGCCCTGAGCTACCGCCTCCAGCGTGGTCTCGACCAACTCGACGAGCAGATGGCCCTGCTGGTCCAACGCGTCTCGGGTTCCTACCGGGGCGATTATTTCTTCCCCGACATGGCCGGGGTGGGCGTCTCCTACAACACCTTTGCCTGGAGAAAGGATATGGATGCGCGGGCCGGGATGGTCCGCATCGTCCTCGGGCTGGGAACCCGTGCGGTGAACAGGGTGGACAACGACTATCCCCGCATCGTCGCGCTGGACGCACCGCTCGTCAAGCCCTACGGCGGCATCGGGGATGCACGCAAGTATTCCCAGCACGAGGCGGACGTGCTCGACATCGTGCGCAACAGCCTGGAGACCATTTCTGCCGATCAGGCCCTGGCGGCAGGCATGAAGGTCGACCTCGATCTCCTGGGAAGCCCTGACAGGGTCGAAGACGATAGGTCCTGGGAGGGGGACGCGGGGGGACACGACAGGTGGATCCTCACCTTCGACGGGGTCCTCTCCGACTGCCCGCTCCCTGACATCATGCGGCGGATGCTCAAGACCCTCGAGGGTGTCTATGACTATCCGGTCGACATCGAGTTCACGGTGAACTTCACCGGGCAAGGCAGGTTTGCCGTCAACCTCGTACAGTGCAGGCCGCTCCAGACAAAGGGCGAGGGCAAACGGGTGAAGCTGCCAACTGATATCCAGCCGGAGAACCTGCTCTTCTCCACCGAGGGGACATTCATGGGGAGCAGCACCATGCAGCCCATCCGGCGTATCGTATCCGTCGACCCGGAGGGCTACCACCGGCTCGCCCTCTCGGAGAAGTACGACATCGCCCGGCTCATCGGGAAGATCAACAGGCAGATCACGGACCGGGACAAGTTGCCGACCCTGCTCATCGGTCCAGGCAGGTGGGGGACGACGACACCGTCGCTCGGGGTCCCCGTCCGCTTCGCGGAGATCAACAACATGTGCCTCATAGTGGAGCTCGGTCACATGGGAGGAGGCCTCATGCCCGAGCTTTCCTTCGGCACCCACTTCTTCCAGGACCTCGTGGAGACGGACATCTTCTACGTGGCCCTCTTTCCGGACGCTGAAAACTCACATCTCAACCGGGAACTCCTCTGCGAGGGCCCGAACCTGCTGCAGGAACTCCTCCCGGAGCAGGGCAAATACGGGAATGTCGTCCTGGTCAAGGATGTCGTGGAAGAGCGGCACTACCTGTGCGCGGATGTCGTCAGCCAGCGGGTGCTCTGCTACCGGGAAAACCGCAGCGCCGGCTAGGGGCCTTCGGTCAACGCCTTGCGGAACGGGAGACACCTGCGGCATACGTGACGGTGCGCGGGCGGTCGAGGAATTCGCTCACGGGTCTGAGCTCTGCGTACTCATGCAGGCATGCCATGGCCCGGGTGTCAACGCTCAGCCCCGCCTCGGCCAGCGCGGCAGCCGGGTTGAGCCCGCCAAGATCCACCAGGCCGACCATGCCCTCGGTCACGGGTATGCCGAGAAGCGGCTGGAAGGCGTATCCATGGAGGGTGGTATTCCTGAACCCGCACATGAGGAGCTTCTGGGTCAATCGCCGTGAAGCGAAGAGGCTTTCCCCAGGGATCTCCCGGAAGCTGCCCAGGACGCGCCCGCTCCCGGAATCGAGCGTTTCGAGCACCCCGGTCATCCTGCTCCTCATGAAGATCTCCAGAGGGGCCACCGAGGAGTGCTCATAGCTGATGAACGACTTGAACCGGACGGGTTTCCTGCGCGACACCTCCACGATGCCGCCGAACTTCGGGCGGACGGGGATGCCCGACCTGAGGAAGATCCCGTTGATGGTAATGCTGCAGAGCGTGCCTATCCCGCACATGCCGCCGGGGATCCTCACATCACCGATCTGCTCGCCGCTGTGGGCCAGGGCAATCCTGTCGTTGAGGGCATAGGGGGAGTCGAACACCGCCTCGAGAACATCGAGGGCCTGTTCCCTCGACTCTTCAGGCACACAGCTGACGTTCAGGATGACCCTGCCTCTCCCCTTGTCGGGGTCGAAATCCGTGAGCACGGAGAGTCGGTTGATCCTGTCGATGATGATTCCCACGCGGTTGTAGACAAAGCCCTGCCGGAGCTCGCTGCGGCCCTTGTCGGTGATCATCCTGCCTCGTTTTCCGCGGTTCGCGGTGAACCCGTGCTCATCGAGCTTCTTCAGATAGTGCCTGGCCGTTCTCCCTGAGATCTCGATGCCCTGCGACGCGAGCAGAAAGACGATACGGTCGGAGCACACTGGACCGCCATGGTTTCCGAGAAGAGAGAGGATGGCGGACATGATCCTGTTCATGACCGCCCCCCTGTGAGCACGTGAATCGGACTGGATTCGTCCGGGCCGATCTTCACCACGACGGGCACCGTTACACCACCCCGTAGGCCAGCATGGCGTTGGCGACCTTGAGAAAACCGGCCACGTTGGCGCCGAGCACGTAGTCACCCTTCTTGCCGTAGGCATCGGATGCCTGGGTGCAGGTCCTGTGGATGTTCTTCATGATCTCGTGGAGACGGCCGTCCACCTCTTCCCTGGACCAGGAGAGACGCATGCTGTTCTGACTCATCTCGAGGCCGGACGTGGCGACACCGCCGGCATTGGCGGCCTTGCCCGGACCGTAAAGGAATCCGCTGCTCTGGTAGATACGTATGGCTTCCGGTGTCGAGGGCATGTTCGCCCCCTCGGAGACGCAGAAGCAGCCGTTCTTCGCCAGCGCCTCGGCATGGGATCCGTCTATCTCGTTCTGCGTGGCGCAGGGCAGGGCGATGTCCACCTTGATCCCCTGGTTCTTGATCACGTCCCAGATGCTCTCGCCGATGTAGCAGCAGGAGCCCTTGTACTTGTCCGCATACTCGCTTATCCTGCCGCGCTTAACGTTCTTGAGGTCCTTGACGTAACTGCATTTCTTGGTGTCTATGCCCTCCTCGTCGATGATGGTGGAGCTGGAGTCGCACAGAGAGATGACCCTGCCGCCGAGGTCGTTGACCTTTTCCACGGCGTACTGGGCGACGTTGCCCGAACCGCTTATGGCCACGGTCTTTCCCTTGAAATCCTTGCCCCTGGTGGCGAGCATCTCGGCGGCGAAATAGACACAGCCGTATCCGGTCGCCTCGGGTCTGACGAGGCTCCCGCCGTAGGCCAGGTTCTTGCCGGTGAGAACGCCGGTGTGGTCGTTGAGGATCTTCTTGTAGTACCCGTACAGGAAGCCGATCTCCCTGCCACCCACGCCGATGTCACCGGCCGGCACGTCGGTGTCGGGACCGATGTGCCTAAAGAGTTCGCGCATGAACGCGTAGCAGAAACGCATGACCTCGTTGTCTGACTTGCCCTTGGGGTCGAAGTCGGAGCCGCCTTTGGCCCCGCCCATGGGAAGGGTGGTCAGAGAGTTCTTGAAGATCTGCTCGAACCCGAGGAACTTCAGGATGCCCAGGTTCACCGAGGGATGGAACCGGAGCCCGCCCTTGTAGGGGCCGATGGCGTTGTTGAACTGGATGCGGAATCCTCGGTTGACCTGGACCTCGCCCTTGTCGTCGACCCACGGAACACGGAACAGGATCACCCTGTCAGGTTCCACGATCCGCTCGTAGATCTTGGCCTTGACGAATTCAGGATGCTTCTTCGCGGTCGGCTCCAGGCTCATGAGCACTTCTTCGACAGCCTGGTGAAATTCAAATTCATTTGGATCCTTCTGTTTCACCTTTTCGATAACATCACCAATGACCGACATCTTCTTTTCATCCTCCTATGGATATAAGTCTTCCTTGTCCCCGCGCGGAGATGCGGATAATTCCCCCTTCAGGGAGCATGAACGTACACGGTCGCTCAGGAGCCGACGTAGACCTGCATGGGATTCATGGCCTGCTCGAAGACGTTGATGGAACTGCCCAGAATGAGCAGGCCGTCAATCTGTTGCAGGCTTTTCGGGAGGGGCTCTCCCTGGGTGAGCTCGATGGTTTCGCACTGCCATCCATTGGCATTGAGAACATTGGCGAGCTGATCAGTACACTCGTGCGTTCCGTTCTTGACAACCACCAGTCGTTTCTTCATGGAATGGGCACCCGCCTTTTCAAGGTATGAGAGAATCTCTGCCCATCAAACCCGAAAAATGCAGGTCACGCAATCAGGCTAAAGCTGATTTTGCTGTAGGGGTTTCCCCTATTATGCTCTCAGGGGGTATTCCTGGGGGGCCCCACGAATCTCTGTGATTCTGGTCAGTTGCCGTTCTGCGCCCACTGGATGGCGTATTTCATGAGATCGTTGCCCGTTGAGAGTCTGAGCTTCTCCTTGATGTGGGAACGGTACGACTCGATGGTCTTCACGCTCAGATGGAGCTTGTCCGCTATCTGGCTCGTCTTGAACCCCTGCCCGATCAGCCGGAACACGGTCAGCTCCCGGTTGCTCAGGAGGTCAAGCGGAGTGCTCGCCCCCTTGGCGTCGCCGGAGATGAGCGTCTCCACCATCTTGGTGGTGATCCTGTCGCTGACGAAGATCTCTCCCTTGAGCACCTTCCTGATGGCCACGAGCACCTTGTCCACGGCCTCCTGCTTCATGATGTATCCCCGTGCCCCGGCACGGAGCGCCCGCTCCGCATACAGGGTCTCGTCGTGCATGGATACGACCAGGGCGGGCAGGTCACGGTATTTCAGCTTCATCGTCTTGATGAGTTCGATGCCGTCGACCCCGGGCAGGGAGATGTCCACAATGACGACATCGGGTTTGACGGCCTCGATCATGTCGAGCCCGCCCGGTACGTCTTCGGCCTCACCGGCAACGACGAGATCGGGCTCCTGGTCGATGACCATGGCGAGCCCCTTCCTCAGGATCGGATGATCGTCGACAATCAGAATCTTCTTGTGCCCCATTGTCTTCTCCCATCAGCCCTTGTGATCGGACCGTCCTCTATTAGAACCCATCTCTGAGCTGAAAGCAACACACAAGGTCCGTACCGCCCTGGGAACGTGCCCTGATATCGATGGTGGCCTCGAACATGGACGCACGATAACGCATGATGGAAATCCCCATGCCTCTGCCGTGGGTCGGTGTCTTCCCAAACCCTCTGCCGTTGTCGGTCACCGTCAGGGAGCATACAGGTCCTTCCCTGTTCAGCGATATCGCGATAGTGTCCGCCTCGCCGTGCTTTATGGCGTTGTTCAGTGCCTCCTGCACGATCCGGTAGAGGTGGGTGGCCTTTTCGTTGTCATAGATGAAGATCGGATCGGAACACACGAAGGTACACGAAACGCCGAACAGTCTCTTCACGTTCTCCGCGAGCTTTCCCAGGGCGTGCATGAGGCCTTCGGCCTGCAGTTCCACGGGATTCAGCCCCCGCGAGAATTCCCGGGTCATGGTGATGGCCTGGTCGATGAGGTCGACGATCTCGTGCATGTCCGCAGGCTCCAGCGGGATGTGCGCGGCAGCCTTCTTCTCGAGGACCTTGCCCATGAATCCGATCCCGGTGAGGTGCTGGCAGAGACTGTCGTGCAGGTCCTGCCCGATCCGCCTCTGCTCCCTGTTGCTGATCTCGAGGATCTCCCGCTCGAGCTGCCTGCGGTTTGTGATGTCCCGTACGATCCCAAGCACCTCGTCGTCCCCGCACACGACCATGCGCACCTCGTAATCGCGGCCCTGGCCGTTGATGGAGGTATGCTGCTCGTACATCTGGGGCTTGCCGGTCTCGAAGGTCCGTCTCACCGAGAGCATGCCCTGGTCGAGCAGCCTGCGCGGGATGAGCTTCTCCGTTTCGGACAGGGCATAGATGTTCTTGCCTATCATCCTCTTTCCGAGCTCACGCAGGGTGACGTAGGTGCCTTCGTGGAAGCCGACCAGGATCCCGTTCCTGTCGACCTGGAACATGAGGTCGGGTATGGCGTTGAGCAGGGCCGTGGTCTTCTGCTCGCTCTGTCTCAGTGCCACCTCGGCGTGGTGCCGCTCGAGGATCTTGCCGACCCTCTCGGCGATCACATTGATGAGGCTGCGCTCCTCCCGCAGGAACGGCCCCTCGTCCGCCTCGGGCATGGGCTTGCGATAGAACACCTCGAGCATTCCCTGATTCACCCCTCTGACCACGATGTCCTGAGACTGCCGCCACCGCGTCTCCTCGAAGTCCGGGCTCTCCACCATCCTGTCTCCCAGACTGATGCGGCAGCAGGTGACCTCCGGATACTGCCAGGCGTCCGGTATGACCTCCACCGTGCGCAGGAGGATCCCCTCGAGATCGAGTCCATGCTTTTCGAAGATGCTGGAGATGCTGTAGAGGCAGTTCAGCTCCTTGACCCGCTCCCTGAGGGCATGGGTGATCTCCTCGTAGTGCTCCCACTCCTTCTTCCTCTGGGATTCGGCCCTGCGCAGCCTCTCGATGGCTTTCTCTGCCCTGGTGAGCTCGGCGAGCACCTTCTTGCGGGGTTTCTCGACGGAGGCCTTCTCCGTTGATTTGCGTCCACCTCGGCCTGACGCCGACTTTCTGGGGGTCGTTGCCTTCATACGATCGATCCATCCGGGGATTCACCTCTTGTATACCGAATGGAGCGCTGCTGCAACAGGGTTTGCCGGGAGAACGCGCTCCATCATTCAAAACCTGCTTCTCCTGTGCTATAGTTCGCGTGCATAAATCCAGCCCCGAGGGGACGAGTCATGGCACGACAGAAGGGAACCGGCGCTCCGAAAGACACCAACGATGGCCTCGGCGAAGTGGCGAAACCCGTCGACTTCATCCGCACCATCATCAACGAGCACATGAGGACCGGGAAGTACGAAGGCCGTGTGAACACCCGCTTCCCCCCTGAACCCAACGGCTACCTGCATATCGGGCACGCCAAGTCGATCTGCCTGAACTTCGGCATTGCCGCCGATTACAAGGGCATGTGCAACCTGCGTTTCGACGACACCAACCCATCCAAGGAGGACCAGGAGTACATCGATTCCATCATGGAGGATGTGCGGTGGCTTGGCTTCGACTGGGAAAACCGCCTCTACTATGCCTCCGACTACTTCGAGAAGACCTTCGAGCTCGCCGAGGTGCTCATCCGCAAGGGCCTGGCCTACGTGTGCGATCTGAGCGCCGACGAGGTCAGGCAGTACCGGGGCACACTGACCGAGCCAGGCAGAAAGAGCCCGTACCGCGACCGCGACGTCCAGGAGAATCTCGACCTGTTCCGTCGCATGAGGGCCGGCGAGTTCCCAGACGGCACCCGGACCCTGCGGGCCAAAATCGACATGGCTTCGCCGAACCTGAACATGCGCGACCCGGTCATCTACCGCATCCTGCGCGCCACCCACCACCGCACCGGTGACGACTGGTGCGTCTACCCCATGTATGACTACGCCCACCCCATCTCCGACTCGCTTGAAAAGATCACCCACTCCATCTGCACCCTGGAGTTCGAGGACCACCGCCCTTTGTACGACTGGTTCCTGGAGAAGCTCGACATGTACCGCTCCCAGCAGATCGAGTTCGCCCGGCTCAATGTGAGCTACACGATGATGAGCAAGCGCCGCCTCCTCGAGCTCGTGCAGCTCGGCGTCGTCTCGGGCTGGGACGACCCGCGCATGCCCACCATAGCAGGGCTGCGCCGCCGGGGATACACACCCGAGGCCATCCGCAGATTCTGCGACCGCATCGGCGTGGCCAAGAAGGACAGCACGGTCGACATGGCCCTGCTGGAGTTCTGCATCCGCGAGGACCTGAACGAGCGCTCGCCCCGGGTCATGGCCGTCCTCGAACCGCTGAAGGTCGTCATCGAGAACTACCCCGAAGGAGCCGCCGAGGTCTTCGAGATCCCCTTCCATCCGGACAACCCCGCCATGGGGTCGCGGAAGGTCCCCTTCTCTCGCACCATCTACATCGAGCGGGACGACTTCAGGGAAGGCCCGTCGCCCAAGTTCTTCCGTCTGGCCCCAGGCCGTGAGGTGCGTCTGCGGGGCGCCTACTTCATCACCTGCACGGGTGTTGAAAAAGACCCCCGGACGGGCGGCATCACCGGACTGCGATGCACCTATGACCCTGCCACCAGAGGCGGCGACGCACCGGACGGCCGCAGGGTGAAGGGCACGCTCCACTGGGTGTCGGCCGACCATGCGATCCCGGCGGAGGTAAGGCTCTATGACCGCCTCTTCACCGTGGAGAACGTCGGTGGCGAGTGCGAGCGGACCGGCAGGGACTACAAGGACTTCCTGAATCCCGCGTCTCTCGTCACGCTGAAGGGCTGCATGCTGGAACCCTCCATCAAGGGTGCCGCGTGTCCGGCCGCATACCAGTTCGAGCGGCAGGGCTACTTCTGCGTGGACGGCAGAGACTCGAGGCCCGAAGCACCGGTTTTCAACCGCACCGTCACCCTGCGCGACTCGTGGGCCAAGATCGAGAAGACTGCCCAAGAGCCCGGCAAAACCATCACTGCGCCGACCGCGAAGAAGGTTATCCCCGCCTGCGAACCGGAGATCACCATCGATGAGTTCGCACGGGTCGATCTCAGGGTTGGCAGAGTCCTCGAGGCAGGCCCGGTGGAGGGCTCGGACAGGCTCGTGAGGCTCCTCGTGGATGTCGGTGAAACCAGGCCCCGCCAGATATTTGCAGGGGTGAGACCCACCTACCCCGATCCGACCGGACTCGTCGGGAAGAGGGTCGTCGTGGTTGCCAACCTCAAGCCGAGAAAGATGAAGTTCGGCATATCCGAGGGAATGATCCTTGCCGGGGGCAGGGACGATTCGTGGCCGATCTGCACCTTTGAGGGAGAACCTGACCCGGGGGACAAGGTATCGTAGATCACCGGACCACGGCTTCTGAACGCACCACGAGGACACCCTTGGATCTCATCGTGTCCAGGGCACGCCCGGCGCTGCCCGGTGGGGATCCCACGGGTCTCGCGAGGTCGAGCAGGAGGACGGCTTCATACCCCAGGTCCACTCCGTCGCATGCGGTGTAGAAGACGCAGTAGTCCAGGGCCAGGCCGCAGACGAAGATCCTTTCCACCCCGCGGTCACGGAGGTATCCTTCCAGACCCGTGACGGTGGTCCGGTCGTTCTCGAGGAATGCTGAATAACTGTCGACCCCCTGCCGGAAGCCCTTCCTCACGATCGCCTGGGCAAGATGTGTCGTGAGATCGCGGTGGAAATCCGCCCCCCGGGAACCCTGGACACAGTGGTCGGGCCAGAGAACAGGCCCGATACCGGGCTCCTCGTGAAGATCGAAAGGGGTCCGGCCTGCGTAGGCCGAGGCGAAAGACCGGTGTCCCCGGGGGTGCCAGTCCTGGGTGAGGATCACGGGCATGCCCGAGTCGTGGAACTTCCGCATCACCCCGTTCACGCCGGACACGATCTCATCGCCTTCGCGCACAGGCAGTGCGCCGCCCGGCATGAAGTCGTTCTGCATGTCCACGACGATGAGGGCATCCCGGGGACGTATGCGTATCTCTGCGGGATTATCACGGCTATTCATTCCCATGGCGAGTCTCCCTTACCCGGACATGCAGCGTACCCTCTCCCTGTCCTTAATACAGAACCGGGCATCCTCGGCGCAAGACGAATCACCACGCGTCCAGGTTCGATCATTTTACCCCTTGGGATGGCGACATTATGGTGCATCCACCATAACCTATGGTTCAGGGACCATTTCATCTTATTGTCATACCATAATGCAATGTCTGTGGCGATTCGCCACCTTTCTGTTTTCATGAATATTATTCATGCGTAGGCCCCGACCTCCCCGTGCATGTCACCTTGGCACAGAATTGGCAGACATACATAGTGAAACCCGGAAGGGTTGGAGACGGGAAAGGAGATCACCATGCAACCGGCAAGAAAACTTGATGAGTGCGCATGCGGCGTCCACTCCGAACTGTCCTGCTCCGGATGCGGTACACCGGTTTGCAGGCATTGCAGCCACCAGGAGATCACGACCAACGATCCCCGGAACATCACCATCGCGTACTACTGCCCCGCCTGCAAGGCCGACCCCAAGAAGAACACCTGGGGAACCCTGTACTGGGACAGTCTGGCTGCACTGTACACCTGATCGTTCAGCAGACATGGGGGCGAGCTACCCATCTGGCCGCAAGGATCAGCTCGAAGCGCCGGGCACCATGACCACACACCATCGCACATTCCAGGCGCACCCCATCATGAAGGGCTGATGGCGAACAGCATACACGAGACAGCACCTCAGTGACGCCATCGGCCCTCCTTGCGGTTTTCAAGCACCTCCGAGAATACCATCCCCTCCGGTACCGCCGGAGAGACCCGGCACGAAAAACCTGACCTGCCCAAGCCTCATCTCCGCCTCCTCACATCCCCCCTGGCCAGGGAGGCGAATATGCCCGGTATGCAGATCACACAGAAAAACAGGAAGCCGGTGTGCATGGCTGTCATGAAGGCCGCGCCCGTCTGTGGGGTGATGGCGATCCTGCCGATGAACAGCGAGAAGAGCACGAGCACGATGCCCATGCTGAATGCCTGGCCGGTGATGCGCATGGTCGAGATCACGCTGGATGCGACACCATAGTCGCTCCTGTCCACTGAGCTCATGACCGCGTTCGTGTTGGGGGAGGAAAAAAGCGCAAAGCCGAGGCCAATGAAGGCGAGGCAACTCACGAGCTCCAGGGTGCCCGCCCGTTCCCCGGTGAACGACAGGAAGGCCAGGCCCATGGCCGTGACGGCCATGCCGGCCGAAGCCATGATGCGCGGCTCGATGCGATCGGAGAGGCGACCGGCCACCGGAGAGAGCAAGGTCATGACCGCGGGCTGCGTCACCAGGATGAGACCTGCCTGTGAGGGGCTCAGTCCCTTGACGACCTGGAGGTACATGCTGAGCAGGAAGCTGATGGAGAAGGTGGCGCTGTAGTGGATGAACGCTGCCACGTTGGACCAGGCGAACGCACGGTTGGAACAGAGCAGGCTCATGTCGAGGATGGGAGAGGCCTGGGCCCTTTCCCAGAGTATGAATGCGCCCAGGGCCGTGATGCCCGACCCGAGGAGGACATACCCCGTCAATGCGGGCATGGACGAGAATCCGATCATGAGGGAGACCAGGCTCATCGAGTAGATCGCCGATCCGGTCAGGTCGAGATCCCTCAGGGACCGCCCCCCGGCGTCTTCACGGATGCACCTCAGGGCCATGCACAAGGTCGCTGCGCCAAGCAGGAAGCCGAGCACGAAGATGCCCTGCCAACCGAAATGGTCGGTGATCCCTCCACCGATGAACGGTCCGAGCGTAAGGCCGCCATAGACCGCGGCCGTGGTGATCCCGATGGCCGTGCCCCGACGGTCGGGTCTTGTCACCGCCGTCAGGATGGCCATGGACGTGCTGAAAATCATGGCCCCTCCTATACCCTGGACGACACGGAACAGCAGGAGCGTCCAGCCGCTGCCCGCCAGGGGGATGCACAGACACATGAGGGTGAAGGTGAGGATGCCTGCCGTGAAGATTCTCTTCCTGCCCAGGATATCCGCCGCCCTGCCGAGGGGGAGCAGAAAGACGGCCGATGCGATGAGGTAGGAGGTCGATACCCAGCTGAGCAGCATGGCATCCATGGAGTAGGCCAGCCCTATCCTCGGCAGCGCGATATTGACCGATGAACCCATGAACGGGGTGATGAACGATGAGATGGAGGCGACGAGCAGTACGCTTCGCTCTTGACTGCGCTGGTGGGCGTCCTCTGTCATCTTCCCGGCGTAACCCCCTGAGTGCCCGGGGTCAGTGACCCCCCTCAGGCCGTCCGTTCCCGTTTCTTGGTGAGCCGGTATTTCTCCACCTTGAGATAGAATGTCTTGTAGTTGAGGCCCGACTCCCGGGCGGCCTCAGCGATGACGCCCCCGTGCTTCTCGAGGAGGTGTGCGAAGTATTTTCGCTCGAACTGCTCCAGGAGGGCCTTCTTGATGGCGTGGTAGTCGTTGCCCTCTCCCGCTTCCACCAGGATGGTGGGTTCCTCGGGGACCGGCGAGGCCATATCGGCCGGGGTCTCGGAGAGGACCCTGCCGAGCTCGGGAAAGTCCGTGATGAGGTCTGATCGCGTGGATACCATGGCGTGCTGGATGATGTTCTCCATCTCCCGCACGTTGCCGGGCCACGGATACGTCTCGAGCTGCTCCATGGCCCTGGGTGAAATCCCCCTGACCGAGGAATTGAGCTTCCTGGCATACTTGCTGATGAAGTGGCTGGCCAGCAGCGATATGTCCTCCCTGCGCTCGCGGACCGGCGGCACGATGATCGGCAGCACGCTGATGCGGTAGTAGAGGTCCTCACGGAAGAGTTCCTTCCTGATCATCTCCTGGATGGGGCGGTTCGTGGCGCAGATCACCCTGAAGTCCAGCTCGATCTCGCGGTTGCTGCCGAGCCTGGTGATCCTGTGGTCCTCAAGCACCCTGAGGATCTTGGCCTGGAGGTCCAGGGGGATGTCGCCTATCTCATCGAGGAAGATGGTGCCGGTATGGGCCTTCTCGAACTTGCCTATCCTCTGGCTGATGGCCCCGCTGAACGCACCCTTCTCGTGGCCGAAGAACTCCGACTCCAGCAGGTTCTCCGGGATGGCGGCACAGTTGATCACCACGAAGGGCTTGGACCTCCGGTCGCTGCGTGAGTGTATGGATCTGGCGATGAGCTCCTTTCCGGTCCCTGTCTCTCCCAGGATGAGCACCGTGAGGTCGGTCTCCGCAGCGGTAAGGATCTGTTCATAGAGCCTCTGCATCTTGGGATGGGACCCCACAAGCTGGTCGAGTCCCTCAGCATGCTGCTGTATCTGGCCCTTGAGCTCGATATTCTCCTTGAGGATCTCGTGCTGCCTGAGGATCTTGGTGAGCGAGATCTCCAGCGTATCCATGTTGAAGGGCTTTTCCAGAAAATCATATGCACCGTATTTCATCGCCTCCACCGCCCCCGAGATGCTGCCGAAGGCTGTGACGACGACGACATAAGTGGTGGGGTAGCGGTTGTGAATCTCCTTGAGCAACGCGTACCCATCCATACGCGGCATCTTGATGTCCGTGATGACGATGTCGTGGCGGTCTGCCTCGATCTTCTCCAGGGCATCCAAACCGTCACAGGCCGTGTCTATCTGGAGATCGAGGTTCGACTGCTCAAGGGCATCCTTGAGCTGCTCGAGGAAGACCTCTTCATCATCGACGAGCAGGATCTTCTTTTTCTCCTCCACTCTTTTCCTCGCTCTCACCTGCTTCGGCGGACATCGCCGCGCCCCGGGGCGGGCGTCTTGGCCGGGTTGATCCTCTCACGGGGAAGCCTGATGACGATCTCAGCCCCGTGATCCACACCGTTGGCCGCCTCCAGCTCGCCGTTGTGCATATCGATGACCTTCCTGGCAAGGGCGAGTCCAAGTCCTGTCCCCTTGGCCTTTTTCGTGAAGAACGGCTGGAAGATCCGTTCCAGGTCCTCCCCTGCGATACCGCAGCCGGTGTCCCTGAGGCGGACTTCCACTGCCTCGGTGCAGAACGAGTCGCTGCCCTGGATGAAAACGTGCCGGGCGATGGCCCGGGTGGTGATCGTCAGGGTCCCGCCATCGGTCATGGCGTCCAGCGCATTCTCTATGATGTTGGCAAAGACCTGGCGGAGCTGGATCCCGTCGACCTCCGCCATGTCGGCGTCCTGGTCGTAGACGGTTTCCACCCGTATTCCGTGCTGTTCGAACGTGTCGGTCAGGTTGAACAGCAGGCCGTCGATGATGTTGCTGATCCGGTGAGGCTTGGGTCTGATCTCGCCGGAACGTGTCCATTCGAGGATCTGGGTGACGAACTTCTCCAGGTTGTCCACCCCGTTCTTCACCCCGTCGAGCTGTCTGCGCTGGCGATCGTCGAGCGCCAGGGAGCTGGACAGGAGCTCCACCCCCGTCTTGATCTTCTGGAGGGGGTTCCTCACCTCGTGGGCCACGTGGGCTGACATCTCGCCGAGGATGGCCATCTTCCGGGCCTGCTCGAGCTCACGCTGCATCTGTTTGATGTCAGTGATGTCCATGATGGAGACAATGCTCAGCATGGTGCCTGGTATCATGCCGATGGTCAGGAAGGAGTCGCGGACGGTGCCGAACTTGTCCACGAACCGGAACTCGTACTGGGAAGGCACGTCCAAGGCGCCCTGGCGCCTCGCCTTGGAGTAGGCCTTCATGCGCTCGAGGTCGTCAGGATGCACGACCTGGGTCCACCTCATCTTCCCGATGATCTCGTCCTTGGTGTACCCGCTGAGCTTCTCCATCTGGTTGTTGGCAAAGGTGACCCGGTAATCCTCGTCAAGGATCATCATGGCCGTCCCGGTATGTTCCACGGTGGCACGGTACTTCGCCTCGCTGGCACGCAGGGCCTTCTGGGCCTCCCGCTTTTCCGTGATATCCCGGATGACGTTCTGGGTCGCGGGCCTTCCCTCGTACTCGATGACCGAAGGGGTGATCTCGAAGGCTCGCCAGATCTCGTCCCTGCTGCGCAATGCGATCTCGTACTGTTCCGGGACCTTCTCCCCCCTTATGCGCTTGTCGTAACGGGCTTCGATCATGTGTGCGAGCTCCGGGCGCACGATATCCTTGAGCCCCATCCGGGAGATCTCGTCCTCCGTGTATCCGAGCTGTTCCCGGAAGGCAGGGTTGGTGTACTTGAACTGGTGGTCCTGGTAGACGAAGATCCCATCGGCGGTCTTCTCCACCAGCATCCGGTATTTCTGCTCCGACTCCCTGAGCCTGTTCTCCACTGCCTTCATGGGCCTGAGGTCGCGGAAGACACTGATGGCCGCCACGGGCCTGCCTTCGGAATACAGGTACGATATGGACAGCGAGATGGGGATGAGCTCACCGTTCTTTGCATAGACCTTCGTCTCTTCGCTCACGACCCACGTGGGATTCTCTTCGGTCCCCTGGTCCAGAATGGCCATGATCCGGTCTCGCTCGCCCGGCATGATGAACTCGGCGATGTTGCTCTTGTGGTTGAGCATGTCTTCGGCGCAGTAGCCGGTGATCTCCTCGGCGGCCTTGTTGAAGATGAGGGCCTTTCCCTTGAGGTCGGAGGCCACGATGGCGTCCGAAGAGCTCGCGATGAGCCCTGCGAGGAACCTGTTGGTCGACTCCAGGCTCTGCTCCATGCCCTTGCGCCTGGTGATGTCGTGGGCGATGTTCAGGGTTGCGGGTTCTCCCGAGAGAGAGATCATGGAGGTGGACATGGAGACGATGCGCTCATGCCCTGCCTTGGTCGTGAAGACCACGTCGAGCCTGCGGGGTCGTACGTCCTCGTCCCTGATGAACGCATTGTACCGCTGCCGCATGTGGCGGGCGCCTTCACGATGCATGACATCGGCGAAACCCAGTTCCTCGAGCTCTTCGGCGGAATAACCCAGCATCCTCTCGAAGGCGGGATTCACGTAGAAGAACCGGCTGTCCTGATAGACGAAAATGCCGTCATGGGCCACTTCCACCATGGCCTGGAAGACGGCCTTGGTGATCTTTTTCGCCTTCAGGTGTGCAGGGTTATGGGCGTGCATATGTTCAGGGAAAATACACGATGCGCGACGGTCTATCAACAATCAATAATGGGATCAGCTAGGCCTTGAATTTGCCGAAGTCCTCGGGGCTCATCTTCTCGAGGATCTCCTTGAGCTTCTCCTGGTCCTGTTCGAAGCCGACCATGACCTTGCCCGCGCTCGTCTTGGCGTCCACGCGGATGGCGTCCTTGATCACATGGTCCGCCACGAAGATGGGAGACTTGGTGCGCAGTGCAATGGCAATGGCGTCCGACGGACGTGCGTCGATGGTGAGGTGCGTACCGCTGTGGTCAATGGTTATGAGTGCATAGAATACGTTGTCCCTGATGTCCACCACCTCGATCTTTTCGATGGCAGCTCCGATGGTTTCGACAAAGGACCTGAAGAGGTCGTGGGTCATGGGCCTCGAGTACTGGACTCCTTCCAGGGCGGCGGCGATGGCGCTTGCCTCCATGATGCCGATCCAGATAGGGAGGATGAACTTGCCGTCGAGATCACGCAATACGACGATGGGGGCATTGTTGGTGGGATCCAGGGCGATGCCGGCCACCTTCATTTCTGAAAAGCCTGGCATGAGCGTTCCTCCTACCCTCTAAGATTAAGTCCATGGGGGTGATTAGTCAATACGGAATCGGTCGGATCCACGGTGCCGCGGGTTCAATCAGGATCACGATGTTTCAGGGTTCTGTCCAGCATGGAGACGAGGTCCTCCATCTCCCAGGATATTCGATCCAGCTCGATCCCGTCTGACCTGAGCCATCTCTGCACCTGGATGACGAGCGGTGCCTTGATGTGGAAACGCTCCATGAGATCGATGCCCTCGATGAGATCCGCCCGTGTGCCCTCAAAGACCTTCCTTCCCTTGGCCATGGCGACGATGCGGTCGGTGATCCCGATGAAATCCTCCTGGTTGTGGGTCACGATGACCACGGTGGTGTCCTTCAGCTCCGAGATGATCCGGATGAGTTCGCGCCTGCCCGAGGCATCGAGGCCGGCGGTGGGCTCATCGAGCATGAGGATTTCCGGATCCATCATGAGGGCCGAGGCTAGGGCGAGTTTTCTCTTCTCGCCGGAACTCAGCGAGAACGGCGAAGAGGTTCTGAGCCTGTCCAGATCCAGGTTGAACCCCCGGGTGATGGCGGAGGCCTTCTGCTCGATGATGTCCTCCTCCGGCCCGAAGAAGTTCCGCAGGGAGAAGACGAGTTCGTCATAGGCGGTCTCCTGGAAGAACTGCTCCTCGGGAAACTGGAAGAGCACGCCTATGCGCCTGCGCACCGAGGGGAGCTGTTTCCGGCGGGCCAGTTCGTGGATACTGACCCCGTCATAGAGGATATCTCCCCCGGAAGGCGGCATGAGGGCGTCGATCAGCTGCAGCAGCGTGGTCTTGCCTGAGCCGGCAGGGCCGGCAATGGTCATCTTCTCGCCCTGGTCGATTCTCAGGTCGAGGCCCATCAGGGCCCACTCGTCACCGGGAACCTCATACCGGTAGGACACATCGATGCATTCTATGACCACCTGGCAGCCAGTGCCTCCTTCGCGGTCCGCGCGTCCAGGCAGTTGATGCATGCCCGGGATGTCAGGAATCCCTTTCTGGCTATGACGATCCCGTAGCGCACGTCATCGAGGCCATCAGGGGTGTGGGCATCGGGGTTTATGGCAAGGCGCCCGCCCCTGGATACGAAGCTCGGTATCAGGCGCCAGTCGAGGTCGAGCCTCATGGGGTGGGCGTTCAGTTCGAGGGAGACGCCCTGCCTGGCCGCCTCCTCCATGACCGCATCCATGTCCACCTCATAGGGTCTCCGGGAGAGGAGCAGCCTGCCTGTGGGGTGACCGATCATGGAGGTGAAGGGATTCCGTATGGCCCTGACGATACGCTCGGTCATGGCGTCCCTGTCCATGTCCATGTGGGAGTGGACGCTCGCAACGACGAAATCCAGCTGCTTCAGGATGTTGTCCGGATAGTCCAGGGAGCCGTCCGGCAGGATGTCCGACTCGATTCCCTTGAGGATGGTGAACCCCGGGTCCTCCCGGTTCAGGGCATCGATCTCCTCCCCCTGTCTCTTCAGATCCTTTACGCTCAGGCCGCCTGCATAATAGGCGTTCCTGCTGTGGTCCGAGATCCCGATCCAGCAATAACCGCGGTCTTTCGCCGCCCGGACCATGTCTTTCAGGGGTGCGTGACCGTCGCTCATGGAGGTGTGGACGTGGAGAATCCCCCTGAGATCCCCCCGGGTGACGAGGCCCCCGAGCATGCCGTCCACACCGGGCTTCCATTCCATATCACGGCCCTCGCGGACCTCGGGGGGGAGGTACGGCATGCCGAGCAGGGCATAGATGTCCGCCTCGTCCTTCACGGGTATTACCGTGCCCGAGTGCGAGACTCCCTGCCGCGATACACGGACACCGCGACGCTCCCCGAGCATCAGGGCCTGCTCCAGATGGGATGGGGATCCCGTGGTGACAAAGAGTGCCGGGACGAGACTCTCCTCGGCCTCCATCCAGACTTTCACCGGGGTCTTTTCAGGGTGGTGCAGGCTGTACGATGATCCGTCCCGGGAGAACCGCCCGCCAGGGACGTCTCCCAGGCAGGATTGCACGGCGTCATGGGCACCGTCCCTGTCCAGACACAGGAGTTCGATGCCTTCGATGACCTCCATGCCCCTGCGGCAGACGCCGGTGGGCAGGACGGAAAGACCAGCGTCGCTCAGCGACTCGATCATCGTCTCCATCCATGACCAGGCCGCATCGAGCAAGTACCATCCCCGATAGCCGATCACGTCGAGGACTGACCGCCTCATCCTGGCGATCCCCTTGTCGGAAAAGCCCTTCAACCCCGCAAGCCGTCCGTCGTCGATGGCTGCCAGGAGATCGTCGACGCTCGAGAGACCCAGTTCCCGGTGGAGGGTTCGGAGCTTCTTCATACCGAGGCCAGGCACCTTGATCATCTCGAAATACCCGTGGGGGAGCCGTGCCTTGAGGTCCGTCAGCAGGGAGAAATCACGGTCCACGACCCAGGTTTTCAGCACCGAGCCGATGGACGACCCTATCCCCGCGACGGTTGTGATGTCCCCGTGTTCGATGATATCACGGGCAGGAGCGCCCATCTCCATGATGGAACGCGCCGCCTTCTGATAGGCCTTTGCCTTGAAGGGATTCTCCTCGAGGAAATCCAGCGCCTCAGCCACCGTGAGCAGGGCTTCCGCCAGGGCCGCGTTATCCACTGAACTCCCCCTGAAGAGTCTGCCCCTCAAGGTCTATCATCCTGACGCGCACGATATCGCCCTGAACAGCTCGGCCGGGGGCGTCCACGACGATATAGCTGGAGGAAAGGCCACGGACCCGGCCGTCACAGGATTGCGTTATCAGGACCTCCTCCTCGGCTCCTATGCGGGATGCGGCGAAGGCCTCCCTGCTCTTTCGCGAAAGTGCCCGCAATGCGGCGGCCCTCCGGGATATCACCTCATCATCCGGGCGTCCGGGCAGGTTCGCCGCCGCAGTCCCCGGCCTCGTGGAAAAAGGAAAGACATGCAGGTAGGTGAATCCGAGATCCTCAATGATGGCATGTGACTCCGCAAAGGCCTGATCGTCCTCTCCGGGAAAACCCACGATCACATCTGCACCAACGGCCGTTCCGGGTGACACCTCTCGAATTCGCCTCATGAGAGACCTTACATGCCCGGCAGAGTACGGCCTGCCCATGGCCCGAAGCACCCCGTCGCTGCCGTGTTGCAGGGGCAGGTGGAGGTGTCTGCAGATTCTCGGTTCGTTGGCGACCAAGTCGATGAGGCCGTCCTCCACGGTCCATGGCTCGATGGAGCTGATACGGATCCTCGGCATATCGGTGTGGGACAGCACCTTCTGCACGAGCCTCGAGAACCCGCCTTCATAGAGGCCGATGTTGATGCCGGTGAGTACCACCTCCCGGAAGCCCTTTCCATGGAGGATCCTCGCCTCGGTGACCACATCCTGCCACGGTCTGCTCACCGGCCCGCCGCGGGCCAAGGGCACGATGCAGTACGTGCAGTACCTGTCGCAGCCCTGCTGGACCATGATATAGGCCCTGCTCTGGGATCCGAAACCCGATATGAACCTGGGGAGCTCCACCCCGAGCACTTCGGTAAGGTGGTCGGGCCTGACGACCTCGACGTCAGGGGATATGGCTCGGATGGATTCGGGATATACCGTCACCAGGCAGCCGGTCACGACCACCCTGCCGCCCAGGCGCAGTGCGCGTCGAACGAGCCTCCTCCCCTCGGCATCGGCCCGGTGGGTAACGGTGCAGGTATTGATGATGTACCGGTCGGCGCCGGGCTCGGTAAAGGACTGCTCGGTGTGACCGGCCGCGAGGAGCCCCTCGCGGATCCGCTGGCTGTCATAATGGTTGACCTTGCAGCCCAGCGTGTAGATGGCGAACCTCATACCATGGGTGAAATACTATGGGCCCTTCGCAGGTGTCAATCGCGAGGATTTCCACTCTTCTTTGCAGACCCCTTGATGGCCTTCCTGACCTCGTCGAGAAAGTCCTCGGACGGGTCGAGAAGCTTCACGCCCGTCTCCACCCGGCCCGTCTCGTCGGGAATCGACCACATCGCCTTGCCGCGCGCCTTCTTTCCGTCGAGGCTGATCCTCACCTCATGGTCCACGGAAACCTTTTCGGTGGTCTCCAGGAGCACACCGGCATCGTCGGCATTGAGGAGCTCGCCTTCTTCAGGACCGGCCCCAAGGTCGTACACCACCGGTGCATGGACCCGGCGGCGCCTGAGGTTCATCTGGGCCTTGAACGCGTCCCGGTTGTCCATGCTCCTGAGCTGGGAATCCATATTGTAGACGACATTGAAGTACCTGGTCTTCTGCTCCAGCTTCGCCACCTTGGAGAGGTCCTTGAGAAGCATCTTCCGATGCTTGTGCAGCATCTCCACGAGATGGGTGAAGGCCCCCTCGAACTCCCTGTTTCCCCTGTTGGCCAGGTAGCTGTTGATCATGGAGGGAAGCTTTTTCTTGACCTGCGATTCGAACTCCCGCAAGGAGTGTTCGAATTCTTCTCTGTCCATGGAACCGAGAATACCCAAGATGCGTCTCAAAAGCAAATGCATCATGCGCCGGGAGGGTCCGTCTTTACGGGTAGTCCCCGGATCGTGTATGATACGGGCATGGATGCAGTGAAGGTCTTGTTGTGCTCCTCGGAGGTGACGCCTTACGCCAAGACAGGCGGGCTGGCTGATGTCAGCGCCGCGCTGCCCGCCGAGCTCAACCGCCAGGGCATACGCTGCTCCGTGGTCATGCCCCTGTACCGGGAGATCAGGAATCTCGACCTTCCCCTGAAATTCCGGGGAGATCTCGCCGTCCTCACAGGCACCGGGATAGCCGAAGCCAGGGTGTTTTCCCACGATACGACCTTCTTCATCGCCCACCCGCTCTTTTCTGACCGGACAGGCCTGTACTCCTATGCAGGCTACGATTATCCCGACAACCTCGAACGGTTCTCCTTCTTCTCGAGGGCCTGCGTCGAGCTGGTCCGCCTCATCGGCGATGTCGACATCGTCCACTGCAACGACTGGCAGACAGCCCTGGTCCTCGCGTACCTCAAGGACGCAGGGATCGAGAACGTGGGCAGCCTTTTCACCATCCACAATCTCGCCTACCAGGGCCTCTTTGATGCGATCCTGTGGTCCATGCTCTTTCTGCCCCACGAATACTTCAACCCTGAATGCATGGAGTTCTTCGGCAGGATCAACGTCATGAAGGCAGGCATCGTGTTCGCGGATGCCGTCAATACCGTGAGTCCCACCTACGCCCGTGAGATACAGACCCCCGAGTTCGGGAGCGGCCTCGAGGGCCTCCTCAAGGCTGTCTCGCACAAACTCACAGGCATCGCGAACGGCATCGATACCGAGGTCTGGAATCCCGCCACCGACCCCCTGACCGCACGGAGCTACGGGCCCGGGGACCTCGAGGGCAAGCGTGAATGCAAACGCGCCCTGCTCGACATGTTCTCGCTCCCTGCCGACGACGCCCCGGTATTCGGCATCATCGGCCGCCTGGTGGAACAGAAGGGCATCGACTGCGTACTGGATGCCGTCCCGTCCCTGGTCGAGATGGATGCAAAGCTGGTGGTCCTCGGCAATGGGCACCCTGCATTCGAGAAGAGACTCCGGGATCTCCGGGAGGCATTCCCGGCCCACGTGGGCATCCATATCGGGTTCGATGAGGCGAGGGCCCATGCCATTGAAGCAGGCTCGGACTTCTTCCTCATGCCTTCCCGTTTCGAGCCCTGCGGACTGAACCAGATGATCAGCATGCGGTACGGGACCATCCCCATTGTCACCGGCGTGGGAGGACTGAGGGACACAGTCGTGGCACTGGGTGAGGCTGACAGGCCCTTCGGTATCAGGGTGGCCTTCCCCGGCCCGCAGGATCTCGTCGAGGCCATAGCCCAAGCATGCACGATCTTCCGCCATGATCCCGGCCTGCTCAACACTATGATATGTACCGCCATGGACCAGGATGTCGGCTGGACAAACCCTGCCCGTGAGTATTCTCTCATCTACAGCAATCTTAAAAATTTGAAAGAAAGAACAAGATAAACACAGCTCCCGAGTTTTCGACAATTTGTCGATAACTCGAATGGAACCTGTACTGACCATACTCCTGAACGCACCCCGACGAATGCCCTCAAGGTCATACTTTCTTTCATAACATATCAATTAATCTGTTTTATTTTCCCCTCGCAGAAAATGAACACAGCCCGACCATAACCGGGGTGTTTCACCTTTGACCTTTTGCGGCACAGGAATCATTATGGCGCACGTTATCGCTGAAGTCTTTCTCTCTGGGGGGGTTGTGGATCATCTTGCAATTATGAAAGAATCTATTCTCTCGAAATCACATGCAGCTTCAGACAGGGCGCTGCTCGATCAGCTGGAAATATCCGAGGAAGACGGTACGGTCTTTGTACTCTGCCCCAACGTGTTCGCCCAGAAGTATCTGACCCGCGTGTACAAGGACATCATTATCTCAGCAGTGAGGACCTACCTTGACAGGCCCGTGAATGTGGAGTTCTGCGTGAGCCGGCCCGGAGAGAACCGGGAACGTCCCCCGGCCCCCGCCGCCGCGAAGCCCATCCAGATGAGCCTGCCTGCCTTTGCACAGACGCAGCCGTGTTCAGGGCTCAACACCCATTTCACCTTCGACGAGTTCGTGGTGGGGCGGTGCAACGCCTTTGCCTACGAAGCGGCACAGGCCGTGTCCCAGGGAGACATCAACAGGTACAACCCGCTGTACTTCCATTCCGATGTGGGCCTCGGCAAGAGCCACATATCCCATGCCATCGGCAACCGGGTCCTCTCCGTGCGGCCAGGGACATCAGTGCGCTACATTACGGCACGGGACTTCACCCAGGATTATGTCCATTCGGTGAGGAACAACTGCCTGAGCTCTTTCAAGAGTTCCTATCGCAGCAGCACCATGGATGTCTTCTTCATCGACGACGTCCATCTCTTCAAGAACAAGGAAAAGACCCAGGTCGAACTGTGCCACGTGCTCGACGACCTCATCAGCGCCGGCAAGCAGGTCATCCTCTCGGGGTTCCGTGCCCCCACCTCCATACCGCAGATCGATAAGGGCCTGCGCTCCAGGCTTTCCTCGGGGCTCGTCATTGACATCAAACGGCCGGACAAGGCCACCAGGTCAAAGATCGTACGCCACAAGGCACGCAAGAACGGCATCACCATGCCCGACGACGTGGTCGAGTTCATCAGCGAGACCATTCATACGAGTGTGCGTGACCTGGAGAGTGCCGTCATGACCATTGCCGCCATGAGTTCCCTCATGAAGCGCAGCGTCACCATCGATCTGGCCCGCGAACTGCTGGAAGGCACACTGGAAAAGCAGCAGATGATCACCATTCCCTTCATCCTCGATTTCGTTTCCAGGAGCTTCTCCATACCAAAGGACAAGCTGGTCTCGCCGTCCCGTAAGAAGGAGATCGTGTACCCCCGGCAGGTGGCCATCTTCCTGTGCAGGCGCTACACCGACGCGCCCCTGCAGGTCATCGGGGAGGCATTCTCCCGGAAGCACTCCTCCATCATTCACTCCCTGGAGACCATCGAGGCGCAGTACACCCAGAACCTCAAAGTCAAGCGGGACATCGACTTCCTCATCGACAAGATCGACGGCGAGGCGTCCTAGGTCCCTGCACATCGGGGGCCGCCTCTTTCAGAAGGCCACGGCCTCCCTGCTTTGGTCGCGGAAGTTGTCCACCCCGGTGAAGAACTCTCTCATCATGATGACCCAGTAGTACCGCCCCCGCCTGGTGAGCCTGATCTCCGAATGGCCGAACCTCAGGGCACCGATGAGCGAGAAGAAGAGGAGTTCCGGACCGAGCATGCCCCAGGCAGGACGGCCGAAACGCCCCCTGAATGCCTGCAGGTCGAGCCTGAGCCCGAAAAGATTCATGAGGAGGCTGTACCGGGCCATCTCCCTGGCCGAGAAGACCCTGCGATGCTTTATGGGTAGTCTCCCCTCATCCAGCGAACGGACGTATTCGGGCAGGGAGAAGGTGTTCGCGTAGATGGCGCCGTTCACGAGGCCGAAGGCTCCGCTCCCGGCGCCTACGTATTCCTCTCCCCCCACCACGTACTCGTCGATCATGGGTGCTCCTCCCCGGGAAAAGCACCAGGCTGAGTTCGGTTCGTAGCAGGCGTTCAGGGCGTCGGTTATCATCTCGTAATAGCGCCGCTCCCGGGCGGGGCTGACACGGCCCATGATGCGCTCCATACGGGCACGGGTTGCCCGGGATATCATGAGGGGATAGAAGGTTATCTGGTCGGGCAGGACCGCAAGGAGTGTCTCGAGATCATGCCGAAGCATGGCCATGTCCTGTATGGGGAAATTGAATATCATATCCACATTGAGGGTCTCGACCAGACCCCTCGCCTCGGAGATCTTCCGGGCGAGCTCGTCGCCGCTGCCGTACTTTTCGTAGCGTCCGATGGCCCTGAGCACCTCATCGGAAAAGCTCTGGGCACCTACGGAAACCCTCCTCACCCCTGCCCGGGCAAGGGAGGTCAGCATCGATCGATCCAGGCGGTCGGGATTCGTCTCCACCGAGATTTCGGCAGGGGAGAAGAGGTCCGTCAGGAGGTCAAGCGTCCGCATCAGCTCGTCCGCCATGACCGTGGGTGTACCGCCGCCGATATACACCGATGAGAACCTGAATCCCTTCCTGGCATAGAGTGCCAACTCGCGCCGGAGGGCCTCGAAGTATGTCCTTACGGCATGCTCGTCGAAGGGGAACCGGTGGAAGGAACAGTAGGGACAGAGCTGCACGCAGAAGGGAACGTGGACATACAGATGTACGGGGACCGCGGGAGCGGACGGTATCACGGTCTGCCCGCCCTCCTCGAAGGAGAAACTCGACCGGGCGTTCCACCGCACAGACCATGCTATGAACTCTTCAATGAACACGATGCCTACCTGAACATCCTTATGATATATATGACGAGGCTGATCACGATGCTCAGCAGAACGGATGTGGTGACGGGAAAGAAGAAGCTCAGCCCCGGCCGCTCGATCCGTATGTCGCCGGGCAGCCTTCCCAGCCAGGAAAGGCTCCCCCCCATGCTGAAGTATACGCCGAGCACGATGAGCACGATGCCTGCCAGGATAAGCGGGTTCCCCAGACCTCTCATGGGCAGAACCTATATACCATGGGGGCGCGCCGCACAAGCACCAGCTGCCTCCATCCGGATCCCCGCGAGAAACCCCGGACACGGCGTCTCTCTTGCTCTCCATGACCTTGCCTGCATGCATTTTTCGTGATAGTTCAGAGAACAGGGTTATGGGTGCTACACGCAAGGGGAAGTCATGATCCCGGTCAGGGACACCACCATTGCCAGGGGATTCGCCCCGGTCACCACCGTGCTCATCGCAGCCATTCTCGCCATGTTCATCCAGGAACTCAGGCTCGGGGAACAGGTTTTTCACCTGTTCAGGGCCAGCCCTGCAGACATAGCCGGATACCTGATTGACGGGAAGCACGGTTTTCTCAGGATCCACGTCTCCATCATCGCTTCGGGGTTCATCCACACAGGGTACGTCCACCTGGTCGGCAACCTCATCTTCCTGTCGGTGTTCGCCCCCCCTGTGGAAAAGAGCATGGGCCTCGTCCGCTTCGGGCTCTTCTACCTTGCTGCCATCCTCGCGGCATTCTATGCACATACCGTGATCCATCCGCATTCGACCATACCCGTGGTAGGTGCATCCGGTGCCATTGCCGCAGTCATGGGTGCGTATCTCGTCCTGTACCCGAAGGGGCGCATCCTCACCATCATATTCCTCATCCTGACGCTGGAGGTCGTCGAGGTGCCTTCCTTCATATTCATACTCATCTGGTTCGGCATCCAGGGCATAAACGGATTCCTGGGCATGCACAGCGCCTCTCCGGTAGCCTGGTTTTCCCACATAGGCGGATTTCTCATGGGCCTGGCGGCAGGTATACAGTACAGGGTATCACGGTCGTGATGCACGCCCCGCATTCGTGCCGGACCATGCACGAGGCATCACGGTTACGCGGTTGTTCCCCCTCTGCAGGCTCGGGGAACCGGGCTCAAGGCACGATCTCCGCGAGAGAAACCGTCATTACGACAATGTAACCGAACCGTCCCTTTTTTCAGAGAATTGCCATGGGTTGTTACCAATTTGATATTTATCTAAAGATTCACTTTCGCCTTCCCGATAGATAGGCTATGCATAGGGAAGAATTGATTTTTAATGCGATTCCATTACGTATAAGGTATAAGGGACGCAATGAGAGTTACACACTCTTTGACGATTGGACTGGTCACACTCATTGCAATGCTGCTCGTGTTCACTCTTCCTGGCGACAAAGGGATCATTCGGGGCTACCAACTTCATCGCGAACTCATCAGCCTGAAAACGCGCAACGCAGGACTCGACCAGGAAAATTCGGTCCTGGCCCGCGAAGCGACCATGCTGAGAGACAACATGGCATATATAGAGCATGTCATAGTCAAGGAACTGAACTTGGTGAAACCAGGGGACACTATTGTCGTGTTCAAAAGGAAAAAGACTTAATCGCGGGGTGATTCGATGTTTTTTGAGAAAAATCTGCTGGGCCTGGATATCGGGTCACAGTCCATCAAGATGGTGGACATCGAGAAGACACGGAGCGGTTACCAGCTCAAGGCCTTGGGACTTGGCCTGATCCCTGCCGAGTGCATCGTCGACAAGGACATCATGGACAACGAGACGGTGGTGGATACGGTCAAGAACCTGCGGGAAAACCTGAAGGTCCGTGCTCGCGGGAGCGCTACTGCCATATCCGGTCACTCCGTGATCGTGAAGAAGGCCGAGCTGCCCCTGATGAGCGAGGGCGAGCTCAGGCAGACACTCCCCATCGAGGCCGAACAGTACATACCCTTTGACATGAACGATGTCTACCTGGACACCTTCATTCTCGGGGAGAGCATTGAGCGTTCCGACATGATGGATGTCCTCTTCGTGGCCGCCAAGAGGGAGCTCGTCGATGAGTATGCATCTGCAGTGAGAAATGCAGGCCTGAAACCCATGCTCATCGACATCGACGTGTTCTCCCTCGAGACCATGTACGAGGTCAACTACCCCGATGCCCCCGAATCCATCGTTGCGCTCGTCGATGCCGGGGCATCCATGATTAACGTCAATGTCATCAAGGACGGCATGTCAATCTTCGCCCGCGACATCTCCATGGGCGGCCGACAGCTCACCGAAAGGATCCAGCGGGAGTTCAACGTGAGCTTCGAGCGGGCCGAGAACATCAAGACCGGCGCGAACATCGAGGGCATTGACCTCGAGAAGATCAACTACATCTTCAAGATGGCCGCAGAAACCTACGTCCAGGAGATCAGGAGGACACTGGACTTTTTCCTGTCCACCATGGTCAACGAGAATATCGAGAAGATCTACATGAGCGGAGGCTCCAGCAGGATACCCGGTCTCGTCAAGCTGCTGGAGAAACAGATGGAGATCCCTGTGGAGATGGTCAACCCGTTCAACAACATCAAATGGGACGACCGGATATTCGATCCGGAATACATGGCCTATATCGCACCACAGATGGCTGTGGCTGTGGGCCTTGCATTAAGGAGGGCCGACTATAAATGGTAAAGGTCAATCTCTTACCCATACGAGTAGAACTGAGGAAAAAGGCCCTGGTGGAGCACCTGATCCTCCTTATGCTCTGCATCGCGCTGGCGCTCATCGGAGCATACTTTGTCCAGCACGCCATCACGCAGCAGAGGGAAGCCCTGAAGCAGGAAGTTGCGGACACCAAGGTGGAGATCAAGAGACTTACCGCCGAGGCCGGTGAGATCGAAAAATTCAAACAGCAGAAGCAGGAACTGGAACGGAAGCTCGACGTGATCCGGGAACTCAATGCTCAGAAAACAGGTCCCGTGGAGATGCTCGACGAGTTGAGCCTCATCATCCCCGAGAAGGCATGGCTCTCCTCCATTACCAACAAGGGCGCTACCATCGTTCTCGAGGGATCGGCCGTTGACAACACGACGATAGCGACCTTCATGAAGCAGCTCCAGGCATCGAAGCATTTCGATAACGTTACCCTGGTCCTCTCGAAACAGGAATCAGGCGCCCAGAAGTTTTCCATCACCTGCAAGATCAAGCTGACGACCTGAGGTGGATAATGGATAAGATAATAGACACAATACTCAGGCAGAAGCCTCTTATCAAGGTGCTTGTCCTGGTAGTCATCCTTGGAGCGATCATCGGACTCTACTGGCAATTCTTGTACAGACCGGTACAGGCTGAAATCAAGGCCATCGAGCCAGAGCTGAACCAGCTCAAGGCAGAACTCGCCGCCAAGAAGGAAATCGTCAAGGAAAAGGACAGGTACATCGCCGAACTTGAAGAGACCAGGGCAAAGCTGTACGTTGCATTGAAGCAGCTCCCTGACAAGAGCGAGATACCCACCCTTCTGGAGAACGTCTCCTCTCTGGGTACAGCCGCCGGCCTCCAGTTCAAGCTCTTCAAACCTATGCCGGAGATCGCCAAGAACTTCTATGCGGAGATCCCGGTGGACATCCAGGTTGACGGTAAATACCGGGATGTCGTGAACTTCTTTGACAGCGTCTCCAAGATGCCCAGGATAGTCAATATCGTGGACATCAAGATAGGCAATCCAAAGAGGGACGCCGGAGGCGGTATCCTGCTGAGCACCTCGTGCAATGCGGTCACCTACAAATTCATCGAGGGTGCCCCGATCGAAACGGCCGCCACAAACGATAAGAAAAAGGAGGAGAAGAAATGAACAGGATTCTCCCTTCTCTCCTCGTCATAGGTCTTTCTCTGGTCCTCACATCATGCGGTCCGGACAGGCAGCCGGCCTCCACGGCGGCCACGGCTCAGCAGCCGGTGGTCTCCAAGAAGGCGGAAGTGGTGAAACCGGTGCTGGCCCAGGAGGAAGAACAGAAGAAACCCGCCTACCAGGTGATCGGCATCCGTGACCCGTTCCAGCCGTTCTCAGGGATCAATCCCCTGGATTCCGCCATGGGCGGTTTATCGGGCGATCCTCTCCAGAGACTGTCCGTCGCCCAGGTGTACCTCGTCGGCGTAATCCTCGGCAAGCAGAACAGGGCCCTCATCCAGGACACGTCGGGAATGGGATACATCGTCACCGAGGGAACGCTGGTGGGTGAGAACAACGGGATCGTCACCAAGGTAACCAAGGATTCCGTCACCGTGAAACAGCACTTCAAAGACTACATGGGACGCGTAAGTACTCGAGAAGTTGTTTTGGCGCTCAGGAAGGAAGAGGGGGTAAAGTAGTTATGAAGAAAGATACCATCCTAGCATTCATAATCATAGTCGGCTTAGTGGTCCTGCCGCCGGCCGCTCATGGGTTGAGCATCAAGAGCGTCGACTTCATGAATGTGGAGAACAAGTCCAGGCTCCAGATCGGTCTCGACGGGCAGGCAACCTACGATGTGAACAGGGAAGGCTCGAGCGTGGTGCTGCGCATCAACAAGGCAACCATTCCGGGCCACCTCGCTCGGCCGTACATCACCTCTGAATTCGCAACGGCCATCGAGCAGATCCTTCCCAGACAGTCCAGAGGGGATGTGACCTTTGACATCGCCATGAAGCAGATGACCCCCTATTTCGTATCCCAGGACAACAACCTCCTGATCATGGACTTCGACATCCCTGCAGAGCTCAGGGGAAAGATCCAGGAGACGAAGACGGTCACGCTCAACCAGGCCCCGACGGTAGCCGCCGTCCAGCCGAGATCACCGTCACAGCCCTACATCAAGGGATTAAGCCCCGAGCCCATTGCCCAAAGCACCATCATAGAGACGGACTTATCACCGAAATACAAGGGGGAACGCATAACCCTGGACTTCCAGAATGCGGACATCCATAACATCCTCAGGATCATCGCCGATGTCAGCGGATTGAACATCGTGACCTCCGACGAGGTCAAGGGCACCGTCACCATCAGGCTCAAGGATGTCCCCTGGGATCAGGCCCTCGATGTCGTCCTGGAAAGCAAGGACCTCGACAAGATGGCCATCGGCAACGTCGTGCGCATCGCTCCGGCCAACAAGATCAAGGAGGCACAGGAGCGCCAGCTTGCATCCAAGAAGACCCAGGAGCAGCTCGAACCCCTGGTCACCTCGGTGATCCCGGTGAATTTCGCCAAGGCGTCCGACATCTCCGGCACCATCAAGGGCAAGGAGGTCGGTCTGCTCTCCGAACGTGGGAACATCACGGCCGAGAACAGGACGAACGTGCTCATCGTCAAGGATATCCGCAAGAGCGTTGATGAGATCAATGCCATGGTCAAGAGGCTCGACAAGCCGACCCCCCAGGTCCTCATCTCGGCACGTATCGTCCAGGCCGACACCACCTTCACCAAGGGTCTGGGCGTCCAGTGGGGGGGCTCTTCAAGGAACCAGTCAGGCAAATACCTGTTCGGCCTTTCAGGCGTCAACACCAGCACCGCTGCGGTTAACCCCTTCGATACATCCGTCGTTCCGGGTGGTCGCCCGGGCTGGTCTTCGAACCTGGTACCAACGCCCTCCATGGCGGTGAACTTCCCCACCAACCAGGCCGCCGGATTCGGCGTATCGGTCGGCAGGCTGGGCAGCACAGCGGTGGCCCTCGACCTGAGGCTCGACATCGGCGAGACGAACGGCAGCGTGAACGTCCTGTCCAGACCGAAGATCGTGACCCTCGACAACAAGAAGGCCACCATCCGACAGGGCGAGAAATATCCCTACATCGTCCGTGACGACGAGGGGCAGCTCTCCACGGAACTCAAGGACATCGACCTGGTCCTGGAGGTCACCCCACGGATCGCCTTCGACGGCAGCGTGAACATGGAGGTCAGCGTGAAACGCAACTCGCTGGGCTCGGTCACCAACCAGCTGGGCGATCCTTCCATCGCGGCCCGCGAGGCCGTGACCGAGGTGCTGGTAAAGAACGGCGAGACCAGCGTCATCGGCGGCATCATCGAGGAAGAGGACAGGGACAACGTTTCCCAGGTCCCCATGCTGGGCAACATCCCCGTCTTGGGATATCTCTTCAAAGGGACTACGAAGGAAAAGACCAAGAAGGAACTCCTGATCTTCATAACACCACAGATCCTGGAACCCCTTGCCCTCAAGTAGCTCCCTCCAGCCATGACCTGAGCCGGAGCCCCTGCCCGCACGTGCAGGGGCTCTTCTCTTTCGGTCATGCCCTGCATGCAGATACGGGCCCGGCCATCCTCGTCGCACCGCGCACGAGCGACCCTGCACCGTTCTCCGGGGAGATTACGTAATTGACAGACGGCTCTGAGAGTTACTATATGTGAGCTATCGATCAGGAGGGTGAGCTATTCATGGCACGAATGACACGGAAAGAACTCCTCAATGAACCGGACGAATTTGTCGCGACCACCAGCAGCGCCCTGGTATGGATCAAGGAACACCCGGCGCAATTCGCCGTAGGGGCCATTGTCCTGCTGTGTATCCTGGCGAGCGGGTACGGCTTCTACTACTGGAAGACATCCAGGGATTACAACGCGATGAATGCACTGCTCAAGGCAACCGATGATTCCCAGCAGACGATCAAGGTGATGGAGGATTACTCGGGGACCAAGGCGGAGGATCTCGCAATACTGAGGCTTGCACGCATGTCCTACGACCAGGGCGATTATGCCAAAGCGCTGTCCCATGCGGGTGATTTTCTTGACGGCTGGGGCCGCAGGGACATGTTCCACTGGCAGGCTGCCATGATCGTCGCCAGCAGCCGCATCAACCAGAAGGAGCCGGCGAAGGCCATGCCCCTGCTGGATGAATGCATAGCGTCCGCAGCCGGGGATATCAAGGACCAGGCCCTGCTCCTCAAGGCATCCGTCCTGATATCCCAGGGAAAAGACCAGGAGGCGAGGCAGACATTGAGTGCAGTATCAGACAATTACCGGGAGCTCGCGAAAACGATGCTCGCCTCCACAGGGAAAGGGCCGGCGGCCAAGGCTACCGTGCATCAGTGAGCAGGAGATGAACTCAAACACCAGCATGATGAAGACGGTGGCGTTGTGGGTAGTCATAGCGCTCATCGGGGTAATGCTCTTCCACCTCTTCAACACCCAGCCCGCAAAACAGGCATCATCGCTTTCTTTCAGCGAGTTTCTCCAGGTGCTGGAAAAAGGCCAGGTGAAAGAGGTCACCATTCAGGGCAGTGATATCAAGGGGACCTTGGCAGAAGGCAAATCATTCACCACCTATGCCCCGGAAGACCCGAGGCTCGTGGAGCGGCTCACCGAGAAGAACGTCTCCATCACTGCCAAACCCAAGGACGAATCTCCCTGGTACCTCTCCGCCCTCATATCGTGGATTCCCATGCTGCTCCTCATCGGCGTCTGGATCCTGTTCATGAGGCAGATGCAGTCCGGCGGCACCAAGGCCATGAGCTTCGGCCGCAGCAAGGCCCGGCTCATGACCCAGGACAAGATGAAGGTCACCTTCGCGGACGTGGCAGGGGTCGACGAGGCGAAGGAAGAACTCGAGGAGATCATTGAATTCCTCAAGGAGCCGAAGAGATTCACCTCCCTGGGCGGCAGGATCCCGAAGGGCGTACTGCTGCTGGGCCCCCCGGGTACGGGGAAGACCCTCCTGGCAAAGGCCGTGGCCGGAGAGGCTGGGGTGCCTTTCTTCAGCATGTCAGGCTCGGACTTCGTCGAGATGTTCGTCGGCGTCGGGGCTTCCCGGGTCCGTGATCTCTTTGCCCAGGGAAAGCAGCACGCCCCATGCATCATCTTCATCGACGAGATCGATGCCGTGGGAAGGCACCGCGGGGCAGGACTCGGCGGGGGCCACGACGAACGGGAGCAGACCCTGAACCAGCTCCTGGTGGAGATGGACGGGTTTGAATCCAACGAAGGCGTCATCCTCATGGCGGCGACCAACCGCCCGGACGTTCTGGACCCTGCACTGCTCAGGCCGGGGAGGTTCGACCGTCAGGTGGTGGTGGCGAGCCCGGACGTCAAGGGCAGGGAGGGGATTCTCAAGGTGCACAGCCGCAACATCCCCCTGGCCGACGACATCAACATGGCGACCCTCGCCAAGGCAACCCCGGGCTTCTCGGGTGCGGACCTCTCCAACCTGGTGAACGAGGCGGCGCTCCTGGCGGCCCGAAGGAAGCGCACCAAGGTGTCCATGGAGGACATGGAACAGGCCAAGGACAAGGTCCTCATGGGTGTTGAACGCAAGAGCATGGTCATCTCCGAAGAGGAGAAGAAGACCACGGCCTACCATGAGGCGGGCCACGCACTCGTGGCCAAGAAGCTGCCCAATGCCGACCCGGTGTACAAGGTGAGCATCATACCCCGGGGACGCGCCATGGGCATCACCCAGCAGCTACCCCTCGACGACAGGCACACCTACAGCAAGGACTTCCTCCTTGCCACGATCTCCGTGCTCATGGGAGGGAGGGCTGCCGAAGAGCTTGTCCTGGGACACCTGACCACCGGGGCGGGAAACGATATCGAGCGTGCCACGGACATGGCCAGGCACATGGTCACCGAATGGGGCATGAGCAGCCTGGGTCCACTGAGCTTCGGCAAGGTGGAGCAGGAGATGTTCCTGGGCAGGGAGATCTCCAAGAGGGTGGATTACAGTGAGCTGACAGCCCAGAAAATCGACAATGAGGTGAAGACCATCATCATGGAATGCTACGCCAAGACACGTTCCATAGTCGAATCGAATCTGGATTCCCTGCACAAGATAGCCCGGACCCTGCTGGAGAAAGAGGTTCTCGATGGCTCGGAGATCGACAGAATCGTTGAGGAAGGGGCTGCCGCAGGCTAGGCTGCTCTTCCGGGCGGACCAGTCGTGCCTGCTCGGATGCGGTGTCGATCCGGCCTCCCTTGACTACCTCACGCCGAAACTCAGCCACGTGAATCTCCTGGTCAGGGGCGTCAAGCTCTATGCCGCCAATATCCTCAAGCAGGGCATGCTCTCCATCGGAGGGGACGTGGCGGTCCACCGTCACGTCATATCGGGGAAGACCGAGACCTCCGACTGTGTGATCATGGGAGACCTCAGACACTTCCGCCTCCTTATCGAGAAACTGAGGCTCCAGCCCGGACTGGAACCCCTTGCCGAGAGCATCCGCATCCAGGTGTTCCCTGCGCAGGGAACTCTGGAAATGTCCCTGTGCCGCACACCCTCGACATGGACCGAGCTCCCGGTCATCATGGGAATCCTCAACGTCACCCCTGACTCCTTTTCCGACGGAGGCAGATACCTGGACCCCGAAGCGGCCCTGAACCATGCCCTCGACATGGTGCGCCACGGTGCAGAGATCATCGATGTCGGCGGGGAATCATCGCGGCCGGGGGCACAGGCCGTCCCGCCGGGAGAAGAGATGCGCAGGGTCATTCCCGTCATCGAGCAGCTGGCCCGCGCCGTGAGCACCCCCATCAGCATCGACACCACGAGGGCCGACGTTGCCCGGGAGGCACTCAAGGCAGGAGCGACCATGATCAACGACATAACGGCCCTGCGGGGAGACCCCGCCATGATGGATCTGGCCAGGGAGAGCGGCTGCGGGGTGGTCCTCATGCACATGCGCGGTGATCCACGGACCATGCAGTCGGACACCGCCTATCAGGACGTCGTCTCGGACATCTATGCCTTCCTTGACGAACGGATCGAGGTGTGCCTGGATGCAGGGATCGCACCCGACTCGATCATCGCCGACCCGGGCATCGGATTCGGCAAGGATGTCCGGGGCAACCTCCGGCTCCTGCGCCAAATCTCGGAGTTCAGGTCCCTGCAGGTCCCCATCCTAGTAGGGCATTCGAGAAAATCATTCATCTCAAAGGTCCTGGGTGAAGGGGTCGACCATTCGGACGAGGGGACCGACGCGGTCACCGCCTGGGCGGCCGTCAACGGCGCAGACCTGGTGCGCGTCCATGACTGCCTCCGTGCCCGCCGGGTCAGGAGCATGATCCGATCCATCGAGGTGGCCACGTGATCGCGGGCATCGGGATCGACATCGTGGACATAGCGCGCATCGAAGCCCTTCTGAACAGGTACGGCATGCGGTTCCTTCGGCGCATCCTTTCCGCCGAGGAGATCTCTTTCTGCGCGGGCAGACACGACGCCGCTTCGTGCGTTGCCGGGCGGTTTGCGGTCAAGGAGGCCGCATTCAAGGCACTGTCGATGGGGAGATCGTCCGGGATCGCCTTCAAGGACATCGTGGTGGACGCGGCCGGCGGCGCACCCCGTCTGACACTTGCAGGCAGGGCGCTCGCCAGGGCCTCCGGGTTGGGCGTCAGCAGGTCTCTCGTGAGCATATCTCACGACCATGGTTGCGCCGTTGCCATCGTGATCCTGGAGACCGCATGAGACGTGTGTTTACAACCACTTCTCCGGAAGAAACCCTTGCCCTGGGTGAACGGATCGGGTCTCTGCTCGACGGCGGGGAGATCATTCTCCTGAACGGTGAACTGGGTGCAGGCAAGACCCTGCTCGCCAGAGGCATCGTCCAGGGTATGTGGCCGGCCCCCCAGACCAGGGTGGTCAGTCCCAGTTTCACCCTGGTGAACATCTACAACGCGAGGCTTGACATAATTCATGTAGATCTCTATAGGCTAGACTCTGAAGAAATAGCCCATCTCGGGTTGGAAGACTACATGGACAGGGACCATGTTCTGATCGTAGAATGGGCTGAACGGGCGTGCGGCTTCTTCAGGGGTGCAACGGTGGATGTCGTCATCACTCACGCAGGGGAAAGTTCCCGGGATATCCTTATCTCCACCGGACTCCCCCGGATGGAAGCATTGGCCGGATGATTCAGCCCCGTCTCCCTTTACTTCCATGAAGATCCCGGGTGGGCTTATATTCAAGTGGACCACACATCCTTGGTGAGAGGTGAATCGGCATGGGGATCATCGTTCAGAAGTACGGCGGCACATCCGTCGGCTCCCTGGAAAAGATCAAGTTCGTTGCGAACAAGGTTGCCACGAGGTATCACGAGGGTCATGACGTGGCGGTCGTGCTGTCCGCCATGTCGGGAGAGACGGACAAGCTCATCAGGCTCGCCAAGGAAATCTCCCCCTCCCCCGATCCCCGCGAGATGGACGTCATCGTTGCCACGGGCGAACAGGTGAGCATAGCCCTGCTCGCCATGGCGCTCAAGGACATCGGTGTTCCCGCCCGTTCGCTGCTCGGGTTCCAGATCGGGATAAAGACGGATGACACATTCATGAAAGCCAGAATCATGGATATCGATACAAAGGCATTGAGAAAGGCATTTGCCGCGAGAGAGGTCGCCGTTGTGGCGGGTTTCCAGGGCGTCACCGGTAGCATGGACATCACCACCCTCGGGAGAGGCGGATCGGACACCTCGGCAGTTGCCCTGGCTGCGGTTCTCGGGGCCGAATTGTGCGAGATATACACCGATGTCGACGGCGTCTACACCTGTGATCCCAATATCTGCGACAAGGCCCGCAGGCTCGACAGAATCTCCTACGACGAGATGCTGGAGATGGCATCCCTCGGTGCGAAGGTTCTCCAGACGCGCTCCGTGGAGTTTGCGAAGAAGTACAATGTTCCCATACTGGTGAAGAGCACCTTCACCGACCAAGGCGGAACTCTCACCACCCAGGAGGATAGCGAGATGGAAAAGGAAGTCTTATCCGGGATCACCTACGACAAGAACGAGGCGAAGATCACCATCCTCGGCGTGCAGGACAAACCGGGAGTGGCGGCCAGGATCTTCTCCCCCCTGTCAGAAAAGAACATCAACGTGGACATGATCATCCAGAACGTATCAACTGACGGCAAGCTTGCCGACTTGAGCTTCACGGTCACCAAGAGCGATTTCGAAAAGGCCATGTCCATCGTGAAGCAGGTAGCCGGAGAGATCGGCTGCCGTGACGTGGTGGGAGACCTCTCCATAGCCAAGATATCCATCGTTGGTGTCGGGATGAGGTCCCATGCGGGCGTGGCGTCCAAGATGTTCTCGGCGCTGTCCCAGGTCGGTATCAACATCCAGATGATCTCCACCTCGGAGATCAAGGTCTCGTGCGTCATCGACGAGAAGTTCATCGAGCTCGGGGTACGGGTGCTCCATGAGACATTTGAACTCGACAAGCAAAGGGCTGCAGTTTGAGAAGGATAGAGATCTACGACACCACGCTGCGTGACGGGTCCCAGGCCGAGGATATCAGCCTGTCCTTGGACGACAAGATCTCCATCATCACGCGGCTCGACCAGCTCGGCATCCACTACATCGAGGCCGGCTGGCCTGGTGCCAATCCCAAGGACGAACGCCTGTTCGCGAGGGTCAGGTCGCTGCCGATCAAGAACGCCCGGATAATGGCCTTCGGCAGCACCTGCAGACCGGGATCTGTCCCGGCAAACGACCGGTTGATCAAGTCCATCATCAACGCGAAGCCTTCAGGCGTGACTATCTTCGGCAAATCGTGGGATGTCCATGTCCGCGGAGAAGGCGGCCTCGGTTGCACCCTCGACGAGAACCTGAGCATGATCAGGGATACCATTGCATACCTCAAGGGTTTCCTCGCGCACGTCTTCTTCGATGCAGAACACTTTTTCGACGGGTTCAAGGCCAACAGGGACTATGCGATCGCCGCCGTCAGGACCGCAGCCGAGGGCGGGGCGGAGCGGGTGGTCCTGTGCGACACCAACGGGGGGACATTGCCCCTCGAGGTGCAAGAGATCATAGCAGCCCTCCGGAAGGAAAGCCGGGTTCCTCTCGGCATACACTGTCACAATGACGGGGACCTGGCAGTGGCCAACACCGTCTGTGCCGTGCAGGCAGGGGTCGATCATGTGCACGGCACCATCAACGGGGTGGGTGAGCGCTGCGGGAACGCAAACCTGTGCTCCATCATCCCCAACCTGACCGTCAAGCTCGGCTACGAGACCATACCCCCTGAAAACATGAGGTTGCTCAGCGAGATCTCCAGGTTTTTCGACGAGATCGCAAACCTGGCCCACAACAAGCACCAGCCCTATGTAGGTGAAGCGGCTTTCGCCCACAAAGGGGGCGTCCATGTGAGCGCCGTCATGGGTGATCCCACCACCTACGAGCACATCTCTCCCGATATCGTGGGAAACCAGCGCAAGGTCCTGGTCTCCGAGCACTCGGGCAGGAGCAACATCCTCTACAAGGCGAGAGAGTTCAACATCGATCTCTCCAAGGACGATACCACGGCCAACGAGATCGTGAAGAGCATCAAGGACCTCGAGGACTGCGGGTTCCAGTTCGAAGGGGCCGACGCCTCCCTCGAGCTGCTCATGAAGAAGGCCATGGGGGCCCACATGCGCTCCTTCAAGCTGAAAGGATTCCGGGTCAACACCGAGCGCCGCAGTGACGACGCCGACCCGGTATCCGAGGCCACCATCATGATCGAGGTGGACGGCAATGTGGAACATACCGCCGCCCTCGGAAACGGCCCGGTCAATGCCCTTGACCGAGCCTTGAGAAAGGCCCTGGTGAAGTTCTATCCGGGAATCCAGGAAGTGGAGCTCCTTGACTACAAGGTCCGTGTCATCTCCTCCCGGCAGGGGACCGAATCGGTGGTGCGTGTCCTCATCGAGTCGGGGGACAAGAAGGACCGCTGGAACACCGTGGGCGTTTCCAGCAACATCCTCGAGGCCTCTTGGATGGCCCTGGTGGACAGCATGGATTACAAGCTCTACAAGGACGCCCACAAAAGAGGCACGCGCGCAAAGGGACGTTAAGCCTTCTCTCTGAGAATCCGATAAGGAAGAGTAGCATGGAACCAAGGAAGGGGCCAGTGATGAAGAGAGAAGCGAGCAGGTGCAGCGACAGCAGGAAGTTCGAGTTCCAGGGTATGAAGAAATGGTTGAGGCAAGGGGACTACATCCTCTCCACCATCTCTGAGGATGGGACGATCTGGACCTACACGAGCAAGGCTCTGCCTATATTCGATTTCGGAAACACCAAGATCTTCCAGGCCCAGGAATCAGGGGTTGCCGAGGTAAGCGGCATGGAAAAGGGTGATGAGTTCTATTTCTCCATCCAGGGAATCAGGGTTTCCAAGATCTATGACTACTGCTACACGGAAGACATGTAGGCAGAGAACTTCACGGGAGATTACCGAAACGTAACGCCCACGAGCAGTGAAGCCAGGGTCAGGAGGAAGATCACCATGGTGGTTCGCGTACGGTTCCGGTCCTTTCTCATCATAGACCACTCCACGATGCAGAACCCCAGGATCACGGCAAAGACGATGGCCCACGAGACGGGCTCGAGGCGGGACGTAAAAGCATAGCCCATATAAACGGCAACAGGGATATAGAGAACAATCCACATCATAACGTTATCAGTCTATATCATAACTGAATTCCCCGGGGAAATCCGAATTCGGTACCCACAATCACCGGGATTATTCAGCACGGAATCCTTCCTTCATGAGAAGCCTTGCCAGGCCTGAACATGTTGCTTTTATCCTTGATATTTTTCCACAACCGTGACATAGGGGGTTCTCGAACTGAGCCAGTAGCTCAGTCGGTAGAGCATCGGACTTTTAATCCGGTGGTCGAGGGTTCGAGTCCCTCCTGGCTCATAAGTATGTCCCCATCGTCTAGCCAGGCCCAGGACACCGGCCTTTCACGCCGGCGACAGGGGTTCAAATCCCCTTGGGGACGCCAGAAACCCCCGGGGATCAGTCCCGGGGGTTATTTACCCTTGACCTATCGTTGACGTTCTCTTCCCGGGAAGACCGGCATCTCAGGCATACTTCTCTTTCATGGTCGATGAAAAACAGTCCACGAGGGCGGGGTCCAGTACGTTGTCCTTCATGGACTCGAGCATCTCCAGGGCACATTCGGGGGTGTACGCCCGACGGTAGGGCCGTTCGGTGGTCAGGGCGTCGTAGATGTCCGCCACGCTCACGATCCGTGCCTCCAAGGGGATCTCATCGCCGGCGAGCCCTGCCGGGTACCCCTTACCGTCGTAACGTTCGTGATGAGAGAGGATGATGTTCACGATGGCGCCCGACAGGCTTCCCTTCCGGGCAACATCGGCCCCCCAGAGGGGGTGGTTCCTGATCACATGGACCTCTGCATCGTCCAGCGGTCCCTCATTGTTCAGGATATTCTCCGATACGCCGATCTTCCCGCAGTCGTGAAGCCAGCTCCCGTACCGTATGGCTGCCTGCGTCTCTTCGGTGAGGCCAAGCTTCCGGGCAATCATGACGGCATAGGTGGCCACCCGCTCGGAATGCCCCCTGGTATACGGATCCTTGAGCTCCAGGGCATGCACCAGCGAGCGCATGGTGTTCTGGTCACCCCTGAGAATCGACTTGACGAGCCGATAGCGCTCGAGGGCGTCTTCCACGATCGCCACCAGCTGGGAATTCTCCCACGGCTTGACGAGAAAACGGTACACTTCCACCCGGTTGATGGCTTCCAGGGCCGTTTCCAGGTCTGCGAACCCTGTCATAAGGATCTTGACCGTGTCCGGCGATATGACCTTGACGCGGGACAGCAGGTCGATCCCCCTCATGCCGGGCATATGGTTGTCCGACACGAGCACGGCTATCTCGTGCTTCTTCAGTCTCTCCAGGGCGTCTACAGGGCTGTTCGAAGTGAGGATGTCGATGCCCCGATCGGCAAAGATCTGCGTGGCAATGTCCAGGATATAGTCTTCGTCGTCGACGAAAAGGATTTCTTCAGCCATCTCTTGTGACCCATCGTCTTTCTGGATGAAAAAGTTTATGCCATACCAGGAGAAATAGCAAGCAATCGAAAGGATTGCAGGGCACGACTCCCGCGGGCATCCTGCAGCAAATCATGCATAGAACTGTCAGGGCATTTGTGGTAGTCAAAAGCCATGAGATCGGTCGGCGAAGTGGTCGCCATACACGTCAAGAACAAGCCCTCTGTCTATGCCAGGATCGAGGCCATCCAGGCCGATGTCAAGCCCAGGTGGCTCCAGGTGAGGTTCCTGTTCCTCAGCTTTCCTCCCCAAGAGGCAACCTGGACCCTCAGGCCTGAATACCTCGACGGGGCGACCTTCACCATGAATGATATCCCGGTACGGATTCAGCCCGTAAAGAGTCCTGGTCCAAAACCGATGCAACGCCGGCCGGCACCGGGTCGACAGGGCGCCATGGTGATATCCATGGAAAAGGTCAGGGCAGACAGGGACAAACAGGACTGAAAATCGGCATTGAACCAGTAAGTTACACCCTTGCGCAGCGTGGTTCCTCAATTAAAGTCGGGCTCTTCAACTGCCGATAGTCAATAGGAAGGTGAGATATGGCGAATGAGCGCATCGGCGAGCAGCTTGTAAAAAACGCACTGATAACACCTGATCAACTCCTGGAGGCCCAGAAGGCCCAGAAGGTGTCCGGGACGAGGCTGGGATCACAGCTCGTCAAGCTCGGCCATATCAGTGAGGAACAGCTCGTGGATTTCCTCGGCAAGCAGTATCGGCTGCCCTCCGTCATTCTCAAGAGCATGAGCCCCGACCCGGAGATCGTCAAGCTCATCCCCATCAACGTGGTTCAGAAATACCATGCCATCCCCTTCGACCGGAACGGCTCCACCCTGAAGGTCGCCATGACGGATCCCACGAACATCTTCGCCGTGGACGATCTCAAGTTCCTCACCGGGTACTCCATCGACGTCTACGTCACCTCCGAGGATTCCCTGAAGTGGGCCATCGACCACTTCTATGACCAGAGCGCCTCGCTCGACGACGCACTGAACAGCATGGAGGACCTGGCCGGGAACGTCGAAGTGGCCATGGAAGGAGACGAGCTCGCCGTCGGCGACCTGGAGAAGGAGGCCGACCAGGCCCCGGTCATCAAGCTCGTCAACCTGACGCTGGTGGATGCCATCAAGAAGGGGGCCAGCGACATCCATGTCGAGCCCTATGAGAAGTACATGCGTATCAGATACCGGCTGGACGGCATGCTCATCGAGGCCATGAAACCGCCCATCCGGCTCAAGAATGCCCTCGTGTCACGCCTGAAGATCATGGCCAGGCTCGACATCGCCGAGAGGAGGCTCCCCCAGGACGGCAGGATCAAGCTCAGGGTCCAGGGCGGCAAGGAGGTGGAGTTCCGGGTATCCGTGCTCCCAACCCTGTTCGGCGAAAAGGTGGTTCTGCGAATCCTGGACAAGTCGACCCTGCAGCTCGACATGACCAAGCTCGGCTTCGAAGAGGAAGCCCTCTCCCGATTCAAGGAGGCCATCTACAAGCCCTGGGGGATGGTCCTCGTGACGGGTCCCACCGGATCGGGCAAGACCACGACGCTGTACTCGGCCCTGTCGGAGCTGAACAAGATCGACCGGAACATTTCCACCGCCGAAGACCCCGTCGAGTTCAACCTGCCCGGCGTGAACCAGGTCCAGATGCACGAAGAGATCGGCCTGACCTTCGCCACCTCGCTGAGATCCTTCCTCAGGCAGGACCCGGACATCATCCTCGTCGGCGAGATCCGCGACTTCGAAACGGCGGAGATCGGCATCAAGGCGGCCTTGACCGGTCACCTCGTGCTTTCCACCCTCCATACCAACGACGCCCCGTCCACCATCAACAGGCTCCTCAACATGGGTATCGAACCGTTCCTGGTGGCGTCATCGGTGAACCTGATCGTGGCCCAGAGGCTTGCCAGGAAGGTCTGTTCACAGTGCAAGACAAGGGACGACATCGCTATGGAGACCCTGCACCAGATGGGCATGGACCCCGATATCACCCACAAGGTCGAGTGCTTTACCGGCAGGGGCTGCCCGATGTGCGGAAATACCGGCTTCAAGGGCAGGATAGCGCTCTATGAAGTCATGCCCATCACGGAGGCGGTCCGCGAGCTCATCCTCATGGGTGCGTCCGCATCGGAAGTCAAGAACCAGGCCATCAGCGAGGGCATGAAGACCCTCAGACAGAGCGGCCTCACCAAGATCTTAGACGGCACCACGTCGGTGGCCGAGATACTCAGGACCACCATGGCCGACTAATTCGGAGGTATCCCATTGGAACATTCTATCTATGACCTGCTGAAATCCATGTTTGACAAGGGTGCTTCAGACCTTCATATCACCACGGGCTCACCGCCCCAGGTGCGTGTCCGGGGTCAGCTCTATCCCCTGGATGCGCCGGTCATGGACCCCAAGACCACCAGGGAACTGCTCTACTCCATCCTCACCGAGTCCCAGAAGCACAAGTTCGAGGAGGAGCAGGAGCTCGACCTCTCCTTCGGCATCAAGGGCGTGGCGAGGTTCAGGGCCAACATATTCATCCAGCGGGGTGCCCTGGCCGGCGTATTCAGGATGATCCCCTATGAGATCATGGCCCTGGACAGCCTCGGGCTGCCGCCGGTCGTCATGAGGCTCACCACGCTCCCTCGGGGACTCATCCTGGTGACGGGTCCCACGGGATGCGGCAAGTCTACGACGCTGGCTGCCTTCCTGGACAAGATCAACACCGAGCGCCACGACCACATCGTCACCATCGAGGATCCCATCGAGTTCGTGCACAAGCACAAGGGATGCCTGGTCAACCAGAGGGAGATCGGCGCTGACACGAAGAGCTTCGTCAACGCCCTGAAGTACATCCTGCGGCAGGACCCCGATGTGGTTTTCATCGGCGAGATGAGGGACCTGGAGACCATGCAGGCGGCGCTGACCATCTCCGAGACGGGACACCTCGTGTTTGCGACCTTACACACCAACTCGGCCGTGCAGACCGTCAACCGCATCGTGGACGCCTTCCCCGCACACCAGCAGTCGCAGATCCGCGCCCAGCTCGCTTTCGTGCTCGAGGCGGTCATCGCCCAGCAGCTCATCCCGAGGCTTGACGGCAAAGGCCGGGTCATGTCCTCCGAGGTGATGATCTCCACCCCGGCCATCCGAAACCTCATCCGGGAGGACAAGATCCACCAGATCTATTCCCAGATGCAGGTCGGCCAGACCAAGCACGGTATGCAGACCATGAACCAGTCGCTGCTGAACCTCTACATGCGCAAGTTCGTCTCCCTGGATGACGCCCTGGGGAGGTCCATGGACCCCGAGGAGCTCAGGCAGATGATGTCGTCCCCTTCGCAGCAGCGGAACGTATCCGGAACGGAGAGGAGATAAGCCATGTCAGTATTCGTTTGGGAAGGTAGGCTCCCCAACGGCACCACCAAGAAAGGCGAGTTCGAGGCTGCCGACAAGGCCGCAGCGAGCATGATCCTGAAAAGACAGCGGATAGTCCCCACCAAGCTCAAGGTCAAGCCCCAGGAGATCGCCCTCTTTTCCAAGGGCATCAAGACCAAGGAGATCGTGATCTTCACGAGGCAGTTCTCCACCATGATCAACGCCGGACTGCCGCTGGTGCAGTGCCTCGACATCCTCTCGTCCCAGCAGCCCAACCCGACCTTCAAGAAAGTCCTCGCTCAGATCAAGCAGGACGTGGAAGGAGGGAGCACCTTCGCGGATGCCCTAGGCAAGCACCCCAAGGTCTTCGACAACCTCTATGTGAACCTCGTGGCGGCAGGCGAGATCGGTGGCGTCCTGGACACGGTCCTGAACAGACTCGCCGTGTACATGGAGAAGAACGAGAACCTCAAGAACAAGGTCAAGAGCGCCATGACGTACCCCATCATCGTCCTTTGCGTTGCCTTCGGCGTGGTGGCGGTCCTCATGATCTTTGTCATCCCGACCTTCAGCGACATGTTCAAGCAGTTCGGATCGGCGCTGCCCGGTCCGACCCAGCTCGTTGTCTCCTTGAGCAACTTCTTCAGGGACTTCTGGTGGGGGATCTTCGGGGCCATCGTGGCCTTCATCATCGCCTTCAAGTATATCCGCAAGCAGCCCAAGGGCCGGTACTACACCGACAAGATGTTCCTGCGCCTGCCGGTCTTCGGCCCGCTGCTCCGCAAGGTCGCCGTCGCCAAGTTCACACGCACCCTGGGCACCATGATCTCATCGGGCGTTCCCATCATGGACGGCCTCGATATCACCTCCAAGACCGCGGGCAACGTCATCGTGGAGGAGGCGATCCGCTCGGTGAGGACCTCCATCAGTGAGGGGAAATCCATGTCTGAGCCCCTCGAGCAGACCGGCATCTTCCCGGGCATGGTGGTGCAGATGATCGCCGTGGGCGAGGCGACGGGCGCAATGGACCAGATGCTCAGCAAGATCGCTGACTTCTACGATGAAGAGGTGGACACCGCCGTGGAGACGCTTACCTCGGCCCTGGAGCCCATACTCATGGTCTTTCTCGGCGGCATCATCGGATTCGTGGTCGTGGCCATGTACCTGCCCATCTTCCAGATGGCACAGAACGTGTAACTCTCAGCGGGAATCATAGCAGAGAGGCCGGAAGGCGCGAGCCTTCCGGCCTCTTGGTATCCGGATCCCCTCAACCCTCAAACAGGCACTATCCAGCAGGCTTTTTTTCAGATAATCCTTGCGTCAAGATACAAAACTTCCGTTCGGAGAGGTTCCCCCATGAGCATATTCGAGGTGATCATGCTGATCTGCTTCGGGTCGGCCTGGCCGACTTCCTTATACAAATCGTTCCGGTCAAGGACGGCCAGGGGTAAGAGTCTGGCCTTCCTGATCATCGTCTTCATCGGGTATGGTGCCGGGATTCTCCACAAGGTCTTCTACAATCTCGACTGGGTGGTCACGCTCTATGCGCTCAACGGCCTGATGGTCCTCACCGATATCGTACTTACCCAAAGAAACAGGATCATTGACCTGCAGGGACAATCATGACCCGGATGAGGTCGGCGGAAACAGTTCCGCGAAGCTGACCATCCTGATGCCGTCCGCCTCGAGGCTCCGGGTGCCCGCATGTCTCAAGAGGGTATCCAACTCCCCGGCCCGCCAGGGATCCCCCCCCAGCGAGGGGTGCACCACGAGCTCGGTGTCGCCGGGCCCGACCTCTGCCAGTCGATGGGCCCCCTCCAGGCACCGGTCACAGCAGAAGAGCCTCCTGCCGCGGATCTGTTCGTGCATCCGGCTGTAGGTGGCTTCATCGAACGGGATGTCCTCCCGGGTGGTCAGCCGGTACCCGTTCGGACTGAACCTGAGACACGGTATGCGGTATTCACCGGCAAGGCGGACGATGATCTCAAAGACAGGGAAGAACCCATGGACATGGTGATGGGTGTCCAGGTGCGAGAGGGAAAGGCCAGTGGACATGAAGACATCTATCTGGTGGCGCACCTCTTCCTCACATGCCCCTGAAAGTGTTCCCTCTTCAAGCTTGTCCATGAGCACTGTGCGCGGGAGGAGTTCACGGCCGCCCGGGCTCCAGCCGAGGATGGCGTCGAGGTTGATATGAATGCCCGCGTGGGTGATGCCCAGGCGCATGAGGCCGTCCACGGCGGTGAGCGCGTGCGGGGCGCCGGTCAGTACGGACGTGTCGCTGATACAGCCACGTTCGAGGCCCCGCAGAATCCCCGCGTTGATCTCGGGGCTCAACCCCATGTCGTCGGCATTGATGACCAGCCGGCCCTTCATTCGTCCCGATGCCAGTAGAGCCGTACGAACTTCTCCTCCTCCGAATACTTCAGCTGCAGATCCCCCTTGTAGGCACGGTAGATCGCATCGCCGATCTGCCTGGCAAGATGGTCATCGGTGAGCCTCACGCACAGCCGCCTGTCCTTCTCCCTGATATCCATCATCCTCTTGAGCGGTGAGCGCCCCCTGGCGTCCATGACGAGCTTGGTGATGAGATTGACGATCTCGCCTCTGTGTTTTACGAGATAATCGCCCGACAGATAGATCTCCCCTGCAGGAAAATCGTCGCGGATCCTCCTGCATGCGGAGCAGAGCAAAGGGGTGCCCGAACGAACAGGCCTGTCCGACCATACCCACCTGCCCCCCTGGTAGACAGCCCTGCAATCGGGGCAGTAGGAACCCTCGGTGTGCTTCCGTGGCTCACCATACGGATCGTGCCCTTTCTCTTTGATATTTCTGTCTATGCGCATATGCCGATGCCCTCCTGGATTATAAAGTTAGCCTCGAGCCGTGAAAAGACAAGGGCGACCCTTACCTCGTCACGTGCCGGTAAAAGGGGGGATCGTTCACCCACCAGGCAGGTCAGGGATAGTCTTTCCAGCCGATGGAGATGCTTTCGCCCACCAGGGACCTGCGGCCGCCGTCCGATTCGATGACGAGGTGTCCGTCCAGCGTGAGGTCGACAATGGAGCAGAGCCGCCCCCTGTCGTCGAAGACCTCGTATCCCTTCAGGAGACCGTGCTCGAGGAATTCGGTTCTCAGCGGGACGAATCCCTGTGCGTCATAGGTCTCGGTCCACACGGACAGGTCCCCGGCCATCATGGATGCGATCTCGTCGAGGTCGAATACCCTGCCTGCGATCTGTCTGAGGGACACGGCCCTGTGGGCGAGGCCTTCAGGCCATTCCGATTGGTTCACGTTGATTCCCATGCCGACGGCCGTCAACCCCGCCCTGGTTTCGCAGAGAATCCCGCAGATCTTCCTGCCGGAGACGACGATGTCGTTGGGCCACTTGAGGGCCACCGCTGCGCAAGGGATCAGGCGGGCAATGGCAGCCCGAACTGCTATGCCTGCAATGATGGGGAGGTGATCCCGGGGCGGGGCAAGAGTCGCCGTCATATAGAGGTTGTCCCCTTTGGGGGAAAACCACGACCTGCCCCTCCTGCCACGGCCGGACGTCTGCCTTCGTGCACGGACGAGCAGGCCGGGCCGGGCCTCATCGAGGGCATACCGGTTGGTGGAATCCACCTCGTCCAGCTCGATGATCTCGGGAAAGAGTCCCGCCGGTTGCAGTGTACCCATCAGCCTTGCAGCAATGCATGTGCCTTCTGGAGGCTCGCGAGCTCGAACTCCAGCTCGGTCCTGAGCCTGAGCTGGTCCTGTACGACCTCCGTCTTGGCCTTCTCGACGAAGTTCGGATTCGAGAGCTTCCTGCGCTTCTCCTCGAGTTCCTTGAGGACCTTGCCCATCTGCTTTGACAACCGGTCAATCTCCTTGTCGATATCGACGACACCCTCCAGCGGCACATAGACCTCGAGTCCCTTCCTCACCGCCAGGGCGCACCTCCTGGGCCGTTGAGACTCCTCGGCGATGAACCCGACCCGCTTCACCCGGGCCAAGTCCCTGACATGGACGCTGTTGTCCTCCAGGAGCCGCCTGAGGTCCTTGTCCTCCACCCTGATGACCACGTCGAGCAGGACAGAGGGCGATATGCCCGTCTCCCCCCTGATGCTGCGCACGCCGGAGATGACCTCGAGGATGGTGTCCATGAGCCCGGCCTCTTCAGGGAACGACAGCGCACCATCGGCCCTGGGATACGACGCCACCACGATGGAATCGCCGTCCCTTCCGGGCAGGCACTGCCAGATCTCTTCGGTCACAAAGGGGACGATGGGGTGCAGAAGCTCCAGGATGGTCTTGAGCACATGGTGCAGAACCCACCTCACGTGGGGTCCTTCCTCGGTACTCAGCATGGACTTGCTGAGCTCTATGTACCAGTCGCAGAAGGTATGCCAGGTGAAGTGGTACAGGCTGTCGGCCGCATCGTTGTACCGGTACTCGTCCAGGGCGACGCGCGTATCCTCGATCGCCCTGTTGAGCCGGGTGAGGATCCACTTCTCGGCGAGGCCGAGCTTCACGGGGTCGAGCTTCGTGTCATTCGGGTCGAACCCCTCAATGTTGCTCAACACGAACTTGCCCGCATTCCAGATCTTGTTGATGAAGAAACGGTACCCCTGGATACGCTTGTCACTGATGCGCACGTCCCTGCCCATGGCGGCGAAGGCGGTCAGCGCGAACCTGAAGGCATCGGCGCCGTACCGGTCCATCTCCACGATGGGGTCCACGATGTTACCCTTGGACTTGCTCATCTTCTGGCCCTGCTCGTCGCGGACCAGGGCATGGAGGTACACGTCCCTGAAGGGCACGTCTCCCATGAACTTCAGGCCCAGCATCATCATCCGCGCCACCCAGAAGAACAGGATGTCGAACCCCGTGATAAGGACATCGGTGGGATAGAAGGTCTTCAGCGCCGGGGTCTTCTCGGGCCAGCCCATGGTGGAGAAGGGCCACAATCCAGAAGAGAACCAGGTGTCGAGGACGTCGGTCTCCTGCCTGACCGACGATCCCCTGCAGGCGGTGCACTGCCCGGGGTCGGACTCGCTCACGATGACCTCGCCGCAGTCGTCGCAGTACCAGGCAGGGATTCGGTGCCCCCACCATATCTGACGGGAGATGCACCAGTCGCGGATATTGTTCATCCACTCGTAGTAGACCTTTTCCCAGTTCTTCGGAATGATCCGGGTCCTGCCTTCGGCAACGGCCTTGATGGCCTCGTCGGCCAGGGGCCTCGTCTTCACGAACCACTGCTTGGAGAGGTACGGTTCGATGGTGGTCTTGCACCGGTAGCACGTGCCCACGGGTACGCGGTAGGCGGTCTTGTCCACCAGGTACCCCTGCTCCTGCAGGTCGGCCTCCAGCTGCCTCCTGCACGCGAAGCGGTCGAGGCCGTTGTATATGCCCGCATTGGCGTTCATGTTCCCCGACTCGTCGATGACCACGATGACCTCGAGCCCGTGCCGCAGGCTCATCTCGTAGTCGTTCAGGTCGTGGGCGGGCGTAATCTTCACTGCACCGGTGCCGAATTCCCTGTCCACCACGTCGTCCGCGATGACGGGTATCCTGCGGTTCATCACGGGCAGCACGAGTTCCCTGCCGAGCATGGCCTTGTAGCGTTCATCCGCGGGATTGACCGCCACCGCCGTGTCGCCGAGCATGGTCTCGGGCCTCGTGGTCGCCACCACCACCTCACCGCTGCCGTCCGCCATGGGATACCTGATGTGCCAGAGGTGGCCGTCCTCCTCCTCGTGCTCGACCTCGAGATCGGACAGGGCGCTGTGGCACCTCGGGCACCAGTTCACGATGTAGTCGCTCCGGTAGATCAGCCCGTCGTTGTACAGGGTGACGAAGACCTTGCGGACCGCATTGGAGAGCCCTTCGTCCATGGTGAACCGGGTCCGGTCCCAGTCACACGACGCCCCGAGCCTCTTGAGCTGGTTGATGATGAGCCCGCCGTGCTTTTCCCTCCACCTCCACACCTCCTCGATGAAGGCCTCCCTGCCCAGATCGTGCCGGGACGTCCCTCTCTCGGCCAGGGACTTCTCCACCACGTTCTGGGTGGCGATGCCGGCATGGTCCGTGCCCGGCATCCACAGGGTGTTGTAGCCGTCCATGCGCTTGTAGCGGATCATGATGTCCTGGAGGGTGTTGTTCAGCGCGTGTCCCATGTGGAGCACCCCGGTGACATTGGGCGGCGGTATCACGATGGCGTAGCCCGGCCGCGATCCGTCTTCGTCCCTGGCATGGAAATACTTCCTGTCCAGCCACACGTCATACCACTTCTCTTCAATGTCCTTCGGGTCGTATTCTCTGTCGAGCATCTCGTACTCCTGGTTTCGGTGTGGACTCCTCATAGCACGAAAAGGCACGAAAAGGCAAAAGGCTTGGAGGGGATGGCGGCGTGCACGGGGGCCGGGAAAGAGATCCCGCCCCCCCGTTTTCTACAGCTTCTTGAGTCTCTCGATCTCTTCCCGGATCACCTTCTCAACGATCCCGGGCAGCGCCTCCCTGGTGGAGGCAGTGATCTCCTGGAGGAGCTCCTGCACAACCGGCCTGACGATGCCCTCCATCATGGCCGGCATGTCCTTGCGGAACTCGCTCACCACGGCATCGACGATGACCTCCGTGGGGACCGCGGCACATGCCGGGGTCTGCTGCGGCACGGGCTCCCCGGCAGGGACCTCGGCCCGCTCCTGGGCCGTTACCGGCGGCTCTTCCTCGGGTACGGCAGCGGGCTCCTCCTCGGGGCCTTCCTGCAGGAGCACCGCTTCCTCGTTCTTCGTGATGGTCACCTCTTCGAACCTGTCCTGCATGGCCAGGTCGATCTCCGCGCCGATATCTCCCAGGGACTCCTTCGTCGCCTCCCTGGCTTCCGGATGTTCCCGGGCTTCACTGACGAGATCCAGCGGCTTCTCTTCGGTCAGCGCCGGGCCCTCGTGCTCGATCTCCTCGATGGAGACGTCGAAGTCCATGGATATCTCCTTGCCGAGATCAAAGGAGTCCGGCTCGTGCTTCGCCTTCCTCCTCGGGATCTCCACCTCGGTCTTCAGGGGCGGGCTTCCCTCCTCCAGAAGGTCGGTGAGGTCGATGATATCGTCTTCCAAGAGATTCTTATCCGTCATGTCAAACTCCTTTTCGCCCCGAGATCAGGACCTGGGACCATGCTCACCCGTCGTTCTTCATGGCGGGCTGACCGGTGGACTCCCGCACGCTCATCCACAGGGGTCCGTTGGTGTCGATCTTCTTCCTCCCCTTCATGCAGATCTCGTTCGGTATATGTACATATACATTATTCCACAGCCCGATCAACATGTCCGTTTTCCCGCTCATGCCGGCATGCACCGCCATCTGGGCGAGGAACCCGCAGAAGATGGAGTCCGATGCATTGGCGCTCACGCTCCTGATGACATAGCTCGGGTCCAGGTATTTGAGATTTATGGCAATGCCGTGCGACTTGCAGTGGTGCTCGATGCGTTCCCTCAGGAAGGTGCCGATGTCGTGCTTGCGCACATTGCCCGAGGCGTCTTTTTCTTCGGGAAGATCCTCGAAGAACCTCTGTCCCGCCCCCTCGGCCACCACGATCACGGCATGCCCCCGCGCCCTGAGCCGTGCCTCCAGGATGGACAGGAACCCTTTCGGTCCGTCCAGGTCGAAGTCCTCCTCGGGGACGAGCACGAAGTTGGCGTCCCGGGATGCCAGGGCCGCATTGGCGGCGATGAACCCCGAGTCCCTGCCCATGACCTTGACGAGGCCGATCCCGTACGGCGCCCCCTTTGCCTCCACGTGGGCGCACTTGATGACCTTCCTCGCCTCCTCCACGGCGGTGTCGAAGCCGAAGGTCTTGGACACGAAGAAGATGTCGTTGTCGATGGTCTTGGGAACGGCGATGACCGAACACCTGAACCCCCGTGCAAGGGCCTCCCGGGCCACTGCCGAGGCTGCCTTCAGGGTGCCGTCCCCCCCGATGAAGAATACGATGTTCATGTTGAGCCGTTCGATGGCGTCCACCATCTCTCCGACGTCCTGTGAGCCCCGGGAGGACCCGAGCACGGTCCCGCCGAGTTCATGGATCTGCTCCACCGAAGCGGGGGCGAGCTCCACGAGGGAATGCCGGTACGCCGGGATGAACCCCTGGAGGCCGAAGGGGATGCCGTAGATGTTCTCCACGTGGTAGGCGTAGTGCAGCTCGAGCACGATGCCCCGGATCACGTCGTTGATGCCCGGGCAGAGTCCCCCGCACGTGACGATGCCGCACTTGGTCTTGGACGGGTCGAAGAAGATCTTCCTGCGCGGTCCCGCGAGTTCGAAGGACAGCGGTACGGTCTCGCCTTTCGCACACCTGTTGTAGAACGACAGCGAGGTGTCGATGACGACCCGCTCGCTGTCGTCCACAAAGATGGCCGTCCCATGGACGGGAGACTCGATGCCCGGTTTTCCCAGGGACCTCACCGCGGTGTCCACATGCTCTTCGATGATGCTGCTATTCACATAACCCTCCGCATACGCTTGCGTTATCGGTAATCGGGAAGAGATTCTTGATGAGCGATCGTTCCTGTATCCTACCACAGAATATCCTCTGTGAACATACCGGATGATCCGGGCGGCAGGGAGCGGGGCTTTCCCACTGCGGCCTTGTATGCTATAGGCCATTCCAGTGGCGAAGGACTCGGACGGCATCGACAAGACCCAGAAAGAGCTCCAGGAGGAGATTGCCAAGGCGCTGGGCAGCTCGGGCCATCAGCTCGAGACCGTCATCAGGAAGATGAGGGACCTGGAGGCGCTGATGGATCAGACCACGGACATCCACGAGTACAACACCCTGGTGGACAGGTTCAACGACCTGCACAGGCTCGCCCTTCTCCGCAGGGAGATGCTAGTCATCCACCGGGAGGCCATCAAGATCTTCAAGCATTCATACATCGATGTCTTCTACCCCATACCGGAAAAGAGGAGGAAAAAGCCATAAACCATGAGTGAAAACAGATCGTTCGACCTGTTCGTCATAGGTGCCGGTCCCGGGGGGTACACCGCCGCCCTGCTGGCAGCCCGGAGGGGACTGCGGGTGGGCATCTCCGAGGGCTCCCACTGCGGGGGAACCTGCACGAACCGGGGCTGCATCCCGGCCAAGAGCTACATCGAGAGCATCCGGCTCATGGCGCAGATGAAAAACGCCGAGCGGTTCGGCATCGATCCCGTGCCCGTGGCCGCCACCCTGGAACATCTCCAAAAAAGGAAGACGAGGATCGTGACACGGCTGGTCAAGGGCATCGAGTACCTGCTCGCCCAGGCAGGTGTCGCAGTCTTTAGTGCCAACGCGGGCTTTCTCGGAGAGAACGTCCTCCAGGTAGGCGGGGAAAGCGTCACCGCATCGTCCATCATCGTCGCCACGGGGTCCAGTCCCAGGAGGCCTTCCCTCTTCGATCTCCCGGGCCTCCTCACGAGCGACGAGGTCTTCGATCTCCGACAGGCCCCGGCCTCCCTGCTCATCGTGGGCGGCGGGGTCATAGGCATGGAGATGGCGCATATCTTTTCCCACCTCGGTACAGAGGTGACCGTCATCGAGGCGCTGGACAGGGTCCTCGCCACCGAGGACGAGGATGTCTCGAAGGGTCTGGTCTCCCTGTACCGGAACGTCCGCTTCATGACGTCGGCCCGGGTCGCCGCGGTTGAGAGGGGCGTTGGGTACACCCTCACCGTGGAGACGCTGACGGGCCAGGAGAAGATCCATGGAGAGAGTCTCCTGCTCTGCATCGGCAGAGATCCCGTACTGCCCGGGGGCATGCTTCAACAAGGCGTTGCCATCAATGCATCGGGGGGGTTGCAGGTGGACGGCTCCATGCGCACGAGCCTCCCCGGCGTGTATGCCGTCGGCGACGTGACCGGCGAGCACATGTATGCCCACGTGGCATCCAAGGAGGCCGAAGTCGCCGTAGCGCACATCCTGGGAGACCGCACAAGGGCCATGGACTACTCCGCCATCCCATCGGTGGTGTTTACCCAGCCGGAGATCGCATCGGTGGGCAGGAAAGAAGTGACCGGGATGAACAGGGGTACCTTCCCGGTGTCAGCCCTGGGCAGGGCCAGGACCATGGAGGAGTCCGAGGGCTTTGCAACGATATACTGCGGGCCCGGTGGCATCCTGGAGCGCGTGACCATCATGGCCCCCCATGCCACCGAGATCATTGCCTGGGCGGCCCTGGCAGTGGCGCGCAGGCTGTCCGTGGAGGAGTTTCTCGGCCCGTCCTATCCGCATCCCACCATGGCTGAGTTGCTCAAGGAGGCGGCCGCGGACGCTCAAGGGCTCTGCATCAACAAGCCCTGAGGGTGCCCCGGCGAGAAACGCTTGAAAGTATCCGAGAAGTTCCCCATAACAAGACACAGAAGGGCCATGAACGCTCGTAAATGGACCATCGCCGACCTCGTCGACTTCGAGTATTTTCTCTCCCTCGAAGGGGGGCAGCCCGACAAGTCCGCGCAACAGCGGGACCGCAGGATCTTCCTCGAATCGATCGAACCCCTGGTGAAAGGCATGTCGCCCGGGTCCGACTCCTACAGACGCGGCGCCTTCAGGCTCTGGCTCGAGGATCGCAGGTCTCTGGTCCGCACGGAGGACCCCGAGGCCGTGCTGCCGGGAGAGGGCTTCCGTGAAGCACGGGTGCTGCTGTGCGTGTCCATCGCCGTCCTCGGACTCCTGTCGGGTGCGGCCACTGCGCTGGCGTTGCTGACCTACACCGGGCATACGGCCGTGAACGTGACCGCGTACCTCGGGGTGCTGGTCTTTCTGCAGCTCGCGGGCCTGCTCGCCATGTTCCGTTTTCTTTTCGTGAGGACCTCCATGGACCGGCTCAGGAAGTACTCCCTCCTCTACGGCCTGCTCAGCCGGTCGCTGGAACGAATGGTCTCGAGGCTCGCACGGGCCACCATGGACAGGGCCGGGGGACGGCGTCGCGCCGACATCCGGGAGGCATCCGGGTTCCTGCGCGGCATGTACGGCATCTACGGGCATGTGCTGTTCTGGCCATTCTTTGCCGCGGTGCAGCTCTTCGGCATCATGTTCAACGTCGGGGCTGTCGCCGCCACCCTCATACGCGTCCTGACATCGGACCTCGCCTTCGGCTGGCAGTCCACCCTGCAGATGAGCCCCGGTGCAGTCCATGAGGTGGTCAGGACCATGTCCGCGCCCTGGGCCTGGCTCATGGGCCCTTGGGCTCACCCGACCCTCGAGGAGATCGAGGGAAGCCGCATGGTGCTCAAGGAAGGCCTACGGGCCCTCGCTACCGGGAACCTCGTTTCGTGGTGGCCTTTCCTGGTCGGCGCCGTGGTGTGTTACGGCCTGGCGCCCAGGGTCGCTCTGGCTGTCGCGGCCATGATAGGCGAGCGGCTCGCTCTCGGCCGGGTGCGGTTCATCCGCGCGGCGTGCGATGAGCTGATGCTGCGCATGCGTTCTCCCGGGATCTCTACGGCAGGGACACCCGACAAGCCGCCCGTAACCAGGCTGAGCCAAGGTCTTCCCGACACCCGGGAGGCGGTCTACCTTTCCTACAGCGATGCGGCGGCACTGATTCCCGAGGACATCATCGGCCGGTGTGACGAGCGGGAGCTCGAGCACTACCTCGGCGCGCGCCTCGGTTTGAAGCTGGTGGACGTCATGCCCATCACCGGCAGCACGGACAGGGACCGCCGCGCCATCGAGGCTGCCGTGGGGGCACACAACCGTGAGGAACGTGCCGTGGTCCTCGTCCAGGAGGCATGGCTGCCGCCCATTGCCGAGGTCACCGGGCTCATTCGCGCGATCCGGTCGGCCGGGGGCAGATCACTCCAGTTAGCCGTCCTGCTCGTCGGAAAACCGGTGGCTGACACGATCCTCGCGCCGGTGAGGCAGGACGACAGGACCGTCTGGAACAAGGCCCTGGCGGAACTCGCCGACCCCCGCCTCACCGTAATCACTGCGGGTGACCTATGACGGACGCGCCCCAGGTACTCACCTTCGCCGTGGTGGGGCACCCCAACGAGGGGAAGTCGTCCGTGGTATCTACCCTCACCGAGGACGACACCGTGCGCATAACCCCCCTGCCGGGGGAAACGGTCGTGTGCCGCTCCTTCCCCGTGATCATCGACGGGCGCGAGATGCTGCGCTTTGTCGACACGCCGGGGTTCCAGTCTCCCCGTGCCACCCTCGAGTGGCTCCAGGCCCATGCGGGGCCGGACATGCTGGCGTCATTCCTGCGGCAGAACGCCGGAGACCCCCGCTTCAGCGGCGAGCTCGAACTGTTCAGGCCTCTCGCGGAGGGGGCCGAGATCATCTACGTGCTCGACGCCTCCCGCCCTTTGCGTTCCATCGACATCGCCGAGATGGAGATTCTGCGCATGACCGGCATCCCGAGAATGGCCGTCATCAACGCCAAGGAGGACGACGAGCAGTACATCACGGCATGGAGGGACGAGCTCCGCAGGCACTTCAACGCGGTGCGTATATTCAACGCGCTCCGGGCCACCTATGCAGAGCGGATCGGACTCCTGGCAAGCCTCAAGTCCATAGACCAGGAATGGGAAGTGCCCCTGGGCAGGGTGATCGAGGCCCTCGAGGATGACTGGCTCCGGCGGATCACCCAGACTGCATTGCTCATAGCCGGTTTGATCGCGCAAGCCGTGACCTACCAGGTATCCCGGAGTTTCTCCCCGGAGCAGGAGCAGCGGGTCCTGCGCGACGAGCTCACCCGCGAATACCGTGAGCACATCACGGGCCTGGAGCGGAGAACCCACCTGGAGATCCGCAGGCACTTCAAGCACAACATCTTCGACTGCCGCCTGCCCGGTGAGATCGTCCAGGGTGACGACCTGTTCGAGGAGAAAACGTGGCGCATGCTGGGCTTGAGCCCGATCCAGGTTGCAGCGGCGGGAGCCGTGGCCGGCGGCGGGATCGGTCTGGGGCTCGATGCAATCGCAGGCGGTTCCAGCCTGGGGGCCTTCGCGCTGGTGGGCGGCCTGCTGGGTGCAGGCACGGCCCTGCTGGGAGGCAGGCGCATGATCAGCTACAAGGTCACCATGCCGCGCCTGGGGCCCTTCCGGTTCGGAACGTCCATCGGCGACTACCTCCTCACGGTCGGGCCGAACAGGAACACGCAGTTCCCCTATGTGCTCCTGGACCGTGCGCTGATCTTCTTTTCCAGGACGATCAACTGGGCCCACGCCCGGCGGGAGGTCAGCCGGGACCAGGACGAAAAACCGGAAGGCCTTGTGGCGCACTTCACCGACACCCAGATCAGGGCCTGCCGCACCTTCTTCGAGGCCGCCGGCACGGGCGACGACATGAAGCTCCAGGGTTCGCGGGAATCCTTCGTGGACATGATCGTCGATCTCCTCATGTCGCTGTCTTCACGGGAATACCGGTACGGCCGCGGGGCCCACGACGACTCCGGAGGCGGAGACGATCCCGGGATGCGCCCTTGACACCCTTTGCAAAAACCTGTTAAGGCTCAGCTTTCAGGAGGTATCCCATGGAAACACTGGTGGATTTCGAGAAGAGCGGGGGAATCGTGCCCGCCATCGCCCAGGATGCGGCAACCGGGGAAATCCTCATGCTCGCGTACATGAACGAGGAGTCCTTCCGGGAAACCACGCGGACCGGCAGGGCCTGCTACTTCAGCCGGTCGCGGAACAGGCTCTGGCGGAAGGGAGAGGAATCCGGCAACGTCCAGGAGGTCGTCGAGGTCCGCATCGACTGCGACCGCGACGCCATCCTGCTCAAGGTGAACCAGGTCGGCGGCGCCGCCTGTCACACCGGATACCGGTCGTGTTTCTACCGCGTCCTTCAGAACGGGAGTCTCCGCGAGGACGGCGTGAAGGTATTCGATCCTGAAGAGGTGTACAAGAAATGAGCCTGATACGTCTTGCCATCCCCAAGGGAAGCCTGCAGACCTCCACCATCGACCTGTTCAAGGATGCGGGCTGGGTCATCAGCACGTCGTCCCGCAGCTATTTCCCCTCTATCGACGACAAGGACATCGAATGCGCCCTGGTGCGGGCCCAGGAGGTTTCCCGCTATGTCGAGTCGGGCCTCTTCGACCTGGCGCTCACCGGCAAGGACTGGATCCTGGAGAACGGCTCCGACGTCGTGGAAGTCGCCGACCTGATCTACTCCAAGGCCACCTACAAACCCGCGAAATGGGTCCTGGCCGTGGACGAAAAGTCTCCCGTCCGTACCCTCGAGGACCTCAGGGGCAAGAAAATCGCCACCGAGCTCGTGAACTTCACGAAGAAGTTCTTCGAGGACCGGAACATCCCCGTGGAGGTGGAATTTTCCTGGGGCGCCACCGAGGCGAAGGTGGTGGACGGCCTGGCGGACGCCATCGTGGAGGTCACCGAAACCGGGTCCACCATCAGGGCGCACAACCTCCGGATCGTGGACGTGCTCCTGGAGACCAACACCAAGCTCATCGCCAACAGGGTCGCGTGGACCGATCCGCAGAAGCGGTCCAAGATCGAGCAGATATCGCTCATGCTGAAATCGGCGCTCCAGGCCACCGGCATGGTGGGCCTCAAGATGAATGCACCCAGGGACAAGCTGGAGGCCGTCATCAGGATGCTGCCGGCCCTGACCTCGCCCACGGTCTCGCCGCTGCACGACCCCCAGTGGTACTCCCTCGAGATCATCGTCAACGAGTCCCACTCACGTTCTCTGATACCCGAGCTGCTCAAGGTCGGGGCCCGGGGCATCATCGAGTATCCCCTCAAAAAGGTCCTGGATGGATGATCTTCCTGAAGACGCCACAGGAGATAGCGACCATGCGGGAGGGCAACCGGATCCTGGCCCTCCTCTTCGAGCACCTGGCCCCCCTCATTCAGCCCGGCATCACCACCGTCGAACTCGACAGGGAGGCGGAGCTGTTCATCCGGTCCTCCCATGCCGTCCCTGCATTCAAGGGCTACCGGGGATACCCCGCCACCCTGTGCACCTCGGTGAACAACGAGGTCATCCACGGTATCCCGTCGACCCGCAGGCTCCTCGCGGGTGATATCGTCAGCATCGACGTGGGTGCGCTCCATGAAGGCTTCTATTCGGACTCGGCCAGGACCTTTGCCGTCGGGGATGTTTCGAAAAATGCGCACCGCCTCATGGATGTCACCGAGAAGGCCCTCTACGAGGGCATCGGTCAGTCGGTGGCAGGGAACCACCTCTACGACATCTCTGCCGCGATCCAGAAGGTCGTGGAGTCCGCCGGGTTCCACGTGGTCAGGGAGTTCGTCGGCCACGGCATCGGCAGAGGCCTCCACGAAGACCCGCAGGTGCCCAACTTCGGGAAAAAAGGCGCCGGTCCGATCCTGCAGGAGGGCATGACCCTGGCCATCGAGCCCATGGTGAACGAGGGTACCTGGAAGGTGAACATCCTCAAGGACGGGTGGACCGCGGTCACCGCGGACCGTTCACTCTCCGCTCACTTCGAGCACAGCATCGCCATCACGGCGAACGGTCCTCTCATACTGAGCGCGCTGTAGGCCTCTACTGCGACCCCCTCGCCTTGATGGCGACCTTGATGGTCTGGAAGATGATCACCAGGTCGAGCCACAGGGAGCGGTGCTTCATGTAGTAGAGCTCGTACTTGAGCTTCTCCTTTGCATCCTCGAAGGTGTCGCCGTACGGGTAGTTGATCTGCGCCCAGCCGGTGATCCCGGGCTTGGCGTGCATGCGCAGGGCGTAGAAGGGAATGGCCTTCTCGAGCTGGTCCACGAAGTAGCGCCGTTCGGGGCGGGGCCCCACGAAGCTCATGTCGTTCTTGATCACGTTGATGAACTGGGGGAGTTCGTCGATCCGCAGCTTGCGGATGATCCTTCCCACCCGGGTGATCCGGGGGTCGTTCTCGCTGGCCCACTTCGGGCCGTCCTTCTCGGCATCCACCCGCATGGACCTGAACTTGATCACCTTGAAGTCCCTGCCGTCCTTGCCCACCCGGTGCTGGAGGTAGAATATCGGACCCGGCGAATCCAGGCGGATGGCCACGGCGGTGAGCAGCATGACAGGGGAGGTGAGCACGAGGCCGATGACGCCGAAGACGAGGTCGAACACGCGCTTGAAGATGTCCTCGAAGCGAGAGCTCTGGAAGCCCCTGGTGAAGATGATGGAGCTCGGCCGGATCTCCTCGACGAGGATCCTCCCGGTCACCTGTTCATAGAAGGTTGGCCCGTCGATGACGTCACACTGGGTGAACTTCACCCGGAGCAGGTCCTCGATGGGGAGCGTGCCCCTCCACCCGTCAGGGGCCACGACGAGGATGTCCGGTTCGTTTCTTTTCATGATCGAGGAGAGCTCCGCCGTATCACCGAGGCACCGCAGGGGGAGATCCCAGTTGCTCCTGCCGATATAGCCCTCGAAGATGACGGAGTGCCCTCCCGCACGAATCTCCCGGAACAGGAACTTGGCGTTTTCGCCGTCGCCGAACACGATGACGCGCATGCCTGCGTACTGGGCGAATCTCAGGGTGACGTAGACCATCCTTAACCCGAAGGTCACCACGAAGGTGAATGCGATGGCCATGAGCAGCACGTCCCGTTCAAGGCCGACCCCGGGCAGGATGAAGTAGACCAGTGCGAGGACGATGAGCGTGAGCCCCTCTGCCAGCAGGAGGGACGAGATGAGCTCCGAGGCCTTTTTCCAGTACTTCCAGTCATAGAGATCCTGGAAATAGAAGCACAGAATCGTCACGGCACCGTACACAAAGGCCTTCACCCAGAGCGTCTCGTCGGGGAGGCTCACCTCGGGCAGCATCCTCTGGAGGTACTTTGCAAGGTAGACCGACACGCCCGCCGTGGCGAGGTCGAGAAAGAACAGGATCGCAGCGGAAAAAAGCCTTTTCATACTACCCCTACATCGGCAAAACAATTTCCTGACTGGAGTGGGTGCGCCCGTATCATTTCATGTTATCACAGAACAGGTCCCTGCCCGTCAACGGGAAACAGGCTCGGGGTCCCGGGCTCCGGATCGAGTCAGGGCCGTGCTGTCAGTCGTTACCACCGCCGATCGCGCCCGCCCTCAGATGAGACGCGCCGCCTGTGCGCCGGTCATGCCCCGGGACGAGGGCACCTTGGAATAACGCTTGAACGATGAGCACACCTTGAACTGGGCGTAGACGCTCAGGAGCAAGGTGGGCGCTATCATCACGATGTAGAGGGGATCCAGAAACATCCGTCAACTCCTTTCGTGGCGTCAGACCATTCTTAGTACCTCGGCTGCGACATGTCAACTCGGCACGCCGTACCGGCACCTCGACCGTCTGGATGCCACTTTCCCTGCCATTTCAACTGTGCTATGGTTGCCCCATCTCAAGGGGGGCATATGAAAAGAATCAGCGTATCCGCAGTCTTTTTCCTCGTTCTCATGCTTGTTCTCATGCTTGCCGTGGCCGGGTGCGGCAAGAGCCCGGATGAAAAGAGGCAGGCCTATATGGAAAGCGCCCGGGAGTATCAGGAGCAGGGCAAGTATGCCGAGGCGGCCATCCAGTACCAGAACGCCCTGCAGATAGCCCCTGACGACGCAACGGCCCTCGTCAGCCTAGGAGAGGCGCAGCTGAAGCTGAACCGCCCCCAGGAGGCATATGCGTCTTTTTCCAAGGCATCCAAGGCCGATCCGAAGAACGTCAAGGCACGGGAGTATCTCGCCTCCATGCTGCTTCTGGCTAAACGGTACGATATGGCTGAAAAGGAGGCACGGGCAGTCCTCGAGATCGATCCCGGCCATGTCCTGGCCAGGGAGGTGCTTGCCCAGGCACTCTTCATGGGCGGAAAGCGGGACGAGGGGGTCGGTTTCATGGAAGGACTGCTGAAGGGGCCACATCCCACGGAGGAGATGTACATCAACACCATCCAGATGTACATGGCCGAGGGCAGGACCGCCGATGCCCTGGCACTCATCGACAAGGGTTCCGTCCTGTTCCCCAAGTCCACGAGGATACGTTTCATGGCGAGCGACATCTATGCCCTCCAGGAGGACCCCGGTACCGCCCTCAAATGGGCCCAGGACGCCTACAAGGTCTCGGACGGGAGTGTGACGGCCGGTGTGGCACTGGCCATGTTCTATGCCCGGAACAACATGGACGAGCTCTACCGGAACCAGCTCGCCGCCATGAAGCAGAAACACCCGGAAAGCCCCGAACCCTACCTCCTCGAGGCGACCATACTCCACACGAAGAAGGACCTCGACGGTGCCCTGAAGGCCGCCCGCAAGGCCCGCGAACTCAAGAACTCGACCCAGGTCCGCACGCTGATCTCCCAGATCCTCCTGGAAAAGAAGGAGCCGGAACAGGCCAAGGAGCTGCTCACCGAATCCATGAAGGAGGATGCCCGGGATGTCCTGTCCAGAGTCCTCCTCGCCCAGATCTACCTCGACGAGAAGAATGCCGCCACGGCCCTCGAGGTCCTCGGCGAACCCCTGAAGACCGCCGCGCTGAGCCCGGACGTCGCATCCACGGCAGCCCAGGCGTACATGCTCAAGGGCGATGTCAAGAAGGCGCGGGAACTCGTGGAAAACGCGCTCAGGGAGCATGACCAGAACATATCTCTGCACCGGACGATGGCGAAGATCCACTTCCTCCAGGGGGACTTCAAGAAGGCCCTCACCGAGACCGAGCTTCTGGTCAGCCACTCGGTGGGCACCCCGGACATCCTCTACATCGGCGCGCTTTCGGCATTGCGGACCTCGGGCCCCCAAGCGGCCCTGCCCTACATCCAGTCGCTGAAGGAGAAGGCCGCCGATGACTGGATCACGCTGCATGCCCAGCTCCGCTACTACCTCGACCTCAAGGACAGGAAGAGCGCCTTTCCCATCGCTGAAAAGGCACTGGGCCTGTACCCGGACAACGAAGAGGCGCTGGCGTTCTATGCCTCCCTCGCCCCTGGGGCCGTGGGCTGGCAACCGGCCATCGACAAGGTCAAGGGCGTGTGCGCGAAGAGCGGGGCCGCCGGGTGCCACCTCGTCCTGTCCGCCCTCCTGGAAGGCTCGGGCAAGAAGGATCTGGCCCTGGCCGAGATCAAGAAGTCCATCGAGATGGACCCCAAGAAAGAGGCCTACTATCACGCCCTGGCCCAGTACTATGCACGCAACAACATGCTCAAGAACGCGCTGGACGAATACGAGGACATCCTGCACAAGAACCCTTCCGACCTGACGGCAGCCACCATGCTGGCCCTGCTCCATCAGAGCGCCGGGAACATCGACTCGGCCCGGAAGACGTACCAGTACATCCTTGACCGTGATCCCAAGAACGGCCTTGCCGCGAACAACATGGCCTGGGTGCTCGCCGAGAAGGGCGCCAAGAAGGACCTGGACGAGGCGCTGAGACTGGCCCAGACGGCCAAGGACATGTACCCCGAAGACCCCCGCGTGGCGGACACGCTCGGGTATGTCTATCTCAGGAAAGGCATGCCGGACAATGCCCTGGGGCAGTTCCAGATGGCTTCGGAAAAGCTCGTCGACGAGCCCGCGATCCTCTACCACAAGGCACTGGCCCTGGTCGAACTGAAGCGGGACACCGAGGCGGTCAACAGCCTGAGGAAGGCCCTGGGTGTGTCAAAGGGGTTCCCGGAGAAGGGTCAGGCCGAGGCGCTGCTTGCTCGGCTGATTGCAGGGGAGAAGAAGTAGCGGGGGAGGTTCTTCAGGTCTCCAGGCCGAGGATCCCCACCGCTGCAACGGCCGCGGTGGCTGCCCGCAGGGTGGTCTCCCCCATGCTCACGGCCGTGAAGCCTGCGGACCTCATCAGGAGGATCTCCTCGTCCGTGAAGCCACCCTCAGGCCCGATGATGATCCCCACATCGCCGGCATCTCCCGCCGAAAGCGATCGATCCCCGTCCCTCAGGGCGAAGAGCTTCCCACCCCACGCCTGTGAAGGGCCCCGGACGAGTTCCGGGAGGTCTCTCGGCCGGTGGACCACGGGGATGGTCTTCCGCTCGCACTGCTTGACCGCCTCCAGGATGATGGACTGCCAGCGTGAGAACCGCGCCGTTGTCACGGACCTGACGCTGGACCTCCGGGACACGACGGGGAGGATGTCCGCCGCACCGAGCTCGGTGACCGGCCGCAGTGCCTCTTCGAAATCCTTCAGGTCCACCAGGCACAGGGCGAGGTGCACGGCCCTGCTGCAGCGGTCGTGCAGCTCCTGCTCGGAGACGAGCTCCAGCGTGATCCTGCCTGCCCGGATGGAAGATATCCTGGCGAGGTATCCCCGGTCCCCGACGCGGACGGCCAGCTCGTCCCCCTCTCGCCTGCGCAGGGGCCCGGTGATGTGCCGGACGGACGAAGGATCATCGATGGAGGCTACGGGAAAATCGGCGATATCGGCAAAAAATCGAGGCATCTCCTCTCCCGGACAGGCCTAGAGCACCCTGAGCGTCACTTCGGGAACGTCCTGCCCGCACTGCTGCATGAAGTAGATGCTCCAGCCCTGGAAGGTCTTCTCGAATCCCTCTTCGCTCTGGGAGATGCACTCGATGGGCACGACGCAGACAACCCAGTGCACGGGCGACTCGATGCCGACGGTGAGGCCCTTCTCGACGTCCCTGATCCTGACCGTGCGCGCCCGGTAGACCCCGCGGTCGATCTCCATGGGCTGATCGTCCACCAGGGGCCTGTCTCCGCTCAGGATGAAGACGTTCCACTCGACGATGACCCAGGTATCCTCGTTCAACGGCGCTATGGCATGGGAGAGGCTGACCGAACCGGCAGGATCGTATCGGAAGGTCTTGTGCACCTCGATGTCGTCGCGGGCTGCGGAAAAGGAAAGGGTGATCCCGTCCTCGCCCTCGTCAAGCGATGCCAGCTTGAACGGCAGCCATGCCGTCAGGGAGTTCTCGATGCGGTTCTCCTTGAGGATCTTCTCCACCGAGGCCGGGGTCTGAAGGTAGTGGGTGATGAAGGAGTTCTTCCGGTAGGTGTCGTAGACGAGCAGTTCCCTGAACTCGTCGCTGCTCTCGTGGGGGATGTCGTGGATGGAGCGCGGTTCGGCGCCGGCCCCCTTCTTCCGCGCCTGGGGATTCAGGACGTCCTTGTGGTAGATTTCGGGGTTGCGCGTGAGGATGTTGGAAAGGCTGTAGTGGTTGGGTTTCCACTCCAGGCCGAAGACCGAGGCGTTCTCGCCGGGAGATATGTAGCAGTTGAGACGGCGCCCCGACAGGAGGATCTCCCCGTGGCCGTCCAGGTCGTGGTCCACGTGGTCCATGACCCAGGACCTCTCGGCGAGCCGTTTGGCATCGATGATCTCCTCGGCCTTGAGCAGGTTCTCGTAGATCGCGTGCCTGAGGGCTCCCACATAGATGCCTCCGAACAGCCCGTGCCAGTATGCGCAGTTGCACTGCCCCATGAAGAGGTGCCTGAGCGCCTCGGGGTCACACCCGTAGTCCTGCACGAGGGCGCTGATCCTGAGCATCTTCTTGTGCATGAGGTTCGATTCACGGTACTTGGACAGGAAGTTGTCCCACATACCCCCCCGCAGGAACGCCCGCCTCCTGTCCCAGTCATGCTCCGTCTTGGCCCTCTTGACGAGGTCCTCGTAGTATCTGCCCTGATCCGCCAGCAGGCTCCACTCCATCATCTCCTGGTACGTCGCCGTGGGCAGGTAGACGAGCCCCCGGGACGGACACCGGTCCACGGCGTCCGCCAGGGGCACGACCTCGATCTTGTCCGTGACCGTGAGCATGGCGTCGAAGAACCTCCTGAGCCACCCCTGCTCGATGACCCACGTGTGGGTCCCGGGCCACATGCCGAACTTCTCGCCGTCGTCCCCGTAAGTGACCGTCCTCACCCCCCGGGAGCGGAGCCGGAGGAGATACTCGATGATCTCGCCGGGCTCCTTGAAGGGGATGAGGTACCGCAGGTTCATGTCGATGGGGAACACCTTCAGGGGGTACCCCTCGCGCTCCGTGATGTAGTATCCGTGCACGTCCTCGGGGCAGAGCCCGGCCGAGAGGAAGTGGCTGTCGTCGAGCAGGGTGTACTCAACGGTTTCCCCGGCCCTGATCTTCCTCGGGAGGCTGGGATCCCATATGCGCTCGGTGCACCACACACCCCGGGGCCTCACGCCGAACCTCTCCTCGAGATAGGTCGTGGAGTAACCGATCTGGGCCAGCGCGTCCCGCTCGGGTATGACCGGCATGATGGGCTCGTAGAATCCGCCGCCCATGAGCTCCACCTGGGACCTTTCCACGAGCAGGGAGAGGGTATCGAAGAACTCAGGGGCATGCCCCTCGAACCATTCCAGCAGGGGGCCGGTATAGTGCAGCGTCATGCGCATCTCGGGATACTGCTTGAGGATCCTCAGGAAGGGCAGGTAGCACTCGCGTGTCCCCTGCTCGAACACGGATGCATAGTTGCCCACGGGCTGGTGGGAATGAACGCAGAAGGCCAGCTTTATCTTCTCAGACATGCAGCATCACCCTTTCACAGCTATTATCAGGCACGGTTACGGACGTCAGCCCGGTTTTTGGGAAGCCGTCCGACCTCGGGTTTGCCCTTTGAGACCTTTCCATAAAACCTCATCCGCGCACAATAAACAACAGAAAGTTCTCAACAGCGGCTAAAAAAACACGGGCGCCCTGGCGCGCGTGCACATGATGGAGGGTGTTCGTGCAGGTGCACGCCCTGCATCGACCTCTTTACTTTTTTCAGCTCGGGACTATAATACCTATTACAATAAAAAGAGAAGAGCGCTCGATTCGGTGGTGAAATAAAATGGATTTTAATGGAACTTATTTTCACTACATAAAATATTTAGACCCTTTATTTACGGTGGGGATTTTTATTTCTGCCCTTTTTCCAATAGATTAGCAGGAGCACAATGTGGCATCAATTGTGCATAGACTGAGACCTTTGCATAATCTCGATTTTGATCCGGCCCAGCTGTTTTGGTGTCATTTTTCATTCAATAATTACCACCTGGAGCCGTATCAGCCGCCTGATTTTCCCCTCTTGCCGTCTGCTTTGTGGCAACTTCCATACTCTGGAAACACCTGTCCCTAGTTCACTGGTACTGGAACCGGATTCATGCCTCCTGCTCGGTATGATCTCTTTATGTTGAACGCTATGGCATGACAGAGCCGATCCCATCCTTCCTTGGCAAGGGTGGTGAACCGGGCCCGACCGGCTCCCTGGTGCAGTGCCGTCACACCGAAATACTGCTCAATCTTGTACCTCACCTTCGAGATCATCTTGTTCCGCTCTATCTCCAGCCGTGTCAGGGTTGCATTCCGCTCATCCTTCCTCATGATCCCGTCAGCTATATCATTGATGTGCAGAAACTCCCTGTTCGCCTGACCATGATATCCCTTGTCAGCATATACCTTCGGCGGCAGCTTCTTCGTGTGAATACCATTGACCACCACATACTGAAGATAGTTCGTGTCATGCTCGGATGCAGGTGATAGTAATGTGGACATGACAAGCCCACTGATCACATCCACTGACGCATGCTCTTTCATCCCATAGAACGGAACATCCTTTCTTCTCGTCCAGTCAGATTCCAGGTCCCGTCCAAACCTCATGGGTTTCTTCGTGAGGTCCTGCTTCCTCTGCTCGCGCTCCTGTTTCTTCTCCTCAATCTTGTCCCTGCTCACCGGCGTAGATGCCGACTTCACCAGCCTCGCATCCACTGCCAGGCCTGCATCTATGGAGAACCCCTTCTTCTGCAGTTGCCCCAAAATCTCGGCATGGACCCGCTCCATCACCCTGCTCCCCACTCGGTCCCGAAACCGGCTGATCACACTGTGATCAGGGGAAGGATCGCCAAGCGGAAGTCCTATGAACACCTTGAACGATACCCGGTCATTGATCTGGTTCTCCAACTCAGGGTCCGATCTGATCCCAAACCACTTCTGCAGCAGCACCGCCTTCAGCAGCATCACTGGGGGATAGGCTGCATTGCCCATCGGCGACTTCCCCACGGGATACTCTGCAAGCAGTATCCTCTCTAGAGGCTCCCATCTGATATGGTCATGGATCTCCTTGAGAACTCTCTGCGTTCTTGATGTCCCCAGGGTCTTGCTCAGCTCCATGTCCAGAAAGCTCATGTTTCTCTCGTATTCCTTGAACCCCATGGCGTCTCCCCCAGCTCATGCAATCTTGGGGAAAGACTACCATATATAATCAATATTATCAATTGGTTAT